>Ga0209344_10000010_pt1 | contig 573315 bp, 529 predicted proteins | sample Cruoilmetagenom6_FD_187293 | JGI IMG/M metagenome (GOLD analysis project Ga0209344, IMG submission 187293) | Oil polluted marine microbial communities from Coal Oil Point, Santa Barbara, California, USA - Santa Barbara Oil Seep Sample 6 (SPAdes)... | ecosystem: Environmental > Aquatic >... | reverse complement strand
AGCCGAAGCAATTTCTGCAATCGCCTTTATATGTTCTGGTGTGGTCCCACAGCATCCTCCAATAATATTAATCAACCCTTTTTCTAAATACTCGTTAATCTGGGATGCCATCTGTTCTGGGCTTTCATCATACTCGCCAAAGGCATTTGGCAAACCCGCATTTGGATGCGCCGAAATTGCCAGCTGAGTCCTATTTGATATAACTTCGAGATGTGGCGTAAGTTGTTTTGCGCCTAAAGCACAATTAAAACCAACACTTAATAATGGAATATGTGAAACTGAAATCAGAAAAGCTTCTGCCGTTTGTCCAGAAAGTGTACGTCCGGATGCATCCGTTATTGTCCCACTAATCATAATAGGGATGTCGATATTTCGTTCTTCCTTTATTTCTTCAATTGCAAATAAAGCAGCTTTTGCATTCAACGTATCAAAGACAGTTTCAACCAACAAAATATCAACGCCTCCTTCAATTAAAGCTTCTGCTTGTTGTTTGTAGGCAATTCGTAGTTCGTCAAAACTTACAGCCCTAAAACCCGGATCATTTACATCTGGCGACATACTTGCCGTTTTATTTGTAGGTCCCATCGCGCCTGCAACAAATCTCGGTTTATGAGGTTCACGCTCGGTAAATTCCTGCGCAAGTTTTTTAGCAATTTTTGCCGATTCATAATTCAATTCGTACACCAAATCTTCCATATCGTAATCGGCCATGGCAATTGTAGTACCTGAAAACGTATTGGTTTCCACTATATCGGCCCCTGCTTCAAAGTACTTTTTATGTATCTCAGCAATAGCCTCAGGCTGGGTTAATGTCAATAAATCATTATTGCCTTTTACCGATTTATGAAAATCTTTAAAACGTGCTCCTCGAAAATCTTCTTCGGAAAAATTATAGCGCTGCAACATGGTTCCCATGGCGCCGTCCAAAATTAGGATTCTATCCGCCAAAGCTTTAATCAATTCAATCATAGTACACTTCCATTTAAAACTATTTCATAGGTCACTTTCACACATCCTTCCATGGTTATAGAAACGGAACAATACTTCTCAAAACTAAGCGCCGCCGCTCGCTTTGCCTTATCAGGATTGATATCGCCTTCTAAATAAATTGTAACATGAGCCGATTCAAATGGTCTCGCACCTCTAACCTCTTTGCGCTTTCCTTCCACTTCCATTTTATACGAGTCCACAACTTGACGTTGCTTTTTCAGAATCAAGATAATATCAATTGCACTGCAACCACCTATTCCCATAAGTAACAATTCCATGGGGCTCACTCCATTTACCTCTCCATCTACTTTATTGTCAATAAAAACTGAAACATCTGAAGCTCCTTTGGCCTCGAATAGGAAATTATCATTAATCCTGTTTAGTGTTACCATAGTATCGTTTATTTAATTTGCTCTATCGCTTAATCGTAAAATATCTCCAAAAACACCGCGTGCTGTTACCTCCGCTCCTGCTCCTGCGCCTTGAATTACAATTGGATTCTTTCCGTAGCTTTCAGTATAAATTTCAAAAATGGAATCACTCCCTTTTAATTGTCCTATCATACTGTTTTTTGGAACCGAAACCAATTTAACATCCAAAATTGCGCCATCGTTTCTCGACAAATCCCCTCGTAAATCACCTACATATCTAAGTACATGATCCGGATCTTGGTTCTTTCTTTTAATATGAAATGGCGTATCAAAATCTGACAAACTATTTAAAAATTTTTCTTTCGACAAACTCCTTAGTGCTTTAGGAATTAAATTTTCAATTTTTACGTCTTTAAATTCGTTGTGTAAATCCAGTTCGCGAGCTAATATCAGCAATTTTCTTCCCACATCGTTTCCACAAAGATCCTCTCTAGGATCGGGCTCTGTGAATCCTTTTTTTATGGCAGCTTTAAGAACATTACTAAACAATTCTTCTTTTTCTGAAAAGTGATTAAAAATATAGCTCAACGAACCGGAAAACACTCCTTTTATTCTTGTAATATTCTCACCAGAATGGTGTAATAATTTAATGGTATCCACCAAGGGAAGACCTGCACCCACATTGGTTTCATACAAATACTCTCTATTATTTTCTGAAAGTAAACTTCTAATCTCCTTGTAAAAATCCAAGCCTAGCGTATTGCCTATCTTATTTGAAGACACAAGATTAAACCCCCCGGCTATTAACGACTTGTATTCGCCAACAAACTCTTCATTGGCAGTATTATCTATAGCGATTAAATTTTCGAGGTTATTGCATTTTGCAAAATCTATTATGTCATAAATTGTATAAGCAATTCCTGTTTTGGTTTTTGTTTCAAACCAATTGGATTTAACCCCTTCCCTATTTAGCAATACAGAAGTGGAATTGGCAATTGCAAAAATGCTAAGCTCTAGATTTCTTCTTTTCGAAATCTCTTCGCAAGAATTAATAATCTGATCTATCAAAATACTTCCCACACAGCCGTGTCCAAAAATCGCGAGATGCACCCGCTTTTTCCGAATCTGTTCTAAGTCAATGACTGTCCGTGGCTTTTCTTTAAATTCTGTACTCATCACATTTAGTTTTTAGACAAAGAGTGCTTCTTTGGAATGAGTAACCGATTTAAAAGCTTGTTCCAAATCTGAAACCAAGTCATCTGCTTCTTCAATCCCGCAAGAAAGACGAATTAAAGAATCCTTAATCCCAGCATTCAGCCTTATATCTCTTGGTATAGACGCGTGGGTCATTTGAGCAGGATGACATAACAAACTTTTCACTCCACCAAGACTTTCAGCTAGTTTAAAAAAGTTGGCATTCGTTACAAAGGCAACCGCCGCTTCTTGACTGTCCTCTTTCAATGTGAAAGAAACAATTCCTCCAAAGAGCCCATTTTGCTGCCTTTTTGCGATTTCATGATTTTTATGATCTGCCAACCCTGGAAAATGCACTTCGGCCACAGCTTGGTGATTTACCAAGAATTTAGCGACCTTCTCGGCATTTTCACATTGTTTTCTGAATCTAATATCCAAAGTTTCAATCCCACGGATAGTCAAAAAACAATCCCACGGTCCTAAAACCGCCCCTGAAGCATTTTGAACAAATTTTATCTTCTCTGAAAGTGCTTCGGTTTTTGTAATCACCAACCCTGCAACCAAGTCGGAGTGACCACCAATGTACTTGGTTCCACTATGGATAATAATATCGGCACCTAGGTTAATTGGTTTTTGAGCTATTGGACTTGCAAAGGTATTATCAACCACCAACAAGGCTCCAACACTTTTAGCAATCTTAGAAATCGCTTCGATATCGGATACTTTTAGTGTCGGATTGGTAGGCGATTCAATCCACACCAATTTTGTTCTACTGGTAACCGCTTCAGCCACATTATCCACATCCGTGGTATCTACATAATTTACTTTGATGCCTAGTTTTTCATAGATGTGGGTGAACAGGCGATAAGCCCCTCCGTAGATATCGTCTACTGCGACAATTTCATCGCCAGCCGACAATAATTTAAGCACGGCATCAATTGCAGCAAGTCCTGTTGAAAAAGCAAAGCCAGCGTGGCCGTCTTCTAGTTTTGCTACAAGATCCTCCAACACTTTCCGTGTAGGATTATTCGATCTAGCATAATCGAAGCCTTTGTTTACACCAGGTGCCTCCTGAATAAAAGTTGATGTTTGGTACACAGGAACCGAAATGGCACCCGTTAGTGGATCACTTGGGATCGCATGAATAATTTTTGTTGCATTCATTTTTCTTACTTTTTGAGTTAAATAAAAGATTAAACCAAAAGTCAAAATGCGCTCGCCATAGGCGGACGTACTAAATAGAAAAATGTTATTAAGAAAAAATAGAAACTACAGTGAGTAATTTCATTTCGTTATCTATCTAAATACAAAATTTGGCATAAAAGTAGAATTTAGCACCTTCTACAAATTAAATTGTAGGGTTGCTAAGGTTTCAAAGGGTCTATCCCTCCACCTTTCTTGATAACAATTTCAATAAGTGTTTGAACTTTGTGAGTGCAAATATTCGCTCACAAAAAGTTAGTATCCAAATTTTTTGTGAAAAAACTTCAAATAAAAATTCCATTCACTTTATTTTTTTACTTTTGCAACAGAATAATAAGAGGAAAGATTTGACTGATTGCAACCTCCATAAAAAATGCTAAAGGGCAGTGTAAACTTCCTTCGACTTTTTCGTCAAATCGACTTCAAAATATAATTTTTTTAAAACCATTCTATGGCATATTTATTTACTTCGGAAAGTGTTTCTGAAGGACATCCAGATAAAGTCGCAGATCAAATTAGTGACGCATTAATAGATAATTTCTTAGCCTTCGACCCAGACTCGAAAGTGGCCTGCGAAACCCTAGTTACTACGGGTCAAGTTGTGCTTGCTGGTGAAGTAAAAAGCAATACCTACTTAGACGTTCAGAAGATTGCAAGAGATGTTATCAATAAAATTGGATATACCAAGAGTGCCTATATGTTCGACGGAAGTTCTTGTGGCGTTTTCTCTGCAATTCACGAACAATCCCCAGATATCAACCAAGGAGTGGATCGCGCTAACAAAGATGAGCAAGGAGCTGGAGATCAAGGAATGATGTTTGGATATGCAACAGACGAAACGGAAAACTATATGCCTTTGGCTTTAGAACTTTCGCACAGATTGTTAATCGAACTTGCGGACCTTAGACGTGAAGCAAGCCAAATTCCATACCTACGCCCAGATTCTAAATCGCAAGTAACTATAGAATACAGTGATGACAACGTACCACAACGCATCGATGCAATCGTGGTTTCTACCCAACACGACGATTTTGACGAGAATGATGAGGTAATGTTAGACCGAATTAAAAAAGACATCGTTACTATTTTAATTCCAAGAGTAAAGGCAAAATTGCCTGCAAATATTCAAGCATTGTTTAACGACGATATTACGTATCATATTAACCCTACGGGAACTTTTGTAATTGGTGGTCCTCACGGTGACACCGGACTTACAGGAAGAAAAATTATTGTAGATACCTATGGTGGAAAAGGAGCCCACGGAGGTGGTGCTTTTTCTGGTAAAGATCCTTCAAAAGTAGACCGCTCTGGCGCCTATGCAACAAGACATATTGCGAAGAATCTAGTAGCTGCTGGCCTTTGTAAAGAGGTGCTAGTGCAGGTTTCGTATGCGATTGGAGTTGCAAAACCTACCAGTATCAATGTAGATACCTATGGTACTGCAAAGGTAAATATGACCGATGGTGAAATAAGTAAGGTTGTAGAAACTATTTTTGATATGCGTCCTTACTTTATCGAGCAACGATTAAAACTTAGAAACCCTATTTATTCTGAAACTGCAGCCTACGGACATATGGGTAGAACTTCAGAAACTAAAACAGTCACCTTTGAATCGCCTACCGGAGAAAGTGTTACCCATGAAGTAGAAACCTTTACTTGGGAAAAACTGGATTATGTAGATAAAGTAAAAGCGGCTTTTAAGCTGTAACATATCACGAATAAAAACACGAAGGTTCCAGAAATGGGGCCTTTTTTTGTTTCCTATTCCAGCAAACTTTGAAACTAATTAAATAATATTATGATTCTTTGCCTTTTGCACCGCCTCAATCTTAGAATGCACTTGGAGTTTTTTGTAGATGTTTTCTATATGCTTGCGCACTGTACTTGGCGATAGAAACAAATTGTCGGCAATAGCAGTATAGCTCAGACCCTTGCTCAATTGCTCCAATACTTCAACTTCTCTTTTAGAAAGTGATATTTCTTCCTGATCTCTTGGGTTTTGAATGTCAATTGGATTGCGAAGCAACTTCAATGTCTTTAATGCGATGGACGGATTCATAGCAGCTCCCCCATTTAAAGTTTCTTTAATGCCATTGTACAAATCGTCAGGATTGATTTCCTTCAGTAAATAGCCATCTGCGCCCGCTTTTATGGCGTTAAAAATATGCTCATCATTATCAAATGCGGTGAGCATAACAATCTTTATCTGCGGATACTTTTGCTTTACAATCTGCGTAGTTTCAATGCCGTTTAAAACGGGCATTTCAATATCCATAAGAATTAAATCAACATTATGACTTTCCTCCAACTTGGTCAAAAGTTCACTGCCATTGAGCGATGTATGTTTTATAGCCACATCCTCAAAAAAAGAAAGCTTCTCCTTAATAGCGTGAATCAAAAAACTATTATCGTCTACGATGGCTATTTTTAAACTCATAAAGATATATCTCAATTAAAGATACTAAATGTCCTCAAAACAATAATAGAAAACAATACGGCATATGCCCTACTTGTTAAGAGTCAAGACTACAGCTGTTCCTTCTCCAAGAGCTGAAGTCACCTCCAACTTGACCCCCAAGTCTCTGGCGCGTTTTTTCATATTATTAAGGCCGTTTCCTTCCACTATTTCGTTTTGATTAAAACCTTTTCCATTATCCTCAATTGCAATGCGTATCACCTTATTCTTTTCAGAAATTGTGACATCTATAGTAGTCGCTTCGGAATATTTCAAGGCATTATTTACTGCTTCCTGAATTATTCGATAGCTATTCATCCCTTCTACCGAAGATAACAGGTGTTCTTTATTCACTTCCGAAGCAATCTTAAATGAGAAGCTTGTATTTTCTGAAGCGACCTTCGCTTGTTCAATAAAATTTGAAATCCGTGCCTGCAAATCTTCAAAAGTGATATTCTCTTTATTCATTGCCCAAATAGTGTCGCGCAATTCATATATGGTTTGAGAAGTAAAACCACTAATTCCCGAAAGCCTATCCGAAAGCTTATCCCCCATATCCTTAAATCCGTATTTAAGATTGTCCAAACTGGAGATGATAAAGGTAAGTTGGGCGCCAATATTGTCGTGAAGATCTCTAGAAATCCGAAGCCGTTGTTCCTGCAATCTATTTTGTGTTTCAATCTTTGCCAAGGCCGTTTTCAACTCACTCTCTTTCTGTAACTGACGGTTTTTAAGGCGCTGCTGACTGTAAAACAAATACCCCAAAAGCCCTAAAAGCAACGCCAACCCCAGACTTCCAAAGAGCATTGTATTCTTTTGTTTTACCTCCAATTCCTTCTCGGCAATTAAAGCTCGGTGCTCGAGAAGTTCCTTCTCTTTCTTTTCTGTTTCGTATTTAGTCTCTGTTTCGGCAATAATTCGAGCATTATCTTCATTAAGAATACTGTCTTTTACCGCTACATATTCTTTTAGATAGGCATTCGATTTTTTATAATCTCCCTTGGCTTCAAAAAGATTTGAGAGGCCTTGATATCCACCTTCTTTTATAGTCTTAAGTCCGTTTCGATTCGCTATTTCCATTCCCCGGTTTAGGTAAACTTCAGCCTTTAAAAAATTCCCTTGCTCAATAAAAAGCGTTCCCATATTGACCAAGGAGTTGGCCTTCCCATCTAAATCTCCAATTTGGTCTCTAAGTGCTAATGACCTATCATAAAATTGTTCCGACTTAGAATAATCCTTAAGCATAGTCCAGCAAATCCCGATATTACTTAAGGCTATGGCTTGATTCTTCCTATCGCTTATCTTGGTACTTATAGACAATGCCTTCTCATAAACCGTGATTGCTTCATCATATTTTTCTTGATGAATACGAATGGCTCCCACATTATTGTAACCGTTGATGAGGCCATCAAAATTTCCAAGCGATTCCTGAATTTCTAAGGCCTTTGTGAGGTAAAATGTTGTTTTGTCAAAGTCTTGGATATAATAATAAGCAACCCCAATATTGTTGTACGCCTGAGCAATTCCGTTTTGATTCTCTAGGGCTTCTTCAGCTTTAAGACCCTCAAACATATAAGTCAGCGCCTCATCGTATTCTCCTTTTCGAATATAAATAGTAGCAATATTGTTTAGCACTACGGCAAAACCTTTGGTACTTTCAGTCGCCTTTACAATATCCAAAGCTTCATTATAGGTTTTTAGAGCGGCTTCATAGTCGTTTTTTCGCTCAAAATAATTCCCTAACACATTCAAGCCTTCCCATTCCCCTTGGGGGTACACCAGTTGCCTAGCGAGTACAATTCCTTCTTCGGCGAAAGCCTTGGCACTATCCAGATGTGTGACGTTATAATGACTCGCAATTTGTTTATATAGGCGCACCTTAGCGGTGTCTGCTTTAGAATTGCTGAGGACGGTTAACAAACTATCTATATTTTTTTGAGTTTCCTGTGCCGAACCCAAGAAGGTAATAAGCAACAGAAATACCGAAAAGACTATTTTTCTCATTTACAAAAATTGGCAGTTAGTGAGTTAAATTACGAAAAATTAATGTCCGACTGAACTATTAGTGCTTCAGAAAGATTGTATTTCAAAAAATGGTAGGTATCAAGCCCTTCATTTCGCTTTCTAATTTGGCTTGTATTACGCAGCACATCTTCATTAAGATTCACTAATAGCAATAAGTGGCTTTCTTTTAGATTTTTATTCTTCCAATAAAAATAAACAAACAAGCTTAAAGCTAAGCAAATAGTTAGTACTATAATTATACTTTGTCCGGGTACCATTAAATTTTTATTATGGAAGCAAGATAGGTCAAAAAGCTAGCTGAAAACATAAGGCAGTTGTCGTATTCTTTCATATGGATGAAGAATGTATTATTGGTAATTATAATTAGCAGACCATTGGAAATTCAAAAAGCACTTCTCAATCTACCATTCAAAAAAACCGAGGAAAAGCGACTATAACTTATTCCTCGGTCCAACGTAAAAACCTCAAATCTGAGATTTTCTTAATGATTTCAGATTAATCTAGGTCAGATTTGAAACTCCCTGAAGTAATCATTTTTCTACTCATATCTGAAGCATTATAGCCTTCAAAAGAAAAAGTTCCTTCAATTACACCATTCGCTTCAGACGTAATAATAATCTCTCCTGGCTGTAATCCTCCTACGGCTGAAGTTGCCAAGTTAGAACCCCAAGAACTCAATGTAGTTCCGTTAAGTTCACCGTATTGAATGCTATTAGAGTTTGTTAAATCATCACCTGTAGTATAAGTTCCTGCACCCGTATAGTTAACTATACTAAAGTTGATAAAACTCCCAGAATTAGTACTTCCTTGTACTACTAAAACTCCGTTGGTAGTTTGTGCACCAATTAGACTAGCAAGGTCTGTTGAAGCCGTGAAGCCAGTGCCATCTATAGAAGCCGTAAGAAACTCTCCAGTACCGCCACCTCCGCCGCCTGCACCTCCAGCGCCAGCTACGTCGCCGTCGTCGCTTTTGTTACAGCCTGTAAAAACCAAGGCTAAACATACTAATGATAAATAAAGTGTTTTTGATAATGTTTTCATAATTGTGGTTTTAAATCTCGCAAATACGAGAATACGTTATTGTTTGAAACAAAGATGCCACCAAACTCAAACTACCACAATACGGCAATTGCCCTATTCTTAGAATTTTAGATACGGAAATTTATTCTGAAGGGTCTGTATTTTTTGCTGAAGACTAGCCATAAACCCCTGATGTGCCTCACTTTCTGGATTGAAAGGGCGGTGTTGTAAACCAGCTTGTATTGCACCTATTTCTTTCTGAAACTCATTCGTTTCCGAAGCAATCCACGCCTCTTTAAACCGTTCCCAGATAATCGCAATTGCTGTTTTATTGGGATGCAGCATATCTTCTGAATAAAAACGATAATCACGTAGCTCATCCATTACAATTTCATAAGAAGGGAAATAATGAACACACTCTCCAGATCCCAAAACCTGATGCGACCCTGCAATAAGATGTGCTTTACTTTGAGAGTTTTGTACAAATCCATCCTTTAGGTGACGTACAGGAGAAACCGTAAGTATAAAGGTGGTTGCAGGATTTATCGATTTAATTGCTTCAATAGTATTTCCAATACTCTTTGTAACCGCATCAACAGAAAGCAACTCCTTTTTAAATTGTTGCTGCGGAATCTTATGACAATTGGCAACTAGTTCGTTGGATTCTATGTTGCGATACACCCAAGCCGTGCCATAGGTAAAAACAATATGGGAAGCACTTAGTAAATACTTCTTAAGTTGGACTAAACTTGTATTGAGTGAATTCAGAAAAACGGCTTTATCTGAAGTACTTAAAACCGAATGCACCTCAAAACAATGCCATTGCTCATTATGAAAGAAAATATCCTCTTCTTTAAATTCAGAATCATTAATGGCGCGAAACACTAAACGTTCGACCGCCAACGGGTGGAAAATAATTCCGAAGGGATTCTGAAGGTTTTGAAATTTATAATATTCTAATTTCTCACCTATATTCTCTACAAAACAAGACCCAACCAATAAAACTTCAGAGCTGTAATCAATCTGATTGTTTTCTTGTGGAACCGTTAATTGCGTTTGTAGCTTCATATTATTCTAAAGTTTCGGCGTCACAGACTTAGACTATTCACTTTTCACCCTCACACTTTTTACTTTTCCTACTCACCCTTCACTCTTCACAGCTCACGGCTAATTAAGATACTCCTTCGCCTTTGCCAATGCCTCTGGTATACCTGCGGGATTTTTTCCTCCTGCAGTAGCGAAGAAAGCTTGGCCGCCACCACCACCTTGAATGTATTTTCCAAGTTCGCGCACAATCTTTCCTGCATTCAAGTCTTTACTTGCAACCAAATCTTTGGAGATATAACAAGCTAATAATGCTTTGTCGTCATAGTTGGAACCAAACAGTATAAATAGGTTGTCAACCTCCGCTCCCAATTCGAACGCAAGGTCTTTCAAACCTGAAGCATCAAAATCGAGCTCCTTCGTCAAAAAGTTAACACCGTTCACTTCCACAATTTCATTCCTTAGGTCGCCTTTAATATTCTTGGATTTATCCTTCAGTAATTGCTGAACTTGTTTTTGCAACAAACTGTTCTCCTCTTGTAAACTTTCAACCGCTTTCACTGGGTCTTGTGCATTATTTAAGCTTTTCTGAAGGGCTGCAAACGACTCAGAACGATCGATAAAATATTGTTTTGCCGCATCTCCTGTAATTGCCTCAATTCTTCGTATTCCGCTGGCAACAGCTCCTTCCGAAGTAATGATAAAATGCCAAATATCCATAGTACAATCAAGGTGAGTTCCTCCACATAACTCCATCGATTTCCCGAACTTAATAGCTCGAACCGAATCTCCATACTTCTCACCAAACAGAGCAATCGCACCTTCGGCTATCGCCTGGTCATACGGAATATTACGTCTCTCTTCCAGCAAGATTCCTTCACGGATACGTGCATTTACAAAATCTTCCACCTGCTTCAGCTCCTCATCGGTTAGCTTGCTGAAGTGTGAAAAATCAAATCGGAGGTTTCTACTGTGTACCATCGATCCTTTTTGAGCAACATGCACACCTAAAATATTTCGCAATGCTTGATGTAATAAGTGGGTAGCAGTATGATTGGAAGCCGTTCTAAAACGTTGCTGCTTATCAACCACAGCCTTAAAAGTTTCTTCAGGTTTACGAGGAAGATTCTTTACAAAATGAATAATCAGATTGTTCTCCTTCTTAGTGTCAATTACATAGACCACCTCTCCATTAGGTGCTTCTAGATATCCCTTGTCGCCAACTTGACCTCCACCCTCAGGATAAAAAGGAGTGAGATTGAAAACCAACTGATACAGTTCTCCATCCTTCACACTATCCACTTTGCGATAGCGCGTTATTCTAACGTTGGTTTCTAAAGTATCATAGCCTACAAACTCTTCAACAGCATCATCTTCCAACACTTCCCAATCTCCTGTTTCAACTTTAGTCGCTGCTCTAGATCTCTCTTTTTGTTTCTGAAGTTCCGCTTCAAACGCAGCCTCATCCAAATCATAACCTCTTTCTCTTAATATCAGCGCAGTTAAATCGATTGGAAACCCAAAGGTGTCGTATAATTCAAATGCCTTACTCCCCGAAATTGTCTTGGAGTCGGCGCCTTCAATAATATTCTCAAGCAAAACAAGACCTTGATCCAAGGTTCTCAAAAAAGATTGCTCTTCTTCCCTGATAACATTCGTAATTAGGTTCTTTTCTGTAATTAATTCTGGAAAGGCAGCACCCATTTGCTTGCCAAGGGTTGCAACCAACTTATGAATAAAAGGTGTTTTGGTATCAAGAAATGTAAAACCATAACGAATTGCACGGCGCAATATCCTTCTTATCACATAACCCGCTCCCGTATTACTAGGCAACTGTCCATCGGCAATTGAAAAAGCTACTGCCCTCACGTGATCACTAATCACCCGAATAGCAACATCTATCTTTTCGTCTTTTCCGTAGGTACTATTGGTAATTGCTTCCACCTCTCTAATAAGGGGTGTAAACACATCGGTATCATAATTACTTTGCTTGTTTTGCATCACCATACACAAGCGCTCAAAGCCCATTCCTGTATCTACATGCTGTGCCGGTAATTTTTCAAGACTGCCGTTGGCCTTTCGGTTAAACTGCATAAAAACCAAGTTCCAAATTTCAACCACCTGTGGATGATCTTGATTCACTAGTGAGGCACCAGAAACTTTTGCTTTTTCTTCGGCAGAACGAATGTCCACATGGATTTCACTACAAGGTCCACACGGCCCTTGTTCTCCCATTTCCCAGAAATTATCTTTCTTATTTCCGTTAATAATTCGGTCTTCCGGAACAAATTTCTTCCAGAGATCATATGCTTCAGTGTCACGAGCTAGGTCTTCGGAAGGATCTCCTTCAAAAATAGAAACATATAAGATATCTTTATCAATCTTAAAGACTTCAGTAAGCAACTCCCACGCCCACTCAATAGCTTCTTGCTTAAAATAATCACCAAAACTCCAATTCCCCAACATCTCGAACATGGTGTGGTGATAGGTATCCATTCCAACCTCTTCCAAATCGTTGTGCTTTCCACTCACGCGAAGACATTTCTGGGTATCGCTAATTCGCGGATGTTTCACCTCCCTATTGCCTAGAAAATATTCCTTAAACTGATTCATCCCTGCGTTGGTAAACATTAAGGTGGGATCATCTTTAATCACCATTGGTGCGGAAGACACAATTGTATGTGATTTCGACTTATAAAATTCTAAAAATTGGGAGCGTATTTCGCTGGACTTCATAGTGTAACTTTTTTACTAAAAATAGGCAGTTAGTCTACTACCCAAACAATTTCTATATTTGTGTAACGTTTTAAAATTTAACACAACCTATCAACCAACAAAAATATGATTTTTTAGCGTATGTCTAAGGTTAAATATTACTACGATAGCGAAACCCTATCCTATCGAAAAATTGAGCATAAAAAAGGACGGAAGTTAGGCATCATTAGCTTGAGTCTTTTGGGGATGATACTAAGTGGGTTTATGCTCCTATTAATCTATATTAACCTTCCCTATATTGAAACTCCAAAGGAGAAAGCTTTAAAACGAGAGCTTACCAATATGCAGTTGCAATTTAATCTACTCAATAAAAAGATGGATCAGGCTGTTGCGGTACTTAAAGAAGTAGAGGAACGTGATAACAACCTATACCGCGTATATTTTGAAGCAAATCCAATCTCCGAGTCACAGCGAAAAGCAGGATTTGGGGGGGTGAACAGATACCAAGATCTAGAAGGTTACGATAATTCCAAACTAATAGCAACCTCCAGTCAACGCTTAGATATCCTTACAAAACGAATTGTGGTTCAGTCAAAATCACTGGATGAAGTCGCAAAACTGGCCGAAGAAAAGGAAAAATTATTGGTGGCAATTCCCGCCATTCAACCAGTCAAAAATGAAGATCTAACACGCGTGGCTTCGGGTTATGGATATCGTACAGACCCATTCACTAAGACACGAAAAAAACACTGGGGAATGGACTTTACGGCTCCTCGTGGGACGCCAGTATATGCTTCTGGCGATGGCAAAGTAACACGTGCAGACAATACCGCATCTGGCTACGGAAATCATATCCGAATCGATCACGGATATGGCTATGAAAGCCTGTATGCCCACCTTTACAAATACAATGTGCGGGCTGGAAATCGGGTAAAAAGAGGAGATTTAATAGGGTTCGTAGGAAGTACAGGAAGATCTGAAGCGCCTCACCTACACTATGAGATATTCAAAGATGGCGAACGTATCAATCCTATTAATTTCTACTACGGAAACTTAACGCAAGAAGAATTTGCAGAGATGTTACGCGCTTCACAACAAGAAAACCAATCGTTAGACTAATGCATATTGAACTACCCGAAAAACGATACTACGGTATTGGCGAAGTCGCCAAGGCATTTAACGTAAATACTTCCCTCATTCGTTTTTGGGAGAAGGAGTTCGATGTATTAAAGCCTAAAAAAAATGCCAAGGGCAACCGAAAATTCACACCAGAGGACATTAAGAATCTCGAACTCATTTTTTATCTAGTGAAGGAGCGAGGTTTCACCCTAGAAGGTGCCAAAACACATCTCAAAGAGAATAAGAAAAAAACACTGAATCACTTCGAAATTATTCGTAAATTAGAAACAGTGAAGGCAGAATTACTTAAAATCAAAGAACAACTCTAAAACTTCTTATAATGAAAAAAGGAATAATCGCATTGGTGGTAATTATCGCCATAATAGCGCTTGCAGGATTTATGCTGGGTCCAAAATTTTATAATACAGGTATTGAATTACAAGAGGATGCCACATCGCAATGGGCCAATGTTGAGAGTTCTTATCAACGTCGCGCAGACCTCATCCCAAACATCGTAAATACCGCCAAGGGATATGCAGAATTTGAACAAGAAACGCTCATCAAGGTGACCGAAGCAAGAAGCAAGGCAACCTCTATTCAAATTGACCCTTCCAATATAACGCCCCAACAACTGCAACAGTTTCAACAGGCACAACAAGGATTAACGTCCGCCTTATCAAGGTTATTGGCCGTATTTGAGCGCTATCCAGATCTAAAAGCAAATGAGAACTTTAAAGAACTCATTAATGAACTAGAGCGTACCGAAAATAGAATCAACGTAGAAAGAAATCGCTTTAATGAAACGGTGCGTCCCTTCAACAAACACATTAAGACCTTTCCAAATAATTTGGTAAATAACTTTATTGGTAAGTTTTCTGAAATGGATTACTTCGAAGCCAATGAAGGAAGTGAAAATGCGCCAGAAGTGGAGTTTGACTTCGGAAAATAAGGCCTATGTCAAAAGTTGAAGACTTCCTAAGTCCTTCCGAAGAAGTGGAAATAATTGAGGCGATTCGCACCGCCGAACAAAACACCTCTGGAGAAATCCGCGTGCACCTAGAAGCACATAGCAAGATAGACGCCATGGATCGGGCCACCGAGGTTTTCGATTTTCTCCATATGGCAAACACCAAACAGAGCAACGGCGTCCTAATTTATGTAGCGGTCGAAGATAGAACCTTGGTGATTATGGGAGATAGTGGCATCAACGATCTAGTACCTACCAACTTCTGGGAAGGCACCAAGGACACAATAATTTCCAATTTCAAAAATGGCGAAATGGGAAAAGGCTTGGTAGATGGTATCCTAAAAGCGGGTCAGCAGCTCAAGAAACATTTTCCATATAAAAAAGGGGATTCAAACGAACTCCCTAACGAGATATCTGTAGGCTAGTTGTTAGCAAAACAAACATTGAAACTTTGACGAATAGAAGAAATACATATCGATTGCTAAGCTGCCTACTGCTAGTATTTTTCTTTTCTGAAGTAAGTCTGGCGCAATTCACTATCCCAGAAAAACCAAAAGACAAAACGGAGCAGACGTCACTTTACGATTATATCAACCTGCTAAACACCTCCCAAAAACGGGCCTTAGAGGAGAAGTTAATTAGATATGCCGACTCTACCTCTACCCAAATCGTTATTGCTATTATTGCTTCCACCAAAGGGGAAGACATCTCACTTTTAGGAGCACAATGGGGACAAAAGTGGGGCATTGGTCGAGCCGACGAAGACAACGGAATTCTCATTATTCTAGCAAAGGATGACCGGATGATAGATATTAATACGGGATACGGAATTGAATACCGCATCACCGATTTGATGGCAGAGCGTATTATCAACCGCATTATGATCCCCGAATTCAAGGCAGGCAGTTATTATAATGGCCTAGACAAAGGCGCGGATGCTATTTTTGCCGCTTTGAAGGGAGAATTTAAAGAAGACCGAGATTTCACCGAAGAAGGTTCAGACAATTCACATATTATATTCATCATAGTCATTTTCATAATCATTATTATCGCGCTTAGTGCCAAGAAAAATGGCGGTGGCGGAAAAAATGGGGGTCGCAGGTCTGGAACAAGCCTACTCGATGTCATCATCCTTAGCAATATGGGTCGCACTGGTGGTTTTGGTAGCGGTAGTAGCGGTGGCTTTGGCGGAGGCGGCGGTTTCGGAGGAGGCTTCGGAGGAGGCGGCTTCGGAGGAGGCGGAGCATCCGGCGGCTGGTAACGAAAGCTATCCAACCGACTTTGGAGGTGGTTGTTCGGAAAATTTTAAAAATTGCGCAGCATAAAATTTTACGAACTTTCCGTTTGAATCAACAAGGAGGGTAACTACAAATCATGCTTCACAACTCAACAACCAACTGGCTATTTTTATATGTTGTAATTTTTTTAAGTACAAAACAATGAAAAACTTTGCGCTTAAAATAACAAGGATGGTAACGAAAGCCACACTACCGACTTTGGAGGTGGTTGTTCGGAAAATTTTACGAACGTTCCGCTTGAATCAACAAGGATGGTAACTACAATTCACGCTTCACCATTTTATTTTTTCCTAAAATAAATCGTAACGGGCACTCCTTTAAAATCAAATTCAGCTCGTAGCTTATTCTCAATAAAACGCTTATACGGTTCTTTGATATACTGAGGGAGGTTACAGAAAAAAGCAAAACACGGGTGAGGCGTTGGTAATTGGGTACAGAATTTCACCTTTACATACTTCCCTTTGTTCGCTGGTGGCGGATAGGCCTCAATAATGGGCAACATGGTTTCGTTAAGAACACTGGTTTTAATTTTCTTGCTTCTGTTTTGATATACTTCAACCGCAGTTTCAATGGCCTTATAAATACGTTGTTTTTCTAATACAGAGATAAATACAATTGGCACATCGGTAAAAGGTTCACACTGCTTTCGGATGTACTTTTCGAAATCCTTCACCGACTGATTGTCCTTTTCAACCAAATCCCATTTATTGGCTAATATCACAACACCCTTATTGTTTCGGTGTGCCAGCCAAAAAATATTTTGTACTTGTCCGTCAAAGCCACGAGTGGCATCAAAGACCAAGATCATTACATCACAATGCTCAATAGCGCGCACAGAACGCATTACCGAATAAAACTCTAAGTCTTCTTTTACCTTGCTCTTTTTACGGATTCCAGCTGTATCGACTAAGTTAAATTCGAATCCGAATCGGTTGTACTTTGTATCAATACTGTCTCGAGTCGTTCCAGCAATATCGGTAACGATATATCTATCCTTTCCAATTAAGGCATTGATAAAAGACGATTTCCCTGCATTGGGACGTCCTACCACTGCAAAACGAGGTAATTCCTCCTCTTCTTTCGCTTCCTCCTCTGGCAAAAGTTTTACCAAAGCATCCAATAAATCACCGGTACCACTTCCGTTAATACTGGAAAGATTGTAATAGGTCTCGAAACCTAGATTAAAGAAAACAAAGGCATCGTTGGTACGCGCCGCACTATCCACTTTATTTACCGCTAATAAAACAGGCTTCTTAGATTTTCTAAGGATCTTAGCAACATCTTCATCCATTCCCGTAATTCCACTTTCAACCTCAACCATAAAAATGATCACATCGGCTTCATCAATGGCTAACTCTACTTGCTTATCTATTTCGGCTTCAAAAACATCATCACTTCCCAAAACATAGCCTCCAGTATCAATTACTGAAAACTCCTTCCCATTCCAATCACTCTTCCCGTAATGGCGATCACGTGTCACACCACTAACTGAATCCACAATAGCTTCTCTTCGCTCTATCAATCTATTGAAAAGCGTAGATTTACCTACATTTGGTCTCCCAACAATCGCAACAATACTCATGGTATTTAAATTTGGGTGCAAAAGTACTCCTTTTTTAAACAAAGCTGATAGTTGTCAGTTGAAGTTTCACTAAAAACAAATAATTTAACCCACTAAGAATGAAACCTATGGAGATTTCAAATGAAATTGTACTTAGACCGCGGTTTAAATTAGCTGTTAAACAATCTAAAGAGGCTGTCTTCAAGACTTTTGAAGCCACAAAAGAGACGCAATCAGATTTTACAATTAGTAGCGTTGATGACCATATTTACATTAAGATTCCGAAGCAACAGCAACACTTTTGGTCGCCACAGCTGCATTTAGAAATTTTGGAAGAAGATGAAAATAACTGTATGCTCTTCGGATTTTTCGGCCCCAACCCCACGGTTTGGACGCTGTTTATGTTTCTCCATTTTGTGATAGCCATGCTATTTATTGCCATCGGGATTTGGCTTTACACCAATTACACCTTGGCAAAGCCATTTAACCTTCAAATTGCTGGAATGTTCTTTCTTGCTGTTTGTTGGATTGGATTGTATCTGGGGGGACGATTAGGGAAAGCAACCGGGGAAAACCAAATGCAAAGCCTACATCAGTTTATGAAGAAAACCTTAGAAATTTAAAACTTCGCACATCTCACTCATTAACTTTGACACTTTGACACTTTGACACTTTGAAACTCTGAAACTTTGAAACTACTTCTGATTGTACCCAAATCGTTTCAACTGTCTAGAGTCGTTACGCCAGTTTTTATTTACCTTCACATACAATTCGATGTGAATCTGTTTTCCGAAGAACTTTTCTAAATCTTTACGCGCTTCTATCCCAACCCACTTTATGGCCTGTCCTTTATGACCAATAATAATACCTTTCTGCGTTTCTCGCTCTACCATAATCACAGAACGTATCCGAATGATATCCTCATCCTCCACAAATTCCTCGGTATCAATTTCTACCGAATAGGGAATCTCCTTTTTGTACTGCATGAGTATTTTCTCACGAATAGCCTCATTCACAAAAAAGCGTTCGGGCTTATCGGTCAACTGATCCTTCGGATAAAAAGCAGGCGATACTGGAAGCAGTTCAATAATACGCTTAAAAACCTCGGTCACCCCAAAGTTCTGAAGTGCCGAAATAGCAAACACCTCAGCGTTTGGCACCTTCTCCTGCCAAAGCTGCAATGCTTCCGCAAGCAATTCTTCATTACCGGTGTCGATTTTGTTAATTAACAACAAGACAGGAATCTTCGCATTGGTAATCTTTGTAAAAAAGGCTTCATCTTTCAATTCCTTCTCCCCAAGCTCTACCAAATACAATAACACATCCGCATCTTCAAAAGCAGATTTTACAAAGGCCATCATACTTTCCTGTAAACCGTAGGCAGGCTTAATAATTCCAGGGGTATCACTTAGGACAACCTGAAAATCATCTCCATTTACAATACCTAGAATTCGGTGTCGTGTGGTTTGTGCTTTCGAAGTAATAATAGATAAGCGCTCACCAACAAAGGCATTCATAAGCGTACTCTTCCCTACGTTTGGGTTTCCAATAATATTTACAAAACCGGCTTTGTGTTCTTGCATGCTAGTTGTTTAACGAAGCTACAAAAGTACGGCTAATTTAACTTCTTCAGTAGTTTTTGTGCATTCTCGTAATTTTGGTCTTGCTGCGGAATCGTTTCAAGAAGTGCCGCACAGACCTCGTTCTTTTCCTGTTTTAACTTGCTCAATGCATGGCGCCAAACTGCCTCGTACTTAAATGCCGAATTGGTTTCCGCTATCTTTCCGAAGATCGCATCTGCTTCATCAAAGAAATCGAGTTCTACCAAGGAAATCGCATGATATAATTGATATTCAAGATTGGTAGGGTAATTCTCCGCTAGACGCTCAAAATTCAATTCAGCATTTTTAAAATCTCTCGCATTAAATGCCGTTTCTGCCTTTTGAATTAGCTCATCCTGATCACCTCTTAAAGCTAAACTTATGGAGTCATATTGATTGTAGTCACTAAATGAGGGCGTGGAAAACTGCTGAAACAAACTAACTCCAATTAATAATAAGACACTGGCGGCAATTGCAAATTGCCAGGCTTTAAATCGGACAACCTTTGTTTCAGAGTGAGTAGTATCTGCTTCCTTACTGAAGTGCTTTTCAGAAATATGCTTTAAGTTGGCCTTGAAGTCATTTCTAGCCGCCTCGTTTTCATATTTATTCTCCAAAAAAGAAGTAAACTCTTTATAGGTTTCAAACGAGCTCTTTAATTCGGCATCCTGCGCTAGCCTTTGTTCAAAAGCAGTTAGCTCTTCTGGCGTTAGCGATTCAGAAAGGTAGGCTTCAAATTCTATATAATTTTGCTCTTCCATTAGTACTGGGATTTAATTTTTGCATACTTTGGCGACTCTTGCGCCATTTTAGTTAATTGCCCAATACATAATGATTTCTTTTTCCGAGCATAAGCGTATGAAACACCTAAAGCTTTAGCGACTTCCTCCATCGATTTAATTTGAAAGGTTTTTGCTAGTAGTTCTTTACAAGCTTTTCCTAGTTGTGTAAATAGTTCGTCGAATAAAGTTTGTTTCTCGTCAAAGATCTCGGTTTCGGATACCATTTCTTGTACGGGTTCACCAGTAGATACAGTTTCCTCATTAATTGTTACCTCTTTATTAGAAGATTTTTTTAATTCGTTTAACCAACGTCGTTTGCAAAGCAGAAAAAAATAGGCGTCAAACGGACAAGTAAGCTGAAGCCCCTTCTCCTTTGCTTGGTTAAATATAGTGACGAGTACTTCCTGCACCACATCCTGAGCACGGTCTGAATCACCGCTATTCTGTCGAATATAGTTTATCACCTTCGGAACAAACAAATCATAGATCGTCTGTACAATAAATGAATTGTTTTGCGCAAGACCATCGATATACTTCTGATCTGCATGTACTTTTTTATCCCCCATTGAAGCCTTATTTCACTACTAAAGTAAAAAAAATAAAGACGAGGGGGTAACAAAATTTAAGATGAATTGATATAAGGTTGAAGCAGCAAAAAATAGACTGCGAAACTTTGAAAAAAATATAAATCAATAAAACTTAGAAATTATGAAATCAGTAAAACAAATTTTAGGAATAATGTTGGTAGCAATGACCGCACTAACAAGTTGTACAAAAGAAGATCCTGCATTGCCTCTAGAGGCGGTATTGGAAACCCCGTCTGCCGAAGACTTTAAAGGTATTAGAGACCAAGCCTTACAAGATTTGTTACAATCCACAACCTTCAATGCCGAAGACGGAATCGTATTTACTTCAGGCAAAGGAGCTGTATTAACAATCGCAGCTGGCTGTCTTCAATTAAATGGAAGTGCCGCAACTGGTGCTGCCGAACTTACCTTTGTAGAGGCTTATGATCGTGGTGATATGCTAACAGCTAATAAAGCGACTATGGGTGAGATGCCAAATGGAGATATGGCTGTATTGATTTCTGGAGGTGAGTTCTATATAAATGTAAAACAAAACGGCGCTCAACTTGACCCTGGATGTGGTATTTCACTAGTAATTCCGGCTGGTTTGACTGGCGGAGTGGACCCAGAAATGATCCTATGGGATGGAAATATGGCTCCAGACGGAACCATTGTTTGGGAAGAAGATGAAGGAGGTGCCAACGGTCAAGACAACGGTGTCTTTGGTGACGGAAACGAATACTATGCGTATTTCAGTGAGTTTGGATGGACAAATGTAGACCGTTTTTACAACGACCCAAGACCAAAAACAACACTTCAAGTGAAAATACCTGATGGTTATGACGATGCAAATTCGGCGGTATACTTGTCGTATGACGGTGAACCAAATGCCTTAGCACAATTAGACACTTTCGATCAGGCAACTAGTATTTTCTCTGAACACTACGGTCAAATTCCTATCGGACTTGAAATGCACGTAATTTTTGTTACGGAAGACGACGGACAATGGAAATGGGCTATAAAAGGAGTAACGGTAGCTGCTAACGACATCTACGTCTTCACTACTTCCGACCTTGTAACGGGAACAAAAGAACAACTTATAGCGGCAATCAATGCGTTGCCATAAAAAGAAGGTCGGCTGCTACTCTCATTACCCAGCCGGCCCATTGAGGTGAGTGTTGAAAACCTTACAGATTAATTTCTGTAGGGTTTTCTCTCTAAAATCAACTGCTTCGTAAAAAAATTCATAAATTTAGTACGTGGGCATTCGAAGTGGAACGAACTGAAATTAGCTTTAAAGCAAAACATTCGACCTATAAAAATCAACATTCAATCATTACCATCAATATACTGTGATATGAAAAAAATAAAACACATATTAGGATTATGCTTTATGACGGTCTTGATTTCCTGTGAGAGCGAATGCATAGATACTGTAGAAGCCACTACAGTAACACCTTTTGAAACACCAACGGAGCAGGAGTTTGAACAGTTGCAACAAGACGTTCTAGACAGTGAAACCATAACCGTACAATTGGAGGTTGCAAATGGAATTAACTATACCTCTCCTTCAGGGGTTATGGTGTTTATTGCTCCTACCTGTATTAATATAGCAGGGCTTCCAGTTACAGGTACTATCGATTTTCAGTTTGTCGAAATTTTTGACAGAGGCGATATGCTTACTTCCAATATCACCACCGTTGGTACCAAACCATCTGGCGAAAAAGAATATTTAATCTCGGGAGGTGCCTTCTTTATAGCCGCTTCTCAAAATGGGCAAACTATAAATATGACCTGCCCAGGTTTTATTAGCGTTCCTTCGTTACCTACGGGAGGCATTGACCAAGAAATGCACCCCTTTACTGGTACCATTGATGCGGACGGAAACATAAATTGGGTGGAAATAGGCGGTGGCTTAGAAATTGACCTCGATGTGTATTATACACAGTTTCCAGATTTTGGCTGGTTCAATATTGACCGTTTTGCAAACGATCCACGACCAAAAACGGAACTGCATATTGCCATCCCACAGGAATTCAGCACCAACAACACCCGTGTTTATATTGCATTGCAAGGAGAGCCCAATGCACTTTCTTATGTCTATGGAGAATTTCCTATAGGGTTAGCGGCCCACATCATTTTTATTTCTGAAGAAAACGGCAATTTTAGATATGCCATCAAATCGCTCACAATTGAAGAAAATCAAGTGGTTGCTTTTGCCCGCCAACAAACGGAAATTGCTACGGTTTCAGAATTAAAAGTAATTGTTAACACACTACCTTAAACCACAGGAATGAAAACAAAACATCTCAAAGTAGCAATGAAGAACAGCCTTCTGTTTTCGTGTATGATGGTGGTAGCGATTGCCTCAGCGCAGGTAAAAAATGACACTTTACAACGTACCGCAAACATTGGCATTGATATAAACGGGAACTTAGTCTCTGTGCGACCCGAAACACCGCCACTGGAGCAAATCGCTGGGGCACCTACTGCATTTTACACCTACTACTGGGAATTTGACGATGGCAGTTTTAGCACCGAAAAAGAGCCCAAACATACTTACAAAAAGAAGGGAGAATACAATGTGAAACTTTGGGCAACCAACCACTACGACACCGGAAAACCACCCACAACCCGACCTAAAAAAGTTGCTGTTACCAATATCACAGACGACTATAAGGATGAAGCTTCCATGAATACCGATTTGGACCTACGGAAAAATAGAGACCCAATCCCCAATGAAGAAATGGTCGTGGTAATGCGCTATAAAAACACCAAGTCCTATGTTTCAAGCGGAAAACTATACCTCTACTATAATGAAAAACAATTTAGAGCCGATAATTTTGAGTTAAGTGACACAAGAACCTACCATGGGGAACAAAAAATACAAGACGGTTTCACCCTCAACACTGCAGTTGATATAGATGATGACACCTACTATGCTTCTGCTAATAAGGAACTGCTAAAAATAAGAACCCAAGCCATCGATACCGTAGAACGAAACAACCTGCCTCTAACCCTGGAAGAATCGGAGTCCTATTATAAGAATTCTGAAAAATTTGAATTCGATAATATGGAGCCTAATGAAGAGCGAAACATCTTTTTTACGCTAAAAACAACCCCAGAAATGCTCAAAGACACCAGTGCTATAATCACCGTTCGGAGTATTTATGTGCCAGACAACAATAGTGGAGCACATAAGGTAAAGGATTTGGAAATGGAAATTGTCACCTCTCACGATCCTAACAAAATGTCATCGAATGCCTCCTTACTCAATTATCGCTTGGTACGCTTTAAAACTTTCAAGTTTAAAATTAAGTTCCAGAACAACGGAGAAGGTCCCGCCAGTACCATTCGTCTAGAAACAGACATCCCCGAAATGTTCGACAAACAAACCATCGAGGTCGTAGATCAATACCCCAAATGCCGTATCTGCCCTAAGAACGAAGTCGTCGCCTATAGTTGCTTAGACACTACCTTCACCGAAAAGCAAGCCATATTTACCTATAAGAACATTTATCTGCCGGGAAGTCAGCAGAAAAATGTAAAGGAGTACGACTCTACCAAAGGTTTTGTAAAATACCGTATCAAACTCAAAAAAGACTTTCACAAACAGAAAACCAAGAGTAGAACCGCCATTATTTTCGATAAAAACGAACCCATTATTACCAACTATGCCACCACACGTTTTAAACCAGGCATCTCCCTAGGTGCTAAAGCGGGATATAGCATCACACCGGGCTTAGACAAGTCCAAAGAGTATTTTGCTGGCGTCACCATCTCTCCTTTTAAATCGTATAAAGGCTATTTGCAAGCCGAATTATTTGCTTCGTTCGGGTCGTATGAGGACGCTAAAAACTTCACCGAAGAGACAGTAAATGGCGATTTCATTAATTCCTATACCATTTCTGAAAGTTCAGAAATAAAAACATTCACAGCCTATTTGGTACCTGCCTCCTATCGCTACAACCTCAACAATTATTTGGCAGTCGGTGGAGGCGCACAGTTACGGTTCAATATTTCTCAAAAAACCATCTCCGAGGCGGCTGGACAATACTCCTTGATCATTCCATCGGAAGGAACAACCATCCGTGACGAAACCCAAGATACCTTCGTAAAAACAGAATCAGATTGCGATTGCTATACCATGAATACTGGTGTCTTTGCTGGTTTTAATGTAGGAGCCGCGAGAATCGGACCCAGTGTAGGCGCTCGTTACATCTATTATTTTGGCGAAGAACACCAACAGATTCAGTTGTATGGTATTTGGAAGTTTTAAAAAAACCGTAGTGCACCCTCCTTCTTTGCCTAAAATAGCAATCTTACTATTTTTGCTATTGATGAGTAGTACAGCCTATTCACAGGACTTAGAAGAAACAATCTACACTACGCTTGAGTCCTTTGTCGCAAATCCATCGGTGGCACAACTACACGAACTCCAAAAAAAAGAAGCCTCCTTTGCAGCTGTAGTCGAGTCGCAGGACGAGCAACTCGCCCTTCTCTCCGTACAATGCAATCTAGGCTATTACCTCAACCAATTCGGTAAAACAATAGCCGCCATTGGTTATTATGAAGCCGCTTGGCGCACCTATTCTTCAAATCAGTTAAATTCATACAACATTAGTGAGTTCTGCTTAAAACCCTTGGGAAATTTATACACCAAAACTGGTGATTTTACCAATGCCGAGAATACCATCAAACAATATATTTTCTATGCAGAAGAACAAAAGAATCAGGACCTAAGAGTGAGCGGAATTTTGAATCTTTCGGTGGTGTACAACAATACTGGCAACCAAAAAACGGCAATTATCCTCTTAAAAAATGCACTGCAAACAGCGGGTATTTCTTCGCAATTAAAAACTGCCTTAGAAAACAATCTGGTCTCGAACCTATTTGCTATTGGCGATTTTGATGCCGCTCAAAAACTAATTGATAAGGTCATTGCCAGCGGACGAAATATTTCGGTTAACGTTTATAAAAATGCTGCCCAATTAGCACTTCAGAAAAAAGAATTTGAAAAGGCAGCCTCTTATTTTCAGCTAGCAGAAAACGCGCTCCTCAAGTCCGAAAATTTTTCAGCAAGAGAACTCGCCAAATTATATGAAGAAAAATCACAGCTCTACCTCAAGCAAAACAAAAACATCGAAGCAGAAGCTAATTTAAAAGCCGCTTTGGGAGTTTTAATGCCCTATCTAAAGGACGGACAAACACCTCAGGAAAGTGATCTATATGCCGAAAACACACTTGCCGCGATATTCGACGGACTGGCAGTATTACAGAACAACGAAGAGGAGGCCTTGAGGTATTACGATCTTAGTTTCTATGTTTCCAATCGTATCGCTTCCAACCTCAGTGCCCAAGAAGCAAAGACCTTACATCAGTTAGACAACCGCAAGCGCAGCGAAAAATGCTTGGCATCGTTACAAGCCTTATTTTTAAAAACACAGGACACAAACTATCTGGAACGTGCCTTTTATTATGCCGAACGTAGCAAATCCGTTGTGCTTACCGAAATGCATTCCAAACAGGCCATCCTCGCTGCCAACCCAACGGATGAAGACTTGTTAAATGAGCAGGAGCTCACACGAAAACAGGAAACATTAATAAACGAGTTGGTGCGTGCTCAATTATCGAAAACCAATAATGGGAATCAAATCCAGATCACCCAAGACCTGAACGATCTCAACCTAGCATTGAAAGCTGTAAAGAAAAAGGTTTCAGAAAAATTTCCAGATACAGAGAACACCACCGTTAGCCTAGAAGAAGTACAAGCAAAACTAAAAAATGACAAGGTCCTAATGGCTTATTATTTCTTTGGAAAAGAATCCCTTTATCAGTTTTATATTTCTGAAAGTAAAATACATTTAACCGAAAAGCCCCGCTCCGAAGCCTTTATGAATGTTATTTCGGACTTTATTGGCTTCTTCGACAATCCCGCCTTAATAAACAATGATATTTCAAACTTCACTGCGACTTCAGCCGCCCTCTTTAAGGAGTTAGAACTTTCGAGATACGCCAACAGTCAGAACCTAGAAGTTGTACCCGACGGACTCCTCAACTTCATTCCTTTTGAAGCGCTGCTCACCCAAGAAACTACCGCCTTACAGTTTTCAGAGATGCCCTTCTTGGTGAAATCGCATAGGCTTGTGTACAATACCAACGCGAGTTTTTACGCTACAGCCGCAACACCAAAAACAGTAAACAAGCTTTTGGGAGTTTTCCCGGTGTTTGAAGACACTGGCAAGGAACTGCGCTACTCCATGGACGAGGCCGAAGCCATTGAAAAAGAAGTTACAGCTTCCATACTCTTCAAAAAAGAGGCGACTAAGTCGAAATTTTTGGCAGTTGCACAACAGTATAATATCCTTCACCTTTCTACCCATGCCAGTGGTGGCGACTTTGTAATTCCTGCCCATATTGAGTTTATAGATGATGTAATGCTCTTGCACGAATTGTATTCCTTAGAACTCTCTCCAAAATTAGTGGTGCTGAGTGCCTGTGAAACTGGCATCGGAAAATTACAAAAAGGCGAAGGCGCTATGAGTGTGGCGCGAGGCTTCCAATATGCAGGCGCCAAAAACCTACTGTTTTCACTTTGGAAAGTAAATGACCTTTCCACCTCTCAACTTATGGCTTCCTTTTATGAAAGCTTCGGAAAAACAGAATCGGCAGTGGAAGCAAACCACCAATCGAAAATTGAATATCTAAACAATAAGAAAATAAGCAACGCTAAGAAATCCCCCTACTACTGGAGCAGCTTTGTGTACTATGGAGAACTTTCAGAAGTAAAAAAAGAATACAGTAACTATCTGCTACTCCTAATACTTCCCTTGCTATTCTTGCTCTACCGGCGTTTCAGAAAGAAGTCTAAACCTTAAGCTTTTTTACAAGTTTTGAAACCGTTAAGCCTTGCACCACGATTGAGAATACCACCACTATATAAGTAATTACCAAAAACAAATCGCGATGCATCACTTCGGTGAGTCCTAAAGCAAGTGCAATAGAGATTCCTCCTCGCAGGCCACCCCAAGTCATAATTAGGTTGGTATTGGGCACAAAGTCCAACTTCTTCTTAAAGAAATTAATAGGTAATAGCAGCGAAGTATACCGACACAATAAAATAATTGGAATGGCCAACAGTCCGGCAAGGATATAGTTACCATCAAAGGTGAGCACCAGCATTTCCATCCCGATAAGCACGAATAGAATGGTGTTCAACAAGATATCGATCAGCTCCCAGAATTTATCCACATAGCTTTCGGTAATTTCCGACATAGCCGATTCCCGTACGGTATCCATCCCTACCATAAGTCCGGCCGTTACCATGGCCAAGGGGGCCGAAAGGTGAAAATACTGGGCAACTGCGGTTCCCACCATTACCGATGCCAGCGTGATAATCACTTCAATATCATAATCATCTATAGACCGCATTAATCGATAGGTAATCCAACCCAACAAAAGGCCTAGTGCAATACCTCCAATAACTTCCTGTCCAAACAGGATGGCAACATCCAGGGCTGCAACATTTTCCGATCCCAAGGAAGCAATCTGGTAAATGGTAAGAAATACCACTACACCTACCCCGTCGTTAAAAAGGGACTCTCCAACAATCTTCGTTTCAAGTTTTTTTGGTACTCCTGCTTGTTTTAAAATACCGAGTACTGCTATTGGGTCGGTAGGAGATATGAGCGCCCCAAACAGCAGGCAATACATATAGGCAACTTCCAGCCCCACCAGCTGTAACACAAAAAACATCACTGTTCCCACCAAGAAGGTCGAAATTAATACGCCCAGCGTGGAAAAAGCAAGCACGGGACCTCTTTGTACTTTCAGCTGTTCAAAATTGGTATGCAAGGCACCTGCAAACAATAAGAAGCTCAACATGACATCCAGCAGAATAGTTTTAAAATCGATATGGGTAATGATGTACTTTTCGGCATTTAAGAGCGTAGAATCAAAATAGCTCAAAGCCAAAACCGCAAAGGTAAATACGATGGTGATTAACATCAATCCAATGGTATTTGGCAGCTTTAAAAAACGAACATTGATATAGCCAAAAATGGCAGCTAGCGCCACCAGTATCGTGAGCATTAAGAAATAATCCATGAATGAAGTTGTTTCTGCTAAGTTACTAAAAATGGCGAGGGAATGTATTAGAGAAAGCTTTTGTTTCTGCTGCGGTCATAAAGCACTATACTACCCGCCACCGCTACATTCAAGCTCAGCTCCGAAGGAAACTGAACCAAGAAATGTGCACGCTCCTGTGCCTCTTTGGTAAGTCCGTTATCCTCAGCCCCCAGCAGATAAACACAGCGCTTTGGATGCTTAAAATCCTCCAAGTTCTGGGCAGCTTCGGTTTTCTCTACTCCAACAATACGAACCCCTTTTGGGAGGTGTTCAAAAAAAGCATCGAAGTTTTTATAATGGTAATAGGGCATCGATTTTACTGCATTATGGGTATCACTAGCCTGTGCAGCATAGCGCTTTCCAATGGTAAAAATAAAGCTGGCACCCATATTCTGGGCCGTTCGCCATAGAACACCAAGATTTTCCGGTGTCTTACCATTCTGAATTCCTATTCCGAAGAATTTTGTTGTAAAGTTATTGGGTTGCATAAAGCAAAAATAAGAAAGTAGCCATAATTATAAGGCCAATTCTTAAGATCTGTACAGACTAGGTGATGGTTGAAGGGTGAGTAGTAAGCAGTAAAATAATCCAAATATTAAGCAATCCATCTTAAACTATTGGTTTTTGGAATTTGGTATTTACTAAGTCACAACGCGAAGCGTTGTGCATCCCCTTTTATCAGTATAGATTCAGAAAGCTCCGAAATTCAGGAATTCGCCGTAGCGAATGACGCGGAGTTTCTGGATCGGTTTTGCGAAGCAAAAATACCTATAAAAGGGTGTCTTTTCTTTTGGTTCGTTTTCTTTAGACAAGTAAAAAAAATCGACGCAGGAGATTCACGAACACATTAATTTAAAATATAAAAGAGTAAGTAAATGAACAGAAAAACGTTTAGCATTAAAAGTGTAACGGGCGAACAAGAATCGGAAGGCTAGACTTTTCCCGCCCGAACGTACCCCGTCAGAATGAGGTGTCGGTCTAACGTTAGGTACGGGCAGGTTGGTTCTTTTTGCGGCAATGGAAAAAAGAACAGAAAAACAAACCACAGCGCAAAGTGTGAGCAGTAAGCTGTAAGCTGTAAGCTGTAAGCTGTAAGCTGTAAGCTGTAAGCTGTAAGCTGTAAGCTGTAAGCTGTAAGCTGTAAAATAATCCAAATATTGAGCAATCCATCTTAAACTATTGGTTTTTGGAATTTGGTATTTACTAAGTCACAACGCGAAGCGTTGTGCATCCCCTTTTATCAGTATAGATTCAGAAAGCTCCGAAATTCAGGAATTCGCCGTAGCGAATGACGCGGAGTTTCTGGATCGGTTTTGCGAAGCAAAAATACCTATAAAAGGGTGTCTTTTCTTTTGGTTCGTTTTCTTTAGACAAGTAAAGAAAATGAACAGAAAAACGTTTAGCATTAAAAGTGTAACGGGCGAACAAGAATCGGAAGGCTAGACTTTTCCCGCCCGAACGTACCCCGTCAGAATGACTTGTCGGGCTAACGTTAGGTACGGGCAGGTTGGTTCGTCATCCTGAGCTTGACGAAGGGGGGTCAAGCCAAAAATGAACAGTAAATGAAATTTGGCGCTTTGAGACTTTGCAACTCCCTACATCTAACACGGTCCCCCCAAGACCTCAACAAACCCACATAACCTCTAATAAACTAAGCTAGTTCTTCAGATTTCCGTACATTTGAGTAGAACCTAAAGTAAAAACTATAAATCCTTCCTATGAAATCATTTGTACCGTTCTTATTAATCTTTACCATTCTTTTTAGTAGTTGTACAAAAGACAACTCAGTAGAAAGTGTGCAGGACCTTACGATAGACCCAGAAGAAGACACTGACCAATCAGTCGACCCGAATATCTATATGTTTGAAGTCAATGGTCAAAATACGAACTGTATGGAGGATTATATCAATTTGGATATTGATGGGCAGACTATAGAATATTATTACAACAACCCAAATGGCGGTGTTCAATTATGCACTTTCAGTGAAGGCAATGTGTCTGGTATTATGTGTGAAACCTGTGAAGGTCACTTTGCAAGTTTGCCAATGCCAATAAGCTATCGAAACTATTTCCCTGGATTACCAATAGAGGTGGGAGGTGAATTCCCTATTTACAATGGCACTGAAACAATCACAGAAATTTTTATGGACGGCTTCCAAATTATGTTCTTAATTCCTGGAGTGCTTACCGACAATCTATTTACAGGTAGCTATCATGTATTTGATGAGTATGAAGACCCTGGCGTTAGCCTTTATATAAACTGGGCGGTCGATTTTGATAGCGGTTCTGGCGGATATACGATATATATTGATACTACTAGACCTTATGAGGTTGTTTTGGAATGTATTGACAGAAGTAATCCTGACTACATCCAACTAACCGGGAATTTTGAAGGAATTTTTGTTGGGCACGATTTGCTTGATCCTACGCAAATTGGATATGAAGTTCCAATTAGTGGAAGGTTTAGCTATAAAATAGCTCTTTAATTAGGCCAAACTCAATCTCCTTAAAATTAGCTATTACTCTATCCGCTTTGGAGTAGTCCTGATTCTTAGAATTCTCACTATTATAGCCCACACAAAAGATATTTGCAGCTTTGGCGGCCGCAATTCCGTTGGTAGAATCCTCAATCACCATACAGTTATTGGCCTTATGTCCGGAGGCTTCCGCAGCCTTTATAAATATTTCTGGGTGCGGCTTAGACGCTTTCAAATCGGCACCACTTAGCTTTGCCACAAAATACTGATCGAGATCAAAGCGTTCAAAGATCCTGTTGATATTCGGCATGGATGCCGAAGACGCTAATACTAATTTAAGTCCGTTCCTATGATAATCCTGAATTAGTGGCAGTACTCCGTCCAACAGAGCAAGGGAAGTATCATTTTCAAAGAGGTATTTAAAATGCTTCCGTTTGGTCGCTACCAAAGATTCTGGAGCGGCGCTAAGTTCAAAATGATCACAAAGCTGTTTGCAGATATTTAGTGTCGACTGACCCGTAAACGCCTCATACATCGCCGCTCCCACAGGAATATTCACATCGTCAAACATTTGGAAATAGGCCTTTTTGTGTAAGGGTTCGGTATCCACAATCACCCCATCCATATCAAATAAAACTGCTTTCAGCATTGCTTCAATTTTTCGCAAAGATATTGGTTTTTACATTTAAGTTCAATCAATACATTAGGATTGAAGAAAGGAGTCAAAAATGTGGGCAGTGAGTAGTGAATAGTGAGTAGTGAGCAGTAAGCAGTAAGCAGTAAGCAGTAAGCAGTAAGCAGTAAGCAGTAAGCAGTAAGCAGTAAGCAGTAAGCAGTAAGCAGTAAGCAGTAAGCAGTAAGCAGTAAGCAGTAAGCAGTAAAATAATCCAAATATTGAGCAATCCATCATAAACTATTGGTTTTTGGTGCTTGATTTTTGGAATTTGCACTTTTGGTGCTTTGTAAAAACCCTTTCAACAATTTTGAATAAAACAAAAAAATAAACAAACAACCTCCACGAAGCTATTCCAGAAATAGCGTTTCCTCCAGCGGATATGCGTTTTGCGAAGCAAAAAAGAGCAAGCAGCGATAGAGGAATACGCGGTTTTAGCATCGCTAAAAATTTCCTTAATAGCTTCTTGAGTTTTTTGGTTCGTTTTTGGGTCAAGCCAAAAATGAACAGAAAATGGAATTTGGAATTTACATTTTGAAGCTTTGCTACTTTGATACCCTGAAACTCTGAAACTTTGCAAAATCTCCAACCTGCCCTCCGATTCGACTTCGGGGCCCGTAGCTCGAAAATGCGTAAAGAACGAAATTCTGTCTGATTCGCCCCTAGGCGAAGAGTTCATTTCGTTTAGCATTGAAAGCATAACGGGCGAACAAGAATCGGAAGGCTAGACTTTTCCCGCCAGAACGTACCCCGTCAGAATGAGGTGTCGGGCTAACGTTAGGTACGGGCAGGTTGGTTCTTTTTGCGGCAATGGAAAAAAGAACAGAAAAACAAACCACAGCACAGCGCAAAGCGCTGTGCATCCCCTTTTATCAGTATAGATTCAGAAAGCTCCGAGATTCAGGAATTCGCCGTAGCGAATAACGCGGAGTTTCTGGATCGGTTTTGCGAAGCAAAAATACCTATAAAAGGGTGTCTTTTCTTTTGGTTCGTTTTCTTTAGACAAGTAAAGAAAATGAATAAATAACACAGAGGTCAAAGACCTCATTTTTTGGGTTAAGCCAAAAATGAATAGAAAATGGAATTTGGAATTTATACTTTGCTTCGCCTTCCGTAACCTCCTTAGGCGGAAAAGGAGGGAAACTTTGCGACTTTGCAACTTTGAAACTTTGCAACTTTGCAACTTTTACAGAAAACCAAATTAACAACACCAACTATAATTTGAATTCTCTACTTTTATAAAACCCAAAAAAAAAATACCAAAATGAAAGATAAAATCTTATACAACATCGAGTACATCGGAATTTTTATAGGTATTATCCTCATCACCATTATCGTTGACTTCATTCTAGATCGCTTTTTCAAAAGAATCATAAAGCGCGCTACTGTAGAACTAAACACCGACCCCACCAACTATCAGTTTTTAAGGCATCTCATTAACGCCCTCATTTATACCGTTGGTATTAGTGTCGCCATTTATATGATGCCCGAATTAAGAGTACTCGCCACTTCCCTACTCGCAGGAGCTGGTGTGCTTGCGGTTGCCGTAGGTTTCGCATCACAACAGGCCCTTAGTAATATTATTAGTGGGGTGTTTATTGTAGTTTTTAAACCCTTCCGCATTGGCGATCGTATCAAAATATCAGATCGATCTGGAGTTGTAGAAGACATCAGCCTCCGTCATACTGTCATTAGAGATTTCGAAAATCGACGGATTATCATCCCCAACGCTCATATTAGTGAGGAAGTAATTATTAACTCCGATTATGTAGACGATAAAATATGCAAGTGGATCGATATTGGAATCAGCTATGCTTCCAACATCGAACTGGCAAAATTCATTGTAAAAGATGAAATCATAAACCACCGCTTACATATAGATCCAAGAACAGCACAGCAAATTGAGGACGGCGCAGAATTGGCTCCTGTAAAAGTGGTAAATTTGGGAGAGTCATCGGTTGATTTAAGAGGCTGGGCCTGGGCGAAGGATTCGCCAGACGCATTCGAGATGGGTTGCGACTTATACGAAAGCATTAAGCTTCGGTTCGATATAGAGGGCATCGAAATACCATTCCCGCATAGAACACTAATACACAAAAACGAAATCCCTTCAAAAGTGATAAACAATGGGTAAGAAAAGAAAAAAAGCGGGTTCGGTCCCAGGTTCTGTAGATTATACAGGCGATAAGAAAACAGAGAAAGTCTTTACACACTTTCTGCAGTACGACGGGAAAGACCTCATCGAAAAAACCTTGGACAGTCATAAAGGCCTCGTCCTCGAAAAAGAAGATACCTCCAAAGTCGATTGGTACGACATCCGCGGTATGCACGACACCGAGCTTATTGAGGTCTTTGGAAAAACCTTCAACATCCACAACATCATCTTAGAGAATGCGGTCGACATCCACAAACGTCCCAAATTTGAAGAATACAGCGAGGGAAATTTTATCATTCTTAAAGCCCTGTCCTTCGACAGAGCGACCAAAAAGGTTTCCAAAGAGCACATAGCACTCTATTTCACCAAGAGTTTCCTAGTCACCTTTCAAGAAACCGAAAGCGATGTGTTTCAGGGCGTACGTTCCAGGATCAATACTGGTTCAGGGCGCATTCGCGAAAGAGGTACAGATTATTTAGCCTTTGCCCTTATTGATGAAATTGTAGATAATTATTTCGACGTACTCGACAATGTTGAGGAAGTGGTAGAAGAACTGGAAGATTGCATCAGCAACTCGGTAGAACTAAACCGTAAAGGCGACATCCACTCCCTAAAAAAGGAACTCCTAGTACTTCGAAAAGCCATTTCTCCCCTCCGTGAGGCCATAGGGCGCTTTTACAAAACCGAAAGCCCCATCATTGACGAAGGAAGTCGTATTTACCTTCGCGACCTCTACGAGCACACCATCCAAATCATGGATACCGTAGAATCCTACCGCGATGTCCTCAACGGACTCCAAGACCTGCTTATTACCGAGGTGAGTTTCAAAATGAACAAGATAATGCAGCTCCTCACCCTCATCTCCGTAATTTTTATCCCCCTTACCTTTTTAGCAGGTATTTACGGCATGAACTTCGACAACATCCCCGAGCTCCACCACCAATACGGCTACCAGATCCTACTAGCTATCATGCTGCTAATCGCAATCGTACTCCTTATCCTATTCAGAAGAAAACGATGGCTATAGGGAGGTCGTGAAGGGTGAGCAATGAATAATGAATAATGAATAATGAATAATGAATAATGAATAATGAATAATGAATAATGAATAATGAATAATGAATAATGAATAATGAAAGATAGCATAGTCAAACTTTCCACCTACTACCAACTAATAACTAATTGATTGTTGTCGGTTGTCAGTTGTCAGTTGTCTGTTTTTGGAATTTGGTATTTGGAATTTGGAATTTGGTATTTACTAAGTCACAGCGCGAAGCGTTGTGCATCCCCTTTTATCAGTATAGATTCAGAAAGCTCCGAGATTCAGGAATCGACGAAAGTCAATGACGCGGAGTTTCTGGATCGGTTTTGCGAAGCAAAAATACCTATAAAAGGGTGTCTTTTCTTTTGGTTCGTTTTCTTTAGACAAGTAAAGAAAATGAATAAATAACACAGAGGTCAAAGACCTCATTTTTTGGGTTAAGCCAAAAATGAACAGAAGAACAAACCACAGCACAGCGCAAAGTGTGAGCAGTGAGCAGTGAGCAGTGAGCAGTGAGCAATGAATAATGAATAATGAATAATGAATAATGAAAGATAGCATAGTCAAACTTTCCACCTACTACCAACTAATAACTAATTGATTGTTGTCTGTTTTTGGAATTTGGTATTTGGTATTTGGTATTTGGTATTTACACTTTGAAGCTTTGCTACTTTGAAACTTTGAAACTTTGCTACTTTGAAACTCTGGAAGCGTGAGTTGTGAGTAGAATAACCTCACTTTGGAACTCTGAAACAAAAGCACAGCGCGAAGCGCATTTCCCTTTTCATCAGAATATGCCCATAAAACTTCGAATTTCAGTCAGCCTCTGGCTGACGCGGAGTTTTGAGGGCGGTTTTCAGCTTGCTGAAAAATTCATAGGAAAAGGACTCCTTTTTTTCGTTCTTTTTTTGGAGGAGCAAAAAAAGAATAGAAGCGAAAAACATCCATTACTTTTCATTTAGCATTGAAAGTGTAACGGGCGAACAAGAATCGGAAGGCTAGACTTTTCCCGCCCGAACGTACCCCGTCAGAATGAGGTGTCGGGCTGACGTTAGGTACGGGCAGGTTGGTTCTTTTTGCGGCAATGGAAAAAAGAACAGAAAAAATGAACAGAAAAACATTATCTTAGTAGCACCGAGTAACTTACACCGCAACACCAAGCATGTCACAACCAACAACTAAACCAATAAAAAAATGAGCCTCACCATAATCCTAGCCATACTCCTAGTAATTATAGCCTTTTTCGCTATAGCCATTTTCAACCGTTTTGTAAAAAACCGAAACCTCGTCAAAGACGCTTGGAGCAACATCGACGTTGCCCTTAAAAGGCGTTACGACCTCATCCCCAATCTGGTAGAAACTGTCAAGGGGTATGCCGCTCATGAAAAACAAACGCTCGAGAATGTAATCAAAGCACGGAATGTAGCCATGGCAGTCCCAACAGACGAAATTAACGCCAAGATTACGGCCGAAAACGCACTCCAGCAAACCCTACGTAGCATCTTTGCCCTTAGCGAAGCCTATCCCGACTTAAAAGCCAATGTCAATTTCATCCAATTGCAGGAAAAGCTCAATGAAATTGAAGAGAACTTGGAGCGTAGCAGACGCTACTACAACGGCACTGTGCGGGAGAACAATACCTATGGCGAAAGTATGCCGGGCGTATTATTTTCGAGTATGTTTAACTATCAGCACTTCGAATTCTTCGAATCCACCGAGGAAGAGCGTCAGAATGTAAAAGTGGATTTTTCTGACGAAGCCTAAACGATTTTAAAGCGAGTATTATGAAAAAACTAGCATACCTCCTACTTGCCCTCCTTCTCGGCTATAATAGCGTTGCGCAGGGCTTTGATGTCAACAACTACCAAGTAGAAATATACATCAATCAGGAAGGCTACTTCGATGTGGTCGAGACATACGACCTCACTTTCACTCAGCTGAAACACGGCATCTTCCGCAACATCCAAACCCACTACGACCTTGAGAATTATAAAGGGGAAATGGAAACCCGGGACATCGATATCAGTAATATTGAAGTCCCTGGACATAAGTTTGATGCCACCCCTCGTTTTCAGCGCAAACTGGCCGGCAACGTCGTCTTAAAAATTGGTGACCCCGACAAGACCATCACTGGGCCCCAGCATTACGAAATTAAATACCGAGTGAAGAACGCCTTTTTATTTGAACCTTCTATGATTCGTTTTTATTGGAATCTGAAACCTACGCAGTGGGCGGCTCCCTTTGAAAAGATAAGCTTCCGAATCCATTTACCCGAAGGAATGAGTATGGACCTTCAAGATTTTCATATCTACTCCGGATTAGCAGGTAATACCGAAGAAAGCACCGATTTCGAGCTCACCTACAACGACGGCGTGTTCACAGGAAACTCCTACAGAGCTTTCAAATCCTATAACGGCGACGCAGTTACGGTACTGCTCAATCTCCCTCCTGGCTCCATCAAAGAAACAAAACCCCTCTGGCCTTTCTGGACCGAATATGGCTGGGTGTTTATAGTGGGGCTGTTGGTAGGTGGCTTCTATATGTTATTCCGAAAGTTCGGAAAGGACGACGAGGTTACCACTGTGATTAGCTACTACCCCCCCGAAAAAATGGATCCTGCTATGGCGGGCTTCCTGATAAACGACCGGGAAGATACTTCAGATCTGATTTCCCTTATTCCCTATTGGGGTGCGATGGGCCTGCTTAAGATGGAAGAAATCAAGAAAACCGGCTGGTTTTCCAAGAACGATACTAAGATTATTAAATTAAAACCAATCCCTTCAGACGCGCCCAACTATCAGAAGAAGATTTTCAACGGCTTATTTTCTGGGGGTTCAAAGGTGCTCATTAGCAGTTTGAAAAACTCCTTTTACACCACCATGACCAAGGCCAAGGCACAGCTAAAAGTTGCGGCACAACCCTATTACGAACCTAGATCCAAGGCTATAAAAAAGCAAACGGGCTGCTTCATGGTTATCATTGCCGTACTGTTGGTTCCGTTTATCCTGTTTATATGGGGCGTTATGGCAACCATAATCGTAACCCTTGTCTGTGCTGTATTATTGATTCTGAATACCTATATGATCAAGAAAAACACACGTGGGAATGCGGCATTCGCCGAACTGAAAGGCTTCAAGAAATTCATTAAGACCGCCGAAGAAAACAAACTCAAGATGCTGCTTTCCGAAACCCCGCTCTATTTCGAATCCACGATGGCCTATGCCCTTACGTTTGGTTCCTTCGACAGCTGGGCAAAGAAGTTCGACGACTTAAACGTACCTCCTCCCAATTGGTACAGCGGCATTGACGGCAGTCATTCCTCCCTAAGTAATTTCTCCAATTCCTTTTCCAGCACCATGGCATCCACAAGCTCCACTATGGTCAGTTCCCCCTCCAGCAGCAGCAGCAGCTCCGGCGGCGGTGGCTCCTCAGGGGGTGGTTTCAGCGGCGGTGGCGGCGGAAGTTGGTAACGAAAGTGTGAGTGGTGAGTCGAATAACCTCACTTTGGAACTTTGAAACTTTGAGCCTTTGCAACTCTGGAAGCGTGAAGTGTGAAGTGTGAGTCGAAAAATATCACTTTGAAACTTTGCCTCAGTCCTCCGAAGCTTCAGCGAAGGAGGGAATCTTTGAAAACTCTGTAACTCAAGAACCACTGGATTTATTCCCTTCACTAGGCGAAGGTAGAGAACGGAATCGTCCAGCAAGCGCCATCAAAATAAAGCATAAAAAAAGCTCCAGATTTCCCTGAAGCTTTCGTAGTAGCGAGGAACCCTCAATTATCGAACAAATTTATACAAGATTTTTTGAATATAATTGAGTATAGTACTTAATTCTATGTAAATTTCTTGAACCTTTATATTGTCGCTTCTGGCTCCAAATTAAAATATTTATTTACTACACATCCACTTTTACGAGTAACTACTATCTGAATTATCAATTCGTATAAAGTTGTAAACACCTTTTCCTTCTGCTATTAATTCATCATTTTGGAAGGCCTTCATTTTTGTTAAAAGTATTCTGTTTCCTAATCTAACGATTTTTCCTTCTACAATTATGGGTAGTGCTTCTGCTCCTTTTAGATAATCTATTCTTAAATCAATTGTTGCTAATTTATCCTCAAAAGATGTAAAATGAGTTCCTCCAGCTATTCCACCTACAGAATCCATTATTGTGGCAATAATACCACCGTGCCATCTGTTTTTTCTAATATCTCCTACGACTTCATCTCTAAAAGGAACACTTACTTTTACAAATCCTTTTTCGAGAACCAATAATTTTAGTCCTAAAAATTTGTGGATTGGGATACCTTCTTCAATGGTCTTTTTTAAAAATTTTATGTTTTTTTTAATCATTTATTTTGTGATTATATTTGAGTTTTTCTAATATGGCGATTTTTTAAATCACTTATTTTGATTACATATCTATTCTTTTAGCCCTATTAATGGATGAAACCCTCTTTTCTAATCGATACAGAAAAGTTCCCTTATTCGAAATTGAAATTCTACGTCTTTTGTTCGTCCAATCCTATTTTATTACTTTTTTTTCATCTGTAGTGTGTGTACGCAGGTTATAGTAAATTAAATAAACCTGTTAGCGGAAATATGATCCGAACTGTTACTACACACGAATTGAATTATCTTTTTCGGACTTATCGCCAAAGATTTTCTTTCTATGATTAATACCCCAATTTTGCAATTCTAAAATAACTTTTTTCAGCGTTTTGGAATGTTCTGTAGGTGTATATTGTGTTCGGACAGGAAAACCATTTAAAACAGTTCTAGTAATCAACTGATTTTCTTCCATATCTTTCAATTCCTTTGACAAAACTTTGGTGCTTAACTTTGGAATACTTCGTTCTATTTCTCTAAAGTGCTTGTTCCCTTCCCAAATTGAAATTAGAATTAAAAGTTTCCATTTTCCACCTATTACATCTAAAGTATCCCTTACAGGTAACAAAGCGGACATACACTCTTTATGTTCTTTTTTTTTCATCTCTTTTAATTTAATGATTACCTGAAGGTAACTGGTTACTAAAAGGTAACTGATTACCTATGGTAATCAAAAATAGTTAATTTTGATATATTATTAACAATAACAATCGAAAAATGAAAAACAAGATTCTTACAGTATTATGTATTCTATTCGGATTAATGATGATTAATTCAGGATTAAACAAGTACTTCAACTATATGCCTATGCCTGAAATGTCTGAAGAAATGATGCAAATTATAGGCAGCTTTATGGCAATAAAATGGATTTTTCCGCTTGTAGCAATTATTGAAATCGTTGGAGGTGCTTTGATAGCTATCCCGAAAACAAGAGCGTTGGGAGCGTTAGTAATTCTTCCTGTTATGGTAGGAATACTTGTTCATCATTTAGTACACGACCTATCAGGTATTGGAATCGCGTTAATATTATTCGCAATTAATATTTGGACAATTGTTGCTAATTGGAATAAATACCAGCCAATCATAAAAAGCGAAAAGAAGGAAAGTCTAAACCAATAAATATTTAGCAGTTAAAAACACTACTGCTTAAAAAAGATTTGAATGTTTTAGTCCCAATCAAAATAAGAGTTGGAGTAATTACTTGTAATTATTCCTTTTAAATTATAAATGACTAAGTGTTTAAATAATTCGTCTTTTCCGTAAGATTCAAATAAATTATTTTTTTTAAACACTAAATTGTCAATTCTAAAAAAATAGATTTTCACTAATAATTCTAAATTAATATATTCTTTTATATCTCCAGATTCTTGTGCTTGCTTAAGTAACTTATAAACAATGCTATTTGATAATTCTTCCACAAAATCATTAAAGAACAAATTTGCTTTGGGATAATATTTTTCCAATCCAAAAAGAAAAGAGGGTTTAAAGTATTTTAAATACTCAAACCCTCTCTGGTAAATTAATATGACACACAAAATAGGGTCTTTGCCGTGGCTTTTGATCAGCCCATTTATATCTTCCTTATACTCATTTAATAAACTTTCAAGACTAGAGGTGACCAAGTCTTCTTTGCTATCAAAAAACTTATAAATTGTTTTTTTTGATATACCAAGCTCATTTGCTAAATCGTCTAACGTGACATGCTTACTACCAAATTGAGTAAACTTTGTAATCGAATATGCCAACAATTCTGCTTTAGTAGTCATCTTTTAGTTATTTATCATCTTTCATTTTAAGAATTAACCTATTGGAATTGACAATAATGGTATGTTTGTACCAGAAGCCATAACTCTTGTTTTACTTTTATGGACGATAGATTCCCAAAAACCATATTTTTTTGGCATCATCACTAATAAATCAAAACTTGATTTTTTAATCTCCTTCTCTATTGCTTTTATTACAGCATCTGAGTTCACTTTCTTATAAAAATACGTAACATTTTCCAGACCTTTTTCTATATTCTCAAAAGCTTTGTTTTCTGATTTTAGCTCATTTATTTCTTTTTCCACATAAAACACAGTTACTTCAGACTTAAGCTGAATGGCAGCTCTCTTTAATTTTGCTAAAGTTCGTAAAGGTATATCCTGCATTATATCGCAGGCAAAAAGAATCTTGCGGATCCCAGAAAATTTAGTGTTTACGGGAATAGCCAACACTGGAAAATTTTTCATACTGATTAAGGTCGTTGTTGGGTTTCCGAGCAAATTTTGTTCTAATGATTTGGCCGACATTCCCATAACTAAAAATTTTGAGTTATGTAATTTCAATATAGAATCTATTTCAAGTTCAAAATCCAAATAACTACATTGATACTCAACTTTAATTTTGAATTTATTGGATAACTTTAAAGCTTGTATTCTTAATTTCTCTTTGGTGCTTTCAATTAAGGCGTCCATTGAGGTCGCCGATATGCGTGCGTTAGAAGCGTGAATAGGCAACTTAAACGCATTAAAAAGCACCAGTTTTGTATTTAGCAGTTGAGCTATTGATGCTGAATATAATACAGCATTATCTGATGTTCTGGAAAAATTTGTCGCAACTAAGATTGAGTACATAGTTTTGGTTAATAATGTTTATTGTGTAATTAATGTTATCTCCATCCACCACCAAGGGCTTCGTATAAGTCTACAACAGATACTAACTGTTGTAATTTGCTATCTATAATATTAAGCTCTGCACTTAAGGCGCGTTCTCTGGCTGTTAATAAGTCTAGATAATTGGCATATCCATTTTTAAGTAATTCTTCAGAGTTTGTTTCTGCTGTACGCAAGGCTTCAACTTCATTTTTTCTAAACTCGAATTTTTTAGTTTCAGACTCATAGGAAAACAATGCATTAGACACTTCATTTCCTGCAACCAACAAGGTCTTTTTAAACTGAAGTAAAGACTGCTCTTGCTGTGCAATAGCAACTTCCTTTTGCGTTTTTAAAGCACGCTTATTAAATAATGGCTGTGTTAAACCTCCAATGATATTAGCAAATAATGAATTGGTATTAAATAACTCATCTAATTCTAAACTTTGAAATCCTCCTGACGCTGTTAATTTTAATGATGGATACAAGTTGCTTTTAGCTACATTGGTTAATTCAAAAGACTGAATTAAACTATACTCCGCAGCCATGACATCTGGTCTATTACTAAGCAATGTTGCAGGAACACCAAGAATAATATCTTGTTCTATATTTTGAAAATCTAAACTGCCTCTTTCAAAATGTTGTGGTGCTTTTCCAAGTAAAATACTTAGAGTATTTTCCGTTTTAAAAATTGCAGTTTCAATATCTACCTGTAAGGCTCTTGCACTATTGTATTGTGCTATATTTTGGTCAACAGCAACTTGTGTGACTTGACCTGCTTCTTTTAACGCTTTAATAGTCGTGACACTACTATCTCTAGTTGCAATAGTTTCCTTAGTAATTTTTAACTGGGCATCTAAAGCCAATAAGTTGTAATAAGTATTCGCAATACTAGAAGTCAACTGCGTTTTTACAGCTTGATGTCCTGCAACACTTTGCAGATATGCTGCTTGCGTTGCTCTTTTATTGCTTCTTATTTTTCCCCAAATATCGGCTTCCCAAGAAAGGTTTGCTGTAGCGTCATACTGGTCTATGGAACCATTAAAAAATGAACCGAACTGCGAGTTTTTGGATAGTTCTTGATGTGACCAGTTTGCACCAACATTAACCGAAGGCAAATAACCTGCTTTACCTTGCTTGGCATAAGCCTGAGCTGCTATAATTTGCTGAAGCGCAATACGCACATCCATATTATTTTGCAGACCTTCTTCTATATATTGTTGAAGATATTGGTCTATAAATAAGGTTTTCCAAGATACATCTGCTATCGAAACACTGTCTGTTGGCAAATTTTCTGTTCGATAAAGGGCTTCTGTTTCTGTTTCAATATCTGGTCTCACATAATCTTTTGCTACAAAACAGCTTTGTAGGGTTAATGCAACGATTAGTAATAGTGCTCCTTTATTAAAATTTCTATGTTTTATATTTGAATTCATTACGCTTAATCTTCAATAGTTTGTACTGCTGGTTTACTTGAAATTTTTTCTTGTAACCATTGGAAAAATATAAATAGGATTGGAATTACAAAAACTCCTAAAATGGTTCCGATGAGCATACCTCCTGCGGCACCTGTACCAATAGAGTTATTTCCTTTCGCGCCTACACCAGATGCCAATACTAATGGCATTAATCCTAAAATAAAGGCAAAAGAAGTCATTAAAATAGGTCGTAAACGTGCTTTTGCTCCGTGTATAGCAGCATCTACTATACTTTCGCCATTTCGCCGTCTTTGTACAGCAAACTCCACAATTAATATGGCATTTTTAGCGAGCAAACCAATAAGCATGATTAAAGCAATTTGAAAATAGATGTTGTTTTCCAAGCCTAACATTTTGGTTGAAAAAAACGCTCCAAATACACCTAATGGTAAAGAGAAAATAACAGCTAATGGTAATAAATAACTTTCATACTGTGCCGCCAATAAGAAATACACAAACACAATACACAGCATAAATATAATAGTGGTTTGATTGCCTGCATTTACCTCTTCACGTGACAATCCAGAATAAGTCACATCATAATTACTTGGTAATTTTGCCGCCTCAGCCTCAACGACTGCTAAAGCGTCACCTGTACTAAACCCAGGATTTGCTGCTCCAGAAACCTTTGTGGAATTGTACAGGTTAAAACGTGTTACCGATTGTGGGCCATACACACGTTTTAAATTGACAAACTGTGTAATTGGCGTCATCTCACCATTTCCTGCTTTTATATATAATTCATTTAAATCACTTTTATCTGCTCTATCTTCAGGTAATGCCTGCATATATACACGATATTGTTTACCAAAACGTGCAAAATCTGCTGCATAAACACCGCCGATATAACCTTGCATTGTAGAGAAAATACTACTAATAGGAACACCAGACTTTTTAGCCAATGGTACATTAATTTCCATTTCATACTGTGGATACTTAGTATTAAATGACGATTGTCCGTATTGAATTTCAGGGTGTTGCATTAAACTACCAATAAACTGTTGTGTTGCTTGGTCTAATTCGCTAAAAGCACCACCTGTACGGTCTAATAAATTCACTTCGAAACCAGCAGATAACCCAAAACCTGGTATACTTGGTGGTGAAAAGAAAATTATTCTCGCTTCGGGAATTCCTGCGGCTATACCAAACAACTTCCCTGTAATAGCTTCAGTACTCTCGCTTTCACCACGTTCAGACCAATCCTCCAATTTTACAAATCCTAATGCATAATTACTTCCAGCACCACTAATTAAGCTTACACCATTAATTAATGAAATGCCTTGTACGCCCTTTAATTTTTTTGCCTTGGCGTAAATGTTTTCTGTTACTTCATAAGTTCTATCAATAGATGCGCCTGCTGGCAACTCTATATTAATAAAAACTAAACCTCTATCTTCATTAGGAACAAAACCCGTAGGTGTTGTGCTTGCCGACCACCAAATACCAACAACTGCTAATACTAAAAGTACCACAGTAACAAGTTTGTTTTTGTATAAGAAGGATAACGACCTTCCATAGCGTTGTGTAGTTGCATGGAATGCTTTATTAAAAGCGTTGTAAAACCGTTGTAGAAAGTTTTTCTTTTTATTTTTATCTTCATCATGAGGCTTTAAAAACAGTGCACATAATGCTGGGCTCAAGGTTAACGCATTTACCGCTGAAATTAAAATGGCTACGATTAATGTAACACCAAATTGCTCATAAAACACACCTGTAGGCCCTTGAACAAAAGTTACAGGAACAAATACCGCTGCCATAACTAAGGTAATCGAAATAATGGCTCCAGATATTTCGTGCATAGCATCTAATGTTGCCTTTTTGGCACTTTTTGCTCCATCGTCAATCTTTGCGTGGACTGCTTCTACAACCACAATGGCATCATCTACTACAATACCAATGGCAAGCACCAAAGCGAATAAGGTGAGTAAATTAATGGAATAACCAAATAAATTAAGAAAGAAAAATGTACCAATAATAGAAACTGGAACCGAAATTGCCGGAATTAAAGTAGAACGAAAATCTTGTAAAAAGATAAATACAACAATAAAAACCAGAATAAAGGCTTCTATAAGTGTATCTCTCACCTTATTCATTGAAGCTGTTAAAAAATCATTAGTATCGTAGTTAATATAAGCTTTAACACCTTCTGGGAAATCTTTTTCTAGGCGTGTTAATTCAGATTTAATTTCGGTAATAATTTGTTGTGCGTTGGAACCTGCCGTTTGATAGATAGCCATATTAATACTTGGAAATCCATCGGTTTTTGAAGAGGTATTATAACCTTGTGCATCCAACTCTATGTTTGCAACGTCTTTTAAGTACAAATATTCGCCATTATCTAAGGCCTTAACTATTATGTCTTCATATTGTTTTTCAGTTTTAAAACGTCCGCTATACTTTATATTGTAGGAAAATGCTTCACCACTGTTTTGACCTAAAGAACCTGCCGAGGCCTCTAAACTTTGCTCTCTTAATGCGGTTTGAATATCTGAAGGGATTAAACCATAAGCTGCTAATTTTTCAGGCTTTAACCATACACGCATGGCATAATCCTGTCTTGAAAATACGTTTACGTCTCCCACGCCATTAATACGCTGTAACGATGGAATGACATTAATCTTTAAATAATTTTGAACGTATGTATCATTGTAATCTGGATTTTCTGAATACACAGACAAAAACATTAAAGCAGATGTTTGTTGTTTTTGTGTAATAACTCCTGTTTGAACAACTTCTTGTGGTAATAATGGATTTGCTCTAGATACACGGTTTTGAACGTTTACCGCAGCAATATCCGGATCAGTCTCTTGATCAAAAAACACCGTAATATCTGCGGTACCATTATTAGTTGCAGAAGACGTAATATACGTCATACCTTCCACACCATTAATCTGTTCTTCAACAGGTATGATAACACTTTCTAAGATGGTTTCTGCACTAGCTCCAGGATATGTAGCTGATACTTTAACGGTTGGTGGGGCAATATCTGGATATTGTTCTACTGGTAAGGTGGTATAACCTAAAACCCCCAAAATGACAATAATGATAGAAATTACCGTTGATAATACGGGTCTTTCAATGAATGTTTTTAACATGAATTAAGGATTATAAGTTTATTGTTTAAATAAAGGTTTTATTGGCTTTGTAATACTATCGAACGATACTTCTTTTGGTGTTATAACCATATCATTCCTTAATTTACCTACTCCAGAAACTACAATTTGATCCTTGAGATCTAAACCAGACTCTACAACATATAGGTTATCTATATTTGCTTTAATTTTTAACAATGTGGAAGCTACTTTGTTGTTTTCTCCTAATTTAAAAATCATAATATTTCCTTGTTGCTCAAACGTTGCACCTTGAGGAACTACCATTGCATTTTCGTAAACCGTTGGTATTTGAATTTTACCACTGTTACCATTAGTTAACAACTGGTTTGGATTATTAAAAACAGCCCTTAAACTTACCGTTCCTGTGTTTTGGCTAACTTGTCCAGAACTGGTCTGAATACTCCCTTTTTCAGAATACGTATTTCCGTTTGCTAGAATTAAGTTTACATCTGGATAATTTGCTAATTTCTCCTTTAAATTTTTACCTTCTGCATTTTGTAAAAAATCTAAATACTGGGTTTCATTTAAACTAAAAAATGCATACACTTTACTAATATCACTGACTGTAGTTAAAGGTGTTGCTGTATTTGGGCTAATTAACGCGCCTTCCCTAAAATTAATAGTACTTACATAACCATCAACTGGACTTTTGATAGTGGCATAACCGATATTTGCAGAAACACTACTGTAGTTTGCTTTTGCTTGTGCCAAATTAGCTTTAGCTGTTTCTAATTGTACAGCGCTAATGATATTTTTTTCTACAAGAGGAATGAGTTTATCCACCTCAACTTGAGCCACATTAATACGTGCTTTTGCTGCTCCAGCATCTTGACTTAAAGACTGCGTTTCTAACTCAAATAACACTTGACCTTTACGTACTTTTTGACCTTCGTCCACCAATACTTTTTGAATATAACCAGATGTTTTGGCTCTAACATCACTGTTTACTATGCCCTCAATGGTTGCTTGATACTCTGTAAAACCTGTAACTGTTTTGGGTTGTATTTGTGTTACTGGAAAAGGTGCAGGTGGTCTTTGAGAAGCTTGTTGGTTTTCTTGTTTATCACCACAACTTACAAAGGCTAAGAATATACTTAGTGACAAGATGGTATATAGTTTATTGTATTTCATTTTTAATTTGACTTTAAATATTAAATTGGCCCTCTGTTAATTTTACTTTTAATTGTTCTATTGATGTACTTGCTTTATCCAAAAATTGGATGTAATCATTATGAAAATTTAAATCGAATTTTTCTTCTTCATCTTCTACTTTCTGTGTGTTAAAGGATTCTTTATAATTCTTTATCTCTAAATGCAACGCTTTAACTTCTTGCCACTCATTTATCATTGTATCGATATGCTGAATAATCATATCCTTATTTATAATGAAATATTTTTTACGATCCCCAGTTTTTGTGAAATACACTATTTTTTTTAAGTCTTGTAGATGGTTCAAGTGCGTTGAAATCGTACTTTTACTAGCACATAGTATAGTTACCATGTCTTCAAAAGTGGTTCCTTGTTTTCCTGTAAGTATAATATAGGATAAAATACGGGCTGCAACAGGAGCCAACTGTTCTCTATTCTCTAAATGCACGCCTAGCTTCTCAACTAAGCCCATTTTTTCTTTGCAGATTTTTTCTTTCATTTTAAATTGTTTTCTATTGATTATCGACTATTTTTTAGATCACCTACAGTAGAATATAATGCAAATATATAATTTTAGTTCTGAACAAACCGAACTAATCGAAGTTAATTTTTTATTACGCACTTGTTATACACGATTTTTAAGTAACATTATTCTCATCGTCATTTACTCTTCTTCGATTCTAATATCAACACCTTATCAAAGCTCAATCATACTTCAGCGTCTCCTTCTAACAGTATTGATATTTCAGAAGATCTTGATAGTTTGCTAGATTGAACTTGAAGATTCTTAATTTCGGCTAACATTCTCATTAGGTTTTCTTTGTTTATTGAGTCACTATCTCGAATTATACGACCATATTATCATTTGACCTACAAATTGGACAAGAGTTCTTCATGAGCATATTCCACTTTGTTATCAAACCTCTATCACTAAAAAATCACCTAAAAGAACAAAAAAATTCTCCCTGCTGGACTTTACCCATTTCTAGTACACTATCCACTTTCTTGAAATCTTTACAATGTTCAGTTCTTCGTCTTCAAGTAAAAGCTGTTCAAATAAACTTTCTTGGATGGTTTGTTCTAGGTGCTATAACATTTTTGCTAAAAAGCAGCGAAGCATTCCAAATTTTGTAGTCATCTTGAGCTTGACGAAGGGGGTCAAACCAAAAAAGAACAGAAAAAACCGACCCTCCTCCATAGCTACTCCAATGCTCCTTCGTGTCTAGTCCAAGTGTACTCCAAGTGAGTCCAAGTCAAATTCAATAGCTAAAAATGTGAAAAGTGAGTCATGAAACGTGAATCGAATAACCTCACTTTGCCACTTTGAAACTTTGGAACTTTGCAACTTTGCAACTTTGAAACAAAAAAACAATCAACAAGCCCGAAGCTATTCCAGAAATAGCGTTTCCTCCAGCGGATATGCGTTTTGCGAAGCAAAAAAGAGCAAGTAGCGATAGAGGAATACGCGGTTTTAGCTTTGCTAAAAATTTCCTTAATAGCTTCTTGACCTTTTTGGTTCGTTTTTGGGTCAAGCCAAAAATGAACAGTAAATGGAATTTGGAATTTACACTTTGCAACTCAAAAAAAAGAAACAATAAACACCTCTGTATCAAATACAGCAACGTTATTACTAACTCATGGATAATCAGATAAATACCCCAAAATAGTGAACGCAAAAAAACTTTTATTAGCATAAAAAGCAACAATCAATTATATGCATTTCATCGATATTTTACACCTTTAATCAAACTTTTTGCAAAAAAAATTAGGATATATCGAATTTTCTTACGTACATTTAATCTCTCCCTAGTTAAGTATATAGCAATTAATTAATGATTCCTAGTACAGGAATTATAAAAATTATAGCCTATGTGTACCACCATCTATTTAATTTGGGGAAAGAGATTCGTTAAATATAGTTGCGTAATTGCCATTGTATTATCTTCAATCTTTATTTATGGACAGAGTCCCTTACCAACAATAGTTTCAAATTTAAACAAGGGCTTACCACTGCTACATTCCTTGTCTAATTCCACTAGCGATTGGTTTGCTGTTTCTTCAGCCCCAACTTCGCTTTCTGAATCCGTTACGGCCACTAGTATTAGCAATGATCCTATTCCCTGTAATACAGATGAACCCATCGCCATTGCAGCTCCCAATTTTGATGACCTAGTGGCTACAAGAAGTACAACCGGAGTTTGCCTACCGCTTTTGGGCTGTTTAGCAACTGGCGAACAAAACCTCATCGATATAGATACAAACAACTATGCCGAAGCCAATACGGCTATCGGACTAGGAGTAACCCATAGCTTCAGAGTAGAAGACCAAACAGCAGGGGAGTACTTTGAAGCAGGTACTTTTGCGGGCTTTAAGATCTACAACAGCTCCTTAGTTACCGTCGACCTTTTAAATGTAATTACCATAAGAACCTATTTAGACGGTGCCCTTCAGGAAACCGCCTTTGCCGCCTCCCTCCTTTTAATAGACACCCTTTTATTAAATCCCGACGAATATAATGTTGGTTTTTATACGAGTCAGAACTACGACGCCATAGAGATCTCATTCTCAAGCCTGCTGAATGTCCTTTCAGAAACAAGAATCTATCATGCGGTTATCAGTCAACTCTGCCCAGGCGGTGTTCTAGACTGTAATACGCCTGTAAACTTCCAAAAACCAGTCTTTCCAGCTAGGATAGATTATAACGACACTGGGCTTTCAGGAATAGGAGTGGGAAGTATTAGCAATCCAGAAAATGTGGTAGACTCAGATGCTGGAAACTATGCAAACATCACCCTGTTGGCAGGAATTTTGGCGCAAGCAACCCTTGCAGTAAAAGACGACTTTACCGACTATAGTGAAAATACCTTTGTAGGCTTTGATACTGAAAACTTTGGTTTATTAGGAGTGGACCTTCTTGACTACCTCACCGTCTCTACTTATATGGACGATGTATTTGTTGAATCTAAAACAGGTGCCAGTGAGCTCCTTTCCGTAGATACTTCTCTATTAACGGGGCTAGAACGACAACGAATTGGCTTCGTTTCTACACTGCCTTTTAATGAAGTACACATCACCATCTCTCAAGTGATAGGGGTTGATATTGGAACAACTAGGGTGTATGATATGGTGCTAGAAGCCTTATGTGATGGCCCCATCGAATGTGAATACGCCGTAATAGTAAGTAATCCAGATTATCCCGTTATTATTAATAACTCTAGAACAGGAATCGATGGCCTAGCCTGTATAGGCTGTGAAGTAACCGATGCACAGAACCTAATCACCGAAGCGCCTCTAGACTTTGCCAACATACAAATTACTGCCGGAGTATTAACAACCGGTTCTATATCCGTTCAGAATGCCCTTTTCGATTACCCAGTTGGAACTAGAACTGGATTTGTAATTAGAGATTTAAACAGCCATTTAGAAGTTGATTTATTCAATTCATTGACCATTACAACCTATCTTGATGGCGTTCAACAAGAACAAGAAACAGGCTTTGCTTCATTTTTAACACTGCAATTGTTAGAGATAATTAATATCTCCCCTTTAGGCAGTAATGCTTATGCCGTAGGATTCACCGTTAGCCAGCCCTTTGACGAGGTTAGACTAACGGTTGCGTCCTTAGTTGGAGTCTTAAACAATTTAGAAGTGTATGGCGCCTTTACCGATTTAAGGAGTACCGAATTATGTAATGACACCGATGCAGTAAACGACATTAATAACACCTTTGTGGATGTTTCAGTTTCTGGAAATCTACTTATCAATGATGAGGACGACCAGGGAGACAATCAAATTGTCACTACAACGGGAGTTTTCCCAACAACAGCAGGCGGTTCAGTAACAATAAATGCGAATGGTACTTATACCTACACCCCGGCTCTGGGATATGCAGGCCCCGACACCTTCCAATATAGTATAGAAGATGATGGCGTTCCAATTGCAACCGATACCGCTACAGTATTCATCGAAGTCTTAACGCTTGGCGTGAATACAACCATTGCCAATGCAGATACGGCCGGTACCGAAGTAAATATACCCGTAATTGGTAATGTACTGGCAAATGATTTTGACCCCGAAGGAGACAATCAGCTAGTTACGAATACAGGAACCTTCCCCTCTATACAAGGCGGTAGTATTACGATTGCTGCCGATGGAAGCTTCACCTTTACCCCTCCCACAGATTTTAAAGGCGAAGACACCTTTGAATACTTTATTATTGATGACAACGCTAACCCCGCTATAGATTCAAGCCTCTTAACCATTACCATTAATGGGGGTCCATATATTAATAGGACCTATGCGAATGATGATGCCTATTTCGAAAATCAAGGTGCAACAATTACGGGGAATCTAAGCGATAATGACAGTGACCCTGAAGATGATAACCAAACCGTAAATTCCGCGCCAGTAAGTGGCCCTACAAACGGAATCCTAGCCCTAAACACCGATGGTTCATTTACCTACACCCCTATCGATCCAAACTTTTCAGGCACCGATCAGTTTGTATATGAAGTAACCGATGATGGCATACCCGTAGCAAGCGACCAGGCAACTGTGTATATTACTATTAGTGATGTAGAGAACCTCATCCTTGCCATTGACGATATAAATGACACTTATGTAAACCTAGCTGTCACTGGCGATGTAAGCACAAATGATTTGAATCCAGATGGTCCGATTGGAACGGAGGTATTCACAATAGTGACAGGACCCACCACTGGAAACCTAGTATTCAATCCAGACGGTACCTATACCTATACGCCACAAACCGATTTTGTGGGGGAAGCTAGCTTTGAATACCAAATATGCGATGGAGGAAATCCGTCGGCCTGTGATACAGCCATAGTATATATTGAAGTTGTTAATGATCCAGTAATTGGAAATGATCCGCCGATAGCCAATGCAGATACAAATACGGTAGAGGTAGATACGCCCGTAACGGGCACGGTAATGTCAAACGATTTTGATCCAGATGGCGACCCAATCACGGTAACAAACAACACCCAACCAACCAATGGTAGTGTTGTTATGAATCCCAATGGAATCTATACCTATACCCCAGATCCAGGCTATGAAGGGGAGGATATTTTTGAATATACCATATGCGATGATGGTGCACCAGCCTTATGCGACACTACTACGGTAACCATACAGGTTATTCCAGACAATGGAAACATTACTGTGGCCAATGATGATGCGTATTATGCCGAAATTGGGAACCCTATTAATGGCAATGTATCAGAAAACGATACCGACCCAGAGGGCGACAATCAGTTAGTAAATATTATTCCAGTAAGTGGTCCAACCAACGGGATTCTAGTGCTTAATACAGATGGAACTTTCTTATACACACCCATCAATCCAAGCTTCGTAGGAACGGATCAGTTTGTGTATAATGTGTGTGATGATGGAACTCCTTCTGCTTGTGATCAAGCCACGGTTTATATACTTATCGAAGAAACTCCCGCACCAACAATCGCCCTAATTAAGACAGGGGTATTTACTGATGGAAACGGTGATCAATGTGCCGCAATTGGTGATATTATTGCCTATACTTTTGAAGTAACAAATCAAGGAAATGTCGACTTAGGGGCTATTCAAGTAACAGACCCTTTATTGGAAGCGCCTAATCCAGTAGTTCCTATTCTTTATGTTTCAGGGGATGATGGAGATGATCTTCTAGAGGCAAATGAGGTTTGGATTTTTGAAGCAAACTATGTCATTACCCAGCTTGATCTTGATGCCGAGGAAGTGATTAATCAAGCCATTGCTGAAGGAACTGACGATGATGGCACTACGGTTACAGACCTTTCAGATGACAATACTATTTCTGAAAACGACGAAACAGTTACTACAATAATTAGAGTTGCCCCTGATCCTCCTATCAGTGGTGGCGATCAATTGGAATGTGAAGAAGACCCAATTCAAACACTAACCGCAACCGCAACAGTAGCTGCTGGTCAATCTATAATATGGTTTGATGCAGCAACAAACGGAAATATAGTAGCGAGCCCGACATTAAACACCGTGGGAACAGTAACCTACTGGGCACAAACGGTTGTTACAGTTGGAGAATGTATTAGTTTAACACGAACGGCAGTCACGCTTACCATCGAACCTGCAGCAACGGCACCTATAAGCACAGGAGATATTGCCGAATGTGAAGAAGATCCTATTCAGACCTTAGACGGTAACGATGCCATCACCCCAACAGCGGGGCAAACCGTAGTATGGTACGATGCAGCAGTAGGCGGAAATGTGGTAGCAAGTCCAACCTTAAATACAGTTGGAACTATTACTTATTGGGCCGAAGGAGTGACAGATGGGGCAAATTGTTCAAGTTTAACGAGAACAGCAGTTAGCTTAACAATCGAGCAAGCAGCAACAGCGCCTATAAGCACAGGTGATATTGCCGAATGTGAGGAGAATCCTATTCAAACCTTAGATGCTAATGACGCCATCACCCCAACAGCGGGACAAACCGTAGTATGGTATGATGCAGCAGTAGGCGGAAATGTGGTAGCAAGTCCAACCTTAAATACCGTCGGAACTATTACTTATTGGGCTGAAGGTGTTACAGATGGGGCAAATTGTTCAAGTTTAACGAGAACAGCGGTTACTTTGACAATAGATTCAGCAGCAACAGCGCCTATAAGCACAGGAGATATTGCCGAATGTGAGGAGAATCCTATTCAGACTTTAGACGCTAACGACGCCATCACCCCAACAGCGGGGCAAACCGTGGTATGGTATGATGCGGCGAGTGGAGGAAATGTGGTAGCAAGTCCAACCTTAAATACTGTTGGAACTATTACTTATTGGGCCGAAGGAGTGACAAACGGAGCAAATTGTTCAAGTTTAACTAGAACATCAGTTAGCTTAACAATCGAGCAAGCAGCAACAGCGCCTATAAGCACAGGTGATATTGCCGAATGTGAGGAAGACCCTATTCAGACCTTAGATGCTAATGACGCCATCACCCCAACAGCGGGACAAACGGTGGTATGGTATGATGCAGCAAGTGGAGGAAACATAGTAGCAAGTCCAACATTAAATACTCTTGGAACTATTACCTACTGGGCCGAAGGAGTAACAGACGGAGCCAATTGTTCCAGTATAACGAGAACAGCAGTTAGCTTAACAATCGAGCAAGCAGCAACAGCGCCTATAAGCACAGGTGATATTGCCGAATGTGAGGAGAATCCTATTCAGACCTTAGATGCCAACGATGCCATCACCCCAACAGCGGGGCAAACCGTAGTATGGTATGATGCCGCAAGTGGAGGAAATGTAGTAGCAAGTCCAACCTTAAATACCGTCGGAACTAGTACCTACTGGGCCGAAGGTGAAACAGATCAGGCTAGCTGTCCGAGTAGTACAAGAACTGCGGTTAGTCTTACTATAGAGCAAGCAGCAACAGCCCCTTTAAGTACAGGGGACATGATAGAATGCTTACAAGATCCGGTTCAAACTTTAGATGCCAATGACGCTATCATTCCAATGCCAGGACAATCAATTGTTTGGTATGATGCACCCATCGGCGGAAATGTACTAACAAGCGCAACCTTAGACACTGTTGGAACTATTTCTTATTGGGTGGAGGGTGTAATGGATGTTACACAATGTACAAGTTCAGTTAGAACCATGGTAACACTTACTATTGAAGATTGTGCAAATAGTCCGTCATTGTCTCTTGAGAAAATTGGTGTATTTAATGATGAAAATGGGAATGGTTTTGCAGAAGAAGGTGAGACGATTTCATATAGCTTCAGTATTATAAATACAGGGGATGTTGCACTCTATAATAGTACCATAGAAGATCCAATGCCAGGTATTACGATTGAAGGTGAGCCCATCGCAGTGTTGTTAGCAGGAGAAACAGTTAATGCAAGCTTTACGGCAAGATACATTATTACCCCGGCCGATATTGAAGCCGAAGAGGTAATAAATCAGGCCGTTGTTAGAGCTGAGGATGCTAATGGTATCCAGCTCCAAGACGAATCTGACGATCCAAATAACGACGACAATATAGATCCAGATAATGATGGTGATCCCGATGACCCAACAATTACTAGCCTCCCAGTTAGTATCGGCAATCCATTTGAGATCTTTAATGTGGTAACTCCAAATAATGATAATGCGCACGACTATTTCCAAATCTTAGGAATTGAAAATTGGCCAAATAATAATGTGAAAATTTTTAATAGATGGGGCGTATTAGTTTGGGAGACCAATGGATATGGAGGAACTAATGGGCAAGAGAATGTATTTACAGGAATTTCGCAAGCAAGAGCAACTATTAGAGAGTCCAAAGAATTACCAACGGGTACATTCTATTACATTCTAAGCATTTCTTCGGATGAGCCACCATTAGGAAAAAATCAACATTCAGGACACTTATATATCAATAGATAGAAATCAAAATTCTCTAGAGTATTTCACTCTTTAGATAGAAAACACATAACGATGAAAAGATATTCTACATTATTACTTTTGGTTTTTCTGAGCACGTTTACTGTTGAAGCGCAGCAAGATCCTCAATACACTCAGTATATGTATAACACCCAAGTGGTAAATCCTGCATATGCTGGATCGGGCGACGCCTTAAGTATAGGGCTGTTGTACCGAACACAATGGGTAGGCCTGGATGGGGCACCTAAAACAGCGACGTTAACTGGGCATACACCTCTAGGTTTCTTAAGTGTTATGGGACTGGGCCTGTCGGTTGTACGAGATGAATTAGGCCCATCCGTAGAGACCAACTTAAATGTTGATTATTCATATACTATCACTACTTCTGAAACGTCAAATATCGCCTTTGGTTTAAAAGGTGGATTCGATTTATTAGATGTAGACTTTAGTAAACTGAACCAGAATCCAAATACACCCGACAATCATTTAGAAAATAATATTGACAATAAAATTCAGCCACAGATAGGTGCTGGGGTATATTTTAATACGGAGCGTTACTATGTTGGATTATCGGTGCCCAACTTTTTAACGACCAAACATTTTAATGGCTCGAGCCTCGAAAATTCTGGTATTGAGTCTGTAGCAGCCGAACGACTACATTATTTCTTGATCGCTGGTTACGTATTTGATTTAAATGATAATTTAAAGTTTAAGCCTGCCACCTTAGTGAAAGCGGTTAGTGGATCGCCATTGCAAGTAGATTTATCTGCAAACTTTTTAATCAATGAAAAGTTTACCGTTGGTGCTGCCTACAGATGGAGCGCAGCTATGAGTGCTTTGGTAGGTTTTCAAGCCTCAAAAAGTATCTTCTTAGGGTTTGGATATGATTATCAGACAACAGAGCTTGAAGAATTCAGTAGTGGATCCTACGAATTAATGCTTCGCTTTGACATATACAATAGACCAGAGCGGATACTTCCTCCAAGATTCTTCTAAATAAAGCAACTATATAGAAGGTTCTTCTGTACCAAAGCTTATATTAAAATAGCTTTGCCAAACAAACTGACTACAATTTATGGAATCAAAACGCTTCAAAAATAGCAGGCTCAGTTACTAAGTCGGCTAAAAACATTAAATTTACTACGGTCCTGGTTAAGATCATTAGCCAACATTAAAAAAACAAATTTTGTGTTACGATATAAAAGCAAGTTTAGAAGCCCAATTAAATAGGGCTAGAAGACGTGATGACCGTCAGGCTATTGCAGAAATCATCGAAAAACTGGCACCCTTAACAGATTTACCATTATTCCATGCCTCCGGATTTAGTCATCCAGAGATTTTAATTTATACAGATCGTTCCCCAAATTTTCCAGAGGTTGCAACTTGGGGCTTGGTGCCTCATTGGGTGCGCGATGAAGAACAGCTGAAGAAGTCATGGAACAATACCCTTAATGCAAGAGGAGAAACCATTTTTGAAAAACCATCCTTTCGAGATTCGGCAAAAAACAATCGCTGTATCGTATATGTAGATGGATTTTATGAACATCATCATTTTGAGGGAACGTCCTATCCTTTTTATATTTTCAGAAAAGATGGCAATCCATTGGCGCTCGCAGGACTTTGGAGTGAATGGAAAAACGAGGAGAACCATGGAATAATGAACACATTTTCTATAGTAACAACTACGGGAAATAGATTACTAGCCAAAATACATAACAACCCAAAATTAAAAGGGCCAAGGATGCCTGTAATTCTAGCTGACGCACATGAAGACAAGTGGCTGAACCCAATACATAATGATAAGGACATTCAGCAGATTATGGAACTAATACAAGAATTTCCTGAAGCAGAGTTGGATGCCTATACCGTAAAAAGATTAAGAGGAAAAGAATATATTGGAAATGTGGAAGCAATATCTGAGAAATTCGACTACGACGAACTTGTATTCTAAACAGGACGTATACTTCATTACTAATTTTGTTATTAAATTAAAAGACTATGAAACACCTATTTGCATTGACCTCCATTTTATTGTTTTGTTCGTTTACAGCACCGCTGTTAGCACAACCGCATGTTTTTATAGAAGACTATTTAGAGCGACTAGAGAATTCTCAAAAATATGTACTTCTTGTGGCAGAGATGATGCCTGAAGATCAGTATAATTTTCGAGCAGCACCAGAATCTATGACCTTTGCCGAAAACTTGCTCCATATTGGATATGCCATGGATTGGCACAGTCAGTCGTTACTTGGAGGACGCGAATCTAGAGAGTGGAAAACGGATACTATTTTTAAGGTGGCGCATAAATCTAAGGAAGAAATGATTGCCACAGTTAACAAAACCTTCAATGAGACGATAAGCTTAATTAAAGAATTTGATACAGGGCAATTAAATGATGAGCTGGACTATTTCGGTTTGAAAAGATCGAAACGGCAAATATTCTTATTGCTTACCGACCATATTACGCATCATAGAGCCCAAATGCTTGTTTATTTGCGACTAAACGGCCTTGTGCCCCCCAGATATGTTTTGTTTCAATAAGACAACAGCTAACTATTTTAAAATTTTGATTAAAAAATGTCCAAAATAAGCCCCAAGAAATGTCTTTAGCGTATAAAGACCTTTTTTAGAAAGTAAAAAAAGTCCCATATAAAAGTGCAAATTCACAATTAATTAATAAGCAACAATGGGAAAAATGTAACGCAGACTAAAAAAAGCAGTCTTATTTATAAGACCAATTAAAATAACCGCCATGAAAAAAATTACTTTCTCACTATTAATCAGTTGTTTCACTTTTTTAACTGCTACTGCCCAACAAGAGTTATTGGATGGAGAATGGATCCTAGATCACGTAGTAGTAGCTAATAACACCTATACCGCCCCACCCCTATTTAGTCAAACCCCACCTTGCCTTCCCTTCGATTATTTTCCAGGAATTTATTTTGGTATTGATTCGTTAGGAGAATATGAGGCGACGGCTACTTTAACGTTTAACTATTGGTTTCATGATGCTTCATCGGCATCCATGGAGATTGACGCAACTAGTTTTACCACCTTGGGCGCGGTTACTTTAGGAAGCTGTGACTGCATTTGTGAGTTAGAAGGTTTTTATCTGAGTACAATATTAGCTGGGGATTTTAAAACTAGAACCTTTACCTATACCATTGAAAATACAAGCGGAACCAATTGGCTTACCATCACCTCCCCAGAAGGAGATACTGCTGTGTTCTACGACTATGTTTTGTCTATAGACGATTCAGAAAAAGAACGAGCCTTTATAGTGTATCCCAACCCTAGCTCGAAAGAATTGAATATTTATGTTGAAAACACCAGTATACAAACCATAAAAATCTTCTCTGTTGCAGGCAAAAATGTCTTTAGCTATTCGAACATCGTTCCAAATGCAATAGACATATCACACTTTGCCAACGGACTATATTTTGTTGAAATCATTTCTAGTGAAGGACATAAATATGTTCAACGATTTCTAAAGAATTAATCTTTAGATGGCACCAAAGAATGCTACTGTTATCTGAAAATATTTAAGGGATATCGTTACCTTTATGACTGATATAACTTTTGGTGCAACATTTTGAAAACAAGACAATGAAAAAATATTTGGTAATACTATTATTAGCATTTATTACTATTTCTTGTAAAGGTCAATCCAATGCTAAAACTGAAAGAAATGTTGGTGGTCCTTGTGAAGATTGCGAAGCAACTTTGGATTTTAAAACACTAAACTTAACACCAAAATCAATTGACACTCTTCCAGGTTTTAATCAAAACGAACCTAAAATTAAAATAACTGGAACAGTATTTCAAAAAGACGGAAAAACACCAGCCGAGAATATTTTATTATATGTTTATCACGTTAACAGAAACGGAATTTATCGACCAAGTGATAAACCAATTGGTTGGGAAAAACGACACGGACAGTATCGAGGATGGCTAAGGACAGATGAGGGTGGAAAATTCACTTTTTACACATTCCGACCCGCACCATATCCTGAAGTCCAAGAACCAGAACATATACATATTTATGTTAAGGAACCAAATACAATACCTTATTATATTGACAGTTATTTATTCGATAATGACCCAACTCTTACCAAAGAAAAAAAGGAGTCTAAAAAAAACCGAGGTGGCTCTGGAATAGTTGAACTCAAAATGAAGAATGGAATTTTGACAGCAAATAGAAATTTAATTTTAGGTTTGAACATTCCAGATTATGAATAAAAAACGTTGCACAACAACGTATAATTAACCAGTCCAACAGAGTCGTTCGGGCGGGTTGCTAGTACTCGCTTACTTCTGAAAATTGCTTACCCCAGTTCGCTGCGCTCGTGTCTCGAGGGTTTTCTATTCAGTTTGTATTTACTAAATTAGTTGCTTACACATGCAACGAAATCATACACAAACCCGTTGTGCTTCATTACCAGAAACCGCTAACAAATGATAAAATTTTTTAGAAAAATTAGACAAAAAACACTTACTGACCCGCCCGAACGTGCCTCTTCGGTACGGGCGGGAAACAAGTTCAGCAAATATCTTCTTTATGCCATCGGAGAAATTGTACTTGTAGTTATAGGTATTCTTATTGCATTACAGATTAATAATTGGAATGAAAACCGAAAAAACAAGATTGCTGAAGCTGATTATTACTGTAGAATTTTAGATGACTTTGAACTCAATGAAAAGTTAATTGATGAAACTACTGAACTAACAACCCACAGAATAAAACTCTGCAAAAAACTTATAATTGATTTAAACACTTTACCAAATGATAGAAGTAAAATCCTAAATGATTTTGTAGCTGCAGTAAGACAAGATATTTTTGTGCCTAGCACTATAACTTTTGACGATTTAACGTCTTCAGGACAACTGAAACTGTTAACAGATATTAAATTAAAAAACAGACTGATTAAGCATAGTACATTTTTGAACAATACATTAAATTTACTTCAAGAAAACCGGAATGAACTTATTAAAAAAGTGATGACCTACGAGTCCGCAATTAAATTTGGGTATCAAGATATTGATTATTTAAACCAAGAACTTGATAAAGAACTTATTGCGCTATTTCCAAAAAATAACTGGACAAATGACCCAACGAACCCAATATTCTTAAAGTTTCAGGATAATCTAGTATTTATTGTTGCAATGTTCATAAGACAGAAACAACATTTATCTAATTTGAAGAAGGAATTGCAAGAACCTATAGAACTGCTAAAAGATAAAAAATGTAAATAACGAAAGCACAACAACGTGTATAATTAACCAGCCCGACAGAGTCGTTCTGGCGGGTTGCTAGTACTCGCTTACTTCTCAAAATTGCTTACACCAGTTCGCTGCGCTCGTGTCTCGCGGATTTTCTATTCGGTTTGTATTTACTAAATTGGGTTCTTAAACAACCCAACTAATCTTATTCAAACCCTTTATATGAAGTTTTTTGGCGACCAAATAACTTGTATATTCAACTCCTAACCAATTAAATATAAATCATGAAAAAACAACTTCTATTAGTAATGATACTTATCATTTCAGTATCAGCTTGCAAAGAACAAACGAACAAAGAAGTCGCCAGTGATCAAAATGAGAATTTTGATGCCTTTAAAGAGGAGTTCTTAGTAGGTCTATGGAAGCAAAGTCCAGGCTGGGCCTCTTGGGCTGGTTTACACGATTACGATTCCATTTTAGACACCTCTTCATTAGAAGATAGAACTAGGTTTCTCCGTTCGCTAAAAGAAATGGAATCGAAACTCCAAGATTTTGAGCTCTTCAACTTAGACGATGGTAATAAAATTGACTACCATCTTATAGAAAATGCTCTTGAATCTGGAGCCTGGTATGTCAACGAGTTTAAAGGCCATGAGTGGGATGCTTCTGGCTACAATATAACAAGTCGCGTATGGACCATCGTAAACGGCGATTATGCAGATCTTGAAACACGATTGGATATTCTGTCTGCGCTCTTGGTAAAAGTTCCCGCCTATTATGAAAGCGCAATAGCAAACCTTACAAGGCCAACGATGGAACATCTTGAACTAGGCTACAATCAAAACCAAGGGGCTTTAGGGATATTAGGTGAGAGCCTTCTGGATTCTATATCAGGTTCAACCCTAAGCGATGCTAAAAAAGAAACGCTTATTACAAGGGTACAAGCATCAAAAGAGGCCGTTAGCAATTATATAGCTTCACTTGAGAAACTCAAAGTTGATTTTGCAGATGGCAAAGCCGAAAGTCCAAGAATAGGGAAAGTATTATTCGACAAAAAATATGCATTAGAAATCAACTCAGATTATACGGCTGAAGAAATATATAATAAAGCATTAAAAGAGAAGAAGAAGATACACGAGCAAATGATTGAAATTTCAGATTCGATTTGGGATAATCATCTAGCCAATGTAGAAAAGCCTACAGATAAGATTGTTATGGTTAAAATGCTGATAGATAAAATAGCTGAAAAACATGTAGCCCGTGAAGACTTTGTTGATGAAATTAGACGACAGATGCCCATCCTCGCAGCATTTGTACAAGAGAATGACCTCTTAACGCAAGATCCTTCTAAACCTTTAGTAGTGCGTGAAATGCCAGTACATATGCGTGGAGTTAGTGGTGCATCTGTAAGTAGCCCTGGTCCCTATGAAAAAGGAAAGGACACCTATTACAATGTGACTCCACTTGACGCATATAGTGATGACGAAGCCGAAAGTTTCTTAAAAGAATACAACCACTATATTCTTCAAATTCTGAATATCCACGAAGGAATCCCAGGTCATTATACGCAACTTGTGCACGGTAACGAATCTCCAAGTATTATTAAGAACATCCTTGCTAATGGAGCTATGATTGAGGGCTGGGCAAACTATGCCGAATTAATGATGCTGGAAGAAGGCTATAGTAATTCGCCAGAAATGTGGTTAATGAGAAGCAAATGGCACTTGAGATCTGTTACAAATACGATTCTGGATTATAGCTATCATGTGTTAAATCTTCAAAAAGAAGAAGCAATGAAGTTAATGATTGCAGAAGCCTTCCAGGAAAAAACAGAGGCGGAGGAAAAGTGGGTAAGAGTCACCTTATCCTCTGCTCAACTCAGTTCTTATTTTACCGGTTTTTCCCAAATTTATGAACTTAGAGATGAGATGAAAGCATTAAAAGGAGATTCGTTTAATTTAAAAGAGTTTCACGAGCAGTTTTTAAGCTATGGTAATGCACCAGTAAAGTATATTCGGGAGTTAATGATAAAATGAGTGCGTGAAACATAGCATAAGGATTTATGGAGTACCTTTTCAATAATTTAATAATTAGTATTTCCGAAAGACTTGAGAAATTTGCTTTGCTTTTTCTTACGCTGTTTCCATCAATACAATCCTTTCGAGGATCACTCAGGAAAACAGCTGCTGAGTACCCCCCGAAGCCAATTTGATTTCCATAGTAGGGGGTAATTTTCTAATTTGGCGAAAAATAGTATATTTGAATTAAGGCCGTAATAGGCAATAAATCAGAACTTAAGTCGTAGCATTTTAGATTATCTTCATTTTGTTAAAACCAGTTATTATTATTTAAAAAAGGGATATCATGGCAATTAATATTATAGGTGTTGGTGTTGGGCGTACTGGTACGTACACACTTAAATTAGCAATTAATCAACTTGGATATGGTCCCTGTCACCATATGGAAGAGGTTTTGAAAAATATGGAAGTACAGGTGCCGCTCTGGTTGGAGACACTAAACGGAAATCCAAATTGGAGTGCCATTTACGATGGTTTTAACAGCGCAGTAGATTGGCCAACGGCAGGTTTTTTTCGTGAACTAATCAAGGAGTACCCAACTGCCAAATTTATATTGACTGAACGAAACCCTGAAAATTGGGCAGATAGTTTTGGTTCAACAATTTATAAATTGATTGAGGGAAAAGATAAGGCGCCCGAAAAAATGCACAATTGGTTGGATATGGCTAATGAAGTCCTTATCAAATCTGGATTTCCACAAGGAATGGATAGGGATGAATTAATTAATGGGTTTATAGCTCATAATAAGGCAGTAAGGGACATCATTCCAAAAGAACAGTTACTTGTCTTTCAAGTAAAGGACGGATGGGAACCACTGTGTAAATTCCTTAATGTGCCAGTGCCCAATGAGCCATTTCCACGCACGAATAATCGCGAGGAGTTTTGGGATTTGGTAAATGCTGGAAGCTAACAAGGATTATTATTCGTTGTATTAACATCCATGTCACTGAGACATTAGAGACATTTATTAAAATATAACCAGTCGCCAAGGAGCTTAAGAACTCACTACTCACCTTTTCAATAATTCGATAATTAGTAGATTGAACTTCCGAAAGATCTGAGTGCCTTGTCTTTCCTTGCCTTTCATATACAAATCCGTTAGCCTTCATTATTTGAGATCGAGAATCGATTAAAAATAATATCTTTAGAGAAACTAATCACTTGTGATAAAATTCTAAGTTCACACAATAATTAACGACGCCACCACAACCCATAAATTGGACTCAAATGAACATTAAAAAGATTACAACGATTCTTGTTTTATCATTTTTAGGCTTTATACCATTTCTACAAGCACAAGAAACCTACAAAGAAGTTTTAGAAACTGAATATGTCCCTATAGATAAAGAACTATTCAGCACTATTGTCGCTTTAGATAAGGAATATTTTGATGCGTATAATTCCTGTGATATGGAGAAGCAAAAATCATTATACGACGAAGATCTTGAGTTCTTTCATGACAAAGGAGGTCTATCTACTTCAAAACAAGATGTACTTACAGCGATTGAAGAAAATATTTGTGGAAAAGTTAGGAGAACTTTACTTGATGGTAGCATTGAGGTTTATCCAATAAAAGATTATGGTGCCATTGAAATTGGATATCACAAATTTTATAATAATCAAGAGCCAAATGCTGAGTCAAAAGCAAGTAAATTTATTCTAGTTTGGAAAAATGAGGATGGAAAATGGTTAATTACAAAGGTAATTAGCCTTCATTAAGTAAAATTAGGCTAATATCCTCTAGATTTTTTGCTGCGCACAGTTCGCTCCGCTAGCGTCTATTCGGTTTGTATTTGCAAAATTAGTTGCTTAAATCACCTAACGAAATCCATACACGAACAACTTGGCAATTTAAAAAACAAAATGATGATTACGGAAGCCTTACAATTATTGTTTGAAAGAGATTTGGTAAAACTTAAATCTGAAATTGAAACCTATAAAAACGAAAATAATATTTGGTGTACAGACAAGAGTATTTCTAATTCGGCTGGAAATTTATGTCTGCATTTAATTGGTAATCTTAACTGGTTTATTGGAGCACAACTTGGAAAAACAGGCTATATTAGGCATAGAGAGCTTGAATTTTCATCAACAAATGTTCCCAGGATTGACTTACTAATAGAAATTGATAAGACAAGGTCAATGCTTGATGATACTCTTGGTAAACTCACAAATGACCAGCTTGAGGCCGAATACCCAATTTTAGTTTTTAAACAAAAAACCACAGTGTATTATTTCTTGGTTCACATTACCACTCACCTAGCGTATCATCTAGGTCAAATAAATTACCACAGACGGCTGTTGGATGAATAAAAAAGATAAACACCATTAAAACAGGCCATTGTTCAAACCGTTGTACAAAATATGAGAAAAGTCAAAGACAATATAGTCGTATTAACAATAGTATTGTTTTTTTCCACAATACCACTTTTTGGGCAATGGCAACCTTTAAACGGGCCTCCTGGAGGTTACATCAGAAGTATTGCTTTTGACGGGCAAAATCTTTACGCGGCCAGCGGTGGAGGCGTGATGGTAAGTAATGATAACGGGGATAATTGGTCATTTAAAAATAATGGACTTAAGAGCTGTGACACAAAATCATTAACGACATTAGGCAATTATATTTTTGTAGCAACAGATGAAAATATATTTCGATCAAGTGATAATGGCATAAATTGGGAAGCTGCTGGTACCGATCTAGAAGGTGTATACATTAAAAATTTGACCGTAATTAACAATGTGATTTTTGCGGCAACCTATCTACGAGGCATTTATTCATCCGCAGATGCAGGCAATACTTGGACAGCAATAAATACTGGATTTACCGCAAAATACGCCTATTACTTTGCAAACGATGGGGTAAATATTTATGTAGGAACCTACAAAGATGGCGTGTTTCGCTCCACCGATATGGGGAACAGTTGGACATTAATAAATAATGGACTTACAGAGCTGAATGTAATGGCAATGACCTGTTTTGACGGAAAAGTGTTTATCAGCACCTTATCATCTGGTGTTTTTGTTTCTTCCGATATGGGCGATAACTGGAGTCCCTTAACAACAAATTTAGCTTCAATTAAAGGTTTCGACGATCATAACGGTGTTCTTTATGCTGCTTCATTCGGTCAAGGAGTATATAAATCGGAGGATAGAGGACTTTCTTGGACAACAATAAATAACGGCCTAACCGAAACCGATATTTGGACTATCGGTATTTCCGATGATTCTTTATTTGTAGGTGTTACAAGCGGAAGTATTTATAAGAAAAATACTAACGGAGGAGACTGGATTCTTAGTGGCTCATTAGATTTTAAAGCAGGTGTTGGTTCCATTTCAAATATTGACTCAAAACTTTTTGCAGACACTCATGGCTCAGGTTTTTTCTCATCAATAAATGACGGTTCAAGCTGGACAAAAAACTCATCGATTTGGACCGTTGAAACTAGAGCTATTATTTCATCCAGTCCCTATGTTTTTGTGGGCACCGATATGTTAGGAGTATTTAAATCGACTAATAATGGAGATACATTTTCGATGTCAAACACAGGCCTGTCTAGTGCTTGGATAAATTCGTTTACTATTTCTAATAATAAATTATTTGCTGGCAGTGGTGAGGAGGGTGTTTTTATTTCATCCAATGCAGGTGGATCTTGGACACCAATTAATAATGGTTTAGAAAGCCATAATATTTTGTCGTTAGGCACCGACGGTACTAATATATATGCAGGAACTTCTGATAGTGGTATCTACATATCGAACAATTTAGGCGCAAATTGGCAAGCAATTAATAATGGGTTAAATTCAAATAATATAACGTCAATAGCATATACAAATGGTCTTTTATTTGCGGGAACAAAAGAGAACGGTGTATATCGTTCCGATAATGAAGGAGCAAGTTGGAGTCAAATTGTTACAGGTTTACCTTCGGAAGTAAATATTAGGTGTTTGCAAACAAATGACGACATTATTTTTGCGGGCACAGGAGATGGAGAAGTATATGTAAGCTTAGATTATGGAATTAATTGGTATAATATGAGTATGGATATTTCGGGCTTGCCAATACTCTCATTATGGGTTTATAACGAATATCTATATGCAGGCATTAATGCCGGAGGAGTTTGGAAATTTCCTTTATCAAAAATTCTAAGCGTTGATGGCATAAATGAAAATTCTAATGTATCTATTTATCCAAATCCGTCAACCAATACCATTACAGTAGTTACACCACTAGTGCATACTAATGAATTTCTTCAGATTTATAATTTGTCGGGGCAGGAATTAATAAAATATAAAATAGAGAACGGCAAAAGTAATATTGATGTAAGTACTTTAACTTCTGGAATTTATCTGGTAAAGATCCATAGTGAGAATTCAGTTTTAACTAAATTATTCATTAAAGAATAGTTCTATGGTTTAAAAAAGTACTACAACAACTCATAAGCATTCACGGGCTACCATTTTAACTACTGAATAATTCAAACAAATAATAGTACATTGAACTTCCGAAAGCTCTGAGAACTTTACCTTGCTTTTCTTATACAAACTCGTGAGCCAAAAAATAATGGAAAAAGAAGATTATTGCGTAGAATTGCCGGCAAATGGTCTATGGCAAACATTAATTTCGAATCTTGAAGGATTATCTGCCTTTGAAATTATTGGCTACGCTAAAGGGACTCCAGAGTCCGGTCGATATTCTGTTATACATTCAATTGCAATTAATGCTCACGGCGCTAGAAAACTTAACAGTATTACTAATTATTATAGCTGGCGTTAGTAGAATAAATTATCAATTCGATGGCAGGCAGAACAATACAATAATTATGCGCTACAAATAAGGACTACATCAAATTATGGAAACAACGGCAAAATCCGTGTAAAGTTGAAAAAATTAGTAGCAAACGAAGTATTTCTGTAATGATTAAATTCCCTTTAAAGGAAATAATACTGCGTAAAATTAACCAGCCCAACAGAGTCGTTCTGGCGGGTTGTTAGTTCTCACCTACGCGGCCATTGCTTACGCCAATTCACTCTGCTTGTATCTCGCAGATTTTTGCTACCTACAACACTGACTAATATCATATATCTTCCAAAAGAATAAACCTAATTTTATATCAAAATAAGAATATGAAAAATTTAATAGGAATAGATAAAGAAAAAGCAGGAAAATTGGTTGTCGAATTAAATGATTTACTAGCAAACTATCAGTTGTTTTATCAGAATTTGAGAGGCTTCCACTGGAATATAAAAGGAAAGGAATTCTTTGAATTGCATTTGAAATTTGAAGAATTATACAATGACGCCATTATCAAAATAGATGAAATTGCAGAGCGTATCTTAACGCTTGAAGGAGAACCCTTACACACATTCTCGGACTATCTAAAAATCGCGGAGGTTAAGGAAGAAAAAAACGTGACAAATGGAACACGAGGAATTGAAATCGTTGTAAAAAATTTCTCCTCGTTAATTAAAAAAGAACGTTTTATTCTTTCTCTTGCTTCGAATGCAGCGGACGAGGGATCAGTAAGTTTAATGAGTGACTACATTTCTCAAACAGAAAAAACTTTATGGATGCTCAATTCATATTTGAGGTAATTATTAATAAATATTAACTGTAAACGAAAGTAAATCAAGGTTTATAATCGATTGCGGGTTCCAGCCTACTCATGAAGTTTTATACTTTTAACTCTTTTAAAGGTATATAATTTGTAACTTTATTTCTTAAAAGTTAATCAAATTAATGAACGAAATTATAACCACAATCCTATTCTTAATTGCCGTAATTGATCCATTAGGTTCTGTTCCTGTGTACTTGGAAGCAACCAAGCAGTTGGATAAAAACGACAGGAAAAAAGTCGCTATAAGAGCATCTATAATTGCGTTTTTCATACTGCTACTATTCATTGTGGTTGGCCAAATTGTACTAGATGGAATGGATGTTTCTCTCGATGCGTTTCAGATATCCGGTGGCGTAATTTTATTTCTATTTGCGCTTACCATGATTTTTGGGGATGGTAAACCTGAATCGGAAAAACACCTAATAACCGATTATAAGCATGTTACTATATTTCCAGTAGCGATACCATCAATAGCATCTCCAGGAGCAATAATGGCTGTGGTTTTAATGACTGACAACAACCTATATACATATACCCAACAAGCCATGACAACCTTGTTAGTATTTGTAGTAATTACCGTTACTTGTCTTTTACTATTAATAGCAAATAAAGTTAAAGAGCGAGTTGGAGAGTATGGAATTACTGTTGTCAGCAAAATTATGGGACTAATCCTAGCTTCTTATGCGGTTCAAAGTATATTATCTGGGTTAAGAGGTTTCTTTGTTGTTTTAGAATAACGAACAACATATTACAAAACATAAGAATTTACGGGGTCCCTTTTCAATAATTAAATAGTTTGAACAATTAATAGTAAATTGTACTTCATCCTCTAAGACGATTGCTCAGGACGACAACAGCTATATGTAGTCGTCACTTTGGTTATACAAAACCGTTGGTAACTTTTAAAGAAGAATTAAATCAATACTATATTATGAGAAAAATTGGAACTCTATTATTAATTTTTGGACTCATTTTCGTTAGTGCTACTTCGTTTGCACAGTATAAAACGGGCCATTTAAATTATTATCCAAAAGCAGAATACAAAGCTAAAGTTGCTGCTTCTAATACCTTAGAGAATGGCACCACATTTGAAAAAATTGTCATAGACGGATTTGATACTAGAGTTCCATTCTATCTTATTAAGCCAGAAATTAATAACACCAACAAATTTGTGATACTGCTTCACGGCATAACTGGAAGTAAAGAAAACTGGGTTAATCCAACATCAAGCCTTTCTACAAAATATGTAAAATTAAAAGACTCACTAGTATCAATTGGATACAACATTATTATACCCGATGCTAAATATCATGGAGAACGAAGTTATGAAGCCGACTTTGCCTCTCCAATTTCATTTTTCTCAACACAAGATGTACAAAAAATCCAAAACCTTTGGGCAACTTCAGTAAAGGACATTAGAGTAATAATGGACTATATGCAATCACTTCCTAATGGAGAACTGCTTACTTTTAATATAGTTGGCTACAGTATGGGCGGATTAATGGCTATTTATTTAAACTCGGTTGATGATAGATTAAATCGCGTTGTTGCTTGCGTAGCGCCTTTGGGAAGTACTATTAAGGCTGGAATGAGTCTAGGACTGAAAGAGGAGAACGCTAAAAAGGTAGAGGAACTCTTTTCAAGTGATATATACGCACCCATGCAAAAAGCGCCTATTACTTTACTAATGGGAACAAAAGATAGTTGGTATACCGAAATGGAGGCGCAAGATTTTTATGACAATATCGAAATTAAAGCCAAAGCATTGAAATTCTACGAATCTGGCCATTATTTACCTGAAGAATTTATTTCAGATGTGATTGAGACATTAAATAAAAAGTGATAATGAAACCTTTGTATGCTATAAAATATAGAATTGGCTTGCTCCTCTTCACTGCTTTTGTATTTCAAATGGTTGGATGTAAACAACTAAACACAAGCATATTCTAAGCAAGCTAATAAGCGTGTGAACAAAATATAGTCTAACTAATTTTAAATTTTTAGTGAGAAAATGTCCAAAATAGATATCTACGAATGTCTTTAGAGTGAACTAAACTTTATAAAATGAAAAAATACCTATTATTACTTCACGACGATGTTGTGCAAATGCAAAAACTTTCCCCAAAAGAAATGGAGAAACTAATAGATGCGCATATGGCTTGGGCCGAAAAATTAGGCGCATCGGGCCATCTAATTTCTGGTGACGGACTTCAAGAAAACAGCGTTCAGATTTCTGGAAAAGACTGTATCGTAAAAGACGGAACTTTCTTAGAATCCAAAGAAATGATTGGGGGCTATTATCTCCTCCAAGTCAAAGACCTAAATACTGTTATAGAATTGGCAAAAGACTGTCCTTGCCATTTGTTTGGTGGAACCACCGAAATAAGACCAATAATGGAGTATGAAGAATAAAACAGCTTCGCTTGTCGAATCGAGTTATAGAACTTTTTATGGTAAGTTATTCTCAGCTCTTTTTAGCCAATTTGGCGCAAACTATGTGAGCGAAATCGAAGACGCCATTCAAAATTCATTTTACAAATCCTTAAAAAGCTGGAAACCGAACCAAATCCCAACCAACAAAGAAAACTGGCTTTTTATTGTTGCAAAAAATGATGTTCTGAATCAAATAAAAAAGAGAAATCGAATACAGTATGAATCTCACTTTAAAGCTAATGATGAAGTAGATAACCCAACGGAGGACTTGAGACTTAAAACCATTTTATTTTTAACAAAGGCAAAAAACATTTCTTCCAAAGTAAAAGTCATTTTCATCCTTAAAAACATCTTTGGGCTACACATAAAAGAAATAAGCGAATGCACTTTATTATCTCAAGATGCTATTTATAAAAGCATAAACAGGGCTAAAAAAGATTTTCAACAAAATGCGACAGACAAAGATTTCAATTCAATTTTCGCGCAAATTAGCGCAAATGAAATTGCTGTCGTAGAAGAAATTCTATATGCTGTTTTCAATATTGGCTTCGACTCTTTCAGTGAAAAAAACAAGTCAATTATCAATGAAGATTTATGTTTAGAGGCTTTGGCACTTGTAAAAATATTATCAGAAAAATTTGATCAAATATCCACAAAAAACCTTCTTGCACTATTTTGTTTCCATTTAGCTAGAATTCCTGCAAAAATAAAGGATGACAAATTCATTTCATTCTTTGAACAGGATAAAATAAATTGGAACAATAAATTTATAAAACTGGGTTTCCATTATTTGGAAAAGCCCAAAAAATTGAACAAATATTATGTTGAAGCTCTAATTGCGAGTAAGCATATGACCGAAACAAAGAACGACCTGCAACATTGGAACGAAATAATTAAGCTATACCATTTAATGCTTTCACTTTCAAGCTCACCGATTATGAAATTAAACCTCTGCTATTGTTTGAGCAAAGCGCAACGAATGGAGGAAGCAAAAACACTATTAGAGGTTGTGGAAAACGAGTTGCCCAACGAGCACATCTACCTTTCATTGGTAAAAGCCAATATTTTTGAAAATAAGAAAAGCTTAGAATCTGAAAAAATCATTGACCAAGTTCTAAAAAACATCAACCAAAAAATTAGACGAGAGTTCATCTTGGAAAATATGTCTGCAGACCTCTGAACAACACGATCAACAGTATGCGAACAATATTTATAATCTTTATAGTAGCCATTTCAGCCACTTGCACAAAAAAAAGCAAGGATGCTGAACAAGCCGAAAAAAACGACAAAATTGTGGAAGAATATTTTGAACATTTCAACAATCACGATTGGCAAAAAATGGCAGCAATGTACACCGAAACTGCCGAATTTAAAGACCCAACACTTGGAGAAGGAAGCATCACGATGACCAGAGCCGAAATAAGGGCGAAGTATTCAGAGTTGCATAGGATATTTACTAATATCCACGACAGTATAATTCAAACCTATCCATCAGGTGATAAAAATATAATTGTCGAATTTATATCGACAGGTACTGCAGCTAACAACACGAAATTTAAGCTACCAATTAGCACAATTTTCACAATCGAAAACGGAAAAATAACAAAGGATTATACATATTTCGACAACTAAGAGCGGTAAATTGCATATTGCATTTCAAAAAATCAATAATCTTGATATCTAAAGGAATTAAAGCACTTTTAAATGTAAGATGGGTTAAAGTATTTAAAATATGAAGCATTCAGATAAATTCCTTTTTGGAAATAACTTAAGTAAATATTAAAAAAAGTATGGCATTATTTAAAAAAGTAGATCAGGTATTAGCAGCTTTTGGAAACATAAGAGCAATGGAAAGACTTCATGTTGATACGGTTACCGAAGAAAAAATTGAAAACATTGGAGGCGATAAAATCGCCGAATCACAAGAGGGTGTAATCTACGGGGGAATTGACGAATTGAATGGCTACTTATTCTTAGAAACTATGATTTTGAGTGGTATAAACCTAAAAACCTTTAAGGGAGCTACACTGGGTTTTAAAGGACCTAGCCCGTTTAAATTGAAGTCGGACACCCAAGAAATCGAATCCGACTTTTCCAATGTTTCAAATCGGTTTATGACGCGAGTTAGTTTTGATATTACAGAAGATGAAATTCAACTCATTAAGGATAAAAAATATGATACTGTAGTGCTTCAAGTCAAAAAAAAATCCTTGACCCTATCTCGGCCTCAGGCAACGCAAGACAACAACGGCTAGCATTCAGCAACAATTTTATTATCATATAAAATCACTACTTTTAATAACCTAAAAACGACTCAGTAAAGATTTTTAATCTGATTTAGTCCAGATTTAGAATCAATTAAAAATAATATCTTTAGAGAAACTAACTTCTAATGATAAAATTCTTTAGAAAAATTCGCAAAAATTTGCTTTCCGAAGGAAAAAACGCAAAGTATATAAAGTATGCCATTGGAGAGGTTGTACTCGTCGTTATTGGTATTTTGATTGCGCTATCAATAAATAATTGGAATGAAGAAAGAAAGTTTAAAGCGCTAGAAATTAAAATTTTGGCAGATTTAAAAAATGATATAAAAGAGAATATCAATAATTTAGAAGAAGGCATAAGACAATTGAAAATTTCAAATGAGAGTATTTCTGAGGTACTCGATATGTATGAGCAAAAAACACCTTATGAAGACAGTTTATTACCTGCCTTTTCCTTTTTTTTAGGTCAATGGGATCCTGATTTCACCTATGCTGGATTTGAGAATCTCAAAAGCCTTGGAGTAAATATTATTTCAAATCCAAAATTGCGAAAAGAAATAATTAGACTTATTGAAGTGGAAATGGATATCCTAGACAATTCGGATATGGACAGGATAAACCAATTAAATTCAACCATGGTACTGCCAATAATGAAAAAGTATTTTTTCCGAGATTTAGAGTATGAGGACGAGTATATTCCGTTGGTGCCAAATAATTATAATGCTATGATCAATGATCCAGAATTTTACAACGTATGTACAGAAGTAGCGTACAGGCAAAGAAGGTCTATTATTAGATTTTCAAAGTTTAATAAATCAGCAAACCAATTGATAGCAAAAATTGAGTCCGAAATACTGGTACTCGAATGAGTAGTGTGAATGAAATACGAAAGCAAAACAAGTTATATAAGAACTCGTTATATTTTATTATATCTAACCATTAACCAATGTTAAAATTTTTTCGAAAAATTAGACAGAACTTGCTTTCCGAAGGAAAAAACGCAAAGTATATAAAGTATGCCATTGGAGAAATTGTACTCGTCGTTATTGGAATCCTAATTGCCTTACAAATCAATAACTGGAACGAAAGCCGAAAAGAAGCCAACTATGAACAAAAAATCCTCGACGAATTAAAATCAGATTTTTCATACAACAAAGCAGAACTAAATAGAAACATAAAAAAAGCCAATAAATTGGCAAGTTACTGTGATAGCTTACTCCTTATTTTTGATTTACCCAAAGAGGAAGTTGACTTAAACAAATTGTCAAGCTTTACTAGGAGATTAAGTGGGTATTCCACTTTTAACCCTTCCAATGGGGCATTGAATAATCTATTGAGTTCGGGAAATCTAAACATCATTAAGAACGATTCATTGCGCATGCACCTTTCTAGGTGGTCAGGAATACTTGAAGACGTGAAAGAAGATGAAAAGCGACTTATTGAATTTGGCGACAACCGCTTGGACCCAATAACATTACAGTACTTAAACCCAAGATCCAAATCTGCCAAAATTGATCCAGACCTTCTAGGAAATCCTAAATTTGAGAACATAGTCAGGAAAATAAGAGCTAGTGCGCTTTATATCGTAAGTAATTACGAGACTCTTGATTTGGAAATTGCTAGCATAATAGAGGATATAAACTGAACATAAAGGTTGATTAAATAACATTATCATAGCCCAACCCTTAAGTTTACAATAAATACCTAATACGAATGATTACAGTTTTTAAAAAAATAAGACGAAGATTATTGACCGAACACAAATTTGGAAAATATCTTACCTATGCCATAGGCGAAATAGTATTGGTCGTAATAGGTATTTTAATTGCACTTCAAGTAAATAATTGGAATACAAATAGAATCAACAAAAATCGGGTGGTTCAGTACACAAAGCTGTTAATTCAAGACCTCTCAAACGATATTGAAATGATTAAGGTTAGTCAGTTTCAAGCCATAAAGAGTTTTAATAGTATCGATAGTCTAAAAAGCTATATGTCGTTAACAAAACTTGAAAATTTGTCTAATACCGATTTATTTGTGCTAACACATGATATCATGTATCGGCCTTACAAATGGAATAGATCAACCTTGGACGAAATGAAAAGTTCTGAAATACTCCAATACTTCAAAAATGATAGTTTAAAAACTAAGTTAATTGCCTATGAATCATTTTCAAAACATTTGGATGAGGATTTTGACTATGACTTAAACAATGCACAAAAGTCACAGGAATTTATCACCGAAATTCTTGACCTAAACAACACCTATTTTTCTCAAATGTTACTTCTAGAAAATGAACGGTTTAACGATCCTGATTTGGATCTTTTTGAAACGGAACAATACCAAAACGCAAAGAAGCTAGATGCTAGTTTGTTAATAGACAATGAAAAAGATATAAGAAAATTTACCAATGCCTTTATCTTAATTCAAGATTCATATCGAATTAGGGCATTCCATGAAATGAAAGAAATTATAGAAAATGCGAAAGAGATAATAGTATTACTTAAAAACGAATCCCACTGATCAAAATGTTCAACCTATTGCTTGACAAAACAAACTAAAAATTTAACAAATGAATAAAATTTGGGTATTAGTAATTGTAATCTTGATTTTCTTAAGCTTCACTTTTCTTTTTTGGATCCTAACTCAAGGGTATGTCAAAAAAAAATATGGAATAAAGATCTGGAAACATTGGCCATCGAGATTATCATATTGGCAGGCTGCAATATTCTATAGTCTGGGATTCACTTTTATTACAGTGTATCTTTTAAAATGGGGACATGTGTTGTCCTTTTAATGTTCTAAGACAAACTTGAAACAATTTCTAATCGTTACATTTTAAAACTATTTCAATAACGAATAGTTTAGAACGGTTTAGATAGCTACTTGAATTAATTTTCATGTAAATATTGAACAATTTCCAGTTCAACTAAGAACAAAAAACAAAGCAAAACATATCAACGCTCCTCCATCGCTATTCCAATGCTCCTTCGTGTCTAGTCCAAGTGTACTCCAAGTGAGTCCAAGTCAAATTCAATAGCAATAAATGTGAAGTGTGAATGGTGAAGCGTGAAATTGGATTTTAAGGTTTGAAATTTTGTGCTCGCAATTTAAAGATTGGTGCCTTTAACTTTACAAGTCTCCTAAGTCACAATGCTTCGCGCTGTGCATTCCCTTTTCATCAGAATATGCCTTCAAAAGCTCCGAAATTCAGGAATTCGCCACGGCGAATGACGCGGAGTTTTGTGGGCGATTTTCAGCTTGCTGAAAAATTCCTAGGAAATCGACAAGGGAGATTCACGAACACCTATTTATAAAATAGAAACGCTGTGAGTAAAAGGTGTCCTTTCTTTTGGTTCGTTTTCTTTAGACAAGTAAAGAAAATGAACAATATGGAATAAAGGAGAAAAGCTACTCCAATTGAGTTCAAGCCAAAAATGAACAGAATAAAAAAACCTCCTGATTTTTCAAGAGGTTTTCTTCGTAGCGGGAACTGGACTCGAACCAGTGACCTTCGGGTTATGAGCCCGACGAGCTACCTACTGCTCTATCCCGCGATAAATTCCAAAATAACCTACTTAGCTTTTAACTCTTGGCTCATAATACCAACAGAATTATTTCGGACTGCAAAGATACAACGGTTTTAAGATATTCCAAGTATTTTTCTAATATTTTATTGTTCCAAGCTCAACACATTAAAACCAACAATTTCCCAGCCGTCACAACTAACCTCAACTTCCATCGGGTTGCAACAAACCTCACAATCCTCTACGTACTTTTGATAGGAAACCGAAACATCCACCAACATTGAAATGTCCTCCCAACAATAGGGGCACTGAAAAAAATGTTCAATCATATTATTCGTCTTTCAACAACCCATTGGCACCAAACTCATCGCGCAAGGCCTTACTCACAAACTTATAGCCTGCCTTCTTAACATAGAGAAAATTCGCCAAACCAGATAGGAAGTTTGACTTCAACAGATACTTTACAAGATAACCAATCCTATTGCGGATCATCTTTTTATAACGCCTTTCAAAATCATTAAAAGATACTTTTGGGTAGGCCAGCAACTCAATCTTAGCGTCCTCTCCATAGGTAGTCATATCCAGTTGTTCATCAAAGCTTTTAAGCACCCGCATATCTGGAATAATAGGAAAGTACTTTTTCCCATTAGGGTCTCGTGGCGGCAAACTGAATTCAAATCGGTTCTTAGCAACTTCGGGCACATCAATACTCAAACGTCTGGAGACATGTTCCTCTGGTAGCGCAAAATGATAGCGCAAGAAATTCTGACAATTCATACGCCCCAATTGAAAATCATGTTTCCTAAGATCCTTATTCAGAAAGCCTGCAAACCCACCCACAGGGGCAGATGCTAAGTCACTTTTAGGACGTACCCAGTCGCCATTTATTTCTACTTTTCGAATGGGCTCTATCAAAAACTTCGTTCTATCGCTGGTGTCTAGGGCGTCTAATATCCCGTCTTGATTAAACATCACCTGATTCCGAAGCGATTTAATCAAACCACTCACTACATCCATAATACCAGAACCTGTTTCTTCCACATCATGGTCCTTATTCGGAAAGGGATCGATCATAATTACAGCGTACTTCTCATTTTCAACATGGGTTGGATTCTTCTCCTTCACCACCTTTAAACCAATTCCGTAGGGCTCATTGTTAATCACACCCCCATCCACCGAATTAAACGTATAAATATCCCCCTCAGGAGGCAATGCTGTAATCCCTTTGCTACTTTTGAAGAGGTATTTTGGATATCTTTTTATGTATTCTGAAGATATTTTAAGTTCCCGCGACTCCAAACCAATTGGAAAGGCAGCCGTACTCAAGGTAGCATCTTTTAAATACTGAAGGTGTTTCTCCTGGGAAATATCCAACACATAATACAAATCTTCCTCATTATCTGGAATACCTACTTTAAACTCATCGTTCATTAGCTTGTACCTCAAAAACCCACCGTGATTAGTAATCACAGTCCCTTTGGAAGCTCCTTCCCGACTGTCATCAAAATTCACCATAAAGTTCAACCCTCTCAAATTGGTCGTGGTGAGAATTACATCTAGACTATTTGATGCATACTTCGGAATTGCTCGTTGTTCTCGAACCATTAAAGCCTTATCTGCAATAACCTCTATGGGTTTTGTATTGAGCAGCGATTTAACCTCCCCATATTCCTTAAGATCATCGCCACTAAGTAATTTCTCTAGCGTATCGCTCTCGGCATCGTCTGCCATCTCTACCCAGCTCTTATAGAATATATTGTGTTCTCCTGTCTTATTGTTCCTATTATAGCTTTTGAAGTGTTTATCTGCCAAAGCAAGCATAGTCAATGAACCAGAAATCCCCCCTGCCGAGGATCCGCTTATCACATCTATTTCCACCTGATGCATCGGGATACTATGATCATAATCTGGATGATTAATGCCCCGTGCACGGTTTATGTTCTTTGCTTCCTCCCATAAATCGAGGGTCTCAATTAAGTAGTCTAAAACCCCAGCAGTGTAGGCTCCAGCCGAGACTGCACCAGCCATGGTGATGCATAGTTTAAAGGTGTTTTCGTCTTCCATAGGTTTTTACTTTAAGATTTAATCACTTTGTAAACAGCAAGTTATTACTTAAAACAATACAAAAAGAAAGGTTTTTACCCCTTTTTGCCCACTAGAAAACCTCTTTATTGAAATCTATATATTTATATTTAATAACTGCCCTGTAAGCTGCAGTAATTGCAATTCAGCTAATTTGGCCTGATACTTTGCCAAGTTCCTATTGGTTTGCGCATTGAAAAGATTGATCTGTGCCTGGCGCAATTCTAATGAAGTAATCTGTCCAATTTTATAGCGTTCGTTAGATCGCTCATAGTTATTCCTTGCCGTCGCTACATTTTGCTCTTGCAACCTAAAAATTGCCAATCGGTTGTCATAATCCCCTTTCGAATTTGCAATATCTCTTTTTACTTCGGAAACAACTTGCGACTTAAGCAACTCCTGATTCGCATATTGAATCTTAGCATTTTTAACTCCTGTCATCCCACGCCCCCCATCAAACAAACTCCAACTTAAGTTCAATCCGGCAGCAAATCCCACGGTGTTGTTCGATGCAGAAAAACTAGTAGAAGGAAAATTCCCTTCATTCCATCCATAAGAACCCGTAAGCCCCAATGACGGTAAATAAACGGACTTGCTCGCTTTATAATTGAAATCACTTATTTTACTGTTTTTAACAGCCTGTAATAAGCGTACATTATTTGTATCACTATGTTTAAGGTAGTTTTCAAGAACAAGCGACTCGGTAAAAACTACGGTTGTATCAACCTTAAAACTACGTTCCAAATCACTATTTAGTACAACCATAAGATCTCGTTCAGAATTTGAAAGCTGCTGTCTTGAGCTCATCAAATTAATACTGTCGGTGACGATATCTACTTCGGCATTTAAAACATCTAGTTTGTTGTTCTGTCCATATTCAAATCCGTACTCAGCACGTTTCAATCTATCTTTTGTATTCTGAAAAGTCTCTTCTAATACACTAACGTTTTCGGTCAATCTCGCGACTTCAAAATACACAGAAAACAATTGCAACAAAGTATTCTCTATCGTTTCACGTGCTTGCAACTCACTTAAATTGTATTGTTCCTTTAGGCGCTTGTAATCGTACCAGCGTCCCAAACCATCAAACAAGGTGTAATTAAGATTTAACGAAGCATTGTAGCGGGTTGTTTCGGCTCCATCTACGGTATTCTTAGTCCCATCTTGAAAAGTAACTTCTTGATCCTCCACATTATAATTCGCAGCTGCGTTCCCAGTTAATGATGGAAGGTAACCCGAATTTAAAACGCTCTTATTATTTTCTGCAATAGATAGATTATTCGAGGCTATTACTATTCCGAAGTTATTATTAAGCACCTCCGAAACTGCCTGCTCTTTTGTAAGCATAGGCAATTCTTGGGCCACTAAACTGCCTCCTAATAAGAATGCTAAAATGCAATAATTAATGTGCTTCATTCTGTTCTTTTATAGCGCGTTCCACTTCTTCTTTTGTAACCGTTTTCCCCGTGGATAACCACTTTGTAGTTGTTTTAAAACGATTGCTAAATGATAAAAACAACGGCAACATAATTAGCGTGAGTATGGTTGCGAAACCTATTCCGTAGGCTATAGAAATAGCCATGGGTTTTAAAAATTGTGCCTGTCTACTTTTCTCAAGTAACAAAGGCGCCAGTCCCGCAATGGTAGTTAGAGAAGTCAAGAAGATCGCTCTAAATCGCGAGCGCCCAGCTTCGTAAATCGCATCATCAAACTTCATTCCTTTCCGCAGGTTAATATTGAATTTTCCTATGAGTACCAACCCATCATTTACCATAATTCCTATAAGCGCAATGATTCCCAACATAGATAAAATATTTATAGGAAATCCGTGAAACCAATGTCCCCAAGCCACCGCTGGTAGACTAAAAGGAATAAGTAACAATAATAATAACGGCTGACTATAACTTCGGAAGGTAAACGCAATGGTGATATAAATCAGCAAAAGGACCGTAAGGCCAACGGGCACTAAAGAATCCATCAACTTATTTTTTTCTCTATTCTGGCCTTCATACGACGGACTAACTGTTGGATATTTTGAAAGAATTTCGGGCATTACGAAATCTTTAATGTCCTGTAAAACTTCAACAGCACTAACTTCTTCAGGATCCTTTATATCTGCAGTTATCTGAATCTCACGTCTACCGTCTAGGTGGTTAATCGCCACATCGCCTCTTTCTATCGAATAATCTGCAATTTCACTCAAAGGAATTCTATTCCCTGAAGGTGTTACAATTCGCATCTCGTCTAAATCGGTGATAGACGATCTATTCTCACGATCGTAGCGTACCCAAACACGAATTTCATCCTGTCCTCTCTGGAATCGCTGCGCCTGTGCTCCAAAAAATCCAGAACGTACTTGCGCCATAACCTCTCTAAGACTCAAGCCTAATAAATAGGCACTCTCTTTTAACTCTAACCGTATTTCTTTGATTCCCGCAGGATCATTATCGGTAACATCTTTTAAGAGAGCGTTGGTTTCTAAAGATTCTTTTAACTCAGCTTTCGCTGCCTTTAATTCTTCAATATTATTCCCTAAAAGCGAAACAGAGACTGGGCTTCCTCCAAAGTTTCCACCACTTCCAAAAACCAAGCTTTCAACTCCAAATATAGGTCCTACTTTATCACGAAGACTATTGGTTACTAGTGCTGAAGAAATTTGATCTGGACGTTCTTCACCAGGAAGTAAATTAATGGTAATAGATGCAGTAGAAGCTCCAGGACCCACGTTTCGAATTACATTTTCGAATAGAACTCTACCGGTTCCACCCAAGTGCTCGTCAGAAAGTTCATCATTTACCAACCACGCCTTTGCTTCAATCATTGTAATAATACTATCAGTCACTTTTTCGTTTGTACCATTTGGCATATTTAAAGTTACCTGAACCCTGTCGCTAGCAATCTGTGGAAAGAAGGCGGTACGTATAATACCTCCGCCAATGCTTCCGAAGGTTAGCAATAAAAACACAACGAAAAAAGAGAACATTAAGAACTTATACTTCAATGCAAAATGTAAAATGGGGCTATACAATTCATCTCGAAGCCATACCATTATCTTATCTCCAAAAGTATTGATGTATCTCAGTTTGGAAAATATTTTAGCAATCCCCTTTTTTGGTGAATTGTCTACTGGTTGTAATGCTTTAGAATGGGCTAAGTGAGCCGGAAGAATAATCAGAGCCTCAACAAGTGATATCGCCAAAGTAAGGATTACAATCACCGAAACTTCACCAAAGAACTCCCCTATTCTTCCATCTAGAAATAGGAAAATCCCGAAAGCCAAAATGGTGGTGATAATGGCCGAGACAATAGGAGGAATTACCTCCATAGTCCCATCAATGGCGGCCTGAATTGGCGGTTTACCTTGCTCATAATGCTGGTAAATATTCTCTGCAATTACAATTCCATCATCTACCAGAATTCCTATTACAATGATCATCCCAAAAAGCGATAATACGTTTATGGTAACATTAAAGAAACCTGCAAGCATAAACATTCCCAGAAAAGCAACAGGCAAACCAAAAGCCACCCAAAATGCAAGCCTAGTATTCAGAAAAAGGGACAAGAAAACGAGCACCAAAATCATTCCGATAATGGCGTTCTCGGTAAGCAAAGCAGTTCGTTGCACCAAGGTTATGGACAGATCGCTAATAACGTTGAGTTGTACATTATTGTACTTCTCATTGAACACCTTAATGTATTCTTTGGCTTTTTCAGCAGATTCTATTAGATCTTCAGTGTTTGTACTAGTAATGGTAACATTTACAGCCAAATCGCCATTAAAATAGGTAGCATTGGGTGTTTCAGAAAACCGATCACGGATAGTAGCAACATCTTTTAAACGTACAATTTGTCCAGTAGCGCCCGCCCTCACTATTAGATTTGAAAGCTCATCTCCATAATAGGAACGATTGTTTGCGCGAATAAGATACTCCTCTGCTTCCGTTTTAATGGTACCTCCCGTAACCAATATATTTGTACTACTTACAGCTTGAGAGACTTCAGAAAAACTCATATTATAGGCGAGTAATTTTGCTTCATCTACAGCAATCTCAATTTCTTCTTCTGGATAACCGCTTATATTTATTTGGGAAATACCATCGATAGCACGGAGGTCATTCTCAATCTGTCTGCCAATTTGTTTTAAGGTACTTAATGAAATATCCTTCCCGCTCACACCAAAACTAATGGTTTGCCGTATATTTTCTTGTTTGGCAACCACCAAGGGCTCCATTCCTGCTGGAAAAGACGGCACTCGATCCACAGCATTCTTTACCTCCAACAACATAAAGTCGATATCTTTTCCTTTTTCAATTTCGACATTAATGCTTCCGCTATTTTCTCTAGAGGTAGATGTTACGCGTTCTACCCCGTCTAATCCTTTTAAATTATCCTCGATTTTAAGAACAATCCCCTCTTCAACTTCTTGTGGAGAAGCACCGGGATATGCAATACTTATGGAGATATTCTTTGAATCAACTAAGGGAAAAAAGGAAGACTTTAAAGACAATGCCCCAGCAACACCAAACAATAAAAATGCGAGTACAATAACATTAACCGCAACATGGTATTTAATAAAATAGGTTATTAAACTCCGCATAGTTACTCTGTATTAGCTTGATCGTTAGTTTCAGCTTCTACAAACTCTTTAACCAACATACCCGCGTAGGCACCAGGAACAGCTCTAGAAATAATTTTTATGCCATCTGGAACACCCTTAATCACAACGGTTTTTGAAGTAAAATGAACGGGGTTCACATTAATAATATCGAGAATACTATCTTTTAAAACGAATAGTTGTGATTCGTCTACTAATAATTTTCTGGACACTTCAATTCCCTCCGATTCACTTTTAGCATCCAATTCTGCTTCTAAATACATTCCTTCTTTAAGATCCGCACTTTTTACTTCTACAAATACCTTAATGGTTTGAGTAGCCTGATCTATTTTACCATTAATACGTGTTACTTTTCCTGTATAATTTTTTTCGGAATCAATTGCCGACAAGACTACATTTTCACTTTCCTTTAGTAAATCGGCAAATGATTTTTCAATTGCCAGCTCCACTTCAAAAATAGAAGGGTCAATAAATTCACCTAACTTCTGTCCTTGCCGAATTAAGGACCCTTTCGTCACCAATGCTTCAGTCAAAATCCCGTTAAAAGGAACAGATATTCTATATTTTCCAAGGCGTTGTTCTAGATTCTTGACGTTATAGTAACGTGATTGAACACCTCTACCTGTAATAAAATAATTTACTTTTTCTGAATTTATTTCGGGTAAGGGCGGAAGGCTTTTATTGAGATCGAACGTATGTAAATAACTTTCCCAGACCGGAAACGCCTCTGGATAATCGAGTCTTAAATCGGGCATTAACGAAGTGATTAGGTTTTGAAAATCACTTTTAGCTGCCTGTACCGAAGCATAATACTCTGCAGAATCAATATTGAGTAATGTTTCTCCTCTTCTGAATTCTTGTCCCGCTTTGAAATCACGTGAACTGCTTCTAAATATTCCCTGTACTTCTGAATATAGTTCTAAACGGTTTTTTGCAATCAAGGTTCCGTTTGCTGAAACCGTTATGGGAATAACTGTGTTTTTTACGGTCTCAGTAAATACCGTTTTAACTACTTTCGCCGCTTTTGGCTGTACACGCTTGTTACTTTTTACTATGGCAGAGGCAGCAAAAAAAGCAGCAACCATGAGCAGTGATCCAATAACAAATAGAATAATTTTTCGCACAGGCTAGTATTTAGATATGGTTCATCAAAAATACTAAGCAGGTTGGAAGGAGAAGTTAATTCTATCTTAAAAATATATTAAATACTAAGCGAAGCGTTCCAACTTGAGCGTAACATTCTCCCAATCCTGCATCAACACAGCGAGTTTATCTTTTTTTGCTTGGTAGGTATCAAAAAAATTGGGTTGCGCGATTGTTTTATCATAATTCACCGCCAATTCGACATCAATTTGTTTGATCTCTTTTTCCAATTTACTTATCGCTGCTTCCGTTTTACTAAGCTTATTATTTAAGGATTTCTGTTTTTTCTGATTTTCGTAATCTTCCTTACTTGAGGTCGACTTTACCTTCTCTTCGGAAGAAACAACAGTTCGTTTCTCCGCTTCTCGTAGATTCTCGATATTACGCCGCTCTAAGAAATAATCTATATCTCCTAGGTATTCCTTAATTTTATGATCTTTAAACTCGTATACCTTATTCGTTAAGCCTTGTAAAAAGTCCCTGTCGTGAGAAACTAATAAAAGTGTTCCTTGAAACTTTTTCAAAGAATCCTTTAAAACGTTTTTAGATTTTATATCTAAGTGATTGGTAGGCTCATCCATCACTAATACGTTAAAAGGCTGTAATAATAGCTTAGCGAGCGCCAACCGATTGCGTTCTCCCCCACTTAACACACGAACATACTTTTCTACCTCCTCACCCCTAAACAGGAATGAACCAAGAATATCTCTTACTTTACTTCTGTTTTTTTCATTTGCAGCATCAATCATTGTGTCTAAGACGGTCTTACTTCCATCTAAGTAATCTGCTTGGTTCTGCGCGAAATATGCAATCTGAACATTATGTCCTAGATTCATAACACCTCCATGTGGAATTTCTTTTACAATAATCTTGGCCAGTGTCGATTTTCCTTGTCCGTTTTGTCCAACAAAGGCAATTTTGCTATCCCTTTCAACCACTAAGTCAACACCTTTTAGAACTTCCTTCTCCCCATAGTTTTTTGAAACATTATCAACTTCAATTGCAATTTTTCCGGGAGTAATTGAAACTGGAAAATGCAAGGTCATTACACTGTTATCATCCTCATCTACTTCTATACGATCAATCTTATCGAGTTTCTTAATTAGCGATTGTGCCATAGTTGCCTTACTAGCCTTTGCACGAAATTTCTCGATTAATTTTTCAGTTTGATCAATTTGCTTTTGTTGGTTCTTTTGAGACGCTAACTGCTGAGTTCTTAACTCTGCTCGTTGTACTAAGTATTTTGAATAAGGTTTGTTATAATCGTAAATCTTTCCGAGGGAAATTTCTATGGTTCTATTGGTTACATTGTCTAAAAACATCTTATCGTGAGACACCACCACCACGGCTCCAGGATAGTTCTTTAAAAAATCCTCCAACCATAAAATAGATTCTATATCCAAGTGATTGGTAGGCTCATCCAATAACAAAATATCGTTATTCTGAAGTAAAAGTTTAGCCAATTCAATACGCATTCGCCAACCTCCAGAAAAAGTTTCGGTTAGTTTATTGAAATCTTCTCTCTGAAACCCTAATCCTTGTAAGATTCGTTCCGTATCTCCTTGGTAGTTGTATCCCCCATGGATTTCATATTGATGCTGTACTTCGTTTAGATCGACCATTAGATCGTGATAACTATCACTTTCGTAATCGGTTCTTTCGGCCAACTGTATATTGATTTTATCTAATTGATTTTCTAAAGATTTTATTTCTTTAAAAGCTTCATAAGATTCTTGTAGTACTGTGCGTCCAACTTCAAAATCTATATCTTGTTTCAAGAATCCAATGGACGTTTCTTTATCTGTAGCAATGGCTCCTTCGTCATATTCTTGTTCTCCAGAGATAATTTTTAACAAGGTAGACTTTCCTGCTCCATTCTTACCAACGAGTCCTACACGGGTGCCAGCCCCTAATTGAAAGGTGATTTTTTCAAACAAATAGTCTCCTTGAAAGGACACAGAAAGATTATGAATATTTAGCATTTAGTAGGCAATTATTTTTTGCAAAGATGCTTAAATTTGTTACACGATAAAAGCTTGAAATGAAATTACTTAATGACACAAAATTATACAGTATTTTAACAGGGACTTGTCCCGTTTGTCATACGGGAGAAATGTACCAAATAAGAAACCCTTATAGAATTTCACAAACATTAAAAATGCATGAGCATTGTCCACATTGTGAGGTGAAATATAAAATAGAGCCTTCTTTTTTCTATGGGGCTATGTACGTAAGTTACGCGGTGGGTACTGCAATTGCAATAGCCGCATTTATTATTGCTTATTTATTTATTGGCTTGGACAGAAATAAAACCTTCATCACGATCGTGCTAACCCTTGTCGTTCTTTTACCGGTTATCACACGCGTATCACGAAACATCTGGATAAACTTCTTTTTTAAATTTGACAAATCAAAGATCTAAAGCTTACTTACACCTATTGATATCCATTTCCTTGGGTAGTGCAATCCTATTTTCAATAAAATCGTACAGGATTTGAGACAGAAAAGGTGCATTCATAATGCCATGAGTCCCAAGACCATTAAAAAAATATTTGTTTGGATAATTAGGCAAGGAGCCTAAGAGTGGCCTACGATCTTTAGTGGTAGGCCGAATACCAGCTTCTTGTGAAATAATATCAAAATTACAAAGAATCATTTTTTCCAATTTCTGAAGCACAATATCCTTTGATTCGGAAGTAATTTCTAGCGATGTATCCTCTCGTTTATAAGAAGCCCCAACTTTGTATAAATCATCGCCAAGCGGAATAATATAAACAGGTCCTTTAAGCAATTCATTAAGCTTCAACTCTGGAGCTTTCACAATTACGTATTCTCCCTTATTTGCAATAAAGTATTCTTTTCCACCCTTAAACGGTCCTTTCGGGAAATAGGGGTTTTTTAAACCATCAATACCTTCAGCAAATACGATTCGTTTTGCTAAAATCCCTTTATAAATTAATCGATTGTTTTCTTCTGAAAGTTTTGAATAATCGAATGTTTCAGAAATTAATGTGTTTTTATTTTGAAGATAGTGTCGATACGATTCTAATAAAACTGAAGGATATAACCTTCCGGCTGTTTTAACTTTTCCGAAGCCATATGGCGCGAAAATATTAGGGTTTTGGTTATTAACAATTTCCGAAGATAGAAAAGGTGCTAGCTCAATCCTATCACTTGCAACAATCCAATCATTTTGTTCTTCAACATTATTTAGGATACGACATACGATTGTTTCCTCAACAATATGCTGCTCCAATTTTTCTGAAATCCTTTTGTAGAATAACAGACTCCTTGCCATTTCCTCCTTCGCCTTCCAAGCGATTGTGAACCGCTTTAAGACTACAGGATTAAATATTCCTCCAGAGATTTTAGTAGCAGCATTTTTCCCAGAATCAATTACTACGAAACTTTTCTTATTCCTCTCTAATTGTTCGCAAAAACTTATGCCTGCAATCCCTAACCCAACAACTATATAATCCGTTTCTCTCACGATGCAAAGATAGGGTTTCTGTAAAATGAAAAAACCCTTCTTAGCAATTGCCAGAAGGGTTTTTATTATTTAGTTTCAATCTCTAATAATTCCAAAGATCGATTTCTATATTTCTAATTACTTCTTGAATCCTTTGAGATTCTAAAAGTTGCATTAATGCATTGTCGTTGATGTATTCATTCACTCCTCTATCTCCATGTACGTTATCTTCTTTGTAGACAACTCCTTGAAAACGTCTTGAGTTTAATAAATGTTCATAAGAAATTGGTTGTGAAGTATTTCTTCTGTTAAATGCTTTCGCTTGATGTAAAACCCCACGTGCGCCTGGGAACCATACCCAAAACAATTCAACTCTACTATCAAAACCATCATCTTCAAAAGCTTTTGAACGTGCTTCACCTGCCACTGGACAAATACCTAATAATCTGTACTTGAGTTCTCCTTGACGTTTGTCAAGATACCAATAACCTCTAATTCTCCATTCTTCAATATCTGCAGCATCCAGTGTAAACTCACGAATGTATTCGTCGTCCACAAAACCTTCCGCATTAAATTGTTCAATCCCTAAATCGGTAGTATCTCTATATACTAAAGAAGCATCAAGATCGTCTAAAGTTCTTTTTTCCGTAAAATACGAATCTGCATATACGCTTTCAATTTTTCCACTTTTGATATTCTTCACAAGAACATCATATAATGAACGTCTTTCGGCACCAATGTTATTCGTATCAATAGGATAATACAATGGAAAATTCACTCTTTCATCAAGATCGATAATTTCCCAAGTAGTTTTAGACCATAATACGTCGCGTTCATCGGTATATCCGTAAGGAAGCGGCACATCATTATCATAGGCAATCTGTTCTTCAGTCCTGATCCCTATTTCTTCAGGTGTTGTAGCATTAAGAATATTGATTTGTGCTTGCGCACCAATAGTCCCTAACATTAAAACACTCAAAATAACATATTTCAAATTCATATAATCGTTTTTATACTAGTTTGTCAATTCTATAAAAACAGGAGATATTTTCTTTAATTTATATCCTGAGTTTGTTGCAATATTTGCTGTAATATCAAAAATTTGAACAGTCTCTCCTCTTTTAGCTCTTCTTAAAGCACCTGTTGCTTGTGAACTCAACTTACTTCCATTACACTTAATGGTAGGTTGGCCAGATACTTTAAAACTAAATCCTGTAACGTTCAATTTCAAATCAAAGTCAAAGTCTAGCAAAGTTGCACCAACTGATGATTTTGTTAATCCTTCACGTTGCATTCTTACAGCACCTCCATTACCGTCTTCACCACGAATGGTACCTGTTGGTCTTGGAATATCTTTAATTCGAAACTCTACACTAGAACTAACTGGCTTACCATCTGGTAATGTTCCACTAGCAGTAATAGCAACTGTTCTTCCTCCTCCTGGACTCATATTATACTTGCTACCACTCACAGCAGATAATCCAGCTCCAGAAGCTCTTACTTTATTATCAGGAATTCCAGGTATAGAAATTGTCATTGGGTTTACAACCCCACGATATACAACATTCATTTTATCTGCTGCAATTACAGCCGAATTCGGCATAGATATAGTTGCGAAACCTGTTTTTACCTCTACTGGAGTTTCCTCACCACCTTCACCATAGTATAAGAATCCTTCTATCTTATGATCTCCAGGGCTTCCAGCTCCAACTTTCATTTTTACAGCACCACCCTCTATAGTGTAGTCCTTACCTTTTTCAAGTTTTATGCCATCCAACGTTAACTCTTCTCTTTGTGGTTGTGTACTCGCATCGGTACGTCCTAACATAATGGATCCATCGAAAGTTTCACCAGAATAGTATGCCGATTTAGGTGCATTCATTAAAGTAGTATAGTTATCAAATGAAAGTGCTGCCGCCTGTCTTCCAGAAAGCATTTTTCCTAACAACTCACTTTTGGTAGTCTTAATATCAGCTTGAATTTGAGTCAATTTGGTTAATGAAGCCACCAAAGGAAATCCTTCGTAATTGTAACGTAACCAATCGATTTTCTTACCATCTCTATTTTCAACTTCTCCTGTACTAAAGTTCTCACTTATCGATTTCTTGATATCTTCAAGTCCCGTAATTTGCTTAGACAATGTTGAATCAGCAGCTATATCGCTGAAAACTTTATCCAACTTGGTACGATAGTCATTAATTTTATCCACAAACTCTTGACCTTCGGTCTTATACTTGTCCGCATTAAAGAAACGACGATCAAAGAAATCTGGTTTATCCATCACTTCATAATCTGAAGCATCTTCTAAACCTTCAATTGACATGCTCTTAAGAGATGTTAAATAGTTATCTAAATCATTTGAAATTGCATCAATTTCACGTGCTTTTGAAAGTACAGCACCGTATTGTTCTGGCTCATCGCTCGCTTTAGTCTCCAATCCACCCATAAAAGCTTGATTTCTTAGAGATGTATCTGTATTTGCTTTCTCAATTTTCTCGTTCAATAAACCGAAAGCAGATAATACCTCTTTCGACATATTTAATGCTAACATCGCGATGAAAACCAGGTACATTAGGTTAATCATCTTCTGCCTTGGGGATAGTTTTCCTCCTGCCATTTTAATTTTTGTTTAAATTAATGATTAGTTGAAAACTATCTTAGTTCTTAGAACTCATTGCAGATAACATACCTCCATAAACTCCGTTAAGAGAAGAAAGGTTCGTTGCTAAATGTTGCATTTGAGATTTTAGTTGCTCTGCATTTTCAGCAACACGTTCTTGTACCTCTGCCTGACGGCTCGTAGACTCAACCTGTACTTTATACAAGCTATTCAACGATTCCATTTGAGCAGCAGCCAATGCCATTTCCTCACTGTATTTCTTAGTTGAGCTCATTGCTTCAGCAGTTGGAGCCATTCCTTTTGCAGCACCTTCAAAAGAACGGATACTATCACCAAGACTGGACATTAATTCTGAATCAATTTTTGCGCCTTTCAACATTTCATCTAATTTCTTAGACAACAATCCTTGAGCGTCTTCTGGTTGTTTTTTCTTATCACCAGCCATACCTCCAGCTAATTCTGGATATACCAAAGACCAATCTAAATCGTCATCTACCGGTTCGAAGGCAGAGATCGCAAATATAATTGCTTCAGTAATAAGTCCCACTGCCAAAAGAATACCACCATTAAGCGGTCCTAATTCCCAGTGAAGAATTTTAAATAAAGCTCCTAAAATTACAATAGATGCTCCAAGGCCGTAAGCCATGTTAAATAATTTCTTAGATGATCTTGATTGTGCCATAATACAATAGTTTTTAGTTTAGTTAAGTTTTAGTTTAATATTTTATAATAGATTAACGGGCGTCTCCAAAATTCTTATTCATGGTGATATCGGTTCCCATATAGTCTTGCACTGTTCTGAAGCCGATATAACTTCTAGCAGAGTCGGAATACTCATAGTCACGAGTACTTACTTGCAAGAAATATGCAACATCCTTCCAAGAACCACCACGCACCACTTTACGTGCGTTGGATTCGTCATTAACATTTGGATTCATTGTCGAAGTGTATTCATAAGAAGCAGGGTCGTAAGAAGATGCTACCCACTCAGAAACATTTCCAGCCATATTATATAAATTATAATCATTTGGCTCATAAGCATCAGCTTCAACTGTATATAAGGCTTGATCCGCGGCATAGTCACCACGAAGTGGTTTGAAGTTAGCCATAAAACAACCTCTATCATTCTTCGCATAAGGTCCACCCCATGGATAGGTAGCAGATGCTAAACCACCACGAGCGGCATATTCCCATTCTCCTTCACCTGGAAGTCGAAACGAATTTACATGATTTCGTTTTTTTGATTTTTGGTAAGAGTTTTTGTACAAGGTTCTCCAAGCACAGAAAGCCTTAGCCTGTTTCCAATTTACACCTACCACAGGATAATCTCCATAAGCTTCGTGCCAGAAATAATCATTGTGCATTGGCTCATTGTAAGAGTAGTTAAAATCTTTAATCCAAACGGTAGTATCTGGGTAGATGGCTACAGTATCTTTTTTAATAAAGTCTTTTCTTCTTTTAGTATTGTCTCTAGCGGCAGATTGAATATCCATATGAGTATACTGGAACAACAATTTGTTTACGTCAATAGTTCGTTGTCCGTTATATGCTTCTTCAGAAGGAATATACATACTATCCATTACCTCAACATAATACTCATCTGGGTATTCAGCAGTATCCCAAAGAAGGTCAATATTGTTATTAATCTTCCGTCCGGCATAGAAATCTTCACCCATACCATAGTAGTTATCGTACATATATTGGTCGTAAGGAGACATTTCTTCATTTTCTTGATCCACGAAAGAAAATTCACCAATTCCACCATCACCAGGAGTTGCTCCTACTTCATCGGCAATAATAGCTAGCTTCAAACGAACGGTTGAATCACGCACCCATTCTACAAATTGGCGATACTCTGCATTTGTAATTTCAGTTTCATCCATATAGAACGAACGAACTGTAACGGTCTTTGTAGGGGCATCATTGACGGCAACAAAGTCGTCATCGGACTTACCCATGATAAAAGATCCACCCGGAACAAGAGTCATTCCGTAAGGCTTTTCGGGATACCATTTTTTACCTTTTGCTCCAACCAGTTCTCCTCTGTCCCCAGAGTTACAGCTGTACAAAAAGGCAACAATCGCAGTAAATGCAATAAACTTCTTCATAGGTATTTAGGTTAAATTTTCGAGATTCAAGGGCGTAAACCTATTATTAAATATTCGAAAAAACAAAAGTTTTCTCAAAAAACCGATAAATCTCTTTTAGTTCGTTGTTTAATTATACTTCATTCTTTCGGCGGGCCTTAAACCACCGCTCAGGAATTTCCTGATTACACGCACTCAAATATTCGCCATAAGTGCAAGGTAATAACGTTCTATTTTTTAATTTATTATTAACATTTAAAATAAATGGTAATTCTATCCACCATCTGCCAGTCTCATTGCTCTTCTTGAAGACTAAAACTTCATCGTCGATTGGCACTTTATATGTTTTATAACGTTTTTCATCCTCGAAATCATCGTCCAATACTCTAAAATTAACTCCTTCGACAAAATACCAAAGCATTTGAGCTACTAACATCGCGCCACTTCTAGCCTCATCGAAATTTTCAAGTTCATAAATTCCAAATGAAGAAACCCGGTTGCTTATACCGGCATATCGAGCGATAGCACATATTTCACGACCATCAAATCCATTTGGGCTTACAGTATTCTTATAACTAATTTCTGAGCTTTTTATTGCATTAATATCCATTGTCACAATATCCGCATCCCTCATAATTGGCTCCACAACAGTGATATCTGCCGTAATTTCTCCCAATCGACAAGCATCAAAATACAGCTTCTCCATCAATGATATTTCTCCAGGTGGATTAAAAAAAGACTGGTACCCAAGTGTACTATAATTAAACAGATTATAAGGTTCGTCCACTATAATTTTTCCAACATAAGAATGATTCGTAATATTTGCCTCAGCATCTCCCAAGTCAAACTTAGCATCGATATTCACAAGGTTTACCATATTTCCATGTGAATCATAAGAACGATAGTGCGCATACACCAAATCCTGACTGCCACCAAGAATTAAAGGGATAATTCCCTTCTTTAATAGAGCTTCAACTACTGTTTTAACCGCAAAATATGTATCCTCAACGGTCTCTCCGTTTTCAATATCACCCAAATCAATAATCTTATGCGACCAATTTCCTGGATACAGCGAATAGAACTCTTTTCGGAAGGCATCAAAAGAAACTTCTCCGCCTATAAAATCAACATCATTCCTGTTTTCCTTTATCCCTAAAATTGCCAGCTTCACCTCTTTCAAATCTGGGAGCTCATTCTGTCTAGCATGGAAATCAATCCTTTTTCCTAAAACACCGACAGGTAAAACCTCTCGATGGGCAAGAACAGATTTGGATACTGGAGAAAGAAATTCAATCATTATTTTTTCTTTGCAGGTGATTTCTTCTTAGTTGCCTTCTTTTTTTTTGGTGCGTTTTTTTCAATTATAGCTAGCGCCTCTTCCAGTGTTATTTTTTCGGCTTTCGTGGTTTTAGGCAACTCTATTTTTGACTTTCCTTTAATTAAATTGAATCGACCCCACCTAGCTTTTTCCAGTCGAATGCCTTCATCTGGCCATTCATTGATTAGTTTATCAATTTCCTTTTGCTTTTTATCATTTATGAGCTGTTCTATATCTGCGCTGGAAAGATTATCAAAATCATATTTCTTGTTCACATTTATAAACATGTTGTTCCACTTAATAAATGGCCCAAACCTTCCTGTTCCTTTTTGGACAGGTAAATCCTCATAAACGTATATTGGAGCATCCGCTTTCTTCTTCTCTTCGATTAGCTCCTTGGCCATTTCCATATCCACTTCTAAGGGATCCATACCCTTTGGAAGTGAAACAAACTTTTTCCCAAAACGTATATATGGTCCGAATCGACCATTACTTACTTCAACTTCTTCCGCATCATAAATACCTAAAGATTTTGGAAGCTTAAATAAGTCCATTACCTCTTCAAAAGTAACCAAGTGCAACTGTTGATCTGGTCTTAAACTGGCAAATTTCTTTTCTTCATCATCCGGAGCACCAATTTGAGCCATAGGGCCAAATTTTCCCAATCGCACCAATACCGGTCTTCCACTCACCGGGTCTTCACCCAATATTCGCTGACCGCTTTCGCGATCTGCATTCGCTGAAACGTCTTCAACTCGCGGGTGGAATTTTCCGTAGAAATCTTTCATCATCTTCTTCCACTCTTCCTTCCCTTCAGCAATATCATCAAAATCCTGCTCAACTTTTGCAGTAAAATTGTAATCCAAAATACTAGAGAAATGCTCTACTAAAAAGTCGTTTACAATAAGACCAATGTCCGTTGGAACCAATTTACCTTTATCAGACCCTATGGTCTCAGTAAGTATATTATCTTTAATATTACTTTCTTGCAGTGTTAATTGTAAATATTTGCGTTCTACTCCTTCGATAGTTCCTTTTTCAACATAATTGCGATTGATAATTGTTGAAATTGTAGGCGCGTAGGTGGATGGTCTTCCAATCCCTAATTCTTCCAATTGCTTCACTAAGGAAGCTTCTGTAAATCGATAGGGAGGTCTTGTAAATCTTTCGGTGGCAGTTATGTATTCATTTTCCAAAGGGTCGCCTGTAGTAAGCTTAGGCAACATCCCTTCCTGCTCCTCTTCTTCAAAATCTGTTCCTTCCAGATACACTTTCAAGAAACCATCAAATTTTATCATTTCTCCATTCGCAGTAAAATGCTCAGAAACACTTTCAGAAGCATTTATAGCAATCTTCACATTGGTTCGCTCCAATTGTGCATCGCTCATTTGAGAAGCAATCGTACGCTTCCAAATTAGATCATACAAACGTCCTTGATCATAATCGCCTTCAATAGATTTAAGTGACATATCTGTTGGACGAATAGCCTCGTGAGCTTCTTGGGCCCCTTTGGACTTTCCTTTATAATTTCTAGGCTTGCTATACTCACTTCCGTATTGCTTAGATATTTCTTTTTCTGCAGCTTCTTTCGCATCATTAGACAGGTTCACACTATCAGTTCTCATATAAGTTATAAGACCAGCTTCGTACAACCGTTGCGCAATCGTCATTGTCTTCCCTACTGAAAAATACAATTTTCTTGCCGCTTCTTGCTGTAACGTAGAAGTTGTAAAGGGCGCAGCTGGAGATTTCTTGGCTGGCTTTTTAATTAAATCTGAAACCTTATACGTGGCATTCAAGTTTTTACTTAAAAAATTACGAGCTGCTGCTTCAGTATCAAAATTCTTAGGAAGTTTTGCCTTAAATTTATTTCCTTCCGAAGTAATGAATTCAGCATCAATTCTATAAGAACCAACTGGAGTAAAAGCTTCAATTTCTCTTTCTCTTTCAACTATTAAACGCACAGCAACACTCTGGACACGCCCTGCAGACAAGCCTCCTTTTACCTTTCTCCACAATACAGGTGATAACTCATATCCAACAAGTCTATCTAATACCCGTCGCGCCTGTTGTGCATTTACTAGGTTGTAATCTATTTTGCGTGGGCTCTCTATTGCTTTGAGTATCGCAGATTTAGTAATTTCATGAAAAACAATTCGTTTGGTATTTTCCTCCTTAAGATCTAGTTCTTCTGCAAGGTGCCAAGCTATAGCTTCTCCTTCTCGATCCTCATCACTCGCTAGCCAAACCATTTCTGCTTTTTTCGCAAGTGCTTTCAACTCTCGAACCAGTGCTTTTTTATCACTAGACACTATATATTTTGGCGTAAAGTCTCCTTCAACATCAACTCCTAACTCCTTGGAAGGTAGGTCGGCTATGTGCCCAAAGCTTGAAGATACTTTAAAATCTTTTCCAAGAAATTTCTCAATAGTTTTGGCTTTCGCCGGCGACTCCACGATCACTAAATTCTTTGCCATAGTCCGTAAATTTGGATTACAAAAGTATGCGAATTTTTTAATACTTCTCGACAACCTCTAAAATTTAGATAAAAGTAAACCCCTCCAAGTATTTAATAAATAGCTTGAAGGGGATTGATATTTCATTGCTTTTTTCCGGGACTCAAGTCACTATTTGTAGCATAAATTTTTGTAATTATTCTTGTTCTACAACACCAATAGTGTCAATTACATCATCCCCTTCTTGAAAACCAATTGTATCTCTATAAGTAACATAGGTTGCTATATATGGAAAAAACATAGTAGCAAACAATCCTATATAGCAAGCAATCATCCCAAGGGACGACAAAAGTGAACAAACAAAACCAATCCCCAGAAATACTCCCCAGTTTTTATGTCCGAACTTAAAGGCAGCTTTTACTGTATCTTGCACACTTAAATTAGTATTAAATATAAAAATAGGGAAAATCCAATGCAGCGGGATAATGACATAAAAAATGGGCAAATAACACAATAACATAGCTACTATTGCAATTCCCATAGTAGCAAGAGAGAGTACTAATAGCTTACTGAAGTTCTCTTTTAACAAAGTAAAGTACCCTCCAATATCCTCATTCGTCTTAAGATCTTCTTTTTTAAGAAACTTAAAGAAATGTCCAAAAACAGACATGTTTACCGCTTGCATAACAAAAGATGCAAGAAAGACCAATAGATACCATCCCACGATTGCTCCAATCGAATAATCTTCAAACATCGAAGGTTGATACGAAGGATTCCCTACATTTTGAATCATTTCAGAATACATAGGCAACAACGGAATATAAATAATCAGAATAAGTGGTATCATTAAAGCCAAAGCCACCAAACTATGCACTAACCCTTGTGTAAAGTATTTTTTATAGAGGTCAAAGCTCTTACTAATTACATCACTAAAATCGGGTTTTTTTGAGTTTTCAATTCTCTGAAAAATTTCGTGTTCCATCCTTTTATTAAATTAATTCGTGTCCGTAAATATAGAAAAAAGAAATCTGCCACTTTGTCATAACCGTATAAAAAATTGTAACTTTGCACGCTAATTGACTACTTATTATCACTAGTCAATTTTGAGATTAGATTATGGAAGAAAAGATTATTGACGAAACAAAACAAGGAACTTCACTTTCTCTAGAAGCCCAACCAAGGAACACACGGAAACTGTTTATAGAAAGTTACGGTTGTCAAATGAATTTCAGTGATAGTGAAATCGTGGCTTCTATTTTAGCAGATCAAGGTTATAATACTACCACTCAACTTGAAGAAGCAGATTTAGTACTAGTAAATACGTGTTCCATTCGAGATAAGGCCGAACAAACTGTCCGTAAACGATTGGAAAAATACAATGCGGTAAAACGAACCAATCCCAAAATGAAAGTAGGTGTTTTAGGCTGCATGGCCGAACGTCTAAAAGAAAAATTTCTGGACGAGGAAAAGATTGTTGATATGGTCGTTGGACCTGATGCCTATAAGGATCTTCCTAATTTACTAAAGGAGGTTGAAGAGGGTCATGATGCAGTGAATGTAACCCTATCTAAGGACGAAACCTACGGAGATGTTTCGCCTGTCCGTTTAGGTACAAATGGAATTAATGCGCTTGTGAGCATCACTCGTGGTTGTGATAATATGTGTACTTTCTGTGTTGTGCCTTTTACAAGAGGAAGAGAACGTAGTAGGGATCCGCAAAGTATTTTGAATGAAGTAAATAATCTTGCTCAAAAAGGGTATAAAGAAGTCACACTTCTTGGACAAAATGTCGATAGTTATTTGTGGTATGGTGGTGGACTTAAAAAAGATTATAAAAATGCTTCGGAAATGGAAAAAGCCACAGCTACTTCCTTTTCAAATTTATTGGAAATGGTAGCTGAAGCCCAGCCCAAACTTCGAATTCGATTTTCTACTTCAAATCCTCAGGATATGACCGAAGATGTATTTCACGTAATGGCGAAATACAAAAACATTTGTAAGCATATTCATTTACCCTTCCAAAGCGGAAGCGATCGAATTCTCAAAGAAATGAACAGACAGCACACTGCTGCCGAATATTTAAACTTGGTAAGCCGAATGTGGGAGATTTTACCGAATTGTTCAATCTCACAGGATATTATTGTAGGCTTTCCAGGAGAAACCGAAGAAGACCACAAAGACACGTTGAAGATGTTAGAAGAAGTGAAGTTTATCTTCGGATATATGTACAAATATTCTGAACGCCCTGGAACCATGGCAGCCAGAAAATTTGAAGATAACATTCCCGAGGAGATTAAAAAGAGAAGGCTTACCGAAATTGTTGACACACAAAGAGCTCAGAGTGCCTTTAGAACACAACAATTTGTTGGTAAAACAACCGAGATTTTAGTGGAAAAAGAATCTAAGAAAAATCCAGATCAGTGGAGCGGTCGTAACGAGCAAAGTATTGTGGCTGTATTTCCAAAAGAAAACTATAAGCCTGGCGATCTAGTGAACGTAAAAATACATGACTGCACAAGTGCTACTTTGATTGGTGAAGCCATTGGTTTTAGCCAAAATAATTAATATTAAACCATGGAAAACATTCAAGCAGTAAAACAACGATTTGGAATTATAGGAAACGATCCTAAACTCAATCGTGCCGTCGAAAAAGCAGTACAAGTTGCTCCTACCGATATCTCTGTTTTAGTGACTGGTGAGAGTGGTGTAGGTAAAGAAAGTATTCCAAAAATTATACATTCTTTATCACATAGAAAACACGCTAAATATATTGCCGTAAACTGTGGTGCAATTCCGGAGGGTACGATTGATAGTGAGCTTTTTGGGCACGAAAAAGGGGCCTTCACAGGAGCAACTTCTACAAGAAGTGGATATTTTGAAGTGGCAGATGGAGGAACCATTTTCTTGGATGAAGTAGGAGAGTTACCATTACCAACTCAAGTGCGATTGCTACGAGTTCTAGAAAACGGTGAATTTTTAAAAGTTGGATCTTCTCAGATTCAAAAAACAGACGTTCGTATTGTCGCTGCCACCAATGTGAAAATGATAGAAGCAATCAATAAAGGGAAGTTTAGGGAAGATCTTTATTATCGTTTAAGTACTGTGGAGATAAACCTCCCCCCACTTAGAGCCCGTAGTGAAGATATTCATTTATTATTTCGAAAATTTGCATCCGATTTTGCACAGAAATACAAAATGCCCACCATTCGTTTGGATGAAGCAGCTACCGACTTATTATTAAAATATCGCTGGAGCGGAAATATCCGTCAGTTGCGAAATGTTGCTGAACAAATTTCAGTCTTAGAACAAACCCGAAGCATTAATTACGAAACGCTTAAACATTATTTACCAGATATGGGTAGCAACTTACCTGCGGTTGTAGCTACCAAAAAATCTGAAAGTGATTTTAGCAGTGAGCGTGAAATTTTATACAAGGTTTTGTTTGATATGAAGCGTGATGTAAACGATCTCAAAAAATTAACTTTAGAGTTGATGAAAACTGGGAATGCGGCTAAGGTAAAAGAAGAAAATTCTTCGCTTATTAATAAAATCTATTCTGAAGAGGATGATGAAGAGAGTTTGTCCGACTTTATAGAAACCGAATCTACAAGTGATGTTGAAGTCTTAAATATCCCTGAAAAGGCTTCAGAAATCTATGATTCCAATCAAAACGAGCCTAAAAAAGACAATTACCATTTTGCCGAAGACATTGAGGAAGAAGAAAATCTTTCGCTTCAGCAAAAAGAATTGGAACTCATTAAAAAATCACTCGAAAAATACCAAGGAAAACGAAAAGATGCCGCAGATGAATTGGGAATTTCAGAAAGAACCCTATATCGGAAAATTAAACAATATAATTTGTAATTTGCAAGCAGTTCTTCCACCCAATTTTATGAAAAATCTGAAACACCTTTTTTTACTAGTTCTCGTCAGCAATCTTACTCAAGGTTGCGGTGTTTATTCGTTCACAGGAGCAGATATTGATTATGCCAATACTAAAACATTTCAGGTAAGTTATTTCCAAAACAAAGCGCCTATTATTGAGCCAGGAATTGACCGAGACTTTACTGTAAGCCTTCAAGACTTATTGCTTAATCAAACAAGTTTAGATTTAGTAAATAATAATGGTGATTTGGTTTATGAAGGTGAAATTGTACAATATTACGTAGCGCCAATTACCGCTACATCTCAAAGTACAGCGGCGCAAAACCGTCTAACAGTTGCTATAAATGTGCGTTTTTATAATACAAAAAATAGTGACAAAGATTTTGAGCAGCGCTTTTCTTTTTATTATGATTATCCCGGGAGTGCACAATTAACTGGCTCTACTTTAGATGATGCCATTGCTGCTATTTTTGAAAGAATCACTCAAGATATTTTTAATAAATCACTTGCAAACTGGTAAAATTTTGAATTCTGAAACCTATACATCTCTGTTAGCAAACCCTCAAAAAATAGGAGAGGATGATTTACTATTATTAGATACTGTGGTTGAAAAATATCCTTATTTTCAAAGTGCCCGTGCCTTGCAATTAAAAGGTTTAAAAAATAATCATAGTTTCCTTTATAATGATGCCTTAAAAGTGACTGCGGCATATACTACAGAGCGCGATATACTTTTTGATTACATCACTTCGGAAACATTCATACAAAATGAAATTTCACAGGCTATTTTGAAACACGATGCCTCCTTAAATGAAATTGAAGTCGTTTCTGAAAATATTTCAGAATCTGTAAGTCTTGAATTAGACAAACAGATAAAAAATGAACTTAAAAAAGCCGAAGCCATACTAGACCCAAGCTTATTTGAACGGAAGGTTTCAGCAGTTTCAGAGATACTTGGGCATACCGAAGAAGTTTCAGAAACAATTATTGAAGACCCTAAATTAGAATCCGCACCGGAAGTCTCGATGCCCAATACGTTACAAATAAATGAGCCTTTAGAATTTAGAAAAGAAGATACCCACTCGTTTAGTGAATGGCTTCAATTGACGAAAACAAAACCAATAGATCGTTCTTCGGAAAAAGAAAAGAAGGAAGAAACTTTAGAATCTGAGGTACAAAATGAAAAGGATCGTAAATTTGATTTAATTGAAAAATTTATTCAAGAAAAACCAAGACTTGCCCCTAAAGAAAATCCTTCAAGCACAGCCGAAAACAAAAACCTAGCAGCAGCCTATACGCAAGCTCCTAGTGGATTAATGACGGAGACTTTAGCGAAGGTATATTTACAGCAGAAGAACTATAAAAAAGCAATTCAAGCATATAAAATTTTAATTTTGAAATATCCCGAAAAAAGTGGTTTCTTTGCAGACCAAATTCGAGCAGTCGAAAAATTGATAAATACAGAAAACAAATGAGCACGTTTACAATATTTTTAGTTTTAATCATGATAGTAGCATTTCTATTGGTCGTGATAATTATGGTACAGAATCCAAAAGGTGGAGGTTTAGCATCTTCTTTTGGTGGTGGAGGAACACAACAAATGGGTGGTGTTCAAAAAACAACCGATTTCTTAGACAAGAGTACTTGGACTTTGTCTATTGTTATGATCGCATTAATCTTACTTTCTAACATTCCAATTATGGGAGGAAATGCAAATCAATCTAAAGCTTTTGATCAAGATGCAATTGATAATGTACTTCCTACAACTACAGATACTCCAGCAGACACGTCAACTGACACGACTGGTGATACGAACTAGAATATCAAAACTTATATGACAAAATGCCATTCGTTTAGTACGGATGGCATTTTTTCTTTTATAAATGTCAGTTTTATGGCAATGGCATAATTTCTGACTAGAAGAATGCATAGTAATTGAACTTAAGTTTAACAGACTTCCGTTTGTACGGAAGATTAAATTAAAATTTTAATATGGCATTAAAAATTCAACCCCTTTCAGACAGAGTTTTAGTACAGCCACAAGAGGCAGAAACTAAAACTGCATCTGGCTTGTACATTCCAGATTCAGCTAAAGAAAAACCTCAACAAGGTAAAGTAATGGCCGTTGGAAAAGGTAAGGAAGATTACAAAATGACGGTAAAAGTTGGAGACATCGTCTTATACGGGAAGTATTCAGGAAGTGAATTAAAACTTGAAGGAAAAGACTACCTTATTATGCGTGAGGAAGATATATTGGCTATTATATAATCGGCTATAGGCAATAGGCCGTAAGCTCTAAGCATTGAGAGATTTTCAGAAATATGATATATGGAAACTAAGTCATCAATTGACTTTATCTATCTATGCGGAAACTGAAAAATTCCCAAAAACCGAAATCTAATGACTGACATCTCAAATTAGACGCGCTGTATCTTCAGTTCCTACTAATATCGCCGAGGGCTGTGGAAGAGATAGTGACACCGAGTTCAATAGATTTTTAACAATCGCGCTGGGGTCGGCTTCAGAAACAGAGTACCTATTAATTCTTTCGAAAGATCTTGGATACTTAAATAGCATTACTTTTGAAAAACTCATAAGAGATGTAAACCACATTAAACAAAAAACATACTCATTAAAACAAAAACTAAATAGTAACGCTTAAAGCATAAAGCCTACGGCTTATAGCTTTTTGCAAAAAAGCAAAAAACGATGGCAAAAGATATAAAATTTGATATAGAAGCTCGCGACGGTATTAAGCGTGGGGTGGATGCATTGGCAAATGCAGTAAAAGTAACTTTGGGACCTAAAGGACGAAATGTGATTATTAGTAAATCATTTGGAGCGCCACAAGTTACTAAAGATGGGGTTACTGTAGCTAAGGAAATTGAACTTCAAGATCCTCTTGAGAATATGGGAGCTCAAATGGTAAAAGAAGTTGCTTCAAGAACCAATGACCTTGCTGGTGATGGTACAACTACTGCGACCGTATTAGCGCAGGCAATTGTTAAAGAAGGATTAAAAAACGTTGCTGCAGGTGCAAATCCGATGGATTTAAAACGCGGTATCGATAAAGCGGTTGAGGCAATCGTAATTAATCTTGAAAAACAAGCAACTAAGGTTGGTAATTCTTCTGAGATGATAAAGCAAGTTGCTTCTATCTCTGCGAACAATGATGATATGATTGGTGATCTAATCGCCAAAGCATTTGGAAAAGTTGGTAAAGAAGGTGTAATCACTGTTGAAGAGGCAAAAGGAACTGAAACTTATGTGGATGTTGTAGAAGGTATGCAATTTGACAGAGGATACCTTTCTCCATACTTCGTTACAGACAGTGAAAAAATGCAGACCGAGCTTGAGAACCCAATGATTCTTTTATACGATAAGAAAATTTCTTCAATGAAAGATTTACTGCCTATTTTGGAACCTGTTGCCCAACAAGGGAAATCTCTTTTAATCATAGCTGAAGATGTGGATGGTGAGGCATTAGCAACATTGGTTGTGAATAAGCTTCGTGGTTCGTTAAAAATTGCTGCTGTGAAAGCGCCAGGATTTGGTGACAGACGTAAAGCAATGCTCGAAGACATCGCAATTTTAACAGGCGGTACTGTTATTTCTGAAGAAAGAGGATTTACGTTAGAAAATGCCACGGTAGAAATGTTAGGAACTGCAGAAACTGTAACGATTGATAAGGATAATACTACAATTGTGAATGGTGCAGGAAACAAGAGTGATATCAAAGCTCGTGTTAACCAGATAAAATCTCAAATTGAAACTACTACGAGCGACTACGACAAAGAGAAGTTACAGGAACGCTTGGCTAAATTAGCCGGTGGTGTGGCTGTTCTTTATGTTGGAGCTGCTTCTGAAGTTGAGATGAAAGAAAAGAAAGATCGTGTAGACGATGCGCTTCACGCAACTCGTGCTGCTGTTGAAGAAGGCATTGTTGCCGGTGGTGGTGTGGCTTTAGTGAGAGCCGTAGCGGTATTGAAAAAACTAACTACCGATACTTTGGACGAAGCAACTGGAATTCAAATTGTAGCTCGTGCAATCGAATCTCCTTTGCGTACCATTGTGGATAATGCAGGTGGTGAAGGTTCTGTAGTAATCAATAAAGTATTGGAAGGCAAGAAAAACTTTGGTTACGATGCTAAAACAGAAAACTATGTAGATATGCTAAAAGCAGGTATTATCGACCCTAAGAAAGTAACACGTATTGCATTAGAAAATGCTGCTTCTGTTGCTGGAATGATCCTTACTACCGAATGTGCTTTAATAGATATTAAAGAAGACAGTCCGGCGATGCCTCCTATGGGCGGCGGAATGCCAGGAATGATGTAGTAGCAAGTGCTACAAACAATAATTAAATTTGGTTCGTTTTGAACCGTAAGGCCCTTGTTTTTTAGCAGGGGCTTTTTCTTTACCCCTATTTGTCGCTTTCACAAAATAGGTTTCTTATTCTTTTCTAAAAATTCTATACAATGAAACCGCAACAAGGGTAAGAACTACTGGCCAAATCACAAATAAATCAGTCCGCATAATATTCTCACCTCCATCTGGCTGATAAGAAAGCCATTGTTGCATATAGTATTCCCAAACAATTGCGGCTACTATAACGGCGACCGTTATTATATATAAGAGTATTTTTGGTTTTAAGATCATTCAGTAAAAATACAAAAACCACCTTTTTTAAGGGTGGTCTTCTCTCAATTTTCTAACTAAGGTTTATCGTGATAAACCCCATTCTCAATTACTTCTTTTTGGAAGTGGTCGACGCAGGCTTATTTGAAGCAACTCTTGGAGGAGTTTTTTTCGCTTGAGGCTTGCTGTTTGACTTACTTGTTGCCATAACTATTTTGTTTAAAATGACTATGTAAATGTATATAGTAATTCGATTCGTGATAATTACGTTGGCAAAAATTTAACTAAAAATAACATCAAATAATTTCACCTACAAAAGCTTAAATCTAGTCGCCCGTATTTACGGTATTCTCTAGCGTTAATGCTCACTTTTCACCTTTTCATCTCTATACTTACAACAAGGATGAACAGTATTATAAGCCTCTTCGGTAGCAATCACCGCTTTTGTATCATGACCTACATCTGCAATACCTTGACTTATGGTCGCCAAATCTGTTTTAGTGTCATTATAAATTAGACTTAACTCATGTGTTTCAACATTCCAAACGGCAGATTTAACTCCTTTGGTTCTCACTGCTGCTTTTTCAATTCGTTCTTTACACATCATACAAACACCATCCACTTCAATAGTGGCTTTTGCATTTTTATTTTGGGCAAAAGATGTTATTCCTATAAACATCAAAACGGTAACAATAACTAATTTTTTCATAATTTAAATTTTATATCTTAATCCTGCGTAATAGCTGCTTCCAAAAATTGGACCATATACAAATGTAGTATCAAAATTTGACCCAAAAGGATTTTCACTGCTAATTATTGGGTTTTCCTGTTTAACATTTGTTAGGTTTTCTCCGCCTAAATATAATTCAAACTTTCGAGAAAACACCTTTGTAATTTGTGCATTAAGCGTCCCCACTGTTGGTGAATTTTCATCCAACTGGTAAGCCGTTGGATTATCACTAGTTTTAGAAAAACGCTGTTCTCCCAACCAGTTGTAGGTCGCATCGAACTTCCAGTTAGCTCCATTCTCTTTCTGTTGTGTTTCATAGGAGGCATTTGCAAAAATACGATGACTTGGCGTTAAAGGCTTTTCTAGTTTACCAGACTGGTAATCTGTTATTACTTCGTAGTATTTATAGGCTAATCTAACATCAAAATGTTCAAATAGGTTGTAATTAAATTCAGCTTGAAAACTATTGGCAAAGCTATCGCCTTCCAAATTATAAAAACGAACCTCGCCCTGATTCTCCCAGTCTACAACAACTTGATTCTGAAAATCGGTGCGATAGAAATCGAAAGTGACATCTGCCTTTCTTCCGAAGAGAGTAAAACCTTGCAAATACGAAACTCCATAATTCCATGCAATTTCTGGATCTAAGCCATAAATACTACCTCCTGAATTAAGTATGTTAATAGTTCTAGAAGTAGAAAATACACTTTGATTCTCCGTAAAAATATTAGCACTTCGTTTCCCTCTACCCGCAGAAGCTCGAAAAGCTGATTTTTCCCAAGGCGTATACCTTGCATGAATTCTCGGAGTAATAAATGTACCCAACAAATTATGGGTGTCCAACCTAAGACCCGCTGTAATATTTAGATCACCCAAATTATCATAGGCGTATTCAAAAAAGGCTCCAATAGAATTTTCGATTCGAGAAAAATCATCAACATTAACAAGTTCCTTATAATTATCGAAAGTACTACTCAGTCCAGTTTTAAACTTATGTCTTGAGTCGCCAATAATAGAATTGAATTGTGCCTTAGCATACGCACTGTTATGTTCAATATTATACTGATTCAATCCAAAATACGATTCTTGATTGTGGTTACTAAATGCTACTTGCACCCCCATACTCTGATAAGGAATTTCAGGATTCACATATCCAAACTTACCAGAAAAATCAAAGCGTTGGGTGTTAATTTCTCCGCCCCAATAATTCGTACTAAGTTTATCAGTCTTCGGATTAAAATCTACTTGACCCGTTTGCTTTTCGTCGTTTAAGTATCTGAAATTTATAAAGCTTACGAAGCCATTTTCCTGATCGATATACTGCCAACGATTCATTACATTAATTTGTTTCGCCAATGGCATATCTAAGAACGAATCATTATTATTATCGAATTTACTTTCCCGAAGATTTCCATGAAGGTACAAACCTGTGCTCCATTTTTTAGAAACAGGCGTATTGAAATGCGTATTTAGCTCGAATCTTCCGTTTCCTGCACCATATACATTCACAAACAACTTCTCATCGCTTGATGGCTTTTGAAGCTCTGCATTTATTTGTCCCGCAATACTTTCAAAACCATTGACTACACTTCCAGCTCCCTTTGTTATTTGAATACTTTCTACCCAAGTTCCAGGAATAAAACTCAGGCCGTAGGCCTGCGCAGCACCACGAATAGAGGGAATATTTTCGGTAGCTATTAAGATGTATGGACTTGTTAATCCGAGCATTTTTATCTGTCGAGTTCCAGACACCGCATCGGCAAAATTTACATCGATCGACGGATTTGTTTCAAAACTTTCTGACAGGTTACAACAGGCAGCTTTTAAGAGCTCCGCACTACTCACGTTTATTACATTTTGAGATTGTAAATAGGATCTAGACGATGCTTTTTTCTTGGTCCGAATCAAGACCTCATCTAAGCTTCCTTTCGGTTGTAAAAGATGATGCAGCAACTTTGGTTCAGAAACCGATATGGTATCTGTCTCAAAACCAACATAGCTTACAATTAATTTATTATATTCCTTCTTATACGGAATACTAAAATTTCCATCAAGGTCGGTAACAGCCCCTATAGCCGTGTCCAACCAAACCACATTAGCGCCAGAAAGACCAATGTGATCACCATTTTTATGTACCTCCATAATCATTCCCTTTAGCTCAACTTGTGAGCATACCAAAGCTGGAAGGAGTAGCATTATGTACATTATTTTTTTCATTAAGTTTCATTTGATTATTACTAAAACAAGATCTATTCTTCCGAAAATTTCAGAAAAAGGTGAAATCATCCCTAAGGATGTCATTTTTAGTATATCAAATTAGGAAGGTCTCATAAAGAACTGGAATGTCTTTATAGAGTGGTGGTGGATGATAGTCTCCTTGGAAATTTGGAACCTCATCAATATCGATTAATTCTTGAAGTACAAATACTGAAACAAAAGCGGTAATAAAAGGCTGCTGAAAATCGTAATCAAAACTTGCATGGGCAAAATTATCATCTACATCTACCTGCGTATATTCATTGTCACAACAATTATGCTCGGTCGCAGCTCCATCTCCGCAAGCCTTGTCCTCCATAACCATTCCACAAGAAAGGCTTTTTTCTCCCAAAGTAACTTCCGCCATCATTTCAAAATCCCCACAAAAGTGCTTGGCATAGGTAATGCCAGTACTACTTGCTAAGAGCAAAAGAGAAAGAAAAATGGAGACAATTTGTTTCATTACAGACAAAGATAGGTCAAATATCAATTCTCAATCTTAATATTTTACCAAAATTATTTTATTTCGGAAGCCACTCTACCACATTTTAGCATTTTATCGCCAAAATATGGATTCTGAATTTCTTTAGAATTACTCAACCAATATGCCCCCGTATTTCCAAATGCCATAGGACAAAATTGCTTGTAAACCGTTCCCGATTTCAACGCTCCTTCGAGCATTGTCTCCACCGAATTTGTAACCACTACAAAGGCCTTACGCTGTGCTTCAACATCGGTTTCAGTCTTAATACTTTCGATGGCGGCTAAGGTTCCCTCGTCCATCATTTCAGCTTCAGCATAAGCCAATAAAAGTTTCGTACTTGCAAGTGCGGATAATTCAGGATTTGTATTTACCAAGGCCGTTTTAAGCTCTATATAGCTATTGTAAATGGCAGCAACCTTTAGATCGTTAAATTCCGCTTCGGTCTTAGAAGATAGGTGTAATTTCTTCTCTGGAGTTGTTTCAATGGTTATAACTTCTGGTTCAGCTTTCTTAGTATCGTTTTTACAAGAAAATAGCACTGTTGAAAGACAAACAACACTAAGCAATAGATAAAATTTCATAGTAATTTCTTTTTGCAAAGATATCAAAAATGGAATTATTTATTGCGCTGAAAGTAAAAAGCTGGTATTAAAACTAACAGTAATAGTGGTTGAATTAAAAATCGCCTCACATAGAACAATGCCATATGTTGTCCAGTTGCTTCAGGAAGAATTAAAAGATAGAATGCAAGCATCAGCACAACGAAAAGAAACGAGTAAAGTAGTCCTGAAAGTTTAATTATTTCTGTTTTCTGAAAAATCGTCCACAATATTCCTAGCGACACAGTCGTATTTAATAGAAAGCGAAAACTCATACTCCCCAGTAATTTTAGCATTTCAAATTCTGGCAGGATCTTATTGCTTTCGGTCGATTTAAAAAAAGAAAGAAAGGGATCGTAAAAAAGTGTCTCTTCAAAGCCTCGAATAGCTAATAAAAGAAAGCCCAGCAAACCTACAAACAGTATTTTAGTTACCCTACTCATCCTTTTGGGAATTTGGAGTTAGATTTTTAACCCACAGCATCCATAAAAGGAAAACCATTCCGTAGATAATTGAAGGAAATACAATCCCGTGCAAGATTTTCTCCTGCTCCGGATAATGATGTAGGGCAATGGATAATATCACAATACGAATAAGGTTCACTGCATATATAAGCACCGCACCAGCAAGCAAAAACACCAGGGTCTTTTTAAATTTTTGAGCAAATGCAATTATAAAGGCAGCGAATAAAATAATAATGCTCAGCGAATTACAACCTTCAATAATACTTCCTAAAAACTTCTGGTTTATAAACAACTGCATCTGTGGATGCAAATTATGCGGTACAATAGCTGCTTCATATCCAAATCCAGAAATAATTGCAGCACTTTGTTTTGCTACTAAGTGAGTCACAAAATCGGGATGATAGACTCCATCCTTCGAAAATTGCAAATAGATCGAATAACAAAAACTTAGCAGTAGATAGGTGCCAAGAAATAGTCCGACAAATTGAATAACCCCTTTATATTTTAGAAGTAGCTTTTTCAAATATTAAATTCTGATTTTAACAAAAATACAGCATTAGATTTTGGATTATGAAGCTGTTTTGAAATACTTTTACATAAAATAAAGCACCATGCCTTTTGACAATTTACGCCATAAAGTAACAACCATTTTAGCAAATACCAATGAAAGCTCAGAACAGCGCATGACGGAGGTCTGCGAATTGCTTCAAACTTCCATTGGTTATTACGATTGGGTTGGTTTTTATTTTGCCAATCAGGAGGCAAAGACATTGCACCTTAAAGCCTTTGCTGGTGAGCCAACAGACCATAAGGTTATTCCCTTCGGAAAAGGAATCTGTGGTCAAGTTGCTGTCTCAAATGAAAACTTTGTTGTTGCCGATGTAAAAGCGCAGAACAACTATATTGCCTGCAGTATGTATGTAAAGGCTGAATTTGTTGTGCCATTATTTAAAGATGGAAAAAATATTGGGCAGATAGACATTGACTCACATACTGAAGATCCGTTTTCGACTGAAGACGAACGATTTTTGGAATGGGTAAATGAGCAGGTTGCAGAAAATCTTTAACTGTTTTGAGCTTTGGCATCCTCATCATTTTAATAAATTCCAATTTTCAAGCACCAAATCCCAAAATCTTAAATTCGACAACAGACGATTTTTTTTGGAATTTGAAATTTATTATTTGAAGTTTTGCAGCTTCACTGTGCTACATTCCAGTTCTAATTGCTTCCACAGGATCTAATCGGGAAGCTGAAATTGCTGGTAGGATTCCAGCTATTAATCCAATTACTGCTGAAACTGCCGTACCTATAAACATATTCCAAGGAGATAAAACAAACTCGAAATCTCCTGTAAATTGGGATGCCAGTAAGGACACTATAAACACAAATACCAATCCAATTAGTCCCCCAATAATTGAAAGTATCATTGCTTCGAATAAAAACTGAAACATGATAAACTTATTCTTGGCGCCCAAAGATTTCTGAATCCCTATGAGGTTGGTTCTTTCTTTTACACTCACAAACATAATATTGGCAATTCCGAAGCCCCCAACAAGTAGTGAAAATCCACTAATTAATAGTCCCATCATATTCAATGTTCCTGTGATATTATCGATTAAATCGGCGAAGCCTTGCAACTGATTCACAAAGAAATTATCTATTTCTCCTGGTTTTAGTCCGCGGGCCATACGAACCTTCTGTTTAATAGAAGCGATGAATTCTGCATTGTCTATATCGTCTACTGGCTTTATAATAATAAATGGAAAGGTCGCCTTATTATTATCGCCATAAATCCTTCTCACTACATTAACGGGCATAAAGACAGACGTATCTTTAGAGCCACCAAAGAGTCCACTTCCCTCCTTTTCCAGCACTCCAATTACGGTAAATTTTCGGCCATACAAGCGCAGCTTTTTACTTATAGCCGCTTCAGACGATCCAAATAAAGAGTTTGCGATTTCATCTCCCAATACAATTACAGGTGTTCCACTATTTGATTCGGCTTCATTAAAAAACCGTCCCTCAGCAATTTGAAGTGATTCTATATCGTAATACTCTTCTGTTACAGCACCAATCTCGACATTACCAATTTGCTTATCTTCATACTTGAGCGTTTCATTCTGAACATTTAAAGTAAAGGACGCAGCCTCCAAATCTGGAAGTGTTTTTTTTAGATATTGATATTCATCGTAGGTAGCATCTGGAAACTGTTCTCGTTTCCAGATTGGCACATCTGTTGGCCCAAAAGAAAAACGTCCTAGAAAAATAGTGCTATTATCAAGCGAACTAATACTTCCTTCTATTTCTTGTTTTAAACTATCAACAGCAGCCAAAACAGCAATAATCGAAAAGATTCCAATAGTGACACCCAACAGCGACAAAAAAGTACGTAACTTATTGTTTCTAAGTGCGTTGATTGCAAAATTAAAACTCTCTTTAAGTACTCTAAGATAAATTAACATTGCTGTTCTTGAGTTAAAATAATGGGTCGTACATGGATTTTCAGCCCAAGTAAGATTTATTTAGATAAAGTTATGAAATGCCTATTAACAAATCAAATATCACTAAGACTTAGTAAAGTAAGGCATTTTGTCTTCCTTTAAAAATAAAATAATAAATTCAGATAAAATGTAAGACGCTTTCTGTTAACATATGTTACAAATATCTTAGGTAATTACTTATTTTTGCCCCTTAAATTTCATTCCATGAGCAACACAAAAAAAGTAGGTTCTGCGCTAATTTCAGTATTCCATAAAGAAGGGCTTGCACCTATTGTACAAAAGTTAAATGAACTAGGTGTAAAAATGTATTCTACAGGGGGTACTCAAAAATTTATAAATGACCTTGGAATAGCCGTTATTCCTGTTGAAGAGGTTACCGATTACCCATCAATTCTTGGGGGTCGTGTTAAAACCTTACACCCTAAGGTCTTTGGCGGAATTTTAAACAGACAAGATCACGAAGGCGATGTGAAGGAAATGGAATCTTATAATATTCCACAATTGGACATCGTAATTGTGGATCTATATCCTTTTGAAAAAACAGTGGCCTCTGGCGCTTCTGAGCAGGATATTATAGAAAAAATTGACATTGGTGGGATTTCATTGATTCGGGCAGCAGCCAAAAATTTTAAAGACACCATCTGTGTTTCTTCAATGGAAGACTACGATGAATTTCTTGAAATTATTTCAGAAAACAGCGGAAACATCTCCTTGGCGCAACGAAAAAATTTCGCCGCAAAAGCATTTAATGTTTCGTCAAATTATGACACTGCAATTTTCAATTACTTTAATAGCGACCACAGCATTCCAGCTTTAAAAATTAGCGAAACCAATGGAAAAGTACTTCGTTATGGCGAAAATCCACATCAAAAAGGATTTTTCTTCGGAAACTTCGATGAAATGTTTGATACACTTCACGGAAAAGAATTGAGCTACAACAATCTTTTGGATGTAGATGCTGCGGTAAATTTGATGTCAGAATTTAAAGGAGAAGCTCCAACTTTTGCCATTCTAAAACATAATAATGCCTGTGGACTTGCACAAAGAGATTCCGTAAAACAGGCCTACGTTGATGCTTTGGCAGGAGATCCTGTTTCGGCATTTGGCGGAATTTTAATCTGTAATACGGAAATAGATGAAGCCACTTCAGAAGAAATACACAAACTATTTTGTGAGGTAGTTATCGCCCCTTCTTTTTCAGAAAAAGCATTGGAAGTTTTAAAGGGTAAAAAGAATAGAATTTTACTCGTTCAAAAAGATGTTGCCTTACCAGCAACTACCGTAAGAACTTGTTTGAATGGTGCTTTGGTACAGGATAAAGATGGAATTACAGATAGCAAAGAAAATTTAACTCATGCTACTAACAATAAACCAACATCAGAGGAGTTAGAAGACCTAATATTTGCTTCGAAGATCTGCAAACACACAAAGTCGAATACCATTGTTTTAGTAAAAGGAAGGCAATTGTGTGCAAGTGGAACGGGACAGACCTCGAGAGTGGATGCTTTAACGCATGCAATTGACAAGGCGAACGCATTTAAATTTGACCTCAACGGATCGGTTATGGCGAGTGATGCATTTTTTCCATTTCCAGATTGTGTCGAGATTGCGGACAATGCGGGTATTTCGGCTGTAATTCAACCAGGAGGGTCGATAAAAGACGAATTAAGCATCAATTATTGTAACGAACATAAAATGGCGATGGTATTTACAGGAACACGTCATTTTAAGCATTAAAATTTATTACATTTGTGCAAAGCAGTAGCTTACAGATTTAATTTCAATATCACGCCAATAAGAATATGGGATTTTTTGACTTCTTAACCGAAGAAATTGCTATCGATTTAGGGACCGCGAACACCCTTATCATTCATAACGACAAAGTCGTTGTTGATGCCCCATCAATTGTGGCACGAAACCGTACGACAGGAAAAATAATTGCTGTAGGTAGGGAAGCTGCAATGATGCAAGGAAAAACCCATGAAAACATTAAAACCATTAGACCGCTAAAGGATGGTGTAATTGCCGATTTTGACGCCAGTGAAAAGATGATAAACATGTTTATCAACGATATTCCTGCTTTAAAAAAGAAATGGATAAAACCTTCGTTACGAATGGTTATTTGTATTCCGAGCGGAATTACGGAGGTGGAGATGCGTGCGGTAAAAGAAAGTGCCGAGCGTGTTAACGGGAAAGAAGTTTATTTAATTCATGAGCCAATGGCTGCGGCAATTGGTATTGGAGTAGATATTATGCAACCAAAAGGTAATATGGTTGTGGATATAGGAGGTGGAACTACAGAAATCGCGGTAATCGCTTTAGGTGGAATTGTTTGTGACAAATCGGTGAAGGTAGCTGGGGATGTTTTTACGAACGATATTGTGTACTATATGCGTACGCAACACAACCTCTATGTTGGTGAGCGTACTGCTGAAAAAATTAAAATTCAAATCGGTGCTGCCACCGAAGATTTAGAGCTTCCTCCAGACGAAATGGATGTTCAAGGTAGAGACTTGCTTACTGGAAAACCAAAACAAGTGCAAACTTCGTATCGTGAGATTGCTAAGGCATTAGACAAGTCAATTCTTAGAATTGAAGATGCCGTAATGGAAACCTTATCACAAACACCTCCTGAGTTAGCGGCGGATATTTACAATACTGGAATATATCTTGCAGGTGGTGGATCTATGTTAAGAGGTTTGGACAAGCGTCTTTCTCAAAAAACCGATCTTCCAGTTTATATTGCTGAAGACCCTTTAAGAGCGGTAGTGCGTGGAACAGGTATTTGCCTTAAAAATCTCGCCAAATACAAGAGTGTTCTAATAAAATAAACTACGTAAAATACAGCTGCGTCTTTTACCAAAGTCATACTAAAACAAAAGCGACGTGCAACAGATTATCTTTTTCTTTATACGGAACAAAAACTTCCTGTTGTTTAGCATATTATTTGTTATTTCTCTAGCGCTTACAATTCAATCGCATTCCTTTCATACGACAAGATTTACAAGCTCAGCAAATTTTTTGAGCGGTGGAGTGTACTCGGCAAAAAGTAATGTAACCGGTTATTTTGGTTTAAAGATTGAGAATCAGGAGTTAATTGATGAAAATACACACCTTCGGAGTTTATTAGCTAAATACTCGGCTATTCCAAAAGAGATTAAATTGGACAGCAGTGACACCTCAGCCAAGTATATTTTTGTTTCGGCTATGGTTATAAACAATAACTATTCAAAAACAAAAAACCTACTTACCATAAAGAAAGGATCCATTGATGGGATTGGTATTGACATGGGGGTAATTACTTCCAACGGAATTGTTGGGATTGTAAACAATGTCTCTAAAAACTATGCTACGGTTCAGTCGATTCTAAACACGAATAGTCAGATAAACGCACGGATTAAAAATTCAGATCATTTTGGAAGTCTGGTTTGGAATACAAAAAACCCAAATGTTGTTCAATTGACTGAAGTAAATCGACTTGCTCCTGTAAAAATTGGAGATTCCATTATTACCGATGGAAAATCGACTATTTTTCCAGAAGGAATTCCAATTGGAACGATTCAAAGTTTTGAACTAGGAGAGAATGACAGCTATAATTTGGATATTCAATTGTTTAACGATATGACCAGTCTAAAACACGTTTATATTATCGAAAACACAGAAGCTGAAGAGATTAAAATGTTAGAAAAAGAAGGAGAAGATGAATAATAGTGAGATAATTTCAAACACCCTTCGATTTGTAGTTTTAGTGTTTCTTCAAGTCCTTATCTTAAACCACATCAATTTTTTGGGTTATATAAATCCATATATGTATATACTTTTTATACTCGTTTTCCCTTTAGATGGTAATAAGTCGTTGCTCATTTTTTTAAGCTTCCTTTTGGGTCTGAGTATAGATATGTTTGGTGATTCGGGAGGAGTACATGCAGCGGCAAGTGTCTTTATTGCTTTTATTAGACCTCAAATACTAAAATTTTCTTTTGGTGTGAGTTACGAGTATAACACGGTTCGGATTAATAAAGCTCCTATGGCCGAACGTCTATTCTATATTTCTATTATGGTGTTCCTCCATCATATAGTTTTATTCTCTTTGGAAATTTTTAGCTTATCTCATATACTCTTATTGGCCAAATCCACGTTATTTTCAGGTATATTCAGCCTAGTTTTAATTTTTTGCACCTTAATGCTGTTTAGTCGTAAATCTTGATGAGAAAACTACTTTTATTTTCCCTTGTATTGGTAACAGGTCTAGTATTTGCTGGACGGTTATTCTATCTCCAGGTTTATGACACTTCTTTTCAGAAATTATCTGAAACAAACGCCATCAAAATAATTTATGATTATCCGCAACGTGGCTATGTCTTCGATAGGAACGGAAAACTGCTAGTTGCTAATCAACCGTCCTATGACGTTATGGTTGTTCCAAGAGATGTAAAACCTCTTGATACGTTGGAATTTTGTAATCTTTTAAAAATTACTAAAGAAGATTTTATCAACACTTTACAAAAGGCAAAGGTTTATTCTCCTAGATTACCTTCGGTTGTTATTCCTCAATTAACCAAAGAAGAATACGCCTATCTTTCAGAAAAAATGCGCAAATATGAAGGGTTTTATATTCAGAAACGTTCGTTACGTGATTATCAAGTAAAGCATTCGGGAAATGTATTGGGGTATATTCGAGAAGTAGACGAGCGTATTATAAAAAACAACCCTTATTATCAAATGGGGGAAATTATAGGGGTTCAAGGCGTTGAAGCTTCCTATGAAGAAGTTCTTCGCGGGGTAAAAGGAGTTAAATACATTCAAAAGGACCGCTTTAATCGCGATATTGGATCTTATAAGGGAGGTGTTTTTGATACACTTCCAGAAAGAGGAAGAGACATAACACTTACCATTGATGCTACGCTCCAAAAATATGGAGAAGAATTATTTGTAAATAAACGCGGAGGTATAGTGGCTATTGAACCTGCAACTGGTGAAATCTTAGCCTTGGTAACCGCACCCTACTATGACCCAAGTTTATTAGTTGGACGTGAGCGATCGAAAAATTTCACTAAACTGTGGTATGACACCATTGGAAAACCACTCTTTGATCGTGGCCTACAAGGAGAATATCCACCTGGATCACCTTTTAAAACCCTCACGGCATTAATTGGATTGCAAGAAGGAGTAATTGACACCGAAGAAAAAATTTATTGTTATGGAGGGTATACGTATGGGCGCGGTGTAAAACTAGGATGCCATCATCACAGAACACCATTGGCGTTATCTGGAGGAGTTGCCCAATCCTGTAATGCATATTTTTGTACTGTGTATCGTCGTACTATTGAAAAATACCCAACGCCGCAAGAAGGAATCGATGCGTGGAAAAACCATCTATCAAGTTTTGGGTTGGGAGATTTCACAGGTCATGACCTTCCAATCGGAAAACGCGGTCTCATTCCCAATTCAAAGTATTACAATAGATACTACGATTATCCCAAATACAAATGGTATTCAACGGCAACAATCTCGAACGCCATTGGGCAAGGAGAGGTAAGCCTTACACCTATGCAAATGGCTAATTTCACAGCTGCCATTGCAAATAGAGGGTATTACTACACCCCTCACATTATAAAAGAAATTAAAGGATCCGATACTATTCCAAAGAAGTATACAACTAAAAATGTAACCACCATTGACTCCCAATACTTCGAGCCAGTTGTCCAAGGTATGTTTGATGTTTATAATAACGGTACAGCTGCTCATATTCAGATTCCAGGAATAGAAATTTGCGGAAAAACGGGAACTGCAGAAAATTATACAAAAATAAACGGAGTGAGAACCCAGCTTACAGATCACTCGGTTTTCGTAGCATTTGCTCCAAAAGACAATCCTAAAATAGCCATAGCTATATTCGTTGAAAACGGATATTGGGGTAGTCGCTGGGCTGGTCGTATGGCAAGTCTTATGATAGAGAAATATCTCAAAGGCGAAATTACCAGAACCGATTTGGAACGCTACGTTTTGGAAGGCAGTTTGGAAAAAGAATATGCAAAACCCTATAGCGGAGAACCTTTTAGAATAAATTATTAATGGTGGGCGGGAAAATTAAAATCGATTGGCTAACCATATTCTTTTATATAGCCCTTGTTGGAATTGGTTGGATTAATATTTACTCTGCTTCACTAAGTGATTCGGCCACAGGTCTTTTTGACTTTAGTCAAATCTATGGCAGACAATTGATATTTATAATGTTAAGTGTTATTCTTATCATTTTTATCTTAGCGATAGATGCCAAGTTCTATGAGCGCTTTTCAAGTGTTATTTACATCATTTCACTTGCCTCGCTCTTAGGTCTATTTATCTTCGGAAAGAATATCAATGGAGCCACCTCTTGGTATTCATTTGGAAGTTTTGGGATTCAACCCAGTGAATTTGCTAAAGCAGCCACGGCATTGGCCCTTTCAAAATATGTGAGTGATATACAGACCAATATGCAGGAATTTAAACACCAGCTTACGTCTTTTCTTATTATTGCACTCCCAGCCTTATTTATTGTTCCGCAACCAGATCCCGGAAGTGCCTTAATCTATTCGGCCTTTATATTTGCAATGTATCGAGAAGGCTTGCATTTTGTCTACTTACTTTTGGGGTTTTTCGCTGCCGCCTTATTTATCTTTACATTGGCATTTGGTGTGGGGTGGGTCGCAGCTGGAGTTCTCGTCATCGCGCTTTTAATTTATCTTAAAAACAGAAAAAAACGCCCTAGGTTGTTTAAATATGGCACTATAGCCGTTGCCTGTATTAGTTTTGCCTTTTCTGTTAGCTATATTTTTAACAATGTATTTGAACAGCGGCATCGCGATAGATTCAATATTGTTTTAGGAAAAACCACAGATACCAAAGGAATAGGTTACAATACCAATCAGAGTGAAATTGCCATTGGTAGTGGTGGTTGGACCGGTAAAGGCTGGACACAAGGCACACAAACCAAAGGAAATTTTGTTCCAGAGCAGCACACGGACTATATTTTTAGTACGGTTGGCGAAGAATGGGGGTTTTTAGGAAGCATGGTCGTTCTAGCTTTATTTATAGGGTTAATTCTACGGGTTTTGTTTCTTGCCGAACGACAGAAAAACCAATTTAGCAGGGTCTATGGTTATAGTGTTGCCGCGATCTTCTTCTTACATATTTTTGTGAATATTGGAATGGTCACAGGTCTTTTTCCAACAGTTGGAATACCGCTCCCATTTTTTAGTTATGGAGGTTCTGGGCTATGGGGATTTACTATTTTACTCTTTATCTTTGTACGATTGGATGCTTCCAATTTTGTAAACTCCTAGCGTTTTCCCCAGGCTTTTAGATCTATTCTCGACTCTATTTTATTCTGAATGGCTTCTGAAAGGTTAGGAAAAAAATCGATAGCTGTTTTTTCCTCAATTGCATCAATGGTTATTACATAATCGTAAAAAGACCTGTTAGTTGGTTCATTTGGAATTAAAAAAGCAATCGCTTTATAATTTCCTTCCGAAGCTTCCATCACTATTTTATAAAACTCTTCAGGCACTGAAACCCGCTCATCGCCTATAGTCTCAAGTCCATTTTTTAGAACGCCCCCTGTAATGACGTAGACCCCATCATACATGTCTGCCCAAAATCTGACCTTCTGTTCCAGACTATTCCAAACACCGGCATTAAACTCGTGATTCTGCGGACTTATATTACTAGTGAGAAAAGTTTCGTGATAGGCATCATACGTAAAACGCCTGTCTCCAGCTGGGCATAAATGCCCGCGATCGTAACCAGATTTCTTATAATTTCGCCAATCTGCCGATTTGGTATTTACGTCCCTATCTTCAACAAAATAGGGTCGCTCCCAGTCATTTTTTAAAAGATGATCTTTTGAAAGCTCGTAAGCCACCCATTCTGCCTGCTCATGGGCTTCAACATAGGATAAGGTATAATACAGGTGGGGCACTATCGCTCCGGTTGTAGACAATGGCAGAAAGCTATCATCGAATTCCGAAGAAGAAAACTCATCACTTTCCTTTGATGTATTTGGATAATGTTCTGCTTCTAGGTCCACATGTTTTTCGGCATAATAGAGTACAATGGTAACTATTACAATAAGAATTGGATAAAGGTATTTTCGGTTCATTCAGTTTTTTTTAATTCCTCACATCTAAAGCGTCTCGTAAGGCATTGCCAATCAACATAAAAGCTGTTACCAAGCTCATTATAGCAAGACCAGGAATAATAGCCAAATAAGGTTTTCCTAAAATAATATAGGCGTAATGGTCCTTTATAATTCCACCCCAACTAGGCATAGGTGGTTGGGCTCCAATGCCCAGAAAACTTAGACCACTCTCTATGAGGATGGCACCCGCAAAATTAGCGGCGGAAATAATAATTACTGGTGCCATGGCATTGGGTAAAATATGTTTTGCTATGATTCTAAAATCGGTAAAACCCAAGGCACGAGCCGCAGTTACATATTGCATCTGTTTAACACCCATTACCTGTCCTCGAACCACTCTTGCCACCTCAACCCACATAGTTAGCCCTACTGCTATAAAAACCTGCCAGAACCCTTTTCCAAGAGCCAATGTAATGGCAATCACTAAAAGTAAGGTTGGGATAGACCAGGTGACGTTGATTATCCACAATATTATGGCATCAACTTTTCCGCCAAAGTAACCAGCAATGGCACCCATGGTGACACCAATGAGTAATGAAATAAATACGGCTACAAAACCTATTGCCAGGGAAATTCTAATTCCAATAAGCATTCTGCTGAGAAGGTCTCGTCCATACTTATCGGTTCCTAGTATGAATTTTTTTTCTGAAATATATTGCTTCGAAATATCTTCAATCTTCTTTGCCTTCGGAAATAAGTCAAGTACGTATGTTTTTTCTAATCCTTTCGTACCATCTAATGTGTATTCAGAAACTAATATCCCCTCTTCTCTTAATTGAAAACTAGAAAGTGGAATTTCGGTAGTCGTAGAACGCTTGCCGAAGAAAAAATCAGAAAAATCACTTTTCTTGATAGTTTCAGAAGGAATTGTGAGCATTTGAACCTTAAATCCTGGTGGTTTGGAATGGATTGATAAGTGCATCTGATTGGCATTCTTTGAATTATCTGGAGCCAAGGCATAGGCAAAAATCGAAACAAGAACACAAATAACTAAAAACCCAAAACTAAAAACACCCCAAAAGTTTTTCTTAAACTTCTGGAGTGCTATTGTTGTTAATGATGTGGCTTTTTTCACAGTGTAAATTTACACTTTCTTTTACCATTTTATTAATATCCCTACAAGCTTTTGAAAATCAAGCCCGCATACTTTATCTAAGCGCGACTAATTCTTAATATTTGCTACTTTTCCTGCCTTAATATTGTTAAGCTTAAGGTCTTGTAGCACATTTACAGCCTCTTCTACATAGATATCCTTGCTTAAATTTTTATGCCACCTCTTGCGTTTTTCTCTTAAAGTTGTGTCCTGCTTCATCATTTCAATTTCATTCCCTAAGGATCTATAGCTCATCATATTGTCGTAATTATCAAGTGCATCAAACTTCTTAGTTTCTTCCTTTCGTTTTTCAATTTCCGCACTATAATCGTCAAAATTCAAATTTACATCCATTTCGTCGCGACGTTTTTTGATCCATTGTGCATTTTCTTCAATAAGCTTTAATTGCTCACTTTTTGCCATACGTGCTTTACTATTATTAATAGTTTCTTGAAAATCGATATAGCCGTCCCATACTTTATAATTGGCTGGGGCTATTTTATCATAAGGTAATGGATTATCATAATCACGTTCCCCTATATCGATATAACTATACCTGTCTGGCATTACTACATCACTCTTTACGCCCTCCAATTGTGTAGAACCACCATTGACGCGGTAGAATTTTTGAGTCGTTAATTTTAGTGACCCCATATCTCCCATATCGTTTTTACGCAACCATCGGTTAAGGTCGATCATATTTTGAACAGTCCCTTTTCCATAGGTTTGTTTACTACCAATAATAATAGCTCTCTTATAATCTTGCATGGCTGCGGCTAAAATCTCAGATGCCGACGCAGAAAGTTCATTAACCAAGATCACCAATGGACCATCCCAAATAATTTCATTACTCTTATCCTCCAAAACTTCCTTACTTTTCCCTCCTGATGCCACTTGTACCACGGGTCCTTCCTTAATAAAAAGGCCTGCAATATCAACGGCCGCTCTTAAAGAACCACCTCCGTTATCGCGAAGATCCAGAACAAGGCCTTCCATTCCTTCTCCTTTTAGACGCTCAATTTCCTTTTTAACGTCTGTGGCTGCATTTCTTTCCTTGTAGTTATCCATATCAAAATAGAAGGCAGGTAAATTGATCAAACCAAAAGTCTTGTCTTCTTTTTCAATCACGGTAGATTTAGCCCAAGTTTCGGCTAATTCTACAATATCCCTAGTAATTACCTCATCTTCAATAGTTCCATCCACTCGTTTTATAGTGAGTGTTACCTTAGTGCCTTTAGGACCTTTTATAAGTTTAACTGCATCGTCAATTCGCATGCCAACAATACTCACCGCATCCTTTTCGTCTGCCTGTTTCACCTTAATGATGGCATCTCCAACTTCCAAGTGTTCTCCTCTCCAGGCGGGTCCACCACTAATGATTTCAATTACATTAATATAATCGTTTTTCTTCTGTAGTCTCGCTCCAATACCTTCTAGTTTTCCAGACATTCTTAAGTCGAAACGATCACGATCTGGTGGTGCAAAATAATTGGTATGTGGATCAAATTCTTCAACAATGGTATTCAGAAAGACAGCAAAATAATCCTTACGTTCTAAGTCACTTGTAAATTCAAAATACTCTTCAAGCGATGTTTTTGAAGCCAATCTAGACTTTTCTTCCAATTCCTTTTCCGTTCTTACTGTAAACCCATTCTCTGTTTCTGCCTTGGTTTTATCTTCTTCAATTAGGTCATAATAATTTGAGATGGTAGAGAACTTCAATTGCAATCTCCAACGTTCTTTTAATTCCTTTTTCGATTTAGCGTAGCTTAAGTTATCATAATCGACATGAATCATTTCCTTTTCTGAATAATTAAAAGGCACATCCAATACTTCTCCATATAGCACCTTCACCTCTCCCATACGTTTTATAAAACGACTGTGTACCAAATCAAAAAAAGTAAGTTCCTTATTTTTTATTTGATCATCAATTAATGTTTTGTAAACACTAAATTCCTCCATATCGGATGCTAAAAAGTATCTTTTCAATGGGTCCAAACCATTTATAAAATCGTCATATACCCCTTCTGAAAAGGTATCATCTATATCTTTAGAATCATAATGCCCTTTTTGAAGTACGTAGGTAATTAGATCAAGGAGAATTTTGTCCTTATCTGGATCGTTAAATTCCTTAGTTGTAAAACTACAGGAAGCAGCTGCCACAAAAACAGCGAGGAACAAAACTTTTAAATTCTTTTTCATTATTTGCATATCATCAACTTTCTTTATTGCGAGTGAACTAAATTATATAAAAAACCGTGCCAACCATCTATAATGATACTAATTTTTTGTTAAACAAAAAACTAGGCATAAACGCATAAACTGCCTCTCTTAAACGTAAGAACGAACGTAAAATTCTGTTTCCCAAATAGGACAGACTCAAAAGGAAACTTTGTAACAGTATAATCTAACTAAACCGCTTCCTAATTCGCAGAAACTAACCTCTTGTATGTTGTATCTTAATAGTTGTATTTTTGTTCTTTAAAACAACTGTTAATGCCGCAAAAAAGACCCTTAATTCTTGTAACTAATGACGATGGAATTACCGCACCTGGAATTCGAGCACTAATTGAAGTAATGAACACCATCGGGGAAGTTTACGTTGTTGCTCCAGATGCACCCCAAAGTGCTATGGGGCATGCCATTACTATAAATGACACCCTGTATTGCAATAGAATGAAGGCAGTGAAAGGTGAACCACAAATTGAATATAGCTGCAGTGGTACACCCGTAGACTGTGTGAAAATCGCAGTAAACGAAATTTTTAAACGCAAACCAGATTTGTGTGTGAGTGGCGTTAATCATGGCAGCAACTCCTCTATTAACGTAATCTATAGTGGTACGATGAGTGCGGCGGTAGAAGCTGGAACTTTAGGAATTCCATCGATTGGATTTTCATTATTAGATTATTCGCTAGAAGCTGACTTTGAGCCAACCAAAAAATACATTAAATTATTAGTCGAACAATGTCTTACAAATGGATTACCAAAAGGTGTTGTTCTTAATGTAAACATCCCGAAGCTTCCTGAAAATGAAATTAAAGGAATTCAAGTATGTAGACAAGCCAATGCTCATTGGGAAGAAAAATTTGACAAACGGACAAATCCTCTTGGTAGAGATTATTATTGGCTAACTGGTGAATTTGTAAACGAAGACAAGGGAGAAGATACAGACGAATGGGCTTTAAGTCACGGATTTGTATCGGTTGTACCAGTTCAATTCGATCTAACTGCACATCACGCAATTCAAGATATAAATACTTGGGACATCTAATGAAAAAGAAAATAGGAAAAGAAATCGTTATTGGACTAATAACCGGCCTAATGTCTAATTTGGCAGGAAGTTATTTGTACCTTTTCTTCTTATCACAGGTTAAAGAATTAAGTATAGAAAGCACCGTAGATGTTGCCTTAGAACAAGGGTTGATAGGTAATATTATTGTTTTGGGGGCGCTTCTTAATTTTGTTGTTTTCTATGTGTTTCTGAAAAAGAAACAATATTATAGAGCAAGAGGTGTGGTTTTGGCTAGTTTAATTGCCGCTATATTAATATTGATTTCAAAATTTTATTGAATAAAAAAATGAAGTATTACCTAATTGCGGGAGAAGCATCTGGAGATTTGCACGGTTCAAATTTAATGAAGGCGTTATTTAAGAAAGACCCTAATGCCAATATTAAATTTTGGGGTGGTGATCTTATGCAATCGGTTGGTGGTGAACTTGTAAGTCATTATCGCGATCGGGCGTTTATGGGATTTAGTGAGGTCATTTTAAATCTTCGGAAAATTTCAAAATTAATTCGATACTGTAAAAAGGATATCCAAGAATTTAAACCCGACAGATTAATTTTTATCGATAATTCTGGATTTAATTTACGCATTGCAAAATGGGCAAAGCTTCAGGGTTTTGAAACACACTATTATATTAGCCCTCAAGTTTGGGCCTCTAGAGAAGGAAGGGTAAAAACAATTAAGGAGTCGATAGACCATATGTATGTTGTTTTGCCTTTTGTTAAGGACTTTTATGAGAAACATAATTATCCAGTACATTTTGTGGGACACCCACTATTGGATGCTATTGCTAATAAAGAACTAATTAATCCGAAGGATTTTAAATCCGAAAATGGCCTGGACGATCGACCCATCATTGCCTTGCTCCCTGGGAGTCGCAAACAGGAAATTTCGAAAATGCTCAATGTGATGCTTTCGGTGGTTGAAGATTTTTCTGAATATCAATTTGTGATTGCCGGTGCACCCAGTCAGGATAAGGATTTCTACACACCCTTTATTCAGAAACAAAATGTGCATTTATTATTAAATAGAACCTACGATCTCTTAAGTGTTTCGCATGCTGCACTTGTGACTTCAGGAACGGCTACCTTAGAAACAGCATTATTTAAAGTGCCGCAAGTGGTTTGCTACAAAGGCAGTCGAGTTTCCTATGAGATTGCAAAACGAATTATTAAACTAAAGTACATCTCTTTGGTAAACCTTATTTTGGACAAGCAGGTTGTGACCGAATTGATTCAAACTGATTTTAATAGTGAGAGGTTAAAAGAAGAACTAAAGACTATTCTTAACGATTATCATCGAGCTAAACTATTTCTAGAATATTACGATTTGGAGAAAAAACTTGGTGGCAAAGGAGCGAGTGAGAAAACAGCGAAGCTTATTTTTGAAGCAACTGGTAAAAGTTGAATTATTTTTTATAATTTAGACAAAACCAAATCGTACATGAAAAAGCTACTCCTACTAGCATTACTCGCTATTTTTATGGCCTCCTGCGGAAGTTCACGTACTGCTTCCAAGACAAATACAAAATCGTATAAAACTGAAAAAGTTTCAAAAACTTCAAATCAGGCGATGACCGAAAACATTATTGATTACGCTAAGACTTTTGAAGGAACACGGTATAAATTTGGCGGAACCACAAGTAAAGGAATGGATTGCTCAGGCCTTGTTTTCACTGCTTTTAATAGAGAAAACATTTCACTACCTCGTATTTCTCGAGATATGGCAAAAAGAGGGAAGCGTATTTCATTATCTCAGACCTCAGAAGGTGATTTAGTCTTTTTTAAGACAAGTAAAAACAAAAAAACGATAAATCATGTAGGGCTAGTTATAGAGAGAAAAGGAAGCGAAGTATTCTTTATTCATTCCACAACTTCAAAGGGAGTGATAATCTCTTCACTTGAAGAAGGCTATTGGAAAAGCAACTTTGTGGAAGTGCGACGTGTAATTTAAAAATTTGTATCTTTAAGTACTTCAACTCCCAAGTGCATAGCGTTGGGAATGAAATTTATTAATTTTACTGTTGTTCAATTTTCTGTTTTACTTGCAATAGGTATTGCAGCATCTCATTATTTCAAATCACTTTCTGTTTCAATACTTCCCGTTCTACTCTTTCTATGTACTCTATTATTTGGGACTTGGCTTTTGGCGCGCAAGCAACTATTTCAACAAGTTTACTTCGGAAGTATCGCCGTCTTCTGTTTTTTCGCCTTAGGCTTTTTTAATTATCAAATAAGAACTCCTCAGTTTCAAACCAACCATTATTCTAATCGGATATTTAAAAACCAATCATCACTACTTCAACTTAAAATTACCGAAGTACTTAAATCCAACAACTACAACCAAAAATACATTTCTGAAGTACAATTTATTGATGGTGAGACCTCCTCTGGAAAAATTCTACTAAGTGTTAAGAAAGACTCCAGTTTTAAAAATGCAACAATTGACAATGTATTTCTGGTCTCATCAGAAATTAAAACTATTGCAAAGCCTTTAAATCCTTATCAATTTGATTATTCAAAATATTTGGAAACTCTAGGAGTGTATGGTCAAATAAGAATTTCAAACTTCCAAATTCTCGACAAAAAACAAGGGAAAAAAACGATTCGTGGGTTGGCAGAAAAATTTCGGAACCACCTTCTTTTAAAATTAGAAAAAACCTCCTTAGGACAGGATGAGCGGGCCATTTTACAAGCGCTAGTTTTAGGACAGAAAAAAGACATTAGTAAAGATCTTTATAGTGATTATGCAGCGGCTGGAGCGGTTCATATTTTGGCAGTCTCAGGTTTACACGTTGGAATTTTGTTTTTCATTTTTTCCTTTGTCTTGAAGCCAATCAGGCTACTGCCGTATGGAAATTTATTGCAAAGTGTGCTCCTCGCGCTTTGCCTTTGGAGCTTCGCTTTTATTACAGGACTCTCTCCTTCTGTGACGCGGGCCGTAACAATGTTCTCTTTCTTTGCTTTTGCCAATGTCATCGATCGAGAAACGAACACTACAAACACCTTATTTCTGTCGTTTTTTGTTTTGTTGCTCATCAACCCGCTTTGGTTATTTCAAGTAGGATTTCAACTTAGCTATTTGGCGGTGCTTTCCATCCTTTTAATCCAGCCTAAGCTTCGAAAATTATATCGCCCAAGATTCTATATAGATACATTGTTTTGGAACATTCTAACAGTGAGTATTGCTGCTCAATTTGGGATACTACCATTAAGTTTATTCTACTTTCATCAATTTCCTGGATTGTTTTTCATTACAAATATCGTTGTGCTACCTATTTTGGGGATACTTCTAGGACTTGGTGTACTCCTAATTTGCTTGTCCGGCATCAACTTACTTCCTGAAGGGTTCGTAATTGTTTATAATTTTTTGCTGTCAAAACTCAATCAATTTATAATTTGGGTAGCTAGTCAAGATCGATTTTTATTTGAAGACATTCACTTTTCAGAAGGTAAATTGTTGGCTAGTTATGCTGTGATAATCGCTCATACACTTCTATTGCAATCGTATAGTTATAAAAAAACGCTATTTGTATTTGCGAGCTTGGGGTTTTTAATTGTTGTATTTATTTGGGACAAATACGATGCTTCGGAAAACGAATTAATTATTTTTCATAAAAACAGGAAGACACTTATTGGCTATAAGCAGGCCGAGCAATTTTTGTTATTCCGAAGTGATTCTGAAACCTACAAAAAAGCCTTTCCAATCAAAGGATATCGAATAGCGCAACAAATCGATACTTTTTCAGAAGAAAACATGCCTGCGGTTTTCAATTACAAAGATAAAACAATACTAGTTTTGGACAGTGTTGGGGTCTTTCCGAAGCTTTCTTCCCGTCCTGTCCTCATTCTTACAGAGAGCCCAAAAGTAAACTTAGAAAGGCTTATTGACAGTCTGAACCCCGAAATTATCATAGCCGATGGCAGTAATTACACAAGCTATGTAGCGCGTTGGAAAAAAACATGTGCACAAAAAAAGCTCCCTTTTCACCATACTGGTACCAAGGGAGCCTACATCATCGAGTAGAGAAACACTTAACTAAAAACGCTACCCTTTGAAGGTACTTTTAAAATTTTTCTGATATTCTTGCCAAGCCTCGCTGGTATTTACTTTCTTATAATCATCATTTGCAATCATTTTAAGATAAAGCTCAAGTTGTGTTGGTGTTTTATATCCTGGAACTGCCTGTATTAAAGTTCCATTGTCCTCAAAAAACACTAAACTAGGGTAGCCTCGTAACTTCAATGCATCTGCAAAAAAGTGAGTGGTATTACGTCCTTTCCTGCCCTCTTGATAATTAGGGTTAGTGTACGTGAAATCTTCAAAAGTAACTTCTTCGGTTCCTTCGGCATTAAACTTAACCGCGTAATAATTTTCATTGACATAATCAATTACATCCTTATTGCTGAAGGTATTCTTATCTAACATTTTACATGGACCACACCATTTGGTATAGACATCCATAAAGATCTTTTTTGGGGTTACTTTTTGAGCCGCTAAGGCTTCGTTCATAGTCATCCAATTTATTTTTTGTGCACTCACAGAGCCAACAACTAACAAAGTAACAATAAGTATTATTTTTTTCATCTAAGGTAATTTTCAATTCAAAAAGTGTGGAACAAAAAGCGTTCCATTAAAATGGAACGCTTTTTATATCATTTGTATTGTGTTAGCGAATACCGTGCATTAATTTTTTTAGTACTGGGTTAAGTAGCATTGATATCAATCCTACTCCAATTGGGATTAATGCAAAAATCAAAAAGAAAACTCCTAAGGAGTATTCTTCCGAAATTTTATCGATCATTCCACCCATAGTATTAGCGGCTTTTTGTCCTACAGCAATGGCAAGATACCAAACTCCAAACATAAACCCAATCATTCTTGCGGGCACCAGTTTGCTTAAATAAGAGAGCCCTAATGGTGAGAGGCAAAGTTCACCCATTGTATGCAGCAAATAGGCAAAAATCAAAAAGATCATACTCACTTTAGCAGTCATTGCTCCCGAAGGGATTTCAGAAGCCCCATAAGCAAGTACTGCAAAGCCAAGACCTAACATTATAAGTCCAATACCATATTTCACAGCAGCGCTAGGATTGTATTTGCTTTCCCACCATTTTGAAAATAATGGTGCTAGGGTAATAATGAAAAATGAATTCAAGATTCCAAACCAAGTGGCGTCCACTTCATTTCCTTCTTGCGAAAATTTATCAGCCAATCTAAAGATTACCAAGGCCCAAACGCCTATAAAAGCAATAGCTAGAACAATATTTGAAGGTCCTATTTTTGAAAAAGTCTTTTTGAACAATAAGTAAATTACATAAGTAATAATAATAAGCGGTACAGTAGTTAGTATAGCATCGACTATTTTAAATATCATTGCCGAATTTCCAACCAAATCCCTATCTGTATAATCCCTTGCAAAAATGGTCATTGAACCAAGAGACTGTTCAAAGAAGGCGAAGAAAAATACTGTAAATAATCCGAAGATAGATACCGCAATAATTCTATCTCTAACAATGGGTAAATATCTTGCAATACGAATAACAAGAAGTACTAAAAATAAAACAAGAGCTGTTAAGACTACCACATTGCTTCCGCTTAAACTTCCTATTTCAAAAGGCACCAAAGAGGTTCCTCCAATTTTTTCCAAAGGATCATTAAAAAGATATAACAACCCTCCTATTGATGATAAAACAACCAAAACCTTATCGAACATAGTGAAAGGGTTCAATTTAACATTCACATCATCCTCTTCTCGAAGTTCAGGTCGTTCTTCATTTATATTCTGAGGAATCTCAACTTCGTGCACTTTTGAAGGTTTTGCACCTATATTTCCGAATATATTTTTAGCGAGTAAAAATTGTAACATCCCTAAAAACATAAAAATACCTGCAAGACCAAAGCCCCAAGACCAACCGAAGTTCTCTGCCAAATATCCACAAAGCATCATTCCAAAAAAAGCGCCAGCATTTACACCCATATAGAAAATAGTATAAGCCCCATCTTTTTTAGATTCTTTGCCTTTATACATTTCAGAAATAATAGAAGTAATGTTCGGCTTAAAGAAACCAGTTCCTATTACTAGCAAGGCAAGACCCAAGTAGAAAGAAGCAGTTGTCTCCAAAGCCATAGACGCATGACCTAAGGTCATAATAATACATCCAAGTACTACCGCCATTCTGTAGCCTGTTATTTTATCGGCAATCCAACCTCCAATAATTGGTGTTAAATAGAGTAAGGAAGCATAGGTCCCAATTAGTGCCAAGGCATGCTCACGCGGCCATTCCCACCCAGGATTATCACTAAAGATTGGAGCTGTTAAGAATAACACTAAAAGTATTCGCATTCCATAAAAAGAAAAGCGTTCCCACATTTCAGTAAAGAAGAGAATAAAAAGTCCAGCTGGATGTCCTAGAACTTTGTCTTTAAATAGATTTTCAATATCTGTATTCATAAAATTGGTTTTAGGTAGTGTATAAAAACAGAAAAGCCCTATAGTTAATCTATAGGGCTTTTATCAATAATTATTGTCGGTCTGCTAACTCGAAACCTTCGGCTTCTTCGTGCATTATTCTTTCGTTATCTTCTGCTCCGTGTGTTAGTCGTTTTAAAGGCTTTAATATTAAAATAAATAGTCCGCCTATAATAACAGTAAAAACAAGAATTCCTAAAAATATTGCATACTCTCCATAGTCAGATGCTGACTCACCAACAATTCCCGCCACCTTATTACCTAAACCTGTTGCAGCAAAGTAAACACCCATCATTAAGGATGCATATTTTAATGGTGCTAATTTGGTAATAAATGAAAGTGCCACTGGAGATATACATAATTCACCAATTGTATGAAACAAATATGCCAACACCAACCAAATCATACTTGAACTTCCAGATTTTTCGAACTCCATTGCCGCAAAAACCATAAACAGAAATCCAAACCCCATAATAATGATACCCAAAGCCATTTTAAACAACGATGACGCTTCTTTCCCTTTTAACTGCCTTCTTGCCCAAATACTAGCAACTAAGGTTGCAAAAAGAATAATAAACCCAGCGTTTAAACTTTGGAACATAACAGTTGGTATCTCCCAACCAAACAAATTTCTATTGGTATTTGTTTCGGTATATAAATTCATTAATCCTCCGGCCTGTTCAAAAGCTCCCCAAAAAATAATCACCATAATAAAAGATAACAGTAATACCAAGAATCTATCTTTAAATACTTGTGTATCTAGTTCTTTATAAATCATAATTAAGAGTGCCGAAATTGCTGTTAAGAAAAGAAATAACAAACCATATCCCCAATCCATAAAATACCATCCAATAATTGACGCAATCAATAGAACTACAACAATAGTCAATTGTTTAGGTGACTTAAACAATTTTGAATACAGCTGGCCATAAGAAATTTCATTTGAATCTCCGGTACTTGGCACAAAATTACCTACATGAGTTAAATACTTCTGACCATATATATAATTGATAAGCCCTAAAATCATAACAACTCCTGCGAGACCAAAACCTGCATGCCAGCCCCATTTTGCAACAACTAGACCAATCGTCAACGTCGACAATAAGGCGCCTAAGTTTATACCTATATAAAAAATGCTAAATCCTTTATCTCTTCTAATATCTCCTTGCTTATAAAGCCCCCCTACCATAGTAGAAATATTTGGTTTTAACAGACCTACTCCTAGTATTACTAGTCCCAATCCTGTATAAAAAGCCCAAGTATCCGTTAGAACTAACACCCCATGACCTAAGCATAAAATAACAGCTCCTATTAATACAGATTTTTTTTGTCCAATCAACTTATCCGCAATCATTCCTCCAGGGATAGACATGACATAAACTAGCATAGTGTACCACCCATAAAGAGCTAATGCTTCTTTACTCGTCCAACCTAACCCAGCCCCTCTATCATCATCTCCCATAGCACTAGTTGTCATATATAAAACTAAAAGAGCCCGCATTCCGTAGTAAGAAAAACGCTCCCACATTTCAGTTAAAAATAAGATATAAAGACCTATTGGTTGTCCAAATAACTCTTTTTGATGTGGTTGTACTGCTGTTGACATATTTTTAAAATTAGTTAGTAAATATTAGTTTTTAATTTGAATTAAATTATCCTTCGGTTCCCCTAAGGATTCTTTAATAAAGCGTGTCATTTTCTTATACAAATGTAATCGAGTATTCCCGCCATAAATACTATGGTTTTTATCGGGATACACTGCCCAATCAAAATCTTTATCGGCTTGAATCAAAGCTTCAACCAGTCGCATAGTGTTTTGAGCATGTACGTTATCATCTGCACTTCCGTGAACCAGTAAAAAGTCACCCTCTAACTTATCAACATGCGAGATTGGTGAGTTTTCATCATATCCTGAAGCATTCTCTTGAGGCGTTTCCATATAACGCTCAGTGTAAATAGTATCATAGAATCTCCAACTACTAACTGGTGCTACGGCTATTGCCATTGCAAAAGTATCTGCTCCTTGAAATAAGCAATTGGAGGACATAAATCCACCATAACTCCAACCCCAAATACCTATTCTATCTGCATCTATATACGAACGTTCTCCTAATTTTTTGGCTACGGCAATTTGATCTTCAACTTCATATTTCCCCAGTTCTTTTTGAGTCATTTTCTTGAAATCACGTCCTTTTAGCCCTGTCCCACGACCATCAACACAAGCAATAATAAATCCTTCTTGTGCTAACATTTGATGCCAGTAATCATTAGATCCACCCCAGCGGTTTGCAACCTGTTGCGACCCTGGCCCCGAATACTGATACATAAAAAGTGGATACTCTTTATTAGGATCAAAATCTAAAGGCTTAATCATATACATGTTCAAATTATTTCCATTAATAGAAATGGTTGAATATTCTTTTGGAGACATTTTGTACCCCTTGAGTCTTTCTTTAAGCGTGTTATTGTCAACAATTTCTCTCAACTCCTTTCCGTTCAAAGACTCGTGAAGTGTGTATTTCTGAGGTGTTTCAGCGTTACTGAAAGTATTTATATAATTAGAAAAGTCTGCACTAAAAGAAGCGCCATTGTTTCCTTCACCTGCAGACAACCTTACCTTATTTTTTCCTGAACGAAGAATAGAATAAACATCGCGATTAATGCTGCCGTTCTCTGTGCTTTGGTAGTAAATTCGACCGGTTTTTTGGTCAAATCCGTAGTAATTGGTTACTTCCCAATTACCATTTGTAATTTGATTTACTAATTTACCAGATTTATCATGATAATAAATATGATTCCATCCACTTTTTTCACTGGTCCAGATAAAACTATTATCATTCAAAAAAGTTAAATCATCATCGATATCAACATAGGCAGCATCTCTTTCTTGCAAAACTAATGAAGTACTATTGTTAGCGGCGTCTACAAAAACAAGATCAACCTTATTCTGATGGCGATTGGTTACTTGAACACTAAGGACATTTTTATCCTCGGTCCACATAATACGTGGAATATAGTAGCTATTAAAAGCTGAAAGATCAATATTTGAAGTTTTTCCAGTTGACAAATCATAAAGATGCAATGAAACTTTTGCATTTGCTTCACCAGCTTTTGGGTATTTAAAAACCTGTTGTGTTTGGTACAATTCCTTTCCATAAACGTCCATGGAAAATTCGGGGACATCGGTTTCATCAAAACGGATAAAGGCAATTTTCGAACCATCTTTATTCCAATCAAACGCTTTTACAAACGCAAACTCTTCTTCGTAAACCCAATCTGTAATACCGTTAATAATGCTATTCTTCTTGCCATCGAATGTAATTTGCTTTTCTTGACCGTTGTCAAGGTCTTTTACAAATAGATTATTATCAAATCCATAAGCTATCTTGGTTCCATCATTACTAAAAGTAGGTTCTTGTATTTTGTTGGTAGAGACTAACTCGAAATTTTTCTTTAAGATATCATACACATAGTACATACCAAGTGAGGAACGTCTGTAAATTTTTTCAAGATTCGTTGCTAGCAATAATTTACTTTCGTCCTTATTAAATTCGTAAGAACTAATTTTTGAAATACCGTTCAAATCATCAGTATTTACAAGTGTTCTAACTTTTTTTCCACTTTTATAATTATAAACATCCACAGTAGATTGACCCGAGGAACTATCATCATTCAGAACAGAATATTCTTTACCATTATTTAAAGATCTTAGCGCATCTAGGCCTTGAGTCCTAAAGGAGCCACTCCATATTTCTTCTAATGTAATATCTTTTTGTTGAGCTGTAAGTGTTGTAGTTGCTGCAAGAAACAGCACAAAAATACGTGTGAGGAGTAATTTATTCAAACTGTTAAATTTTAAGTATGCCAAGTTTACTAAAATTTCACGAAAATATGGGTGTTTTTTTGTTAAATACGGTCATTTTGTTAGCAACTTCGCACTAAAATGGTGATTTAGAAATACTATATTTGTTCTTTACAATGTTTAAATATGGTAAAGCCTGTTTCTGGATTTTCAAAAAAAACTAAGGTCGAAAAAATCGAATGGGTAGCTAAAACCTATTTAGCCAATGACCCTTCGTCCATAGCTGTCTTAAAAAAGTATTGGAATAGCGATGAAAAATTGCAGAGGCTTCACGATGATTTTATTGAAAATACGATTAGCAATTATTACCTTCCATTAGGGATCGCACCTAACTTTTTAATCAATGGTGAGCTGTTAACTCTACCTATGGTGATAGAAGAAAGTTCGGTTGTTGCGGCAGCTAGTAATGCTGCCAAATTTTGGCTGGACAAAGGAGGCTTTTCTGCTGAAGTGATATCCACTCAGAAGAATGGACAAGTGCATTTTAATTTCTTCGGAAAGGAGGCGGATCTCAATCAGTTTTTTTCCGAAGTAAAGCCAAAACTTATTGAAAGTCTTGATGCGATTCAAAAAAACATGAAAAGGCGTGGTGGAGGACTACTAGATATTAGTTTAATCAATTCTACCGAAGCGCTTGCCGGATACTATCAGCTACATTGTACGTTTGAAACCTTAGATGCCATGGGGGCTAATTTTATCAATAGTTGTTTAGAAGAAATTGCTAAGAACTTTGAAATCGCAGCTGCTAGACATAAGGCATTTATTGATGAGGCTAAGTTTCCAGAAGTAGTTTTAAGCATTCTATCAAATTATGTTCCAGAATGCCTTGTAGTTGCTAAGGTGAGCTGTCCAATAAGTCAGCTTTCTACTAAACATATAGCTGGAAAAGTATTTGCCGAAAAATTTGTGCGCGCAGTTGATATAGCAAAATGTGAACCCAGAAGAGCAGTAACTCATAATAAGGGAATAATGAATGGTGTGGATGCTGTTATTTTAGCTACTGGAAATGATTTTAGAGCCGTGGAAGCCGGAGTTCATGCTTTTGCGGCAAAAACCGGAACCTATACTAGCTTAACAGATGCGAAAATAGAAGATGGGATTTTTACATTTTCTATTAAACTGCCATTGGCATTAGGGACCGTTGGCGGGCTTACATCCATTCATCCACTTGTGAAATTTGCTTTTAATCTATTACAAAAGCCATCGGCGAGGGAATTGATGAAAATTGTTGCGGTTGCTGGCTTGGCACAGAATTTTGCGGCAATAAAATCTCTAATCACAACTGGAATCCAAAAGGGGCATATGAAAATGCACCTAATGAATATTTTAAATCAGTTAGAGGCTACACCAACTGAAAAGGAAAAGACCTTAGCTTATTTCATTACGAATCAAGTTACTCATAGCGCCGTTGTGAGTTTTATCGAAAAACTACGTACCTAATTTGAAAAACTCCTTCTACAGCCACGGAAAATTATTACTCACTGGAGAATACCTAGTGCTGGACGGAGCGACTGCATTGGCAATACCTACGCGTTTTGGGCAATCACTTGAAGTAACGCCATGCAAGGAAAATGGAATTAGTTGGAAAAGCTATGATAAAAATGGCGAATTATGGTTTTCAGGTAAAATAACAATAATCGCCGGAAAACTTAAATCGGTAGCGCAAAACGAAACTTCTCAAACACTGATCAGAATCTTAGAAAAAGCAAAAGAACTAAATCCTATATTTTTAGAAGACCATAACGGTTATAGCATTACTACTCAATTGGAGTTTCCACGCGATTGGGGCTTAGGGTCCTCTTCTACCTTGATTAATAATATTGCTCAATGGGCAAAGGTTGATGGATTTACGCTTCTGAAAAGCAGTTTTGGAGGCAGTGGCTATGATATTTCGATTGCTCAAAATGCGACTCCTATTCTTTACAAAAAAGAGGATGGCGCCCCGAAATCTGAAGTTGTATCAATCCATTGGGACTTTTTAGATCGATTATTTTTTGTACACCTTAACGAAAAACAAAACAGTAAAAAAGGAATTGCTCTCTACAAAAAAGTAATTCCCAATTTGATTCAGTTTAGTATAATTAGTGCCATTAGTCATTCTTTACTTGCCTGTGGAACACTCACAGAGTTTGAAAGTTTACTTGAGAAACACGAAAAAATTATCTCAGAAATTATTCAACTCCCAACTGTTAAGGAGCGTCTTTTTAAAGATTATCCAAATGCTATTAAAAGTCTTGGGGCTTGGGGTGGTGATTTTATTCTAGCCGTAGGTGATGAATTGGATCAAGTTTATTTCAAAAAGAAAGGATTTAAAACAATACTTCCATTTTCAGATATGATACTATAAAAAAACCTCCTTAAGCAATCTCAAGGAGGTATTTTTATCTTTTAAAGCGAAACCTTTAGAAGAAATTTGCTCTATTATCTTCAATTGTAGCCGCCTTCTTTAGGGCTTCGTACACTCTGTTATCAACAGCAGGTGTGATTTTTGCATTTAACTGATTTGCAAAGGGAGCATAGTTCTCAAGTTTCGGTGCATTATTTACAGCCAATACTTTTACCTTATACACTCCAAATTTACCATCTACAAGTTCCGTTTCTTCACCAGCTTTTTTTGCAAACGCAGCACCCACTACGGCTGCTTCAGGACCTGCCCCTGGAATGGTAGGAGCTGCCATTGTTATTGCTGTAGCAGTTTGAACGGCCACTGTTTGATTTTTAGCAACTTCTTGCATTGTCGTTCCTGTAATTGACTCACGTATCTTCTTAGCTTTTTTCTGATTACGTAAAATTAAGGTAACAGATGAAGATGCTTCGGCAACACTTAATAATCCTTTTGGATCTTTACGAGTTAGCTGTGCAATTACATAACCTGTAGGAATACTAAAACGTTTTATATCACCAACCTTAGTCTCTGCATCAAATCCCCAATTTACCATAGTACGATTCGATCCAACACCAGGAATAGTAGCATCAAGTACTCCAACTTTATTTACTGGCATAATAGAAAGGTCTTTCTCTTTTGCCAATTCGGTGAAGTCTCCCGTTTTTGCAGCTACCTCAAATTTTGAGGCATCTGAAAAGATATCGTTCAAGGTTTTTTCTGACGCTTCAATTTCTTTAACGACAGTAGCAATTTTCATCGCTTTTTGCATATTCTTTTGATCAACAACCTGTATCACGTGGTATCCAAAATCTGTTTCAACAACTCCAAGAGTTCCCTTTTTGTTATCAATGATAAAATCATCGTAAGCTGGAACCATAGTTCCAGGAGCGTTATAACCTAAATCTCCACCTTTATCTTTATTTGAACTATCCTCAGAAAAACTTGCTGCCAATCGCTCAAATTTGCTTTGATCTCTCTTTACAACATTCAATATACTATCTGCCAATTTTTTAGCATCGTCCTTAGAACGATTCATATCTGAGGCAGCTCTTAACGAACCTTCGTATCTTATTAGGATGTGTTTAGATTGAATAGAATCTGGTAATTGTCTTGTCTCTACTACTCTTGTAATATTTACTGTATTATCCACTTGGTAAGGTCCATAAACCATACCAGTACTCATAGTGTATAAAGAATCTGCAATCGATTTAGGTAAATCCTTTTTAAACATCCATTTGTCGATATACGGTCTATCTGAATTTGCATTCACAAATTCAACATAGTCTGTTACTTGTCCAAAACCTGGGATCGTTTCGCTATACTCAACTCTTTCGTTTAATAAAGAAGCTGCGTTATCTATTGCAGCAGCAATATCTTCTTCGGAAGGCTCTTCAGAAAAAGCAACATACTGTAAGTCAATTTTAGCTTCTACTTCAAACTCAGAAGCGTGACTTTTAACATATCCTCTAATCTCTTCATCGCTTACGATAATATCTTCATCAGCAATTTTAGAATAAGGAATCATCACATATTGAAAGTTCAATTTGTCATTTTCAAATCGATATTCCTGTTCACCTTCTGCAAGGGTGCTTCTTAAACCACCTCTTATCATATTGAAATAGGCTTTCTGCAAAATATCTGTCTCTGTAGTTTTCTCAAAATCTAACCATTGTTGGTAAGAAGTACCTCCTGTTGCTTTAACACTTGCAATGTATTCTTGAAGTTTTCCATCATCGAATACTCCTGCTTCATTTAAAAAAGTTGGGTTGTTTGCTAAATTAGCACGCAGCGCGTTACTAATTTGTTCTTTTTCTGCTGAAAGACCTAGTTTTTCAAATTGTTCTTCCAAAAGCACCGATTTTAATCTACTACTCCACACACGGCTCATTGCCTGAGCAGTTGTTCCATTTGGACCAAGTGTACGCTGTACAGACTCCACTTCACGCATAAAACCTTCTCTGTCAACATCGGTACCATTAATAGTTGCTACTGTAGTTTGAGATTTTTCTGATGAAAAACCACCGTTACGGATTACATCTGCCAAGATAAAGGAGAATAACGCCATAGCGATAATAATGATAAGGAATACACCTCTTTTTCTAATGTTATTTAAAATTGCCATCTTCGTCTAAATTTATAGGGGGCGAAAATACCATTTTATAAGCACTAATAAAAAAGTTAATTTGAATATTTTACCCAATTATTAAAAATCTAATCTTCAGGCTTGTATTTTACTTCGACAAGTTCAATTTTGGTGCTGGAAACTTCGAGAATATGAAAGTAAAAATCTTCGATATGTACTGTTTCTCCTTGTTCGGGAATTCCTTCTGTAAAATTAACAATCATCCCACCAAGAGTTTCGTAATTCTCACTTTCAGAAAGGTTTAATTTATAGGCTTCATTAAGATAATCCACTTCTAATCGCGCCGAAAATTTATAGTGATTTTCGCCTAATTCTTCTTCAATTAGCTCTATGCTATCATGCTCATCTTCAATCTCTCCAAATAATTCTTCTATAATATCCTCAACAGTAATAATCCCTGAAGTCCCTCCATATTCATCAATAACAACAGCGAGACTCTTTCGCTTTTTAATAAGAATATTAAGCACGTCTTTTGCCAGCATTGTTTCGGGAACAAAAACAACCGGCATGATAATTTTCTTAATACTTTCTGGTTTTTTAAACAGCTCGAACGAATGAACATAACCAACAATATCGTCTATACTCTCTTTATATACCAATATTTTTGAGAGGCCTGTTTCTATAAATAGTTTACTGAGTTCCTTAGGCGTTGTTGTAATATCCACAGCAACGACTTCGGTTCTCGGTATCATAGCTTCGCGCGATTTTACTTCTGAAAAATCTAAGGCATTCTGAAAGATTTGTATTTCTGTATCTATTTCTTCGTCTGTCTCGGCAATTTCCATTTGCTCCGAAATATAATTTCCAAGTTCAATTTTACTGAAGCTTAATTGGACGCTATCGCCTTTTGTTTTGAAAAAAATACGCAAAACCATATCGGATATCCAGAGAACAAATTCAGAAATGAAAGTAAAAACGAGATAAAAAAAATAGGCCGGCACTGCGAATATCTTAACTAGGTTGTTCGCGTAAATCTGAAAGAATACTTTTGGTAAAAACTCTGCAGTTAACAAAATCACTAAAGTAGAAATAACCGTTTGAACAAGTAGCCCAGTAAAGCCGGCAATAGGAATGTAGTGCATTAACAAATCCCCCATAAAAAAGCCATAAACAACAAGTGCTATGTTGTTTCCAACCAGCATTGTGGCTATAAATTTTGAAGGACGCTTAGTAATTTTCTTAAGGATCCCAGCTAAAAAATTGTTCTGTTTCTTTTCAATCTCAATATGGATCTTATTCGAAGATACATACGCAATTTCCATCCCCGAAAAAAAAGCGGAGAGAATAAGCATAATCACAATAATCAAAATACTGTAGACCAATTATGTTGATTATTGATTATTTCTATTGTGAGCCTCTATTTTCTTTCTAAACTTTCGTTTAAAGAAAAACATAAATACTGCAACTACGCCAAAGAAGGCGAATAAATATGCTCTATTTCTATTACCTGCCCAATTAGTGGCCACAATATAAATAGAAAAAGCAGCCATCGCCAAATATGCATATTCAAAAAGGCGGTATACTTTATTTCCCATCTGTTTTATTTTTATCAATTATTTGTACTCCTTGATTCTTTCGAGAGATGAAGTTAGTAAAATCTTCGCTGGAATCAAATCTAGCTCCATCGTTATAAGAACCGTCTTTAAATTTAATTTGGTAGGGTTCATCGGTAAATACCCATTGATTTTTCTGGTCCCAATAAAGCTGATTCGCCTTTAAAACCAAACTATCACTTGTAATTAAAACGACATTTTTTCTAAGATCAACTACATTGGTCGCGTCATATCTAATTGCATAATCTGAAGTTACTGTATTTTCTTCACCTTTATCCCAAAAATGAACTTCAATTCCATCTGGAAATTCTTGGTACGGAAACTCAAAATTACTATAATCCAATAAGGTTGTGGCAAGCAAATTAGTAACTACTCTACCCGAATCCGTATACTTGAGGTTAATATTTTTTCCTTCAGCAAAAGGCCCATCATCTTTAACACTCAATTGCTTCTTATTCCTATAACTTCCATCACATGCAAAAAGCGTGATGACAAATAGTACTGTCATCACGCTTTTAATAATATTTTTATTATTGTACATCCTTATAAGTTCGGGACTCTTACACTACCTCCAACCCAACAGTTAAAGCTAATTGTTTGTCCTCCCATTCCAGCGTCAAAGATATCACTTTTACTTGGAGCACGTTCAGAATAACTAGCCGCAGTTGCCTTAGCATTTCCAGATATAGATCCGTCAACACGAGCTGCTTTTCTTGCCATCTCTGCTGCTTTCCAGTAAATTGCTCTTTTTTCAAATACTGTGTTCCCACAACTATTTGCGCTTGCAGCATACATATTTGCAATTTTTAAGTAAGCTCTACCCATAGAAGGTTGATATTCTAATGCCTTCAAGTAGTAAGATCTTGCAGATCCATTTTGTCCAGCTTTACGCTTTTCTTCGGCAATTCTATAATAGATTCTTGCACCTTTACGAGGATCGTTCTGCATACTGGCAGACTCCTCAAAGTAAGAAATCGCTTTTGCAGAATTTCCTTTTTCCTTTTCTAACTGACCCAAGTATAACTTAGTATCTGCTGAAGGAGCAAGTCTATCCAATTGTTCTACCAATTTTATAAATAATGGATCACTCGTACAGTCCTTGCCTGAAAGACGTCCAGCTGCTCTTTTAATCCAATCGATATCGTCTTTTCTCGCTTCAAAATCCTTATTGTATAAAGGAATCAAATTTGGGCAATCTGCCAATTGTCCTAACTTTCCGTCAACACTACCTTTTACTTTTCCGTACGACCCTAAGTTAGTTTCGTATGCTCTTAAACGCTTCTGATCTTTTGCTGATAATTGTTCCCCGGCTTCTTGTCTATCAATTAGTTTAGTCAACTTGCCAGCTAGGTCACTTTCTTCATCTTCAATCTTATTTGTTACAACATCATAAAAGTCGAATACATCTTGAAGATCCATCTCTCCAGTACTTTGTAAATCTACAGCCAATGAGAAATAGGTGTAAATACTTTTAGGACTAGTAAAGGTTTCCGCATCTTTTTTGAAAGCCGCGTCAAAAGCTTGGAATTGCTCCATCTTTGTTCCTATCCCATTATCATATTTTACCTGGGCGATATTCGCCATTTCCTTTCCAGCTTTTGTTTTTCCAGGATAGTACTGCATCCTGTATTTCATTACCTGTTCCAAGTCTGAGATTTTACTCTTATCTCCGTTCTCAATAAAATATTCAAACATTTTTACCGCATACTGATATGTTGCCATACTAAATGTTGGGCATTGTTTTACAACAGCGTCATAATTTTGAAGTGCTGCTGTGTAATTTTTTGCTTTGGCAGGCTCAATAAATAATGAACCTAACTCATGACATTTGTTATCTGCCTGTGCGAAGGTTTTTCCTCCTAAAGTAAATGCAAAAAGCATTATTAATAAAAAAACGTTAGTTTTCATAGTGTTAGTCTTTACGGTATTAATCTTAATCATAGTATCTTTTTTCGAACCATTTGTCATTCAACGACAAACTTAAAAAGGTGTTAAAAAAGTTTTCTTGTATCAATCCAAAATCTGTTGTTCCTCTTTTTCCAACTTCAAAACCTAGATTAATATTTGAAAACAATCTTCCAGCTGGTATACCAACTCCAAAAGATATGCCAAACTCACTTATGTCCTTTCCTTCAATCTTAACTCCATTTTGTTCGAAGCGAATTCCTGCCCTGTAAACAATTCTTTTCCAGTAACTTCCAATTGAATTGTAGTTGGGAATATAAAACCCTCCAATTTTAAATTTTGAAGCATTTACAAACTCAACATTAGATAAGGAGTTGTCCAAATCCACAAAGCGATTTGTAAAATTACTCGTTTTTTGATTTGCATACTCCAAAGCAACCGCCCAGTTCTTTGGTTTTCCAATTCCAACCCCTAGAGATAGTTGTGAAGGATAGGTAAACTCACTATCTGCTACAGTAATAGTTTCAGTTTCTTGAGGAATTACAACTCCTGTAGCAGTTACTTCAACTGTTGAGATTTCTCTGCTATTTTCAGAAACAAAATTTGTGCCTGGTGTATAAATCAATGACGAAGATAACTCTAAATCCGTAGTAATCATAGTTTTATAGGAAGCTCCTAAATTAAAACTAAACCCTAGTAAATCGGAACTATTTAGTTCGCTCGTCCCTAGTTCAATATTACTATCCTTACTAAAAACCGTGTTTTCTATACTTCCAAAATTATAGTTGGTATCAAATCCAACACTTAGTTTTGGTGTTACTTTATAGGCTACGGAAAGAAAAGCTCTGTTCAATCCTCCTTTTCCAGATGATTGGGTAGTTATATCTCCCTCAATAGATCTTAACCTATAACCAACTGAGGAAAAAGGAATAATACCAAAACTTGCTCCAAATTTTCCCATTGGAATTCCAACGGCTATATAATCTAATGATGTAGTAGAGGTCTTTTGTGATTCTGAAGCATTCTTCTGAGTGATAGTTTTATGACTCCCACCCACGGTGTAGGTCACCAGCCCCAAATCTGCAACACTTGCAGGGTTCTGGAGATTTAAATGGATACTGTCTGAAAAGACTCCAATACCAGCCATGGATCGATTTTCTGCAGTACCTTTAAATTTTTGGATTCCAATTCCATAAAAAGAATACGGTGAAGTAGTCCCTTCTTGTGCCATGGAAACTCCTGTGATAAAAATAAATACACCAATAATTATTCGCTTCAACATCAATCTTTATTATGTTCTAAAATGTAGTTCAATCCCTCCAATAGAAAATTTGAGTTCGCAAAGATGTGACTTTTTAAACTATCACGCAAAAAATGAGCATCCCCACCTGTTAAAATAATTGTTAAATCGGTATAATTAGATTTATAGGAGCTAATAAACCCATCTATTTCATTAGAAATACCAAGTACAACCCCAGAATGCATGGAAGTAATTGTAGTATCTCCGATTAAATCTTTTGGATAATCTGCCTCTAAAAGCGGAAGTTTTGCTGTAAAATCGTTCAATGCTTTATACCTCATAGCAAGTCCAGGAGAAATTGCTCCTCCTAAATACTCATTTGCATCGTTGATAAAATCGTATGTAATACAACTCCCTGCATCAATAATCAAAACATTTTGACTTTGGTATTGAATCGCTGCCGAACTTACTAAGGCAATTCTATCTACACCTAAGGATTGGGGTGTTCTATACAAATTTGTAAAAGGAACCGAAGTTTCATGAGTTAAAATCGTCACTGGACTAAGTGCTTCCAATTTTGATAGCTGAGACTCAGTGAAATTCCCAACGGAAGAAACTATACACTTGCTTAACGCTGGAAAGTTTTCTGAAACCTGATCTAAAACCGCTAGGAAATCAAACTTATTACAAACTTTTTTATGTAAAATTCTATCCGCTTCAAAAACTGCAAGCTTAAATAAGGTATTCCCTACATCAACAATTAAATTCATTCATCTATATAAGTGGCTAAAAATACAATATGAAATACTACTGTTTTGTTAATTCTCTATTAAATTGAAAATTTTTTTCGTGAAATATTTTTTAACTTTATGTTTTGCAGAAGATAAAATAGATTTATATTTGCACCCTCAATAAAGGTACCTTAGCTCAGTTGGTAGAGCAATGGACTGAAAATCCATGTGTCCCTGGTTCGATTCCTGGAGGTACCACAAAAGCCCGAAACATCTGTTTCGGGCTTTTTGTTTTAATCAGCAATCCTTTCATTTATTGACTTTTAATAAGTATCCCTTGAATATTTGAGGGAAACAAAAATCTCAATACTCCTATTTTGATATTGCATAAAAAAAATACTATTTTTAGACAATAGATTCTTCCCCACATCACCATTGTTCCTTTTTAATTAGAATATTCTAAAATTGAACTTATGACTTCTCAGAATTTACAAATCAAGGAAATGCTTTTTACATTTCATACATTTTGGCAAATTTATGCAGCAAGAGAAAACAATGTAGATACAATAAAGGATATTATTCCATTTCTTGATGACAACGTTACTAGTATTGGTACCGGAGAGCATGAGCTTGGAAAAAATATTTCGATGGTAATTAAAAATTTTACAGCAGATTTCACCGAGTTACACTCACCTTTTTTATTAGACTTCTTTTACGAAAAGGCAAGGGTCTTGAGTCCGACAAGTGGATTAGTCGATGCTGAAGCCAACGTAGACATTGTACTCAATACAGGAGAGAAACTTAATTTACATTTACGGTTTTCAACAGCATTAGTCTATAAAAAAAATTCTTGGTTAATTTCCCATATACATCTTTCATTCCCATCTTACGATCAAAATTACGATGAAGCTTTCCCCATCAATGCACTTAAATCTAAAAACGATAGATTAACTAAACAAGTCGCAGCGCATACCATATCACTAAAAGAAAAAGCGGATCAATTAAACCGAGAGAAAAAAAGAGCAGAACGTAGTGAACGGTTTAAGCAAGATTTTTTAGCCAATATGAGTCATGAAATTAGAACCCCGATGAACGCAGTCTTGGGCTTAACAAATCTCGTATTGGAAACCGATCTTTCTGAAAAACAAAAATTCTATGTTGAAGGCGTAAAAAAAGCGAGTAGTAACCTGCTCCATATAATTAACGAAATCCTGGACCTATCTAAACTCGAGTCTGGAAAAATGACCTTGGAGCTTATTGATTTTTCAATCTTAGAGTTAATACAACAAGTAAAGCAAACCCTTAGCTACCAATTTGAAGAAAAAGAATTAAGCCTTTATATAAACATTCATCCAGATATTCCAGAAATACTAATAGGCGACCCAGCACGCCTAAATCAGATCCTAATTAATCTTGTTGGAAACGCACTTAAATTCACAGAAAGTGGAAGTATATCTCTTGAAGTGACTAAAGTTACTGACAAAATTCAGTTCGCAATTATTGATACTGGAATTGGTATTTCTAAGGATAAACTAAAGTCAATTTTTGAAAGTTTTGTTCAGGCGAATAATTCAGATACTAGAAAATTTGGCGGAACGGGCTTAGGCTTGAGCATTTCCCAGCACTTAGTTAAAAAAATGGGCGGAACAATTCAAGTTAAAAGTGAAGTTGAAGTAGGCTCAACTTTTTCGTTTGCCTTAAACTTAAAAGAAGGTTCAAAAGACAATTTTGAAAGAAAAAGAGCCCTTGAAACTGATATAGATGGAAGTGCTCTGGAAGGATTGAAAATTTTAGTAGTAGATGATAATGAATTTAATCGCATTGTAGCTACAGATACATTAAAATCGAAAGCAACAGTTGTTGTTCACGAAGCAACTAACGGCATTGAAGCTGTAGACCTTATGAGAAAAGAATTATTTGATCTTGTTCTAATGGATGTTCAAATGCCCGTAATGAATGGCCTCGACGCAACGCGATTTATACGAAAAAAATTAAAATCTCCCGTTAATAAAACCCCAATCATTGCATTGACAGCAAGTGTGTTTAAAAAGGATCTTGAAAATTGCAAAAAAGCAGGGATGGATTCCTACATTCCAAAACCTTTTAGTCCTGAACAACTTATTTCAGAAGTAGCCCATGTTTTAAAGCTCAAACTAGTTAAATCTAATGAGGTAAAACCTATATCATTAAACAATCCAAAAAAAGCAATTACCAACTTAAATTATCTTACTTCATTTTGTGAAGGAGACAATAATCGAATAAAAAAATACGTACACTTATTTGTATCCACAGCGCCTAATTTTATTGAAAAAATAGAAGGTGCCCTTGAAAATAAAAACTTCGAACTAATCGCCAATCAAGTTCATGGTTTTAAAACAAAATGGATTATGATGGGTATGACAGACACTAAAGATTTAGCAATACAATTGGAGGTGCTGGCTAGAGAAGAAAAAAATGAAAAACAAATTTCAAAATTGACTCTAAAATTAATCGATATCGTTAATGAGGCAGTGGTTGAACTGCAAACCTAATTCACAACAAAAGATTATATTTACATTCTTAACACGAAATTTATTATGGAAATATCAAGACCTAGAAAAATATTTATCGTTGATGACGATGAAATGTTGACCGAAGCTTTATCGGACTATCTGACCCGTAAAACTGCACATGAGATTCGGGTATTTCATACGGGCGAAGATTTTGTGAAGCATATCTCCGAGAAACCTGAAGTGGTTATTCTTGACTATTATTTAAATTCCATAAAAAGTGATGCAGCTAACGGATTAGAAATATTAGAGAGTGTTAGAAAACAACTCAAGGAAACTCAAATAATTATGCTTTCAAGTCAAGAAAGTTATATAAAGGCGGCTAGAACTATTCAAAAAGGTGCAGAGCAATATATTATAAAAGATGAGAATGCATTTCAAAAGATCGCAGAGGCGATTCATCAATAAGTTTATGAATTTAATTAAAAACTAGACGTGTTCCTGCTTTATGAAGCCCTTTATTTTTGTCGTATTTCTTTGTTTTTCGATTGTTTTAAATGCCCAAATTCTCAATGTAGAATCGCTGCGAAAAGTAACAGACACCAGCGGATTTTCTGGTTCTACTACCCTAGATTTTGCCTTGAAAAGAACTACGAATGACTTTTTTACACTTTCAAGTAAGATTCATTTTCAATATAAAATGAACAAGCATCTAGCCTTATTTAAGAATGATGTTAAGTTGCAGAAAATTGAAGGAGAGAGTTTTGAAAATGGTGGTATCACACATCTGCGCTACAATTATCGATTTGCTCGTCGGATTGCTTGGGAAATCTTTACTCAAGGACAATACAACAAAATTTCCTTTATTAAATTTAGAGGACTATTAGGGACTGGACCCCGATTTAAACTCACAAAATCAGAAAATTATAAATTCTATCTTGGAACGCTCGTTATGTATGAGTATGAAGAATTGGAAGATAATGTAACCCCCGTCCAAAGAGATTTTCGCGGAAGTATCTATGCTTCATTTAGTCTTTACCCTATAAAGACACTAAGCCTAATAAGTACAACCTATTACCAACCCAGACTTTCCCAATTTGGCGATTATAGGGTTTCGAATGAATCATCCTTATTAATTGACGTTTACAAAAACTTAGCCTTCTCTATTAATTATACATTTACCTTCGATAGTTTCCCTGCGGAAGGTATTCCAAACTCACAATATGATTTTGCGACGGGTATTGTATATTCTTTCGATTAATATTTTTTAATCTTTCGTAAGCTTTTTTCTCTTAAACAGACTACTTGATTATATTTACCAAATTGGAAAACCGAAGGGAATTTCATTTCGTAATTATATATATAGACCCATGGCAGCAAACAACTATTATGACCCGGCAGATCTGAGAAAATTTGGCAATATCACCGAATGGAGCGAGGAACTAGGAACTAAATTTTTCGATTATTATGGCAAAGTATTTGAAGAAGGAGCCTTAACTGCTCGTGAGAAATCATTAATTGCTTTGGCTGTTGCCCATACAGAGCAATGTCCATATTGTATAGATGCCTATACAAAAGACAGCTTGCAAAGAGGAGTGACAAAGGAGCAAATGATGGAGGCCGTACATGTAGGTGCAGCAATTAAAAGCGGTGCAGCTCTGGTTCATAGTACTATGATGATGAATAAAGTAAATAAACTTGACGGCTAGCCCTATTAAAAATAGTCTTCCAGTTACCTAAAGAGAAATATGTCGAAATTGAAAACCCAATCCCTACACAAACGAGAAAGTGAACTCGCCCAAGCCAATAGACAGTTGGAAATTCTATCCAATGGTATTTTTGGGAATGAAGAACTTCCCACTTTCGCAAAAAAAATAAAAGAAACAAATCAGTTTCCTTTGCGTCCCAAGAAATTAGAAATACTCCAAATTAATGTTGGTTATATGTGCAATCAGGTATGTGACCATTGCCACGTGGACGCGGGCCCCGATCGCACAGAAATTATGACGAAGGAAACAATGTTGCAATGTTTGGAGGTTATTAAAACCACTGGAGCACATACCTTAGATTTAACAGGTGGCGCGCCAGAAATGAACCCGAACTTTCGTTGGTTTGTTGTTGAGGCAAGCAAGGCAGGAATTAATGACTTTATTGTTCGAAGTAACTTAACTATTATTCGAGCCAACAAAAAAAACTACGATCTTCCTCAGTTTTTTAAAGACCATAATGTGCATGTAATTAGTTCGATGCCACATTGGACACGAGGAAAAACGGACAAACAACGAGGAGATGGTGTTTTTGATAAATCAATTAAAGCCTTGCAAGAACTGAACGCTGTGGGATATGGAATGCCTAACAGTAAGCTGCGTTTGGATTTGGTTTACAATCCAACAGGAGCCTTTCTACCTAGCAATCAAATAGGCTTAGAGAATGACTTCAAAAAAGGACTGTTAGAAGACTTTGGGATTCAATTTCATAATTTGTTTGCAATTACTAATCTTCCAATTTCTAGATTTTTGGATTATTTAATTGCTTCGGAAAACTACGAAGACTATATGCATCAGTTGGTGGAAGCATACAATCCTGCGGCCGTTGAAAATGTAATGTGTACCAACACCATTTCCATAAGCTGGGATGGCTATTTATACGATTGCGATTTCAACCAAATGCTAGGTTTAAAAGTGAATAGTAAAGTGAAACATATATCAGAGTACAACGAAACGCTTTTAAACGATCGCGATATCATAATCTCTCAACATTGTTATGGCTGTACGGCAGGTGCTGGAAGTAGTTGTCAAGGAACAGTGGCCTAAGCAGGAAATCCAATTCATGAAATTTAAGTCACTCTTCATATTATTTTTATTCTATAGTTTCTCGGCTTCGGCTCAGGAAACACTTGGTTTATTGTTGAGCGTAAATAATAATGAGACTATTCCATATATATTTGTTGCTGAATTGCGCAAACTTCAATTAAATGATGCTGCAATCATTTTGGATGCTAGAGAAAAGGATGAGTTTGACGTAAGTCATATTGCTTCTGCCAAATTTGTAGGTTATGATCGTTTCTCTTCGGAAAAATTTTCGGAAGAGATAAAAAATAAGGAAATGCCAATAATAGTATACTGTTCAATCGGAATTCGCTCTGAAGATATTGGCGAAAAACTAAAAAAGGCGGGATTTACGAATATAAAAAATCTATATGGCGGGATTTTTGAATGGAAAAATAACGAATATCCGGTTTTAGATTCCGAAGGAAAAGAAACAGAAATGGTTCATGCGTTTTCACCAATATGGGGAGTGTGGCTTACTAACGGGAAAAAAGTGTACTAATGGCTTTGTTTATCGATAAAGATGGGTTGAATAAAGATCTACTGGAAACCTGTTTTCACTTTCCAACCTCAAAAAAAGCGCTTATCATTTTTACGAGAAATCCAGAACTTGGAAAATGCAAAACGCGACTAGCAGCCACTATTGGTGATGAGAATGCATTGGCTATTTATAAAACTTTATTGAAACACACTGCAGATATAACTCAGGACCTAAACCTCGATAAATATGTGTACTATTCGGAGCAAATCTGGAAAGATGATGTTTGGGACGAAGAAATATTTAGAAAGAAAATACAAGAAGGCACTAATTTGGGCAGTCGCATGGAAAATGCGTTTAAAGATTTATTTAGTGTCGGTTATGAGAAACTTATCATTATTGGAAGTGATATGTATAATTTAAGTCAAAACAATTTAGAAAATGCTTTTGAGTCCTTAGAAAAAAACGATTTTGTAATTGGTCCTGCCGAAGATGGTGGATACTATCTGTTGGGAATGAAAGAAGTAAAATCGAAAGTTTTCAGAAATAAAGAGTGGGGAAGCAATACCGTATTAGCAAACACCTTGTTGGACTTACAAAATAAAAAAGTGACAACTTTGGATGTTCGCAACGACATTGACGTTTATGATGACATTAAGGACATCACTGTTTTTCAAAAATATATAGTAAATAAATATGAATAGATACATTCAAGAATCTGCGGCATTTTTAAAAGAACGCGGGTTTGAAAGCCCAGAAATAGGAATTATCCTTGGAACAGGCCTTGGGCAAATAATCGAAAAGGTAGAGGTTGAAGCCGAAATGAGCTACAATCATATTCCAAATTTTCCAACCGCTACAGTTGAGTTTCATAAGGGAAAATTGATTTATGGTTCGCTTTCGGGGAAAAAAGTGGTGTTAATGCAAGGACGCTTTCATTTATATGAAGGCTATACTTTAGAGGATGTTACTTTTCCTGTTCGCGTAATGCGAGAATTGGGAATTCAAGCGCTCTTAGTGAGCAATGCTTCGGGAGCAATTAATACAAGTTTCAAAAAAGGTGAGATTATGTTGATTGATGATCATATAAACCTACAAGGAGGATCGCCATTGGCATACAAAGGTATTGAAAAGATGGGGGAGCGCTTTGTTGATATGAGTGTTCCATATGACATTGAAATGAATTCAAAAATTGAAGAAATAGCAAAAATTAATAATATTACAATTCATAAAGGTGTGTATGCAAGTGTGGTTGGTCCTCAATTAGAAACCCGTGCCGAATATCGCTATTTAAAATTAATTGGTGCCGATGCCGTAGGCATGAGCACAGTCCCAGAAATTATTGTCGCCAATCATTTAGGTCTGCGAGTGTCAGCATTGTCAGTTTTAACCGACGAATGCAATCCAGACAACTTAAAGCCAGTAGATATTGCTGAAATTATTGCAATGGCTGGAAAGGCAGAACCAGATATGATTACATTATTTACAGAGCTTATTAAGACATTATAACCATGAGTTACTTAGAAACCACACACGACCTATATAAAGAAGCAGCATTAACACCAGATGTTGGACTTTGCTGCACCACTAATCCGATTTGGGAATTGCCAGAATTGAAGATTCCAAAAATCATGCAAGAAATGAATTACGGTTGTGGAAGTACTGTAAACGCTCGTGATTTAACAAACAATCCTAAAACTTTATATGTAGGTGTTGGTGGCGGAATGGAATTATTACAATTCTCGTATTTCAATCGGCAAAAAAACGGCGTTGTGGGTATTGATGTGGTTGATGAAATGTTGGAAGCCTCTCGAAAAAACTTTATTGAAGCCGAAGAAATAAACCCTTGGTTTAAGAGTGATTTTGTTGAATTGAAGAAAGGTGATGCTTTGAATCTTCCCGTGGAAGACAATTCAATTGATGTTGCTGCACAAAACTGTCTTTTTAATATTTTTAAAACCGAAGAACTTAAAAAAGCTATTGAAGAAATGTATCGTGTGCTAAAACCACACGGACGTCTAGTAATGAGCGATCCGACTTGCGAACAACCTATGAATGAGACGCTTCGAAATGACGCACGTCTGCGAGCACTTTGTTTAAGCGGAAGTTTACCAATTAATGAATATGTAAAGGCACTTACGGATGTTGGCTTCGGAACAATTGAGATTAGAGCCCGTAAACCATATCGTATTCTAGACCCAAAAAATTACCTAACGGATGAGTTAATCTATATCGAATCAATTGAAGTGGCAGCTATTAAAGACCCTATGCCAGAAGATGGCCCTTGTATTTTTACTGGAAAAGCAGCAATATATTTTGGAGAAGGCGATTATTTCGACGATAAATTAGGTCATATTCTGCTAAAGAATCAACCGTTGGCAATTTGTGATAAAACAGCAGCCGCACTCAAATCACTTCACAGAAACGATATTTATTTTAGTGAATCCACCTTCCATTACGATGGAGGAGGATGTTGTTAAAATTCTTTACAACACTTGAAGCTTAATACCCAAACATTCTAAAAATGCAACATAGAAAATCTCTTTTAATTTTTGCAATTGTACTCACTGCTTGTGGAAGCAGTAATAATATTATTCATGCGGAGGCTGCAAAAACAACTATCACCGAAGCAACTATACCTGTTGTAGAGGTAGAGGTTGTTGAGTGTGAACTTGAGCAACCCAAAAGTAAAAAAATAACAGAAACTGTTTCTGAAGTAGTTGAAATCAATGAACTTGTAGAAACCTTCAACCATAAGTCGTTTGATGTGCTTTTAAAAGAAAACGTTACAAAGGATGGCGTGGTTAACTACGCTGGTTTTATGAAAAAAAAGAAGGAACTTAGGTCTTATATAGTTGCTTTGGGTGAGAATATGCCCACTGAAAACTGGACCATAGAGGATAAACTTGCCTACTGGATGAATGCCTATAACGCGATGACTGTGGATTTAATTCTTAAGCATTATCCTCTGCAAAGCATTAAAGATATTGACAAGCCTTGGAATCAGCGTCTTTGGAAATTAGGGGACAAATGGTACGATCTCGATGAAATTGAGCATCAAATCCTTCGTAAGATGAACGACCCACGCATTCATTTCGGAATAAATTGTGCTTCATTTTCTTGTCCGCCACTCTTAAACGAAGCCTTTACAAGCGAAAAGGTTGATGCACAGCTTGACGATTTGGCTAAAAGGTTTGTTAATGATAGTCGTCGTAATTCCATTTCTGAAAATGAATTGAGCATCTCAAAAATATTTAATTGGTTTGCCAAAGATTTTAAAAAAAACGGCACCCTAATAGATTTTCTCAATACCTATTCTAAAATTAAAATTAATGCAAAGGCAAAGGTGAGGTATATGGATTACAACTGGGATTTAAATGATTAGTATAATTGTTCCCGTTTTAAATGAAGTTGAAACGATTGAAGTTCTCATTGCTCATATTTCTGAAAACTCTTCAAAAGATAATATAACCGAGATACTTGTTGTAGATGGGGGAAGTATTGATGGCACCAAAGAAGTAGTACTTGGACTTTCTGAAAGTTATAGTTTCAAAATAGGTTGTTTAGTATCAGAAAAAGGACGCGCAAAACAAATGAATTCTGGAGCCAGGGAAGCTACTGGAACTATCCTGTACTTCTTACATGCAGATTCTTTACCCCCAAAAGACTTTGACACCGATATACTTTCCGAAGTAAAAAAAGGAAGTCTTGCGGGTTGCTTTAGAATGAAATTTGACAGTAAGCATCCCCTACTCATTTTTTCACAATGGTTTACACGATTCAATTTTAAGTTTTGTAGAGGAGGCGATCAGTCACTATTTATTACAAAAAAGTTGTTTACTTCACTTAATGGATATAATGAAGATTATATTATCTACGAAGACTGCGAACTCACCAATCGAATTTATGAGGGTTTTAATTTCAAAATACTCCCAACGCATATAATTACATCCGCTCGTAAATATTCGGAAAAAGGTGCTTGGAATCTACAGTACCATTTTACAATGATCCATTTAAAAAAATGGAAGGGAGCGACTCCCCAAGAATTATACGACTATTATGTGAGGCATATTGCCAACTAGACAGAACCGATAAAAACTTTAGTAAAGACAAAATTGTAGCAAGAAAGCTAAGGAAGAACCGCTAATTATTGTTGCTATATTGAAGCCGTATTAATTCCTCCACGGGTTTATTTTGCGGTGTAAATTGTGAATCATTCAACCCACCAGAATTTTCGTGTTTTATAAACCATTTCCATACAAAACCTCCAGCAAACCACTCTTCATTCCATATTTCATCAAAAAGTGCCTGCGTGGTATTTGATTGTGCTTCAAGATTAACATCCGTTAGTAGATGATCACTTACCCAAGGTTCTTTTCCTGCAAAATCAACACTTCTATATCCAAATTCAGCAAACAAGATTTTCTTTTTTTCTCGTTCAGAAATATATTTCATTTCTGTTTTCCACTTTTGCCAACCTGCTCTAGATTCCGTCATCGAAGGTGTTTTACTTTCAGAAACAGGAAAATATGCATCTATACCAATATAATCTAGTTTGCCCCAAAATGGGACACGTTTGTATTCATCCCAATTCGCGGCGTAGGTTAGGCTCCCTCTATAAACTGATTTTATTTCCTCAATTAACTTGAACCAATACTCAGGACGATGTAAAATGAATTGTTCTAATTCGGTTCCTATACTAAAAAGCTCGGCATCCAATTCTTGAGCAATGCGGGCGTATTCCATAATAAAGCTACGGTAAGAATCTTCCAAAACTTTCCAGTTTTCCTCAGAAGTCATCTTGAGGTGACCTGTAAAATCTCCATGAGAAATCCAAATTTGTGGCTTCACCATAATTTTAATATGGTTTTGCTTTAATAAATCAGCATACTGCTTTATACCCTCCCCTGTTTCGCCAAACCACTGCCTGTTCGTATTATGAATAATCTTAGGATTGTCATTTCCTCGTATAAATCCGAAGGGCATCACGGTTGCATAATTAGCATTTAGTTTAACAACTGGTGCTATATGAGTTTGGTCTGCTTTTTCGGGAGCTGCAACAAAACTAATTCCATTAATCTTGGACGATTGTCCCGTGCAACCAATCTGAGTAACACAAATTAATAGAACTAAAAATGCTTTCATAACAATTTAAATTGAGCCCTAATTTACTAATATTCGCAATAAAGAAGCTTCTAAATTAGTCATTATCGATAGTCGAGGTCGTGCTTCCGCAGTCTGCTGGATACTCGGGGGACTATCCAACAGACGGGAAGACTAAAAAGTCATTGTAAAACTAGGCGCCAATCATGATGGTAAGTTAATACTTTGGCGTTTTTTGAAATTGCTTCTCTTCGGAATTTATAGATAAAATCCCTTTTTAATCTAACGGCAACTTTATCGGATAATTGTTTGCGTCTCCCTTAAATTCTGAAAGATTAAATCCATGAACGAAAAAGGCTATGATAGCCAACATTTCTGAACTGGCAGCTTTGATTTCTTTCTCTTTAAAATCTATTTTTAAATACGCTGTTAAAACCTATAATTCACTGATTTAAATAGGAAAATATATTTTAAAATCAATAAAAACTGAATTTAGCTGTAATGTTAGTAACTTGATAAACGACAGAACAGCCAACCAATTAAAAGTTATGGAGCATATTGTTATTATTGGAAATGGAATATCGGGTGTAACCACAGCTCGGCACATTCGGAAACTTTCCGATAAAAAAATTACCATAATTTCTTCAGAAACAGATCACTTTTTCTCGCGAACAGCCCTTATGTATATTTATATGGGCCATATGAAATATGAGCAGACTAAGCCTTATGAAGATTATTTCTGGAAGAAAAATCGTATCGATCTAAAACGGGGATTTGTGAAAACCGTAAATCCTCAGCAAAAGGAAGTTATATTTGAAGATGGTGACCGTATGAATTACGATAAACTTGTGATAGCGGTAGGGTCAAAATCCAATAAATTTGGATGGCCAGGACAGGATTTAGACGCTGTTCATGGATTGTATTCAAAACAAGATTTAGACGCAATAGAACAATACGCGCCAAATAACAATATCTGCAAACGAGCCGTCATTGTAGGCGGCGGACTTATTGGAATTGAATTAGCCGAGATGCTTTCCACTAGAAATATTCCTGTGACTTTCTTAGTTCGGGAAAATAGTTTTTGGAATGGCGTTCTTCCTGATGGTGAAAGCCAAATGCTCAACAGACATATTAAAAATCATCATATCGATTTGCGATTGGGAATCAATTTGAAAGAAATTATTTCTGATAAAAACGGCAAAGCAAGAGCTGTAATTATTGAAGAAACAGATGAAGAACTTCCTTGTGATTTAGTAGGGCTTACCGCAGGAGTATCGCCCAATGTAGATTTTCTTAAGGACAGTGGTATTGAGCTGGGTCGTGGTGTAAAAGTGAATCGTTTTTTAGAAACGAACATTAAAGATATTTATGCTATTGGCGATTGTGCAGAGCAGCATGAACCAATAGGTAATCGACGTCCAATAGAAGCAGTATGGTATACAGGACGAATGATGGGTGAGACTTTAGCGCAAACTCTTTGCGGAAATCCATTTGAATACAACCCAGGTCACTGGTTTAATAGCGCGAAATTTTTTGATATCGAGTATCAGACCTATGGATGGGTGTTTGCTAATAAGAAAGAGCATGAGGCACATTTTCATTGGAAACATGAGGATGACACTAAATGTATCACAGTGGCTTATCATAAAGGCACTCAGGAGTTTTTAGGTATTAATACCTTCGGAATTAGAATGCGACATGAAGTATTTGATCGTTGGTTAACTGAAAAAAAAGAGGTTGATTATGTGATTCAACATCTATCCGAAGCTAATTTCGATCCAGAATTCTACAGAAAATTTGAAAATCAAATTCTCAATGCATATAACCAAAAAAGCATTTCAGTTTAAAAAAGGAAAACTATGAGCACCTTAGAAAAAAACATGTCACTTACAGGTGAAGCGCCTCAGAATTTAAATTCTATTCAGAAGGTTGGAACTCTGGTTGGTATGTTTGGGTTATTTATAATTGTCCTTGCTGGATTCAATATTTCCTTACCAAATAAAGGGCTTTGGCTCACCATCGCCTTAATATCGATTACGGGTGGAATTATACTTTATGCAAAAGGTGCCTATCAAAACAAACTAGAAGGAATAAAAAACGATGGCGTTTGGTTTAAATCCATTTCAAGTCGTGGATATTTGGCTTGGATTGCTGGAATTGGACTCACAGGATTTTACATTGTTTTATACTTCTTTGCAGAATTATTGGGTCTAGGCATTAATGGAGGTACGAATACTGGTGTAATTGCACTATTTGATCCACTAAGCAAACTTCTTAATGGAAACCCAGCGAGTCAATGGTTCGTTTATGGAACACTTTATACTGTGGCGATTCTCGCGTTCGGAGTTAAATTTATTTGGAAATATAAACACAATCGATATGAGCAATCACGAACAGTAAGTGTGATGTTTTTTCAAACTGCCTTTGCCTTTATGATTCCTGAATTAATGGCGCGTTTAAATTCGGATACTTTCTCGTTACCGTATAACGATTTAAAAAATATGTGGCCGCTAAATTATTATGCGTTCGATCAATGGCGTATAGACCAATTCATCAATGCGGAAACCATTGGTTTGGCATTTTTATTATTTGGTATTCTATCTATTTTTGTTGTTTCTCCTATTTTAACCTATAAATACGGGAAACGTTGGTATTGCTCTTGGGTTTGTGGTTGTGGTGGTCTTGCTGAAACTGCGGGAGATTCATTTCGGCAGCTTTCAGACAAAAGCATGTCCGCTTGGAAAATAGAGCGATGGGTTGTTCATTCGGTGTTGGTTTTTTCAGTAGTGATGACAACAGCCGTAATCTCAACTTATTTGGGTTATGATGCGACAAAATATTGGTTAACTAAAGATCTTTTCCTTATTGGTGTCGCCTTATTTTTGGGACTCCTATTTGCCGTAATTTGGTTATTTAAAAGGGATGAATTGGCAAAAGATGCCAGATATGGCGCAATCGGATATTTAGTAGTCGTTCTTAGTTTAATTGGGATTCACTATTTATCGGGCGCAGAACTCTTCTTATTCGAAGCCAGCAAATTGCGCTCCTTATACGGATTTTTAATCGGTTCTATTTTCTCTGGTGTCATTGGAACAGGCTTCTATCCAATTTTTGGAAATCGTGTTTGGTGTAGAATGGGATGTCCTATGGCGGCAATCCTAGGGATGCAACAGCGACTATTTTCGAAATTTAGAATTACAACCAATGGAGGTCAATGTATTTCTTGTGGAAATTGTTCTACGTATTGTGAAATGGGAATTGATGTTAGAGCCTATGCTCAAAAAGGAGAGAACATTGTTCGTTCAAGTTGTGTAGGTTGTGGCGTTTGCTCTGCCGTTTGCCCAAGAGGAGTTTTAAAGTTGGAAAATGACACGATGAATGGACGAATTGATAGTAATCATATCCTACTGGGGAACGACGTTGATTTAATGGAATATGTAAATCGGAACTAAAATTTTGCCGACATTTACAGCGAAACCAGCCTATGAATCAGATTATCAAAGTTATTATCCCTGCCTACAACGAAGAAGATTCTATAGCTAAGGTAATTGGTGATATTCCAAAAATTATTTCCGAAGTTATTGTTGTAAATAATAACTCTTCTGATACTACTTCAGCAATTGCTGAAAAAGCTGGAGCCACAGTTCTTTCAGAAACCGAACGAGGTTATGGAAATGCCTGTCTCAAGGGAATGGAGTATATCGCTTCACTTTCAGAAAAACCAGATATTGTAGTATTCTTGGATGGAGATTATAGCGATTATCCAGAAGAACTCACTAAGATTATTGCTCCAATTCAAGAAAACGACATCGATTTTGTTATTGGCGCAAGAGTGAAGGAGCTGAGAGAACAAGGTGCCATGACAATACCTCAACTTTTTGGAAATTGGCTCGCTTCTTTGCTAATGAAACTATTTTTTGAATCAAAATTTACTGATCTAGGGCCGTTTAGAGCAATAAAATATGAAAAACTCCTTGCGCTTCGAATGGAAGACAAGACTTATGGGTGGACTGTTGAGATGCAATTAAAGGCACTTAAACGAAAATACACTTATATAGAGGTTCCCGTAAAGTATCGAAACCGAATAGGTGTCTCAAAAGTTTCAGGCACGGTAAAAGGTGCTATCTTTGCAGGCGTTAAAATCCTAGGTTGGATTTTTAAATATAGTTTGAAGAAATGATATTAGAGTGGATTATTATTTGTGTTTATTCCGTTGCCCTTATACTAATTTTTATGTATGCGTTGGCCCAGCTGAACCTGCTCTTTAATTACCTAAGTGCTCGAAAAATTACTTCAGATTGCTCCACATTTGATTTCTCAAATTGCGAAGAAATTCCATTTATCACTATTCAACTTCCCGTATATAACGAATTATACGTGATGGAACGCTTACTGAATAATATTGCGGAACTTGATTACCCGAAAGAAAAACTTGAAATACAGGTGTTGGATGATTCAACAGACGAATCATTCGCGACAACGAAAGCGCAAATAAAACAATTGCAATCAACTGGTCTCGATATTCAACATGTCACTCGGTCTGGTCGTGCAGGCTTTAAAGCAGGCGCACTAAAAGAAGGACTTAAGACGGCGAAAGGCGAATTTATTGCAATTTTTGATGCTGATTTCCTTCCGAAGCCAAATTGGTTAAAGCGAACTATCCCATATTTTAAAGATTCAGAAATTGGTGTTGTTCAAACACGTTGGGGACATTTAAACCGTGACTACTCTGTCTTAACCAAAGTTCAGGCATTTGCACTCGATGCCCATTTTACCTTAGAGCAAGTTGGAAGAAATAGCAAGGGACATTTCATTAATTTTAATGGAACGGCAGGGGTTTGGCGACGCGATTGTATTATCGATGCTGGTAATTGGGAAGGAGACACGCTTACCGAAGATTTGGATTTAAGCTATCGCGCACAACTAAAGAACTGGAAATTCAAATATCTAGAAGAAGTAGAAACTCCAGCAGAATTACCAATTGTAATTAGCGCAGCCCGTTCACAACAGTTTAGATGGAATAAAGGTGGTGCCGAAAATTTTCAAAAAATGGCAGCACGTGTTATCAAAAATGACAAGGTGCCTTTTAAAACAAAAATACATAGCTTACTTCATCTATTAAACAGCACCATGTTTCTTAATATATTTATTGTTGCTGTTTTGAGTATTCCTATGCTGTATATTAAAAATGAATACGAGCACTTGAAAGTTTATTTCTATGTAATGAGCTTTTTTGTACTAAGCACCATCATTTTTTTTATCTGTTATTGGTTCATGTATAAAAACATGTACGGCGGCGGATTTAAAAAATTTGTACGATACATTGGAATGTTCTTTACCTTCTTTTCCATCGCGATGGGCTTCTCACTTCACAATTCAATTGCCGTACTCGAAGGCCACTTTGGAAAGAAAAGTGATTTTATTCGAACCCCTAAGTTCAATATTAGCACTGTTAAGGAGAGCTGGAAGGACAACAAATATTTAACAAAAAATATTTCCCCAAACGTAATTCTCGAAGGAATTCTAATGTTATACTTCGCTTTTGGAATGTATAGCGCATTTGTTGTTGGGGATCAAGGAGGAGATTTTGGGCTTTTCCCATTTCATTTTATGCTTTTTGTTGGCTTCGGATTTGTATTTTTCAAGAGTCTTATGTCAAAAGCATAGCTTAAGAATCTTCAATTCCGTTTTCGGGTTTGTAACAATTATAATTCTAAAAAAAACTGTATCTTTTACCAAATTTGATATTCCATTGTCTTCCACTTTAATAATATTCTAAAGTTATTTTGAAGCTCATTTTATTTGGTCTTTTTGTCTTAATCTCCCTTCATAAAGGCATAGGTCAAGAAACGGAATTTAATAATGAAGTTAATCGCCAACTAGACGATGTGATCGAGCTTCGTCATGACAATGATTTTCTGTATGCTACAGATCGCTATTACTCGGCTGGATCATTTATTGGGTGGAGAAAGCTATCTAGATTAAAAAATGATTCTCTCCACAGAATACAATATCGATTATTTCTAAGTCAGGAAATGTACACTCCTACCAATATTATCGATACCGCGATTTCTAAATTTGATAGGCCCTATGCCGGATTCTTAGGAGTTAGTGGTGGTATAACTAGTGCATACTCAAATACGTTGTACGATTATAAATTATTAGTTGGGTTTTCCGGTCCTTGGTCTGGGGCATCGTTTGTTCAAAGTCTTTTTCATCAATCTGCTACAGTAGACTCAACTATTCCTCAGTGGGCAGGGGAGATACAATCGAGTTTCTATATGAACCTTTATTTCAAGTATGTTCAGGAGTGGAAATTTCAACCTAATCCGTTTAGCGTTCATATGGCCCTCTCTCCAAAAGTTGCTTTTGGAAACCGAGATCTCTATTTACAAAATGATATCGTCTTCTATTTTGGAAAAAGAAACTCTTTGATGCAGAGTACAGCGTATCAACAAATAGGGAATTTTAAAAAAGAATTATTTTTCGGAATTCGTCTTGGATATCGTTATGTGTTTCATAATGCACTCTTGGAAGGAAATGTTCTTGGAGATGCTTCCCCCTATTTAATAGAACCTTACCAAAATTTATTCTTATATAATTTCGAAATTCATCGCCGCGGTAAACGCAACCTCTATAAATTTAGTTGTAATTTTTCCACCCCTGAGGCATTTGGTACACAACCCCATTTATATACAACGCTCGCCTTTTTAAGGTGTTTCTAGTTCCTTAATTAAAAAGTAACGCTTAACTCCAATAATTCTCCCCCACGATCGACAGTCACTGTGGTAGTTTGCCCATTATCAAATGTTGCCAGGGCTTTCATATAACTCATCATATCGTCAGTTTCAATCGCCCCTAATTTTAAAACGACGTCTCCTTTCTCTAAGCCCGCTTTTTGTGCAGGTTTATCTTCGCTCACTCCATCAATTCGCATGCCTTTTCCGGTATATAAATAATCTGGAACAACTCCCAAGGCAACTTTAAAAGTGGGCACTTCAGAGCTTTCATTTTTTGTTTTTCTGAATGTCAGCTTTCCATTATCGTCCAAATCGGAAATAACATCATAAATAAATCGAGAAACTTGTTCCATTCCTTTATAATTCAGTTTTTCTGAATCATCTCCAGGCTTGTGATAGTCTTCATGCTGACCTGTAAAAAAATGCAACACTGGTATATCGGCTAGATAGAAGGAAGTATGATCACTTGGACCAATGCCCGAATTATGTTCGGCAACATTTAGGGAATCCTTATTTGCAAATAATATCTGCTTAAAAATAGGTGATGTACCAACACCGTGAACCGCCACAGTGTTTTCAGAATTCAATCTACCCACCATATCCATATTGATCATATAGCTAATCTTTTTGGTATCTATCGTTGGATTCTTTACAAAATAATTGGAGCCCAATAGCCCCATTTCTTCTCCAGAAAAAGCAATAAAGACATAGTTGTTGCTTGTATTACTCTTAGCTAGTTTTTGAACTAAATCTAACATTACTGCAACACCACTTGCATTATCATCTGCTCCATTATGGATTGCCACTACTCCATCTCGGTATAAAGAACCATCTCCTCCCATTCCTAAATGGTCATAATGTGCACCAATCACAATAGAAGTTTCGGCCTTGTTATCGATGTAGCCAACAACATTTCTTCCTGTTACCGTACTATCGCTTTCAGAATAAATAAATTCAGCTTGTTCGTGGGGGTTACTACTGGGTTTAAACACAAAACTCTGATAGAAACCATCTGTCCCTTTCGGTTTGAGACCTAAGTTCTTAAATCTGCTTGCTATATAGGCAGCAGCTAGTAGTTCACCATTTGTTCCTGTCTCTCTACCTTCCATTAAATCGTCTGCCAAAGCGATCACGTCATCCTTCATTGTTTCTTTCTCTTTAGCGTCTTTCTGACAAGAAATAAGCAAGACAGTAACAAAAACTATAAGTATTGCGCGCATATTGTTATTTTTGTACAAAACTACATTAAAAATGAGAGTGATTACCACCCTTTTTCTACTTGCTATATTATTTTCCTGTAAAAATCCTTCGGAGAATAAAATAACACAAAATCAATCTTCAGAAGAAACCGAATCAGAAATTCAAAATACGGAACGCGATACCTTAATTTATCCTGAGGAAATACATTTTAAATCTATTCGACAAATCACCTTCGGAGGAGATAATGCAGAAGCATATTGGAGTTTCGATGATAAACAAATAGTGTTTCAGTCCAATTATAAAGAATGGGGAATGGAATGTGACCAAATGTTTTTAATGAATGTTTCTGAAAATTTTAAAGACTCAAAGCCCCCAATGATTAGTACAGGGAAAGGACGAACCACCTGCGCTTATTTCTTTCCAGACAATAAGCATTTTGTGTATGGCTCAACCCACTTGGTTGATGACCAATGTCCAGAAGTACCGCTTCGGAAAAACGGTAAATATGTTTGGCCAGTTTATGACTCCTTCGACATTTTTGTCTCAGATCTTGAAGGAAACATCACGGCACAATTAACAAATGAACCTGGCTACGATGCCGAAGCAACTGTTTCTCCTAAGGGAGATAAAATTGTGTTTACCTCTATGCGAAGTGGCGATTTAGAATTATACACCATGAATATTGATGGTAGTGATGTAAAACAAATTACAAGCGAATTAGGATATGATGGCGGGGCTTTCTTTTCACCGGACGGTACTAAATTAATCTTCCGGTCTTCAAGACCAAAGACAGCCGAGGCAATTAAAGAATACAAGGATCTATTAGCTACTGGTCTGGTTCAACCTACCGAAATGGAGCTATATATTTGTAATGCAGATGGAAGTGAGTTGAGGCAGCTTACCAATCTTGGAAATGCCAATTGGAGTCCGTTTTTTCATCCATCTGGAGAGAAAATTCTGTTCTCAAGCAACTTCGAAGCGGAACGAGGATTTCCTTTTAATCTGTACCTAATTGACCTAGACGGAAAGAACCTGGAACGAGTAACACATGGAGAAACCTTTGATGCGTTTCCAGTATTCTCGAATGACGGTAAATATCTTGCCTTTTCTTCAAACAGAAATAATGGCGGAGGAAGAGACACCAACCTTTTTATCGCCGAATGGCAAGATTAGTTGTAATCACAACTGAAAAACAAAAATGCTTGATTGGATAAAATCACATAGAATTCTGCTACTATATATATTTATAAGCGTGGTTTTCTATGTAAGTTTTTCCTATGATCTGATTCGGAGTGATTTTATAAAATTAATTAGTCTTTACGGAGCACTATTTTTTCTAGCCTATAAAATTATAGCCCTTTCGAGATCCAGTTTTTGGATGTTAGCAGTAGTTGGTATCGCTTTTCGACTAATTTCAATTGTGGCCATTCCAAATCTTTCACAAGATTTTTATCGGTTTTTATGGGACGGTAGATTATTAATTCAAGGAATTAATCCTTATTTACTGACTCCTGAGTTTTACATTCAATCGGGTCGGGAAATTGTTCCTCAGGCACAAGAACTCTATTCAGGAATGGGTGCTCTAAATGCGAGTCACTATAGCAACTATCCGCCCATTAATCAGTTGTTCTTTGCTATTGCAGCCTTATGTGCCGGTAAAAGCATATTAGGATCTGTGATTGTATTAAAGTTGATTATTATTCTCGCAGATATTGGAATTTTATACTTCGGAAAAAAACTGCTTGAAAATTTAAATTTGCCTATAAGTAATATTTTTTGGTATTTCCTAAACCCTTTTATCATCATTGAGCTTACGGGAAATCTTCATTTCGAAGGAGTGATGCTCTTTTTCTTGATTTGGGCTCTTTTTTTACTTCACAAAGGAAAATGGTTGTTGGCGGGAGTTTTATTTGGGATTTCCATTTCAGTAAAACTCATACCATTGATGCTTCTCCCTTTGCTCTATCAATATTTTGTAAAAGAGGGATTGTTTTTAAAAGGATTTTGGAGGCTAAAAAAGTTTTATTGGATTATCATTGGTGTAGTTTTATTGACTTTTGCACCCTTCCTCTCTTCGGAATTTATTTCCAACTTTTCAGCGACCATCGCATTATGGTTTCAAAGTTTCGAATTCAACGCCAGCATATACTATATAATTCGATGGATCGGTTTTCAAACCATTGGATGGAATATAATTGAACCCGTTGGAAAAATCCTTCCGTTGATAATAATCGCATCGATTCTATTTCTTACTTTTTTCAGAAATAATAAATCGACTCAACAATTAATCACCGCTATGCTAATAGGGATTTCTTGTTACTTTTTGCTTTCAACAACTGTACATCCTTGGTACGTAGCAACTCCATTATTGCTATCTGTATTCACCAACTATAAATATCCAATTGTTTGGAGTTTTATGGTGATCCTTTCTTATTCGGCCTATGGTGTGAACGGATTTGAGGAAAATTTGTGGCTTGTAGCTTTGGAGTATGTTGTGATATTATCAGTCGCCCTAGTAGAAATTAGCAAGAAAAAAACCTCTCTAGCTTTAGATAACTGAGAGGTTTAATTTAAAAAAGTGTGTTTTAATTATTTTGAGGATTTCACACGAATCACGTCATAGACATCTTTACGTCTGTCTTTTAAATTTTTTACGGCTCCAAAAGAGTGTAGTTCACGCAGCAAACTAATATCCACATCGGCAACTAAAATCATCTCGGTATTTGTGGTCGCTTCGGCTTTTATTCCATTGCTAGGGAAAGCAAAGTCACAAGGTGTAAATACCGCAGATTGTGCATATTGAATATCCATATTTTCAACATTAGGCAAATTACCTACACTTCCTGAAATTGCTACATAGCATTCATTTTCTATTGCTCTTGCCTGTGCACATAAACGCACTCTAGAATATCCATTTTGTGTATCTGTTAAGAAGGGAACAAATAAAATATCCATTCCTTCGTCCGATAACAATCGGGATAATTCTGGAAATTCAGAATCGTAACAAATGAGTATTCCAATTTTTCCACAATCCGTTTCAAACGTTTTTAGCTTGCTACCAGGTTGCATCCCCCAGACTTTTGCTTCATCTGGTGTAACATGAATTTTTTCATAACGCTCCACACTTCCATCTCTACGGCATAAGTATCCTACATTATAAAGCGTATCTCCAACTAATTCTGGCATACTACCAGAAATGATATTGATGTTGTAAGAGATAGAAAATTCTGAAAGACGCTTTTTTATTTCTTCGGTAAACTTAGCCAGTTCTCGGATTGCATCTGATTCCTTCAAATGATTAAATTCTGCCATCAAGGGCGCATTAAAGAACTCTGGAAAAACAGCAAAGTCGGAGCGATATCCCGATACCGAGTCTACAAAATATTCCACCTGCTGCATTAGCTGATCAAGGTCTACATATGGTCGCATTTGCCACTGTATTAATCCCAATCGCACTATGGTTTTTACCGTAGTTGGTGTCTTAGTTGGTTTCGTATAATAGATATTGTCCCACTCCATTAGCACAGCATACTCCGCTGAAGCGGTATCTCCTTCAAGATATCCCTTAATAACACGAACAGGGTGAAAGTCGTTTGATATCTGAAAATTCAAAACAGGATCACTAATTTCTCTTCGCTTTACCGCATCGATATACTCTTTTGGCGAAAGTTGATTATTGTATTTATGATAATTGGGCATTCTACCTCCAAATACAATTCCTTTCAGGTTTAAATTTTCGCATAATTCCTTACGGTAATCGTATAAACGACGCCCTAGGCGTAATCCTCTAAAATTAGGTTTGATAAATACTTCAATCCCGTATAGCACACCTCCTTCACTGTTGTGATTCTTGAAGGTGCTTTTGGTAATGATGTCTGCGTATGTATGATCATCGTCAAACTGAGAATAATCTACAATAATTGACAAAGCACACCCTGCAATTTCACCATCAATTTTAACCAGAATTTGTCCTTCTGGAAAAAGATCAATTAACTTTTGGATCGCACTTTTTGGCCAATATGAATTCCCAAGCCCTGAATAAGACTCTTGTGTTGCTTCTTTTAGCTCTTGATAGTCTTCTATCGTGAGATATGAAAGTTCAATATTCTCTATTTTTTTTTCGTCCATCTTACATTCCTAACAAGTAGGCAAATATTAAGGGTGCAACAATGGTTGCGTCACTTTCAATAATGAATTTTGGTGTGTTTATATCCAGTTTCCCCCAAGTAATTTTTTCGTTTGGAACTGCGCCAGAATAACTTCCGTAGCTAGTTGTTGAATCACTTATCTGACAAAAATAACTCCAGAATGGAGTATCTGTTCGTTCCATATCTTGATACAACATAGGCACCACACAAATTGGAAAATCACCTGCGATTCCTCCTCCAATTTGGAAGAAACCTATTCCATTTTTAGAATTTTCGGTATACCACTCGGCTAAAAAAGTCATATATTCTATTCCACTCTTCATGGTGCTCGCCTTAAGCTCACCTTTTAGCACATAGCTTGCAAAAATATTCCCCATAGTACTATCCTCCCAACCTGGACAAATAATAGGCAGGTTCTTCTCTGCAGCTGCATACATCCAAGAGTCTTTAAGGTCAATTTCGTAATACTGCTCCAAAACGCCACTTAATAACAACTTGTACATATATTCATGGGGCAAATATCGTTCTCCATTGGCTTCAGCATCCTTCCAAATCTTTACAATATGCTCTTGGATTCTTCTAAAAGCCTCTTCCTCAGGAATACAGGTATCGGTAACTCGGTTCAAACCTTTTTCAAGTAAATCCCATTCTTCTTGTGGTGTTAAATCGCGATAATTTGGCACTCTTTTATAATGTGAATGTGCCACTAGATTCATAATATCCTCCTCTAGGTTGGCTCCAGTACAAGAAATTATTTGCACCTTATCTTGACGAATCATTTCAGCAAAAATCTTTCCCAACTCCGCTGTACTCATAGCACCAGCAAGCGACACCAACATTTTAGCGCCGTTGTTTAGCTGAGTTTCATACCCTTTTGCTGCATCGACCAAAGCCGCCGCATTAAAGTGTAAATAGTACTTTTCAATAAATTCTGAAATTGCTCCCTTAGTAGTCATCTTCTTCTTCGTTGTTATTTTTTGAAATTCCCTTTTTTGAATCGTTAAATTTACTTTCGTATTCTTCGTGTTCTTCTGTTTCTGAAAACTTATAACTTAACATCTTATAATACAATTTTGCCGCCAGAAAATCTGGAGATTTATCGGCTTCATTCGGGCAAAGTTCAACAATGTCAAAACCTACTACATTCTTTTCAGCAAAAACCTGTTTCAAAAACTCTAATGTTTCATACCAAAACAATCCACCAGGTTCTGGAGTTCCTGTTGAAGGCATAATAGAAGGATCTAATGCATCTAGATCGAAAGTAATAAAAACATTTTCACCCAAGGCTTCAATCACATTATCCATCCAATATTCATCATTAGCCATATCGTGAGCAAACCAAGTCTTTTCTAGATCTAGAACACTTGTTTCGGCAACATCCATGCTTCTTATACCTACTTGAATCAAATTAGTAGTTTGACTAGCCTCATAAACAGCACAGGCGTGATTGCATTTTGAACCTTGATACTCCTTACGTAAATCTGCATGAGCGTCAATATGCAAAACCGAAAGATTGTCAAAACATTCATTGAATGCTCGAATGGCACCTATTGAAATACTATGTTCTCCACCAAAAATGGTAACAAACTTGTTTTTAATAATATGTTCTTTAGTTACTCGGTGAACCTCTTCTACAACTGCTTCAGGTGAAGATTTTTCAAAGATAGGATCTGCTAAAAAGACTCCCAGTTTATAAACTTCACTTTCAGTTTCGATATCATAAAGTTCCATATTTTCTGAAGCATGTAAAAATGCCTCGGGGCCTTTATCTGCTCCTTTTTGAAAGGTACTTGTTCCATCGTAAGGAACAGGAATTAATACAATTTTTGAAGTTTCCAGAGACGCATATTTTTGCGGAATTCCGGCATAAGTTCTAGTTGTCATAACCTAAAATGTTTAGCAATTGCTCACTTGTTTGTTGATTTGAAAATAGTTTAGTTGTGATGTTTCCATGAACATCTTTGTCAATTAATATATGCTTTGGCGAAGGAATTAAACAATGTTGAAGTCCGCCAAATCCTCCAATCGATTCTTGATATGCTCCTGTATTAAAAAACCCTATATATAATGGTTTCTCTTTTTTAAATTTTGGCAAATAAATGGCAGCCATATGCTGTTCACTGTTGTAATAATCATCACTATCGCAAGTCAATCCACCTAATAAAACACGTTCATACTCATCGTTCCAACGATTGAGCGCCAACATGATAAAACGTCGATTGATTGCCCAAGTATCTGGTAGTGTCGTGATAAATGACGAGTTGATCATATTCCATTTCTCTCTATCATTTTGCTGTTTCTGATAAAGAACTTCATAGATTGCCCCACCACTTTCTCCTACGGTAAAGCTTCCAAATTCGGTGAAAATATTTGGCACTTCAACTTCAGCTTCAGAACAAGTAATATTAATCTGATTTACGATTTCATCAATCATGTAATCATAATCATAATCGAAAGCAAGGGAGTTCTTAATTGGAAACCCCCCACCGATATTTAAACTATCTAAGGTTGGGCATATTTTCTTCAGACTCACATACACTTTCAAACATTTAACAAGCTCATTCCAATAATAGGCGGTATCCCGGATTCCAGTATTGATAAAGAAGTGCAACATTTTTAATTCTACTTTATCGTTTTCCGCTAACTGATTCTTATAAAAAGGAACAATGTTCTTATAACCAATACCCAGTCTAGATGTGTAAAACTCAAACTTTGGTTCTTCTTCAGAAGCAATGCGAATCCCAACCTTAAATTTCCCTTCAATTCCTTCGGAAAGCAATCCTAATTCCTCATAATTATCTATAATTGGAATACAGTTATGATGTCCTTCGTTAATTAACCTTGCAATATTCGTAATATATTGAGCGCGCTTAAAACCATTACATATCACAAAAGTATTGTTAGTAATTCTGCCTTCTTTCTTAAGGTTTTCAACAATATCAACATCAAATGCAGAAGAGGTTTCTATATGGATATCATTTTTAAGAGCTTCATTTAGCACATGTCTAAAATGAGAGCTTTTGGTACAATAGCAATAATTATAGCTTCCTTTATAGTTATTCTTTTCGATAGCCACAGAAAACCATTTTTTTGCGCGGTTTATATTCTCCGAAATTTTTGGGAGGTAGGTAAACTTTAAAGGTGCTCCGTATTCTTCCACTAATTTCATAAGGTCAATCCCATGAAATTCTAGCGATTTTTCATTTAATGTAAATTCCGTTTGAGGGAAATCATAAGTTTGATTGATTAAATCAATATACTTGGTATTCATAATATGCCTTTATGCTATTTGTAGATGAAAAATTAATAATTCAGTGCGCCAAGAATTGACACAATACGAAAAGGTACTGAATTATCAGATGCGGATTGGATTAAGCCAATAGGCCAATCTTTGGAAAGAATCTGGGCCCGAAAGCACAGAAAAAACGAAAGCTAGCTTTAAAATCCGGTTGTTCGCCTGGCGAACTGTTCTTGAATTTAACTTCCTAATCTTCAAAAACCCGAACACAGAAACATTGTTCAATTTGTTCAGCTAAATATTAGGCAAATGAATGAAAAAAAAATGACTTGCAAATTAATTTTATAAAAAAAATCACTTTTTTCCAATATTATAATTAAAAAACAATTTAACAGTTTGTTTGTTAGGGATTTAAGGCTAAATAATATCCATCTTTTTAAGAAGAAATGAGGCATTCATATTTTTACAAATTCCTTCTTTAAAGCGATAGTCGAAATGCAACTCATCGTCTATGATTTCGGCGTCAAAATAGTAATTTTTAACTTCCGAAAGTTCTTTTGAAATCTCACAAAGACTCAAATCATGGGTTGCAATAATTCCAGTAGAATTGGACGAAACTAATCGCTTCACGAATTTACGCGAACCAATTGCCTTATCCGTACTGTTGGTTCCCTTCAAAATCTCATCTAGAATTATAAAATATTGACCAGCCTTACCTTTGGGATTAATTTCATCAATAATAAACTTAAGCCGCTTTAATTCTGAAAAGAAATAAGACTCATCATCTGTCAATGAATCACTAGTTCGCATACTTGTAATCAACTTAATTGGCCGATAACTATATTCCGTTGCGCAAACAGGAAGCCCTATATTTGCCATAATAATGGAAAGAGATACCGTTCTTAAAAAAGTGCTTTTTCCAGCCATATTTGCCCCGGTAATAATAAAGAACTCTTCACGATTGATTGCAAAATCGTTGTTGATTCTTTTACCTTCTGAAATCAACGGATGTCCCAATCGAGTTGCTTCAATAATAAATTCTTCTGAAACTATCTTAGGAAAAGTATAATCCGGGTGGTTAAAACTAAAATTTGCTAAGGAATTATAGGTGTCGTAAAAAGCAATGACATCAAACCAATTTGCTACTTGTGCTTCATACATTAAAATCCATTTTTCAATTTTGAAGCATATCTGTAAATCTCGCAAAGCAAAAGCATTTGCAACGACTCCAATAAGCATATTATTTCTTTGATCGAATGCGTCTAGCATTTTTGAAAACTCCAGGAAAATCTGTGATGCTTTCGTAGTTTCAGATTTAATTTCAGCTTGCTTCTGACTTAAAATCTTTGAAGAAAACGACTCTGTTTCAATTAAATACAACAATTGGTGGTACTGCCTAAACGTATCTTGCGCTTTATTGGCATTGTGATAGAACCTGTTAATCTTTTTTAAATATGCACCGGTTACCCCCAGCCCAATTAACATCCAAATTATAGTAACCGACAGCGGAAGAATCGCTAGATAATTGAGGATAAAAATTGCGAGCGAGACGATTGAAAATACCGGCGGTAAATATCGCATACTTTTTGGCACGAAACGTTCATGATTTTTCAACCAACCTAGAATTTGTTTGGAATCAATTTCTACAGCAACTAAACTTCCTGTGGCTGCAAAGTTCTGCCGCCATTCGGGTTTTTCTGAAAGATCTAGTATTGCATCCTGTTTCTGTTCTATAGACCCAATTTCATTTGCCGTAAGAAGCTTCGCCAATAATTCTCTTCCTGAAGGTATTACAGTCCGGTTTAAATATTGAAAAAAGGAGCCCTTTCCGAAAAGGTCAATATCATAACTAAACTCGTGCAACTGATTCTCAAATTCTTTTCCCGGATCCAATTTTGAAACATCTCCATTTAAAACATCAATCTCGGTTTGATTGATAGTAACCAATGTTTCTAATTTTCTTTTTTCAATATTTAAATCGGTATGCCTAGAAACTAAGTAAACGAATAACGCAATCCCCGCTAAGAGCAAAGGAACTAGTATTCCTGCATTACTATAAAAAAAATAAAATACAGAAATTGTTGAACAGAAGACAATTAATCGAAGCACACTCGATCTTAATAGCTTTCTGGTAACTATAGAAAGTTCTTCCTCGAAAAAAGATTTTTCAGAAATATAAAATTGTAAGGGTTGAGACATACTCGCTTAGTGTCAAATGAACTAGAAACTTATAACCTCCCAAACATATCAATATCCTGTTGAGTAAGGTGTCTCCAGCGTCCGCGAGGTAAATCCTTCTTGGTAAGTGGTCCAATCGTCACACAATCAATATGAACTAAATCATACCCCAAATGTTCAAAAATGGTGTGGAGCACACTATTCCCAGTATGCTTTATTTTTAAACCAACTTCTTTCTTTGGTGCGTTTTTTATATAGCTAATTTCTTCTACTGAAATCAGTTTTCCTTCAATTTTTAGCCCTTCTTCAATTTTCTTAAGATCTGCAGCTTTTAAATTTTTATCGAGCTCTACGTGAAATAATCTCGCAAGGCCCTTTTTCATGAATTTTTGACGAAAAACATCATCGTTCGTAAAGAGTAGTAAGCCCGTAGAATTCCGTCCTAATCTTCCGAAGGGTTTAATTTTTGCGGTTGAAGCATTTGCAACAAGACCCATAACCGTATTTCCTTTACTCTCGCTATCTGTGGTTGCAAAACCTTTTGGTTTATTTAGAACAACATAAGCACTAGGTTCCGGGTTTAAACGGCGACCATCAAAGCGAACATCATCAGTAAGCGCTACTTTATGGCCCATTTCATTCACAATCTTACCATTTACCGTAACCAATCCTGTAGCGATATAAGTGTCTGCTTCTCTACGTGAACAAACTCCGCTATTGGCTATATATTTGTTTAGTCGGATTCCCGAAGTAGTTAATTTTTTATTGGTTGTACTTGGTACTTTTTCGCGCTGCTCCTCTTTTTTTACATCCCAACCTAATTCCTTTTTCTTTGGAGTATTTGGTTTTCTCGTGTTATCCGACTTCAACGGCGCATTTCCTCTCGCAGTACTTCTATTACGGGTATTATCACCACCTCTACTTGAAGGTTTTCCTTTGCCTTTACTATTTTGTTGTCTACTGCTCATACCTTATTTCGGAAATACCGAAAACTATTAAATTATTTTGCAAAGATACGCAAAGCCAACTGGGTTTCAAGCTACAAAGACTCAAATCACATTAAACAAATTGGAAGTCGTTTCTAATCGTTTAATTCAATGGTGGACTGTCGCTCCCTATTGACCACCAGCTTTGTAACATCTGGTCTTGAGTAATGCCCAACAGGATCAAAATTCTGTCGTTCTTCAAGCACGCTATTAAAATCTAGGGTATGGTAAATGTTGCCTTCTTTATTTAATACAGGTTCAACGAGCCACTCCCCGTCTGGCCCCGCGATACAACTTCCACCATTTGCTAAAATTTTAGATGCCCTTTCAAATATTTTCTCCAAATGCGGCGTGTTTTGTGGGAAGTCTTCAATTGTCATTAAAGCCGAAACAGAGATCACAAAACTTCGCGATTCTCTAGCGATAAAACGCGTAATATCTTTTGTGTTATGGTCGCTGCCTGGCCAAACGGCCACGTGCAGGTCTTCGCCCTGCGCGTAGAGCGAAGCTCTTGGCAGCGGCATCCAATTCTCCCAACAATTCAATCCGCCAAGTGTAAACTGTTTTAAAGAATGTGTTCTAAGGCCATTTCCGTCTCCAGGTGACCAAGTAAGTCGTTCATCATAGGTGGGCTGCAGTTTTCGATGCACCGATTCAATTTTCCCTGAAGCACTAACATACACCAAAGATGCATAAATACTATGCCCTCCGCGATCCAATGGGAGCTCGATAATTCCTAGATAAATGGCTATTCTATGTTTTTTGGCAAGTTCACAAACAGAATCCAAATCACCGTTTTCAATGGTAACAGCATTCCTTAGGTAATGCGCATGTAGTTCTTTATTAATTTTAGTATTCCACTCAGCACCATTGGTAAGTGCTAACCAGAAAGGATAGCCCGGTAATAATCCCTCCCCGAACACTATCAGATCAGCTCCGTTATTTCCTGCTTCGGAAATATACTTTTTTATTTTCTGAAGGGTTTCAACTTTATTTAACCAAACCGGTGAGATTTGACACAAGGCGACCTTAAGCAAGTTTTTATTTTCCATAACCTAAAGTTACTGAAAATCATGCTATAGTATACGATTCAACAATACATCAATATCGATGAGGACAATACTAAAGACACCTATTAAAATAATAAACTTTAAGATATTGTGTAGAATAATATAATGTAGCTTCTTGGCAGATATCCAAAGGACGATCAAAAATACTATCAGTGCAAATATGCTTCCGAAGAAGAAATAAAACATATAGCCCGTTTCAAACTTCGTTAACAACAGTGTGATTGGTACTAGAGTAAGACCTCCTAGGATTGTGAGCATCCATTTTGACACCTTTTCACCATAGACTACTGGAATTGTTCTATAGTTAAGCGCTAAGTCACCTCTAAGATTTTCTAGATCCTTTACAAGTTCTCTCATCGAAATTAACAGAAACAAAAATGTTGCATGAACGAAGATGACTAGATCGAAGTTTTTGTAATAAATAAAAACCGCGAAAAAAGGAACTACAGCTAGAATTGCCGCGGTAATATTTCCAACAAAAGGATGTTTTTTTAATTTGTGAGAATAGAACCAAATGCCAAAAATATAAATCGAAAAGAACAGCACCGCCTTAAACGATACATAACTAGCGAAAACTACCGATAAGAAATTAAGCACAAAATAACCTGTTAGTTTGGTGTTCTGACTCACCAATTTGTCTAACATAGTTTTTCTTGGTCTATTGATAAGGTCTTTCTCGCTGTCGTAAAAACTATTGATAATATAGCCACCAGCAATTGCAAATGAAGACGCCAATACCAGCATCAATAAATTTAAATCGAAAAGCACTTTTTTCAATGGAAGTTTAGGAGCCAGAATATAAATAGAGGTGAGGTATTGAGCAATAACAATTACCAAAATATTATATCCACGAACCACAGAAAACAAACTGAAAAACTTTAGTAAAAAGTGTTTTTGTTTTCTACTTAACATCTTTAAAAAGTAATGAAATGATAGTTAGAAGTTATAAACTACCTCCAATTTGTAGTTTTTTAAGGCCATTCTGGCTTCATCTATATTCTCTGTAAACCCGAGCATATATCCTCCTCCTCCAGAACCACACAGTTTCAAATAATATGCATTGGTTTCAATTCCGTTTTTCCAAAGCGTGTGGAACTCTTTAGGAATCATTGGTTTGAAATTCTCTAGAACGACTTTAGAAAGTTGCTTGATATTTCCGAAGAGCGAGTTAACGTTTCCTTGCAGAAAATCATCTACACAAGCATCGGTATGTTTTACAAACTGATCCTTTAGCATAGCACGAAAGCCTTCTTGCTTCATATTCTCCATAAAAATTTGAACCATAGGTGCAGTTTCTCCAGTGGTACCACTATCTAATAAAAACACGGCACCTCTTCCACTTTCGGTCTGTGAAGGAATTCCCGCAGGTTCTATATCTTCTTTTGAATTGATAAGGATGGGTAAGCTTAAGTAGCTATTTAATGGATCTAAACCCGAAGATTTTCCGTGAAAAAATGATTCCATTTCGGCAAAAATTGCTTTCAATTGTAATAATTTCTCTCTCGTCAAATTTTCAAGAACCGTTATTTTGTCCTCAGCATATTTATCATACACCGCAGCCACAAGTGCCCCACTACTACCAACTCCATATCCTTGAGGAATACTAGAGTCAAAATATAAGCCTTTCTCTACATCCATTTTTAAAGTGTTCAGATCGAAAGTAACCAAGCTTGGTTTTTCCGCATGCAACTTTTCTAAATGAGTGGTAAACCGCAGTAAAGACTGATTCGATTTATGGGTAGCTACAGTATGATGGGTATCAATTTTTAAGGCTCCTTTATAAAAGTTATATGGAATCGATAATCCTTTCGAATCTTTTATAATTCCATACTCGCCGAAAAGTAAAATTTTTGAATAAAATAAGGGCCCTCGCATAAGCTTGTAATAGGTTTGGTTAAAAATACAATTTATTACCCAAAAATTGAATTTCTTATGCAAAGATACAGGATGTAGTGATATTTTTACGAAAACACCTTGATAAATAACAAAATAACATGGCTCAACAATCGGATATTTAGTATCTTATACGCTATAATTGATGCAATCATGATGCGAATACACTTTCTCTTAGCGCTAGCTTATTTTTTCGCGATAGGCTCTCTTTTTGGCCAATCCCACATTTGGACTGGCAATGGTGGAGATCAAGATTGGTTTAATGCTGCAAATTGGTCCGCGAATACTGTTCCTGGCCCAAGTAGTGATGTAGTTATTGACAATAATTTTGTCGTTCAAGTGAATACACAACCTGTAATCGTTGCAAACATTAGTCTTATTGACAATGCTTCACTTACACTTGGAACCGATTTCACAGCAATAGAACAGTTTCTGATTGAAAGCGACGCATCCTTAGTATGGAATAGTGGTGGCTTTATAGGAGGTGCCATTATTCAAAACAATGGCGGAATATTAATGGCAAGCACCAGCGAAAAACACCTTACAGGCGCCAATCTTGAAAATAATGGCGCTATTTATATAATATCTATTGGTTTCCTCCGTCTTATCGATAGCCCAAAAATTACAAATACATCGACAGGAATTTTTGAAATTAACGGTTCCGGAAATCTCTCCCACCAATCTGGGAATCCAATTTTTGACAATGAAGGTTTGATCCGAAAACTTGGAGGTGCAAATGCAGGTTCGAGTTATATGATTACCAAAATGAATAATAGAGGAATCATCGATGTTGGTGAAAATCAGTCCCTTTTATTTTTAAGTGCGCTGGCCGAATTGAATAACCTTGAAACTGGAACACTTTCCGGTACAGGAACCTTTGATGTTACCGCGCCCTTTGTAACGCCTGGGACAATTTCTCCTGGAAGTGGTGATGTTGGAACCTTAGGATTTCTAAACAATTTTAACTTATCTCCACAGACCAAATTACGGTTTGATATTTTTGGACCCAATTCGGGAGAATATGATGTAATTGCAGTCACAGGTTTTCCAGATCTCGATGGAGAAATCCTTATTCGTCTAACCTATACACCAACAATTGGTGATGAATTTACTATTATCACTGCCAGCGAAATCAACTCCTGCAATTTTCCAGCGCAGGTTACAAGTACCATTGGCACAGGGCCACAATTCCTATTTGATGTAATTTGCGAAAACACTTTTGTAAAACTAAGAGTTGTAGAAGAAGTTTTAGACGTAACTGATTTTTCTTCGGAAGAGTATGCGTTTTATGTCCAACCCAATCCTGCATCAGAAACAATTAATATAGTTTTTAATGCTTCGGAAGGAGTTCGCTTTCCGACTCATAATTTATCACTTTCACTTTATAACGTTCTTGGACAGAAAGTAAAAACCATTGAAAATTTTTCAGAAGAAAAGACTAGTTTTCAAAGAGGAGATTTAAGTTCAGGAATGTACTTTATTCAATTAAATTCCGAAGAAAAAGCACTCGCCACCACTAAATTAATCTTGAAGTAAATTAAATTTCAATCGCACCAAACCCTATTTCATCTTCAATAAACTCACCATTTTTGCAAAATTGAGTGAGTTCATTCTTGATAAATTCTAAAACCGATTTCTTTTCATTTTCAGGATACAAAACGTGAACATTGGCACCTGCATCTAAGGTAAAACAAAGCTTACTATTGGTTTCTTTTCTGAAAATCCAAATCTTATTGATAATCTCCAAGGTGTTTGGTTTCATCAAAATAAAATACGGAAGCGATGTCATCATCATTGCATGTAAGGAAAGTGCCTCACTTTCAACAAGCTGTATGAATTCTGTAAGATCTCCACTTTCTAAAACAGAGATAAGCAGACCTAGATTGTGATTTGCCTGTGTAAAACGCTGTTCTGCGAATGGGTGTTTGTGCATTAAATCATGCCCCACCGTACTGCTCACTTGCTTCTCCCCTTTGTCCACCAATAAAATAGTGTCTTGGTAGTTTTTAAAATTTGTATGAACCGAATGCGGATATTTTATTCCAAAATAGTTACTACTTCCTTCAATCTTGGGATGTGCTCCCCAAACTACTAAATCTCCTTCAATACTCCTACTCGCAGATCCAGAACCCAATCGAGCTAAAAAGGAGGCTTTCTTTTTAAAATCTTCATCATTTATTTCGTCCTTACTCAATAAACTCTCAACACTCACTAAACACAATGCTAAGGCACTCATCCCGCTAGCTGAAGACGCTATCCCACTACTGTGTGGAAAACTATTGGATGTCGCTATCTTGAATTTATAGTCCTTCAAAAAGGGAAGGTACTTTAGTACGCGCTCAAAGAACTTTTCAATCTTTGGCTCAAAACTTTCTTCTCGATTTCCGTCTAAATAAACCTCAAACTCAAAGCCATCACTAGTCTTTTTCTGATAACCTAGTGTTGTCTTTGTGTTGCAATTACTAAGTGTAAAACTTATAGAAGCATTTTTAGGCAACTGCTCGTCGTATTTTCCCCAGTATTTCACCAAGGCGATATTACTTGGTGCTTCCCATGAGGCACTACCTAAATCTACCTTATTTGAGTATGGCCTTGGAATAAACTGCGCTTCGAACATTGCTGAAAATTAATAGAACAAATATAGCGAAATGAAATCATCAAAACTTTTGAACATAAAAAATCCAATTCCATTTACGAATCAATAACCCAACTTTAAAAATAGTTAAAGTCCTGCTAATGTAATAAGCTTTGTCATAGAGCGATAGTTTCTAGCGGTGGCATCAACTTCTAATTTTTTTTCAAAAAAATTAATTCCCATTTTGGCTTTCCCGGCGCCAGTTGCATAGTAGATATAAATACAATTTTTCGTAATGCTAAATTCTTCCTTAGTCGATGAAAAAGCTGCCGTGATATCCATATTTTCTTTGGAAGGATTTTCCTTTAATAAAATGAAGTAGCTTTTTTCACGTTTTTCATCAGAAAATGGACATTTTGATACAATTTGATTCAATTCTGAAGCTTTTTTAACCAAAACAGGAACATTAAAGCTATATTTAGCATCAATTGCCTCAGAAATTTTATTCGACAAATCCAGTTCTTTTTCCGAAGCATTAAATACTACATTCCCACTCTGTATATAGGTGATTACTTTCTCAAAACCTAAAGACACAAAAATCGATTTTAAGTCAGCCATCAAAATTTTTTTATGTCCGCCAACATTTATTCCTCTTAGTAATGCTATATAACAATCCATACTTATTCTGTTAAGGCTTTCGCTACAATATACCCACCAGTCCAGGCATTCTGAAAATTAAATCCGCCAGTTATCGCATCGATATTTAATACTTCGCCTGCAAAAAATAAATTATTGTGAATCCGACTGCCAAAGGTTTTGAAATTTACCTCTTTTAAATCAATTCCACCAGCCGTAACAAACTCCTCCTTAAAGGTGCTTTTTCCATCGACATCAAAATGAGAAGCCGTTATCTGATTGGTAAGATTTTGTAATTTCTTTTTCGAAATATCTGCCCAGGTCTCACTAGCATTAATTCCAGCCGCCATGACCAAACTTTGCCACAGTCGCTTTGGCAACTCAAACTGCGCGTATTTTAAAAGGGTTTGTCTGGGTTGTGTATTTTTTAAATCCATGAGTTGTTCCAAAGTATTTTCATCGGAAACATCAAGCAGCCAATTCACCTTAATACTAAATTTATAGCCCGTTGGCTCTAAAATTCTCGCTCCCCAAGCCGAAAGCTTTAAAATTGCAGGACCACTCATTCCCCAATGTGTAATTAATAATGGCCCTTCGCTTTCCAACTGCATCTTCCCTCTATCATCTACAACTTTTACCGAAGCAGTTGTCGCAATGCCTGGCAAGTCTGTAATCCGCCCATCCTTTATGTTAAATGTAAAAAGCGAAGGAACCGCAGGAACAATGGAATGCCCTAATCCTTCAAGCAATTTCCAAACTTTAGGGTTGCTTCCAGTAGCAATGACTAGCTTTGATGCTTTAAAATCTCCTTCAGATGTAGTGAGCAACCATTCCATTTCACGTTGTTGAATATCCTTAACTGAGTGATTTTTCAACACATCAATTCCCAACCGTTTTGTTTCAGATGTAAAGCAATCGATAATCGTCTGTGATGAATCCGTTGTTGGAAACATCCTTCCGTCTTCTTCAATTTTTAAGGTTATCCCTCTTTGCTCAAACCAAGCGATGGTATCGCCAGTCATAAAGCTATGAAACGGCCCTAAGAGCTCCTTTTCCCCACGAGGATAATTTTGTGTAAGTACTTTCGGAATAAATTCGGCGTGGGTAACATTGCATCTTCCACCACCTGAAACTTTCACCTTGGTGAGTACTTCTTTCCCCCTTTCGAGGATAGCAATTTTGAGCGATTTATTATTTTCCGCAGCATTTATTGCTGTAAAAAATCCCGCTGCTCCGCCGCCTATAATTATTATATCAAAATTCTTCAAATCCCTTTTTTAATTTGCGCAAACTCCTCACAAAGTGCCAAGGTTTCCTTTACATCTGTTAAGGTAGTTCTAGGGTTAATCAAACACATACGCAACACAACTTGCTTATTTAGCAAGGTTGTAACCAATAATGCTTTTTTCGAAGCAACAACTTGTTTAGAAATGTGTTGGTTCATTTTATCCAATGCCTTCTCGCTTAAATTTGCGCCAATTGGGTTGAACCTAAAGTTAATAACAGCCAATGTTGCTGGGGATATAACTTCCCAATGTGAGCTTTTCCGAAGTAGTGCTTCCACTTCTTCTGCCAGCTCGATACTATAAGTAATTGCTTTCCGAAAAGCCTTTAAGCCAAATGTCTTAATGGACATATAAAATTTTAATGCACGAAAACGACGCGTGAGTTGTACTCCGTGATCATAAAAATTAATCTCCGAAGTATTTCCTTCAATATCTCTTAGATACTCTGGTTCTTCGGTAAAAGTTTCCTTTAACCATTTGTGATTCTTAACCAAAAGACAACCCATTTCATAGGGTTGAAAAAACCACTTGTGCGGATCTACGGTGAGTGAATCTGCTTTATTAATTCCTTTCAATAGCGTTTTTCCATCCTTAGCAAGAATTGCCGCTCCGCCATAAGCTCCGTCAATATGAAACCAAACATTCTCTGTCTTACAAATTTTTGAAATTTCTGAAAGTGGATCAACAGTTCCCGTATTTGTCGTTCCTGCCGTGGCAATCAAACAAAAAGGCTGAAGCCCTTCTATACGATCTTTTGCAATCGCATTTTTTAGCTTGTTAATCGAAAATTTGAATTCAGCATCGGTAGGAATAACTCGAATTTGTTCCTTTCTGAAACCCAAAACTCGAATTGCCTTAATATTTGACGAATGTGCTTGATCTGACAAGTAGATTACTGCTTTGGAAAAATCATCTCCACATTTTATTCTTCTGGCCGTAACAATAGCGGTTAAGTTGGCCATTGATCCCCCGCTTGTAAAAATCCCTCCTCCTTTTTTAACTGGAAATCCGAATATTTTTAAGAGCCATCCCATTGTAACTATCTCCAACTCTGCCGCTGCAGGTGAAGCAGCCCAGCCTCCAGAAAAAATATTGAAGCCTGTAGCCAGTGTATCTGCCATAGCACTAATATAATTACTTGGCCCTGGGACAAAAGAAAACGATTTTGGGTGTGAAACAATTGCACTCTTTGTGATAACCTTGTCTAAAACAAAATCCAGCACCTGCTGAGGATCGGTGGCATTTTCTGGAGCTTCTTCCAGAAAAAGGTGGTCCATTTCTTTTCTGGAACCTGATGCAACTGGAAGTTTTTCATTTTGGGTATCAAAGTGCTCCACTATAGCATCCACTACATTATATCCGTAATCTTTCATAGCTTCCTTAGAAAGCTCTAACGTTGCATCATTCTTTTTCATACTACTATTTTCTTAGATGGTGCAAAAATACCTCTTTAATGAGATATAATAATCCTTCCTTCGGACTAATCCAATTTGTTGAAATCTTTTAGCCGTTTCATTTTTTGTTAATATGTTGGTTAATTGAACTTTTTTGGAAACCAAAATTCATTCATAAAAAACGCTATCTTACTCATACTTAATCATTAAACTAATTAATATGTTTTCAAAAGCAAACATTATCAGCACGATTGTAGCCACCGTTTGGGGGTTTGCAGGAGGGTATTTACTTTGGGGGATTTTAGCAGATCCCGTATTACAAGACCACATGGGTTCTGTCACAGGATTTATGAAAGATCCACCAGATTTCATTCACTTAATTCTAGGTTGTTTAATCCAAGCTTTTGCCTTCTCTACTATTTATGGTAAATGGGCTAACGGAACTTTTAGTGCAGGAAATGGGCTTAATCTAGGTCTATGGACAGGTGTTTTAATGGGACTCGGCTCAGGGTTAATCAACTTTGCCACCAGTAATATGTTAGATTTAACTGGAACAATAATTAACGGTGTGATTTATATTGTGTTTTTCGCAGTAACTGGTCTGCTTGTGGGATTAGTTTATAGCAAAACTAGTTAGTACATAGCTACTAAAACTAAAACCCTTATGCGAGAGTGTGAGGGTTTTTACTTTAGAATTGAACCTAAAGGGATGCTGTTTTCTCTTTCAACACTCCTTTGTAGCTATCGTATTCTACTTCTTTTATTTTAAAACGTTTTTCGGTAGGGTCAAAAACCTCGCAGGCATCGATTGGTGAAATATACAGATGTAGGGTCATTGCCCTTTGTGTAGACCTATTTGTCAATGAATGGTAGCCCATTCTATCTTCCATATAACTAAGTGTACCGGGGCTTAATTCCATAGAATTACAGTGTACTAATTCTCCGTTTTCCTCATTAAAGCGATCTTCTTTTAGAGTACCATCTACCTGATGTACCCAACATTTTTGTTCATCGTGGCCATGCACTGGGGATTGGTCTCCAGGTTTCCAGCAAATTAAGATCAATTCGTAGGTTGAAGTCCGTTCAATACAATTTCTAGCATAACCCTCTTTTTTCCAAAATGTAAATTTCTGAAATTCATCTTTAGGGATGTTCAACCTAGAAGCAAGCGCCACATAATCTTGAGGATCACATTCGTTTAAAGTATTAATAAGTTGTTGTAGAGATGTAATATGCTTCATTTTTATAAAGGTAATTACTTATTTATAAACAGACTAATATTCAATACATCATATACTAAACATTTCTTAATGACAAGAAAAAATGTTCCGCACCATTCCATTTACTTACCTTCGCACTATGGAAAAAACAGAGTTTTTAGAGAAGCATATATTTAATGATTTAGAGAATTTAAAGGAAGACATAGGGGCTGAAGGGACACATTATTTTTCAGAGGCAGATTTTGCCAAGGTATTGGAGCGTACAGAACATTTTGGAGTTGGAATCTACAAAATAGAACCTTGGCACGATGGGAAGTCTTACGAGGCAAAAGAACATGAATCTTATCGCAAAAAAGCCACGGATCCTAGATGGTACAAAAATGCTTTTATTGAATTTAAAAAAACTAAATTAGATCTTAAATACACTGCTACCTACAGAGTTTCGAATAAGCTTTTGACGAAATAAAGGTAACGCCAAATTCACAATTAAAATGATTAACGAGTCCTACTTTACGGCTTTTCCCACTTTGGAAACGGATCGTTTGCTGCTTAGAGCGGCAACTCTTGAAGATGCAATAACTCTCAAACATATTCGAACCAATCCGGATGTAATGCGGTATATGGATTCAGATCCACATTATGAACTGCAAACCTCTAAAAATTTTATTTCGTACAACCTCGAAGCATATGAAAACAAGAAGGTTATCTATTGGATGCTAGAAGAAAAATCTAGTTGCACGGCCATTGGCGATTTTTCCTTTTGGAAAATTGATGAAAAACATCACAGAGCAGAAATTGGTTATACTTTAAATCCAGATTATTGGGGGAAGGGTTATATGAAAGAAGCGATGCTCGCCTTATTCTCTTTCGGATTTAAAGACTTGAACCTACACAGCCTTGAAGCCAATATAAATCCGAAAAATGAAAACTCTAAAAATATCCTCCTTAAACTCGGATTTCAGAAAGAAGCTTATTTTAGAGAAAGTTTTTTTTACAATGGAACCTATCTAGACAGTGAAATTTATTGTCTGTTGGAGAAAGATTTTGTTTCGGCTAGTAAACTTTAAATCTGTATTTAAAAACAGGAAAAAACCTCTTTTTAGTGATTCCTTGATTTGGTAATTTCACGGTCCAATTCAAAAAGCTGAAAACACTACATTTCTTAACAACTAAGCTAGATAAACCACTACACAAGTATTTGTTAGTCGTTTTGACTTTGGAAGTACTCCTTTTAAACTTATTCCTAATGCTTTAATTCTTATTAGGCATTTATTTAATAAGCTTTTAACTTAAGTATAAAGATCCCGTAGAAATCAAAAAAATAGATACGTATTCAAGTTAAACCAACAAAAAAGCCTCTCATTTCTGAGAAGCTTTTTGTGCGGGCGGGGAGAGTTGAACTACTATATTTTGAACTATTTAACAACCTAAGTAAATGCTACAAAAGTAATACGAAGTGTGTATTAATAAATGATAATGAAGTTATTTTCAAATCCAATAGGATTAAACAAGATACAACAATATGCTAAAATCGTTGGGAAACCGTTGGGAAAATATTATATTTGATATGTTCAAATGTAAATTCTACTATAATGGCTTCAATCAAATTCCGACTTCGGAAAAAAACCGACAATTCAACAATCTATCTAAGACTTTCAATAGACCGCGATAACGTTTTTGAAAAAAAAACTGGCTTACATATCAATTCTAAGGATTGGAGTAATGATACTGGACTTCCAAAACAAAATGGAACAGGAATAAATAAAAACCTTGCCACTAATCTTAAGGAGTTACGAGATACCATCATTAAAGATTTAGACAATGCCTTGTTAACAGGCGTTGAGGTTTCCACTAAGTGGCTAGGACACCGTATAAATATATTTTTTGGAACTACCACCGAAAATGAAAAAAGCGACTACCTAACCGATGCCATCCAATACATCATTGATAATGGTAATTTACGTGAAAATTCAAAGGGGGGTTATGGACTATCTAAAAGCCGAATAAATGACTATAAGCGTTTTAAATCTCTAATGACTAATTATGAAATTACCATTGACAAGAAAATTAAGGTAAAAGATGTTGATTTGATTTTTACGAAAGAAATGGAACGGCATTTCGTGAATGATTTGAAATATGAAATCGGATATACCAAAAGAATGATAGGAAACCTAAAAACCGTTTGTTATGAAGCGGAAAAAAATGGAGTTGCTGTGAATCCATTATTAAAATTTGTAAAGACAAAAAAAATAAAAAATGATTATGTCATATTCTTAACGGCAAAAGAAATACAACAAATTGAGAAAACCCATATACTAAATGAAAGCCTTAACAATGCCAAAAAATGGTTGCTACTGGGTTGCTGTCTGGGCTTAAGAGGTAATGATTTATTGAGTATTACCGAAAAGGACATACTTAAATTTGAAGATATTTCCATAATTGTCAATAAGAACCAAAAGACAAACAAACTATCGGAAATACCATTAACTCCACGAGTAGAGCGTATTTTAAAAGACGGACTTCCTAGAAAAATATCTCAACAAAGATTAAATGATTATATAAAGTTAGTTTGCAAACAGGCAGGAATTGACACCCTAACCGAAGGTAAAAAAACGGTTAAAATAGAGATTGAAGAAAACGGAAAGAAAGTAAAAAAGAGAAGGTTCAAATTAGGAACTTATCCGAAACACGAATTAATAACCTCTCATTCATTTAGAAGAACGTTCGTAACTCTAAATTCTGGTAATATGTCCAATATGGATATTATGAAAATAACTACTCACACAACCGAAAAAATGTTAAATAATTACAAGGGCGATACCGTTACGGATATTGAGTATTTGAGATACCTAAAAACTAAACTAACCAATAGTGAAACCAAAATCTTTGCAGTTAATCATAGTATTTTAACAGCATAAACTAAACAACTAAAGAAAGTATTCTATAATGTCATTTACTTCTTCGAAGTGATAATTATGAACACGGGAAGTTATGCTACCCAATCCGATTAACGGCAGTATTAAACATAATAAACTAAAAATCAAAGGCTTAACTACTAATTTATCTTACATTCTATTTGTTCATAAGATTGTTTTATCAAACAGTTTAACCTCTTTATCTTTACTTCAAAGTAAAAACACAAAAAAAGGCATCAAACCTACTTGCGTAAAGTTCAACACCCTTGTATTCTGGAAAATCAAAGGTATAAAATTTTACGATAATGGTTACGCCAATTATTAATTAAAATTTAATACCCTATGAAACAAGTTACATTAATCGGGATTACTCCCGAAGAATTACAATCTTCAATCTTAGAAGGCGTAAAAACCCAGTTACAAGACTTTAAAAAGAATTTCGAGCCTAAGACGCCAGTTGAATATTTAGGGCGTTCAGAAGTGGCTAAAATGCTTAAAGTGAATATCACAACTATTCATAACTACACGACAAAAAACATACTTACTTCTTATCAAATTGGAAGGCGAGTATTGTACAAACGTTCAGAAGTAGAATCCGCGATTATTCAACTTAAAAAATAGTTGAGATATGACAACGCACATACCAACACCCGTTATTCACCTTTTCAAAGAGGTGAACGAAGGAAAATATAGGAGCGTAAAACATTACGAACTTCTAAAAGTACGCAACGGTACTACACAACTATCCGAACTTATTAATTTAAGTAAAGACAGAAAATGCGCGCAATCTATGCCCGATTACTGGCTTAAAATTAGACTGGGTAACAAATGGAGTAAATGTATTACAGGACTATTCAAAACTAGTCTTGTAAACAGTTATAAAGGAGATTCAGAACGAAAGAAGAACCTCATCATTGTAAAATTTTCCGATAACGAAAAAGAAGTTACTATCTACTTCTTTAAAGACTACTATACGCGCAATTTAGGCGACGTAACCCAATATATAACATCATAGTTCAGAAACAATAAAGGAGGGCGTAAACCCTCCTAAAATTGTTCAAATGTAGTTAATACTGACAACGCATTAACATAATCGTAAATATACGAATTTCCATTGACTGATTTATTAAAAATATTGATATTAAACCCTGTGATAATAGAAAAACTAAACTCTAATCCTTTATTGGTTTGGGTAAAGGACATCGAAAAACTCAATTTTGATAAGGAAACAATTCAAACTAAAAGAATCAAAGAATTTGAAGGAATATATTTCTGTTTCTATGAATATAAAGTTGAGGTGCTATTTAAACCACATTACTTTTTTAATAATGGACTTCATAATGGTAATGACTTCACTATTTTAGATTGTATAAATCTAATTCGAACCTTCATAAATAAATTTGAAATCCCTGGAGATGAAGCCAAAATAATTAATATCGAATTTGGAGTAAATGTATTGCCTCCACTATTTATAAAAGACCTAATTTCATTTATCATTTATCACAATAATAATGCATTTGTAAATCATACTGGATTACCCTTTAGCAAAGTAGCAACCTCAACAAATAGAGCAGGAAAATGGAATTCTCATAAAATAATAAAAGCCTATGCAAAAGGTTTACAGCACCCCGAGTTAGTTAATCCTAATACTTTCCGATTTGAAGTGAAAAGCAAGCGAACCGCCTATATTAAACGAAGTCTAGGCATTACAACAATTCAAGACCTACTAAGCATAGAACCGTATATAAAAATGCAGGAAATCATTCTAAAAGAGTTTAAGAACGTTCTAATTTTGGATCCTGACGCTTCACCCACTTTAACAATCAAAGAGCAGGATAAACTATCTCAATACCTAAATCCATGTACTTGGTATCGAATCATAAATGAAAATAAAAGAAATCATTTTAATAAACACAAACAAAGGTATTATCGACTAATCCAAAAAGACAGAAATAATTTAAAATTGATATTAACTAATCTTATAGAATCGAAGTTAATAGAACTAAAAAAAGGTGCGAATTCTACACCCGCTAAAAATGATAAAAAAGATGCGAATTCTAGTATTAGTATATGTAAACCTTGCACTCTTTTAAATAATTCAATTCAAATATAATTTACTCAAAAAAGAATCTAGAGTAATAGTATTTCTAGGTCATACATGTACGCGGGAGCATCCATCAAAGATTTGGATTAAAAAGTAAAACGATACGCGCGTACGCGAGGGATACAATAATAAAACTTTTTCGACCTATACGCGCACGTACGAAGCACAACCATATAAATAATATTAAGTCTAAGATTTTATACCAGTCATTACGCGCGTACAGATAGGGGAATATAAAGCGATGAGGTAATTGATTAATCAACTTATTTCAAATTAACTAATTAATCTTTTTAATTATACAGTCAACTGATTAATATTGAAAATCGGCACAGTATCGTGCGCGTGATTGTTTTCGTAACGGTAAAAAGAAAATACACTAATTGTTTTTCTCACGGTAAAAAAGGAATGAAACCTCGACAACTGAGTTTTTAATAATCCTTAGAATACCCAAGATAAAAGTTTGTAAAAATCTTATCTTTAGTTTATTCGAGTGTAATAGTGTACGTTCCATCGGTCACATTCATCAGAACAAATACTCCAACGAACTTCTAAAACATCATTCACAATAGAAATGTATCTAGAATTTTCATAAACGTTTATATCCATAACACCCCCAACTATACTATAAAGATATTCATAGGTATTGCTTTCACAATTTCCCACAACACCACCATACACTAAATCAGTATAAGTGCCATCTTCATAAAACGTTGTTCGTGATTGTGTTTGACAATCGTTAGCAAGATTGTCTGAAGTAATTTGTCCGTACTCTTTGATTACAAATCTATTGACTTGCCATGTGCCTATTATTTGTTGAGTAATTGTTTGCTCAACAGCATCATCACTTTTATTACAGGCAATGAAGATGAAGAATAAAATAGTGCAAAATCTCATAGATTAATTTAAACTAAAAAGAATACCACAAAAGTAAATGAAATAATTTTAATTACTTTTAATCTATTCAACTCCGCTTTTTATTCATTTTATGCTATGTATAGATTCTTAGATTGGTTGTTTTCTAAAAAAGGAGAAATAATCTTTTATACTTTAAGTATATTTATCTGTTTGGCAAGTATTTGCTTAATCTGGTTTAATTTGAAATGAAAATAGAAATTGAAGGGTTTTATTTTAATAGTTGGGAAACGGTTGGGAAAACTTTAAACGAAAAAAGCGCAAACATCTATATAATAGTTGTTTACGCCTTTTTAATGTGCGGGCGGGGAGACTCGAACTCCCACGCCGTGAAGCACTAGATCCTAAGTCTAGCATGTCTACCAATTCCATCACGCCCGCTTTCGGACGGCAAATATAATCAATCCTTCTAAATTTGAAACAACTTATAAAAAATTTTTAAAATTAATAAGAATATTGATTCTAAGAATTCAAAAGATCTTGAATTAATCTATCTGAGGTGGATGTTTTGAGTAATTTTAACTGTTCAATCATTAACTGTTTTGTTTCTTCTGAATATTCAATTAGAGCATTTTCTTTGCTAAAGTCATATCCTAACTTTTTAAACAAAGTGTCACTCCATTCATTTCTAATACAATCTATTACCAAATGAATTCTATCCGTTTTTCCATTATTCTCGACGCGATGAGGAGTATTAAAATTTCCGTACCAACAACTTCCCACCTCCATAACTACCAGTTTACGATCAATATAAAACAACACATCTTTATTGGTAGTAATTGGTATATGCAGCCTAAATACTCCATTATCATATCCTAAATCGTGATCGGTATGTTCATGGATTTTGCTGCCAGCTGTCAGGTTTAGAAGTCTAACTGATTCCTTATCACACTCTAAACCAGCCAATACTTCTTCAAAATAAGGACATTTTTTCAACAAGTTTGTGTCCCTAAACTCTCCATGAGGTGAAAATGCTGTAATATTTGATGGATCTCCATCTATTGATCGTAACGAAATACATTTCCAATCGCCCGAAAAATCATTTTGATTAAAGTGTTGTGGAAACTGAAAAGCCTCACAAGTTTTTAAATTTTCCAACAATTTAGTTTCTGAAAAATTAAAAGGTAAAATAGCACTATTCATCATAAATCAACTGATAGAGAGATATCCAAATTTAATTCATTTTTGTACTTTTAGCAAAAATTTTATTTAAATGGAAAGCGCCAAATCTTATATCACTGAACACAAAACTAGGTTTCTAGACGAATTAATCGAATTATTAAAAATTCCTTCAATTAGTGCGGACTCTGCCTATAAAAAAGATGTGATACAAACAGCCGAAATTGTTAAAAAAAGCCTTGAAAAAGCAGGCTGTGATTTGGTCGAAATTTGCGAAACACCCGGTTATCCAATTGTCTATGGCGAAAAAATTATAGCCAAAAGTCTTCCTACTATTTTAGTATATGGACACTATGATGTGCAACCACCAGATCCAGTAGGGCTTTGGGATAGCCCACCATTCGAGCCTGTTATTAAAAAAACTGATACACATCCAGAAGGAGCAATTTTTGCACGTGGTAGTTGTGATGATAAAGGACAAATGTATATGCATGTTAAGGCCATGGAATATATGACTTCCACTAATCAATTGCCTTGTAACGTAAAATTTATGATTGAAGGTGAGGAAGAGGTTGGAAGTAAAAGTCTTGGTTGGTTTGTAAGTAAAAACCAAGAAAAACTAGCGAACGATGTGATTCTAATTAGTGACACCGGAATGATCGCGCCAGATGTACCATCTATTACAACTGGCTTGCGAGGGTTAAGTTATGTGGAAGTAGAAGTAACCGGTCCAAATCGTGATCTTCATAGTGGTTTGTATGGAGGTGCAGTTGCAAATCCAATTAATATAATAACTAAAATGATCGCTTCACTTCACGATGAAAATAATCATATTACCATACCAGGATTTTATGATGCGGTGGATGAGTTATCTACTGAGGAAAGAGCAAAAATGGCGAAGGCGCCTTTCAGTAAAGATGCATACAAGAAAGCATTGGATATAGATGAGTTATATGGTGAAACTGGTTACACTACCAACGAGCGCAATTCAATACGCCCAACATTGGATGTCAATGGAATTTGGGGTGGTTATACAGGAGAAGGTGCAAAGACCGTTATTGCGAGTCAGGCGTTTGCAAAGATAAGTATGCGTCTTGTTCCAAATCAGGATTGGGAGAAAATCACCGATTTATTTGTAAAGCATTTTGAAAGCATTGCACCAAATGGGGTTCGTGTTAAGGTAACGCCACATCACGGCGGACAGGCATATGTAACACCTATTGACAGTCTAGGATATCGTGCTGCTGAAAAAGCCTATGAGAAAACCTTCGGAAAAACTCCAATACCACAACGTAGTGGAGGAAGCATACCTATAGTGGCGTTATTCGAAAAAGAACTAAAAAGTAAAACCATTTTGATGGGCTTTGGGCTAGACAGTGATGCTATTCATTCACCAAATGAGCATTTTGGAATTTGGAACTATCTGAAAGGAATTGAAACTATTCCTCAGTTCTATCATTATTTCACTGAAATGAGTAAATAATTTAATCTTAATTATACTAAAAAGCCTTGTTGAGTTCAACAAGGCTTTTTTACTTTGATAGTGCTATGAGTTGTTAAATCTTCTTGACATACTCTGTAATTATCACAATCTGAACGCCATCCACTTTTCCTTCAATATAAGTAGCGTTTTCGTGATCTAAAGAAATACGTCTTACTGCAGTTCCTTGTTTCGCCACCATACTAGAACCTTTTACTTTTAAATCTTTAATTAATACAACATTATCTCCAGCCTGTAGTATCACTCCATTTGCATCTCTATGAACCAAAGCCTCACTTTTATCTTCAGCATCACCTTCGGCGGCCGCCCATTCCAATTGCTGATCTTCCATATACATCATATCGATTAAGCCTTGTGACCATCCTCCACTTTTCACTCGGTGTAACATTCTCCAGGCCATTACCTGCACTGGTGCTGCGGGACTCCACATACTATCATTTAAGCACCTCCAATGGTTTAAATCTCGCTCATCCGTATCAAACTGAGCAATACAAGTAGTACACGCATAGATAGCGTTGTCTTCACCCTTAATATATTCTGGAGTCTTTGGGACCTCATAGACTGCCAAATTCTCTGGTTCGGCATGTCCACATAACTCACATTTATCTTCAGCTCTTTTCTTTACTTCTCTTTCGAAACTCATACTTGGTAAAATTTATTCGTTGCAAATGTAGCAAATTATGGCAGTTGGATTAAACACCATAGTTAACTAATTTACAATTCAGTTTTTCATCCGTATATTATTTTTACTCTACGTTTGTAGAATTAAAATATTATCTCTATGTTTGTAGAGTGAATTCTAATCTTGTAGAGACAAATGCAACTTACAAACGCCGAAGAACAACTTATGCAGATCCTCTGGAAGCAGGAACGCGCATTTATGAAAGACCTTATAGATGCTCATATGGACCCCAAGCCTGCCACCACAACTGTCGCAACTCTTTTAAAACGAATGCAGGACAAAGCCTTCGTTGACTATATCCAGTATGGTCGATCACGTGAGTATTTTCCCCTAGTGAAGAAAAAGGATTATTTTTCTAAACACGTTAATGGACTTATTAAAAACTTTTTTAACAATAGTCCGTCGCAATTTGCATCCTTTTTTACTGAAGAAACAAATCTTTCAAAAAAAGAATTGCAAGAACTGAAAAGCATTATCGATACAGAAATTCAAAAGAAGTAATTATGGAACTGTACATTTTAAAATCGTCGGCTTGTCTGTTAATTTTATTTTCATTCTATAAATTATTTCTAGAAAATGAAAATATGCACACCTTTAAACGCTTTTACCTTCTTGGTTCTTTGGTGGTTGCATTTACAATTCCGTGGATTACTTTTACTAGTTATGTAGAAGTTCCTGTAACATTTTCAAAGGTCTTTAGTGTTGATCCTGTAGATATTGTTGCTTCAGAAACAGTAACGACTACAAACTATCTTTCAGGTATTTTATGGACATTGTACGGAATAGGAGTCTTATTTTTTAGTTTCAGATTCTTCAGAAACCTAAGCAGTCTAGTTGCCAAAATAAAACACAATCCGAAATTAAAAAAGAGTCGTATTACCAATGTATTACTGAGCAAAGAGATAACTCCGCATACCTTTTTTAGCTATGTTTTTCTCAACAAAAAACGATTTGAAGCAAATGAAATCCCATCTGAAGTTCTTCTTCATGAACAAACACATGCGCTTCAAAAACACAGCCTTGACGTATTATTTATAGAACTCATTCAAATTATCTTCTGGTTCAATCCGCTCGTTTATTTACTGAAAGGCGCTATGAAATTAAATCACGAATTTCTAGCAGATCGAGCTGTTATTAATAATGGTAATATGCCTAGCAATTATCAAAACTTATTATTGGCGTTCTCATCTAACGCCACGCCTCAATTGGCAAATTCAATTAATTATTCATCTATCAAAAAAAGACTCACAGTTATGAAAACAGAAACATCAAAACGCCAGGCGTTGCTTCGAAGTTTAGTATTGCTCCCGTTGGTTGCCCTCTTAGTCTTCGGTTTTAGCACCAAAGAAGTTATTCAGAAAAATGTACAAACGACAATGTCAGAAACAAATCCTGAAAAAGCTTCAGCAGAAGAAATTCAAGTATACAATAAAATGGCTTCATTTTGGAATGAACGTTTCGCTCAACCAAACTCGGACCGCACTATGCCGCTTAATGAACTTAAAAAGCTCGAGTCCACCTTTCGTAAAATGACTTTAGACCAAAGAAAAAATGCAGAACCTTTCCCAGCCTGTGCCCCATTGAACAATGCAACTCAAGATCAGATAAAAGAGTATAACAAGCTTGCCAAAAAGTACAACACAATGGATAGGGACAATATGTACGTCAAGAAAAAAGATGTGGAGCGTTTACAATATATTTATAATCTAATGACCGCAGAACAAAAAAAGAATGCCGAGCCTTATCCAAAATTACCACCCCCACCTGCTGCACCAGCAGCGCCCAAGGTAATAAAAGGCGTAAATGATATGGATGGCAATGTTCCACCGCCACCCCCACCACCTGCTACAAAGGCTACAAAGGCTACAAAGGCTACAAAAGCACAGTTAAATGACTATAATCACCTTGCGGAAAAATACAAGTTCGCATCAGAAAACAAAATGTCTATTAAAAAAGAAGATGTAGCGCAACTATATCAAATCTATAACCTCATGAATACTGAGCAACGAAGATATGCAGAACCCTTTCCAAATTTGCCGCCACCTCCACCAGGTGCCTTGCCAGCGACAGATCCAGCAGTTTACATTATTGAAATGGAAAAGAAAGGAGCCACTTTTTATTTGGGAAAAGAGGAAATTAGTGCAGACAGGGCAATTGAGATAGTTAGAAAAGACAACTCTTTTCAATTTGTAGTACGTAATGAAAATTCAAAAAATCCAATTGTAATATTAAACGGTTGTTAGATAATTAGCCAAAATTTACTGATTAAGAATAAAGAGCCTCGAACATTCGAGGTTTTTTTTGTAACAAATTGAAAAATAAAGCGTTCTAATAGTCTGTCAATCAGTCCGCCTTTGGTGGATCAAAATCAATCACTCTATGTTACAACGCTTTTTTATTTTTTGCTCAGGTGCCGATACGGATATTCTGGACGAATGCTCTGCTGGCGAACAAACTAAGTTTGCAGGAATTGGAGCCACCGTTTTCTTTACAGCCATTATGGCTACTATCGCAGCAGCCTATGCCCTATATACAGTTTTTGATAATTATTATACCGCAATTTTTTTCGGATTAATTTGGGGGCTTTTAATTTTCAATCTCGATCGATTTATTGTTTCAACCATTAAAAAACGAAATAATTTTTTTGATGAATTTTTGCAGGCAACTCCAAGAATACTTTTAGCCGTTATTATAGCAATTGTCATTGTAAAACCCTTAGAACTAAAAATTTTCGAAAAGGAAATTAATCAAGTTTTATTGGAAGAGAAAAATGCAATGACGCTGGAAAACAAAGACCAGTTGGCGCTGCAATATACACCTGGAATCACAGCACTCAATTCAGAAATTGAAACCCTTAAGAAAGAGATAACAGATAAAGAAGCGGAAGTAAATGCATTATACGACACTTATATTTCTGAAGCGGAAGGAACTGCAGGAACCGAATTACTTGGAAAAGGTCCTGTTTATCAAGAGAAACGAGACAAGCACGATGCAGAACTTGCGGCTTTAACTGCTCTAAAAACTACAAATGCTTCTAAAATAGAAACAATTGAATCGCAGATTGCGGGACTCGCTTCAGAATATCAAACAAAAGTTGCCGAAACACAACCCGTAATTGATGGTTTTGATGGACTAATGGCCAGAGTAAACGCATTAGAAAAATTACCTTGGTTACCCTCGTTCTTTATCTTTTTATTGTTTTTGGCAATTGAAACCTCCCCCATTATTGCCAAATTACTGTCTCCAAAAGGCGCCTACGACCTTAAGTTGGAGGAACAAGAAAGTGCATTAACTTCTTGGGTTGTACAGCAAAAAACCCAAAGAGACATATTAGTTACAACAGATAGAGATGTAAATAATAGAGTATACGCAGATATTGCGGAAGAGCAAGAATTATATGACTACAAACGTAAAAAAGCCCGAGAGCTAATGCAATTGCAGGCAGATGCTTTTTATAAAAAACAGAAAAGCATCTTGTAATTGTTACAGCTAATTAAAAGCTTCTTAATCTATCTAAAATGACATCATTTTTTCCTAATATTGTTAGGCAAACGTGACTTTTATGGCTTCAAAGATTTCTTTAGAAAATGCTTCAAACATAGCGAGGAAATCATTTAATATTTCTGCTGTTTTAAAAGTGCTTCCAGGGGACGAAGACGAAAATTTTAAGGTAGAAACTCGAAAAGGAGACTGTTTTATTCTGAAAATTTCGGCTCCTGAAGTTGATGTTGAATTTCTGAATTTTCAAAATGATATTTTGAAATATCTTGAATCCAAATCGTTGGGTTTTGAATTACCAAAAATAGTTTCAAATACAGAAAATGAACTTCTAAGTGATATTACAACTGAAGAACGTGGAACACAAAAAATACGTCTATTAACTTGGATCGACGGACGCCTCTGGACTTATGTAAATCCGAAAACAAAAGCCTTACGCCAAAGTCTTGCGGAACAGGCGGGAAAACTCACTTCTGCCCTACAAGATTTTGATCATAAAGGAGCTCATCGAAATTTTGACTGGAATCTTTCAGATTCGGCTTGGACAATTGATTATGTAGAACTCTTTTCAGAAAAAGACAGGGAAATTATTGAATATTTTCAAAAATGCTTTTCAGAAAAACAAGTCGTATATCAAAGCCTGCCTAAAAGCGTAATTCATAATGATGTTAACGACTACAATATTCTTGTATCCCACGATTTAAGAAATCCAAAAGTAACAGGAATCATTGATTTTGGGGATGCAGTGTATGCGCAAACAATTAATGACCTTGCCGTTCTCCTTGCTTATGCTATTATGGATGTTCCTAATCCTTTAGGTGTTGCTGTTGAAGTGCTAAAAGGATATAATAGTCAATATTCAATATCTGAAAAAGAGCTGGAATGCCTCTATTCCTTAGTGGCTATGCGTTTGGTTACAACGGTCACCAAAGCTGCGATTCGGAAAGTTGAAAATCCTGAAAACGAATATCATATAATTAGCGAAAAACCTGCTTGGGAAGTGCTTCATAAATGGCACTCAATAAATAGTGAATTTGCACTTTTTAACTTTCGGAAAGCTTGCAATTTTTCTGGACATCCAACAGAAAATGATTTTCAAAACTGGGCAAATGAGAATGATTTTAATGTTTCTGAATTGTTTCCAACTATAAAATGTGATGAAATTCATCATTTGGATCTAAGTGTCTCGAGCAAATGGATTGGGCATCAAGAAGACTTCAACGACATTGACTTATTTCAATTTAAAATTGAGCAACTTCAGAAAAAACATCCTAGTAAAATTCTTGCTGGTGGCTATCTGGAACCACGGCCATTGTACACCTCATCCGAATATGACAAATTAGGAAATCTGGGGCCTGAAAGCAGAACTGTACATTTGGGCGTAGATTTTTGGCTGCCTGCTCAAACTCCAGTACACGCCCTATTTGATGGAGAAATTATGATTGCGACAAATGATGCTGGCGATAAGGAATATGGCGGTTTGGTTGTGTTAAAACATAGAATAGATGACTTGGTTTTTTATACACTTTATGGGCACCTAACCGTATCGAGCGCCACAAAACATTCGCCTGGTGATAATATTAAAAAAGGAGAATGCATTGCAGTTTTGGGCAATCCAAAGGAAAATGGGAATTGGGCACCGCATCTCCATTTTCAGATTATGCTGTCGTTGTTGGACTATAAAATTGATTTTCCTGGTGTTGCTTATCACAATGAAATACAAGTTTGGAATAGTCTTTGTCCTGATCCCAATTTATTATTCAAATCGGAAGCTCTTAAACCAAAAACAGCTCCTACCAACGCAGATATAATCGCATATAGAAAACAGTATTTGGGCAAAGGGTTGAGTTTGCAGTATGAGATTCCTATAAAGATGGTACGTGGAGCTGGACCGTTTTTAATGGATCAATTTGGAAGAAAATATTTAGACACAGTAAATAATGTTGCACATGTAGGACATGAACATCCTGCAGTTGTAAAAGCCGGACAGGAACAAATGGCTTTAATTAATACCAATTCTAGGTATTTACACGATTCTATCACTGATCTTGCAATAGAATTATTAGAAACACTCCCTCCAGAAATTTCTGTTTTACATTTCGTGAATTCGGGAAGTGAGGCAAACGAATTGGCGATTAGAATGGTAAAAGCTGCAACTGGTGAACGTGATATCATCGCCTCTGAAGTTGGTTACCACGGTAATTCGAACATGTGTATCGATATAAGCTCGTATAAATTTGACGGAAAAGGAGGTCAAGGAGCACCAGAATTTACACACATTTTTCCGTTGCCAGATTCCTTCAGAGGGAAATATCGCGGGGAAAACACATCTGATAAATATTCTGAAGAGGTTCAGAAACAAGTAGATATCATACATAAAAAAAGGCGTGGTGTTGGTGCCTTTATTATCGAACCAATTATTAGCTGTGGAGGGCAGATTGAACTACCTGAAGGATTCTTGGAAAAATCTTATGAAATAATTCGCGCTGCAGGTGGCTTGTGTATTTCGGATGAAGTACAAACAGGATGTGGACGTATGGGGAAAACATTTTGGGGGTTTCAGCTTCATACTGTTATACCAGATATTGTGACTATAGGAAAACCTCTTGGAAATGGCCATCCAATAGCAGCAGTAGCCTGTACACGTGAGGTGGCTGATAAATTTGCAAACGGCATGGAGTACTTTAATACCTTTGGCGGAAATCCAGTTTCCTGTGCTATTGGCACCGAAGTGCTTCGAACCATAAAACGAGAAAAGCTTCAAGAAAACGCTTTGGAGGTTGGCGAATTTCTAAAAGCAGAACTAAAAAAGCTGGCGATGGAATTCAACATTATTGGAGATGTTCGTGGGCAGGGGTTATTTTTAGGCATTGAATTGGTTGACAAAAATTTGAAACCTCTTAAAGAACAAACCAACTATTTAGCAAATAGAATGAAGGATCACGGTATTCTAATGAGTATCGATGGCCCAGATAATAATGTCTTGAAAATAAAACCGCCAATGATTTTTAATAAAGCAAACGCAAAAGAACTTATCTTTAGGCTTCAACAGATTCTAGCCGAAGACTTTATGAATCATTTTAACTAGCACATTCATTATGAAAAATTTACTACTACTTCTACTTACGTTTAGCCTTTTTAGCTGTGGACCAATAACCACTGAAGCTCAGGACAAAGAGGAGATTCTTTCTGTGATGAAGTTACAGGAGCAAGCTTGGTCTGCAAACGACCTTGAAGGGTTTATGAAAGGGTATTGGAAAAATGACGCTTTAAAATTCTTTGGCAGCAGCGGACTTACCAAAGGTTGGCAACAGACTTTAGATAATTACAAAAAAGGATATCCTACCAAAGAGCAGTCTGGAACACTAAATTTTAAAATTCATGATGTTTCAAAAATTGACGATGGTTCTTATTGGGTAATGGGTGAGTATTTTCTAAAACGAAGTGTTGGCGATGCCAATGGTGTGTTTTTAATAATCTTCAAAAAGATAAACGGAGAATGGAAAATCGTTGCTGATATGTCTTGCTAACTTAATAAATTATAACATCAAATAACTATTACTATGAGATCAATTAATTCTTTTTACTTACTTTTTTCTTTGGTAATTTTAATAAGTTGTAATAGTACACAACAAGTTATTACCGAAATTGAAGAAAAAACAACCTTCGAGAAACTGGCACATATAGATAATCTAGTAAGTATCGAAAAAAAAGAGGTTGTGAGCCATTTTGACGAAAACTATGAGCTCTGGTTCGAGCAACCAATTGATCATAATAATCCTTCAAAAGGAACATTTAGACAGCGCGTTTATCTTGGATTTGAAGACTCATTGAAACCCGTGATTGTAGAATTGAGAGGATACGGGATTGGACCAGAAAAAGCTGGCGAATTGGCAGACCATTATGAGGCCAATCAATTGACAATTGAACATCGCTATTTTAGCAATTCTCGGCCAAAAGAAATTGACTGGAATACTTTAACCATAGAAAATGCAGCTAAGGATCAAACGATAATTATCGATGCCATTCGAAAAGCCCTCTACCCAAGTTCAAAGTTTATTTCAACGGGAATTTCAAAAGGGTGCATGACAACCATGACGCACCGTAGTTTCTTTCCAGACAATGTAGATGCCTGTGTTTGTTATGTTGGTCCATTAAATTTTCAACGAGAAGACCCTAGAGTTTACGAATTTCTAAATAATGTAGGTACAGAAGCTGAGCGTAGAAAAGTTAAGGAATTTCAAGAGCTATGCTTTGAAAATCGCGCGGAACTTATGGAAATTTTAAAAGCTATCGCGGCAGAAACTAAGATGACTTGGGAGTTTGGAATAGAGAAAGCACTTGACTACACTATTCTTGAGTATTCTTTTGCCTACTGGCAATGGGGTGGAAAAGTGGAAAACATTCCAACGAATGATGCCTCTCCCCAAGAAATTTACAAAGCACTAATTGATATTGTTGGTTATGGTTTTTTCGAATCGAAATCAGTGGAAAGTTTACAGCCCTATTTTTGGGCAGCGTTAACGGAACAGGGTATTTATGGATATGAAACCGCTCCTTTCAAAAAATATTTAAATACTGAAGAAATATATAAATTCGATTGGGCCTTTCCAGAAGGAATTAGCAAACAATACAATTTAGAACCTTCAAAAAAAATTAAAACCTTCCTTGACACTTCTGCAGAAAGAATGTTATTTATTTATGGTGAATACGATGCCTGGAGTGCTACTGCAGTAGATTTAATAGAGAATGCTTCCGACAGAGAAATGTATAAATTTGTAAAGCCCATGGGTAATCATACCACTAGGATTAAGACTTTTGATGAGGTAGACCAAAAACAAATTTATACTATAATTGATAACTGGTTAAAAGATGGGGGCAACAACTAGAAAAGCAACCTTAACAGACCTTCCTATCTTATTGAAGTTTGAGCAAGCTCTAATTAAGGCCGAAAGACCTATGGATTCTCAAATTATGGATGGTGACATAAGTTATTATTCTATTTCTGATCTTATAAAAAACTCGGAATCTGAGGTCTATATTGTTGAAATTGAAAACGAAATTGTCGCATCTGGATATGTAAAAATCAAAGAGAACTTTCCTTATTTGAAACAAAAGAAACAAGGGTATCTTGGATTTATGTTTGTTCCAGAAAATCATCGAGGTAATGGATACAATCAACGCGTCTTGGACGCATTACTTGCATGGTGTAAAAAACGCGGTGTTTTCGATATTAGACTAGACGTTTACGCTGTAAATGCGCCAGCGATAAAGGCCTATTCAAAGGCAGGCTTCAAAAACCATCTAATCAATATGCGCTTGGATATTGAAAATTTAGATCTTTAATGGATTATTTTGAAGTTCCAAAGGGATCCTCAATAGAATGAGATGGTTCCGTAAACCATTTTGGCCCATCCTTGGTCATATAAATATGATCTTCGAGGCGAATTCCAAATTCGTCTGACACACAAATCATTGGCTCTATACTAAAACACATCCCAGGCGCTAAAATTGTATCATCATTTCTAACAATATAGGGCCATTCGTGAATATCTAATCCTATTCCATGTCCCGTACGATGTGGCAATCCAGGCAATTTATAATCCGGCCCTAAATCGTAAATCTCTAACACTACCCTCGCGGCTACATCAATTGATCCGCAGGAATGCCCTATTTGCGCTGCATCGAAGGCTGCTTGCTGAGTTTCTTTTTCGATATTCCAAATTTTCTTTTGCAGATTGTTCACCTTACCAAACACATAGGTCCGGGTAATATCTGAAATATAATTCTGAAGTACACATCCCGTATCAATAAGTACAACCTCTCCTTCTTCAAGGTCTTTAGGCTGCTTGACTCCATGGGGAAAGGAAGAATCTACTCCAAAAAGCACAATACAAAAGTACGATCCAGAAGGTATACCGAAGCGCTTATGAGCTTCATTTATAAACTCAACTACCTCTTTCGAACTAATTCCAACTCTTAAAATCCGTGCAGCCGCTTTTTGTACCTCTAAGGTAATATCCATTGCGGCCTTTATAATCGCAATTTCTGCTTGAGATTTAATCATTCTACAGCTCGCCGTAATAGATTTTGAATTCAATAATATATAGGAGGGTTCGATTTTTAAAACACCATCGACAATAAAAAAAGGGGTGCCTTCGTCCATAGATATTGCACCATTTTTCACACCATTGTCCTTGAGGATTTTAACAAATAACTTAAATGGATTTTCATGCTCTTCCCAGCAATGAAGCACTCCTTCTATTTCCATAAAATCGAGAACCGTTCCTTTTTCAAACTCTGGAGCTATATAATGTAATTGTCCATTTGGAAATAAAATAGCCCCAACCAGACGTTCGCTCGAATTCCAGCGTGTTCCGGTAAAATAAAATAGATTGGTTCCTGCATTTATATAAAGAGCGCCTATTTCTTGTTTCTGCATTAAATTACAAGCCTTTTCGATTCGATCTCGATATTCTTGTTTCTGAATTCCTTGCACTAAATGTGCTTTTGGCTGTATTTTACTTAACTCTTCCTCTATTGTTGATCCTCCAATTCCTAGCATTTGATTTGTTTTGTTTTAAAATTTACGGTCTGGATGAAAAGGGCTAATGTCCATCGATGTTTGCTTATTGGAAATAATTTCTGAAACCAATTTACCCGTAGCAGGCGCCATACTCCATCCCATCATGGCATGACCGGTAGCAATTGTAAGGTTTTCACATTTGCTAGATTTTCCAATATAGGGCCTACCGTCTGGTGATACAGGTCTCAAGCCACAAGCTGCTTGTTGCTTTTCCGCTTCAGAAATATGTAAATCTGGATAGAAGGCATGTGCCGCCTTGGCTATTGCCGCAACACGAACAGGATTAATATCATGATTTATCCCAGCAATTTCCATAGTACCCGCAAAACGTGTAAAGCCGTTCATTGGTGTAACCGCCACCTTTGCTTCAGCAAGAATTGCAGGAACAGTAATTCCTATGTTTTCTTCAGAATTGATTCGATAGCCCTTCCCGGCTTCTAATCTAATCTTTATCCCTAATTTTTTACTTAAAAGGTTACTCCAAGATCCTGCTGCTAACACAAATTCATCGGCCTGGAAGATCTGATTTTGAGTCGAAATTGTTGTAATCTTCCCATCTGAAGTTTCAAGGTCTACTACTTTTTCATTTTTATAGAAGGTCACTCCATTTTCAACCAGGTATTGGCACATCTCTGTCATGAACTCATGCGGTGTTGTATGCCAATCGCACTTATAATGGATGGTTCCAATGGAATTCATTTTTACATTCGGTTCAATTTTACGTACTTCTTCTTCAGTAAGATGTTTTACATCTAAACCTTCTTCCGAGGCAATTCTTGCAATATGCAATTCTTCTTGAAGCATGGCCTCTGTTTGACATAGTATAAACAAGCCTTTATTTTCCAATTGAAAACCAAATTTTTCCGAAGCACGGATTTCAGAAAACAAATCGGCACTCCATAGATTTATATCTTTAATTGCTTTTATAGAACGATCAATATTAACCGTTGTGCAAGATTTATTAAATGCCCAAGCCCAATCTAAAAAAGACGCGTTTAAACGAGGCTTAATAAACAAGGGGCTTGCCGAATTAAACATCCACTTTATCCCTTGTTTTACAACACCAGGTGCGGCTAATGGCATTATATGGCTAGGTGTAAGGTAGCCAGCATTTACATAGGATGCCCCAAAATCCATAGTAGACTGGTCAATGACTGTTACCTTATGCCCAGCTTTGCTAAGATAATAAGCAGAGCAAAGTCCAATAACTCCTCCTCCAATAACTATAACGTTTTTCATTCACTATTTGGTTGAAATTAATTGAAACAATTTATATCACCTGAAACCCATAGGCATATGGATCATCCTCATCATCTATACTAATTGTATTATAACCATATATTTTGGCCCAGCCTTGGATACTGGGAATAATTCCTGTTTTTCCAGCAATCTCTACTTCAGCCTCAACAATACCGACAAACTTCGATCCAATATAACTTTCATGGACAAACTGTTCGCCCAATGCCAGCTTACCTTTGGCATATAGCTGTGCCATTCTCGCCGAAGTCCCCGTGCCACACGGAGATCTATCAATAGCCTTATCGCCATAAAACACTGCGTTGCGACCAGACGAAGTTGGATCCAATGGTGTACCCGTCCATTGCAAATGACTTACATCACGAATGGTATTATCTTCTGGGTGGATAAAGCTATTTGGATATTTCTTGTTAATACGCTCTCTAACTATCTGAGAATACTGAATGATTTTACTAGCACTAAAGTCTTGAACACCACTAAAATTTTCTTGAGGATCGACAATGGCGTAATAATTTCCTCCATACGCCACATCGAAATAGATTTCACCTAATTCTGGACAATCTACACTAAGGTTTTCTGCAGCCAAAAATGAAGTGACATTTTTTAATTTTACCCAATCCACTTTATCTGCTGTTTGTTGGTATTCAACTTCAACTAAACCAGCAGGTGCTTCCATACGTATTTTTCCGGGTACTTTCGGTTTAATTAAACCTTCTTCTATTGCAATGGTAACAGCACCTATTGTGCCGTGTCCGCACATTGGTAAACAGCCTGAAGTTTCAATAAAGAGAATTCCAAAATCATTTTCTGGGAATTGAGGTTCAAAAAAGAAACTCCCACTCATCATATCATGACCTCTTGGCTCGAACATTAGGCCTTTTCGTATCCAATCGTATTCCTTTAAAAAATGCTGCCTTTTTTCACTCATAGAGTTTCCAAGCAAAAGTGGCCTTCCAGTAGTAGCAACACGGACAGGGTTTCCACAGGTGTGGGCGTCAATACATTTAAAAATCGTCTTCATTACTTTTTTAAAACATCCGGCAACAAAGCCTCTGGAACATTTTGATATGAAAATGGTCGAACCCATCTCCGAATAGAACCGGCTCCTACCGCTGTAAAACGACTATCTGTGGAGGCCGGATAAGGACCGCCATGGGTCATTGCTTCACAAACCTCAACACCTGTTGGAACACCATTAAAAACAACACGTCCTACTCGATCTTGCAAAGCTTCAAACACTGTTGTGATTTTAGCATAGTCAGATTTCTCGGCCATGATAGTTCCAGTTAATTGTCCTTCAAGACCTTCAATAATTTGCACCATTTCTGTTTCATCTTTACATTGTGCAACCATTGAAAAAGGACCAAAAACTTCTTGATGAAGCGTCAGATTCTGCAAAAAACTTGCTCCGTCAACCGTGACTAATGCTGCTTGAGCCGTATTTGGAATTTTAGTAGTTTCTGCTTCATTTACCAAGGTCACAGCCTTTTGTGAATTTACCTTGGTTTTATTTGTATTAAAACTATTTTGAATGGTAGGATGCAACATACAGAAAGAAGGAACTTTTGCCAGTTTCTCTCCTAGCAATTCAATAAATTGAGTTGTCGCATCGCCAGCTATAGCAAGTAAAAGACCTGGATTGGTGCAAAACTGACCAGCGCCCATGGTTATGGACTCTGCATACATATTTGCAATCTCGGCACTTCTTGTTTCCAATGCTTTTTGCGTAATCACCACTGGATTAATACTTCCCATTTCTGCGAAGACAGGTATTGGTTCTCCACGTGTTGCTGCTAGGTCGTATAGTGCACGTCCTCCTTTGATACTTCCAGTAAAACCAACGGCTTTTATATTGGGGTTAAGAACTAATTGTGTTCCCACTTCAATGCCTTTACTATTTAAATTTGAAAAAACTCCTTCGGGCATCCCCGTTTTATGTGCTGCGTTTATAATTGCTGTTGCAACCAATTCTCCAGTCTGTGCATGCATAGGATGTCCTTTTACAACAACAGGATTTCCAGCAGCAAGTGCACTGGCCGTATCGCCCCCCGCTGTTGAATAAGCCAAAGGGAAATTACTAGCTCCAAAAACTGCAACAGGGCCAATAGGAATTAGCATTTTTCGAGTGTTTCCATCTACACTATCGCTACTTGGTTCCCGCCAATCTTCTTTTTCAATTAGTTTTGCGAACATTCGTAGTTGCCCAATAGTACGTCCACGTTCCCCTTCGGCGCGACCCTTAGGCAAACCGCTTTCCATCATATAAACAGTTGTCAAACTATCACCCATCTCCATAATTTCATCTGCAATGGCATTTAGAAAGGCAGCCCGCTTTACACCTGGCGTTTTTCGGTAAATTTTAAAAGCTTCGGAAGCCAAATTACAAGCCTTCTCTATTTCCGAAGAAGTCGCTTCAAAAATAACCTGCTCATTCTCCTCATTGGTTTGTGGATTAAAGGTTTTAAATGTTATGAATCCGTCGGCCATTTCATTATAGCCTATTTTATTTTTACCGTTAATCATACATTAGTTATTTAAATTCTTATAATCAATCAAGGTAGGTCTGTTTTCCAGTCCCTGTTGAATCACCGAAAGCACATGAACTCTCTCTTCCCCTTCTAAAGGTAATCTTGGTGGGCGAACATTCTCTGTTCCAATACCCGTGGCTACTTCGGCAAGTTTAATATTTTGCACTAATTTAGGGTTAATATCCAACTCTAACAAAGGTAAAAACCACCTGTAAATTTCTAATGCTTCCTTAATTCGTCCAGCCTTCTGAAGTTCATAGATAGCGACCGTTTCGGCAGGAAACGCACATACCAAACCAGCCACCCATCCATCGGCTCCCATCAATAAACTTTCGAGTGCCAAGGTATCCACGCCGGTCATTATACTCAAACGATTTCCAAAACGGTTTTTAATTCTTGTTACGTTTGAAATATCTCTGGTCGATTCTTTTACGGCCTGAATATTTGAACATTCCAAAAGTTCTTCAAACATATCTAAGGTCACTTCAATTTTATAATCAATTGGGTTGTTGTACACCATAATTGGAAGCGTAGTACTATTGGCAACTGCTTTAAAATAAACCACAGTTTCTTTATCGTCAGCCTTGTATCGCATAGGTGGGAGCATCATCAATCCTGAAGCTCCATCTTCTTCGGCCTTTCGTGCTGCCTCAATGGCATCTTTTGTACTTTGCTCGGCAATATTAATAAGTACTGGGACTTTACCTTTTACAAAAGCGACTGTCTCTCTGGTAAGGATTCTTTTCTCCGCATCTGTCAATGTACTGGCTTCTCCCAAGGTTCCCCCCAAAACAATACCATGAACTCCGGCATCTAATTGTGCTTTAATATTTACCTTAAACATTTCTAAGTCCAACTCATCCTTATCTGTAAACTTAGTGGTAACCGCTGGCATTACGCCTTTCCAATCTATTTTCATACTATAATAATTTTAAGTAAAAGTATTTGAAATATTTGCTTTGAAACAATGCATATTTATCCAATATTAATACTATATTATCCACATTATATAAAATTTATATATTTTAAGATAATTTTCAGTACATATGAAAATATTGCCTTTTACAATTCCCAAATCAAAACGGGACACTATTTTACTTCAGGAGGATAAGGGAAGTTTTTTCTATGAACTTTTACATCGTCATGAAGAGATACAAATAAGCGAAATTATTGAAGGTGATGGAACCTTGATCGTAAGAGATACTATCTGTCTGTTTAAAAAAGGAGATATCATAATCTTAGGAGGGAATATCCCCCATGTTTTTAAGAGTAATCCTAATATGGGTAAATCTCAAATGAGGACGGTATTTTTTACAGAGCAATCCTTTGGAGTGGAATTTTTCAAAATTGAAGAATTAAAGTCATTACAATCCTTTTTTAAAAAGGCGAAAAATGGTTTTAGAATTACTTCTAAAAAACAAATCGTAACGCCTCTATTAGACCGCTTGTTTGTTGCTTCAAAACTAGACCGTTTTATTATTTTTCTCCAATTACTGAAATCAATAAACCTGTCTAAATATGAATTTCTATCCAATTCCATTTCAGAAAAAAGGTACAATGATCAAGAAGGAAGAAGAATGAGTATAATATTTGAATATACTATTAATAACTTTCAGAAAAAGATACCGTTAATTGAAATCGCCAAGCAAGCGGCTATGACTAAAAATGCCTTTTGTAAATACTTTAAAAAACGTACTAATAAGACTTATATAAGTTTTCTCAATGAATTGCGGGTAGAAGAAGCAGGTAAGTTGATGCAGGCTAACAAGGAGCTATCGATTGTTGAAATATCCGAATTATCTGGATTTAATAATATCTCTAATTTTAATAGAAAATTTAAACTATTTAAAGGCAAAACACCCAGTCAATACAGAAAGGAACTCGGATTATAAATTTTCAAGTTCTTCCTTCATTTTTTTAGTTAACTTACTCACTACCAAATTATAGGAATGATCTATTAACTCTTCTATCAAATTCCTAGGCACATTGCTTTCAATCTCAATGGTATTCCAATGTAATTTACTCATATGAAAAGCCCCATAAATAACACCATCGTATTCTTCTCGGAGTACAGTAGATCGTTCTGGATTGCACTTTAAATTAACTTGGGCAGGCTTTCGTTCGAGTCCTGTAAGTGCAAACATTTTTCCCATGACTTTAAAAACTAGTGTGTTTTCATCAAAAGGAAAAGATTCTGTAACCCCTTTTTTGATCAAACAATACTCTCTAAGTTCTTCAATATTCATAACTACTGGACTCTAAAAGCCAAGGCGGGTTTGTCATCAAAATAGATTAGTAAATTTTTCATTCCCAACTCTAAAGGAACGCCAAAGTGCAATCTTCCTTCCTTTATTTCCATATTTTTCACAGGTATTTTCTTACCCCTAAGTAAATAACTTACATTCTCAACATCGCAGTTCGAAATTACGAAAGGAATGGTGTCATAATACTCATCTGCCTGTATTACACCTTGTAAAGGTGACTCCACTTGATCCATCTTGAGATCGTCTTTTATGAGTAACGGCATATTAGAAAACACCTCTCTTGAAACAACTTTTTCAACAAAAGCATCTTCAAACATACTGGGGTAATGCGTTTTTAAAAATAACTCTGGATTGGTTTTATAATAGAAATAAGAAGGGTCTTTTATAAATTCACCATTGTATTTTCCAGCTCCCCAGGTTGGATCAAAAAGATATGTTTGTCCGTCGATTACCGCTGCGTTCCACATATGACTTTGTTTAAAAGGCCTTCCAATGTCATCAAAGTTGGATTTTACATCACCCCGAACCAAATAATTTGAAATACCTTGCAGTTCGCATAACTTTTCGAATAACATAGAATATCCTTCGCAAACGGCAATCCCCTTTCTAAGTGTTCGTTTTATAATTGCATCCCTAGTTTTTTCCTCTTTTGAATTTCGTTCTCGAAAATTCTTAAACTTATAATCGAATTTTTTATACTCATCAGGATCATAAGCCACGTTTAAAATAATCCAACTATAAATGGCTCTTACCTTATCTTCTTCAGAAATAAAATCTCTAGAAATAAATCGCGAAAGCTCTTCAACGGCTTCGAATTTCTCAGGATATAGTAAAATAGAAGCATCCACCCGCTCATAATCCTGAGCGAAAGTCATAGTATATGTCATCCAAAACGACACTAGGACAAAGACCTTTATCAAACCCTGATTCCATTTCATTTTTTTTGAGGTAAATTATAAGAACGCTCTTGGATAATTAAAGCTGAATAATCCATGTTCCAATTGATTGTCTCAGCCAACTTTTCCAGCAATTGAATTGTTTCAAGAGCCTGTTTTGAAGCATCCTCCATCAAGCCACTACTCGGAATTTTATCCACTATGTGTTGTTTTGCCGATTTATGGACTTCGGTTAGATCTGAAGCGGTAAAAGGGTTTGCCCAACCTTCTTTTTTATCATAATAATTAAAGTCGGTGTCAATACTTAATAATTTAGGTTGTGGGAAATTTGTCAACTTAATAAGCTTCTTTCTTAGATTGGCCTCCATCTTTATTTGCGATAAATCAAACCCTATGTGAGCTTTAGCTTCAATTAAAATCAATGCTCTTTTTTTTCCTGTAACAAGACTAAACCATTTTTCCTTTACGTCTTCATAATGATAGATCTCAGAAAAATCTCCTTCTATCGTAATAAATTTACAGACACTTCTAATCTTTTCCATTAGAATTACAGACTGTTCTTTGGTCTTACTGCTTTTTCTACCCCCAGCGAATCTGGAAAAAATAAAGTAGGCAGTAATTGCTCCAAAGGCCAATCCAATAAAAAGTAATTCCATACTATTTCTTTCCTATTTTTCCCAAATGCGTGTTTTTAAAACTATCTGGATATTTTAATCCGTAGCCAAACACACGATCCATAGCGGAATGTGAAAACAAAATGATTCCAACTAAGGTATACATTTCCCCTAAGAAAAACATCCCAACACACACAATTGCAATTGCAATAGTTTTATTATGGAACAAATTATAGGTAATCGCTCCCACTTTTGAATTCACGAGATAGCCTAGCATTCCAATGTCGGGGGTTAGAATTAAAGCCAAAAAAATCCACCAACTATAACTAAGCTGTGAAAAGATTACTATTCCAAGTATGAACTGAGCAAATTCTTCAAGTTTTAAAGTTGTTTTCATTTATTCGAATTTATACAATACCGGCTTGCTTGGCGAGGCATCGTTATGAAAAGATACAATCTGAAGGTTTAACAAATACAATCCATCTTTAATTTTATTTGATACATAGACAAATTCGGTAATAGTAGCATCGAATCTCGTTGCATCTGGGTAATTCCAAAATGCTCTGTGCGCCAATAACTCACCATCGTCTTTTTCTTTGTCAACAGAAGGCAAATCGATTAATAGATGCTTAACGCCTAAATCTCTTAAGTATAGCGCAGCAGCTTCAGTAAGATAGGGCCAATTTGTGTTGGAATATTTCTGAGATTTCTTAGAAGCGATATTTGGTAAGGTACGTATAACAACTGCTTGAGGATTCTTTCCAGCTAATAGTTTTATCAATTGTTTTTCTGAAATCACCTGATCTTCATTTTTAGTTTCAGGTGCAACGGTAATTAATTCGGCTAAGAAAAAGAACTCGCGCAACGCTTTATTAACTGAATGAAATTCTTCAGAAATATGCCCAACACATTCTGTATGTGTTCCGTGAGCGTGCGGATTAAAAGCAATGTTGTTAAAGTTTATAGACGCCCCCTCGCTCACTTTGGCCACCCATTCATTTACCTTCACTGGCTCGATTGTGGGCGGATCCAAATACCAGGCCTCAGGATTCTTGGAGGAAGCCTTTAAAGGAATGGAGATATCCAAGGGTTTTGAAAAGTCAACTTTTAAGTCTAAATTATTTATTTGAAGTGTAGCAATCAAAAGTGTGTGTTTTTGAATTTAGTCTAAATTTACTAAGAATAAATTTGCCGCAATCCCATCACTTAAAAATTTCCCTTTTTTGGTAATAGTGAAAACATCGTTGGTCAATTTTAAAAGGCCATCCTTTACGTACTCGCTAGATTGTTCATTGAGATAGTCTGCATAGTTTTTTCCGAAGTCATTTTCAATTTTTTCAAGAGAAACACCCCATTTGGTACGCAGACCCGTCATTATATATTCATTAAATTTATCCTTTTCTGAAAGAACTTCCCGCTCTGAAGGAAGTTCTCCAGCCTCTATGCTCTTAATGTATTTCGAATTGTTATTAATATTCCAACTACGGGTATTTCCATCATAGCTATGTGCCGAAGGACCAATTCCTAAATAGTGTTTGCCCTGCCAATAGGCAGTATTATTCTGGGAATAATTACCATCCTTACCAAAGTTTGAAAATTCATAATTTTCAAAACCATCTGATTCGGTCATAGTGAGCAATATTTCATAATGTTGGGCAGCCAATGCATCTTCTACAGGCGGCACTAGTCCAGTCTTTATAAACTTCTCCAAGGCTGTCTTTGGCTCTACGGTCAAGGCATAACAGGATAAGTGGGGAACCAGCAATGCAAATGCAGTTTTCAAATTCTCGATCCAACGTTCATTGCTCATTCCTGGAATTCCATAGATTAAATCAACGCTTATATTATCAAAAAATTGCCGCGCGTATTTAATAGAAGTTAAGGCTTCGGAAGCATTATGAGCCCGATTCATTAGCTTCAAATCTTCTTCAAAAAAGGATTGCACACCAATGCTTAATCTATTAATTTGGCTCTTAGAAAGCGCGAGTAGAACCACTTTTGAAAGATCATCTGGATTGGCTTCCAGCGTAATTTCTGGGCTTTCAGAAACAGTAAAGTTCTCATAAATAGTATTGAAAATCTGTTTTAACTCTTCCAAAGTCAACAAAGAAGGGGTTCCTCCTCCAAAATAAATGGTTTTAATTTCTCCTTCTAACTCGTCCTTCCGAAGTACTATTTCATTACAAAGAGCATCTATTAATTGGCTCTTTTTCTTCATAGAAGTAGAAAAATGGAAATCGCAATAATGACAGGCCTGCTTGCAAAAAGGGATATGGATGTATATGCCAGACATCTACTTTTTAATTCTCTTCTCGTTTTGCTTCACAAAAGCTGCCCAACCTGTATAGTTAGCTCCTACATCAATTTTATTGCCATTGTAGAAATGACAAACGGCAGCCGCTAATCCATCTGTGCTATCAAGATTTTTTGGCAATTCTTTTAAACCAAGTAAGCTCTGAAGCATTTTCGCAACTTGTTCTTTACTAGCATTCCCGTTTCCAGTAATTGCCATTTTTATCTTTTTTGGGGAATATTCGGTAATGGGAACCTCCCTCGAAAGACCCGCTGCCATTGCCACGCCTTGCGCTCTTCCCAATTTTAACATGGACTGGACATTTTTTCCGAAAAAAGGCGCTTCAATGGCGATCTCATCTGGATGGAAAGTGTCTATCAACTCAATAGTACGTTCAAAAATATGCTTCAGCCTAACATAATGATCATCGTACTTGGATAGTTGTAGCTCATTGAGCTGCAAAAACTGCATCTTTTTGCCAAGCACTTTTATGAGTCCGAAACCCATAATCGTAGTTCCTGGATCAATCCCTAAAATGATTCTTTCAGTTTTCATAAATAGTAGTCAGATGCGTTGGAAAGGACAAATTATAGTAATTTAGCCCAAGATGATAGCCCACTCCAACAAATCTAAGCAATATCTAGTCTTTGCCCTAAAGGTTTTAGTATTATGCCTAACATTTGGGTATATCTATGTAAAAATGATGTCTGGAGAGCAGCTGTCGTTTAATGATTTTATTCATAACACCGATTATAAAGGTTCCCAATTAGTAAGCTTTATTTTCCTTTTTATTACACTAGCCTTGATTAACTGGCTATTCGAAATTCTAAAATGGAAAACGATTGTTTCTCATCTACACAAGATTTCCTTTTTAGACGCCGCCAAACAAAGCTTATCGGCACTTACTGTCTCCTTGGCTACACCAAATCGTATTGGCGAGTATGGTGCAAAGGCATATTTTTTTCCGAAACAAAAGCGCAAACAGATATTGTTACTGAATTTTTTCTCGAACGCTGCCCAAATGGGAGTTACTACTTTTTTTGGAATTATTGGACTCATGATTTTGTCTCAAACGTATGTGTTACCGCTTTCTTCCTTTAAAATAATACTTGTTTTAATTTCGATCATCATCTTGTTTTTATTGGGTTTTGTGTTCAAAGAAAAGGAATTACTCATTAGCGGATTCTCAATTGAAAATGTGATTGGGTACTTTAAAAAAGTATCGAAAAATATAAAATTGAAGGTGATCCTCTTTTCGGTCTTCCGCTATTTGGCATTTTGCTATTTATTTTATCTTTTATTTCATTTTTTTGGTGCAGAACTTAGCCTTCAACAGGCCGCTCCACTAATTACATCCTTGTATTTATTATCATCCATACTACCTACCATTTTTATGTTTGACGTTGTGATTAAAGGAGGGATTTCACTTTGGTTATTTTCTATGGCTGGACTCGAAGAATTGATTATTCTCTCAACCGTACTAGCTATGTGGCTCTTAAATTTTGTAATTCCAGCCGTATTAGGAAGTATATTCGTGCTAGGCTATAAATCTCCTAAAGAATGATTCTCTTCATTGTCATTTGCTTTATACTATATCTTATTGCTATGGTTATAGTGGTTCTAGGGATGCGACAACTGCCCACCTTTTATTATAAAGAAGAGGAGACCCAAACAAAATTTTCAATTGTCATACCCTTCAGAAACGAAGCCAAACGTTTACCTGCCTTGCTTTTCTCTATAAAGGGTTTAAGGTATTCCTCACATTTATATGAACTTATTTTTGTTGATGATGCTTCGGAAGATGATTCGGTGGCAATAATTGATGCAGCATTTAAAGAAGCCTCGAGTCATTCAGAAATATCATTTAAAATTATTCCAAACCGAAGGTTCTCGGCTTCACCAAAAAAAGATGCGATTACCGAAGCGATCTCAAATTCTAAAAATGATTGGATCATCACAACCGATGCCGATTGTGTACTGCCTTCAACTTGGCTTGCGGCTTTTGATGCATTTATTAGAGCTAAAGATCCCTTAATGGTTGGCGGTCCTGTTCAAAATACCGCCAACAGTTCATTTGTTCAACAGTTTCAAAAATTGGATGGTCTAAGTTTACAAGCCGTGACAAAGGCGGGCTTTGGTCTTAAAAATCCACTTCTTTGCAATGGCGCGAATCTCGCTTATAAAAAAGATGCTTTTTTTGAAGTCCTAGGTTTTTCTGAAAACAATCATATTGCTAGTGGAGACGACATCTTTCTACTGGAAAAATTTAGAAAAAAATATCCCAAAAAGACCTTATTTCTAAAATCCAAAGCCGCAATCGTAACCACATTTCCTGAGAGCAATTGGTTTTCTATGATCGAGCAAAGAGTGCGTTGGGCTTCAAAGACATCCAAACAAAAAAATAACGCCTCAAAAGCCCTTGGACTGTTAGTCTTCTTGACTAATTTGATGCTTATTGTCGGTATTCCATACTGTGTTTTAAATCCGAACTACGCTTCGCTATTTCTATCAATTTTATTTTTAAAAGCTTTTATCGATTTCATAGTTTTAAAGCGCAGTTCAAATTTCTTCGATAGTAAAATGAACTACATCGCATTTTTAGGAAGTTTAATAATCTATCCTTTCGTTATTGTGTGGGTTGTATTGGCTAGTTTGAAAGGCCGTTATCATTGGAAAGGACGAAAATTTGAAAAACAAGGGTAAATAGAATAAATTTTTTACCTTTAACTCAACTAAATCAAGCCCATATGAAAACCCTACTTTCATGCACTATAGTGGCACTATTCTTTTTTGTCACTTCTTTACATGCACAACAACAATACACGGTTGATGGCAAAGAATTTACGTTAAATACTGAAGTTGATGGAAAACTGACGCTTCTATGGAACGTGATTGATGGTGAGTACCGATACTTTTCGAAAAAAGAAAATGATATTCGAGAATTGAAGAACACCAAAGTGGACGGAAAATATCAAGAAGAATTTAAAGAAACGTTGCGCGGACAAACTTCCAATACTTCTGTGGATCTTTCAAATGCAAAATTTACGCGACCAGGTTTATCAAAACTTTTTGTTGCCTACAATAAAGCAATCGATCCAAATTTTAATCACGAAGATTCTTCGGTAAAACTTCAGTTTCGTTTAGGGGCATTCGCCGGAATTTCAAACAATGTTTATTCAGATAATCCAGATAATGATTTAGCACCAGTCGGCGGCTTGGATTTTGAAATTCTTGATGAAATAAAATTAAAAAGACATTCGGTTGTCGTTAGATTTAGACAAGCTTTTAAACACGGAAGCACTCAATTTTCGTCTCAATTTTCTCTGAATTATCGCTTTAAATTTGTAAAATCTTCAAAACTGGATGTTTTTATAAACACAAAGTTTGTTGCGTTTAGTTTTAGTAAAAGGGAGTTTATGACGGTCACAACAGATTCTGATGACAACCCAATTACAACAATTTCTGAGGAATCTGGAGGAAACTTTAATGCCCCTGCTGCTTTCGGACTAGGAGCCGATTATGCCATTGGCAACGGTTATATTACCTTCCAATACAACGATATTGTGGCCTTAGGAATAGATGGTAAAAATGATGACGGAAGCACTCATTTCCCAGTAGACTTTACTTTAGGATATAAATTCAATTTATAATTCCTTCGTTTTAATTACGATTGGCAACATAAATTCTGTGGTAACAGGAACACCTCTCTTATAGGCTGGTGCCATTGGGACTAGCGTATCTATTGCTTCCTTCAACCAAGTTCCCAGCAATGGAAATTCTTGTTCAATTGATGGTGCAACTACAATACTTCGTACCGATAATTTACCTTTATTGTCGATAGAAAAATCCAATTTTACGGTATCATTAAGATCTCTATTTACAAGCGCATTATGTGGACTAAAAGCATTTCGTAAATGAGAAGATATTGTATTCTCGAAACATTGAAGCTGAGCGGGTTTTTCTGTAAGATTATCACAATTTGGAAAAGCAGGATATTGATCCACATCCTTCCAATCAATAGATTTTAATTCCTCTTCATAAAAAGCTTCGGTTGAAATTTTTTCCGTTTCAAAGTACCCACAAGAAGTTGTGAGTAGTATTAAAAACAATAGAAGTATGTATTTCATTTCAGAAAAAAACCTTTCCCGAAAAGTACAAATTTTAAGGATATGTCATCGGTTTGTAATACAAGTTCTTTTGAAAACAAAAAAACCGCCCACTCAAAGTAGGCAGTTTCAGTGTTTAGACAATTAAACCGTTTACTTTAAATCGAATATAATTGGTAAGGAATATAAAACCCCTACCTCTTTTCCATCATGTTCTCCAGGTAACATTTTAGGAAGTTTTGAAACTACTCTTATGGCTTCAGCCTGTAACTCTGGATACTTCGTTTTTGCTTTTACATTTGTTACATTCCCCTGATTATCGATTTTAAACTTAACAATAATACGCTGCTTCCCGCTTATCATTTTACCGGCAACTTTAGTGTTAAACTCTTGACCAACAAAAGTGGAAATGCTTTGCGCCATACATTTTTTTAGCTCGTTGTTTTCTCCAACACAACCCGGATAGGTCGGTACTTTCTCTATCTCGCCAAAAGGAATTTCTTTTTGATTTGGATCATCCAAATATTCCTGAACAGAGGTGTAAACCTTATCGCCCGGTTCGGCTTCTTGCGCAAGAAATTTTAGGGCCTTCATTTCCTCGTCCGAGAGATTTCCCTTTTTCATAATTACTTCGGCCAATTCGTTGATTTTATCCATGACTTCCCCTTCTGTATTCGTTGCGGCGCTTTCTGTTTGAGCATTTGATTCTTGTGCGCAGGAAGTATAAAATAACATGCCGCATACAACGGGCACCAATAACAAATACTTTAATTGAAAAATTTTCTTAGATTTTGATTTTTGTAACATAATGATTCGTTTTTTGATTAATGAATGATTGAAAAATGTATTGATGAATGATATTGATTCGGTTTTAAATACTTGCGCCAACAAGCCTTCATAATAGGGTATTTTACCATTTTGTGCGGCAGCTTCGGCGTCTGCGGTATATTCTTGTAGCAAGACCATTTTATTCTGAAATACATACACCAACGGATTAAACCAACACACAATTCTTAGGATTTCAAAAAAGATTAAATCGATAGAATGCCGTTGTTCAATATGTATTTTTTCGTGAATTAGAATGTTTGTTTTCTGTACTTCGGAAAGCTCTTCACCTAGAAAAATAGTATTAAAAAAAGAAAAGGCAGCATCGGTTTTGGGGAGAATTCTAATTCTTGTACCATCAATTTCAATGGTCGTTCCAAGGCGTCTGAGCTTTGCAATTTTATATAATTTATAGCAAAAAATCATAAGGCTTAGTAGCATTCCAACCAACCATATAATTTTGATAAGTTCAGAGCTACTCAGGCTTTGATTTGCGGTTATAGATATGGCGTCTAAAGTTTCCGAAGCAAACAAACCACTGGAAGAACTTCCACCAAGAATCACCGCCGGTAACTGAATAATATACGCTTCTGGGATGTTCTGACTAATAAAATCTATTTGAATTAGCGGTAAAACAAAACTCAAAATTGGAGTAATAACTAAGTATAATCTATTCCATTTAAAGAAGGTTTCTTGTTTCAAGAATAGATCGTACACAACCAAAAACAATAGCTGAAACGCAATTATTTGTATAATGTAATGTATCATTTGGTATTATTTTCCTTGTTAATTTCCTTCATTATGGTTTCCATTTCTGAAATACTGATATCGTTCTTCTTCATAAAGAAAGAAACCATACTCTTAAAAGACCCTTGAAAATAGCCGTCGACTAATTTGTTAATTGATTGATTACTATACTCGGTTTTCTTTACCTTCGGAAAGTAAATATGTCCGCGACCTTCCTTTCGGTAATCCACAAAATTCTTACTCTCCAAAATCCGAACAATAGTAGATACGGTATTATAGGCGGGCTTAGGCTCTGGAAATTCCTCTACAATGGATGCGACATTCCCCTCGCCAAGCTCCCATAATACTTGCATAATATCTTCTTCTGCTTTTGTAAGTTGTTTCATCTTTATTAAATATTTGAGAATTTAGAAGATGAAATACCCTGTTTATTCATTCTTTTTTATTTCAAAAATCTCCGAGGGGTATTTCATAATTTTGACTTTCTGTTTTCAAATATATAACTAATTTTTTAGTTCAACTAATTATTTAGTTTAAAATTTGTAACATTCTGTATTATTTGAAGTCTTATTAAGGCGTATGGATATAGTTTTTATTATTGGTGGCCTACTTCTAATGTTTATTGGAATTATAGGGAGTATACTTCCTATATTACCTGGCGTGCCTATTAGCTGGATGGGATTGGCACTCCTTTATTTTGCGCCTTCTATGCCATTAGAGCCTGTTTTTATAGCAGTTACTGGAATCGTCGCCCTGCTGCTTTACATCTTAGATTACATTCTCCCCGCAATAGGAACCAAAAAATTTGGTGGAAGCAAGGCTGGTATGTGGGGTACTACTATAGGATTAATTGTTGGGATTTTTGCTCCTATTCCATTTGGAATATTAATAGGTCCTTTTGCAGGTGCCTATATTGGCGAAGTCATGGTTAATAAAACTGAAGGTCCGAAAGCCATAAAAGCGGCAACAGGTTCTTTTCTTGGATTTCTCGGTTCGACCTTTATTAAATTTGTAGCGACAGTGGTCTACTTGGGCCTTTTTGTTTACAAGTTGATCGAGAATTGGGAAGTTTTATTTTAGAGTATTACTTTATCCAAACAGTTTTTTCTTGTATTGCTGATTTGCGAATTCCTTGGTCGAGCACTCCATCATATTTTCCCATATAGAAAAAGCCAAGACAGCGTTCTCCTTTTTCCAATTCGAAAAAACCATCCATATACTTGCAGATTCCTGGTGATCCCCAATAAGCTCCTATTTTCATTTCATGAGCTTGTAACCACATATTTTGTACAGCCATAGCCGTAGCCGCAATTTCTTCCCATTCTGGAATGGCCTCAAGCGGATCGCGTTGCATGCAAATAGCGATCACACAAGCCGCCTTCCTTGGGTTCGCTTTGTACTTATTGTATTTAAATTCTGAAAAATTATTCCCCTTCTCTTTATACGTTTCTGCTAGGAAATCGGCTAGACGCCCCTGAGACTCACCTTGTAACACCTTAAAACGCCATGGCTCAGTTCTTTTGTGAGTTGGTGCCCAATTAGCCGCCTCTAAGATTGTTACAATCTCTTCTTTGGATATAGTTTGATCGTTATATTGCGCAGGAAAAACAGACCTGCGACCCTGTATTATGTGTGAAATCATTGCCCTAATTTAAGGCTACAAGATACGAACAGGGTGAAAACAAAAAAAGCTTCTCAATGGTTTGTCATCCTGAAATAATTCGTGAATTAATCCCCCCCTTGACTCTAATTCTAGAAAGCTATTAGGTAGTGCAAATAAATTCTTTATAATATACTGATGGTATCCCCTATTCTTAACACATCTTGTTCTAACCGTTTACGGAATTTCTCCTTTTCCTCTACCTCTTCCATCGTCAATAATTTTTGTGTATTTTCCCATACATCCTCACGCCAATTGGCAATAAGTCTAGAAATCAAGAATTCATCCATCCTACCAAATAGTTTATCTATCCAATCAAGCGCTGGGTTTATCGGCTCCAATACTTCATCCTGAACCTGATCTATAGTATTGGCAATAATTCGATTCACATGGCTATGATCTTCATACCGTTCCCTTCTCTTTGTCTCGGAAAGCGAATTCCATTCGGGTTGTAACATGTCATATAGGGCAAGCACCAAATCATAATTAATGTGGGCATTCACACCTAATATCAGTAATTGTAATTCACTTAACTGATTTTCCTTACAAGCTTTATGTGCTTTGAGCCATACTTCTGGTGTTTTTTCACCACAGTCATAGCAAACTAAACTGTCAAAATAATAGTTTGCAAAGCGGTTTAAAAGTTCATTGACCCATTCAGTATCGTGAAATTCCGAATTCCGTATGGACCCAATCATATTTGTACTCATCATTTGGTAACAACTCAAAAATACATAACGCGAATCGCTGGAGGACTTCCATTTCTCTACATACTGCCCCATTTTGGTAAGTACTGGGTCGATTGTATTCATACCTTTCTAAATTTCTGTTAGTTAGCCTAAAATTAAGAAATTATTTTTAGGCAAGGTCAGACGGAAACGTCAGAATAACAATTCAATACAAAACTTCATTTATTAACTCAAAATCCTATAAAGCATAAAATTAAAAAAACCTCTTAGCAAAAGGCTAAAAGGCTTCTCATCGGTTTATCATTCTGTTGTAATATGGAGATCTAAACTAAAACAAGTTAAGTGACATTAAGAATCTATCACGCATTCGTGACAGTCCTTTACCTCTCCATAGTAGGTTTCACGATATTTGTGAAGGGTTTTAACAGGAATCCCTATTACATACTTACGGATGTATGTTATTTTGGCAGAGAGTTCCCCCATTTTTGGACTATACCTCTTTTCATATTCAGTTCTTCTTTTTACCTGTACTATTTTCATCATTTTGAATTTATATCTAAAAACTAATGATTTCCGACTCACTGCCAAAGATTTCCTGTTAGTCTTTTGTTAAATCATTAGATAAATAATGTCATCCAACTTAAAAATTCCTTCTTTCATTCATTAAGCCTATTTACTCATTTAACACCAAACTAGGTGTACATTTTTGTGCTACAACACAACCTATTTAATTTTTAAATACCAAGGAGAAGGTGGTATATTCCCCTACTTCGGAACTCACTAAAAGGTTGCCTCCATGCTTTTTTAAGATATTTTTGGAAAGACTCAGCCCAATACCAGATCCATTCTTTTTTGTGGTATAGAAAGGAATAAAAATTTGATTCATAATTTTTTCCTCAATACCCATTCCATTATCGGTTACAACAATTATAGATTTTTCAGGCTCTACAATGCAACTTATCATAATAACAGGTTTCTCTTTGTTCTTTAAGGCATGCAAACTATTATTGATTAGGTTTATCATTACCTGCTCAATAAGCTTACTGTCTGCATTAATACTTGCATTTACGGGTATAGGCATTAATTTCATCTCAACTTTTGCCTCGTCCAACAAAGGCTTCATCAATAAGGCAATTGATGCTAAAAATTGTTTGATATTAATAGAAGTACGTTGCGGAATTGGAACATTCGAAATAGTTCTGTAATCTTTCACGAATTCCAATAACCCATCCGATCGTTTTTTAATCGTTGTCGCCGCCATATTTATATCATGGATATCTTCAGAGTCCATTTGATCTGCACTAATTAGTTCGCCTTTCTCATTTTCGGTAAGCGCTTTCATTGTTGATGCCAATGAACTAACTGGCGTAAAGGAATTAAGCATTTCGTGCGCTAATATCCGAATTACATTGTGCCAAGCTTCGATTTCCTTCTGTTCAATTTCAGATCTAATATCTTGAAAAGTAATAATCAAATAGGGAGTTTTAAGCAATTGTATTTCAATGACCTCCAAAGACAATTGCTTTCTTTCGGTTTCATCGCCAAAGTCAACCAAAGTTTTTCCACCACTGGCAATTTTTTTAATTTCTGAAACAAGCCAGGGTACATGACTTGCTAATCGATGCCAATACTTATGTTGTGGTTGCCGAAGAATATCACTTGCTGCTTTATTTAAAAATAACATTTCCACATCGGAATGTGTATTATATAAATCCTCTTTTTTAATGGAGATAATCCCTAAGTTAACATGTTCTAATATGTATTGAAAATATTTGAACTGCGCTTCTTTCTCAATTTTATTCCGTTTAAATATTTTTATTATCAAGTTAAAATCATCGTAGACTTTCACAAACGAATCTCCTTTCTTTGAAGGCGAAAAGTAAACTGAAAAATCCTCGTTCTTTAGTGCGTCTAAAAACTTCACTAACGAATAATTTGTATTGTTTACATACCTAATTAATGAAACCACTTGTAAAATTATGAGCACTCCGGCTGCTGCCACACTAAACCATATCTTATAGGTTGATAAATATGCGAATAGAACACAAAACAGAAGGATAACAAAAATCCGAAGGGTCACTTGAATAGTAAATCGCTTTATCAAATTAACTGATTTATAGGTTAAACTTTTCCAATCGACGATACAGTGCTGCCCGAGTTAAACCCAACTCCTTAGCGGCCTTTGAAATATTACCTTCATATTTATCCAGAGCCTTCTGAACCAACATCTTTTCTATATCTTGAAGGTTCAGAGTATCATATTCGGCAGAAGGAGTATCAGTTTCCGAAGACAATGTAACAGACAAATTGAAATCGGCTGGCCTAATTTCAAGTTCGTCCGCCATGATAACGCCACGTTCAATGGTATGTTGAATTTCCCTAACATTTCCTGGCCAATTATGTGACTCAAGCATTTCCATAGCCTCTGCGCTAATTCTTAGATGAGATTTATGATACTTTTCTCTGAACATATTGAGATATAGAGTAACGAAGTCGGTAATATCCGTTCGTCGTTCTCTAATTGGAGGAATTGTGATTTCTACCGTATTAATCCTGAATAAAAGATCTTGCCTGAACTTTCTATCTGCCACCCATTGATTGAGAGGTGCATTTGTAGCAAATAAAAGCCTAGCATTAAAAGGTCTTTCTATACCCTCACCTAAACGTGACACCTTTCTATCCTGTAATACTGTTAGTAATTTGGATTGCAAATTAATAGGAAGATTCCCAATTTCGTCAAGGAATAATGTGCCATTCTCTGCCATTTCAAATCGTCCAGGTTTATCTTCTGAAGCATCTGTAAAGGCTCCTTTTTTATGTCCAAAAAGTTCACTTTCAAAAAGGGTTTCAGATAGTGACCCTAGGTCTACATGGATAAAGGGGCCTTTAGAGTTTAGGGAGCGCTTGTGGATCTCTCTTGCAAGATGTTGCTTCCCAGTACCATTCTCTCCTAAGATAAGTATGCTGGCATCGGTGATACTCACCTTTTTTATAGTGTTCAAAACCTTTTTCATGGCAGGCGATTTACCAATAATAGGTCCGAATTTTTGATCACTGCTTTTTTGCAGTGCTTCATTGGTGTGCTCTAAAATTGAAATTTTCTGATTCGTTCTGCTCAATTCTAAAGCCGCATGAAGCGTCGCCAAAAATTTCTCGTTGGTCCAAGGCTTTAAAATAAAATCGAAGGCCCCCAATTTAATAGCATTTACCGCTAGCTCTACCTCACCGTAAGCGGTCATTAAAATGACAACCATTTTAGAGTTAACACTCAAAATATGCTTCAACCAATACATGCCCTCTTTTCCATCATTAAAACCAATCCGATAGTTCATATCCAAAACAATAACATCAATTTTTTCTTTGGAAATGAGTTGATTGATTTCTTTGGGATTATTACGGGTAATTACATTATCGTATAACTTTTTTAATAGCAATTTAGCCGATAGCAATACATCCTCGTCATCATCAATAATAAGTATGGTAGCCTTTGTCTTGGACATAGTGTTGCTTTTGGTATGAATTATTACGAATGTACAAAATGTTCAATAATGAACAGCACACTGTGCGAAAACGAACACTTCTAATTAAAAATTATTTTCATATACTATTGATTATCAGCATATTATGTATTTTTCAATTTATGGCACATGCATTGAATAAAGTATAGTCATCAAATAATAATATTATGAAAACTACTGTACAACATTCAGAAAAACCAAAAAGAAATCAGCTTTTAGCGATTTATGTAATCGCTAAAACTATTATCATCACAACTCATTCTTTAGTTGTGGTAATCAACACCATATATTAATTAATCATCCATCAAAATGGAAATTATGAGAACGATAAACAATAATCGAATATTAGGAAGAACAAAAAACACAAAAAGCAACGCTTGGAATAGTAAAAGACGCTTTTTGTAACAGAGCTTTCGGGAAAAATTAGCATCAATCAATTAAATCGAACATTATGCAAACATCAATAATGATTTCAAACCCTATCAGAAGAAAAAAAGTACGCTCTTTCAATTTTGAGAACAACATTAGAATTAGCCCTTCTATTCTTTACGTACATCCAATTAACTTCTAAAAACAAACTGTTATGATCTTAGTACTTATAGCTATTATTAATTATTTAATCTCAATTGTGATTTCACTTTTTTAGGAGTTAGCACTTTAATTTAAATAGAGTAGATAAAAAATTTACAATGAAACAACTGGGAATGGATAAAAGAATTGAAAAAAAGAAATGGAGCCGTACAAAAACAATGTACCTGGCAGGAACAATCGTTTTCATTATTCTGGCATTTTTTGGATTTACTGCCATCAACAAAAAAATCTATAAGGTAGATGCATCAAAAATTACTGCAAAGAAGGTAATTGAAGATAATTTTCAAGATGTGATTTTGATCGATGGAGATGTTGAACCAATAAGTCTTGTGCTTGTAAACACACTGGATGGTGGTACCGTTGAAGAAATATTTGTTGAAGATGGGATTCTCGTCGAAAAAGGTACCCCATTGGTGCTCTTAAGCAATCCTGCTGTTACTCTTGGGTATATGAATCAGGAAACCGCTATTGTGGAGCAAATTAACAATTTAAGGAGTTTAAAATTATCATTGGAAAAAGATCAACGCGATTTGAACGAGTCACTTATAGACAGTGAGAATAGTCTGGCCGATATAAAGCGTGCGTATAAAGTTGATTCTGTATTATATGCAAAGGAAGTAATCGCAAAAAACGATTTTGTTGACAAAGAAGAGACTTTCAAATATCTTCAGAATAAACGCGATTTTATGAATACTAACGTAACTAAAAGCGCGAAAAACAATAGAACTCAAATACAGCAGATTAATAATTCAATTGCACTAATGCAACGCAATCTGCAATTTATACATGAAAACATTGAAAAAATGTTGGTGCGTGCTCCTGTCACCGGGATGCTATCATCATTTAACCCAGTTATAGGGGAATCTTTCTTAAGCAATCAAACTGTAGCCAAAATTGACGTACAGTCAGGGTATAAAATAAAAGGGCAGGTAGATGAATACTACTTAAGCGCAGTAAAACCTGGGCAGTTAGCGCGTTTTTCATTTGATGGTGAACTTATCGATCTAAAAGTTAAAAAAGTACTTTCAGAAGTTGTGAACAGACGATTTGCAATAGAATTAGTATTTGCTGATAAAACTCCTGAAGCAATTGCCATTGGACAATCATTACAGGTACGATTAGAACTTTCAAAAGCACAGCGGTCCATAATGATTCCCAGAGGAAGCTACTTTCAGTCATCGGGAGGACAATATGTTTTTGTTCTAGGCGAGAATAACGAAGCGCATAAACGCTTCATAAAACTAGGAAGTCAAAACCCAAGTTACTATCAGGTATTAGAAGGTTTAAGTGTTGGGGAGGAAATAATCACCTCTTCATATGACGACTACAAAAATTACGAATCAATCAAAATCAATCAATAAAATCTTTAATTATGATCAAATTAAACAAATTAAGCAAAGTATACAGAACAGATGAAGTTGAATCGACCGCTTTGAATGAAGTATCATTCGAAATTAGTCAGGGAGAGTTCGTTTCTGTAATGGGACCTTCAGGATGTGGAAAATCTACGCTACTCAACATATTAGGGATGCTGGATAAGCCAGAAAGTGGCAGCTATGAATTTCTAGGAAATGAGGTAGCACAACTCAATGAAAAAGGACGTTCAGAAGTGCGTAAAAAGAATATTGGCTTCATATTTCAGAATTTTAATTTGATCGATGAGCTTACTGTTTTTGAGAATATTGAATTGCCATTGCTTTATAATAAGGTAAACAGTTCCGAACGTAAAAAAAGAGTGAACGAGCTAATCGAAAAAATTGGCATCGCGCACAGAGCGTCTCATTTTCCACAACAACTTTCGGGTGGTCAACAACAACGTGTGGCTGTTGCAAGAGCTTTGATTACAAAACCGCCAGTAATTCTAGCAGATGAGCCAACAGGAAACCTAGACAGTTCACATGGGAATGAGGTTATGGAACTATTGTGTGAGTTAAACGAAGCGGGTACCACAATTATCATGGTAACGCATTCGGCACATGATGCCAGTTATTCTAATAGAATCATCAATTTGTTAGATGGACAAATAGTTTCAGAAAAGAAAAGTAAAATAGTTCAGGCCGCTGTATAATTTAAAAAGATAGAAATCATGTTTAAAAATTATATAAAAGTAGCTTTCAGAAGCCTCAAAAAGAATAAGGTATATGCCATCATCAATATATTGGGATTGGCATTGGGTTTAACCGTAACGGTTCTTGTCTTTCTTTTTATTACCGATGAAACTAGCTATGAAAAACATTGGAGCGGCTATGATCGCGTATATAGAACTGGGATAAAAGCAGATATGATGGGGCAAAAAATGGACGCCCCGATATCTCCAAGTCCAATGGCAAACACCTTTAGAACCGAATTTACAGATGTAGAAACTGCGACACGTATCAATACGGTAAATCAGGAAATAATGGTGCGTTATCAACAAACCAAAGTTTATATACAAAAGGGAGTTTATGCGGACAGCAGCTTTTTTAAAGTATTTGATTACACCTTTGTCCATGGAGATCCAAATACCGCCTTAAAAGAAGATAATGCTATTGTATTAACTGAAGAATCTGCCCGTAAATTATTTGGAGATAAGAATGCGTTAGGAGAAGTTGTAAATTATGATAACAGACGCGATTATATTGTTCGTGGTATTGTAAAAGAACCAAGTGGCCAAGCTCATTTTCAGTTCGATATGTTTATGGCGAGCAATGACATTCGAAACGTATGGATGAGTAATAATTTTCACACCTATGTGAAGTTGAAGGAGGGCGTCGATCTAGCAGTATTTGAAGCCGAAATGAAACGTAATTTCATGAAAAAGATAGAACCAGATGTTGAACGATTTATGAAGATTACGGTTGAAGAATTTTTTAAGCAAGGAAATGCTTTTGAATACCAGTTACAAGCTTTAGCAGATATCCATCTTTATTCTCAAAAGGATTGGGAAATCGAACAAAATGGTAATATCATATATTTATTTGTATTTATTGGAATTGCGTTGCTAGTTATTTTAATAGCTGGGATCAATTTTATGAATTTATCTACCGCCAGAGCAGGTAAAAGAGCTAAAGAGGTTGGAGTTCGGAAAGTAACTGGTGCTTCAAGAAAAATGCTAATTGTTCAGTTTTTAACCGAATCTGTTATTCAAAGTTTCTTGGCACTTTTTCTAGCCTTTGTTTTGATAGAATTATTTTTACCTGGCTTTAACAATATTATGGAAACCAATCTATCTCTTTTTAATGGACATTTTGGAACAACACTATTGTTTGCATTTTTGGTCACTTTAGGATATGGTTTATTTGCCGGAAGTTATCCTGCATTTTTCTTATCAGGATTTCAGCCAATATCCGTGTTAAAAGGAGATCTTACCAAAACAAAAAGTGGCGCATTGTTAAGAAAATCTCTGGTTGTAATTCAATTTACTGCATCCACCATTTTAATTATTGGTATGATAATTATTTTTAATCAAATCTCCTTTCTTCATGATAAGGATATTGGTTTTAAGGGTGATCAAGTGATTGTTGTTCCTATACAAACTGATGCGATGACAGAAAATTTCAGAAACTATAAAGGCATTTTCCTAAAAAACAGTAACGTATTGGATGTATCAAGAGCCTCTTATTTTCCTGGAGACAATCCCAATCAGAACATGTATATTCTAGATGGTAGTGATGAGCAGTTGCCCCTGTGGAATATGGAAGTAGATTACGACTTTCTCAAAACCTTGGATATTCAATTGTTGGAAGGAAGAGATTTTGACAGAGAAAAAGAATCGGACTCAATTCCATACTTTATCTTAAATGAAACAGCCGTCAGTAATTTAAATATTGAAAATGCCATTGGAAGACGCATGGGGCAAATTATAAACAACAATGGAGAAAAGAGGTATGGTAACATCATTGGAATTGTAAAGGACTTTCATATCGAAGGATTCAACTCCCCCATTCGACCTATGGTACTTCAAGTAAGTAATGATGTCTGGTTCGCTTCCTTTAAAATCGCACCTACAGACTCGAAAGCAACCATTAGTTTTATAGAAAATGAGTGGAATAAGTTGGAGCCGTCACATCCTTTTAGATATACGTACCTCGATGATAAATTTGGAGCCTTATTAAGACAGCAAGAAAACTTTGGAACGATGTTTTTGTTTCTTACCATTCTTGCTATCATTATTTCCGCAATGGGACTTTATGGATTAGCATCTTATACAGCAGAACAACGAACTAAGGAAATTGGAATACGAAAGGTCCTTGGTGCTTCGGTGAGACAAATAATGCAAATGCTTACCAAAGATTTTATGAAATTGGTGCTGATATCTAACATTTTTGCCTGGCCCATAACCTATTTGCTGGCTAAGAATTGGCTTTCTAATTTTTCATATCAAATTGACATGCCTATACTACCGTATATTTTCGCAACGATATTCGCTTTAATAATTGCTCTAATCACGGTGAGTTCACAGGCTTATTTCGCAGCAAATTCTGATCCCGTTAACGCATTAAAATATGAGTAAAATCTCAATACTTTAGTGAACATTTAAAAGCTCTTGAATTATCAAGAGCTTTTTTTTATCGTTATTTTAAGTAATCCTTCTCTTTTGTTAATGATTCAAAGGGATGCAATGTACTCTGAACAAAAAGCCTCTCCATTCGAAAAAGGGCTGAATCGGTCTAATTTATTTGAGTTAGAAAAGACAGGCAAAATGAACACTCGAATTGAGGGTGATGAGTCCTAAAGTAATTTCTTATATTTAACGAATTTTAAAAATAGGAAATGAAAAAATATATTTTATTATTAATAACAGTAGTTGTTTTTTCTGCTTGTGTAGAAGAGGATAGTTCAAGTGATGAAATAGAGATTGAAATTATGGAAGAGGATTGTATTGTTGGAGATCCTTGTGATGATGGAAATAATTTAACAATAAATGATGTTTACAATTCTGATTGTGAATGTATAGGCGAAGAAATCCTAGTAGTAGAATATGGAGAATTTACTGATTCTAGAGATGGACAAAATTATCCTACAGTTATAATTGGTGATCAAGAATGGTTAGCCAAAAACTTAAATTATAAATTTCAACCTAATATTCCAGTATATTGGAATTGCTCCCCTTTTTGTTCCGAATACGGACCATTATATCATTTTTATGGTATAGATCAAGCCATACCCCCAGGATGGCATTTACCTACTTTAGAAGAATGGCAAGTGTTGTTTAACAATTTAGGAGGGCCTGTGGTGGCTGGAGGAAAACTGAAAGAAGGTGGTGTTGAACATTGGAATGATCCAAATGTAGGTGCCACTAATGAAAGTGGTTTTACAGCGCTCCCTGGAGGTCAAATGGTAGAGCAAAATGGATTTATTTTTATTGGTTTTAAAGGTTATTTTTGGACTTCTACTCAGGATCCTTATCCAGGATCTTCAAATCGTTATATGATAACAATTGATTCATCATTTCCTGGAACTCAGGTTCATTCGAACGCAGTACATAAAGCGTGTTCTGTTCGTCTTGTTAAGGATTAGTTTGTAGTTTTATTTTAAAGAATCTCCAAAAATGAAGAATCATGATTTAGGTTCTTCGAATGCTTTTGTAAATTCTTAGATTTAAATTTCTTGGTTCCACACCTTACAGAAAAAATGCACACCTATTTGCACACCTTTTTTGGTGCAAAAACTTATCAAAGTGGACTTTTAGGAGAAGAATTGTGCTAAAACAAAAAAAGCCTCTCCATTCGGAAAAGCTTCTCATCGGTCTATTTCTAAACCACAAGCCTATTTTACTAGGCTCAACACAACATTTTAAAAGCGGTCTGGACGAGACAAGTGTGAATTCATATTATATACTGATATTTAAATAGTTACTGTATTTCAATTAAAAGGGTGCACCGAATTGTGTACCTTTTAAGGTTTATTTCTATACTAAGTTAAACAATTTCTTTACTTTTATACTTCTCCCCCTTTAGCAAATATGTTAGTTCTCATGTAATCATGATATAGGATTAAATTATATTTGAAAAATATCCAAAATAAAATTAATGTCAACAAGATTTTTTACCAATAAAGAGGATAATACCTTAGTTAATAAATTTAAAGGAATATTTGAAAATTTATCTATTCATCATTTTGATGCTTTAGTTGGTTACTTTAGGTCGTCAGGATACTTTAAAATACGACAATATCTTGATGGCATAGAAGAAATAAGAATCTTAGTTGGAATTGATATTGATCACCTTATAAGCGAAGCAGCAAAAAAAGGATTAGAGTTTAACTTTAATACTGACATAACCCGAAATGAATTTTTAAATGAGTTTAAGGAGGACATTCAACAAGCAGATTACGCTAAAAATGTAGAAGAAGGTATAGTTCAATTTGTTAGTGATGTAACCTCTGGAAGAATTGTTATTAAAGCACATCCAGATAAAAACATTCACGCTAAAATCTACATTTTTAGACCAAAAAATTGGAATGAACACAACAGTGGTTCCGTAATTACGGGCTCAAGTAATTTAAGTGAATCTGGGCTTGAGAGAAATTTCGAGTTTAATGTTGAATTGAGAGACTACGACGATGTAGTTTTTGCCGAAAAGACTTTTAATTCATTATGGGAAGAAGCAATCGATATTGATTCTGCTCAAATTTCAAATGTGACCAAAGACACTTATCTTAGTGATGAATTCACACCCTATGACCTCTATATAAAGCTGCTTATAGAGTATTTCGGTAAGAGCATAGAATATGACCCAGAGTCTATAACTGATCTTCCAAAGGGCTATATCAAGCTTGCTTACCAAATTGATGCTGTAAATGATGGATATAATAAATTACTTAAGCACAGTGGATTTATATTAGCTGATGTCGTTGGATTGGGAAAGACAATAATTGCGACAATAATTGCTAAGAAATTTTATTTTTCCAATGGCTATAGAACCAAAATATTGGTTGTTCATCCTCCCGCTCTTGAAAATAACTGGAAAAAGACAATTAGAGATTTTGAAGTCCCAAATGTTGATTTTATAACCAATGGAAGCATTCATAATGTAAAACATCCTGAGGACTATGACTTAGTAATCATCGACGAGGCTCATAAATTTAGATCTGATGAATCTGAAAGATTTAATCAACTTCAAAAGCTTTGTAAAACACCTCGTAAAAGAAAAGGAAATGATGGCAGTTTAAAAAAGAAAGTCATTTTAGTTACTGCTACCCCATTAAATAATAAACCTGAAGATATAAGAAATCAGCTGTATCTTTTTCAAGATTCAAAGAAGTCTACAATCGAAGGAGCTATTAACCTTCAACACTTTTTTAGACCACTTATTGAAAAATACAGAAAGTTAAAAAAAGAAAATGATCAGTTTAAAATTTCGACCGGTGTCAAAGAAATTTACAATGAAATAAGAACCAAAATTCTTGAGCCTATAATAGTTAGAAGGACTAGAACAGACATTAGAAATACCCCAGATTATTGGAATGATATTTTAGAGCAAGGTGTTTCTTTTCCTGATATTGTACCGCCAAAACAAATTTTATATGAATTAGATGAATACACAGATAATCTATATGATAATACCCTTAACATATTAAAAAGACAAAACAATGAACTTGGGTATTTTAGATATCAAGCAATCAAATACTTAAATCCTCTTGCTAAGGAGTCATATAAATTAGCTACGGGAGTAAATCCAGTTCAAGCAGACAGGATATCTGAACAACTAGCTCATATAATGCGTATTTTGTTAGTAAAAAGGATTGACAGTAGCTTTCACGCTTTTAAGATGAGTCTTGGACGATTTTATAATGCGAATAGAGCAATGCTTAAAATGATAGATAATGGCAAAATCTTTATTGCACCAAAAGTGAAAGTGAATGATTTTATTCTAAATGAGGATGAAGAAGAACTTGAAAGGATTCTAATGGAATCCGAAGATCCAAATTATATTCAAGCTTTTGACATAGATGATTTTTCAGAAATTTTTATTCAAGGTATTAAGAAAGACAATGAAGTTCTTCATAAATTGGTAGAACAGTGGAATGTAGTTACTCATGATCCAAAATATGATACTTTCTTAAAAAAACTTACAAATGAGTTGTTGAGCAAAGAATTCAATGACAATGGGAAGTTAGTAGTTTTTTCAGAATCAAAAGAGACTACTCAATACCTTACCAAGAGATTGAAACAAGATGGAATTAGTAAAATTCTTTCAGTAGATAGTTCTAATCAAAAAGATCTCGCCGAAACTGTATCTCAAAACTTTGATGCAAATTATCCAATATTTGAACAGAGAAATGATTTCGACATTGTTATTACTACTGAGGTCCTTGCAGAAGGTGTAAACTTGCATAGAAGTAATACAATTTTAAATTACGATATACCTTGGAATGCAACACGCTTGATGCAACGAATAGGACGCGTAAATAGAATAGGAACGCCATCAACTAAAATTTATATTTATAATTTTTTTCCGACATCTAGAACGGATAGTGAAATTGAGCTGAATAAAAAAGCTTATATGAAGTTACAAGCATTCCATTCCGCATTGGGTGAGGATAGTCAGATTTATTCAGAAGATGAAGAATTTGACACCTATGGTTTATTTGAACAAATTCCTGAAGAAGAAAAAGATGAAAGGCTTGAATACTTAAATTATCTTAGGAAGTTCCGAGATGAAAAACCTGATGAGTACTATAGAATTACTAATACTATTCCAAAAAGAGCACGGACTGGTAGAAAGAATAAATCTGCTAATGAACAGACAGTTACATTTATTAAGAGTAAAAACAGAGATAGCTTTTATCTTATATATAAGGATATGTCTCTTGAAGAGTTAACCTTTGTTGAAGCCGCTAGATTGTATAAATCACAAATTTCTGAGCGCTCTACCCCACTCCATTCATTACACCACGAACAAATAAATGTAGCTTTAGAATCTTTTGAGGAAGATGAAAACATTAATAGTCTAGGTGAAAAATCAGGTGTAAAGCTTGGTCCAAATGAAAGCAGAGCAGTTAGCTTCATTGAAAAGAGAATAATGCCTCTTGAATTTGTAAATAAAAATGACAAAGAAATCATTAATAGTGCCGTCGCAGCAATCAGGAAAGGGAAATTTCAAAAATTACCAAGAGAAATAAATAAATACGTAAAACTGGTACAAGCAACCAAACCCCCTCTACTGGATACATTCAAAGAGACAATGAAGATTTTAAACTCATACCCCCTTTTAGATTTTATAAAAGAAGAGGAAACATCTGAAAAACCTAAGGCTGTTAAAAAGAGAATCAAAAAGGGTGATAAACCCAATATCATTTTATCCGAATCATTTTCTGCTTAAATAATTTATTATGAATCAAGAACTAAAAAACATATTTAAAGGCCCCTATGATTCAATAAATAATGATTCGAGTGATTGGAAGGTTTTACTCAATGAGCTCTTTAAAGATAAAGCCAAGGACTTCTATAAAACCCCAATAGAAAGGAAAGAAGATAAAAAAATCCATGACGACGTTGAAAGTATTCTTGAATTTGGTGATATCATTTTAGATGATAAATCTCGAATTAAGTTTTATGAAGTAGAACTGAAAGATCACAAACAAATAACAAGTAGAGTTGGCCTTCGAAATATAATTCACAGTGAAGTTATTCCTGGAGATACAGACGGTATCATCGCAACATATTTTAATCCGAAATCTCAAGATTGGCGCTTAACTTTTATATCAAAATCACTCTATTGGGATGATGAATTCAACGAAATTAAAGAAGAAACACACCCAAAGCGCTATACATACGTTTTAGGAGAAGGTGAGAGTGTGAAAACTGCTGTAAATCAATTTGAATGGTTATTCAATGAAGTAAGGTCCAGAGAAATTACTATTGAAGATATCATCAAAACTTTTTCAGTTGAAAAGATCTCGAATGAATTCTTCAATAAATATTTTGAGCACTTCATATCATTTACTGATTACATCTCAGACAATAAAAGCGCTTTTTCATTCTTCAAAAAGCAAGTTGATAAAAACAAAACGAATAAAGAGCAACAAGAGGATGCAGAGAAGCTTGTCCGCCACTTTGTAAAGAAGTTATTAGGACGAATAGTCTTCCTCTATTTTTTACAAAAGAAAGGTTGGCTTGGAGTTCCTATGGATGGCGATTGGGGTGAGGGACTTAAAGACTTTATGTCACGCTTATTTAAAGACCATGAGAATAAAAAAAATTATTACAATGAAGTATTAGACCCCTTGTTTTTTAGTGCCTTGAACGTTGATAGAAGAGGCAAAGAAAATGATGTCTTTCCAATTACTAATACACGCGTCCCCTATCTAAATGGAGGACTATTTGAAAAGGATAAAATTGAACCTGACTCATTAAAAATAAAACCACTATTGTTTGAGGAATTATTTGATTTCTTTGATCAATACAACTTCACAATAGATGAGAATAATCCAGATGATAAGGACATTGGTATTGATCCTGAGATGTTGGGGTTAATTTTTGAAAACTTACTAGAAGATAACAAGGATAAAGGCACTTTTTACACTCCTAAAGAAGTAGTGTATTTTATGTGTAAGGAGAGTATCTGTAATTATTTGATTGGTGAACTTAAAAGTAAATGTTCTCCACAAGAACTTGAAGAAATCAAAATCTTAGTTTTTGAAAATGGAAAAATTGATTTAAAAGTAATTGAACTATATGCTTCAGATATAGACAAAGCATTGAGCACAGTAAGAATCTGTGATCCAGCTATTGGTTCAGGAGCATTTCCAATGGGTATGGTACTAGAGATTTTTAGGTTAAAACGCCTGGTATCTACTTATCTTGACATTAAGGATTTCTTTTACCTGAAAGAAAAATTAAAAATTATTAGACATAGTATTTATGGCGTTGATATAGACAAGGGTGCTGTTGATATTGCAAGGTTGCGCTTTTGGCTAAGCTTGATTGTTGATGAACAAGAGCCTCAGCCCTTACCGAATCTTGATTATAAAATTATGCAAGGGGACTCCTTAAAAGAGTCTTTTGAAAATTTTGCGCTAGACAAGATAATGGAGGATGAAAAGCCTCAACAAAGACCTCAGTTAACCCTCGGTGATGAATTTAATGAACCACAACAAGAACTGTACCTAACTTCCTCAGAAAAGAGTGATTTAAAATACTGGGTAGATCAATACTTTTCACTCGAACCATTAATAAAAAAACAGGAACTACACACTAAAATTGACAATGCAGTTATTAACCATATTCATAAAAATGTAACAGTAAGAAAAAAAGAGATAAAAAAGCAAATTTCAAAAATAGAACTTACTTATGCGAATGCTGGTAAAAATATTACACTTCTTAAAAGTGGTAAAGATGTAAAGACTTTTAGAGGCTTAAGAGAAGAACTAGGTGAAATTGAAGCTCAAGAAAAAAGGCTTATCAAGGTTCAAGAAACTACAGAACGTCCATACTTTTTATGGAACTTGTTTTTTGATAAGGTTTTAAATGAAGGTAATAAAGGATTTGATATTGTTATAGGAAACCCTCCTTATGGTGGGATTAAAATTGATGATGAAGTAAGAGAAAATTTTGGCTTACAAAGTAAGGATCCTTACGGTGCTTTTATTAGTATGGCAATAAAAAAGCTTTTAAAGCCAAATGGCATCCTATGCTATATTGTTTCAGATACATGGCTAACTATTAAAAGCCATAAACCCCTTAGAGACATTGTACTTGAATATCAACTTAAAAATGTAATACGTATTCACACAGATTGCTTCAAAGCAACTGTAAACTCTTGTGTATTTACCGTTATTAAGACCCCTGTCGGTAAGGGAGAAAAAAATATAATTGCGGCAGATCTTACCAATATCTCTACTCGTAAACAGGTTCCTGAGTTTAGAGACAAACTTTTTAATCTTCAGAACAGTATAGGACAGTATACTCCAGATTTTGCGGTATATAGTTACCCTCAATCATTATTACAAACCAATAGTCAACACCCTATCGTTGTGGGTAGTCCAAAGCTATTTCAATTGATGAATAACACATTAATTGAAAAAGAGGAAAGAAAAATAAATAATGAGAAAGTAGAGGTAAGAAAAGTTCCATTTAACGATAAAACTATTGAATTAGTAAAATTTGGTGACGTAGCTGACGCTAAACAAGGCCTCGCGACAGGAGACAATAAGTATTATATATATCAAAATCCTGATGCCCGAGGTACATACAGAAATATTAATGAATATCTCAAATACTTGCTTAATGAAAAGGATTTAGATAAGATTCGGTCTAATGAAGATATTCGTAAAAAAATAATTGAAAAGGGTATTCATAAAAAGAAATCTGAAAAAGGATTCGACCCTAATAGATATTTTGAAGGAAGATTTATTGCTCCCTATGATAAAGGAGGCGAAAGTGACACGGAAAGTGGTTGGTTACCAAATTATCATGTTCCCACAAATTATTTTATTGATTGGAGCTCAGATGCAGTATCTCGCCTAAAAAATTATAAAATTGCAGATAGAATAAGAGATCGAAATGAGAACAAAATTATAAAAGATAGTTACTTAATCACTAACGCAGCGGTCTTAAGAAATATTGAAGACAGTTTTACTGAATCAATTTCCTCATCGAGAGTGGGAGAATATAGCCCTACCTTTCGTGCCGCTGAAGACAGCTTATTTGACTCTGGGTGTAGTAACATTTTTACCGAATATTATAAAAGAAATGTTTTGTTAGGTTATTTATGCTCTAAACTGTTCAGGTATATTTTTATATTAAACATTAACCATACGGTTAATTCACAATCTGAAGATATTAATGATATGGTTGCACCAACTATACTAAAGGGCTTAGAAAAAAGTGTAAAATCAATTATTCTAAAACAAAAAACGAAGCCACGTTATAATTTTTTTCTTAAGGAACAGAAAGAAATTGACAACTGTATATACAGTATGTTCGGTTTAAATAAAGCTGACATTAACGAGGTTGAAACTTGGTTTGCACGTAGATATCCCAAGCTTGCAAAATATGCTCACTACCAATCCCCAGAGGAAATATTGCAAGAAGAGCTTGTTGAGGAAGAAGTGCCAAATAAAGTACGAGACTTAATAAATGCCGGAGAAAGCAAGGTTGTAGAGTTTAAAAGCACCCTGCGCTATTGCTTACGTGAAAAAAGCCCACAACCCTACATAGAGCATTCTGTAATTAAAACATTAGCCGCATTCTTAAATTCAGAAGGAGGCACACTTTTTATAGGTGTGGATGATGAGAAAAATATACTTGGGTTGGAAGGAACAGACTTCACTACTTTTAAAGGGAGTGATAAAAAAGATGAATTTCAGAAGCATTTTGACAACTTAATTCAAAACAACTTTGGCAATGACAAATCACACAAATTTGAACTGGAGTTTATTGAATTGGATGGAAAGATGATTGTTTCAATACACATAAAGGACAAAGCGAGCGGTCCTGTAATGACTCCAAATCCAAAGGACAAAAAGGCACAAGATTTTTACATTCGTAGACATGCTAGCACTGTATCATTAACAATGTATGAGATGTATAATTACGCTAAAGAGCATTGGGGATAATATCATGAATCTGGAAAAGAAAAATAACTCAATAGAAGCAAAAATTTATCGTAATGGTAGTTTACTTAGCCTTGTCTTTATAACAATTGCTATTATTGGATTTGCACTAATCTTAATACCTTCATTTTTCACTAATGATATATCAAATTTTAATTTTCTTATTGGAGGTTTTCTAAGTCCCTTAATAGCAATTGCTGCAGCATTATTGACCTTTTTAGCATTCTACATCCAATTTAAAGCAAACCTTATTGTTCAGGAGCAATTTATAACTCAACAAAAACAATTTGAAATTCAGCAGAAGCAATTAAAGCTCCAACAATTTGAATCTCAATTTTTTGAGATGGTTAAATTACATAAAGAAAATATTAATGAAATGAAAATTACTGGGTATGATCTAATAATTCAACAATCCTTTAGTGCTACCAAAAAAAACAATTATAATACAGAAGTTCAAACGTTACGTTATACGGAAGGTAGAAAAGTGTTTGTTACAATGGAAACTGAGCTTTTTGCCATATTTGAATTTCTTATAAAATACAATTCAGAACTTAAGAAAAAGTATAAAATGAAAGATCTATTTAATTATTCATATCAAATTTTCTTTTTCGGCAGTAATTCTACTTTATTATATTCAAAAACATTTGACAAGGCTTTTATTAAATATGTAAGAAAAAATTTAAACGAAGTAAGAAAAATTCACAAAGAATCCTCAGGAAAAAACAATGAGTTTTCAGGCTTAAAAAAACAAATTGGATTATACATTAAGTATTCTCCCTTTACTGGTCATGAATCTAGACTAGGTCACTATTATAGACATTTATTTAGTGCTGTAAAATATGTTGTCAAGAAGGAAAATGAAGGCTTATTTGATTATTATAAATCACGGGAATATTTAAAAATACTCCGCTCACAAATGTCAAATGATGAACAATTGATGTTTTATTATAATTATCTCGCTGGATATGGAAAAAAATGGGAGAATAGTCAAAACAAATTCTTTTCCGACTACAGAATGTTACATAATTTACCATTAGATAAAACCAAATACGAAAACCCAAGGAAACATTTTAAAGCTCAAATATTAAGAATACGTCAGGAGACTAATGGTAGAGAAGAAATGTTTGAATGGGACGAAAAATAAATTATAATGGAGAGATTACTACAAAATAACAAAACCTATACTTATTACGATTATCCACTTGAAAGCGAGTTTGAAAAAGTGATTGTCGAAAATTCTGATGCTATCTTCGGAAAGAATACTATTTACGTAGATATTAAAAAACGTATTGGAAAAAGTATATTAACCATTCCTGATGGTTATTTAATCGACTATACCTTCCCTTCCAATCCAAGGCTATATATAATTGAAAATGAACTTTCAAGTCACGACCCATTTAAACATATTGGTTCTCAGCTATTAAAATTTGCTATTTCATATAAGGATAGTGGTTTTGAAATTAAAAGTTTTATAAAGAATCACATTGCAGGAGACTCGCTCTTAAAAGAGAAAATATTAAATGCAATAAAGCTATCTGAGTATAAAAACATTGATGAACTCCTAGAAGCACTCATTTTCCATAAGCCAGTTGCATCAATAGTTGTAATTGATAAGTCTACTCCAGAACTAGAAAATGTTCTCTCTCAGTTAACCATGGACACTGATATACTCCAATTTCAAACATTCTGTTGTGAAGATGACAAAATCCATAAATTTGATCCATTCAATGAAGAGGTTAGAGATATTCAGGAAACAAAATTCTCCAAAATAGATGCCTCAGACTTAAACACAATTGTCGTGCCTGCTCAACTTCAAGGATTCAAGGAAGAATTCATGCAGAATAATAGATGGTATGCTATACGTATTTCTGCTTCGATGTTAGACCGTATAAAATACATTGCCGCATATCAAACAGCTCCTATCTCAGCAATTACTCATTATGCCGAAATTTCTAGAATTGAAAAATGGGAAAACACCAATAAGTATATTCTTTATTTTAAAGATAAGGGGACCAAAATAAATCCTATAAAACTAGAATCAAAAAAGAAAGGAGCAGCACCACAAGCACCGAGATATACATCTTTTGCCAAACTTACGAGTGCCAAGAACCTTTCAGAAGTATTTATATAAATTATGAATGGATTTAAAAGTGAGTTAGAATTTGAAAATCACATTAGACATGAATTGCTTCCAGTTGTTTTGGAAAATAATTCTGAATTCAAGCTTTTTAATTTTAAAAAGGCAGTGGATATTCTAATCGTAAAAAATGGACTTAAACCGGAACTGTTTTTCTTAGAAATCAAGTACCATCAAAAACATCATGGGCGTCTTGGTGTGGGACAGGGAAAAGGAGGTGGCTTTCAACCTGAAGTGCTACGTGATAAGTCCGATTATTTTGAATCAAATATGAGATGGATTCTTGGATCAGAAGAAAGTGATGAATATTGGTTTGTAGATAACGATACAATTAGAAAGTATCTGAATGCTGGGGTGATTGGCCCAAAATACAATGGAATTAGAAAAGCTTTTTTTTATGAAATAAGTTCCATAAAGGAATCTGACTTAATAGATCAACTTTCTTCTTGGCTAAAAAGTTAGCAGGACCACATAAGTGGCAGCCCTGCAAATTATTACTCCTAATTTATTTTAAAATTACAAGTCACAACGGCTAGACCATTTATCAATTTTCCGTCAATGCGCCTGTTTTGATTCTTTAATGTAAACCATTTTTCCAAATCCGATGACTTTGCCGTTATTGTTAATCGCAATCTTCCATAGATTTTCTGTAACTTCTCCTTGGCTTCTGCCTTACTGATCCAAGCACCAACTTTTAACCTTAGTAAATTGACAATTTTAAAATCATTTGTCTGCAAGGTTGAATCAATTAACAATGCCTCTTTTATCAGTTTCTTTCGAAATTTTAGCGCTCTCATTTTATCTTCTCCTAGCACTCGAAAGGCTTCTGATATTATTGAATCCTTTTCTCTAATAATATGAAGATAGAAAACATTTTGATTTTTTTCTGCCTCGATATAGTCTAAACATAAATCCCGAAATTGAGATTCATTACCCAATTTCAATTTATTTATTCCTTTTAATTCAATTTTTTCTATCCCTTTGTAATTATAATCAATATTATTAAAGCAACTCTTACCTTCAACTATGCCATTATTTTTATCGTTTTTAGATACAAAATATGTCTTTCTTAGCGTTGAAAAATTATGCATTTCATTGTACCAAGCAGAATCGTTAAGAACTAATTTATCATTATCAACTAACAGGAACGCACTATTATGTTCCAATGCATTTTTTCTATGTATTGAGTTAATTCTAAAGTTATTAAACTCCTCAATGTCCGACCTAGCTTCTTCAATATTCCTAAGAACCTCTGCTTCAAACTCCTCCTCTGTTGTATTAGAAAAATAACTGTTTCTAGTATAAATCAAATCAACCACTTTACTGTACCTAGAATTTCTTACTCTTCCAATTATTTGAGGCAGCAATGTCGCTATATCAATCTTTGTATAATCCCTTTTTCCATCTGTAATAATAAAGTTCTTACCCTCTTCATCGAAAATATCACATCCTTCAAATGCAGTAGATGTATAAAAATTAAGCTTCTTTACTTCAGAATCTACCACTGACAACTGGAATTCATTTGAAAGTTTTGATTTAATTAGATTGTAATTCCTGTTATTATCGGCACAAACTATTCTAACATTATCTGAAATGTTCTTCTGAACTTTTTTCATCTTATTAATTATAGAGCATATGCTATTCACCGAATTAATAAAAATATGTGCATTCCCATCCCTAGTTTCATTTATAAAGTCTAATCCGATTATAGCCGCCACATCATTAATATTGTTATCATAATGGCAAAAGTTTACAGTAACCGCTTCTAGCTCCCCCCATTCGATCCTATATTTTTTTATTCCCTTTAGGACTGGTAATTGATATTTATCATTAACAGGGGTAGCCGTACCAAAGACATACGACTTATACTTATTATAATTATCGAGCACAGATCTTATTGCATTAGGTCTAAATGCAGCGCTATCTACCAACTTATGTGCTTCGTCTATGCATACCTTCCATTTACTTATATCTCCTCTTTTCGCCAAGGCTTCAGTAACGACAGCTAGTGAATCATAAGTGGTAATTATTTTATTCCCTTTAAAATTTAACAACTCATCTTCTTCACAACCGCCATAGTATACAGAACAAACATCTATACCCTTATCTTTACACCAACTTTCCTTGTTGATAATTAATGACTTAAAAGGTACTGCTAGTACATACTTTACATCATTCTTTAAAACAACAGTAGTCATTCCACTTCCAGTTGTTACTTTATTTAACATTGCATTTTCTGGGAGATCATCCAGAAATTCTCCTATGTATTTGTAACCCCGTCCATCAATCTCAATCTCTTCTTCAATTCTTTTATTCATAATCTATAAATACTATTGAATTATTTTTAAGACAAAACATTATCTTTATTTAGCAATCATGCCAAAAAAATAATTCATTTAATTTTCAAAAAAAGGGAGCTTTTCCCTTTATTAGTTAGAATAAGCTCCCAATCTATTAGGTTCTTCCATCTCAACTAAATACAAAGTTACTACATAAAGGGTGGCTTTTAAGTTCCCTCTTATAGCTAAAAAGTACACGATAGAATTAGAAGAATACAAGTTTAAACAGATGTCAAGTTGTATAGATTATCAAAATATAAGCAGCCAGTAATCCAAAATGTTCTTTTTAGCGATGTATAATAATATACATTCGAGTTAGCTAACTCGATTTTACATATAAACCCTAACATAAGGATGAGTGCGTACGTGAGAAAAACTTATTATAGGTCTTTCTCACAATACTTTTCAACACTCAATCTACCAAAATATCAAAGTGATAGTAGTAATATGCCTTGCCTTCAACAATAAAAACTGTCTTTAGCTCCGCCGTAACCTTCACTTCTTCAACCAAAACTATCTGACCCAATTGAAGTGGGCCAATCTGACTCAATACGGAGGCTCTGAATGGGCAAAAAAGCTGTTTCAGTAGATTGTTCCAAGCAACAACATAAAGCCACTTAGACGAGCTAAATTTAAGTTGTTCTGCCAATTCTCTTTTATCCATAGGTTCCAAAAATTCACGAAATAGCGATGTTATTATAGAAACCAATTCTCGTCTTGACTTTGCAAAGAATCACTAAGTCCATTCACAAATTCAAATGCATTGACATTCCGTTCCAAATTAGAGTCTATATAAGATGACTTATTTACTCCCGTCATGAGATTATAAAAGTTCCATAGGTTAATATTCTTATCAGCATCATTTGAAAAGTTTGGGTCGGAATGGTAGTCACGAACCATTGCTCCAATTTGATTATCATTTACGGCTAATGCCAACTTGCCAACTTTTTCTTCAGGAGAAAGGTGCTGGTACATTTTCATTTTCCCAATGGTATGGGCAAACTGTTCTTCATTTAGAGAATGTTTACTCATTCGTTCCATATTACCTAAAAACCTCTCTCTATCGAATGATTGTATTAGCTCATTTATACGATCCTTTAATTCAGCAATACTACTAACCCTTATCTCTATATTCAAACCATCTGTACTTATACATAAATTAGTGCATACAAGATTTTTGAAACCTATAAACACCTTAAACTTTTCCATATTCCTTTTTGAATAAAGGTTCTCTTGATTTAGCGCCCTCACACCTCCAATTGTAAGGGATAATGAATTGTTGTTTACATTTTCTGTCAAACTTGGCAATTCAATCATAAATGCACAGCGCTGATAATAAATTGTCTTTTCCTCTGGCCTAAGCTCCTTCACTGCCTTCCCAATTGCAGTTGGCACTCTCCCTCTTATAACATGTGAAATGCGAATGTTTGGTTCAAGTATTCTTGCATCCATGAAGTTGGCTTGAACCACTTCCTTAGTAGCATCTATGAATTGTGAATGTGCTATCGTAGTTTCATTATCACTATATACAGGTATTATGCAATCTCTCTTTAGATGAGACAATGATACCTCCTGTGTATTTGCTTCTATAAAGCTTCCTTTAGAAGTAGTTATATGCTCTTCAGATATTATCTGATTCTCCGTGTTATTTACCGCTATCAATTCCATTTTCTTGGTTTTTAGTTTGTTGAATTATTTGATTGTTTGGAATAACTTGAGATTGAATTCGCTCTAATAATTCCTTCTTTTTTAGAATTATCGGCTTAATATGTTCTTGTAGTTTTGGATACTTCGAATAGATGTACCTAAGCCCTTCCATAGTCTCGCAGGCAGCTATTTCCAAGTTTATTTCTTCCATTTCCGACCCAATTCCTTCTTCACACCACTGCTTTATCTTTTTACCAGTTGCAGCATTAATAACAAACTCTGGTTTATCAATGAAGAGTCCAGTTCTGTCCTTAGATGCTTTTACTTGGTGAGCAATGTCTACATCAAATACTATGGTAAACTCATAGTCTAAATCATTGCGTTGAATAGCTTTTAAGCCAACTTTCTCAGGCACCATTTTACCATTCTTCTGATTCAAGACATAATCTTGTTTTACGCGCATTGTCGAGATGATGTGTGCATTCGATTGAAGTATCTTATTCACGAAAGCATTTTGCCTCGGTGTGATCTTTCCCCAATTGGTAAAACTGTTGCCTGGCATATTACTATGTAAGTCCAACAAGTAATCCCAACAATGAGATATACTATCAATAATGATGACTTCCATTCTTGCTTTTTCACATAAAATAATTGCCTCTATGAATCTTTCAGGTGAATATGGAGGTTTCATTGTCACCACATTATAGTTCCCTAAATGGGCATATAGATCTGCCGAACCATTTTCAGTATCTATTATAGCTGTTTTGGTGAATTCTCCTCCTATTAAACCTTTTGCTAATAATAACGCTGAGTATGTTTTACCACTTCCCGCGCTACCTTGTAAGGCTAATTTAATTTTTGCTTTTTTCCTTTCGGATTTTCTTAATTTCATTATTGCTGTTTTAAGTATTAATAAATAAAAAAGGACCTATACATTCCTGTATAAGTCCTATTCGACGTTGAGATGATTAGAATGATTTACATTACTAAATCATCATCAATCAGTTGTTTCTTTGCTTGGAATAACCCTGCAAAGTCATTAGCACTAGCCCTGTCTGCATTACTTAAATGAGACATTCTAATTTGAGGATTACCCTCTTCATCAAAACTCAAGTTACATAAGTAAGCCTTAGCAACTTCAATTCCGTGCTCATAGTTGGATGCGTAACACATTGCAGTGCGTTCAACTTCTTCGCCATCTGGCAAATCAAATCCAAGAGTAACAATTTTGTACTCTTTTTCATTACTGTTAGTCAATGTGTTTTCTCCAATTTTCAATAGAGTTGCATTAAATAGAAACTCTGATTCACCAGAAATTTCATTTGTAATTTCGCGATACTCAGTCATAATTTTTAAGATTTTAGTTATGAGATAAGACGCCCCTATCTCCCAAATTTAAAAAGGGTGGGGGGTGAAGTAGGGTTTAGCTAGCGTAAGATGATTTAAAAAAATTAAAATTTTTCATCTCTTTCTTTCCATCTTTCCATCTTTCCATCCCGACTATTTAAAACTTTCAAACCTGTAGACAAGTCTAAGAGTTTCTCCATTAACTACTTTTGTATCAAATTGTATTAAGAATAGCTTCCTTTCGTCCAACAATCTATCTTCTGCATAAAAGAAATCATTCTCCTGTGAGCTGTCCTTGTCGATGTAAACTTTCTTCCTGTCATCTGTATTGACATAATCAAGATTGAAAGACATCATTCCGTCTTCGGCTGTCATCATAATATCGTAACTATCGTAAAATTTATCATAGCTAATTAGAACATCCTTCCCCATTGGGATCTCTTTCAGGACTTCCATCTGTTCGTTCAAGATGATCATATAAGCAACGCCATTGATATAGTTGGTTTGAGCCATCATTGATGTTGCAGCAAGTAATATTAAAAGTAAAATGTGTTTCATGATTTTGAAATTTGACTGATTATTATATTGTTCTAATTTTAGGGTTAATGCATTTAAAAGACAAATAATGCGAAATGTTGACTGCTTAACTCATTTGAATTGAGGAATCTAATTTTAATATGACTGATCAGGAGGTGAATATTTACTACGCTAAGTTTATTAAAGGTTTTTAAAGTAGTATAAACGCAGAGTTCGGGAATATTATAATTCTAAATTCCTAATTTTATCAAATACTTTTTTTGAAATCAAGTTGTGTTGCTCTTTAGACAAGTGCAGTCCATCTTCAGTATTGGTCAATATGTCTAAATTGTCAACATAAATCATATTCTTCTTGACAACAATATTATTAAATATTTCATTCATTAAAATGATTTCATCTTTTCTAGATTCGAATTCATTTTGAAACATTTTCAAATCACCCAAGAAGGTGGGGCCGAGAACAATTACATTCAAAGGATTACTAAAATTATCAGATAAAACATCTAACATCTCTGCCAGGTCTTCTCCTATCATCTTTATTGTTTTGGCATATTTATTTTTCAAATCATTTAACCCCAAATATATTATGATCGTAAAATAGTCAAAATCACTATTTTTAAGAAGTTCATTCAGAACATTAATTCCATTTTTCTCTTGGGAATTAACTAAGTCACTTTTTATGACACGTCCTTTAGCTGAGTTGTTTTCAATAATAAATTCCGGACCTAATAGTTTTCCTAACTTTTTAGTCCAAATATCCTTCAACAAGTATTTATCCTCCTTTCCCGGAATTTGTCCCCAAGTATTTGAATCGCCAAAACATAGAACCTTTTTATTTAACGATTTTCTCTTGAATGCTGGGGACCCAGAATACAATGAAAATGACTCGATGTCCTTAGTTACTATGCTGCCCGCCGCAATGACAGAGTGATCTCCTATATTAACACCTGATAAAACTAGACTTCCTGCTCCAATCCATACGTTGGAACCAATAATTGTTTTATCAAGCTTTTCACCTTGTGTTTGAATATGACTTGGAAGAGAGTCAAAAATGTGATTATTTGATAAAATTGATACGTTTTGACCAATCAGCGAATAACTTCCTATCCTAACTTCTCCATGTCCGTGAATAATTGAGCCCTGTCCTAACAAAACTTGTTCTCCAAGTTCAATATAACCCCCATAAGAATCTAGAATACAGTATTCTTTGATTCTACATCTGTCACCAATAGTAATTCCTAAACCATTTCGCCCTTTTGCAAATAAAGCGCAACCATGTCTTATCTCTACATTCGAACCAATCTTAATGTTTTTAGGGTATCTTATTGAAATAAACGGAAAAATAATAGTCCCTTTACCTAATTGTTTTATTGAAAGTCTAATATAATTTCTAGTGAACCAAATCTTGAACCCATTAATAAACCAGAGATAAAGATTGTATTTTCTATTCATTTATATCCAGCTTAACATTGAAATTCTGATATTTTATCTGACCAAAATTTTCATCCGTTAATATAACTTTAGTTAAAGAAGCATTGTTAAATTCATAAATTCTGTAGAATGAAATAATGTCACTGATTTTTCTGCTGGTAAGAATATTTAGAATCAGTATTAAAATTGAACGAGTCCCAACAATTAGCACGTCCGATTTAACTGAATAAACTTTTTCATGAACAAAAGCTATCCCCCTATTGATAAAAAGATCCAGGGGTTCTGCTTCGGGAATTTTTAAATCCGTAATATGTAAATTACCATTCCTCCATTTTTTCATAAGATTAAATGATTCTGGATATAATTGTTTTGCTTCAGAATTAGAAAGCCCTGATAATACTCCTAAATTTAAGGAATTTAGTGATTCACAAGGATTATAACCAGTTGATAATTCCTCTTGTATAATGTCACAAGTATCCAAAACTTGTTTTAATGGAGTGCAATAAGTTACCAATGATTTTTCTTTATATCGGTTTAATTCCGAACAAACGGCCTTCGCTTGTTCAATCCCCAAACTCGTTAAGCCACGTCCGCCTCCACCATGTCGATCTTCAACATTCTTATGGGATTCTGCATGTCTAAGTAAATATACATTTCTCATATAGCGAGATGCTTTTCTCCTTCTAGGTGCCTTTTTGCCATAATTAATACTTTATACACATAGCTATCAATTCTTGGTATAAAATCTTCTACTTTTATTTTAAATTCCTCCTCTTTAAAATGAACTTGCTCTTCTATGTTTATTGCCATAACGGCCTTACCAGATATTTCATCTACTTCACCAGAAAAAAGACTTAATCCATCATCAATTTTAAACGACGCTATCCCTGACACTTCAACAGGATCAAAATTATATGCTTCAATTGGTTGAAAATATTCAAGCAAAAAGACATCATCAAATTCATAATTAGTAACCTCTCCAATTTTAGCTACATCGAATTTAACTCCTAAAGAAATCAGATCTTCAAAATCAACATCTAAGCCCAATTCCTCTTGTACTTCCCTTAAACCTTCCTTTATGGTCTCACCTTTTTCGTAATGACCTGCAGCAGTAATATCCAATGCATTTGGAAAAAGTTTCTTGGATGAACTTCGTCTCTGAACAACAATCATATCTTCACCGTTTGGAGTTCGGTATATTATCCAACAATGAAAGGCCTTGTGCCAATTGCCATCTATATGCGCTTGTTGTCTTTCTTTTGTCCCAATTTTAACCATATTAGGATCATAAATATCAATATACTCACTCATGATTTTTATTCAATTTAATTTTACAAACGGCTAATAATTCCTGAACTTCTTCCAAATCCTTTTTAAGTTTGAGTGTTATAAAGATTTCTTCAGCTTCTAATAGATTCTGGATTGCAGTGTCATATAAATCTCTCTTAAAGGCAATTAATCCTAGTCCTTTCAGATTATAACCAATTTCATCAATTCTCGATAGAATCTTAGCCTTTCTATAACCAGTGTTAAATTCCTCTTCCGCTTCATTAACTTTCCCCATCAGCAAAAAAATGCGCCCTTTTTGAGAGTATGCTTTTACTTCTCTTTCTGGATCCTTTAATCTTTCAAAAATTCTTTGAGATTCTTTTGAAACGGTTAGTGCTTTTTCTAATTCGTTCTTAAGCAAGTACAGGCCAGCCATACCATACAAAATTCCGCCTTTCATTTCATCTTTTTTTGAGATAACCTCAATTTGTTCGGCTAAATCCAGGGCCTCCTTATAATTAACTTCTGCCTCATCGAATAAGCCCAAATAACGCTGATTAATTCCACCTTTGTGCCTTGTTCCTTTGGCAGCCATATATGAATCCCCATCAGCCTTCGCCAAAATTATACCTTGATTAATAAACTCAATTGCCTCTTTAGGTTTGTTCAACAATGCATTTGTCCATCCAACATCATCGATAAGTGCTCGAATTCTATCACCCTTTTGACCTATTTTACCTGAAGCATTCGCAACCTTGTTTCCGATTATAATTCTATCTTCTAACATGCCACTCAAGAGCAATGGTCTGCTCATGGGAGCCCCGAATCGCACAACCTCAGAATATTCTCCTTTAGCGAAATTATTATTTATAATATTTACAATTTCTTTTGAAAGTTTTTCTTCTCTCTCACTAATTAAAATACTATCTCCTAAGGACGACTGAAGCAAAGCCAACTGAACTGACTTTACTTTATGGTCCTTATAAAATGCAAATATAACACCTAACAATAATGATGTTAAAACAAAGAAATAAAGACTCCACCAACCATATGACTTCAAAAATTCTGTATCAATTCCAAATGTATCTCCAAATTCCGCTGCTGCTAGTCCAAACCCGAATGTTGGACCAAAAACTTTTAGAATATTAAAAACAATTTGCTTCATGATATATTATTAGTGCCAACCATGTTGGATTTGTTACTGGAATTTAAATTACTATTTAAATAAAACCCCATTCAGAAGTAAAACTGAATGGGGAGAGAATTTAAATATATAAATTTATTAATTATCTGCCAATTTGAAATTGAATTAACTTCATCAAGCAACACTATTTCCTCAGCATTTATATTTGAGCATTGTCAGAGAAACTGTAAAATCCATCCTTTGTCACAATCAAATGGTCCAATAAATTTAGATCACAAAATTTAGATGCCTCTTTTATCTTTCTGGTTAGTCTAGTATCATTTTCACTGGGTTTTAAATTACCAGAAGGGTGATTATGAGCAATAATAATACCTGAAGCATTAGCTTTTATTGCAGAAGCTAGTAGTAACTTTACATCCACCACAGTACCTGAGACACCTCCTTTTGATAAAGGATATATCCCCAGCACATGATTTGCACGATTTAGCAGGAGTACTTTAAATTCCTCCTGCAATTCAATAGTATCCATATCCCAGTTATCTAGAAGTACTTTATAGGCACTATCACTGTCTGTTATCTTTATATTCTCTAAACCATTCTTGGAATAGCTCAGTTTTATTTCTCTAATTGTGTTCATTATTTTATGTTTTTAATTCTGTTAAACTCTTTACTAATACTTTTCTGTACTATCTTCCCATAACTCATTTCAGTAGTTTTTATACTGCTATGTCCTAATAATTCAGATACTATTTCCATAGGAACATCATTATACAGAAGCACTGTGGATGCAAAGGTCTTTCTAGCCATGTGATGTGTTAGCCTTTTTCTAATTCCTACTACATCTGCTATCTCCTTTAAGTATCCATTAAACCTCTGGTTAGATATATTCTTAAATACTAGCACCTCATCTTCATCTTTGTACTTGTTAATAATCTCCAACGCTTTAGGTAGTAGAGGAATTTTATACCCTTTTTTAGTCTTACTACGATGTATCTTAAGCCAAAGATTATCATCAAATTCTAATACGATATCTTCCTTAGTTAGGAAAGCCATTTCCTTGTATGCAAGTCCTGTGTAACAGCAAAAAATGAATAAATCTTTCACATTTTCTATTCTGGCTATTTCAAAGTGTTGCTCCTCTAGCTTTTTCAACTCACCTACAGTAAGGAATATCACCTCTTTTCTTACGGTTTTATACTTAAAAAGCAAAAATGGGTCCTTATTCAAATAATCTTCTGCGATAGCATACTTTACTACCTTTCTAAACCTCTGAATAGCCTTATTTAAGGTACTTTGAGCGAGGTTCTTCTCTGTCTTGAGGTAATACTCATAGTCTGGAAGAAAGTTGCTTCTAAGCATGTTAAAATGGATGTCATTTGCCTTGAACTTATGCTTTATAAAATCCTGTAAATGCTTCCCAGATTCTAGGTATTTACTATAGGTTACTTCTTTAATATCTATGCCTACTAATTTCTTAATTCTACCATTGTGTAGCCTATAAGCTTCCATTACGCCTACCTCATCCTTTGGAGTTTCACCTTTGTATTGATTGTAGATGTCTAGTACAGTAAATGGAGCTCCCTTAACTTGTAGAAATAAAAAAGCCTGATTAAGATTTTGTCTTATCAGGCTCAGTTGAGTGTTTATGTATTGGATATCTGGTTCTGGTGATTCCACTAGTTGTTTTTTACTATTCCAGTAGGAAGGGTTAATAAATAATCCAGTAGAGAATTGTTTTCTACACTTGTTATATGTAGCTCTGCAAATAAGCACAGATTTCTCAGCGTTATTTTTAGTTCTTTTGCTTGTATAAAATAGTATCTTTAAATTCATAATATGGCTTTTATGGTTAATGTTGATGATTTAAAACTCAAAACAATTGAGTTCTTTGATAAATTCTGGCATGGTAAAGATTCCTACCCTTCTTGGTCTGAACCTTGGTTTTTCAAAGGTGAATTACCTCATAATGAGTCAAAAGGATGCTACGCTCATATATTAAATAATGAGATAACATACGTTGGTCTTGGAATTGGTAAAAGTTATGGAGGTAGTGGTCTAGGCTCTAGAATTAAGAGTTATTGGAGGTTTACTGGTAATAAAGAAGGAAGTTTGAGAATTTATGAACCAACCGTAAAAGATGTTGACTCCATTATCACTATACCATTTAATAAGGATGATTTTTATCTTGCAGCTGCTCTGGAGGTTTATTTAATTCAAAATTTAGACTTAAAGAAAAACAGAACTCATTCTAATAAAAAGAAATATTCTAACCAATGAAAAATCTCAAAATAATTAAGCTAAGTGCTGCATACTTGATACTATTAATCCTAATAAGTTGCTCTAACAGCGATGATAGTAATAAAGATGAAAGTTCTAATTTAAATTTTACCATAAACAATGTTTACTTACGATATAATGCCGTAGGTGGTCCAAATTTGGAAGATTGCTTTTATAATTTGGCAATAACGGATGGTAGTTATGAAGTTACATCAATTGGATGTACTGCGAATAATGACATTAAAAATCTTGTATTTCTAACTGAAATAAGATTTGATAATTGCCAACTTGGAAGTTTTCCAAAAGAGTATATATCTCTTCCAAATACACCTTATTCAGGTATGGACGGTAGTAATATTTTCACGAATGTAAATATCCAAAGCGGACAAGCATCCAACCTAACCGATTTAACTGATGAAATTGTAAAATCTACTCTTGTTTTTAATTCCGAAAACAGTTTTAATTTTAAAATAGAGCTTAGTGATGGTAGAATACTTGAAAAAAGTTATTCTGGAAATATTATTCAAGTCTCTAAAGATGACGGATGTTATCTATCAATTTAATAAAGAAAATACAGGTTGTACCTTGTGTTAATTGGTTGTACCGATAGTTGTACCTTTTTAGGTGCAAAAACTTATCAAAGTGGACTTTTAGGAGAAGAATTGTGCTAAAACAAAAAAAGCCTCTCCATTCGGAAAAGCTTCTCATCGGTCTATTTCTAAACCACAAGCCTATTTTACTAGGCTCAACACAACATTTTAAAAGCGGTCTGGACGAGACTCGAACTCGCGACCCCCTGCGTGACAGGCAGGTATTCTAACCAACTGAACTACCAGACCGTGCTACTATTTTAAAGACTTTAAAAGCTTGTCTTCGTTCTATTGCTAGAAGCGAGTGCAAATATAAAACTACATTCTATATCCGCAAACATTTTTCTATAAAAATTACGCTTATTATCCAAACTTTTGACGCTCCACCAAATAGGTGGTCAAAATTTTATTGAAATGCTCGTTAATGTCAACAGGGACATACTTTATTCTGTATTGCCCACAACGCATTTCCAAATCGGTGAAGTACTTTTGTACCGCTTCTTCGTAGTTTTCTTTTATAGTATCTGCATACAAATTTACATGTTCCCCAGTTTCAACATCTACAAAGCGTTTTGGCCGATTGTTAAAATCAAACTCCAACTCGGTTGACTTATCGTAGGTATGAAACAAAACCACCTCGTGTTTGTTGTACTTAAGATGCTGTAGCGCCTCAAACAATTTTTCTTCCTCAGTATCACTCTGAAACATATCTGTAAACAAGAAAACCAACGAGCGTCGCTTTAATTTCTCTGCAATTAAATGTAAGTGTGTATATGTTTTAGTCTGAATTTGCTCATTAGCTTGTGATAGTGCGCTATTGAGATTCCCCAATATCATTTGATGGTGCCGCTCGCTACCCTTTTCCGAAGTATAAAACTCATAGCGGTCACTATAAATACTCGCCCCAACAGCATCACGCTGGCGTTTCAGTAAATTCATAATCGCCGCACTTGCCAATACCGAAAACCCAATCTTATTCAAAGAATTAATATTGAATTCTTTCAATTTGGGATAATGCATCGAACTACTATTGTCAATAATTAAATGACAGCGCAAATTCGTCTCTTCTTCGTATCGTTTTGTGTAAAGTTTATCGGTCTTCGCAAAAAGCTTCCAGTCGATATGCTTGGTGCTTTCACCATTGTTGTAAATCTTATGCTCAGCAAATTCGGCAGAGAAACCGTGAAACGGACTCTTATGCAAGCCAGAAATAAACCCCTCAACTACTTGTGTAGCGAGTAACTCCAGGTTTTTAAAACCTGTTATTTCGTTTATTTCTTTTTCAATGTTCATTTAAAAGGCTTTAGGCAATACGCTATAAGCTATAGGTTCTCTTCAACTAAAATTATATCGCAATTATTTTTCAGCCCAAAGCATATAGCTTATGGCTTACAGCGTTGTAGCATTCAACTACAATATACCATCAACGATACCATATTCAACAGATTCATCAGCTCCCATCCAATGGTCGCGATTAAAATCTTTCATCACCTTATCGTATTTCTGACCACAATTCTTAGCCAAAATCTTTGCACTTAACTCTTTGGTCTTTATAATCTCCTGTGCGGTAATTTCAATATCACTTGCCTGTCCGCGGGCTCCACCGCTTGGTTGATGTATCATAACACGAGCGTGCGGCTGTATAAAACGACGCCCTTTCTTCCCTGCCGAAAGTAATATACTTCCCATTGAAGCAGCAAGACCTGTACAAACCGTAGACACTGGACTTTTAATTGATTGTATTGTGTCGTACATTGAGAACCCACTGGTTACATAACCTCCTGGACTGTTTATGTAGAAGGTAATCTCGTCATTGTTCAAGGAGTCCAAATACATTAATCTGTCAACGACATGCTTTGCGCTTTTATCATCCACCATTCCCCATAAAAAAATCTTGCGATCTTCTAACAACTGACTGTCAATTCTATCTTGAACTTTATTTTTCTTTTCCATATTAAATTCCACTTTTGGCGGATACTTTTTTTTAGTTAAACCTTAGAAAGCTTCGGAATATAAATACTCCTCAATTTCTATCTCACTAAAATAAGAAAAGGCTCAGCATACCGCCAAGCCTTTTATAATTTAATTTCTTTTCCGAAATACTACAATAAAGCATCGATCGCTTCAGCATAAGTAGCCTTAGGAGCAACACCAACTTGGCGCCCAACTAATTCTCCTTTATTGAAAACCAATACGGTAGGAATGTTTCTAACACCATATTTCGCAGCAAATTCTTGATTTGCATCTACATCAACTTTCCCAACAACGGCTCTCCCGTCATATTCTTCACTAATTTGATCGATCACTGGACCTACCATTCTACAAGGTCCACACCATGCAGCCCAAAAATCTACTACTACTGGTTTGTCACTTTTTAATACTGTTTCTTCAAACGTTGCGTCTGTTATTTCTAAAGCCATAATTTCAATTTTAATTACTAGACAAAAGTAGTCAATTTTATTCCTATTCCTTACAGCCCATGTATTTGTTTGACCTATGTAATTATCAAATTATCTTATTGTTTCGATTGTGGGCTGCGCTAAAGGCGAAATGAGCTTTACACTATACCTTTTATTTGTCACTTGATATCCACTTTGTCAGATCGATTGAATTCTTTACTGGGATAGCAGATTAAAATTAATATCGAGATTATTTTAAACCAAATGATACATATTGTCTGTTGATCAAAACATACAATATGTATAGTTTAGACTTATGATAAACAATTTTCTTTTAAAAGAATTTGGCGAGAGAATTCGCTCCTTGCGAACTCAAGAAAACTTAAGTCAAGAACAACTATCATACAAAACAGGTTTTCATAGAACATATATTGGAATGATTGAAAGAGGTGAACGGAATATTTCACTTACTAATATGGCAGTTTTTGCGAAAGCATTCAAATTAACTGTTGACGAACTCTTGAAGTTTGATAACGCCAAAGAATTACGTGAAAAGTATAAACTAAAAACTGAAGATTAAATCTTTTGTTATCAGGTATTGTAAAAGGGCACTTAAAAAAAGAATATGAGTATAGAAAATATTAGACAATTTATAAAAGAAAAAGCTGAGCAATTCGGCGCCAAGACTGACACCGAATTCAATAAATCCTATGTAGAAAGAAATAACACAGGACAGGAAGCTCTCAAAGATAATGGTGCTTATTTTGGCTTTATTCACCCAGAAGAAGAGGCATCCGGACCATTTCACGACTTTTCTTTGACAATATTTCCCAATGACCAAAATAAACCTTGGTTGGTTTGTCTCGGAATTGGTTCCAGTGGATTTAAAAATGACTATGCGCTTGCAACATATCCTGGATTAAGGCGATTGTTTTCAAATTTAACTAACGAAATAGGTTTTTGTAAATCGGATTTCTCTGATATAGAAACTAGTTTACCTAAATCAATTACAGGAAGTCCGAACCTACAACATATAAAAAACACGATTAAAACTTACACCAAAGTTTTACCTACTTGCCAAATCGTTGACGACCCAGAAAACGAAGAAGGAAAACGAGTTATTGAAGCATTTGTCGCAGGTTATGCGAAGCTTAGAGACTGGCCTTCTAACAAAGACCATCGAAAAGCAGTTTCTGAAGCTTTAGAACCTTTTCTAAAGATAGAAAGGACTGATGAAACAGAAGAAGTAAAGAGTCTATTAAAAGAGCGAAAATATATTGTTCTTCAAGGCCCACCAGGAACCGGAAAGACAAGAGTAGCAAAGAATGTAGCAGACCAAATTGGCGCAAAGACATTTTTCACCCAATTTCACGCTGAGACTAGTTTTTCCGATTTCATTTTCGGAATAAGACCTGACACTGCAAACGAAGAGCTTCGATATAGGGAATATCTAGGTAGCTTTTCAGAAGCCTTGAAGTATGCAGTTGAGCATAGCACAGAAAAAGTCATTTTAATCATTGACGAAATAAATAGAGCTAACCTCTCAAATGTATTAGGGCCAATTTTTTACCTATTCGAATACAAGATGGATGTATCAAATGTAGAAATTGAAATTTCTCATAATTTCAAAGTAAATAAACTGCCTAACAATTTCTTCGTAATTGCAACTATGAATACAGCTGACAGAAGTTTGGCTGTTGTAGATTTTGCATTAAGAAGAAGATTTGCTTGGTATAGCATGACTCCAAAAATTATTGAGGGCTCGAGTAAAAAGCTTGAGAATGTCTCTGTGAATAAAATAACTGATGAAGAGTTTTTCTTTAAAGAAGACTTTGCTGTCATCGAGGAAATATTTAATTGGTATGCTTCAAGTTCTGAATTAAACCTTCAGCCGGGTGAAGGTTATTTCATTGCTAAAAATGAAACGGAAATGCTCAATAGAATCCGTTACGAAATCTTTCCTTTGATTAAAGAATATTTACAAGAAGGGCTATTACGGAATGCGAAAGAGGAATTCAATAATTATTTCTCAACAAGAATAAACTTATCACTCTTTGAATGACAAAACCATTAGATGTATTTTGTGAAATCCCTTGCTTAACTGAACAATCAAGACATTTAAGCGGAATTTCGTTACAAAAAAAGTGGTTCAAATCGGCAGATAAAAGGGTCATTGGGCAATATCTTCAAAAATTTATTGATTATAATTCAGAGAAATTTAATTTCTTGGGGGTTCAACCTCAAATAATTGGCTCAGACCAAAGTACTGCATTAACATTTCATTCATCAGGCTTTATTGGCTCTATTCCGCTAAGAGCTTCTGATACCGGAAAGCAAATTGGTGATTTTGTAGTAATGCCCAGATTTACGGGTAGAGATAGATTTGAGGATTATATTGAAATTTTAAACCTACTTGGAACAGAAATCAGCCCAGAGGTCATTAACAGTTTGCCACTAGCATCAGGTAAAAACTTTAGGCCACCATTATATTTAGAAGCTGTGAAGTTCATTATCTCTCTTGAAAAACTGACAATGAGACTTTGGCGCAAGTTTGACAACATTGAAAAGGTTTCAATTCAACCAGCAGGACAAGTAAATTGGACGAAATACATTAATTTGGAATATAAAGTTGAAAACCGTTTAAAGTTTCCTACTAGAACCAATGTATTAAGCGAATTTCATACTGAATATGCTGAAATTAGATATGTGTTTGACATTTGTAAAAGTGAACTTCTCTCAGCTAATACGCCCCAAAGAATAAAAAATACACTTAGAAATAAATTAAACTTTCTTGAAGCGCGGTTATATCATCATAAGCCAATAGCAAGCAATAAAATAATTATTCAGTTTTCAGACAGCCCAACAGTCAAAAATTGTAAGGAACAGGCAAATAAAATTCTAAATTTTAACCTTTTTGACAGTACAGCTTGGCGTGTCGACTTCTCCGATGTTTTTGAAAAGTTCATACAACATATCTTTAGAGAAGCAGCGAAAGAAACAGGTGGACGACTTTATTCGAACTTTAAATTCCGTTCTGCAAGTACAAAACATTACTCTTGGGAACTAAAGCATATTGAACCGGACGCTATTTTTCAGAAAGAAAATGTATTGGTTTTTATTGATGCCAAATATAAATCAAATCTATACAACAAGTTTGACCAAAGCGAATTCCTAAAGGAAGACCACCGACATGACTTACATCAAATAATGGCCTACTCATCTTTCAGTAAAACTGATTTCAAATATGGATTTCTTTGTTACCCGTCAGACCAAATAGAAATAAAAAGCATTCAATATAAAAACGGAATAAACAAAGTGACAAATACCATATTGATTTTAGGCATACCCTTGAAAAAGGACTCCATAAAGGAAGCAAAGCAGCTATTGACGAATAAACTTAACGACATTGAAAGAAAAACAATGCCGAGTAATACGCAGTATCGTTAATTGCCGAAGCAGTGATTATTCGAGAATTTCTTGCTTTATCATAAATAGTAAAAACTTGAAATGGGACTGTTTCGTATTTATGTCCCAACGAATTGTCTCTATTCTATACTACGCCAACAATTAAATAATTAGAAATAGAAGAATACAATTCCAGATTAATTTATAGAAAGTTCAATCTCGAGACTTGATTTTTCAAACTCATTTAATATTTCAAGTTTGGTGTATTTATAAGTATCTATAAATTCGATTTTTTGGTTTATGTCGAAAAAATAATAATCCTTTTCTTTCTTGTATAAAAGCCAAGTTGTATTGATAAATCCTTTTCTTTTGGAAAGTTGGAAACCAATATTTTTCTTTTCAGAATCTAGTTTTTCTAATATCTCTTGAATTTTCATTGAATCTCTTTTTTTTTGCGTTAGGGATTGAAGCAATTGTTTGAGCTCTTTTTGAGACGATAGGAACAAAAAAGCGAGTGCGGAAAGCCCGACCTTTAGGTAACGACCAAATCATTTAAGCTTGTAGCATTACAGCAAAATCAAGGCCTCTTTGCTTTGCTGGCGATTTTAAAAGTCTGTCAACATTTTCTAAAAACAAGTACTTAGGCTTATTCTTCTTGTTTTCTAAAATGCTTTGAATTAACCACCAAAGAACCCCTTTTTTCCCTTTTAAACCTTTTGAATTATGCAATGTTGTGGCAACAGAATAATCTTGACAAGGAAATCCACCAACCAATAAAACGTGATCCGGAATTTCTTCTACATTTCTTGTTACAACTTCGTTAATATCTTCGTTTGAGTGATTCTCTTTACCGAAACGCTCTTCATAAACCACTGAAGCGTGTTGCATTTTTGTCGATGGTTCCCATTGATTACTCCAAACAATTTCATAATTACTTTTCTCAAGTCCAAGGCGAAATCCTCCAACTCCTGCGAATAATTCCACCACTTTCATTTTTCTATTTTCCATTCTCATGAGATTTAAAGTAATTAATCTTTTCTTCTGCTACTTTAAGTATTTCTGTAGTTGATTCTGTATATTTTAATTCTTCGGCAATTTTTTCGGAATACCAATCAATAATTAATTCGCTTTCTGAAAGATTATAAAATTTTGCAAGTCGTATGACTTGCTCCATTGTTGGTTTTCTTTCATTCTTCTCGAACTTGCTAATAAGGGATTGATCAATATCTACTTTAGCCGCAACTTTACGTAGTATTAAATTTTTTTCAATTCTCGCACATTTTAAAGTGTCACCTAAAGTTTTCATTGGACTGAATTGGTTTAGACAAATATTGTCCAAATATATAAATTATAATTAATTAATCCAAGAATATTTAAAAAATATCCCCCTAATTCAACTTATAACTCACCTGCTGCCGCTCCAATTCATCCAACAGTTCTTGAGAGATATTTACCTTTTGCTTTCTACTTGGCATATTTAACTTTAGCTTGTTCTCCAATTCATAAATCACAAAATGTAAATGTTTGTCACCTTTATGTGTAGTAAACAAATCCTTTAGCAACTCAATCTTTTCTTCTTGTAACTCTTCAATTGGCATTTGGATGGTCAGTTTCTTTGCCTGACTGTCCATAACATCATGCAACAATTGCATGCTGTTGTATTGGATTCTTGGATCTCCTTTCTTGCCCGTATCTCGATTTACCCATCCTTCTTTTATAAAAACCCTTCCGTAGATAAAAGAATTAGGCACTAAAAAATGACGAAATTTTAGGTATTCCTCCCCAAATATTTTAAACTCAAAGCTATCCTCATAATCTTCAACCGTAAATATAGCCCAGCCTTTTCCAGCCTTCGATTCTCTATGCTGTACATCGCTCACCACCCCACCAAAACACAACTCTCTATTTACATATTTCTCCAAATCATTAAAGTCGGACACCTTACAATTACAGAAATTCTCGACTTCCGTTTTAAAATCGTCCAGCGGATGCCCACTAATATAGACACCAACCACCTCTTTTTCCAGTTTCAACTTCTTCATAGTTCCCCATTCCTCACAAGGCGGAACTTCAGGCTCTGGAATTTGCACTTCGCTTGCATCTCCAAACATACTTACCTGAGAAGAATTCTGTGTTTCTTGATATTTATTAGCGTATTTCAACACCTTTTCCAAAAACATAACCCCATCTCCATCATCGTGTAAATACTGCGCTCTGTGCGTATCGAAACTGTCAAAACCACCCGCCAATGCTAAATTTTCAAACGCCTTTTTATTGGCAGATCGTAAATCAATCCGTTTCGATAAATCGAAAATAGATTTATACTTTCCATCTTTTCGGTGCTCCACAATGGTCGCCACTGCATTACCGCCCACGCCCTTAATTGCACCCATTCCGAAGCGTACTGCGCCTTGATCGTTTACCGTAAATTTATAGAAAGACTCATTTACATCGGGTCCCAACACTTCTATTCCAGACCGCTTACATTCTTCCATAAAGAAAGTCACCTGCTTGATGTCGTTCATATTATTTGAAAGCACAGCCGCCATATATTCGGCAGGATAATGGGCTTTTAGATAGGCCGTCTGATAAGCAATCCAAGCATAACAAGTAGAGTGCGATTTATTAAAGGCATAACTCGCAAAGGCTTCCCAGTCTTTCCAAATTTTTTCCAATTTCTCGGCATCATGCCCCTTTTCCTCCGCCTGTTTAATGAACTGCGGCTTCATCTTATCCAACACCGCTTTTTGCTTTTTACCCATCGCCTTCCGAAGTACATCAGCCTCACCTTTGGTGAAACCAGCCAACTTTTGCGATAGCAACATCACTTGCTCTTGGTAGACTGTAATTCCGTAGGTTTCATCCAAATATTCTTCCATTGCGGGAAGGTCATATTCTATCTCCTCTTCGCCATTTTTACGTCGAATAAAACTCGGAATATATTCCAAAGGACCTGGGCGATACAGGGCATTCATTGCAATTAAATCGGCAAAAACAGTAGGCTTCAATTCCTTCATATACTTCTGCATTCCTGCAGATTCGTATTGAAATATCCCTACGGTTTCTCCACGTTGGAAAAGCTCGTAGGTCTTTTCGTCATCTAGCGGAAAGGAGTCAGGATCCAGGTCAATATCGTGTTTATGTTTCACCAATTTCACCGTATCCTTAATCAAGGTCAAGGTTTTTAGTCCCAAGAAATCCATTTTGAGCAATCCTGCACTTTCTACTACAGAGTTATCAAACTGTGTCACATACAAATCACTATCCTTGGCGGTTGCCACAGGAACGAAATCGGTAATATCACTTGGGGTAATTATCACTCCACAGGCGTGAATTCCTGTATTTCTAACTGAACCTTCTAGTATTTTCGCCTGATTAATGGTCTGTGCTTCAAGGTCACTTCCTTCGGAAAGATTTAAAAGCTCATTTACTTTAGGTAATTCATCACTTCTAAATTTCTTCCGAAGCTCTTGATCGCTCAAACCAAATATCTTGTTCAGCTTCGTCATATTCGGAATCAACTTCGAAATACGATCGGCATCGCCTAACGGTAGATCTAAAACACGAGCCGTATCGCGTATCGATGACTTCGCGGCCATGGTTCCGTAAGTGATAATCTGTGCTACTTGATTGCTCCCATACTTATTAATTACATAATCCATTACCTTACTTCGACCTTCATCATCAAAATCGATGTCAATATCGGGCATACTCACACGATCCGGATTTAAGAAACGCTCAAAAAGCAAGTCGTACTTAATAGGGTCGATGTTTGTAATCCAAAGACAGTAGGCAACGGCACTTCCCGCAGCCGATCCACGCCCTGGACCTACCGAAACATCCATATTTCTAGCTTCTCTTATAAAATCTTCTGTAATTAAAAAGTAACCAGGATAGCCTGTTTTTTCAATTACACTCAGTTCAAAATTAAGACGTTCTTCGATTTCCGGACTAAGATCTCCATAGCGTTTTTTGGCGCCTAAGAAGGTAAGATGTTTCAGGTATGCATTTTCGCCTCTATTTCCACTATCGATCTTATCTTCTGGATTTAAAAACTCCTCAGGAATATCAAACTTTGGAAGTAGAACATCTCGTGCCAGCGTATAGGATTCTATTTTCTCAACAACTTCAGCAATATTGCTAATTGCCTCAGGAAGGTCTTTGAATAAAGACTTCATCTCGTCTTGCGACTTGAAATAATACTCCTCATTTGGCAATCCGTATCGATATCCGCGACCGCGACCAATTGGTGTGGCTTGCTTCTCTCCGTCCTTTACACACAATAAAATATCGTGCGCATTGGCGTTTTCTTTATCGATATAATAGGTGTTATTACAGGCGACTAATTTTACCTTGTATTGGTCAGCCAAAGCAACCAACACCGTGTTTACGCGATCTTCATCCTCCTGATTGTGACGCATAATTTCCAAATAGAAATCTTCGCCAAATTCTTTTTTCCACCAAATCAAAGCTTCCTCGGCCTGCTTCTCACCAACGTTCAATATTTTGCTTGATATTTCACCATACATTCCGCCGGATAGTACGATGATATCCTCTTTGTATTTTTTTATTACCTCACGATCAATCCGTGGAACGTAATAAAAACCTTGAGTGTAGGCAATCGATGCCATTTTCGCCAGATTGTGATACCCCTTTTTATTTTTGGCAAGGAGTACGATTTGATACCCATTGTCTTTTTGAGATTTGTTTAGATGGTCATCACAAACAAAAAATTCGCAACCCACTATTCCCTTTAAAGGAACAAACTTCTTAGGCTTCTCTGGCACTACACCTCTAAAATCTGTTGCCGTAAAATCCACAGCTTCATATTCGGTTAACTTTTGTTTATAGGCATCGCTAGCAGAATTATTATAAGCGTTTACTGCCTTCACAAAATGAAAAGCCCCCATCATGTTCCCGCTATCTGTAATTGCAACGGCCGGCATATTATTTTCTACCGTGGCATCTACCAAATCTTGTGTACTTATAGTAGATTGAAGAATAGAAAATTGTGAATGGTTATGCAAATGCGCAAATGGAGCATCTATTAATGAAGCAATATTTTCTTTAATCTCTTCGGAAGAAATCTCTACAGTTTCTACTTCGGCTTCCAGTTCCTTTCGGATTTTTTCTGAAGCCTTCTTTAAATTTATATGTTTTAGCCCAATAAGCTCAATTTGCTTTGGGTTTGCTTCCGAAAAATTTTCAAAATAATCGGGTTGAACGTCCAATTCCTCAATTGTAAAGATTTGGCGTCGCACTAATTCGAGAAAGCATCTTGTGGTTGCTTCTACATCGGCAGTTGCATTATGCGCTTCAGAAAAAGGGAGTTTGAACAAGAATTCATGCAATTCGGTAAGTGTGGGCAATTTAAATTTTCCGCCTCTACCTCCTGGAAGCTGACAAAGCGTAGCCGTGGTTTCGGTACAGGTATCGAGCACAGGGAAATCGAGAAGTGGGTTTTCCAAACCAAGTCTGTGGTACTCTGCACCCATAATATTGAGATCGAAACCTACATTTTGACCAACAACAAATTTTGATTTTGAAAGTGCTATATTAAATTTTTCCACCACTTCAGAAAGTGATATCCCTTCCTTTTCGGCCAACTCTGTGGAAATTCCATGAATTTTTTCGGCATCGAAAGGAATATTGAAACCTTCGGGTTGCACCAAATAATCTTGATGTTCGATAACATTTCCCAAAGCGTCGTGCAATTGCCATGCAATTTGTATACAACGAGGCCAGTTATCGCTATCGGTTAAGGGTGCATTCCAATTCCGGGGAAGGCCGGTGGTTTCGGTATCAAAAATTAAAAACATAAAGTGGGATTACTTAGGAATATCTTCCGAAGTAAAAATAGAAAAACCACGCCACAACAGGAAGCAAAGTTGTGAACAGTTCGGGCCTTTTATGAACAAAAAAGCCCCCAGAATAAACTGAGGGCTCTATATAGTTTGTATTGTTTTTTCTAGTCACCTGTAGAATTATCGATATAGGTAAAGGGAACCGAATAGAAAAGCCCCTGATGCACCACAATGGTATCTCTACCAGGAAGCACACTTCTAAATTGAAATTTTCCAGAAACAATTTGCTCATTATCTCCTCTACTAGTAATCGTTATAACTCCTTCGCTACCTTCTGTATCTGTAGTAAATATATTTCCTTCAGAATCTTTGAAAGTTGCATAACTTTCAAAGCCCACGCCTAGTTCGTAATCCTGTTGACCTCTCCATTGCGTATGCAAGACAAGTTCTTGATTATCTGATTGGCCCATAATTGTAAAAGCCATATTCTCATCTAAAGTGGCTGTGGCAGAAAAAGCCTTAAAAAAGCCCGTTTCAACATTGGCTTGTAAGGCGACTGTATTAGATTCTATATTATCACAGGCTTGAAATAACAGCACTGCAAAAAGAATAAGTAGTAGATTCTTCATAATAGTTATGTCCTAGGTTACATACAATAATATAAAAAATATCGATTAAGTGCAAATAAATAGGTTATAATTCAATATTTTTTCATTGAAATTCCATAAATTAAATGGAACTACAAGATCAATTTTAAAACAGTTTTTCGACAGAAAACCCCACTTTAATTTTGCCAAAATTGAATTGCATAAAATCAACCTATCATTAACACAAAATAAAAAGTTTAATCGATTGAATTTCAACTAAAAAATACAGTATCTTTGCACTCCTAAATTATAACCGAGGTCGAGTACCTCAAAAAATAATAATATGCCTGTAAAAATTAGATTACAAAGACACGGTAAAAAAGGAAAACCTTTTTACTGGATCGTAGCGGCGGATTCGCGCTCAAAAAGAGATGGTAAATACTTAGACAAATTAGGTATCTACAATCCAAATGTAAACCCTGCGCAAATCGAGCTTGACGTTGATGGTGCTGTTAAATGGCTTCAAAATGGAGCGCAACCAACAGACACTGCCAGAGCAATCCTTTCTTACAAAGGAGTTATGATGAAAAATCATCTTGCTGGAGGTGTTCGTAAAGGTGCTTTAACCGAAGAACAAGCTGAAGCTAAATTTACTGCTTGGGTTGAAGAGAAATCAAAATCAATTGACGGTAAAAAATCAAACTTATCGGCTGCAAAAGACAAAGCGAAAGCAGATGCCTTAGCTGCAGAAAAAGCGGTGAATGAAAAGCGTGCTGCTGATGCTGCCGCTGCTCTTGCTCCTGCTGAAGAAACTGTTGAAGAAACAGTAGCAGAAGGTGATGTTGAGACTCCAACTGAAGAAGTTCTTGCTGAAACAACTGAAGCTGTTGAAGAAACTGTTGAAGCTGTAACTGAAGAAACTCCTGCTGCTGAGGAAACTCCTGCTGCTGAAGAAGCTCCAGAAGAAAAGTAAGATTTAAACGATGCAAAAGGAGAACTGCTTCTACTTAGGCAAAGTCGTTAAAAAATATAGCTTTAAAGGCGAATTGCTCGTAAAATTAGATACGGACGAACCGCAACTTTTTACTAAAATGGAATCAGTTTTTGTGGAATTACACAAAAATTTGGTTCCATTTTTTATTTTACAAAGCTCTCTTCATAAATCACAACTTTTACGTGTTAAATTTGAAGATGTAAAGACAGAGGCCGAAGCAGATGCTTTATTAGGAACCGAACTTTACTTACCGCTTACATTTCTACCCAAACTTACGGGTAACCGTTTTTATTACCACGAAATTACTGGCTTCTCGGTAAAGGACACCTCATTTGGAGAAGTTGGGACTATAACTGGTGTGAACGACACTACTTCGCAAGCACTATTTGAAATTGACCGTGACGGCAAACAAATCCTAATTCCAGTTATCGACAAATTCATTAAGAACCTGGATCGCGAAACAAAAACCATCCTTCTGGATGTTCCTGATGGACTTATAGAGTTATATCTATAATATGTCTCAGCCTTTTAAATTTAAGGAATTTACAGTACAACAAGATCGATGTGCCATGAAAATTGGAACAGACGGTGTACTATTGGGTGCGTGGGCCTCACTACAAAACAACCCCGAAAGCATTTTAGATATTGGTGCAGGGACTGGCGTAATTGCCTTACAACTTGCACAAAGAAGCCCAATGGCTCAAATCGATGCTTTAGAAATGGACGACGCTGCTTATGAGCAATGCGTGGAGAATTTTGAAAACTCTTCTTGGGCCAACCGTCTTTTTTGCTATCACGCCACCGCACAAGAATTTGCAGTAGAAATGGACGAATCTTATGATTTGATTATTTCTAATCCGCCGTTCTATTCTGAAGACTATAAAACAAATTCGGAAGCGAGAGATTTGGCTCGGTTTAATGGTGCATTGCCGTTCGAGCAATTAATTGGCTGCGTTTATAATTTGCTTTCAGAAAACGGAGTCTTTGCATTAATACTTCCGCGAAAAGACGAAGCACATTTTATTTCATTGGCTTCGGAAGCAGGTTTATTTCCTAAACGGATTTGCAGAGTAAAGGGCACTCCTAGTTCAGAAGAGAAAAGAAGCTTGATGGAATTTTCCTTCCGAAGTGTAGAAACAAAAGTTGAAAATCTTGTGATCGAATTGGAAAGACATCAATATACCCCAGCGTATAAAGACTTGGTTAACGGTTTTTATCTAAAAATGTAATTAAAAGCTTCGAAGCAGCGGTCGGGTTAAGCAAGTAGGACCTCCGCCGCCTTTCACACTAATCTCATCCCCTTTATAGGTAAATACTTCGCAGCCAGCATTGAGAAGTGCTTGTTGGGTTTTTGGATTTCCATATACCATGATACACTTACGCGGCGCAACAGCTAGGACATTACAACCCATAGAATCAAATTCATCATCGGGAACCTCAACAAACTGAAAGCCTCGTTTTAGAAGTTCATTTCTGAATTTAATCGGCATTAATGGCGAATATACCACAGCAATATCTTTAGCAACCGGACTTAAAATTGACATCAAATGAAACACATCCGATTTGCCTTTATAATGCGGTAATTCTGCAACGACGACTTCAATTCTTTTTGGTTTAAGTATGTTTTTAAGCTGAGAAATCCCTTCTTCATTGGTTCTATATGTATGTCCAACGGCCAGCGTTTTTCTATCTAGCCAGGCAACATCACCGCCTTCCAAAGTACCCGGCGCTTTGATTTCGCCAAGCACTGCAATATTATTAGCCAAATACGCTTTCTTCTGAGCCTGTGGTTCTTTCACTCTTCCTTGTTTCCCCATATTGCAGATAATCATTCCAAAATCGGTAGCAATAGCTGCATCTCTACAATAAATGGAATCAATTGATAATTCTGTATCTAAAGGAAAATAATGTATTTCCACCTTTGCATCCGCTAGTTGATTCTCAAATGTTTTGTATTCCGCAACCGAAGTATTAAAGTCAGGTTTTGAAAGGTAATTCAATTCCTGCCACTGTGCTTTCAGAATTTCTTCGGAAACAAAAGCATTTTCAACTGGTTTTATATATACTGATTGTAATTTTAAGTATTCTGAATGATGTGTAGAACTCATTAATCTTCTTTGTTTTTAATCCACTTCATATAAATATAAACAGGTATTCCCAATAATAATAACAAGAACCCGTAGAAAACAGTATCATGTCCAGAACCATATATTGCCCATAAAGAATATGAAAAACCTAGTGCAGCCAAGACGATTGTTTTGACCCAACTTTTAGAATGAAGCTTCTTTTCAATAACAATTAATGCATAAGAAGCTGCGGTAAAAAGATATGGCATTAATACAACCAAAACAGTAAGTTGAACTATAAATTCAAATTGTTCCACCAACCCTTCCGAATAGTTCATCAGCATAATAATCGAAGATAAAACTCCGCCAATAACAAATCCATTTACAGGAGCTCCTTTTTTATTTTCTCTCTTAAAAAAGTCTGGGAACAAATTGTCTTTTGCAGTTGCCATAGAAATTTGCCCCGTAACTAAAATCCAACCATTTAATACACCAATTCCAGAAATTAAAACACCAATAGCAACAAAATAACCTCCATAATCACCACCCATAATGTTGGCCGCTTCAGCAAATGGTGCCGCAGAATTCTGGAGTATCTCTAATGGTAATATTCCAAATAAAACAATAGTTCCTAAAATGTATAATGTAGTTGTAATGATGGCTCCTAGCATGGTTGCTCTTGGAATGGTCTTTTCTGGGTTTATAATATTACCAGCCGGAATCGTCGCGCTTTCAATGCCTAAAAAAGCATACAATGTTAATGTAGCGACCGCAGATATGGTTGAAAAATTACTTTCTCCTGTTAAATTAAAAGCAGGAAAATTTTCTAGTTTGAAAAAAAACATCCCAAAAATTATAATAAATAGCAACGGTACTATTTTTATAATTGTGGTAATCAATTGCACTCTCCCAGACTCTTTTATCCCTCTAGAATTGATCCAAGTAAGTATCCAAATAAGAGCCAATCCAAGACTAACAGACAAAACCGAATTAGTCGCTAATTCAGGTACAAAAAAACTGGCAGCTCCTATGACGGCAATCGCTATTGCGCCATTACCTACCCAGCAGGCAATCCAATATCCCCAGGCAACTAAAAACCCAACAAAGTCCCCAAATCCGGCCTTCGAATACACATATGGACCACCACTTTTACTAACAATGATCTTACTAAGATTACTAAATAATTTAGCTAAAATTAATGCCCCAGCCGCTGTAAATATCCACGCCAGCAGACTAATACTGCCGTATTTTGCTAAAACTGCTGGTAAAACAAAAATGCCAACGCCTATCATATTTCCAATTACAAGTGAAGTAGAAATAATAAGTCCAATTTTCTGTGGTTCTTTCCCCATATGAAGATAATGTGTTACGTTTTAAATTATTATTACTTAATTTTAGGGGATACTAAATATACAAGTATTCTACAAATGAAGGACAACTATTTTATTCACCCAGATATTAAGCAGGCCGAAACGCTACCTGCGTCTTTCTACAGAGATCAAACCGTCTTTGATTCTATTAAAGAAAAAGTCTTTCTAAAATCTTGGCAGTGGATTGGTGATTCTAATTTGGTAAAGCTGGCGCAATCCGTCCATCCTTTTGTACTTCTGGATGGCTATTTAACCGAACCTTTATTAATTACAAAACAAACGGACGATACAATTAGTTGCTTAACAAATGTCTGTACCCACCGTGGAAATCTGGTTGCCTTAAATCCGGGAAAGTCGAAGAAATTAATTTGCGCCTACCATGGCAGACGCTTCGGTCTCGATGGAAGCTATGAGAGTATGCCTGAATTTGAGGAGGCTGAAGATTTTCCGAGACCTTGTGATAACCTTCATAAATTTCCTCTAGAAAAATGGGGACCTTTATTGTTTGCAGGTCTTAATCCTAGTTTTGAATTCAGTAAGGTGATCGATAAAATGAAAGAGCGGGTTGGCTTTTTACCTCTGGATGAGTTTACACATAACCCGGTTCTGTCTAAAGATTTTCTCGTGCATGCACATTGGGCATTGTATTGCGATAATTATCTGGAGGGGTTTCATGTGCCATTTGTACACGAAGAACTGAATAAAGTACTCGACTACGGAAGCTATAAAACTGAAATTTACGATTACTGCAATCTTCAAATCGGATATACTAACGAAGCCACCGATGTTTTCAATTTGCCAGAAGGTCATATTGATTTTGGTAAAAATGTTGCCGCCTATTACTATTGGGTATTTCCTAATATGATGTTTAATTTTTATCCTTGGGGATTATCGATAAACGTTGTGAAACCCATAGGTATTAACAGAACTAAAGTGTCTTTTATATCCTACGTTTACGATCCATCAAAATTGGATAAAGGTGCGGGAAGTGCTTTGGAAAAAGTAGAAAGGGAAGACGAGTTTGTTGTTGAAAATGTTCAAAAAGGAGTAAATTCATCCTTTTATAAAGCGGGTCGATTTTCGCCTGCGAGAGAACAAGGCGTTCATCACTTTCATAGTTTATTGGCCCAGTTTCTGAACAAATAAAATATCGTTTCTGTAAAGATTTTTCTTCATTTAAATGTGTGTTTCAAATGCAATACCTAAATTTGGACACGTAAAAAAAGCACTTAAATGAAACCTGATTTATTCGAAGCTCCCGACTATTACAATTTAGACGATTTACTATCCGAAGAACACAAATTGGTGCGTGATGCAGCCCGTGAATGGGTGAAGCGCGACGTTTCACCAATTATAGAAGACTACGCTCAAAAAGCAGAATTTCCAACTCAAATCATAAAAGGTTTGGCGGATATTGGTGCTTTTGGACCATATATTCCTGAAGAATATGGTGGCGCCGGATTGGATCAAATCTCATACGGGCTTATCATGCAGGAAATCGAACGTGGTGATAGTGGTGTTAGAAGTACAGCTTCGGTACAATCTTCATTAGTAATGTATCCAATCTGGAAATACGGAAATGAAGAACAGCGTCAAAAATATTTACCTAAACTTGCTTCTGGCGAATGGATGGGTTGTTTTGGATTAACAGAACCTGATCACGGTTCAAATCCAGGAGGAATGACCACCAACTTTAAAGATAAGGGCGATCATTATTTATTAAATGGTGCCAAGATGTGGATTAGTAATGCACCTTTCGCACAGATAGCCGTTGTTTGGGCAAAGAATGAGGAAGGGAGAATCCACGGTTTAATCGTAGAACGTGGTATGGAAGGCTTTACAACACCTGAAACACACAACAAATGGTCACTCAGAGCTTCGGCCACTGGAGAATTGATTTTTGACAATGTGAAAATTCCGAAAGAAAATTTACTGCCTAACAAATCTGGTTTGGGAGCTCCTCTAGGATGTTTGGATTCGGCTCGCTACGGAATTGCATGGGGAGTAATTGGCGCGGCTATGGATTGTTACGATACTGCCTTGAGATATTCAAAAGAAAGAATCCAATTTGGAAAACCTATTGGTCAATTTCAATTACAACAAAAGAAACTTGCCGAAATGATTACCGAAATTACCAAGGCACAACTTTTAACTTGGCGCTTGGGTGTACTTCGCAATGAAGGACGCGCTACTACAGCTCAAATTTCTATGGCTAAAAGAAACAATGTTGATATGGCAATCAATATTGCCCGTGAAGCGAGACAGATGCTTGGCGGAATGGGAATTACAGGCGAATACAGTATTATGCGTCATTCTATGAATCTTGAAAGTGTAATTACTTATGAAGGAACACATGATATTCACTTGCTAATTACAGGTATGGATGTTACCGGATTAAACGCATTTAAATAATAATAGACATTTGTAAAAATTAAAAGCCTTCAGAAAAATCTGAAGGCTTTTTTTATTTCACTTGCCAAGGAAATCATTTCATTCTGTATCTTTAAAAAAAGAAATGCTATGTCTTCAAATAAACGAATTAGTCGTGCCTACAAAAATGCCCGACAAATTCCTTTTGACAATAATTCGAAATTTATTCTATTTAGCGATTGTCATCGCGGGGACAATAGTTTTGCCGATGACTTTGCGAATAACCGCAATATTTACTTTCACGCTTTAAAACATTATTACAACGACGGTTTTACCTATTGTGAGCTTGGCGATGGGGATGAGCTTTGGGAAAACCTATCCTTTGAACCCATATTTGGAGCTCATAAAAACGTCTATCTGCTCATGAAGCAATTTCATGAACAAGATCGCTTGCATATGATCTGGGGAAATCACGATATGGTCTACCGGAATCCAAAATATGTTGAAAAACATCTGTCTTCTTATTTTGATCCTAAAGTTGGAAAGGATGTTGATCTATTTTGCGGTCTTACCTATAATGAGGCTATTGTTTTAAAGCATACAGAAAGCAACCAAGAACTCTTTTTAACACACGGACATCAGGCAGATTGGTGGAATTATAATTTCTGGAAATGGAGTCGCTTTTTAGTGCGTGTTCTTTGGAAACCTTTAAATGTAATGGGAATTGCAGACCCAACCTCTCCCGCCAAAAACTATACAGAGCTCATAAAATTAGAACGTCGAACTAAAAAATGGATTACAGATAATAACAATATTATTACAATTGTTGGACACACCCACAGACCGCGCTTTCCGGAGCCAGGTGACATTGCCTATTTTAATGATGGAAGTTGTGTTCACCCAAGAAGTATTACTGGGCTCGAAATTGAAAATGGTGAAATAGCATTAATCAAATGGCAAATTGAAACAACTGAAGATGGAACCTTAACTATTGTTAGAAGATTGTTAGAAGGGCCACAAAAATTGATTGATTATAAAACGGAGTAATTTAGAATTCTTTTGAAGAAAAGGTGTTTCAAACTGGGTAAATAGTTAAACTTCTGGCGCCAATTCTACCTTGAGACCCTCCATTTCTGGATGAATATGTATTTGACAACCTAAGCGGCTGTTATCTTTTACATGAAAGGCTTCGGCCAACATGGCATCTTCATCATCACTCATTTCTGGTAATTCGTGATCGCTTTCCACATAACACTGGCAAGAAGCACACATTGCCATTCCTCCACAGATTCCAATAGTCCCTTCTGGTGCAAGTTCATAAGAACGAACCACCTCCATCAAGTTCATATTCATGTCGGTAGGAGCTATTACTTTATGCTCCTTTCCCTCACGATCTATTATTGTAATGGTAATATCTTGCATTTGCTTATTCTAAATAAGTTTCGAAAAGTATTAACTTAATCGATGGCCTTAACCACTGCTTTTGGCGCTTCTTTTTTGCTACCGTCAAAGCCTTCAACACCTCCAACTGTTGTATATTTCATAACATATCGCTTGTCTGGAAAGATTCGCTGATAAGCACTTTGGCACATCAAAGTTGCCTCATGAAAACCACAAAGAATTAATTTTAATTTTCCTGGATAGGTATTTACATCTCCAATTGCATAAATTCCTGGGATATTTGTTTGATAATCCAGTGTATTGTCCACTTTTATAGCATTCTTTTCAATTTCCAGCCCCCAATCTGCAATAGGCCCTAACTTAGGAGATAAACCAAACAACGGAATGAAGTGATCACAAGAGGTCGTGATTTCTTCACCTTCTTGCCGAATTACAACCCCTTCTACCTTCGTATTTCCAAAAATATCAACTACCTCTGCAGGAGTAATAAGAGTTATTATTCCTAGATTCTTTAATTCTTGAACTTTGTCAACACTATCTAGTGCGCCACGAAACTCGTTTCTTCTATGCACTAAGGTTACGCTTTGAGCTACATCGGCTAGAAAAATACTCCAATCCAAAGCCGAATCTCCACCACCAGAGATCACAACTTTTTTGTCGCGATATAATTCTGGATCTCGAATTATATACTCAACCCCCTTATCCTCAAAATCTACAATGCTTTTTATTGGTGGTTTTCTTGGCTCAAAGCTTCCCAATCCGCCCGCTATAACTACGACGGGTGCGTGGTGCTTTGTCCCTTTTGAGGTTGTTACTATAAAAGATCCGTCCTCCAGTTTTTCAATCGTTTCAGCCCTTTCTCCCAAAGTAAACCCAGGTTGAAACGGTTCAATTTGTTTCATCAAATTAGAAACTAAATCTCCTGCCAAAATTTCTGGAAAAGCGGGGATATCGTAGATCGGTTTTTTGGGGTAAATTTCAGAACATTGTCCGCCAGGTTGGGGTAATGCGTCAATTAAATGACATTTGAGTTTTAACAATCCTGCTTCAAAAACAGTAAAAAGACCTGTAGGTCCTGCACCAATAATGAGTATGTCCGTTTCTATCATGTAAAAGTCCTCGTTTATTCTATGACAAAGGTAAAATCACAACTAGTTTTTATGAATGATAATTGTCAGTTTTATTCAACACTAATAACGCTTTCTATTTGGGGTGCATGTTTTTTTATTGTCATTTCCACACCGCTTTTTAGTGTCATTTGATTTACCGAACATCCAACACAGGCTCCTTGTAACTGTACCCTTACTATTCTATCGTCATCTATGGAAACCAAAGAAATATCTCCCCCATCACTTTGTAAAAAAGGGCGAATCTCTTCTAGGGCTGCTTCTACTTTCACTATTAATTCTTGCGTTGTCATATTACTTTTTTACTGCACTACATCCTGCCATAGTGGTTATTTTAATAGCTTCAGTTGGCGGTAAAGATTCGTTTCTTCTCACTGTCTCCTCAACAACATTTTTTGTCAAACTCTCAAAGGCTAGCTCTAAAGCCGTAGCCGTTTGTAAAGCAGCAGGTCTTCCTGCATCTCCAGCTTCTCTAATACTTTGCACCAATGGAATTTCACCCAAGAATGGCACTTCTAAATCTTCAGCAAGATGCTTAGCACCTTCCTTTCCGAAGATATAATACTTATTATCTGGCAATTCATCTGGTGTAAAATATGCCATGTTTTCAATAATACCTAACACAGGTACGTCTATATTTTCTTGCTGAAACATTGCAACTCCTTTACGCGCATCTGCCAAAGCTACCGTTTGAGGCGTGCTTACAATTACTGCTCCAGTTATAGGAAGTGATTGCATAATGCTCAAATGTATGTCTCCAGTTCCCGGTGGCAAATCCAAGAGCATAAAATCCAATTCGCCCCAAGCGGCATCAAAAATTAGTTGATTCAACGCCTTTGCCGCCATGGGTCCTCGCCATATTACCGCCTGATTGGGTTGCGTAAAGAAACCAATAGACAATACTTTAACTCCATAATTTTCTATAGGCTTCATCTTGCTTTTACCAACCACATTAATGGATAAAGGCTTTTCTGAAGCAACATCGAACATAATTGGAATGGAAGGCCCATAAATATCGGCATCCAAAATACCGACTTTAAAGCCCATTTTTGCAAGAGTCACCGCTAAGTTTGCTGTAACGGTTGATTTACCAACGCCGCCTTTTCCAGACGCAATGGCAACAATATTTTTAATTCCAGGAATTGCCTTTCCCTTAATTAAATTTGGGTTTTGGGGTTTTGCAGGAGCTTCAATTGTAATATTCACAACTACCTTTGCGTCTGCAAATACCTTTTCTTTTATCACATTAATCACATCCGTCTCCGCACGTTTTTTTATGTGCAAAGCAGGTGTGCTTAATTTTAAGTCGACAATAACCTCATCTGCAAACGTAACAACGTTTTGAACCATCCCGCTCTCTACCATATTTTTTCCTTCACCAGGTGCCGATATGGTCTCTAAAGCATTAAGAATATCTTGTTTGTTAATCTTCATCATATAATTGACTCACTCTAATTTAGACTCATTCTAAGTGCAAATATAGCTGTAATACTTCGGAAAAGGAAGTAGTAATATCGAAATGATTTATAGTGAAATAAGAGCCATTATTTGGTCTTTAAATTTTGAAAAATCCTATAACTCTTTCACAGGGTCCCAAAAAAGTTTATCGAATTGATTCACCTTATTTTCCACTACTTCTACCCCTTCACTTTCCAGTAATTGTTGCATTAGATTGGTCCCATCAAAATGATGTTTACCGCTTAGCAGTCCATTTCTATTTACCACTCGGTGCGCGGGAACATCTTCTTTTTTACCTGAAACATTCATCGCCCAACCAACCATCCTAGCACTTCCGGCCGCTCCTAAATATTTGGCAATAGCGCCATACGACGTGACCCTTCCATATGGGATAAGGCGCGCAACATTATGAACTTTATCAAAAAAGTTTTCAGAATTCTTCATTAAATTTCTTTTAATACTTTTAGAAAAGTAATGATTGAAATAGCTGCAGTAATGAAACCGATAACATAATTCATATTTACTTTTGGCTTGCCGCTCCCCTCTTTCCGCTTAAAAAACTGAATGTACAAGGCAAGCATTGCAAAAGTTCCTAAACCTGAAGCAAAAATAGCCGCCCAAAGTTCCATTGGAGTAAATTTAAACCATCCAAATCCAGAAAAGGTAATGCTCACATACACCCAATACGGAAGTGGTAATAGATTAAGAACCCCTAACAACATTCCATAAAAAAACCGATTTGTCTTTGAATGATTAACCGATTCAGGCATTTCTCTTCGCGTATCTTTTGCAATGAAAAAAAAGTAGATAGTAATACAAATAAAAATCCCTAAGGCAACCTTTTGAAGTAAGTCGACAATTTCGGGATGTTGATCAAGATATTTAGCAAAAAGCAAAGCAACATAGGTCTGAAGAATAACGGTAACACAAACTCCAATTGAAAAAAGAATTGCCGCCTTTCGGTTTTCCTTCATGCTAATTTTTGCGGCTGACATATTAAGTAGTCCTGGAGGAAAAACACCCACAAATGAAGCAATAAAACCTATTAAAAAATTAATTAATACAGACATTTGAAGATTGTTCGCCTTGTGAATATACCAAAATTAATCCAAACGAAATCTGAACCTAACGTAGGTGATTTTCTTATTTTTCTCTAAATACTGACTCTCATAAAAAGTCTGAATGCTTGTTACGTCTTTAGGAGCTTGGTCCGTTCCATAGACATCATGATGCGTATATTCAATTTCTTGTTCCAGTCCATGTAGCAAACCTAGGGTATATCCATGCATAAATTCGCTATCGGTTTTTAAATGTACTAGTCCATCTGGCTTCAATACTTTTTTGTATTTATCCAAAAAATCTGAATTGGTAAGTCGGTGTTTTGTACGCTTGTACTTTATTTGAGGATCGGGGAAGGTAATCCAAATTTCATCTACTTCATTTTCTTCAAAAAGCTGATCTATTAGCTCAATTTGTGTTCTCATAAAACCAACATTGGTCAAATTTTCTTCCAAAGCAGTTTTTGCGCCTCTCCAAAAACGAGCACCTTTAATGTCGATACCTAAAAAGTTCTTCTCTGGATGTATTTTTGCAAGATTCACCGAATATTCTCCCTTACCACAACCCAGTTCCAATACAATTGGGTTCTCGTTTTTAAAGAAATTCTTTTTCCAGTTTCCTTTTAGATTTAGTCCATTATTCTCGACCTCTTCTCGAGATGGTTGAACAACATTGCTGAAAGTTTCATTCTCCTTAAATCGTTTTAATTTATTCTTGCTTCCCACTGCTTCTTAACTATTTCTTATTATTCGATTTTAATTTGGTAAAATTAAGGAAATAATAATCCAGAACTAATATCCCTACCTTTGTTTTATGCCAAATAAAAAAACCATATTAGTTGCTCCGCTACATTGGGGTTTAGGACATGCAACCCGATGCATTCCTATTATTAAGGCCTTGTTAATTGCAAAATACAAGGTGCTTTTGGCTTCAGATGGAGCTGCTTTGGCATTGCTTCGGAAAGAGTTTCCAGATTTACTTTGGGTAGATTTACCTTCATATGATATTACATATCCTGAAAAAGGAGAATATTTTAAGTGGAAACTGCTATGGAAACTACCCGATATTCAGAGAGCGATTGCTTCAGAAAAGAAACTGATAAAAAATATGGTTGCCGAAGGGGTTATTGATGGAATTATAAGTGATAACCGACTGGGTGTTTTTAGCAAAAAAGTTCCTTCAGTCTTTATAACGCATCAATTAAATGTGCTTTCGGGTAACACTTCCTATTTTAGTAGTAAAATGCATCAGAAGATTATTAAAAAATTTGATGAATGCTGGATTCCAGATGTAGCAGGAAAGGTAAATTTAAGCGGCAAACTAGGACATTCGAAAAGTACCGATTTACCAACGAGATATATTGGACCAATAAGTAGATTTCAGAAGAAAAAATTGCCAAAAAAATACGATATACTAGCGCTGGTTTCTGGGCCAGAACCTCAACGCAGCCTATTTGAAGAAAAACTAAAAAAAGAATTAAGAGGTACAGGTAAATCAGTTTTATTAGTAAGAGGAGTACTAGAATCGCTTCAGGAAGTACGACAGTTCGAAAACATTAGGGTGGTAAATTTTATGCAAAGTAAGGAATTGGAAACGGCTATAAATCAAAGCACCGTTGTGGTGTCTCGTTCCGGGTACACGACCATCTTAGATTTAACAGCTTTAGAAAAGAAAGCATTTTTTGTGCCAACTCCGGGTCAATATGAGCAAAAATATTTAGCTAAACGGCTTAAAGCGCTAGGTCTTGTCCCATCTTGCAAACAAGAAAATTTTACCATTAATAAACTTGATCAAATTCCACTCTATAAAGGACTAACGGATTTTAAAGCCGTTACAGAATATGCGTCCTTATTTAGTCTTTTCGAGCGTAAATGAAAACTCTGAGCCTATCTCAATCTGACTTTCAACATAAATTTTTTCGGCATGAGCTTCTACAATATGTTTTACAATAGAAAGCCCTAGTCCGCTACCTCCTTCTTCGCGAGAGCCACTTTTATCTACGCGATAAAACCGTTCGAAAACGCGAGGCAAATCAACTTTTTCAATTCCTTCACCATTATCGGTTACTCTAACAATCACTTTATTTTTAACGAGATTTTCGATACCTACTTCGGTGGTTCCAAAGGGTTTACCGTATTTAATTGAATTCTCAACTAAGTTAAGCAGTACTTGTTGTATGCGCTCCTTATCGGCCATGACATAAACTCCATTTTCATAGTCTAAATCGAAAGTAAGGGTAATATTTTTTTCCATTGCCTTCATTTCAAGAAGGTCGAATACACTTTGAATAACCTTAACAATATTGAACTCCTCCTTATTCAGCTGTAAACCACCCATTTCCAGTTGCGTAATCATATCGAGGTCGTTTACAATATACACCAAGCGATCCACTCCTTTGCTCGCCCTTTTAAGGTATTTTTTGCGGACGCTTTTATCTTTCATGGCTCCGTCGAGGAGGGTTAAAATATAGCCTTGAACTGTAAACAAAGGGGTTTTTAGTTCGTGAGAAACATTGCCAATAAACTCTTTTCTATACTTTTCTCTTATTTTGAGTGTTTCTATTTCAAGTTTTTTATTTCGTGCAAAACGCTCCACTTCTTTGGTAAGCGTTTTCATATCTGTAGTTATTTGCTCCTTTGTAAAATCTGTAGCTTCTAAAAGGGTTACATCGTCATAAATTTTCTTAATACGCCTGTAGATAAACTTTTCAACTCTACTCTGTATCACGAAAAAGGAAGCCAAGTAACATAGCGGCGAGAAACCCAATAAAAATAAATAATTATTGGTGGAAGAAACATATAAAAAAACACCCATAATGAGTGTTAATAAAAGCGTCAAATACGCGGAGGTATACGCAGCGAACTTATATGTTTTTCTGAATCCTTTTGCCATTAAACTACAAACTTATAACCAACTCCTTTTACGGTTTTGAACTTATCATCACCAATCTTTTCTCGCAGTTTACGAATATGAACGTCAATAGTTCTACCTCCAACAATCACTTCACTACCCCAAACACGATCTAATATATCTTCCCTTTTAAACACTTTCCCGGGTTTAGATGCCAATAGTGCCAACAACTCAAATTCTTTTCTAGGTAACACTTTTTCAACATTGCCAATTGAAATTTTATACTCTTCCCTATTAATAATAAGATCGCCTAAGTCTATTGTAGAACTTTCTTTACTAGTTTCTTTAAAACGACGAAGAAGTGCCTTTACCTTACTCATTAACACTTTAGGTTTTATGGGTTTGGTAATATAATCATCCGCGCCTGCATCAAAACCAGCAACCTGCGAATAATCCTCTCCTCTTGCAGTTAAAAACGTAATAATTGTTTCAGACAATTCAGGAATTTTTCTAATTTTCTCACAGGCTTCAATACCATCCATCCCAGGCATCATAACATCCAAAATTATGAGATGAGGCAAATGCTTTTTTGCGGATTCAACTCCTTTGAGTCCGTTACTTGCAGTAAAAATGTCATAGCCTTCCGAAGAAAGATTGTACCCAACTATCTCCAAAATATCTGGCTCATCATCAACCAAAAGAATTCGTATATCTTTCTTCTTCATAGACTTAAGTTTCTTAGCTGGGGTAAAGATACTACTTATTACTTTTCAATAACACGAGATGCTCATTGTTAATGTTTAGATAACATATGTATTTGTAAAATAAGGTTAAGTTAAAAAAAATGTTTAAATTTAATCCTATATAAGTTTACATCAACTTCCCTTGGTTGCATAAATATGGCTATTAAAAGCTTTATGTAACTCGTAAACTTTTTACCCATGAAAAAAATTATTTTGATTGCAGCATTTTTTGTTGCCGCCTCCGCATTTGGACAAATTTGGACTAGCTTCGAAGAGCCCGAAATTTTTACCGTTGAATATGTAGATACTGGTGACGCCACCATCGCGCACGATCTCCTAAACAACTCAGATGAACCCTTTGTAGATTTCACTTCTACTGGTGGTGAACTGGGGTTTAACGCCTCCTATTCTCCTTACGATACGCCTGGAACGGGATTAACTGATGGAGATTTTGTTGGCGTAACAGACGCAAGTCCTTCTGGATCAAACCCGTATCCAGATGGAGCTCAAGGCTATATTATGAGCGATATAGATGGAAATTTTATCTTAGAATTTGATCCCATAGACACAGGAGTAAATAACATAACTTCAATGACAATGGATTATTTTATTGCAGATACAGGATACGAAGGTGACGGTACACAAAACGAAACTGGATCTGACAGACTGCGTATTTATATTAAAGATTTGACCAACGCTACCGAAATTGACATTCTAGACACTACAGGAAACGATATAAACGACTTGGAAATTCAAGGAGCGTGGATTCATGCTGATTTGGATCTTTCACCCCTAATAGGATCTACGGTGCAATTGGTTATTGAGGCCAGAACTAATTCGGCCGCTGAGGCTTTTTATTTTGATAATATTATCTTTTCTAGTTTAGTAGGTTTTGAAAACTCCAACAAAGATGCATTCACTCTTTATCCCAACCCGGCTACAAATGGCTATATATCTATTATATCTGAAAGTAAAGAACTAAAACATATTACTGTTTATGATATTCTAGGTAATGAGCGACTCAACACATCTCTTTCTGAAGAGAAATTGGATATTTCACAGCTTCATAGCGGGGTCTACATTTTAAAAATTATTCAAGGCCCCAATTATATGACCAAAAAATTAATCGTAAAATAACTCCCTTCTTGCCATAATGATGAAAGCTTTCTCCCGTCTTTGTGGAGGAAGCTTTTATTTATTACGTAATTTTGTTTCTTTATCCTTTCTGAAATAATCCATGCTGGAAAAAGAAATTTTTACTATTGCTTCTTCTGAAGAATTTGAGCAACGCGCGCTTCAAGTCTTTAGATATCAACACCAGCATACTCCTGTTTATCGGGAGTTTTGTGATTTTTTGAAGGTAAATCCTTCCGAAGTAAAAACAATACTAGATATTCCATTCTTACCAATTCAATTCTTTAAAAGTCATCGTGTAATTTCGAAAGAGGTTTCAGAAACAATCACCTTTACAAGTAGTGGTACCACTGGAAGTATAACGAGTAAACACTTAGTATCCGACTTAAGATTATACAAAAAAAGTTTTTCCGAAGCATTTCAAAGAACTTATGGCAAGCCTTCAGACTATGTAATTCTTGCCCTTCTTCCATCTTATTTAGAACGTGAAGGCTCATCGTTAATTTATATGGTGGACAATCTTATCGAGCGTAGTAGGAACTCACATAGCGGATTCTATTTGGACGATATGACTGGCCTAATTGACAAACTGATTTACTTAGAAAAAATTAGTCAGAAAACAATACTACTTGGGGTCTCATATGCCTTACTAGACCTTTTAGAACTTCAAAATTTTAGCTTTAAACACACCGTTGTTATGGAAACTGGCGGAATGAAAGGAAGACGAAAAGAAATGGTAAAAACTGAACTTCACGAAACACTTAAAAACGGATTTGGTGTTTCTAAGATTCATAGTGAATACGGGATGACCGAATTACTTTCTCAAGCCTATTCGACCGGAGAAGGTGTTTTTTACTGTCCGCCATGGATGAAAATACTTATTAGAGATCCAGAAGATGCACTTTCCTATACAAAAGGAAAAACAGGCGGCATCAACGTAATCGACCTCGCCAATTTATATTCTTGTTCCTTTATTGCCACCCAAGATTTAGGCAAAATTTATCCAGATGAAAGTTTCGAGATTTTAGGTAGATTTGACACTAGTGATATCCGCGGATGTAATTTAATGGTGGTCTAATGAAACAAAAACCAACAACTAGCAGTGAAGGCTGCTTGTGGATTTTTTTTACAATTGTTAGTACCGTAATAGGCTTTGGTCTTATTAAAATTATTACCGGAGTATCAGATCTCATTGCAATTGTTTCTGCTATTGTTATAGCAATCCTTCTCACCGTAAAAATTCTTGGCAAACCTTCGAGTAAAATGATACTTCGTCAAGGACTATTTATGCTAATGTTATTCTTCGGATTAAAAGTTATTGGAAGTCTACTCATCAGTGGTTTAAAAACTCTGGATCTCGACGAATCCACCTTTTCTTCAGAAGAAATTGTAACAACAGATATCATCATAGAAGAGAATGACACAGTTTCCGTGTTTACTAGTAATCGTTTGTGGAAAGACAATTTTGGTAATAATTACAGCGGCCCACTAACGGTACGAGAAAATGATTTTTTGAAACTCCGGAATCATCTCAGTAAATATCGACCCCCATCCACGAGTAATTTTTGGGGAGAATTGTACAACTATATAGAAAAAAAAGATGCGCCGAGTTTAGATTTGGTCATGGAAATGTTTAATCAAATAAATAAAGAGAAGCGCCTCAATCAGATGGAATTTGCCGAAATGGTTGTGACTTGCATTCAGGATATTCCTTATTCGTTTGTCTTTCAAGAAAAATGTCTTCCAGCAAATAATTATGAAGATTCAATCAAAAAACTTTTAGAAGATTGCCCAGAATGCTGCATTGGAAATGTTCTTTATGGTATCCAAAATCCAGTATCCTTTATTCAGAATTTAAAAGGAGATTGTGATACAAGAACGGTACTTATTTACTCTATTTTAAAACACTTTAACTATGATGTTGCCATCTTAAACAGTGACTTTTACAGACATTCAATCTTAGGGCTAAACCTTCCCAAAAGTGGCTTAAATAAAATTTATAATGGAAAGAAATATGTTTTATGGGAAACTACGGCCAAGTATTTTACGGCTGGAAAACTCCCCACATCCTTTAACGATTTACAATATTGGAATGTAGTATTAACAAGCAAATAACAATCTTATGAATACACAACTTTTTACCCTCGCGCTCCTGGAAATAGTATTATCCGTACTTATCACAGTCATAATCATTTTTGCTTCTTATAAAATTTTAAAAAATCTGTTCTTTAAAAAGGAAGATATCTCTGGTGATAATCTTGCTTTTACTATTTTTACTTCAGGAATTATTTTGTCTGTAGGTCTTATTCTAAGTGAAATATTACCTTCAATAACTAATGTAATCCGACTTTCTTCTACACAATCTGAAGCCATTGAACCGCTATCGATAATTAAATACTCTGGATTGTATCTTTTTATAGGCTTTGTGGCAGCCGTTTTTATTAATGGAGCGGTATTTTTACTGTTTTCTGTACTTACCAAAGGGGTTAATGAATTTAAGGAAATTCAGAAAAATAATATTTCGGTAGCCATACTTGTTGTAGCCATCCTAATAAGCATTACCCTAATCGCAAAGGATAGCATTGCACTTCTTATCAGTTCTCTTATCCCTTATCCGGAGGTAACTAATTTTTTATAACAGCTTGCTTGTAAGGAATTAAACCCTTCTCCGACTTAATTACTCATAAATCGTTGTTATGAGATTTGTTGTGAGTATATTTTTCCTATTTCTTAGTGCCCAGCTTTTGGCACAAGAACCTGCTAACCTAAAAAAAGGAGATGCGGCAGAAGGCTATGATGTTGTTGCCTATTTTAGTAATGAGGCTATTGAAGGAGACAAAAAATTTAGCGCAACTCATAAAGGGATTAAGTACAAATTCTCATCTGCTCAAAATCTAGAAACATTTAAGGAAAGCCCAAATTTTTACATACCACAATATGGGGGCTATTGCGCCTATGCTGTTGGAGTAAAGGGTGAAAAAATAGGCGTGAACCCTAAGACATTTCAAATTATTGATAATAAGTTATATCTGTTCTATAACAGTTGGGGCGTAAATACCCTAGAAAAATGGAACGATGAAGGTGCGCAAGCCTTAAAAGAAAAAGCCGATGCGCATTGGGAAAATATTGTGAAAGAAGGAAGTTAAGACCTTTTTCATAATTTGGTTGGTTAGTAAAGAAATCCCTGAGCGTTGTTGCCTCAGGGGTTTTTTTATACAGTCTTTTCTCGATACAATCCCGATAAATATCGGGATCACTCGAAATGACAGGTCTATTTTACTACTAAAAGAAAATAATTTCTTTTTCCGCGTTGTAAAAGCACAAACTGATCATTTATTAAGTCTGAAGCGGTTATCATAAACCCTTCGGAAACCTTTTCCTTATTTACTGAAATAGAATTTTCCTTAAGCGCCCTTCTCGCTTCTCCATTCGATTTCAAGAAGCCCGTTTTTTCAGCCAAAGCACCAATAATATCTAAGCCATTTTCCAATTCAGATTTAGCAACTTCAACCAGAGGGACACCATCAAACACGTCTAAAAAAGTTTGTTCGTCCAGTGTTTTTAAGTCTTCGGAAGTAGATTTTCCAAATAATATTTCTGAAGCTTTTACCGCTTTATCAAATTCTTCTTCACTATGAACGGTAGCAGTAACCTCTTGAGCCAAACGCTTCTGAAGCAAACGCATATGCGGTGCTTCTTTATGTTCCTCCACCAAATTGTCGATCGTTCCTTTGTCTAAAAAAGTAAAAATTTTGATGTACTTTTCAGCATCATCATCACTGGTGTTTAACCAATATTGGTAAAACTTATAGGGTGAAGTTCTTTTTGCGTCTAACCAAACATTCCCACCTTCCGACTTTCCAAACTTGCTTCCATCACTTTTTGTAATTAATGGACAGGTAAGTGCATAGCCTTTTCCGCCACCAATACGACGAATTAATTCGGTTCCCGTTGTAATATTTCCCCACTGATCACTTCCCCCCATTTGCAGCGTACAGTTCTCATTCTTGTATAAATGCAAGAAATCATAACCTTGCACCAATTGGTAGGTAAACTCCGTAAAAGACATCCCGTCGGCATTCTCACCCGTAAGTCGGCTTTTTACAGAATCCTTTGCCATCATATAGTTTACGGTAAGATGTTTCCCAACATCACGAATAAAATCTAGAAATGAAAACTCCTTCATCCAGTCGTAATTATTCACCATTAAGGCCTCGTTCTTAACTCCAGAACTAAAATCTAAGAACTGAGAAAGCTGCTTACGCACACATTCTTGGTTGTGACGTAGCGTTTTTTCGTCCAATAAATTTCGCTCACTCGATTTCCCAGAAGGATCTCCAATCATTCCCGTTGCACCTCCCACCAAGGCCACAGGTCTGTGCCCTGCTCGTTGGTAAAATGCCAATAGCATGATAGGAACTAGGTTTCCAATGTGAAGTGAATCTGCTGTTGGGTCAAAACCAATATATGCCGACCGCATTTGTTCCATAAGATGTGCCTCGGTATCGGGCATTACATCATGAACCATTCCTCTCCATTGTAACTCTTCGACGAAATTTTTTAACTGCATTTTTTAGATTTTAAGCAAAGGTATGCAGTTGCTAGAGAAAAAGAAAGACTAATGTAAAAAACCCTTATTTTCGTAAAATGATATTAGTTACTGGTGGTACAGGTTTGGTAGGTTCACATTTGTTGTATTTTCTTTTGAAGGAAAACAAATCCGTTCGCGCTATTCATAGAAAATCCAGTAAGCTGGACGCGGTGAAAGAAGTCTTTTCTTTTTACACCGAGAATTATGAAGCCCTTTTCAATAAAATTGAGTGGGTAGAAGCAGATATTACAGAAGTGCCTTCACTTACGGATGCATTTAAAAATATCACTAAAGTATATCATGCTGCGGCATTTATTAGTTTTAATCCCAAGGATTACTATAAATTAAAAAAGGCAAATATCGAAGGCACAGCAAATGTGGTTAATCTCTGTCTGACTCATAAAATTGAAAAACTAGTTCATCTAAGTTCCATAGCAACTCTGGGAGACGCAGAAAAAGACGGGCTCATTTCTGAACCTACAGAATGGAACCCTGAAAATGAAAATAGCGTCTATGCAATCTCCAAATTTGGTGGAGAGATGGAAGTATGGCGCGGAACACAGGAAGGGTTGAACGCAGTTATTTTAAATCCTGGAATTATTCTAGGCTCTGGACATTGGAACGCGCCTAGCGGAACCATCTTAAAATCCATTGCTAAAGGCATTCCTTTTTACACTTCGGGCGGCATAGGGATCGTAGACGTGCAAGACGTAGTTCGAGCAATGATACTGCTTATGGAAAGCAAACTTAGTAATGAGAATTATATTCTTGTTGGAAAAAGTATTTACTACAAAGAATTTCTTTCAGAATTGGCAATTCATTTGGGTAAAAAACCACCAAAAAAGAAAGCTCCTAAGTGGTTGCTCCTGTTTTTAAGTAAGCTGGATTGGTTGGCAAATATGGTTTTCAGAAAAAAAAGAAGTCTTTTAAAAGCAACGGTACGTTCTCTTTATAGAATTTCATTTTACGATACGACAAAGGTTGAGACTGATCTTAATTTTAGTTTTACCCCTTACAAATCAACCTTGGATCGCGTTGCTAAGAATTATCTAAAAAGCAATTAATAATCTTGGGTTGAAGCTGGTTCAATTAATTTTGGTTCGGGTTCTAATGCAATGGTATCTTGCTTTGGTTTCAAGCCTAGGCTATCCCTTTTCGAAGCATCTATACTATCCTTTACTCTTTTTTCTTCGGTAACAATAATTTCTTTAATACTGTCTACGCGAGTTTTTAGACCCGTCATGCGCTCCTGCACTTTCAGGAATATTCGATTATAGGTGTCTAAATCGGACGTATAAAAGGCATTGCTTTGCGCAAATTGCAAACTGTCAATGTTGAATTTCAGATAAACAAAAGAGTCTAACTTTATTTTGTTTTCCAAAATGGTTCTTTTGTCAAAACTCCGCGCCGCATTAATCAAATAGGTTTCCGTAAGAATATCGACCATTTTATCCTCAGGAATGAGATTTTCTGGCATTTCAGGACGTAATACATTCTGACAACCAAAAAAACAAAAAACAAAACCTGCGATTATTAAAAACTTCATTATCTATTAAAAGTTAAACGTTCTGGTTGACTCTGATTAGGAAATTTTCCGTTTTCATAAACTAATATACCATTTACGAAGGTATGGGTAACTCGCGATCTAAATGAGGTGCCTTCAAATGGTGACCAACCACATTTATAGACGATGTTTTCACTATTCACAGTCCAAGGTGCCGTTGGATTTATTAAAACCACATCGGCCTTATAACCAGCCTTAATATAGCCTCGGTCTTTTATTTGAAATAATATCGCCGGATTATGAGCAGTTTTCTCCACTAATTTTTCGACAGTAATATATCCATTATGGTGCATTTCGAACAAGGCAACCAAGGCATGTTGCACCAAAGGTCCCCCAGAAGGTGCCTTTGTATACACGTTATTCTTCTCTTCCCTCGTATGAGGAGCGTGGTCTGTGGCGATTACATCAATACGATCATCATTCAACGCTTTCCATAAGCCGTCTTTATCCTTTTGTGTTTTTACTGCAGGGTTCCACTTTATTTTAGCCCCTTTAGTTTTATAATCTTGATCTGTAAACCATAGATGGTGTACACAGACTTCAGCAGTAATTTTCTTTTCTAAAAGTGGTTTTTTATTGCTGAAAAGATGCGTTTCCTTTTCGGTTGAAAGGTGAAAAACATGAAGTCGTGCTCCAGTTTTCTTTGCCAACTCAATAGCTTTCGAAGAAGAAATATAACAGGCCGCTTCACTTCTAATTAATGGATGTTTTTCTATGGGAATGTCTTCACCATATTCGGCTAAATACGTTTCCAAATTTGCTTTAATCGTAGCTTCATCTTCACAATGCACCGAAATTAATAGGTTCGTCTTACTAAAAATCTCTTCCAGCGTTTTTGGATTGTCTACCAACATATTTCCAGTGGATGAACCTAGAAACAGTTTAAGTCCCGCGACTTTAGTTCTATCTACCTTTAAAATTTCCTCCAAGTTATCGTTAGTTCCTCCAAACATAAAGGAATAATTTGCCCAAGAAGTTTCCTTTGCTATTTCAAACTTGGCTTCCAGTAAATCTATAGTCGTTGCCTGAGGCACTGTATTTGGCATTTCAATAAATGAAGTAATTCCTCCAGCTACAGCCGCTTTGGATTCAGTGGCGATATTCGCTTTATGTGTGAGCCCGGGTTCCCTAAAATGTACTTGATCGTCGATCATACCAGGCACCAAATAGCAACCATCCGCATCAATAATCTTTGTATTGGCAGATTTTACGCTTATACTTTCCGAAACTTCGGCAATACGGTCATTCTCTATACGAATATCTCCTTTAAAGATTTTGCCTTCGTTTACAATTTGAGCGTTTTTGATTAAATAATCTTTCATTAAATATCGAAACTGTTAAATAAACTTTTAATTTTCATCGAAATCACTCCAAATATTGCTTCAGAAATAATACCCGAACTCATTTTAGATTCGCCCTTGGTTCTATCTGTAAACACTACGGGGACTTCTTTTATTTTGAATTTACTGAGATATGCTTTAAACTTCATTTCAATTTGAAAAGCATAACCAACAAATTGAATTTTATCTAAATTAATTTTCTCCAATACCATTCTTCTATAACAAATAAAACCGGCAGTTGTATCATATATTTTCATTCCTGTTATAAACCGAACATACCTTGAAGCTCCCCAGGACATTAGAACCCTACTCATTGGCCAGTTTACTACATTTACACCCGTAACATAACGAGATCCAATTGACATATCATAGCCATCGCGGTGACATGCATTATAAAGTCGGATTAAATCATTGGGATTATGAGAATAATCGGCATCCATTTCAAAAACATACTCATAATCCCGCTCCAACGCCCATTTAAAACCAGCAATATAGGCCGTTCCTAGACCCTGTTTACCTTTCCTTTCCAACAAAAAAAGTCGATGTGAATACAATTCTTGTCGTGATTTTACAACGGTCGCGGTTCCATCAGGAGAGCTATCGTCCACAACCAAAACATCGAACTGCTTTTGCAACGAAAATATATTCTGAAGCAAGCGTTCGATATTCTCAATTTCATTGTAAGTGGGGATTACCACCAAAGCTTTGGACATGCTTTTCTTTTAGGGCAAATGTACCGTTTTTTGTACAAATAAATGTTAGTGAAATTCTAATTGAGGTTCTTTTCATACGTTTTATTTACAGTACCTTTATAGCAAATTAAACTGTGCAATACGTTGAAAGATATACAGAGTCTAATGATTGGATTACCTTATCCTTAGTTGTATGTATTGTATTATTTTCAATTGCCAAATATTTCTTCCCTAGACGTTTCGATGAGTTTGTTTTACTTCCATTAAACAATAAGTATTTTTTAGTTCAAGGAAAGAATCACGACATAAAGCATCCTTTCAATTTATTGCTTTTTGCTACTCAGGTAATTTCAATATCACTTTTCATATTTTTATTCATTAAAACGAACGAACCTAGCAGCAGCCATAGTGAGTCTTGGTTGTTTGTACAAATTTGCTTGATATATGTGTTTTTTATAGCTATTAAACTTACAATTGAAAAAATAATTGGCACCATTTTTTCAATTGACAGCCTTTTAAATAGTTATCTCTATCAAAAATTAAGCTATAGAAATCTCTTGGCAATTGGAGTGTTTATAGCTAACCTGATATTTTTTTATGCCATAGAACCTACGCTCTCAAACTTGATGGTCGCTTGGGGGCTTATTCTCACACTAAACTGTATCACATTGTTTTACAGCTTTAAAACAATTGGAAATTTGATATTAAGCAATTTCTTCTATTTTATTTTGTATCTTTGCACTCTTGAAATTGCCCCTTATGTTTTATTGTATATGGCATTACAATGATGTAAGTGGGATAAAGAAATTACCCTATGAAAGTGAAAACTATTTTAGTTTCTCAGCCTGAACCAAAGGTAGAAAACTCTCCTTATTTTGATTTAATTGACAGACAGAAGGTAAAGATAGATTTTGTCCCATTTATTCATGTTGAGGGTGTTTCAGGAAAAGACGTTCGATCTCAAAAAGTTGATCTCACGCAATGCACGGCTATTATTTTAAACAGTCGGAATTCTGTAGATCACTTTTTTCGTATTGCAGAAGAACTTCGATTTAAAGTTCCAGACTCTATGAAGTATTTCTGTCTCAGCGAAGCAGTGGCATATTATCTTCAAAAATATGTGGTTTATAGAAAGAGAAAAATTTATGTTGGTAAAAGAACTTTCGCGGAACTTTCTCCACTCATTAAGAAATATAAAAACGAGAAGTTTTTACTTCCCTCGTCAGATAAATTAAAACCGGAAATTCCTACAATTCTTAACGAACTTAAAGTAAATTGGACACAAGCTACGTTTTATAAAACGGTGGTTAGTGATTTAAGTGATTTACGAAATGTGTATTACGATATTTTAGTGTTTTTTAGCCCGAGTGGAATTCAATCCTTGTTTGAAAACTTTCCAGATTTTGAACAGAAAGAAACACGAATTGCCGTTTTTGGAAACACAACGGTAAAAGCTGCTGGAGAAAAAGGTTTGCGTGTCGACATTCAAGCACCAACACCTGAAACTCCATCTATGACCATGGCATTAGAGAAATACATTAAAGAGGTGAATAAAAAATAAATCAAAAACAGAACATATAAAAAAACCCGATCAATTTATGATCGGGTTTTTTTATATCATTATTTGACGATTAGCCTCCTATGGGTGCTCCCGATAGAATTTCTTCGTTCGCATATTCCTCGAACTTCTTAAAGTTCTCCTTGAAGGAAGCCGCCAGTTCTTTAGCCTGGATATCATATGCTTTTTCATTACCCCAAGTACTTCTTGGATTCAAAACTTCACTAGGTACATTTGGGCAACTTTGAGGCACATCCAATCCAAAGATTGGGTGATTCTCATAAACTACATTCTTTAATTCTCCATCCAAAGCAGCCGTAATCATTGCTCGAGTGAACTTAAGCTTCATTCTACTTCCAACGCCATAAGGTCCACCAGTCCATCCTGTATTTATAAGCCATACATTAACGCCAGCAGCTTTCATCTTTTGACTAAGCATTTCAGCATATCTCGTTGGATGCAAAGGCATAAAAGGCGCCCCAAAACAAGCCGAAAAGCTTGGTGTAGGCTCATTAATTCCTTCTTCAGTTCCTGCAACTTTAGCCGTATATCCACTAATAAAATGATACGCCGCTTGACCAGGAGTCAATTTTGAAATTGGAGGCAATACCCCAAAAGCATCTGCAGTTAAGAAAAATATATTCTTCGGATTTTTACCTATTGAAGGTTTTTGAATATTCTCAATATGATAAATAGGATAGCTTACACGCGTGTTCTGTGTTTTCGAAGTGTCTTCAAAATTCACTTTACCATCACTATCCATCACAACATTTTCCAGAATCGCTCCGGGCTTAATTGCATTATAGATATCTGGCTCATTTTCTTCGGAAAGATTAATCACCTTCGCATAACATCCCCCTTCAAAATTAAATACTGTGTTCTCAGCTGTCCAACCATGTTCATCATCTCCAATTAACTTTCGAGTAGGATCTGCAGACAAAGTGGTTTTCCCTGTTCCTGAAAGGCCAAAGAAAATTGCGGTTTCCCCGTTATCGCCAACATTCGCAGAACAATGCATGGGCATTGCGTTTTTATCTACTGGAAGTATGAAATTTAAAGCTGAAAAAATTCCTTTTTTAATTTCGCCTGTGTAACCAGTCCCACCAATTAAGGCTATCTTTTTTGTAAAATTTAAAATTGCGAAATTATGTTGTCTTGTTCCATCAACTTTAGGGTCTGCCATAAAACCAGGAGCATTGACAATTACCCATTCAGGATCAAAACCTGCTAATTCGTCTTCAGTTGGACGCAAAAACATATTATAAGCAAACATATTGGACCAAGGATATTCGGTGATAACACGTATGTTTAACTTATAATCCTCATCTGCACAGGCATATGAATCTCGAACATATATTTCCTTCTCTGACAGATAGTTAGTTACTTTTTCATAAAGCTTATCAAACTTATCAATAGGGAATGGAATATTAATATTTCCCCACCATACTTGATCACGAGTAACATCATCTTTTACAATAAAACGATCTTTTGGAGAACGCCCTGTAAACTCACCTGTATCTACAGCAAGTGCACCATTATCGGCTACTTTTCCTTGTTCTTTTTGAATTGTTTCGTTGTGAAGTTCCTCTGAGGAAAATTGGTAATTTACTTTCGCATTCTTGATTCCGTAAGTATCTAACGAAATCGATTTTGTAGTTTGGTTTTTAGCGACCATACCTAGATTTAATTGTTGTGACCACAAAAATAATAAATCTACTAGAGATAATCCCTTTAAAAAAATATAATTATCCCTACTTAATTGTTAATAATCCAAATCCCAATCTTAACCAACCCAGAATGAAAAATAGACCTCCTATAGGGGTAATTGGACCTAAAAAAGTCACTCCAAAAGGCAGTATTTGTTGTAGGGTCAAAAGATAAATTGAGCCTGAAAAGAATAAAATTCCTAAAAGGAAAAAGCGAAAAACCCATTTTTTGGTTTGTTCTGGAATTTTTGTAGCAAATCCAAGTACCAATAACCCAAATGTATGGTACATTTGGTAGCGCACTCCTGTCTCAAAAGTGGCAAGCGCCTTCAAACTAACAATATCTTTAAGTCCATGGGCGCCGAAAGCCCCAATTGCAATTGTTAATGCAGCTAAAATACAAGAAGTAATTACAATTTTTTTATCAAAATCATTCATAGTGTAGGAGACAATTTAGTACTTTCGTCTTGTTAAAAAAACACCACAAAGTTAACGAAAAACCTACGCATGAGAAATATATTAATAATTGGAGCCGGACGATCTGCTACAAGCTTAATTCGATATTTATTAGATAAATCTGAAGCCGAAGATCTTTTTATTACCATTGGTGATATTTCTATTCAAAATGCTCAGAAATTTACCACAGGACATCCAAATGGAAGGGGGATTTTACTCGATGTTTTTAACGAACACCAACGTAAAGAAGCAGTTGAACAAAGTGATATAGTGATTTCCATGCTTCCAGCTCGTTTTCATTTGGAAGTGGCAAATGATTGTATTGAATTTGGAAAGCACCTTGTAACCGCTTCTTATGTGAGTGACCAAATGCAATTGTTGGATAGAAGCGCAAAGGCTAAAGGTTTGGTCTTTATGAATGAGATTGGTTTGGATCCAGGAATTGACCATATGAGCGCCATGCAGGTGATAGATCGTATTCGTGATAAAGGAGGAAAAATGCTTTTGTTCGAATCATTTACTGGAGGTTTAATTGCTCCTGAAAGTGATAACAACCTATGGAATTATAAATTCACCTGGAACCCTAGAAATGTAGTATTAGCAGGACAAGGAGGCGCTGCCGAATTTCTTCAGGAAGGAAAATACAAATACATTCCGTATCACAGATTATTCCGTAGGACAGAATTTATTGAAGTAGACGGCTACGGAAAGTTTGAAGTCTACGCCAACCGCAACTCGCTAAAATACCAATCTATATACGGACTCGAAGATATTCTTACGTTATACCGAGGAACCATCAGAAGAGTTGGTTATAGCAAGGCCTGGAATATGTTTGTTCAATTAGGAATGACGGACGATAGCTATATTATTCCCGATTCTGAAAACTTGTCATATAGAGAGTTTGTCAACTTGTTTTTACCGTATTCTCCAACAGATTCAGTTGAACTAAAATTACGTCACAATCTGAAGATTGATCAAGATGATCTTATGTGGGAGAAGCTTTTAGATCTTGAAATATTAGACAATACTAAGAAAATTGGAATTATAGATGCAACGCCTGCACAGGCACTTCAGAAAATATTGATGGATAAATGGACTTTGGAAGATGACGACAAAGACATGATTGTTATGTATCACAAATTTGGATATGAACTGAATGGAAAAAAATACCAAATAGATAGTAATATGGTTTCAATTGGAGATGATCAAACCTATACTTCTATGGCAAAAACAGTTGGATTACCTGTAGCCATCGCAGCACTAAAAATCTTAAACAAGGAAATCACCTCCCCAGGTGTTCAAGTACCTATTAGTAAGGAAGTTTATGAGCCCATATTAAAGGAATTAGAGAGTTTCGGAATTACGTTTAAAGAAACCGAAACACCTTACCTTGGTTACAACCCGAATAATGTTGTGGGATGAGCAGTAACCAAAGTAGAAAAAGCTCTTAAACTTGTATAAAATAAAAAAGCCTTCTGTTAAAAACAGTAGGCTTTTTTTATTACAATTTATATTATCTAATCTCTTCCACCCATAAACATACTTACAAAATAGAGCAGAGTTGCTAGCGATCCCAATGCAGCCACTACATAGGTTCGAGCAGCCCATTTTAAAGCGTCCTCAGCACCAGCGTGTTCTTCTTGGGTTACCATATTTTCTTTTTCCAACCAAACCAATGCTCTTTTACTTGCATCAAATTCAACAGGTAAAGTAATAAATGTAAAAGCTGTGGTTACCGCGAACAATAAAATTCCAATTAGAAAAATACCTGAACCAATCGCTGTACCCATAGCAGTAAGAATTATTCCCGCCATAATTACAAAATTGGAAAGCTTGCTTGAAATCCCAACCGCAGGAACAATCTTAGAACGCAGTTGTAGCCAATTATAAGCCGTCGCGTGTTGTACCGCATGTCCACATTCGTGCGCAGCCACCGCAGCTGCTGCCGCATTCCGTTGCTGATACACGCCCTCACTCAAGTTTACTGTTTTATTCGCTGGATTGTAATGGTCTGTAAGCATTCCGGCTACCGACACAACCTCAACATCAGTAATTCCATTGTCAGCAAGCATTTTTTCGGCAATTTCTTTACCGCTCATTCCATTTTTTAGTTGAATTTTTGAGTATTTCTTAAACTTGCTTTTCAGCCTGTTACTTACATACATACTCACCAAGAAAATGGCACCCGCTAAAATATAATATCCCATCATAGTTTCTGAAATTTTAAAATGTCAATTTAAATATACTAATTGAGTAACAAAAAGTATGCTAAATTTTAACCAACAATATTTACAATCTTGCCAGGAACCACAATCACCTTCTTAGGCGTACGACCTTCCAGATATTGCTGGGTTTTCTCGTTTGACATTACGGCTGACTCAATGTCATCTTTGCTCAAGTCCAACGGTAATTCTAAGGTAAAACGCATCTTTCCATTAAACGAAATTGGATATTCCTTACTGCTTTCAATCAATTGCTTTGCGTCAAACACAGGAAAAGGAGCGGTCGCTATGCTTTCATTATGCCCTAATTTATTCCAAAGTTCTTCCGCAATATGAGGTGCATAAGGCGAAATAAGAACTGCCAATGGTTCCAGCACTTCGCGATGATTGCATTTTTGTGCTGTTAATTCGTTAACAGCGATCATAAATGTTGAAACCGACGTATTAAAACTGAAATTCTCAATATCCTCCTGTACTTTTTTGATTGTCTTATGAAGTGTTTTTAAACTTTCTTTGGTTGGCGCTTCGGAAAGAACATTGAAACTTTCATCAGCTCCATTATGATACAGCTTCCAAAGTTTTTTTAAGAAGGAATGCACTCCCGAAATTCCTGCCGTACTCCAAGGTTTAGCTTGTTCCAAAGGCCCCAAGAACATCTCATACATCCGAAGCGTATCTGCGCCGTACTGATTGCAAATGTCATCTGGATTTAGAACATTGTACTTCGACTTAGACATTTTTTCGATTTCTCTAGAAACTTTAAAGGTTCCATCCTTCTCTGTAATAAACTTGGCATTTTTATATTTCGGTTGCCAATCTTTAAAAGCTTCAATATCTAATTCGTTCTGAGCATTAACAAATGAAACGTCTGTATGTATTGTAGCTGAATTTATTTCTCCAGTTGCACTAACATTTGAATCAGGGAAAATTTCATTTAAAGTTTTCTCGTAAAACTCTTTGGCTTTTTGAATTTCATCAACATCACCATTTATTATTTTATCATTTTTTGATTTAGTTATATAAAAACTTGGCATTTTTTCATGATTTACATCAAAATCACCTTCTGCATTTGAAACATTAAGCCAAGAAAAACGATTCACAAAAGCACTCTCTCCCAGGATCATTCCTTGGTTTATCAACTTCTTAAAAGGTTCATCAACACTTAAAAATCCGCGATCGTATAAAAACTTTACCCAAAATCGGCTGTACAGTAAATGTCCTGTTGCATGTTCACTACCTCCTACATATAAATCTACATTTTCCCAATAGTCCATCGTTTCCTTTGAAGCCAACTCTGCAGAATTATTGGGGTCCATATAGCGAAACATATAGCAGCTACTTCCAGCCCAACCAGGCATTGTATTAAGCTCTAGCGGAAATACAGTTTCATTATCTACTTCAGCATTTGCAACAATTTTATTCTTATCGGTATCCCAAGCCCAAACATCTGCACGACCTAAAGGTGGTTCACCGGTATCCGTAGGCAAGTATTTTTCCACTTCTGGCAATCGCAATGGCAAATGTTCTAAGGCAATCATTTGCGGCATTCCATCCTTATAATACACAGGAAATGGTTCTCCCCAATACCGCTGACGAGAAAAGACGGCATCTCTCAAACGATAATTTATTTTTCCTTGGCCTGCTCCTTTCTTCTCCAAGGCATCAATTGATTTTTGAGACGCTTCGGCATATGGCAAGCCATTTAAAAAATCACTATTTGCGATTACTACATCTTTATCTGCATAAGCAGTTTCAGAAATATCAATCCCTTCAAAAATATTAGGAATTGGAATATTAAAATGCTTTGCAAAATCATAATCACGTTGGTCACCACAAGGCACGCTCATCACGGCACCCGTTCCGTAGCCAGCCAAAACGTAATCTCCTATCCAAATAGGAATTGCTTTACCTGTAAAAGGATGCTCTGCATAGGCTCCAGTAAATACACCACTTATGGTTTTTACATCTGCCATACGCTCACGCTCACTCCGTTTTGCTGTAGCTTCTATGTATTTACCCACATAGATTCTCTGCTCAATGGTGGTTAAAGTATCCACTAAATCATGTTCTGGCGCCAATACCATAAAACTCACCCCATAAATTGTATCCGGGCGTGTGGTAAAAACCTCTATTTTTTCATCGCCATCTTTCACCTTAAAGGTCACACTTGCACCCTTAGATCTTCCAATCCAGTTGGTTTGTGTATCCTTTAATGGTTGAGGCCAATCAATGTTTTCTAATCCATCTAGTAAACGCTGGGCGTAGGATGTAATTCGCATACTCCATTGCATCATCTTTTTACGAACCACAGGAAATCCACCACGCTCTGAAACTCCGTTGACAATTTCGTCGTTTGCTAAAACGGTCTTCAGTTGAGGACACCAATTCACCTCGGTTTCGGCTAGGTAGGTAAGTCTATATTTTAATAATATTTTTTGCTTTTTCTTTTCTGAATAGGCATTCCATTCATCTGCAGTAAAAGCTTGAGATTCTAATTCGCAAGCGGCATTTATACCTTGGTTTCCTTCTTCAGAAAATACCTTTACCAGCTCAGAAATAGGCATTGCCTTTTCGTGTGCTTTGCAATACCAAGATTCAAATAACTGAATAAAAATCCATTGGGTCCATTTGTAATATTCCGGATCTGATGTTCGCACTTCTCTACTCCAATCGAACGAAAAACCAATTTTATCCAATTGTTCGCGATAACGTGCAATATTTTGTTCGGTAGTTCTACTGGGATGCTGTCCTGTTTGAATAGCATATTGCTCGGCTGGAAGTCCAAACGAATCATAGCCTTGAGGATGTAACACATTAAATCCTTGATGACGCTTGTATCGTGCATAAATATCACTAGCTATGTATCCTAGTGGATGCCCAACATGTAATCCCGCCCCTGAAGGGTAAGGAAACATATCCAAGGCATAAAACTTCGGCTTTTCGCTTTGATTTTCAGCTTTAAAAGTTTGGTTTTTGGCCCAATATTTTTGCCATTTTTCTTCTATGCTGTTAAAATGATATTTACTCATTGTGATCTTTTTCAGTAGGTGGCAAATTTAAGACTTATTATAAGAAACTTGAAACTTTAAACGTTAGTTAGTTGCAGGTGTAAAAATCATTGTATTTTTACAACAATAATCAACCGTATTTATGGCTTCTTCTTTTGAAAAATATCAAAAACGCAGATTAATCTCTTCTTATTTTTCGGTCGTTATTAGTATTTCCTTAGTGTTATTCCTACTGGGATTGCTAGGACTCTTGGTACTGAACACTAAAAAAGTGGCCGATCATTTCAAGGAAAAAATTGCGCTAACGGTCTATATGAAAGACACCGCAAAGGAAGTTGAAATTACACAACTTAAGCAAAGTTTAGCACTTGCAGAGTATACAAAGTCTGCCGAATATATCTCAAAAGAACGTGCAGCAGAAGAGCATAGCGAAACAATTGGTGAAAATTTTATGGAGTTTTTAGGCTACAATCCGCTGCAAAATAGTATTGATGTCTATTTGTTGGCCGATTTCGTGTCGCCAGAGAAATTGGAAGAAATTAATTCTGAATTAATGACCAAAGATTTTATAGATGAAGTTGTTTACGACAAGCCTTTAATCGCTTTGCTCAACGATAATGTAAAGAAAATTAGTTTGTGGGTGCTCATTATAAGTGGGCTGTTCACTTTTATTGCTGTACTTCTCATTAATAGCTCTATCCGACTTTCGGTATACGCCAAACGGTTTACCATCAAAACCATGCAAATGGTTGGTGCTACTAAACGCTTCATTAGACTTCCTTTTATCTGGAAAAGTGTTCGTCTAGGAATGTTAGGCGCTATAGTAGCAATGATTGGAATGGCTGCTGTTTTATTTTATTTAGATAAAAGTTTTCCAGAGCTTCAGTTGCTTCAAGATAAATTATTATTAGGTGTTTTATTTGGTTTTATATTTTTAATGGGGTTATTCATCACATGGATTAGTACTTTTTTCGCGACCCAAAGGTTCTTAAACCTGAAAACAGATGAACTATACTATTAGACTAATTGGTTTTGTTTTCTTCGGAATTCTTCTGAATAGTTGCATCGTTCAGAATCCCAAACCCGAAGCATGTGAAGTAGTCGAAATGGTAATAACTAATGTTTCAGATATTTTAATAGACAATGGTGATGAGCACTTTTATTATATCAATCGAGGCCTCGAACAAGGGCTTATCGTAGAAAATATCGAGTCAAAAATCTTAAATAAAAAGGTTACCTTGCAGCTCGCTAAAACTATAACTGGTACCAGCAAACATATGGCCCAATTGGCTGCAGAAAACGAAATTATTTATTCCGAATTTAAGTAATTATGGGAGAGAAAAAACGAAAAGAAACTGTACAAAAGCAGTTTGTCTTTGAACGAAAAAACTATAAGTTTATGCTTATTGGTATCGCCATAATCGTTGTAGGCTTTATTCTAATGACGGGTGGCGGAAGTGATGACCCAACTATTTTTAATCCCGAAATATACAGCTGGCGACGTATTCGTCTTGCTCCTGCCCTTATTCTTATAGGATTTGGAGTTGAGGTTTATGCTATTCTGTTAAATCCAACTAAGAAAAAATAAACTATGGATGCTTGGGAAGCTATTCTATTGGGCATTATCCAAGGTTTTACGGAGTTCTTACCGGTTTCCTCAAGTGGACATCTCGAACTAGGCAAGGCCATATTAGGGGACAATTCTGTGCCTGAAGAAAGTCTATTATTTACAGTAGTTCTTCATTTTGCGACTGCCCTAAGTACTTTGGTGGTTTTTAGAAAAGATGTTTGGGAAATTATAAGTGGACTACTTAAGTTTAGTTGGAACGAGGAAACGCAATTTGTAACAAAGATTGTGGTTTCTATGCTCCCAGCGGTAATCATAGGGTTGCTGTTTGAAAAGGAACTAGAAGCCTTCTTTGGAGGTAATATAGCTTTTGTTGGCGCCATGTTAATTGTAACTGCGCTCCTTCTTTGGCTGGCAGATCGATCAAAAAATACTGGGAAACCCGTAACTTTTAAAAATGCCTTTATTATTGGAATTTCACAAGCAATTGCTATGCTACCCGGAATTTCGAGAAGTGGAGCTACCATTTCTACTTCGGTATTATTAGGAAATGACAAAAGCAAAGCTGCTCGATTTTCATTCTTAATGGTCGTGCCTCTCATTTTTGGAAAAATTGCAAAAGATGTTTTAAGCGGTGAACTCACTACTGACGCCACAAACTTCACCACCTTGGGATTAGGATTTATTGCTGCCTTTATTTGCGGATTGATTGCGTGTACCTGGATGATTTCACTTGTACGTAAAAGTAAGCTCTCCTATTTTGCTATCTATTGTCTTATAGTTGGTGTTATTGCAATTTCTGTAGGTTTATACAATTAAAATGACTGCTGAAGACTACAAAGAAGGACAACTTATTTTTATAGACAAACCATTGGGATGGACTTCGTTTCAGGTCGTGAACAAGGTTCGTTGGCTAATAAAACAGCACTTCAAACTGAAGAAGATAAAAGTTGGACATGCAGGAACTTTAGACCCTTTGGCTAGTGGCTTGCTTATTTTATGTATTGGAAAGTTTACGAAGGAGATTGATTCGTACCAAGCGCAAGAAAAGGAATATACTGGTACCATTACACTTGGGGGAACGACACCAAGCTATGATTTGGAAACGGAAATTGATACTAGTTTTGACATATCTGGAATTACTTCCGAAGCAATTAAAAATGCCACTTCACAGTTTATTGGAGAAATACAACAACAGCCTCCTATTTTTTCAGCCTTAAAAAAAGACGGAAAACGACTTTACGAATATGCCCGAGCAGGGGAAGAAGTAGAAATTCCAAAGCGAACTATTACAATTTCAGAATTTGAAATTACCCAAATCGAACTTCCCAATGTCGGGTTTAGAGTTGTTTGTAGCAAGGGAACCTATATTAGATCCTTGGCACACGACTTTGGCAAAGCGTTGAACAATGGAGCACACCTATCTGCTTTAAGACGAACAAAAATTGGAAGTTATTCAGTCGATGCCGCTATTTCTATTGAAGCCTTTGAAGAAAAAATTAATGAGGAGAATTAGCCTCTGCTTCCCCAAAATGCGTTAAAACATTCTTAATCAACTATTAAAATTGAGAAGTTGTGGGGCTTTTCGCAATAAATTTCAGTTATTGCGCTAGTGAATCTAAATTATTCATATCGGGCGTTAGTTATTACGTCATTACTATTCGGAATCCTTTTCTTGGCTTTTAAAAGCATCACCCTATCCAAATATACGGTTGTTAAAGAAGAGAACTTTGATGTGGAATATACTGAGGAAGATTTGTTATTAAATGAAGAAATTGCCAGTAATTCTATACTCGACTCGAAAGTAGAAACAAATAGAGCCTTTAACGAAGCTGAAAAATTTATTTCTGAAATTGAAAATGAACGAGTACTCCCTTCTGAAACTTCCGAAGAAAAAAATCAAAACGATGAAGGCTCAATAAATGACTCAAGTGGCAAGTCAGCTGTTGTGAAGGAAAAGGTGAAAAAAGAAACCGTCTCAAAATCAGTTAGTGACACGGAAAATAAATCGGTTGGAATTTCTTCCAAAAAAAACAGCACCGTAAGCTATCGGCTATTAAACCGGTCGGCTCTGGATCTTCCAAATCCTGTTTATACCTGTGAGGGCTTCGGAAAGATTCTCATCAACATTGAGGTAAATGAAACTGGGAGGGTTATAAAAGCCACATACAATCAAAATGGATCTACTACTAAAAATGAATGTTTAATTGATAATGCGCTTGACTACGCAAAAAGTGCCCAATTTACTTACTCCGCTCAAAAGGCAAAACAACTTGGCACAATTACCTACAATTTTCCTGGACAGCAGTAGCCTAGTCAAGGCTAGTCTAGAAATTCTCCAAGGTTTTCAGCTGTATTTTGTCCTTTATCTTTATTGTACCAAACTTGTAGCTCTTTCTTGAATTCTGGTGTTAGTTTCCCATGTTCTTTCTTATAGGCATCTACTAATTGAGTTGCCATTGAAGGTCTTGGCCCCCAATCTCCAACAATCTCATTTGTGTCATTATCAATTGCGATAAGTTTTGGAATTGACATAGAGCCATTGGTTAAAAAAGCATTCATCAATTCGGGATTCTCATCTCTTAAAACAACCTTTAACTCTATTCTTGAAGTCATTTCTGCAATTTTATTCATAACAGGCATAGACTGCGCCGCATCTCCACACCAGCTTTCAGTTAGCACCAACCAGGTCATACTGCCTTTGAAATTTTCAATCTTTTGCAAAACCGCCTCAGGTATCTTAGAAGTTTTATCTAGTCTTCTCATTCGAGAATCATTAAGCAAGGTATACTGTGACAAATCTTGAGTCTGAGTAGGACCAGTACTTGTTCCATTCTGAACATGTTCTGAAACCATCTCGCGATATCTTTTATAAGACACTGCTGTTTTTAAACTTTCTTTAATTAGCTCTTTTGGAGCTAATAATTCAATTGTATTTTTCATATATCGTCTGACGAAATGTTTTCTAAAAACTTACTACCTTTAATCTTTCTTCTAAAATAAACAAAATGAACAAAGAAAGGTGTTGGTGGTGCGGTGAAGATTCACTTTATATGGCATATCACGATGAGGAATGGGGAACTCCTGTTTATGACGACTCTTCCTTATTCGAGTTCTTATTATTAGAGACTTTTCAAGCTGGACTAAGTTGGATTACAATTTTAAGAAAGCGCGAAAATTTCAGAAACGCATTTGATAATTTCGATTATAAGAAAATTGCCAAGTACGGGCAAAATAAAATTGATTCTTTATTGGAAGACGCTGGTATTATTAGAAATAAATTAAAAGTACATTCGGCTATTACCAATGCATTGGCATTTCAGGAAATCCAAAAAGAGTTTGGGAGTTTTAGCACTTATATTTGGGGGTTTGTAGACAATAAACCCATTCAGAATAAATTAAAAACTAGAGCTGATATTCCTGCGAACACACCCCTTAGTCTTTTAATTAGTAAAGACTTAAAAAAACGAGGATTTAAGTTTGTTGGAACTACCGTAATCTATGCTTTTATGCAAGCCACAGGAATGGTAAACGACCATTTAGTTGGTTGTTTTCGCTATACTGAAATACAATGATCTTAGTTTGTTCCGTGCGCCGCAAGGTATGTGTTATTCTTAAACTCAATACCTAACGCCTTAAGTGTTTGACGATAGCGATGTTTCAGGGTTGCTTTTGAATTATTATCGACATCAAACAATTTTTCAAACCACTTTTTAGCCTTAACGTACTCACTCTTAAAATAATAGGCATTGGCCAGTTCTTTGTAGATATAAGCCGTGCCATAACCCTGAAGAGCAACATTTTCATATACTTTAACAAGATTCACATCTTTGTTTACGTCTATCTTTAATGTCTTTGAATTTTGGGCTACAGAAGAAAATGAAATAAATAAATACAGCAGAAATGTCAGCGGGGGGATGCCATTCATGAGCTAGGGATTAAAATTTACGAATCAATCTTATTGATTCTTGAGTCTAAGTTTGTTACTGTAAAAAACAAAAAAGCCCACAAAATATTGTGGGCTTTTTTGTTAAAGTTTTAAAAGGTTATTAACCAATCGCTTATAGTTTAATTATTTTTTTATGAACTGTTCCGAACTCCCCTTCAAAGGTTACAAAAAGAGTACCGTTCCAATTATCATTTAAATTCAACGTCACAATTCCATTACCATTTGATATAGTTCTTTCAAACAAATTTTGGCCCAATAAGTTATGGACGGAAATTGAGATGGGTCCAGCTACATTCTCTAAATTAAACGAAACCTTCTCGGTTGCCGGATTTGGATATGGTGCAGAAATATGATTCTCCGCCCATTCTTCTATTGACAAAATTCCAACGTCAATTGTCCAATAGCCTTCTGGTGCTACTATAGGTCTGGCCAAGGTTTTACCAGAATTGGCCTCAGCAAAAATATAGTATTCTACATCTGTGACAGCAACATTCAAATTAGCGGTCCACATATCATCGCTTACAAACGTCATAGGAATCTCATTAAAAGTACTCCCTCCTACTTCACGCCAAAATACTGTCGCTTCATTGATTCCAGAAATATGTTTTATCATGGCATCAATAACAACAGTAGTGTCATTATTAGCCTGATCAATTGGCTGATGCACAATCCATAGCGGTTCTGCTACTCCAATGGTATGAGTTATACAGTGAATTGCACCCAATAACGCAATTAGATTTTCTCCTGAGTTATCTACATCAATTCCAACTACATTATAACCAGGTAATAACTCTTCATAGTAAGCAAGTGCAGGATCATCTACCTCTGGTCTATAAGTTGGAACAAGTATCGTTTTATTAATAAATACGGCATTGCTATAGGTTCTATAAGATCCTCCTGTATCAGGATAATTCCCTCCGGTACTTGGCGGTGCGTCAATCCACTTTATATCGTATGGTGTCCCAAACGGAGATTGAAAATTATTCAAAACATAATCAATATTTGCTTCAATTTGAGGGCCATCTGCCACACCTGCCGGATATCTGCTCACAAGAATAGTTTCTTCATCCAATAATTTCATATGCATATCAATATGGTGAATAACATCATATGGAAGTATATCCATTTTTATATAATTCTGAATCCCCATATAGGCTTCCATAATGCCATCTATTTGTGCTTCTGTTTTTACAGAAACACCGTATGGGTTTCCAGCCTCGTTTTCATTCAATATTAAACTTGATGCAAACGCATTTCCTAATCCATCCGACATATAATTTCCTCCAGTGTTTACTAGGTCATTAGTTCCAGTATCTGTTACATAAATTGGAATTCCTGCTTCCGCCGCATGTGCAAGAGGCATTAGATTATCGTTTGGTCTTGGTCTATTGTATATCCAATCTGTTAGTGCTAGCTCTCCAACATCATCTGAATAAATTGTATTTCCAGCATAATCTCGAATCCAGATACTATCCCAAGGTACATCCAAAAAAGTAACGTTGGTGAGATCCACACCTCCAGCTGTTAAGAAATTTGAAACACTGGTTTCGTTTTGAGTGGTGATAATCACCTTACATTCATTTACGGCTGCGGCAACTATTTGACGTAAAATTCCTTCAAAATTTGATTCCCAGGTAACAACAAGATATTCTACTTCCTCCCATTCGGCAGCTGCTCTAACTGGCCCAGATGGCGGCGGGGTTAATCTAGAACCTCTAAATTGAAAATTGGAGACTAATTCTTTTTCTGCTTCTGAAAGTCCTTTTGGAAGCACTTTACTGTTTTGTGAAAAGACTAATGGAGTGTACAGTGCTAGTAATAAAAGCACTAAAAACTTTGTAAAAATATTTTTCATCTTAGCAATTTTAAATGATCTTACGAAGATATATGATTTATATTATATACACACAAATCAATTAAAACATATTGTATTTCAGAAAGTTACATTGCCAACAACTTCAAAAATTCATCTCTGGTAATTTCTTCAGCCCCTAAACTTTCCAAGTGCGTTGTATACATCTGACAGTCAATAAAGCGATACCCTTTCTTTCTCAATTGTAAAACCAAACTATAAAATCCAACCTTAGAAGCATCACTTTCAATGCTAAACATACTCTCACCGCAAAACACTTTTTTATCTGCTAAATCAATCCCATACAGACCCCCTACAAGGTCTCCATCACGCCAAACCTCAACCGAGAATGCATATCCTTGTCCATGTAAGGTTTGATATGCCTTTTGCATTGCTTCGGTAATCCAAGTTCCACCTTGACCTTCTCTTTTTATCGCAGCACAATTTTTAATTACTTCTGAAAAGGCCGTATTATAAGTAACTGTAAATTTTTCATTCTTTATGGTCTTCTGAAGGCTCTTAGAAACCTTTAATTTTTCAGGATACAATATCATTCTTGGGTCCGGGCTCCACCACAAAATAGGCTGCCCATCTTCATACCAAGGGAAAATTCCTGAATTATAAGCCAACAACAAGCGTTTAATAGACAAATCTCCTCCAACAGCCAATAGACCATCTTGATCGGCTTCCGAAGGGCTCGGGAATTGTAACAAAGAAGACAGAAAAATCATGGCATCAAGCGGATTTAAATTATGTATAAACCAACGAGAAAAACAACGATCCCAATTAACATAATTAATAAGGTATATGGCAATATTTCTCTGGCTTTTAGCTTTGTAATTGCCAATAGTGGTAAGGCCCAAAAAGGTTGTATCATATTTGTAATTTGATCGCCGTAAGCCAAGGCCATAATTGCTTTTGGCAACGGTACGCCAAGTTTTAATGCAGATTCCACTACTATTGGTCCTTGTATTGCCCATTGTCCGCCACCACTCGGCACAAAAATATTGACTAGTCCAGCACTAAAGAATGTAAACAAAGGCAAAGTAGTTGGCGTAGAAATAGAAACAAAAAAATCGGAAATTTGAACTACCATTCCACTGTCTCGCATTATCCCCATTATTCCAAAATACAATGGAAATTGAATAAGAATTCCGCTTGCCCCTTTGATGGCCTCTTCCAAAGCATTTAAAAAACTGGCAAAACTACCATGAAGCATTAAAGCCAATCCAAGCATAAAGAAATTAAGTAGGTTTGGAGTAATTGCAAAACTTGAAATCGCGGAAAAATACTGATAAAAAAAAGCGATTAATATTAGTATCCCTATTCCAATTCCGAAGATTTTAGAATGATCTAAACGCTCAACACCACTTAGATTTTTGCTATCAGAAGATGCCCCTTTATAGATAGGAAGCGAAGTGGGAGTGGTTTTTACCCTTTTTCCCATTCTATATAGAAACAAAGGGACTAAGATTAATAGTATGGCAAAAAGCAGTAAGTTGGAGCTGCTAAAAACCGTTTCAGAAAACGGAATCAAGTTGGGAAGTGAAGAAGCCAAGCTTTTATCACTAACACCTGTCATTAAACTGGCCAAGTGTCCATTTTCTGCCACTTTTAAAGGTGCCGAGCCACTTATCCCACCGTGCCATATCATAAATCCCGCATAACCCGAAGCACCTACCAGCGGGTAATTAATTTCAAAATTTCGTATTTGAGCTGCTTCGGCTACTTTTCGAGCCAATATTGCGCCAAAAATAAGTCCGAGTCCCCAATTAAAAAATGAAACCATCATTGTGGTTGTAGCCACTAATAAAACTGCATTTGAAGTATTACTAACCAAATCAGTGAGCTTGCCAATAAGTAAATTCATAGGCTTGCTTAATACAAGAATATGTCCTAATACTAAAATTAGCATCATTTGATACGCAAACACTAAGAGCGCATTATTCCAAATTCCACTTTCCCAATACGATAAAATAGCCAAAATATGTAACTCATCTTTTGGAGCCTCAGTAAAAAAAAGCGCCATAAACATCGTGACGAGCGTAAGAAGAATAGCAATTACAAAAGGAGATGGTAAAAACCTTTTAAAAATTGTTTCGATGGTTTGGGTAATATTCATAAGGTAAAAATATAAAAATCCCGCTGTATGGCGGGATTCAAAATTTTCAAATGTATTTTTTATTTAGAATGGAAGATCATCATGGTCCTCCTCATTTAGTTCATTTGCAGGTTCGAATGCATCTGCCGGTGGCATTGGAGGCATATCTGAAGATACTGCTTGATTTGCACCTTCAATTCTCCAGCCTTGGATTGAATTGAAATACTTCACTTCACCTTGAGGATTGGTCCATTCTCTACCTCTTAGATTAATGCTAATTTTTACGTTTTGGCCTATCGAAAAATTATTCAACAAATCTGTTTTATCCTGTACAAATTCCACCATAATAGATTGTGGGTATTGTTCTTCGGTAGTTACAACAACTTCTCTTTTTCTAAACCCATTGCTCCCAAAGGTTTGTGTTTCTCCAATCAATTTGATTTTTCCTTCTAATTCCATTTTACTATTGTTTAATATCTATTGCTACTATTTAATCTATAAAAATTCTACTATTTTTTTACTAACATTTTCCATGCTTCGGAAACATTTCCATTCTTTAGTTGTTGTTGCGCTTCTCTATGTTTGTCTTCAGAAGCACTCACAAAAATCTCCACTCCTTTTGGCAAACTTTCAACATTTGCAAGCATACCTAAGTCATTTCCTGAAAGCACCTTACTCTCACGAATTTCTGGAGGCAGACTATCAATTCCTATTCCTAAAGTAGTAAGTGGTTTTGAGACTTCAAACATTCCTTCCTTAGATCGATTGTACCAGTTTCCTCCCATACGGGCCACGGTGTCAATTTTAACAGGGTCTATTCTACCATCTTCATCCAATATTTTCTCATCTATATGAAGCTGCACAACTTCACAAATAATCAGGTTTCCAGCACCGCCTTCTTCGCCTAACTCAATTATTTCTTTTACTTCACACTCAAACTGAACTGGTGATTCTCCTACTCTAGGTGGCGCCACTTTTAACGATGGAACTTCTGTAAAACCTGCTTTCTTAAACTCATTAACTTCTTTCGCATACTCGGTTGAAGACAATGACATTTGCTGCACCATATCGTAACTAACAATGTTAACTACAACTTGTTTGGTTTCTAAGGCATTTTGCAAAGTGTGCTTCGTAGTATTATCTCGTACTCTCCGCGCAGGAGAAAAAACCAATATAGGTGGCTTGGCACTAAACACATTAAAAAAACTAAAGGGAGATAAATTTACATTTTCTTCAGCATCAACAGTGCTCGCAAATGCGATTGGACGCGGTGCTACCGCTCCTAATAAGTACCCGTGCAATTTCGCAGTGCTAATGTCTTGTGGTTGAATAGAAATCATCAATTACAAATGTACCCAAACTAAGAAGCTTCTAAAAATTTGATTGCACAATAATATTAACATATTTCCATTATATTTATCCACTTAGGCTTAATACTACCGTGGATAAATAATTAACTTTACATTTTAGCTGAAGCTGAATAAGATTTCTTTTTATGCAAAACAATTCTACGCTTACACGCTGGCTATTTATAATATCCTCGCTTTTTATTATTGGTCTTATTCTCTGGAACACTTATTCGTTTTTTAGTCAGTTAAAGGAAAATGAACGTCAAAAAATGCAAATCTGGGCGGCGGCACAGATTGAACTGCTCAAAGACGACAAAGATGCTGTAATAAGTGAAACCGCTCTTGAAGTTATAAAAAGCAACAAAACCACTCCTATGTTGGTTTACAGCCATAAAGAGGAAGTTTATGCCGGTAGGAATATTCCAGAAAAAAGCATAAAAACTCAAGAACAAAAGCAAAAATTAGCACAGCAATTTTCGTCTGAATATACCCCAATTGAAATTAAATATAAGGAAGAAGTACTTGGCACCATTTATTATGGAAACTCGCCCATTATTAATAAACTGAAGTATTATCCCGCAGCTTTAATCCTTATCTTATTTTTATTTATCCTAGCAATTTACTTGTTCTATAGGACGTCAAAATCTTCCGAACAAAACAAATTATGGGCCGGTATGGCGAAAGAAACAGCCCATCAAATAGGAACCCCCTTGTCCTCCTTAGTAGGATGGACCGAAATTCTTAAGACCGAAAATGTCAATCAGGAGTACGTGGTTGAAATGGAAAAAGATATTGACAGGCTTCAAACCATCACCGAACGTTTTTCAAAAGTAGGTTCCATTCCGAAGCTAGAAAAAAAGGACCTCGTAGTTGAAACAAAAGATGCGTTTGATTATTTACAGAGAAGGAGTTCTAAACTAATCAATTTTAAACTAGAAGTTCCAGAGAAGTCGATATTTGTAGACCTCAACCATCAATTATTTGGTTGGACTATAGAAAATCTCGTAAAAAATGGTATTGATGCTATGAGGGGAAAAGGTACAATTACTATAAAAATTGAAACCAACTCAAAATATGCATTTCTTTATGTGAGCGATACGGGAAAAGGTATTTTGAAGCGAAATTACAAAAGAGTATTTACCCCGGGTTATACTAGTAAAAAAAGAGGTTGGGGCTTAGGATTGTCCTTGGCTCGACGTATCATTTCAGAATATCACAACGGGAAAATTCGTGTTTTAAAAAGCAATCCCGAAGAAGGAACCACTATGGAGATAGCTCTTCTCTTAAACCCCAATTAATGAATACAAGTAAACATATTCTTCATAATGCAAAACTCAACAACAATTGTCCAGAATGTTATGCATCAAATGGATTGGAGATTTCTTTTTCGCAAGTTGAGGTAGAAAACAATTTTTACTCTAAAAATTTAAAAACGATAGAAGAAACTTTGTATTGTCACAGTTGTAAGAATGTAATTTATCCTGTTAATTGGACAGAAGATATTGAAAGAGTCTATCAATATCACAAGAAGCAAGCAAGCCCTAAAAGCTCTAAAGCTCATTTAAAACCCATTGCTTATGGAATTATCGCACTAGGCTGTATTGGAATAGTCTCTCTTATTTATTTCCTCGGAAAATAATTTAAACTATATTCTCCTGAATTTGAATTGCCAGATTAGAAAGTTCTTCAGAGGACATTGATACCTTATGAGAAAAGGTCATCTCCTTCATATCATTTAGTGGAATAAGATGCACGTGCACATGTGGAACTTCTAATCCAATTACGGCCATCCCAACTCGTTTACAAGGCACTGTTTTTTCCAACCCCTTAGCTACCTGTAGTGAAAACTCCATCAACTGGAGATAGTTTTCTTTCTCAAGATCAAAAATCTTGTTTACTTCAACTTTAGGAACACACAAGGTATGTCCTTTGGCATTTGGGTTGATGTCCAAAAAAGCAATGAAATTATCATCCTCTGCTACTTTATAACAGGGAATCTCACCGTTAATTATTTTTGTAAAAATAGAAGCCATTATTAGTCCCTAGAGATTTCCAAAATTTCAAATTTCATTGTTCCATTTGGCACCTGTATTTCTGCTACTTCGCCGACCTTTTTTCCTAATAATCCTTTTCCTATAGGAGAATCAACCGAAATCTTCCCTGTTTTTAAATCAGCTTCACTTTGAGCCACCAATTTATACAACATTTCCATTCCGTTAGACTGGTTTTTAATCTTAACATTAGAATGCACCAAGACTTTCGATGTATCTAACACAGATTCATCAATTAGCCGGGCATTTGCATAAATTTCTTCCATTTTAGAAATACGCATTTCTAGCATACCTTGAGCTTCCTTTGCGGCATCATATTCTGCATTCTCACTTAAATCTCCTTTATCACGGGCTTCGGCTATTGCTTTTGAAGCATTTGGACGCTCTACATCCTTAAGTTGATTAAGTTCCTCCCTCAACTTCTTTAAACCCTCGGCGGTATAATAAGATACTTTACTCATATTTCTCTCGTTGTATTCTTATAATGTATTATGGACAAAACCTTATACTAATATTCCCGCCTTCGCGGGAATACAAAAATCCCATACGTAGACGGGATTTCGTATACAAATATACTAAAAAATAAGTTCTTTAGTATTTTGTAGTACTTTTGACATCAAATTAAAAAATTGAAATGAAAAACATCCTTCTTGTCTTATTAATGGTAATATTTCTTTTTTCTTGCAAGAAAGATGACGGTCCAAATAATAACAATTCATACTTAACAGCTCCTCCTACCAATATCAGTCTCAATCTTAATCTACCTCAATACAACGCACTTAATTTTGATGGAGCAACTGTAGTACTTAGTTCAAGTGGAGTTGGAGGTATTGTAGTATATAGACAAAGTGAATCGCAGATTTTTGCTTATGATTTAGCAGATCCTAACCACGTTCCCATATCTTGCTCAAGTATGACGGTTGATGGATTAGTTGCTAGTTGTCCCTGTCCTGATGATGAAAACTCATACGCTATTAGCTTATTTGGGTTACATCAAGGAGATCAAAATGCTAATCAACCCATGTTACCTTATAGAACCGATAAAAATGGAAATGTTATTACCATTACAAATTAAGCTCTTAGATTGTTGCTTAAAATTTAACTGTAGCCCCTACTAAAAAGTTAATCTCCGCTTGAGGAAAGTATCCAGCTCCTTCAATTGTTGTAACGACATTTGGATCTGTAAAATCGTCATCATAGGTATAGAAATAACCATTAGAAACATATTTTTGATTGAGTAGGTTATTAACGAGACCAGAAAAAACAATCGAATTTACAAGCGGCACATTTTCTAATATATACACCACGCTAAAATCATTTACAAAATAACTGTCGAGTTTGGAGGTTTCACTATCAATATTCCCCATATACTGTTCTCCTACATATTTAGAAAGTAAAGACACTTGAAGGTTAGTAAAAGGTCGATATTCGATACTGTTACCAACAACAATTCCCGGCGAAAAAGAGATATTCGTATTTCCTAAATTCACTAATTCTCCATCTCTCGATGTAACAAAATCTACATTTTTATTACTGCTCAAGGCTACATTTGGTCGAATGTGTAATTTTTCTGATATTGTAACATCCGCATCAATTTCAATCCCTAAACGATAACTATTCCCACTCGTTGCCCTGATGGGTGACCCAACATCATCGATAGCACCAGTTAGGACCAATTGGTCTTTATAATCCATATAAAAAATATTAGCATTTAGTTTTAGCTTTTCTGAAATAGTCCGCCATCCAAACTCAAAATCATCTAAGACTTCGGGTGTAAAAGTTCCTTGTTCAAAATCATTTCGATTCGGTTCTCGATGAGCTCTTCCGTAGGATAAATAAAACTGATTTTTAGTGTTCGATTGAAACGAAACACCCGCTTTAGGATTAAAAAAACTGTATTTCCTTTGTTCTACCAGCGGCACTAAGTCTGATGTAATTCCACTTGTTCGATAGCTTATAAAACGCTCCTGAAGATCAGCATAAACACTCCATTTTTTATTTACTTTATACGAAGCTTTTACAAAGGTGGTTAACTCATTCTTGTCACCATTACCAGAATAATAACGATCTCTTATTTCTGAACCTCCAGCGTTCTGAGCCCAAATTACTTCTCCAAAATGATCGCCACCATAATAACTATAAAAGGCACCTCCCGTTATGTCCAATTGATTTTTCTTGTAGTTTACATTAGCATTTACGGCATAAAAATTATTATTTAACCAACGACGACGAATTAAGTCGGTGGTATTGATTGTTTCATCACCAAGCGTGATTGGTTCAAAACCGTAATCTGAAAAATCCTCATCTTCCTTATATTGCTCAAAGTAACCTCTTCCGTAGGTATAATTTAGAGAAACATTGGTACTCCAATAATTATTAAAACGTTGATTCCACAATAGTTGAAAGTGATCTTGAGAATAATCATCTACTTCCATATCGTAGAACTGAGTATTCCCTTCGGCATCGGTATACATTCCAGAAGGGTTGAATGTCCGGTCACTTTCCAAGGTTTCAGCATCAATTCCATTCCAAGCCTGGTAAGTTTCTTCATTGCCTCCAAATGCCAAGGCTTTAATTAAGGTGTTTTCTGAAACATAAGCTCCCTGTAAAAAGTAGGATTTTAAATCGCTGGTAGCTCTATCGATATATCCATCCGATTTAATAGTTGAAAGCCTTCCCGAAACCTCAATGTGATCTTTGAGTAAACCTGTGCTAAATTTCAGGTTGTGTTTTCGGGTATTATAAGATCCAAAAGAATTAGAAATCTCTCCATAAGCCTCTTCCGAAGCCGCGTCGGTTAGTAAATTCAAACTTGCTCCAAATGCACCCGATCCGTTTGTGGATGTCCCCACACCACGTTGTAATTGTAAACTTTGAACCGAAGAGGTGAAATCTGGAAGATTCACGAAAAATGTCCCCTGACTTTCAGCATCATTAAATGGAATTCCGTTGAGCGTAACATTTATCTTAGACCCATCACTTCCGCGAACTCGAAGGTAGGTATATCCTACGCCAGCCCCGGCATCACTTGTAGTTACAACAGATGGTAAATAGGATAGCATATACGGTATATCTTGACCCAGATTTCTCTTTTCGAGTTCCTTTTTGTCAATATTTGAATGTGTAACAGGTGAATCTGCAGCAACTCGAACTGAGCGTACAAGGACTTCCTCTAAATTTTCTACTGGAATAGAATCATTGATTTTTTCCTGAGCATGGATTGAAAAAGCAGTAAGTAAAAATGTAATTGAAGTGAATAGTGGTTTCATTCGTAAAATTTAGTTACGAATAAAAGGGATTATTATTCTTGTTTATAGTTAATATGTAAACCCAACAAGAAAGAAATATTCTAACTCGATGGACAGTACCTACATAAAAAGTGTTCGGCCTTTTATGTTTGATTTCCTAAACAGCATTACCTGTTCAAGGTTCTATGGGTATAATCTCAGCTTTTTACAGCACCCCTTTGAGATGCGACAAATATACAACCTCAATTGTAATTTTTGCTTTATTTCGATAAACTTTTTACGGTTATTATCGAAACATTCCTAGTCTATTTTAGGAGGTCTTCGATTTGTCTTTTTTAATGACCTCCCTTTCTTTGACTTCAAGCGCCTTTCAATAGCGCTCTTAGATGGCTTGGTCCTTTTTCGAGCTTTAGCAATTGTTAAGTTCAGTGTTAAAAGACGTATTAATCGCTCAATCGCAATGGCCTTATTTCGATGTTGACTTCGAGTTTCTCCACATTGAAGACTAATAATTCCTTCTTGCGAGATTCTTGACTTTAATTTATCAAGCAATAGTTGTTTTTCCCTTTCTGAAATCGCTTCGGAAGAATCAATGTGAAAACTCAACTCAATCTTAGATGCTGTTTTGTTCACATGCTGTCCTCCTGGACCACTGCTTCTAGTCGCTTTAAACTTAAGCTCTTTTAAAAGTGTTTCAACGTTCATTATATATTTGAACGATGTTCTACACTTAGAAGATCGTTTACCGTCTTTACAGGGTTAAAAGTACTAAGCGGCACTTCAATAAAAGCCGTATTCCAATTTGCCATCGCACCATTCCATAGTCCTGGTAATTCTAGCGCCTTAATAGGTACTCCGTTTTGTGATTTTGAAGAAATAAAGCCCGAATCAGGATCAGAAAAGTCGACTAGATTAAATTTATTTCCTTTAAAATCTCTAACGCCACAGACAATATCAACTGGGTTAAAATGGGTTGCTTCACTAGCTATGGACTTCTGGCGATCGTCTTCCATATTAATTTGAGACATTTCAACAATTTGCAGACTCGTGTTATCTAATCCATCCTTGACCCAAAATGGTCCTCCGCCTGGGGCACCAGTATTTCGTACAACTCCACAAACACGAATGGGTCGGTTTAAAAGTCCAATTATCTCATTCACATTACTTGGAACATCTTTAATATTTAATTCATTCCACAAGAAAGATCGCACCTCCTTAATACTCTCTAAGTCGTATTCTTGATTTGAAAATAATTCTAAATATTTAAATACTTTATTCTGAACATGTAGAAGCTTACCTGCGAGCATTTTCTTATAAAGTGCAATTTCCTCAACAAATTCTTCAGTAACTACATTGTCAATATTCTTTATAAATATAACATCCGCATCTACCTCGTTCAAATTCTCAAGAAGCGCTCCATGGCCTGAAGGACGAAAAACCAATTCATGGTTATCGTTTCGGAACGGTTTGTTATTCACTGTTGCCGCAATAGTATCGGTTTTCCTTTTCTGAAAAGAATAGGAAATATTAAAATTCGTTTTTGTCTTTTTACTCACCCGCTTTTTAATATCTTCAAATTTAGCTTTAAAATGAGGTAAATGTGATTCAGAAAAAGTAAAATGAAGGTAAGCCTCATTACTAGAGGTTGAGTAAAACGCCGCTTCATATAACTGCTCTTCAAAAGCAGTAGTCGAATATTTTGAGTACTTATGAAAAGGCACTAAACCTTTGGGAATGTTCCCAAAATCTAATCCTTTTTCACTCAACATAGAACTTACAAAAAGATAGGCTCTTAACCCTTTTTTTCCATGTTTGTAGGATGGGTAACTCTTTCTAATTTCCTTTCGAACAGCATTTACAAAGGCAAACTCCTTAAGCGACTTTAAAAAGGTATCTAATTCCTTATGATTTCCAGTTTTTATATATGTTCTTAAATTTTCTTCTTCCGGATTATAATCATCCAAAAACTGATGCAAAAACTTAAACATTCTAGTAGCCGCTCCAGAAGCCGGAACAAACTTCACTAAATCTAATTCGTCTTTTCTAGTTTCAAATAGGTCTATAAGTTTCTGACGATTAGTAGCGTTTATTACTTCTATTCCATTTCCAACAGAAGCAGCAGTCACAATATTCGCAAAAGGTATTCCGTGAGCGAACGTTTCTAATTGTCTATTTATTGTCTCTGAGGTTAGCCCGTGTAGCTCTATTTGTTGTAGGTCATTCTTCGTTAACATTCCTTTTCTCCTTAAGCAATCTTTCAATTATTTTAACAGCAATATCAAAACGCTTATCTTGATTGCCTTGCAAAACTTCAAATTGGAGCTTCTGGTTAATTAGTTGGGATTCAAAAATACAAAACATTTTTTCTCTTTCAACTGGTCTATCACGTAAATCATCAAATTGCCATTCAGTGTCAATATTGGTAAGAAAATAAATGTCGTAGGTGTTTTTTAATGCGTATTCTTTAATTTCTGAAGGACAAAAACCTTTATAGTAATATTCTGAATACACCTTGATTTCTAGTAAATTAGTATCACAAAACAGAACGTTATTTGCCCGGGAAGCGGCCTTATTTTCAGCGGTCATTTGCCCTACGGCAATAGGCATTAAATCCGCCATTGTACATTTCTCCTTCTTATCATCCCATTTTTTCTGAAGATACCCTCGCATGTATTCTGGAACCCAAAGCGTATTGAAATGATCTGCCAATTGTTTGGCTAAAGTCGTTTTACCCGTAGATTCTGGGCCAAACAAAACAACTTTTAGGCAGTTACTGGGTTGTTGTTTAAGTGCTTTTTCCATGCGAAATAGCCATAAATGGCAATAATTGTTAATACAAAATAAAGAATACTACTAAAAGTTAGGCCCTTATAAAAATACAGCGGTACCGTAATTATATCGCCAACAATCCAATAAATCCAATTCTCAATTTTTCGTTTAGCCATGAGCCACATTCCAACAAAAAAGATAGCCGTTGTTAGCGTATCTACATAGGAGGTCCAGTGGTTAAACTTATCGAAAACCGTATATACTCCCCAAACAAAGGCGAAAGTTGCAAGAAATATGATTACGGAAATTACTTTTTCTTTTCTATTGGTTTTAGATATTGGTGTTACGTGAATTGTGTCAACCTTGCGAGTCCAAATATACCATCCATAAACACTCATAATAAAATAATAGATATTGATCATCGCATCCCCTAGAAGCCCCCATTTAAGTAAAAGGTAAGCAAAGATCGCTGTGCAAATCAATCCTGTTGGGAATACCAGCACATTATTTTTCTTTGAATACACCACCGAGGCAATTGTAAAAACTGCCGCCAGCAATTCCAAAACAATGTCTATAGTTTCGTAGTCGCTATACTGTCCAAAGAGAAACTCAAAAATGGGGCTCATAGTCGCTTCTATCAGATTTAACAATTTTTATATACATCAAGCCATTATCCACTGCAGATAGGGCAGTTTTCATTTCTTTTTGAAGAACCTTCATAACGGCATCATAATCTCCATAAACTTGGGTGCTTAAGGGGTTTTCCAGAATAGTCAATCCAGAAGACCGAAGCTGTTTTATAAAATTTATAATAGCCGGTTCAAAATCGTCTTGTAAAGGAGTTAATGTTAGTTCTACAGAAATATTCATATTTATTTTATTTTTCAAAGGCAGTTCCCATAACGATCAAATCCGCGCCAGCATTATAAGCTTCCTTTATTTGTAATTCTGTTCGGATACCCCCACCAATAATCAAAGGAATATCCAAAATTTGTTTCACACTGCTAATTATTTCGGTTTTTACAGGTATCGTTGCGCCGCTTCCAGCCTCAAGGTAAATTAATTTAGCTCCTAAATACTGTCCGGCAAGTGCCGTATCGACAACGGCTTGAACATTCTCTTGTGACATAGGTAAAGTCTTACTTACACGAGCAACAGCCGATTCATTTCCCCCATCTATGAGTAAGTAGCCCGTTGAAATAATTTCTAAACTAGTCTTGACCAAATTCGGAATGGCTTTTACTTGCTGACCAATTAGGTATTCGGCGTTTCTACCAGATAACAATGATAAAAACAAAACCGCATCTCCTTCAGCGCAAACTTGATTATAATCGCCTGGAAACAAAAAGATTGGTAAGTCCGAATGCTTTTTAACAGCTGTTACCGTTGCTTTGGTAAGGCCTTTATCCACCGTACTACCACCAACAAATATATGTGTCGTTTTATTGGGAATCCGTTTTAAAAAAGAGGCTGTTTGGCTTACATCAAATTCTTCTGGATCTATTAGAATTGCCAATGCCTTCTTTTTTTCAGAAATTAAATTCAGAAAAGCTTGATACTGTTTCCCCATCATTTGTTATTGTAATAGGGCATAAGCGCAGGTGAATTCTTCGAACTCTAAAAAATATACATCATAAACTCCCTTTTGTTTTCCGAAGCTAACATCTGCGGTTGTTTTAGTTGCATCCAATCTAAAGTCATCCACATAAATATTTTGGATAAAACTCACTCCGGGATGTGCAAAACTTTTAAACAAAGACTCTTTTGCACACCAGACGAGCGTTAGTTTACGCATAATCGCATCGTCATTTGCTAAGGTTCTGTATTCTTCTATGGGCGTAAATTTATGCGCAATTCTCAGTATTTTGGATCGTTGTTTTTCAATATCAATCCCCACTTCCAAATTGCTTATCACGATGGCAGAAAATATAAACGAATGTGTTATCGAAATGTGTTTATCATCCTTTAAATGCGGTTTTCCATTTTCATCATAAAACAAATCATGATCTGTATATCCTTCTTGAGCTAGGAGATGGCGAACACTCATAAACCCTCTTCGATGTAAATCACTTTTCATGTTCTTAACCCGAGTGCTACAATTTAAGGTTAGATCGATACCTACTGAAAGTTCCTCAAAAGATTCTTCTATCTTCCAAATGAGGACTTTAGTAGTATCGTTAACTGTTATAGTTTTGTAAAGAGGCATAGTTATGTAACAGATATTATGTACTTTTGCAGTCGGAATTTTAACATTGAAATTTAGTTTTAACAGATTCCCTGCTTAACGGGAATAAAGATAATAAATATGTCAACGAACACAGTACCTTACACAGCGTTTAAAGTAAAAGATATTTCCCTTGCAGATTGGGGACGTAAAGAGATTGAATTAGCGGAGGCCGAAATGCCTGGACTAATGTCTTTACGTGAAGAGTACAAAAATGAGCAACCTTTAAAAGGTGCACGAATTGCGGGATGTCTTCATATGACCATTCAAACGGCTGTATTAATTGAAACACTACAAGCCTTAGGAGCTGAAGTTACTTGGAGTTCTTGTAATATTTTCTCAACACAAGATCAAGCTGCTGCTGCAATTGCCGCAACCGGAACTCCGGTGTATGCGTGGAAAGGCTTGACAGAAGAAGAATTTGATTGGTGTATAGAACAAACACTTTTCTTCGGTGAAGATCGTAAGCCATTAAATATGATTTTGGATGATGGTGGAGATTTAACAAATATGGTATTGGACAAATACCCTGAACTTGCTGCTGGAATTAAAGGTCTTTCAGAAGAAACTACTACCGGTGTTCATCGTTTATACGAGCGTGTAAAGAACGGAACATTACCAATGCCTGCGATCAATATTAATGACAGTGTTACTAAATCTAAATTCGATAATAAATACGGATGTCGCGAGAGTGCTGTAGATGCTATTCGTCGTGCTACAGACATTATGTTGGCTGGAAAACGTGTTGTTGTTTGCGGTTATGGTGATGTTGGTAAAGGTACTACTGCTTCTTTTAAAGGTGCAGGTTCAATTGTAACTGTTACTGAAATTGATCCGATTTGTGCGCTTCAGGCGGCAATGGACGGTTTTGAAGTGAAACGTTTGGAAACTGTTATTGCAACAGCAGATATTATCATTACAACTACCGGAAATAAAGATATTATTCAAGGGCAGCATTTCAAAGCCATGAAAGACAAAACGATTGTATGTAATATCGGTCATTTTGATAATGAAATCGCAGTTGCTTGGTTAAATGAAAACTACGGAAACACCAAAGTTGAAATCAAACCTCAAGTTGATAAATATACAATCGACGGAAAAGACATCATCTTATTAGCTGAAGGTCGTTTGGTAAACCTTGGTTGTGCTACAGGTCATCCAAGTTTTGTAATGAGTAATTCATTTACCAATCAGACTTTAGCGCAAATCGAGCTTTGGAAAAACAGTGCTGCATACAAAAACGAAGTGTATATGTTACCAAAACACTTAGATGAAAAAGTAGCCTTTTTACACTTGGCAAAAATTGGCGTTGAGCTTACAGAACTTCGTCCTGATCAGGCTTCATATATTGGAGTTGACGTGAAAGGGCCATTCAAGCCTGAATATTACAGATATTAGTAGAAAGACGTCATTCCGAACTTGTTTCGGAATCTCATACTATATTGATAATTTTGATAAAACCCTTCCAGCAATGTGAAGGGTTTTTTATTTACTATATTTATGCAATTGAATTTCTTTCTTAAAAACAATCCGCACGAATGAAAAAAATTACCTTCCTCTTCTTACTTACATTCAGCTCCATAATAACAGGTCAAATAATTAACGAAGCACCTTATATTTTAACGGTTGACGAACTGAAGGCGTGGACGCAAAATGGATCGACGGCAGATCCATCTTTAATTTCTACTGTAGATCTAGCAGGGCGATTCATAAATGCGGAAACTCAATTTAATCCAGATCTAACCAATGATATGGAAATTGCCTATCTACCGGACGGTATGAATAACTTTGGGAATTACGGGGTGGAACAAAGCCAGTTTAATCTTTACAATTTCACTAATTGGTCTTATATCGACAAACTCGTTTGGTTTGGAGGTACAGCAGATCAAACAGTGCAACTCCCTTCAGCTCCTTGGGCCAATGCTGCTCATAAAAACGGAGTTAAAGTAATGGGGAATGTGTTCTTTGCCCCCAATGTTTTTGGAGGATCAACAGCAACCGTTCTTAACTTTTTAGAAAAAGACACTAACGACGATTTTATTGCTATTCCTGTTATGATCAATATCATGGAGTATTACAATTTTGACGGTTGGTTTATTAATATGGAAACTAATACCACTTCTGTAGCGGGGCAGTTAATGTATGAATTCGTTCGTGATCTTACCGAACAAGTTGAATTATTGGGAAAAGAAGTCATGTGGTATGATGCTATGCTTATTGGAGGCAATGTAAGTTGGCAAAATAGATTGAACGCTAGCAATAGTGTTTTTGTACAGAATGACGAAGATTTGGACCCAAACAATGGTTTTGAACAACGCGTTAGCAGCAGTATTTTTATTAACTTTTTCTGGAGCACTAGTTCGCTACCAAATGCTTCTCGCGAACGCGCAAGCCTTATTGGACGCTCATCATTTGATGTATTTACTGGTGTGGACTTATGGCCAGGTAGAAATCAGGCGGCCTTCCAAACAGGAGGGAATAACTGGATGACACTTGTACATGAAAACCCAACAACTCCCTATACTTCATTAGGGCTCTTCGCACCAAACTGTGTCTATAATAATAGTGATTATAGTGTTTTTAATAACGACCCAAATGACTATGCAAATTTTTATAGTGAAGAGCGACATATGTTTGCAGGAGCCGACAGGAACCCCGGTTTAGAAGATGCTTCGGGTTTTAAGGGATATGCCAATTGGATACCAGCCGCTTCAACTATTCAGGAAATGCCTTTTGAAACCAATTTCAATACGGGACATGGATTTAAAAAATTCACAGAAGGCGTTGAAACAAGTGCCAATGCTTGGCATAACATGAATAATCAGGATGTTCTTCCAACTTGGCAATTTGCATTTTCAGAAGACGATGTATTAGAGGCCACTTGGGATTTTGATGATGCCTATAATGGAGGAAGTTCTTTAAAAATAGATGGGGAGCTTTTTGCAAATGAAGCTATTGATTTAAAACTTTACAAAACTAAAATTTTACTTACTCCGGACTCTAAAGTTGATATTGTCTATGATTATGATACGGTTAGTGACACGAACATGAGCTTGCTTCTATCTTTTTCTGATAATCCTAGTCAGGAATATCAATTTTTAGTTGGCTCACCAGATGTAGCAGACTGGTACGGGAGAAGCTTTTCACTTGCTGCTTTTAGCGGAAGAGAACTTTCAACTATTGGGCTTCGTTTTCAATCTACTGTTGTAGTTCCTAACTATTCCATAAATATTGGAAATCTAAAGATTCATGAAGGTACTGGTCTTGGCACAAACAACAATGATATACAATCGAATAGTTTTCAAATTTTATATCCTGCTAACAATTCTAATTATATCACCCTGGATATCAACTGGAAAAACACTGATCAACTAAAGTACTCGGTATATTCTTTAGATGGAAAGTTAATTTCATCTGAATCTTTTAATGCTAATAATACAATACAATCCGTGTTCACCGGGAACTTAAGCAAGGGGCTTTACTTAATTTCTGTTGAAGCCAGTAACGGTCGTTCAATCACCAAGAAAATGATAATTAAATAGTGAATTATATAACAATAAGAAACCCCTTTCTTTATTAGCAGAAAGGGATTTCTTTATTTTTTTACTATCCGAAAATTACTTTGCCTTTCTAAAAATATAGCTCATCCATACGGGGTCATTGTCTTCAGAAACAACAGCTTGCCTCTCAACAAACTCCCAATTGGCCACATTCATATAGGTTAACAAGTTCGAAGTGCTTTCCAAATCCTCTATTTGCTTAACCGTAATTTGTTTTCCCTCTAAGGAGGCTTGTTCCTCCACTTTTATACGTTTTACTTTTCCACGATTATTAGCTTTTTGCACTACAACTACTTCTAGATAATCATATTGTGGAATGCTCTGAGCGATGGTCTGTTCTGCAAACAAAAATAAAAACAGAAGCAGGAAGAAAGAAAGTAACTTTTTCATGAAATAATGATTTAAAATACAATTGAACTACAAGATAGGGATTATCCTCCATAAAAAAACCCTTTCCACCAATGGCGGAAAGGGTTTTTAATATTATACAACTTATTTCTTAAGCCTCGAAAGGAACTATAGAAACATAAGATTTGTTGTCTTTCTTTTTAGTGAATTTAACCAATCCATCCACTCTAGCGTGAAGGGTGTGGTCTTTTCCACCATATACATTCTCACCTGGGTGATGTGTATTACCTCTTTGTCTTACGATGATATTCCCAGCGATAGCAGCTTGTCCACCAAATATCTTAACGCCTAAACGTTTCGATTCTGATTCCCTACCATTCTTAGAACTACCAACTCCTTTTTTATGAGCCATTTTCTTAAGATTTTATATTGTTAAACTTAACGGAAGCAATTACGCTTTTCCGCCATCTAATTCGTCTTGCCATTTCTTTAATTCATCCCACTTACCATCAGCAGCCAATTGAGCTTGTGCTGGCCAAGTGTCAGTCACGTGATTTCCACGAACATCAGCGATGATTTCAGATATCTTAGCTGATTTAGTTTTAGCTAAATCTGCGAATGACGCAATTCCTGCTGCCACTAAAGTTTCAGCAATTTTTGGTCCAATACCTTCAATTTTCTTAAGATCATCTGCTTTTCCAGTTGCTTTTTTGGGAGCAGCTTTCTTAGCTGGAGCTTTTGCTTCGGCTTTTGCCTTAGGCTCAGCTTTCACAGCCGGCGCTTTAGATTTAGCTTTCGCTTTAGCAGGAGCAGCTTTCTTAGCTACTTCTTTTTTAACTTTGGCTGCAGGAACTGTACCTGAAGCTACTATGCTCTCTATAATGATTTCAGAAAGAGATTGACGGTGACCATTCTTAACACGGTACCCTTTTCTTCTCTTCTTTTTAAAAACAATAACTTTATCACCTTTTAGGTGCTTAACGACTTTTGCTCCTACTTGAGCGCCGTTTATAGCCGGGGCGCCAACAGTAACTTTGTCTCCATCGCCTATAAGTAGTACATTGTCAAAAGCGACTTTTGCACCCTCTTCTGAGGCCAAACGGTGAACAAAGACTTTTTGGTCTTTTGCAACTTTAAATTGCTGCCCTGCTATCTCTACAATTGCGTACATAGCGTAACGTTTAATTAAATTAGTTAAAATAAATCTCTTACCCTACGGTAAAAGCGGGTGCAAATATAATTTTTAATATGGAATTTACAAAGGCTTTAGAACGTTATTTTCAACTCTTCTAAAAGCTCGTGAAGTTGGACTAATAAGTAGCACACCAAATGTATAGAACAACGAACATCGCGTGCAACTTACATTGGTTTTGAGCTGTTCCAAGATTCTTTAAGTAGTTGCATGAATGCTAAGGTAAGCACCAAGGTTGTTGAAAACCCCATCATTATCAAAGATATAACGATAATAAGACCGCCTTTGTTATAGTTTAATTGCCAAGAATCTAAAATAGCAGTTGCAAATTGTGTGTCAATTTGAAAAATGTATAACGCCATAAAAAAAGAAAAGAGAATAGTTGCAAATCCGCCTGTAAACAAACCAACCATAAATCCATCTTGATATTGAAAATCGCTACTCTCTGCTTTAAACTTTTTCATAGCGAATAATATTCCTGCTCCAAAAATAATTCCATTTGCAGCACTCAAAACTGGGTACTGATGCAACCCCACCAACTTTAAAAGTAAAAAGTAAGCTGCGAGGGCAAATGCAATTCCAATTCCGTATTTAATATATAGCTTAACCATAATAGAAGTCTTTAAGTCTTCTATAAATTTCGTGAAAAAAATTCAAAAACAACTGATTATTAATCTATTATTAGTTGACTTTAGCTTTTTTATTCGCCAGAAACACCCCGAAAAGAATAATTGCTGCCGCTATAACCTGTAAATAGTTGAAAGCTTCTCCATCAACTAATCCCCACATAACAGCCACGATCGGCATGGTGTAAGTAACGGAAGATGCAAAAACAGGACTCGCAATTTGCACCAATCTATTGAAAAGTACTTTTGCAATTGCTGTTCCAAATAAAGACAGAATTGCCACATATCCTAGAGAAACCTGCATCTCCTTGGATTCGAAAATTGTTCCAAAAAAACCTGTATAATAGAGAATTGCCAGAGCAGGAAAGAAGATCCAAATAAAATTCCCCGTGGTAATTGCCAACGCATCTGCATCTCCAAGGTATTTTTTTATAATATTCACATTGAAAGCATATCCAATCGTTGAAACAATAATCAAAACACTATACCAATAGTTTTGATTAGGGTTTATATCTGCGCCAACAACCAATAATAGTAGCGTTCCTAAAAACCCTATAATCACTCCAAAATTTTGACGCCGTGTTGTAAGAATTCCCATGAAAAAGATTCCAGTAACAACCGTACTTAATGGTGTAAGTGAATTTAAAATTGAAGCTACAGCACTATCGATATGACCCTGTGCTATCGCAAATAAGAAGGGTGGGAAAAACGAACCAACAAAACCCGTTACAGCAATCCATTTCCAATGCTTTTTTTCAACCTTCTTAAGACTTTTGAAACCTACGCTAAAAAGAAAAATAGACGTCAACACAATTCTTGAAGCGCCCACTTGATAATCGGTTAGCCCAACCAATCCTTTTTTTATAAGGATAAACGAACTCCCCCAGATTATTGAAAGTAGTATAAGGTAAAACCACTTGAGTTGTGTTGTATTCATTAACTAGATTTAGGGCAAAATTGAGTAAATTTATTGGACTACTTTGTGACTTAGAATAAATTCTTATTATAGGAGTATCTAAAAAACAAAGCTACCTTATAGAGATAGGTTTTATTAGAATACGTTGCGTAAAAAAGAGCTGCTAATTTTTCCAGGAAACACTCTCCATGATTTTTCGAATATCTTCTCTTAGATAATTGACTGCCGGATAAATAGAATCGAAATTTGGTTTGGCCTCAAAGTATAGGGAGCCGGTCACAAAATGATTCACGCTATCAGTAACGTAAAAATGAGATTGAGATGCAGCATTACCATTAATCATATAGAACATTCCATATACTTTATCTTCTGCATTTACAAAAGGTTGTTCAGGAATACTCTCCGCCTTGATATTATGATCGTACGCCAGTTTTTGCGCATCGTATAACAAAGAATCTAAATTATTGTTCTGAACACATTGATAGGTAAGATAAACCGTTGCGTGCATCTTAGGATAGCTTACATTCATCCCACAGTTTTTTGATTGCTGAAGCACGGCATTGTCATTTTTTAGAAAAGAATATGGACAATCTGAATCTATTCTTTTAAAAGTTCCTTGAGGGTATTCTAAGCGTAATTTAGCAGCGGGTTTTACTGTAACCTCATCACCGCAGGAAGCCACACTTAAAACTAGAATCAACAAAGCAAGAAAGCGCATACTAAGGTTTAATAGATAATTTAATTTGTTTAATGCGTTTGTTTTCGAACGCTTCAATAGTAAACGCATAGTTATGGAAGGTTAGTATTTCATTTTTCTTCGGAAACCCTTTAGAAATTTCAAGCAAGAATCCAGCAACTGTTTCGGCCTCTCCTTTAGCGTCTTCAAAAAGTTGCGGATCTTCTAGTTTTACAACCTTATAAAAATCCTTGAGAGCTGTTTTGCCCTCAAACACAAAGTTATTGTCGTCCAACTTCGAAAAAACCAAATCTTCATCATCAAACTCATCGCTAATTTCACCGACAATTTCCTCAATAATATCTTCCAAAGAAATCAGACCACTAGTACCTCCATACTCATCAACAACAATGGCCAAATGCATTTTCATTTGCTTAAACTCATTGAGTAAATCGTCCAATTTTTTATTTTCTGGCACAAAATAGGGATCTCTCTTTAGTTCTTGCCAATCCAGTGTCTTTCGATCAATAAATGGCATTAAATCTTTAACATATAAAACCCCAGTAACGTTATCTATACTGTCCTTATACACAGGAATACGAGAATAACCTCGGGCGATAATCTCTGGCATTATTTCCTTAAAACTGGTCGCCTCGTTGAGCGCAAAAATGTCCATTCGGTTCTTCATTACCTGTTTGGTATCTGTATTTCCAAATGTTACAATTCCCTTGAGGATTTTTTGCTCATCGAAGGTTGTGTCTTTGGCGTCGGTCAATTCCAATGCCTGAGATAATTGATCAACACTAAGGCTTGATTTTTGTCTTCCAAAGCGCTCATGAATATAGATTGTTACCGCTCGCATTGGCATACTTATAGGTGTTAACAACGTATCCAAAACACTTAAGGGATAAACCATAAATTTTGAAAACTTCACCTTGTTTCTACTGGCATATACCTTTGGAAGAATCTCCCCAAATAACAAAATAACAAAGGTAACTACCCCTACTTCAACTATAAACCTAAGATTATATTCAGTAGTTATTCCCGAGAATAAAACCTCCGTCAAAGAATCAAACAAAAGCACAATGGCGATGTTGATAAAATTATTTGAAACTAAAATCGTGGCTAGTAACTTTTTCGGCTTTGACAATAGCTTTTGAACAAGCTCTAATTTTCTTGAAGGGTTTGCTTCTTTATCATCAAAATCGGTTGGAGTCAATGAAAAGAACGCAACTTCAGCTCCAGAAATTAAAGCAGAGCAAAGAAGCAATACAAGCAATACAACGACACTTGTAATATGTGTATAGGTGAAAAGTATTATAAAAAGTAAACTAGGAGGCTCTATATCCAAAATGATTCTATTCGTTAGACTTTAGAAAGGTAAATCGTCGTTTTCACCTATAGGCTCTTGCATAGGTTCTTGAGCTGGCTGTGAATTCGACGCCTGCTTCTCACTCATATTTTCAGCATTTGAAGGCATTGCTCCACCTTCTGCCTTTGGTGTAAGGAAAGTAAAATCCGTACACTGAATTTCCGTGCTATACCGATCGTTTCCTTTGTCATCTTGCCATTTACGGGTTTTAAGACGACCTTCAATATATACCTTGTCCCCTTTTTTGAGGTATTTCTCGCAAATTTCAGCCCCTTTGTTTCGTACAACAATATTATGCCACTCTGTATTACTAACTTTCTCCCCAGTTGTCCGGTTGGTATAAGTTTCATTAGTTGCTAAGGGAAACCTTCCAATGCTTCCGCCACCTTCAAAATAGTGCATTTTCACTTCATCGCCTGTATGTCCAATTAGCATTACTTTGTTTACTGTCCCACTCATTCTCTTTAGATTAAATTATGCTGCAAAGGTATATTTTGCACCTTAAATATAGGTGTTTTTCAGATTTTAAAAGCGGAAAAGTCTGAAATAAAATTTTCAATCAGCACTGGTACGGCATAGTTTCTAATTTTTGCAATAGAAACCCCTTTTTCCTTAATTGAATCTATATTAATAGGTGCTTCGGAAACGGAGGCAATCCAAAAGCGCGTGTGCAAATGTTGATGAGACAATTTATGCACCACCGAAGCCTCATTATAAAGGGATACGGTTTCAATTTTTAAACTTTTTGAAAGCTCCTTATATTTTTGAAGCTTCCTAAAGGTCGTTAAATCAGTTTCCGTTTCAGTTTCAATCAAAGGAAATTCATAGAGTTGCTGCCAAATTCCCTTTTCGGTTCGCTGTTGTAAAATGGTTTTTTGATCTTCTGATAATGCTACTATATAATTAAAGTATCTTTTTCTAATTTTTGCCTTCTTTAACTTCACGGGCAATACTTCAACTCTATTTTCATCCCAAGCCTTACATTTATCATTAAAAATGCATTCCATACAATTTGGTTTCTTTGGAACACAATATCTAGCTCCAAATTCCATAATCGCCTGATTATATGTTCCGGGTTGTGTAGCGTCAATCAGTTCTTGGGCAAGAGATTTAAACTCCTTAATACCTTTGGCACTATTAATAGGTGTGTCAATCCCAAAAAAACGACTTAAAACACGATATACATTTCCATCTACTACCGCAGTAGGTTCATCAAAGCAAATTGATGCAATTGCACTTGCCGTATAATCTCCAACACCTTTTAACATAAGTAAATCACTAAATGTAGTTGGAAATTTTCCATCTAATTCAGTAGACACATACTTCGCCGTAACATGCAAATTTCTTGCTCTTGAGTAGTATCCAAGTCCTTGCCATAGCTTTAAGACTTGCTCTTCTGAGCCCGATGCCAACTGATGCACAGTTGGGAAAGTGCTTACAAACTTCTCATAATATGGCAAACCTTGTGCAACTCTAGTTTGCTGCAGCATTATCTCAGATAACCAAATAAAATATGGATTGATAGTATCGCGCCAAGGAAGACTCCTCTTATTTTGTAAATACCACAATATGAGTTTTTTATGAAAAAAGGATATGTTTTTCTGCATTTAACAAAATTAGCCTATATCTAATTATATTTTAATGTATTACGATTTGATTTATTGATTTTAAAATTCTTATATTTGCCCTCTTGAAAAAAAATATTTACGTATAAAATTTAAAAAAAAAAGAATGACGAAAGCAGATATTGTAGCGAAAATTTCAGAAAAACTTGGAATGGAAAAAGGAGATGTACAAGCTACCGTTGAAACCTTTATGGAAGAAGTGAAAACATCTCTTGAAGGGGGCGACAATGTTTACCTAAGAGGTTTTGGAAGTTTTATCATAAAAACGAGAGCTGAAAAAACTGGAAGAAATATTTCAAAAAACACTACAATTAAAATTCCCGCTCATAACATCCCAGCATTTAAGCCTGCAAAAGTATTTGTGGAAGGTGTTAAGACAAACGTTGAAGTAAAGTAATAGTATAATCAATCCGCCAGAGGCGGAAATAAAAAACTTTCATATATGCCAAGTGGTAAAAAGAGAAAAAGACATAAGGTAGCGACGCATAAGCGTAAGAAAAGAAGACGCGCTAATCGCCATAAGAAAAAGTAGTTTTAACTACTTTTTTCTTTTAATAGTAGAGTTAAAAACGTTCTTTGAAAATGAAATTGTACAGTTTTCTACCTTAAAAACTAATACGATTTCGACGGGTTTAAATAGTTTGCCTTATGGGCGAACAACAAAACCTGTGATAAATTATTGTTTAATCCATTTGTCCCGATTGTAATCGGGGTGATAAAAATTAATAACAAGTGAACTACGAATTATTTATTAGATCCAGTTCACGAGAAGTTGATTTTGCCCTTTTAAAAGATGGAAGACTAATTGAATTAAATAAAGAAGAAGAGGACAATAAGTTTTCGGTAGGAGATGTTTATCTCGCTAAAATCCGAAAAACAGTTCCTGGTCTAAATGCCGCATTTGTAAATGTTGGTTACGAGAAAGATGCATTTTTGCACTATCACGATTTAGGCCCTAAAGTCCTTTCTTTATTGAAATTCATAAAACGTGTAAGCACAGGTAAACTTAAAGAGTATTCTTTAAAAGAATTCCCATTAGAAAAAGAGATTGATAAGCATGGAAGCATTAATGACTCCTTAAAATCGAATCAATCTATTCTGGTACAAATTGTAAAAGAACCCATATCCACAAAAGGACCAAGAATTAGTTCCGAGCTTTCCATAGCTGGGCGCTATATAGTTTTGGTTCCCTTTTCAGATCGAGTTTCTGTTTCTCAAAAAATAGAATCGAAAGAAGAAAAGGATAGGTTGAAACGCTTAATCACAAGCATTAAACCAAAAGGATTTGGTGTTATTATACGTACCGTAGCAGAAGGCAAAAAAGTAGCAGAACTGGATAGAGATTTACAAAATCTCACAGATCGCTGGATGGCGATGTGTAAAAAGCTACGAGGAGCGCACCATCCTTCAAAGGTGCTAAGTGAATTAAGCAGAGGATCTTCTATGATTCGAGATGTATTTAACGATTCGTTTTCGGCCATACATATAGACGATGAGACCCTCTACTTACAAATAAAAGATTACGTGCAAGAAATTGCACCTCACAAAGAGAGTATTGTTAAATATTACGACGCAAAAGTTCCTATGTATGAAAAGTACGGAATTGAACGTCAAATTAAAACGTCCTTTGGCAAAACCGTATCGGGAAGCAAAGGAGCCTATTTGGTAATAGAACATACAGAAGCCATGCACGTTATAGACGTAAATAGTGGTAACCGTAGTAATAAGTCTAAAACCCAAGAAGGAACAGCACTCGAAGTAAATCTAATTGCCGCAACTGAGGTTGCCAGACAATTAAGATTACGTGATATGGGAGGTATTATCGTTGTAGATTTTATTGATTTGGCATCTGCCGCCAATAGAAAGCAACTTTTCGATCATCTTCGTGAAGAAATGAAAGATGATAGAGCCAAACATAAAATATTGCCGCCAAGTAAATTTGGCCTAATACAAATTACTCGCCAACGCGTAAGGCCTGAGATGAATATTAAAACCCGCGAGGACGACCCTAGTAATGGGAACGGAGATAGCGGAGAAATCGAAGCGCCAATTGGAGTAGTTGACAAAATAAACGAAGAGGTTACGCGCCTTTTTAAGAAAGACTATAAAAAGTTGACGCTAAGTGCACATCCTTTTATAGCAGCCTTTTTAACAAAAGGAATTCCATCTGTGCGAACCAAATGGTTCATGGAGCACAAAAAATGGGTAAAAATTCAACCAAGAGATGCTTACACGTATCTTGAGTACCATTTTTATGATAAAAATGGTGAAGAGATTAATTAGTACTGGAACCCTTTCAATTTATTTTGAAGGGGTTTTTTTATGCCCTATTTTGAAAATTAATTATAATTTTCCATTCTGAAAACAATTAAAACATATTCCGTTCAAGAAGCCACACTGCGCTTGGAAAGATATTGTGCCTATCAAGAAAGGTGTCACAAAGAAGTACAACAAAAACTCCGGGATATGCGTATGATTCCTGAAGCTATTGATCAAATTATACATCATTTATTGCAACACAACTTTTTAAACGAAACCCGATTTTCACAAGCCTATGCTAGGGGAAAATTTAGAACTAAAAAATGGGGTAAAAATCGGATTACTAGAGAATTGAAGTTTCGTGAAATTTCTGCTTACAACATTAAAATAGCATTAAAAGAAATACCTGAAGCCGATTATCTATCGACTTTCGACACCTTAGCCGAAAAACGTATGTCGCAACTACTTTCAGAAAAAAACCTTCAGAAAAAAAGAAAAAAACTCGCGGACTACCTTCTATATCGTGGATGGGAGACCCAGATCGTTTGGGAAAAGGTTGGAGAACTAATTAAATATTAAAAGAAGCTCCAACATTTACCGAAACTTGATTATGCAATATCTCAGCATTGGTAAGACCTCCCGTTTTATATTTAGCAAGTGGAATATTTAATTCCGAAAATACTCCAAACCCACTAGTAAAGAAATAGCGCACGCCCAGATGACCTCCAAAGTTTTTTAAACTTACATGCAATCCTGGATATACATCTAATTTTTCATCTACATTAATCACATTTCCCAAATTGACATTAAATCGAGCTTTAAAATCAAATCGATCCTCAAACTCGGCAACTGCAACCTCCGTTCCGTCAAATAAAACTACTTTATCAACTCCTAGTAAATAGGTTGAAGCAACTCCAATGGATATGTTTTCTCCCAATCCAAAACCTAAACTACCCATAATACCCGTTCCGTCTTGTTGAATATTCGCTCCCACCTGAAATTTTACATCGCCTTTGCCGCTAAAAGCTTGAGCCACTATAAAATTGGTGCTCAGAAATACAAAAGCTATCAATACTCTTTTCATCGCTATTTCCTTTATTTATTAAAAAATTCAATTCTAAAGTATTCAATTTTCGGGTTCAGATTTACACGAACAGAATTAACAATAAACATCTTATGAACAGCATATAAAAAGCCGTTTGAAGACCAAACGGCTTCTATTCTAAAAATTGACGATTATGGATTTGTTGAAACCACAACCTGATCTGCATATTCACTATATCCATCTATTCCGCAATTGGCACGGACATAAATCTCGTATGTATTTCCAGCCGACAACCCCTTAATGGTATATACATTTTGTGAAGTTTGAACTACCGTTCCAGTTCCTAAGGTAAAGTTTACCAAACCATATTCTATTTCCCAAGCCGTCTCATTGTTCTCAGACCAGCTTATTTCAACCGAATCTGAAGTAATCAATCCCAAAGAGAGGTTTGATGGTGCAATACAATTTGGATTTCCTGTTAAGGTTGTAAAATCCCGAATTATGTCTCGACTAAAACCATCAGAACCACAATTGGACCGTAATTGAATTTGATAAGCAGTTCCTGGTTCTAGTGCGCCAATTAACATATTGGTTTGAGAAGTTCGCAAGACACTTCCTGCACCTGTTGCAAAGCCGGTTTCGCCATATTCAATTTCCCAGGCAGTTTCACCACCAGTTTCCCAACTAAACAAAACTGAAGTTGTTCCTATTAAATCGAGGGTTAAATCGGTTGGTTCAGCACAATTTGCATTGGAATTGTCATCGTCCTTATTACAGCTTAAAACTAAGGCACAGTATATTGCCAAAAAGAGTACTCTTTTCATAATTGTAGGTTTAAAGATTATGTAGTTTTTGGCAGAACCTTTAAACGCAACTAGTTCTAATAAAATTGTGTAAGAATAATTTCTGAATAGGTTTTACTAATGGAAAAATTACTTTCTCAATAAATTTTTCGACTTCGCCTCCACATTCCGCTCAATGGTATGCCCCGGTCTGGTCCAACGTGGTTTCTCTCCCTTTCCTTCAAACTGAGAGTTCTCTGCTTCCACTGTTTCTGGCTGCGCCTTTTTAACAAATGGTTTCATAGGTTCTAATCCTAACAGCTCAAACATTTTCATGTCTTCGTTTACATCTGGGTTAGGTGTGGTAAGCAATTGATCGCCCGCAAAAATAGAATTTGCACCTGCAAAGAAACACATTGCCTGTCCTTCCCTACTCATTTCTGTTCTTCCAGCCGAAAGTCTTACCTGTGTATTTGGCATAACAATTCTAGTTGTGGCTACCATTCGAATCATTTCCCAAATAGAAATTGGCTCTATTTCTTCCATCGGAGTCCCTTCCACAGCAACTAAGGCATTAATCGGCACCGATTCTGGCTGTGGACTTAATGTGGCTAAAGCGACCAACATTCCAGCTCGATCTTCAATGGCTTCCCCCATTCCTATAATTCCACCACTACAAACAGTGACATTGGTTTTACGAACATTACCAATGGTATCCAATCGGTCCTGATAAGCGCGGGTAGAAATTACGTCTTTGTAGTAATCTTCGGAAGTATCCAAATTGTGATTGTAGGCATACAATCCTGCTTCCGCCAATCGCTGCGCCTGATTTTCGGTAATCATTCCCAAGGTGCAACACACTTCCATATCTAGTTTATTAATGGTTCTAACCATTTCCAAAACTTGATCAAATTCTTCTCCGTCTTTTACATTCCGCCACGCGGCACCCATACAAACCCTAGAGCTACCAGATGCCTTAGCGCGCAAAGCTTGGGCTTTTACCTGCTGAACACCCATCAAATCATTTCCTTCAATATCTGTGTGATAGCGTGCAGCTTGTGGGCAGTATCCGCAATCCTCCGGGCAACCTCCTGTTTTTATGGAAAGCAAAGTGGAAACTTGTACCTGATTTGGATTATGAGATTCTCGATGAACAGAAGCTGCTTGATACAGCAGATCCATTAGAGGTTGGTTATAAATTTCTAAGATTTGCTCTTTGGTCCAGGTGTGTTTTACTTCGCTCATAAACTCTTTTGAATAGCTCAAAAATAATTAAAATATATGTTTAATTCAGGGTTTCGAAATAATTATACTAACGGCATTTCCTCCAAATCCAACGGCATTTACCATGATGGTTTTGAGGTCTTTCGGGAGGAGTCTTTCGTTATTGAAAAATGGATTTTCTATAAATTTATTATTCTTTAACATCAGAACACCCATTTCAGTGCTCAACATACCGGAAGTCCCAAATGTATGACCTACCAACCATTTGTTTGAAGTAAGCAAGGGTAGCTTTTCCTTAAAAACTACTTTGATCGCGTTATATTCAGCCTTATCTCCTTTTACAGTTCCAGGCGCATGCATAATTACCACATCAACAGTAGATAATTCAGCTTTTTCCAAAGCCATCCTCATTGATTTCTGAAAACACAAAGCATTTTCTGAAATTGAACTATTATGTTCCAAATTTTCAGAAGCAAAACCAAAACCAATAATTACTGCTTCCGAGCGATTTGAAACACCTTTTTCCAAAACAGCAACCGAAGCTGCTTCCCCTAGAACCATGGTATTTGTCTTTTTATGGAATCGCATTGACTCACAAGCCAAAACATTACCAGAATTAGAATACAGTTTTAACGCTTTAATTTGAGCCATAGTAAACGGTGTTAGAGCCGATTCGCTTCCTCCCACCAAAAAAACATCGGCCATATCTGCTTGTAACCATGCTATTCCATTGAGAAAAGAATGTAACGAAGTAGAGCAGGTAACTGAATGTCCAATTTGTACGCCTTCAACTCCTAAGTCTTGTCCAACCCAAGAAGAAATATTTCCAAGAGTGGTAGTTGGCGATGTATACGCAGAAACACCTTCGCCTTTTAAAAAATCTTCATGATAGGCTTCAAAAAGTCCCGTGGCACCCCGAGAGGACCCCAAGTTGACCCCTATTCTTTTGTCCAAATAATTAGATGAATCAAAAGCCTTTTTTGCCGCTAACATTCCTAATAATACAGAACGATCGAGTTTTTTATAGGCAGCTTTACTTCGCTGTAGTCTAAGTAATTCCTTTTGTCCTTCTCGTGTAATTTCAGAAACCCAAATATTTTCAGAATTCCCAATAGGATTAATCAGGGCAGTTGCGCTGCCAAAATCCCTCTTAGTGAAAAGTGGGCGCCAATTAGCATAACTCTGCCAAACCTCGTTTTGAGAGGTTCCTAAAGCAGAAATTGAGGCAATACTAGTTATTGAAATGGATGCTCGCAATTTTTTTCTTAATTTGAAGCAAAAATAAGGCTTCTTGTTTTTGAAAACACCAAGAACTGAATAAAATGGAAGAAAACATAAAACACAAAGGATGGTTTGGCAGAAATTGGAAATGGGCAGTGCCTACTGGAGGATGTTTGGTCATTATTTTACTTTTTGTAGCTTTCGCAGGCTCACTAATATTTGGCGTATCCTCACTTTTCAAAGGATCTGATCCATATAAAACGGCTGTATCCATTGCTGCCTCAAATCCGCAAGTAATTAACGCCTTAGGGGAACCAATTGAAGAAAATGGAATTGCCAAAGGGAGTATAAATTATACAAATGGTGAGGGGCATTGCAATCTAGAAATTCCAATAAAAGGACCCAATGGAAAAGCAATTGTCTTTGTCATCGCCTATAAGCTTAGCGAGCATTGGGAGTATAAAGTACTAGAGGTAAGTTTTTCAGAAACGGGTGAAATAATTCAGTTACAACCTTCTGGAAATATACTAGATCAATAATAGCACTTCTTCGATTGAATGATAGATTTTCTCTAATTGTTCATCTGTAATTACAAATGGCGGTAAAATATAGACCGTATTCCCTAAAGGACGTAAAAAAACCCCTTGTTTCATAAAATGAGTAAAAAGCGTATTCCGAAGATCTCCATAGCGTTCCATTTCAACATTTAGATCGAGTGCAAAAATTACTCCAAGGGTCCTTGTCGAAGCCACCTTGGGATGTCTCATCATTTTTTCCTTAAACCTTTTATGTTGAAACTCAATTCTTTTGATGTCCCTTTGTATTTCTTCAGAAGTAAGCAAATCTATGCCAGCAATTGCTGCCGCACAAGTCAATGGATTCGCACTATAGGTATGTGCGTGGAAGAACCCTTTTGAAATTTCGTCATCTAAGAATGCGTCAAAAATTTTCTGCGAACAACTTGTAATACTCATCGCGGCAATTCCTGCAGTTAGTGACTTACTCAAGCACATTATATCGGGCTTGACGCTAATATAATTTGAGGCAAAATGCTCTCCTGTTTTACCAAACCCAGTCATAACTTCATCGGCTATGGTAATCACCTTGTTTTGATCACAAACTTTTAAAATTTCGTTTAAACCTTCGGCATTATGAAACTTCATTCCAGCCGCACCTTGCACTAAAGGTTCGTATACAAAGGCAGCGCAGTTATTTTCAGAGATAAGAACTTTAAGTCTTGATAGTACTTCGGATAGATTCTCCTTTGTTGGAGTTGGTATTCTCTCAACATTCAAGAAAAAATCTTCAAACGGCCCGTTATAGACTGATAGTCCAGAGACGCTCATAGCGCCAAACGTATCCCCATGAAAACCATTTTCGAAGGCAATCAATGTATTTCTTTTATCACCTCTATTGAAATGATATTGTAGTGCCATTTTTATGCCTGCCTCTACAGCCGTAGACCCATTATCATTAAAAAATATTTTTTGTTGATTCTTCGGAAGAATTTTCATTAATTTCTCTGATAGTTCCACAGCAGGTTCATGGGTAAATCCAGTAAAAACAACCTGATCCAACTGAAGCATTTGGTGCGTAACTTTTGAAGTAATCCTTTCGTTACAATGACCGTACATCGCCGTATACCATGATGCAATTCCATCTATGTATTCATTTCCATGCTCATCCCACAACAAAGCACCCTTAGCCTTTACGATGCCAATTGAATCTTTACTCGTTTTATGCTGAGTAAGTGGATGCCAAATATGCTTTTTATCTCTTTCCTGTATGCTCATAATCGTCATGCTGAACTTGTTTCAGCATCTCATCAAAATAGGTTTAAAGTTGTTAGTTTTGGATTCAATTTCTTAATCAAATTAAGCTTCCATTCTCTATGCCAATTTTTTAGCTGTTTTTCTCTAGCAATTGCCTGTTCAATAACATTAAATTCTTCAAAATAAATTAAATCCTTTAAATTGTATTTTGTTGTAAAAGCAGCGTTTTTGCCCTCAACGTGTTCTAGCACCCTTTTTTCAAGGTCAGATGTTACGCCAATATAAAAAGTGGTTCTGTATTTATTAGTCATTATATAAACATAACTTGTCTGCATAAGCTAATGTGACCGTGAATCAAGTTCAGGGTGACGAAAATTTATCTTTAAAATATCCGCATACTCTAGAACTACATTCTTATCAAAGTAGGGTTCGTTTTCAATTCTTCCTAAAATCGGTACAGCGGCCATTTTCCTTATAATATTCTCGGTGGTTTTATTTTCATCGCCATTGAAAATAACTCCAACTATTTGAAGTTTTCGTTTTTTCAACATTTCAATTGTTAAGAGGGTATGGTTAATACTTCCTAAATAATGCCTAGAAACAACAACTACCTTATCGGTTGACTTAATTAAATCGAGTATTGTTTCATTTTCGTTAATTGGCACTAACAACCCACCGGCACCTTCAATAACCAAATTATTCTTGGTTGAAGGACGCTTTATTTTTTTTGTTTCAACAGTAAGCCCGTCTATAGCTGCCGCAGCATGAGGGCTCATAGACGTATTTAAATTGAATGCACTTTTATGAAATTTTGTTTTGGTATTTGAAACCAATCTCTTTACAATATGACTGTCACTATTGTCAAGTTCGCCAGCTTGTATGGGTTTCCAATAATCGGCTTCTAATGCTTCGGTGATGATAGCCGAAACAATTGTCTTACCAACATCGGTTCCAATTCCCGTAATAAAGAAGGTTTCTTTCATTTGATAAAAGTAGCCAATAGTTTAACAAGCTTTTCAATTTCTACTTCTTTATTAAAACTGTGTAAGCAAATTCGCAATCGTTCTTTTCCCTCAGTTACTGTAGGTGAAAGAATAGGTTTTACATTAAATCCATTTTTGTTTAGTTCTTCTGAAACTTCTCTCACACGATCATTTCCAGAAATGAGGCAGCAATGTATGGCTGAAGCACTTTCAATAAAACTTCCTTCTAAAGCATACATTTTTACATAAAACCGAAACATCGCTATATTCCGATTCAATCTTTTTATGGTTTGATCCTCTTCTTTTTGTTGATTAGTCTTTAGTAACTCGTATGCCGCGCTTATTGTCGCAACAGAATGTGGAGCTAAAGCGGTAGTGTATATAAAACTTCTTGCAAAATTAACGAGATAGGTTTTTAGATCTGCACTTCCCAATACAGCGGCTCCATGACACCCTAATGCCTTTCCAAAAGTGACAATTCTAGCGAAGACTTGACTTTCTAATCCTAGTTCTTGAATCAAACCTCTTCCTTGACCAATTACTCCAAGTGCATGTGCTTCATCAACTATTAAATGATAATTGTTTTTCGAACAGAACTCGCTTAGTCTTTTTAAATCGGGAGAATCACCATCCATGGAGAAAACCGATTCGGTGACAATATATATTTCAGAAGAGTCAGGAGTACTTCCCTTTTCCTTTCTACATCGCTGCTCTAAATCGTTTAAATCATTATGTTTAAACTTGAATCCTTTTGCTTGGCTCATCGTAATCCCATCTCGAATGGAAGCGTGAATTAACTCATCGTAAAAAATAACATCTCCACGTTGTGGAACACTTCCAAAAAATCCAATGTTAGCGTCATAACCACTATTGAAAATCAAGGCGGCTTTAGAATCATGAAAATTGGAAACAAGCACCTCGGTGTCCATATAAACCTGATTATTTCCGGAAAGCAATCTGGAACCTGTTGCTCCGTTTTTTTGGAATGAAGCTTTTTTTACTATTTCTGAAGCGCTTTCATAGATTTTTTCCGAAGTGCTAAAGCCTAAATAATCGTTGGACGAAAAATCAATCAAATTTGTAGCGCTACCTAGACTTCTTAAGGCATTACTTTCCTCTCGGTTATCTAATTTTTTTTGAAGCTTTTTAGGTAGTTGATTCATTTTTCAAATTTAAGTATCTTTAGTAAAAGGTTTGCCTATGATTACTTATAAAACTGTTACAAACTTGAAAGAGTTGGAACAAATACTTGTTCTTCAAAAGGCAAATCTTCCTAGTTCTATCTCATCTGAAGAAAAGGCTAGTGAAGGGTTCTTAACTGTGAATCACAACCTTGATCTCCTTAAGAAAATGAATGATGTATGCCCTCATATAATTGCTAAATATAAGGAGGAAGTTATAGGGTATGCCTTATGTATGCATCCAAAATTTAAAAATGAAATTGATGTGTTGAAATCCATGTTCATGGAAGTGGAAAACAGTGTAAAACCATTTATATCGTTTATTATAATGGGGCAAGTTTGTGTGGATAAATACTTCAGGAAACAAGGTGTTTTTAGAAATTTATACGGTAAAATGCAGCAAGAAACTTCAAAGGATTTTGACAGTATAGTGACGGAGGTAGATGCTACCAATGCTCGCTCATTACAAGCTCATTATGGCATAGGTTTTAAAACGCTTTCCAAATATAAGGGTGATGGAAGAGATTGGGAGTTGATTTATTTACAATAAAGATTTTACAAAAAACGCCTCCATTTCTGGAGGCGTTTTATATATTTTTAATTGTCTACAGAGTTAGTCTGCCAGTACAATTACTTTGTTGTCGTTCATTTCCACTGTTCCGCCATTAATTTCTAAAACCCATTTACCGTTGTTATCTTTAGTAAATTTCTTTTCGAATCCTTCGGCAATAGTTGGATTTCCACGAAACGTTACTTTGCCTGCATTCAATAATGATACAATAGCAGCGTGATTCTTTAACATCTGAAAAGGTCCTTCAACACCTGGCACCGTTACCGATTCAACTTCACCCGATACGATTGATGCTTCTGGAGTTACAATTTCTAAATACATAGTTTAAAATTTCAATTAAACTTCGGCTTACGCTTCAGCTAACATTTTCTCTCCAGCTTCAATCGCTTCCTCAATACTTCCTTTTAAGTTAAAGGCAGCTTCAGGTAAGTGATCTAATTCACCATCCATAATTTGATTGAAACCTTTTATTGTTTCTTTAATATCTACCAGTACCCCTGGAATACCTGTAAATTGCTCAGCTACGTGGAAAGGTTGAGATAGGAAACGTTGTACACGACGTGCACGACCTACCGCCATTTTATCTTCTTCAGATAATTCCTCCATTCCAAGAATAGCAATAATATCTTGTAGTTCTTTATATCGTTGTAATAACTCCTTAACACGAGTTGCACAGTCATAATGCTCATCACCTAAAATATCAGCGGCTAGAATTCGAGAAGTAGAATCCAATGGATCCACTGCAGGATATATACCTAATTCAGCAATCTTACGAGATAATACAGTTGTTGCATCTAAGTGAGCAAAAGTTGTTGCTGGTGCTGGATCGGTAAGGTCATCCGCAGGTACGTAAACCGCTTGTACAGATGTAATGGACCCTCTTTTTGTTGAAGTAATACGTTCTTGCATCGCTCCCATCTCTGTTGCCAAAGTTGGTTGGTAACCTACTGCTGAAGGCATACGACCTAAAAGTGCAGATACCTCAGATCCTGCTTGTGTAAAACGGAAAATATTATCAACAAAGAAAAGTACATCCTTCCCTTGACCATCGCCTGCGCCATCACGGAAATATTCAGCAATTGTCAATCCTGAAAGTGCCACACGAGCACGTGCTCCAGGTGGCTCATTCATTTGTCCGAATACGAAAGTTGCTTTCGATTCTTTCATTGCTGTTTTATCAACTTTAGAAAGATCCCATCCACCGGCTTCCATAGAATGCATAAAGTCATCCCCATAACGGATAATACCAGACTCTAACATCTCACGAAGTAAATCATTCCCTTCACGAGTACGTTCTCCTACTCCAGCAAATACAGACAATCCACCGTGTCCTTTTGCAATATTGTTAATCAATTCCTGAATCAATACAGTTTTACCTACACCGGCACCACCAAATAAACCAATTTTACCTCCCTTTGCGTAAGGTTCAATTAAATCGATTACTTTAATTCCTGTAAATAAAACTTCCGTAGAAGTTGATAAATCTTCAAATTTTGGTGCATCACGGTGAATTGGCAAACCTGCATCACCCGCTTTAGGTAAGTTTCCAATACCATCAATCGCATCACCAATTACATTAAAAAGACGCCCATAAATATCATCGCCAATAGGCATTTGAATTGGGGCACCTGTTGCAACAGCATCTACACCTCGACTTAATCCATCGGTTGAGTCCATTGAAATGGTACGAACCGTGTTTTCACCAATGTGAGATTGAACTTCAAGAATCAATAAATTTCCGTTATTGTTTACTTCTAACGAATCGTAGATTTTTGGAAGTTCTGCTCCACTAGCAAACGCAACATCCACTACTGGGCCAATAATCTGTGCAACTTTTCCTGTAACTTGTGACATGAAATAACTGTTTATTTTTTAGTACTATAAGTGTGCCTTAAGCACCCTGATTTTCAACGGTGCAAAGATAGTTTTTTCTAATCTAATTTTGCAACGGAATTGTCTAAAAATTTATGCTGGTTTTTATTGAAGCTCATCTTCATCCAAAGCCAAAGAGAGTCGGGCTTTTAACATTAAACCTTTACTGTCTGGATTTAACAAGGACTTCCTAAGTAAGACAACTATTCCAAAGTGATAATCAGAAAAAATATCAACAAAAAATCCCGACCTAAATAGGTCAGGATTTTTATTTTACTTTTTCCAATTATTATTCCACCGTTACTGACTTCGCTAAATTACGAGGTTGGTCAACATTTCTATTGAGCATTACGGCTATGTGATATGATAGTAATTGTAAAGGTATTGTTGTTACAAGTGGAGTAAGGGTTTCTGGTGTTTTAGGAACCTCCATTATGTAATCTGCCATTTCTTTTACCATTGTATCTCCTTCAGTCACAACGGCAATAATAATTCCTTTTCGAGATTTAATCTCTTGAATATTACTAACTACTTTGTCATAATGGTTGCTGTTAATAGCAATTACTACAACTGGCATATTTTCATCAATAAGTGCGATTGGACCGTGCTTCATTTCGGCCGCTGGATACCCTTCTGCATGAATATATGAAATTTCTTTAAGCTTCAGCGCTCCTTCCAAGGCAACTGGAAAGTTGTATCCTCTTCCAAGGTATAAAAAGTTGGACGCGTCTTTAAAAACTTCAGCGATCTCTTTTATTTTATCATTACTCTTTAATGCTTCAGCGACATGAGTAGGAATCATATCTAGCTCTCGTAAGTGCATCATATAGTCACTTTGAGAAATGGTTCCTTTTATTTTTGCCAGCTTTAAAGCGATCATCGTCAATACCGTAATTTGGGTTGTAAAAGCCTTTGTAGAAGCTACGCCAATTTCAGGTCCAGCGTGCGTATAAGTTCCACTGTGAGTTTCGCGAGAAATAGTCGACCCAACTACATTACAAATTCCATATACAAAAGCTCCTTTTTCCTTTGCCAATTTAATTGCGGCAAGTGTATCTGCGGTTTCCCCACTTTGAGAGATAGCAATAATAACATCTTTCTCTGTAATGATTGGGTTTCGATATCTAAATTCTGAAGCATATTCTACTTCAACAGGAATTCTTGCCCAATCTTCAAAAATATATTCGGCAACCAAACCAGCATGCCAAGAAGTTCCGCAAGCAACTATAATAATTCGATCGGCATTTATAAACTTAGAAATATAGTCTTCAAGTCCTCCTAACTTAATAATACCTTGATTTGCTAAAAGTCGTCCGCGATAAGTGTCCTTAATAACTGAAGGTTGTTCGTAGATTTCCTTCAACATAAAGTGGTCATATCCTCCTTTTTCAATTTGCTCCAAATTCAATTGAAGTTCGTGAATATTAGGTGCAATAAGCTTATCATCTTTAATCTTTCGAACTTTAATTTCTCTCCCACGACGAATAATTGCCATTTCCTCGTCTTCGAGATAAATTGCATTGTTGGTAAACTCGATAAAAGGTGAGGCATCACTCGCAACAAAGAATTCATCATCCCCAATTCCAATTGTTAATGGGCTACCCAATTTTGCAACTACAATTTCATCAGGTTTATTCTTGTCAAAAAGCGCTATTGCATAAGCTCCTACAACTTGATTAAGCGCAATTTGCACTGCTTTTCCAAGTTTTACATTTTCTTGTTTTTTAATCTCTTCAATTAAATTTACCAATACTTCTGTATCAGTATCTGAGCTAAATGTATAGCCTCTATTTATTAGTTCCTTTTTAATGGAAGCATAATTTTCAATAATTCCGTTGTGAATAATTACTAAGTCTCCGCTGTTAGAATACTGCGGATGAGAATTTACATCATTTGGCACACCATGAGTTGCCCAACGTGTATGCCCTATACCTAACGTTCCTTGCGTTGAAATTTCCTTTTCTACCTTAGCTTCGAGGTCGGCAACTTTACCTTTCGTTTTACATAACTGAATGTTAGTTCCATCATACAGGGCAACCCCAGCGCTATCGTAACCCCTATATTCAAGACGTCTCAATCCATTAATTATAATAGGATATGCTTGTCTTTTACCAATGTAGCCTACAATTCCACACATAAATTAACTATTAGTTAGGTTCGGTATAATAAATTTGCAGTTTTAATCTCTTCTCTTCATTTACAGCCCTATTTCCATAAAGCACAGTGCCTTCGTGAGTAATAATACTGGATCCAGTTACAGATCTGAAATCATCCTCTTCGTCATCATCTGGATTAGGATTATTTGGATCTACAATCTCAATTGAATTTTTTAAATCTTGTAACCCTATAGCTAAAACATTGTTAGTAACGGTCAATACTAATGGAACATTTTCTCCCTCATCTCTGATTAAACTATTGATATAATATGTGAGTCTTATTTTATAATATTCACCATGTTCATCACTTCCTCTTACCAACGGACCCAAATGATTTATTATTGCCCCAAAAGGTTCGGCGGAGCTAGTACCATCTTCTACAAAATCTTGGAGGTAAGAATTATTCTTCGCGTCAAAAAGATACAAACGATCAGGTTCCGATTCTCCACCAGTAACTCTATCTTGATCCACATAGAAAATAAGATTCGCCTCGTTAACTAGCCAATTCTCAGCTCGCATCTGATCCAATTTATCCGGAACTCCATTTTCATCTTCATCATCCCCAAACAAATTAATTATTGTCACTATTCCTTCACCTCCTCTAAGGTACAAACGCTCTTCACCTTCTACAGTGTTTGGAGAGTCTACCACCGCCGCGATGTCACCTGGCAAGTCTTCATTAGTATAGAGGCTTACAACATTTCCACTAAAAACAAGACTAAGAGCTCTATTCAAAAATTCTTCGTCATCTTCAGAAACCTTGTAACTATAAAATAAATTAACGTTAGCCTGAGCAATATCGAAAAGGAACAAGTTCCCATCGGTATTCTGATCATCAACCTCAAAATAAAGGCCTCTAAAGTATTCCTTAAAATTATTGTTATTCATTAATTCCGTGCTCCCCTCCATATCAATAATTCTCTCTTGGAAAAAAGATATTGGTAGTTTTACTCTTAACCCCGGGGCTGCCAATTCTTCGTCAGGATCATCACCTTCGTCATCTCCATCAGGTGTTATTAGCACATGGCCTTCATCACTTGGAAGGAAATTAGTTACCTCATATAGCAACTCTCCTATATTGGAAGGATTCGCCATAATAGTTGACTTGAGAGTAGAATAATACTTTTGTCTTTCACTAAGCCCTATTTCTGGGTCAAAATCACGTAAGAAAAAATTGGATTCATAGATTTTTATATTTATTGGATTAGATCCATATATAGAGTCGAGCGTATATGTAGTTGCCTCTTCTGTGACGGTTGCTTCACTTATATAAGGAATATAAAGAACAACACTATCTAAAACCGTATCAAAGCCAAAATCTGGCTCATTGGCAAGAAGTGAAAGCTGAGAAACCAATTCGATTTTAGACTTTCCATAAACGGGATCATTATAAGTTCCCAATTGTCGCAACGGCAAATCATTTGTTTGTACTGCTCCAAACCTTCTACTATAAGCAATGACCTTACTATTATCATCCAATATTGTAGAAAGATTTTCACTGCCAATCACATCAGAACCTAAGGTTCCAAAGTCTTCTTGACATGATGTAAACGCAATAATTAAAAATAAAACTGCCGTAAGGTGTGGCAATGTATTCCTGATTTTCATAAGCAAATTAAAATATGTTTATTCCTGAAGTACTTTCGATTTATAAAAGTCTAAATACGCATGAGAAAAATCATCTATATTATGATATTTTAACATAGGCATGTCTAGATTTTTAAGATAATCTTCTAATTCGGTTGGAATTTCTGGAGATCCTATTATAACCGCATCCGAATTCTTTATGGCAATCTTCATAAGATTAACATAATTTGGATTTTCTAGCTCTTGGATTGCGTCCTCGTCTATAGCGTCAAATCTAATTTTGTCAATGGTCCCACTATTTAAAGCTCCGTCAAAGCTCTGATTATAAACAGACGTAACTATTTTACTGTTTTCAAATAACGGTTCATTTCCAAAATAATTTCTAAGGTAAAGTGGCACAAAAGATGCCAGCCATCCATGTACATGAATGATATCTGGCGACCAGTTCAGTTTTTTAACTGTTTCTATTACTCCTTTTGCGAAAAATATTGCGCGCTCATCATTATCTGAATAAAAATTACCTTCTTCGTCCGCATAAGTTGCCTTACGTTTAAAATAGTCTTCATTGTCGATAAAGTAAACTTGCATTCTTTCCTTAGGAATAGATGCTACTTTAATAATTAATGGCATATCCAAATCATTAATTACAAGATTCATTCCCGAAAGACGAATAACCTCATGTAATTGATGTCTACGCTCATTAATATTTCCATAACGTGGCATAAATATACGTATCTGTCCACTGTTATTATTAACCATTCTAGGGGCTTCAAACGACATTGAAGAAATCTCGGTCTCAGGAAGGTAAGGTATTACCTCAGAGGACACATACAAGACTCTCTTATCTTTCATCTATATTAAGTTTTAGGCGATTGTATTAAAAACACGCAAAATTACGAAAATTTATGTAGATTGACCTTAATATATTAATATTGCAGGCTTTTAATTCAATTTTATGGATGTCCATTCAAATAGCCAATCACTTTCAGTAGCTCTTTTACCATTTAGAAAACAAAAAAGAATTGGCTTAGTACCAACGATGGGTGCGCTACACCAAGGTCATTTGGCTCTTGTTCAACAGGCCTTAAACGAAAATGATGTTGTTATTGTGAGCATTTTTGTAAATCCAACTCAGTTTGACAATAGTGAAGATTTAAAAAAGTATCCTCGAACACTGAATGCTGATGTGGACCTTTTATCAAAATTGAAAGGGCACGTCATCATTTTTACACCAAAGGCTTCAGATTTATACAATGGGCCTGTAGTTTCTAAAAAATATAACTTCGGAAACCTTGAAAATGAAATGGAAGGAAAGCACCGGAAAGGACATTTTGATGGGGTTGGAACAGTAGTTAATTTGCTTTTCAATGCTGTAGTGCCTGACAGCGCTTATTTTGGAGAAAAAGACTTTCAGCAGTTACAGATTATAAAAAAACTGGTTGAAATCGAAAAACATTCCATAACTATTGTGGGTTGCCCAATTGTTAGGGAAAAAAGTGGTCTTGCAATGAGCTCTCGTAATAAAAGATTGAGCCCCTCACAATTTGAAGCAGCGGCTTTAATTTATAAAACACTTTCCGAAGTAAAACAGAAATTTAGCGATATGTCTATTTCAGAATTAAACAAATTAGTGGAAAATAGATTCTCAAAAAACAGCTTTTTAAAACCGGAATATTTCGAAATTGCGAACACCAAAACACTTAAAACTGTCCATAGAAAACATCAGAAGAACAGCTATAGAGCGTTCATTGCTGTTTTTGCAGGCGATGTTCGACTTATCGATAATATGGCTCTCAATTAATTTTCATTAGGAAAATCACAATCTCGAAATCGAAATTATAAAATCATGTGTATCTTTGCACCATGTTAATACACGTAGTAAAATCTAAGATTCACCGAGTAAAAGTTACAGGTGCAGACCTCAACTATATAGGCAGTATTACCATTGATGAGGATCTATTGGATGCCGCTAATATTATTGAAGGTGAAAAAGTCCAAATCGTTAACAACAATAATGGAGAACGCCTGGAAACCTATGCTATTCCTGGCCCAAGAGGTAGCGGGGAAATTACACTAAATGGTGCCGCAGCCCGTAAAGTAGCTCCTGGAGATATCCTTATCCTAATCACTTACGCTCTTGTGGAAAAGGAAGAAGCGATTCGTTTTAAACCTTCGCTTGTTTTTCCAAACGACGACAACTTACTTACATAATTTGAATAAATCCCTTGGCAAATTCTTAACGATTGCAATTCCTCTAGGACTAGGAATCTTTTTAATTTGGTACATTTATACGTCTTTCACTCCAGAACAATTGGTCGAAACAAAAACCTATTTTTCTGAAGCCAATTACGGATTCGTACTATTATCTGTAGTATTCAGTGTTTTAAGTCATATATCGCGTTCGTACCGATGGAATTTTATACTCGAGCCATTGGGATATCGTCCAAAACTGGCAAATAATTTCATGGCAGTATCTGTAGCCTATCTCATGAATATTTTTATTCCGAAGAGTGGCGAAATTTCTCGTGGAATTATACTCAACAAATATGAAGACATTCCTTTCGAAAAAGGTTTCGGAACGATTATTTCTGAACGTTTAGTTGATCTGTTATTTTTAATGATTTTTACCGTTCTTGCCTTGATCTTGAAGTTTGATGTATTAGCTGAATATATAGTCGAAAGCATTCCTCCATCTATTCTATATATTGCTATTATTGGGCTCACGGCTGTTGGGGTTTTGGCTGTTCTTTTTCTAAAGTTTTCAAAATCTAAAACAAATCTGAAATTAAAGACTTTCGTCATCGGATTGAAAGACGGGGTACTAAGTATATTAAAAATGAAGAAAAAAGCGGCCTTTTTACTTCATACCATTCTCATTTGGGGGTTATATCTTTTGTCGTTTTACATGGCACTTTTCGCATTACCGGAAACTTCTCACATTGCCTTAGGCACTATTATAATTGCCTTCGTTGTTGGTAGTTTCACATTTGCCTTCACCAATAGTGGGTTTGGAACCTACCCTGCCGCACTGGCTGGAATACTTGCTGTATTTGGAGTTGCCAAAACTGTTGGGGTCGCATTTGGATGGATAGTTTGGATATCAAATATTAGTGCAATTCTATTTTTCGGAGTACTCTCTTTAATTTTACTCCCAATTTACAATCGTCAAAAAAAATAAGTTTGCATTAATTTTTGTTCCGAAAAATAAGGCGTTCCAAATTTTATTATCTTTCGCTTTGCAAAAATTCATTCTCATGAAAAAAATACTACTGCTTACGTTTTGTCTTATTGGAAGCCTTTCAATGGCAGCTCAGACTATCTATGAAGAATTTAACTCGAGAAAGTTAGGGGAAACTAGAAAACTTAAGATTCAACTTCCGAGGAATTATCAAACAAATGTGGAAAAAGTGTATCCTATTGTATTGGTGCTGGACGCGGGCTATCTTTTTGAACCTGTGGCAGGAAATGTTGATTATTTTGGTTACTGGGAAGATATGCCAGAATCTATTGTTGTTGGAGTCATGCAAGAAGAGTCTAGATATGACGATTGTGCTTATGATGAAACTAATTTTTTTCCTGCCGAACAAGGCGCCGACTTTTTTGAATTTATAGGCTTGGAGCTCATCCCTTATATTGACGAAAACTTTAGAACTGCTAAATTTATTATAGCCGTTGGACACGATTTTACTGCCAACTTCATAAACTATTATTTATTTAAAGACCCCCCTCTTTTTAATGGGTATATCAGTTTAAGCCCAGATATGGCACCTACGATTGATTTAAGTCTTCCTCAAAGAATCCCGTCAATAAAGTCAAGAATCTTCTATTATTTAGCAACAGGAACAGATGACATTGTTGGACTCATGGAGAGCACACAGGAGTTGAACAATGCTTTACAACCACTGAAGAGTGATAGCTTTAGCTACTTTTATGACAATTTTGAAGGAGCCACTCATTATTCTCTCGTTGGACGCGGAATTCCAAATGCTTTGGAAAAAATATTCGCGGTTTATAGACCAATAAGTAAAAAAGAATATACAGATGTCTTATTAAAAATGGATACTCCAATCCATGAATATCTTATAGACAAGTACAAAACCATTGAAGATTTATTTGGACTTACCAATCCCATTCGGATTAACGATTTTATCGCTACTGGTAGAGCAGCCGAAAAACAAAAACAATGGGAGTCTCTAAGAGAAATCTCAAGTTTGGCAAAAAGGCAATATCCAGACACTGTTCTAGGCGATTATTTTTTAGCTCGATATTATGAAGAAACTGGTGAGCCCAAAAAAGCCATGCGAACGTTTCAGGGTGCTTTTGACAAAGAAGAAGTCGATTTTATCACCATAGATTTGATGCTAGAAAAAGCAGATAAAATTAAAACTGATTTTGGGTATTAGTAGTTCATTTAATTTAGCATAATCCATAGTTCTATTTAAAAAGGAAAACCCCCTTCTCGACGGATAGACGATTAGAGGGTTCACTAATTTGGTTAGTTAGAAAAAAATATTCTTAGTTTATAAAGATAATTTCTTTACACATATGAGTAAATACGTATAAATACGTAATTATTACGTACTAACACGTAGAAGCAATTCATGATAAAAATTTAGAATTTAGCATTATAAAAACAATGTCAGGAAGTTTTTAAAGGCTTAAAATAATATTCTTATTTACTATAGCCCAGGTAGTCAGAGAGTTATGTGGGCTATCTATCCGTAACTTCGAAATTAAATTACTTCGATGCTTTTCAATAGTTCGAATAGAGACAAAAAGCTTCTCTGCAATTTCAATAGTAGATTCTCGCTTAGCAATAAGTTTTAATATTGTTATTTCCGAAGGCGTTAATAATTTTAAATTCTTGATGTCTTCCGAAGCATTTTCAATAGATACAGATTCAAAAGAACCACTAAAATACTGTTCTCCTCTACTTACAGCGTCCATACATTTTTCTACTTCTGAAAACCGATCTTCCTTAAGTAAATATCCATGAATTTGTAAAGCTTTGGCTTGTACCACGTATTCTGTTTCTTTGTAAAACGATAGCATGATGAATTTAGTTTTAGACCCTTTTTGAGTCGCTGTTTTTACCACTTCAAAGCCTGTCAACATTGGCATATCTATATCTAACAATGCAATATCCGGTTTGAGCATCAATATCATTTCAAGTGCCTCCATACCATTTACTGCACTGCCAATAACATTATATTCGGACTCCATTAACTCATCGTATAATCCCTTTAGAAGCATTGGATGATCGTCTGCTATTACAATGGACATGTCATTTTTATACATTAAAAACTGGAATTAGTAATTCAATTGCAGTACCTTGATTATACTTGCTCTTAATTTCGAGCGTAGACTTTATAATTTTAGCCCGCTCCAATAGCGTTTTCATTCCTAAGCTACTGCTATGTTTTAGTTTTTCTGAAAACTCAAATCCTTTTCCATTATCCATGATTATCATTCGAATTTCATCATTGTTCCTTTTTATAGATACAGAGGCAGTTTTAGCCTCGGCATGTTTCACCATATTATTAAGGACTTCTTGAAAAATTCGATACACATGTAAAGAAGAATCTTTCGATAAAAGATCGTCAATATTATCAACGTCATTTGTGAATAAAATTGGCGTACTAGCATCAATTTCGTTTATCATAGCCACTAAAGCAGCCGTAATCCCTAGTCGTTCCAACGCCGCTGGATGTAGACCTCTCGAAATACTTCGAAGCTCTTGCAATGTGTCTACCGCGAGCGTTTCCATCTTTTCATTTCCAATCGATTTAGTTTGTCTTGTAAGCAACATTAATTTTTGACCTACGCTATCATGCAATTCTCGTGCAACTCGAATGCGTTCCTCTTCTTGGGCACTTATTAAATTTCTCGAAAAGTTCTCTGTCAATTTCTGTCTTCTTTTGGCTTCATTTCTTGAGCGTGACAATACGACAAGCGAAAAAACAGACAATAAGCCCAACCCGCCAAATAATAACCATTGATTCTTCACCTTGTTACGTGCATCCAATAGTGCAATATCACTTTCTTGTGCTTTTATTTTAAGGTCCCTTTTTTCTGTTTCATATAGGGTTTGATAATAGGATAACGCCTTAACTTTCTGAACACTAAAAATAGAGTCTTTAATTTTTGTGTAATTTTTGTAATGAATCAAAGCCTTTTCTTTATTTCCTGCAGCCTCATAAGCCTTTGCTAAAAACTCTTCACTCTCTCTAATTTCTTCAAAATGTGTTCCGCCTTTTTCGATCGCCAAATGCTCTTCACCATATAAAAGCGCCTTTTCATAATCCTTCTTTGCAAAAGCCAAATGCATTAAAGCATCGGTATAAGGTTCTCTATTTCTCCCATCAGCATTCTCTTCTATATTATTTTCAATTTTAATGAGGTACTCTTCTGCAATTGCAATACTATCCGTTTCAGAATAAGCAATTACTGCAGCGGCCAACATATTCCCTAAATAATAACTCGGATTGCTAGATTTTTCAACCGCGTCCAATGATAATTTGAGGTTTTTAATTCTTAACTCGTTATTCCCCTGTGCTCTAGCATCCGTAGCGGCATTATAGTAGAAAGATGTTAAATGATCATAACTCTTTATTTTTTTTGCAAGCAAAATTGCTTCATTTCTTTCAGCTGCTGCTTCTTCATAGAATGCATTCTGGCTATATAATACAGAAAGAGAATTTCGTGCGCTAATATTATTAAATGTGTCTTTTGTTTTCTGAAATATTTTCGCGGCCTCCTGTAAAGCCTGTGATGATTCGGAAAAATCTCCTAAAAAACTAAGCGATGCTGCCTTATAAAGTTTTGCCAAGCCAACAAATTTTGTTTCGTTTGCCTTTACAGCATTTGCTTCAGCTATTTCTAAATTTTTAACCGCTGCCAAATGATCTTCCATAAAGTAATAGCTGTCACCACCCTCAATATAAAACTTTGCCAGCGTTCTATAATCGGTTGCCCTTTTTGAAGCTTCTAAGAAGTCGAGAAATATTCTATTTCCCTCTTTTGGATTTCCCTTAGCGTTATTATAAAAATTAATCAGATTTACAGTATGCCAGGTTGCCTTATTTATAGAATCCAATGACAAAGCGAAGGAAATAGTTTCTTTTAAAATAGAATCGTCTTCAAGCCCAATTTCAAAATAAGAAAAATTGGCTAGGCTATCGAGCCAGACCAGCTTCTCACCTTTTTCAGAATGTTCAACCTTAGCTCTTAATTCCTCAATTATTTTTTCAGAAGAAGCTTTTTGCGCCAAAATTGAAACGTAAGAGAACCATATAGTTAAAAAAACAATTCGTTTCATTGGGGACAATTGATTTGCTAGGTAAATATATTTAAAAAATAACGGTTAATAATGGTTTGGTGACAATTAACCCAGTACTAACAAGTCAATCGCAAGATTACTAAGGATTTAGCAATTTCACTTTTACGAGTGAGCTAATTTTATCTAATTTTGAAATAGAAAAACACGAGCAAAGATGTTTTCAATAGTTCTATAAATATAGCTACTTTAGCAGGACTATATGGCTAAGAATAAAACCACCTTTTTCTGTCAGAACTGCGGCGCACAATTTGCTAAATGGCAAGGACAATGTACTTCCTGTAAGGAATGGAATACTATTGCGGAAGAGATAATTCAAAAGGCTGAAAAAGCGAGTTGGAAGTCTAACAATAACGTTTCAAAACGTGCTCCAAAACCTCAAAAAGTTGTAGAAATTTCTTCCGCTTCCGAAGCGCGTCTGGACACAAAAAACAACGAGTTAAATAGAGTATTAGGTGGTGGATTAGTACCTGGGTCTCTTACACTTTTGGGTGGGGAGCCAGGAATTGGGAAAAGCACCTTGATGTTGCAAATTGCCTTACAATTGCCTTATAAAACGTTGTATGTTTCTGGTGAAGAAAGTGCGCAACAAATTAAAATGCGCGCAGACCGTATTTATCCCAATTCTGAAACTTGCTTTGTACTAACTGAGACGAAAACGCAGAATATTTTTAGGAATATTGAAGAATTACAACCAGATATTGTGGTGATAGATTCAATACAAACGCTGCATACCGATCATATTGAAAGCAGTGCTGGAAGCATTTCACAAATACGAGAAACCACAACAGAACTTATAAAATTTGCAAAAGAAACGGCTACGCCCGTAATTTTGATTGGACATATTACCAAAGACGGAAATATAGCTGGCCCGAAAATTTTAGAGCATATGGTCGATACGGTGCTACAATTTGAAGGCGACCGCAATCATATTTATCGAATTCTTAGAGCGAATAAAAATCGCTTCGGAAGCACAAACGAGCTTGGTATATATGAAATGCAAGGAAATGGATTGCGAGAAGTCTCTAACCCTTCAGAAATACTTATTTCAAAAAACGAGGAAGAACTTAGCGGAACGGCTATTTCAGCGACCTTGGAAGGTATGCGGCCACTTATGATAGAAATTCAGGCGCTGGTAAGCTCTGCGGTTTATGGAACACCTCAGCGAAGCGCAACTGGTTACAATGCGAAACGACTCAATATGATCCTAGCCGTACTTGAAAAGCGTGCTGGTTTTAAGTTAGGTGCAAAAGATGTCTTTCTTAATATTACTGGGGGAATTACGGTGGATGACCCTGCAATTGATCTTGCTGTTGTTGCAGCTGTTTTGTCATCCAATATCGATATTGCAATAGATAAAAGAATGTGCTTTGCCGCCGAAGTTGGTTTGGCTGGAGAAGTTCGTCCCGTCTCTCGAGTTGAACAACGAATTTTGGAAGCGGAAAAATTAGGTTTTACCTCAATCGTAATCTCAAAGTATTGTAAACTTCCTAAACAGAATTACAACATAAATATTCTAAAAGTGGCAAAAGTTCACGATGTTGTACATCATTTGTTTGGTTAAGGCGCTGGATTTGGCATTTCTGTATGAACAGAATTTATCTCTTTCAAAATTTCTTGCGAAAGAATTACATCTATACTGCCTATATTTTCTGAAAGCTGTTTAATAGAGGTCGCACCTATAATATTTGAAGTGACAAAAGGTTGCTGATTTACAAACGCCAAGGCCATTTGGGCTAAACTTAATCCGTGCTTGTTGGCAATAGCAGCATATTTTTTTGTTGCTTTTGCTGAAGAGTCACTGCTGTATCGTGAATAATTAGGAAACAAACTTACACGTGCTCCTACTGGTTTTTCATTGTTCAAATATTTCCCAGTAAGTACTCCGAACGCCAAAGGAGAATACCCCAAGTATCCTATATTTTCCATCTGAAGAATTTCAGTAAGGCCAACTTCATCCCTTCGTTGCAACAAATTATAAGCATTTTGCACCGATACCATTTTTAGCTTCCCTTTTCGGTGTTCTTCCATATAGCGCATTAAGCCAAACGGAGTCTCATTACTTAATCCAATATGCCTGACCTTCCCTTCCTTGACATACAATTCCAATCGGTCTAAAATCTGCGAAAAGTTATCTTCCCATTGCGCATTTGCTTTATAATTGTAGTCACGAACTCCAAAGACATTGACGGTTCGTTCTGGCCAATGCAACTGATACAAATCCAAATAATCCGTCTGTAAACGCCTTAGACTTTTGTGTAAGGCATCATCCAAAGATGCCTTACTAAAATCAAGATTATCACGCATGCAATTAAAAATTCCACGTCCAGAGCCGGTAATTTTAGAAGTTAAGATAATCTCTTTTCTTTTTCCCGTTTTGGCAAACCAACTGCCAATATACTGTTCGGTAAGCCCTTGTGTTTCTGGCGTAAAAGGCACCGCATACATCTCTGCAGTATCCACAAAATTTACTCCTTTAGAAATTGCATATTCTAACTGCTCATGGGCTTCTAGTTCTGTGTTCTGACGACCAAACGTCATCGTTCCTAAACAAATTTTACTTACTTCAATATCTGTGTTGGGTAGTTTTGTATACTTCATAAAGAACCTCGTTGGCAATTATTAGGGATGCGCAAATGTATAGTTAAAGTTCGTTAAGCAGTTTGTTAATTTCATCTAGTTTTGGAGTTAAAACTACTTCAATCCTCCTATTTTTTGCACGCCCTTCAGAAGTTGCATTCGACCCTATTGGAGCATACTCTCCGCGACCAGCAGCCGTTAAATTATCTTTCGGAATTCCAGCATTTTCAGTAAGAATAGAAACAATGGCCGTGGCGCGTTTTGTAGAAAGATCCCAATTATCTTTTAAAGGACCGCTTCCACCGTAAGGTACATTATCTGTATGTCCTTCAATGAGCACGGCAATTTCTGCGTTTTGCGCTAGTACGTTCCCTAAAGCAACTACAGCTTCTCTTCCTCGAGCATTTACTGCCCAGCTTCCGCTTTCGAACAACAACTTATTTTCCATAGAAACATATACTTTTCCATCGCGCTGTTCAATAGTTAAACCATTTCCTTCAAAATTAGTAAGCGCAGCAGAGATTGCATCTTTCAGCTTTCGCATTTTTGCATCCTTTGAATCAATAATTCCTTCCAATTCCTCTACACGTTCAGATCGTGATTTTAAGTCTTGTTGAAGTTTACTTAGTCGTGCCTCTTCGGCAGCCAGCGCTCTTTCTTTTTCTTCCAATTGCGCTAGTAAATTTCTGTTGAGTTCTAAGTTTTCCGTAAGTGCAGAAGAACTGTTAGCCTCCAAGGCATCATAAGAGTCTTTTAAACGTTTAAAATTATTCTCTGAAGCAGCCAAATCCATAGCCAATCTACTTTTCTCAGCGTTTAACTTTTCTATTTCCTTCCGAAGTTTTGCGACACTATATACTTCTGAATTTCCACCCTCACCATCAAGTTGAGACATGAGTAATTCATTTTCGCTCCTTAGCGAATCATATTTATCCTTTAAGTCTTCATATATTTTTGAAGACACGCAAGAAGTAGAAATTACAGCTAGGAATATTCCGAAGAAAGTATGCTTTATTATTTTGTTCATTTTATAGAATTGTGGGGTTTGTTATTTAACTAGGAATTAAAAAATTCCATGGTATACTCAAAGTATTCTGGCTTACAGATTCCATTTACGTAAAAGATATTTTCCTTTTCTGTATACCTCGCTTGATATGCCTCATTTATCTGTTTGTGAATTACATCTTCTGAAGAAACTTTTTTTCCAGTAACGTTCATTAATTCTTCGCCAAATTTAAATTGTCCAACACCGGTATCAATAAAAGCAGTAAACCAACTACGTTTACTTTTATTCCAACTTCTAGCAAAAACTCGATTATCAACTTTTACCACCCAAATTTCCAAGAAAGTTTCTCGCACTTGGCCTCCTTTAATTTGAGTGTAATTATGATTTTCTAGATGTTCAAAAAATTTCTTTGGAAAAGTCAAATCTTAAAATTTTAATTCCACCATATGTGGACAATGATCACTGTGCATTGCTTGCGATAATATAACGGCGCGTTTCAAGTTTTCTTGCAATGGTTGGGAGACCATATTATAATCGATACGCCATCCTTTATTATTGGCTCTAGAATTTGCACGATAACTCCACCAAGTATAATTATGAGGTTCTTTATTAAAGTAACGAAATGAATCTATAAATCCACTCTTTATAAAATTTCCAATCCATTCTCGTTCCACAGGAAGGAAGCCCGAAACATTCTTATTTCTCACAGGATCATGAATATCAATCGCCTCGTGACAAATATTATAATCGCCACAGATTACCAAATTTGGAATTTCTTTCTTCAGTTCATTTACATACTCTTGAAAATCGTCCATAAATTGTAATTTATGAGCAACGCGTGCATCGTTGCTTCCGCTTGGCAAATAGAGGCTCATTACCGAAACATTATCAAAATCCACGCGAATATTACGCCCTTCAAAATCCATATGTTCGATTCCAGTGCCGTATTCCACATGCGTTGGTTTTTGTTTAGAGAAGATAGCAACCCCACTATAGCCCTTCTTTTGAGCACTAAACCAATAATGATGATAGCCTGCAGCTTCAATTTCTGAAACCTCCACCTGCTCCATCATCGCTTTCGTTTCTTGGATACAAATTACATCTGGATTTGCCTGTTGTAACCAGTCAATAAACCCTTTTTTCATCGCTGCGCGAATACCATTTACGTTATATGAAATTATCTGCATGTAAGTTGATTTCAATTATTGCCACTAATTTAAATAACATTGTATTTTTACAAGGCGCTTGGAAGGAAAGATTTTAAAAAAGAATCAACAAAATAAACTAACCGCTCTTAAGTTGTATAGTAAAGGATTCCCGCTTTTCTGGGAAATAAATATGAAGTTATATCTGTTTCTTTCTATGATTTGTGTGGCTTCATTGGGCTATGCGCAGGATATTTCTTCCAATTACAGAAGCAAACAAGTTAAAGTTGTTGACACTTTAGTCTTAGATAGCACTAGTATTAATCCTTTGAAATTTCAAATTTTAGATAAAAGCGGGGAAATTATATCCGAAACAGCCTATCGCGTAAATTTTCAAAAAGGAATCATTTATTTTTCTGAAAGTATTCAGCAATCAAAAGATTCACTCACTATCAATTACCTTAGGTATCCTACCTTCTTAACCCGTGAATATTTTGCCTTAGACCCTAAAATCATTGTAGAAAACACTGGAAGTATTCAAAAACTACAATCACTTCAAGAACGAAATAGTCAGAGTGAATTTAAACCTTTTGACGGCCTTAATACTTCCGGAAGTATTTCTCGTGGGGTGACCATTGGAAACAATCAGAATGCTGTGGTAAACTCCGAATTGGATTTACAAATTACAGGGAGACTTAGTGATAAAGTTTCAATTCGAGCTTCCATTCAAGATGCTAATATTCCTACACAAGAAGGCGGCTACTCTCAGAGTTTAGACGAATTCGATCAAATTTTTATTGAACTGTACAGTGACAACTGGAATATTAGAGCTGGAGATGTGGATTTAACAAACGAGGATAGTTATTTTGGGAGGTTTACAAAAAAAGTGCAGGGTATTTCCCTTGGTGGAACTGTACATCATAAAAATGGCGCTAAAACCTCGGCATTTGCTGCGGGCGCTATCGTAAGAGGTATTTTTGCTCAAAGTAAATTTGTTGGACTCGAGGGAAATCAAGGTCCTTATAAGTTGGTTGGCCCCAATGGGGAGCTCTTTATATTAATTGTATCGGGAAGTGAGCGAGTTTATGTAAATGGGCTATTACTGAATCGCGGTGAGAACGAAGATTACGTGATTGATTACAACGCTGGAGAGCTCAAATTTAATTCAACCTATCCTATTACGGAGAACATGCGTATTTCAGTTGAGTATCAATTTACAGATCGTAATTACACCCGTTTTATAGGATATGGCGGTGGAAACTTTTCAAATGAAAACCTGGATATTGGGGTTTATGTTTATTCTGAAAACGATGCAAAAAACCAGCCACTACAACAAGATCTATCTGAAGCCCAAGTGGCCATTCTTCAAGCAGCCGGAGATGATATGACACAGATGACGGCTCCCTCTGCGGTTTCCGATACTTTTTCAGAAAACAAAATCTTGTACCGAAAGGAAACAATAGGTGGAGAGGAAATCTTTGTGTATTCTACAAATCCAGACGATGAGCTTTTCAATGTGCGTTTTACTTTGGTAGGAACAAATATGGGAAACTATATATTGAACAATACAAATGCCATTAACCGAATATTTGAATATGTAAGCCCCATTAATGGGGTGCCTCAAGGAAATTACGCCCCTATTATACAATTGAATGCTCCCACCAAAATACAAATAGGTGGTTTAAATGGAGCGTTTCATCCCAGTGAGAAAACCAATGTCAACTTTGAAGTAGCGGGAAGCAAGAACGACCTCAACCTTTTCTCGAACATTGATGATGAGAATAATGATGGCTTTGCAGGAAGGCTTAATGTTAAGCAACGAATAGTTACAACTTCAGACTCTTTACAGATAGATGGGTTTGGCTCTATTGATTTTGTAAACAAAGATTTTAGGAATATTGAACGTTTATACAATGTTGAATTTGCCAGAGATTGGAACCTTATTAATCCTGAAGGAGATCAGCGTTTTATAACTTCGGGAGTTGAAATTTCACATCCTTCGGTTGGTGGAGGACGTTATTCGTTTCAGAATTTAAATTATTCAGAAAATTTCACGGGTTCGCGGCATGAGGTAGCTTCAGAAATAAAACTGAATAGACTTCAGAATACCACGCTTTCGAGCTATTTGGATAGTAAAGGCGATTTTTTAGATTCAAAATTTTTCAGACTTCACAATAGAACAACGTATTCTTTCGAAAAGGCTTGGGTTGGAGCAAAGGTCACATTGGAAAACAACAAAGTGCGTATCGTATCCAGCGATAGTTTAACTCCTTTAAGTCAAGGATTTAATGCTTATGAAGCCTTTGCTGGGATTGGAGATAGTACGGAGGTTTTTATTGAAGGTGGATACCGGTATCGAACTAACGACAGCCTTCAGAATTCAGTTTTAAAAAAGGTGAGTACTGCACATACATTTTATACGAAAGCAAGACCCATAAACAGTAAAAATTCTCAGCTTACCATTTTTGCGAATTATCGCATCTTAAAAGACGAATCGTTTGATCCATTAGTGGATGCTAAAAAAAATGATGAACAATCTTTGAACTCTCGTATTTTGTACAATCAGTCACTTTTCGATAATCATATTCGTTTAAATACTGCTATTGAAACTAATAACGGAGTGGTAGCGCAACAGGAATTTACCTATGTGCAAGTAGATGCTGGGCAAGGAGTTTATACATGGAATGATTATAATGAAAATAGTGTCCAAGAGCTAGATGAATTTGAAGTTGCACAATTTCAAGATGAGGCAGATTATGTTCGAATTTTATTGCCAAATCAAGTCTTTCTGAAAATACGAGAGAATAAGTTTAGTCAAATTATTACACTAAATCCGCAATCGTGGTCCTCAAAAGAAGGATTTTTGAAAGTTCTTTCCCATTTCTACAATCAGACATCCTATATAATTGACAGAAAGGTGAAACGAAAGAATGACAACTTTAACATCAATCCATTTAAAGACGCGAAAGATGATCAATTAGGATTAACGCTCAATTTCAGAAATGCTCTGTTTTACAATCGCGGAAAGCAACATTATACGACGAGCTATACCTATTTATCTACTTCAAGCAGCAACTTACTTTCATTAGGATTGCAAGAAAATAAAATACGAAGTCATCAACTTAACTTTAATCATAAACTTGGTCCCAGCTGGTTGGTAAATCTTAAAAGTGCTTTGGGAGCAACAACAAGTACTTCTCAAAATTTTGAAAGTAGAAACTACAATTTAGACACCTATGAGGCAAGTCCGAAGTTATCATACTTATTGAATACCAAAACTCGGTTTGATGTTTTTTATCAGTTTTTGAACAAAGAAAATACGCTGGGAAATATGGAAGCTTTAAAGCAGCAAAACCTTGGTTTTTCTTTTTCTTATGCGAATGCTGAAAAGATATCAATCAATGGAGAATTCAATTATATCGACAATAATTTTATGGGCAGCGCTTTTTCTCCTGTTGCTTATCAAATATTAGAAGGGCTGCAACCTGGAGTAAATTACACTTGGCGATTGTTATTTCAGAAGCGTATTACAGAATATTTAGATGCTAATTTTTCGTACTTAGGTAGAGATAGTAAGAGTGCTAAGGCAATCCATACAGGTAGTATTCAGTTAAGAGCTTATTTTTAAAATAATAATCCAAGACTATTTTTATATTAATACATCGAACGCACCATCTTAGAGTTATCTCCATAAAAAACTGCGCAAACAAATAAACCCTCAAATTAAATATGGGTTTCAGGCACAATATTTGTAATTTAACATTCTAAATCCCTTAAACTATAAACTCATGTCACTATTTAAAAACCTCATATTAGTTCTAGTAATAGGTCTTATTTCTAGTTGTGCAACGAAAAAAAACACTGAAGAAGTGACAACAGAAAAATCCAAAGTAGAGAACACCGTGAATTCAAAAAAAATAATGTTAGAGCAAGGGTTTAGTGAAGGAGTTATTATTGCATCGAAAGAAGAGGGCGACTGTCCTTTTGTTATTAAAATTAACGACGAAAACTACCCATATTTTTTGGACCCTATCAATTTAACGGAAAATTTTAAAACAGGTGGCGAAAAAATCTGGTTTAAATTTACTTCCTCAAGAATGGCTAATAGATGTGAAAAAGCCAATCCTGTTTCAATAATTGACATAAAAAAAAGGGTAGAATAAAATCCCACCCTTTTTTAAGTTTAACTCCATTGAATTATTTCACAATAATCTTTGTAGATTTTGTGATATCATCGTTACCTAAATTTACTATGTAAACTCCTGAAGCAACATAAGACATGTCTAAACGATAGAAATATTTATTCCCCTCATTTAGCAATGTATTAATTGCCAATAATTTACCAGAAATATCATAAACCTCAAGTCTCAAATTTTTAGAATAATCTGAATATAAAGTAATATCAAAGTTTTTATTGTCTTTAGAAATAACTATTAATTCTGCACCGGCAATGCTCAAATCGTTTACACCTAGAGGTGTACCACTTACCACATTTTCGTTATAAACATCGTTAGCGGTAAATTCATCTCCAGGTAAATCTGTACGTGTTGAAATTCTATGTACTCCTATACCCGTTAGATTAGCTGGCACTGTAAAAGTATACGTGTCACTCGCTCCGGCCGCAATTGAACCAGTGTAAGTTTCACTGATTACAGTTCCACCGTCCACACTATATGAAACAGGTACACTCGTTACAGTAGTTGATCCATAATTTTGAATGGTAACGACTATCTCTTCTGAAGCGGTAAGAATTGTAGCAGAATTTGGCAATAAATCATTAATGGCAACATCTAAAGCTGGTAACGTATTTTCTACATCAAAGACACCAACGACATTTCTACTATTTGGACCATAATATTGTGCGATATGCCAAAAGGTTCTATCATCTTCCGGATCTATGCTTAATTGAACATAATCTTGAAATCTAGTTTGTGGGCTATTTGCAGTACTTTGAATAATTAACTGTTCTGAAAGGGTCATATCTCCAACAGGGTCAGATGACAATCTACCAGTATAACGCTGTGATATCATTTCTGTAGTACTCACAGAAGAATAGGCTAAACCGATATTTCCCTGAATATCCATTGCCATACTTCCTGCAAATGCATGTCTTCCAGCAGGAGGAGTATATGTTCCTTCTTGGAATATTGACCAAGGGTCTCCTGCCGCATCTTGACGCAACTCATACCAACGTACTCCTGCCAATTCACCACCACCAGGGTCTGTATCTACCACAAAATTGAAAACAGCAGAGTTATAGCCGTCAAATTCTCTAAAATGAGCTTGATTCATTATTGTTGCTTGTAAGGCATCAAGGTCTGGACCGCCTGGTTGGTCTAAATTTGCAAAAGATCCATTATCAAAAACCCCTATAAAATCGGCTGTAGGTATTTCCTGAGGCGTTGAAATAGTAGAATTTCCTATATCTTCCCAGTCCATATTTATGGTCCAAATTTTTAAATGGTCATCAGTAACACCACCCCATGCATCATCCTGCTCATAAACAATAGAGAAATTTCCATATGGAGGTTCAGATCCGCCGGTCATACTAAACCCTTGAGAACTATAAAAACCACTCGTAACTATACCTGGGTAAGTAAATTGAGCAAACTGAGCTGGTTCACCTTTAGCCATCTCAAGACGTTCAACAGCAAAACATTCTTTTGGGCCACCTAGATTATTTCCAGTTACATAGTAACCATCACTCCAAATAGAGAACTTTGTATAATCTGGAAATGCACCAGTATTAAATTGATTGTTATAAAGGTACCACCCATCATTTACCGGATCTGGTCCCATACAAATAGCCATTGCAAATCCATTTGGGTTGTCATCAAACTCCGTGATAATAAATCGTCCTCTTGGTTCACCTGGCTCATTGTCAATATAAGGATCAAAAAGCAATACTCCATCACCAATATTATTGCCAGTAATCACAGATGACCAAGCCATTTCGGGTGTTAAAGGGTTTCCGCTTTTGTCAAAAATTCTAAAAGCAAAATTCCATCCTCCCATATAGTGGTTAGGACCAGTTGCTCCTGTACAGTCTGCAGGACCGGTTATTGTATTGGTGTCCGCATCGAAAACTAAGATTGGAGCTCTTCCTGGATATAAAGGAGCTGTAGTTTGTAATGCTAAATCAGGTCCTACAGAACCTTTTCCTGGCACAATGTTAGGTGTAACATGCATTTTAGGCGGGGCTTCTTTTCCATCATAACTTGGGTCTGCAAATTTAGCCGTTCCGTTCTTTATTTGGTCGGCAATGCTAGGGATAATAATAGGCGAGGATAAATACCCCGTTTTGGACGGCCCATTTGTTTTTCTTTGCGCAGTTACAACAAAGCAGCTCATTGCAAAAACGAGCAACATTAAATTAGTTTTTAGTTTCATAGTTGTAGTTTTTAGTTAATTTTTTTGACAATCAATAAATTCTAATCTTTTTATGACAAAATAGTTCGTCTGTATTTACCTAATTAGTAGCATAAAAACCTCAATTTGACATATAAAAAGAGTAGCTAGGAAACCACCTACTTTACTGATAATCAAAATTGAGTCACACAAGTTAGTGAATTTTATCAAAACCATTTAGAATAACTAACCGCCATTTGTTAGAAACATAGCTCATGGAATCGATCTTCAACCTATTTTGACACCAATTAAATAACAGTTATATCTATAAAAACCCTATGTCTTTTTATGAAAGCCAATTTTTATAGGAAATACTATGCTCTAATCTTTCAGAAATTTCAGAAATTGAAATTCGTTCCTGTTGCATGGTATCTCTATCTCTAATTGTTACTGTTTGATCTTCCAAGGTTTGATGATCAACCGTAAAGCAAAATGGCGTTCCAGCAGCATCCTGTCTGCGATACCTCTTACCAACCGCATCTTTCTCATCATATAATACATTAAAATTCCATTGTAGGGTTTCAATAATTTCCTTCGCCACCTCTGGCAGACCGTCTTTCTTTACTAAAGGAAAAACCGCTGCTTTAACTGGCGCCAATATAGAAGGTAATTTTAGGACGGTTCTAATTGATCCATCTTCTAAAATTTCATCCTGTAGTGACGTACTAAAGACAGCTAAAAACATTCTGTCCAATCCAATGGAAGTCTCCACCACATAAGGCACATAACTTTTATTCACTTCAGGATCGAAAAATTGTAATTTCTTTCCAGAATGTTCTTCATGTGCTTTCAAATCAAAATCGGTTCGCGAGTGAATTCCTTCTAATTCTTTAAAGCCAAAAGGAAAATTAAACTCTATATCGGTTGCCGCATTGGCATAATGCGCTAATTTCTCGTGGTCGTGAAATCGATAGTTTTCTTCACCTAACCCAAGAGATTTATGCCAATTAAGGCGTGTTTCCTTCCAGTAATCATACCATTTCATTTCTTCTCCTGGGCGGACAAAGAATTGCATTTCCATTTGTTCAAACTCACGCATTCTGAAAATAAACTGTCGAGCGACTATTTCATTTCTGAAAGCTTTTCCTGTTTGAGCAATTCCAAATGGAATTTTCATTCTTCCAGTCTTCTGTACATTCGCAAAATTTACGAAGATTCCTTGTGCAGTTTCAGGACGCAAATATAAATCAGTTGCAGTATCTGTTGAAGCTCCAAGCTTGGTCCCAAACATAAGATTGAACTGTTTAACATCTGTCCAATTTTTTGACCCACTTATAGGACAAACAATTCCTAAATCTTCGATTAGTGTTTTTACCCCTGCCAAATCTTCAGCTTCAAGCAATCGGGCCATATTATTTAATATTTCGGCCTTCTTCTCTCTATAACCTATAACCCTTGTATTTGTGGTTACAAACTCTTCTTCATTAAAGGCATCACCAAAGCGTTTTCTTGCCTTTGCAATTTCTTTTTGTGCCTTAACCTCTTGTTTTTCGGCAAAATCCTCTACCAAAACATCTGCACGATATCTCTTTTTAGAATCTTTATTGTCTATTAATGGGTCATTAAATGCATCCACATGACCGGAAGCTTTCCAAGTTGTTGGATGCATTAAAATTGCGGCGTCCAAGCCAACAATATTTTGATGCATATACACCATACTTCTCCACCAATATTCACGAATATTCTTTTTTAACTCTACCCCGTTTTGGGCGTAATCGTAAACAGCGCTAAGTCCGTCGTATATTTCACTCGACCCAAAGATGTATCCATACTCCTTTGCGTGCGATATTACTTTTTTAAAGTGATCTTCATTGTTTGCCATAGCGCAAAAATAAAAAAACCGCTACGATAACATCGCAGCAGTTCCATATATTTTTCTCCGATTAGAGAATATAATTCTATTTCAGTTCCATTGAGCTAGTAGCAACCATTCTTGCACCATCAAAAACATTTATAACATACCTTCCTTCAATTAAATCATCTTCCGCAGCATTAACTAAAATACAAACATCTAGCTCTTCATTTTCATAAAAAACTCTTGTTGAAGCACTATAATTTAAAACAGAATCATTAAACGTCATGGTTTCCTTATCTCCTAATAAATTATTCTTCGGATTAATAACCTGAACAAACAATAATTTATCTCCTTTTTCTGCTATAGAATTAGAGGCAAGTGTAAAACAAGTTCTAACTTTATCTGCACGACTTGCTCGCCTAGTATCTACAATTTTACCACTACTTCTAACAATAACCGCATCACCTCTTAAGTCGGTAGCATTGACGGTAGACCCTTTTTTGATAGTTTCGGCCATTGCTGTATTCGATAGATTTACTGAATCAACAACTTGATAGGTTTTCTCTAATACATCTGTAGTACTGTCTCTTTCCATAGCCAAGCGCTCATTTGCAAACATTAAACTATCTGCACGTCTAAACAACAATTTTCTTTCGTTCTTTAATCTTCCAATCTCTGCCTTATACCTTCCAATTAAAGCGACATTGGCCTCAGCTCCTTTAACAGAATCCAATAAAACCTCGATTCGCTCTCTTGCTGCCAATAAATCTTTATCTTTTAATTCATTATCTTGAATTACTTCGTCATAATTTGCAATTAAAGATTCTAATTCTTGTTCAATATCTGCCTTTTGTTCCTCTAATCCTGTGACTGTATTTTTACTGTCATTGTAAAGTGACACTGTGTAAACGGCCAAACCGATTAGTAAAACTGATAATACTCCAATTAATACCTTAAATTTAGTACTGTTATTTTCTGTATCCATAATGGGGTTAAATATTTAAGTTTGTGGGGGCTAATGTAGTAAGTGTGTTAAACTAAAACGTTTATAAAATGATAAAAAAAATTAAAAAGTGTTAAATCTTCTATTTCCAAAAACTTGTAGCTCGTGTAATGACGTGCTTTCAGATAAGGAAAAAGTCATCTGCATTGCGTGTAGACATAAGCTACCTCTGGTTTCTCACCATAAGACAGGAAGCACTGCTATGAAAGATATTTTCTACGGAAGATTTCCTTTAGAACAGGCTACTGCACTTTTACAATTTCAGAAAAAAGGGATCACTCAAGAGCTTATTCATAAATTAAAATACAGAGGGAAAAAGGAAATAAGTGCATTTTTTGGTAGCTGGCTGGGCACCGAATTGGCCGAAATAGAAGCTTATAAAAATATTGATTTGGTTATTCCAGTACCATTACACAAACAAAAATTAAAAAAGAGAGGGTATAATCAGGTGGCTGGCTTCGGTAAAGAAATCGCCAAGGCGCTTGCTGTTCCATATAGAGATGATGTACTTCTCAAAATATCGAAAACCAATTCACAAGTTTTTAAAAAACGATTTACGAGGTTCAATTCTGAAGAAATTTTCTCATTACAGAATTCTAATGTAATAAAGAATAAACACCTATTATTAGTTGATGATATTGTTACAACGGGTGCCACACTAGAAAACTGCGCCTTACAGTTATTGAAAAACACCCAAGCTAAAATAAGTCTTGCTACGATTGCAATCGCCTAGCCCAAATCACCTATTAAAAAGAAGAGCCCTAGAAAAAATCTTACTACTTTTGTGCCATGAAGCATCGCTTACTTTACATTCCTATTTTATTCTTGTTTAGTCTTTCATTTGTGGACTGTGCCAAAAAAGGCTCTCCATCAGGGGGGAAACGAGACAGCATTCCGCCTGTGATTGTTAAAAGTAATCCAGAAAACTATACAATCAACTTTAGTGAGAATGAAATTCGTGTTTACTTCAATGAGTATATAAAGTTAAAGGACATTCAAAAAGAACTCATTATATCACCACCCTTAAAATACGCACCTACAATAACACCCCTAAGTGCTTCTAAAGTGCTTAAAATTAAAATTACCGATACCCTTCAAGAAAATACAACCTACTCTTTTAACTTCGGAAAGAGCATCCAAGACAATAATGAGGGAAATCCTTTTGAATATTTCAAATATATTTTCTCTACTGGAACTTATATCGATAGCTTAAAACTTTCCGGAACCGTCGTCGATGCCGAATTGTTAAACCCGGAAAAACCAACTACTGTTATGCTACATGAGGTAAATGAAGCATTTAACGATTCCCTAGTGTTTTCAGAAAAACCAATGTATATAGCCGTTACAGATAGCGTTAGTAACTTTGAATTCACAAATCTCAAAGCCGGAAAATATCTGTTGCTCGCATTAAAGGAGAGTAATAATGATTATACTTATCAGCCTAAAAATGATAAGATAGCATACGAAAAATCAGTAATCACACTCCCTACAGATAGTACTTACTTGCTTTCACTTTTCAAAGAAGCTCCGAGTTATAAAATCGCACGGGCAAATCACCAGACCAAAAATCACATCACTTTTGGCTATGAAGGTGAAGGGAAAGAACTAAACATTGAACTATCATCTGAGAGACCAGAAGGTTTTGAATCTAAGATGTACGCAGATATTAAAACTGATACGTTACATTATTGGTTTAAGCCAGAAATAGTTGCCGATTCCTTGCTATTTATAGCTAAAAATCATTCTGAAATTGACACTTTAGATGTAAGAATTCGGGACCTTTATAAAGATACATTGCGCTTTTCTGCAATAAATTCTGGTGTACTTACCCCTAAGGACACCTTAACGTTAAGAGCCAATACTCCCTTAGTTTCTTTCGCTTCTGAAAAACTCTTTGTTATGGACAAAGATTCGGTTACAGTTGAAGCTCGTCTTGCCTTGGATTCGGTATATAATACGGCAAAAGTAATTTTCCCTAAAACTGAAGAGCAGTTTTATAGAATACAATTGCTTCCAGGTGCAATCACCGATTTTTATGAAACTTCCAATGACACTCTAAATTATTTGGTCAAGACGAAAGCTCTTGCAGATTATGGAACCTTGTCGCTTACTTTAAATAATGTTAAGCAGTTTCCAATTATTGTGCAATTGCTGGATATTAAATACAAAGTGTTTTCAGAAGAATATCTAACAGAAAACAAACCTATCCTATTTGATTATATTTTACCCGGAAACTGTTATGTCCGCATCATTTACGATGAGAATAAGAATAAAAAGTGGGATACTGGTAATTTTCTAAAACGCCTGGCTCCTGAAAAAATCATTTACTATCCTGCCAAAATTGAGGTACGAGCCAATTGGAGTTTAAACGAAACCTTTACATTAGACTAAAAGCGTCTCGATCATTCAAAAACTGAAGGTGCTTTCTATGCGTTTCTAATTGCTCTTTATCTAAAACGATTGTTTGAGTAAATTCCTTTTCAAAATCCTTAGTCGAAATTTGATTCCCTAAGACGTCATAGACTCCAGAATGTCCCACATATTCGTGCCCATTCCCATCTAATCCAACTCGATTTACCCCTATGCAATAACTCATATTCTCTATTGCTCGTGCTTTGAGCAAAGCATCCCAAGCTGTAATTCTCTTTTTTGGCCAATTTGCCACATAAAGTAATAGGTCATAGTTATGAGTATTTCTAGCCCAAACTGGAAATCGAAGATCGTAACAAATTAAAGGGAAAATCTGCCAATTTTTATATTCAATTAAAACACTTTTTTGTCCAGCGGTATACGTTTGGTCCTCTCCAGCCAGGGTAAAGGTGTGCCTTTTGTCATAGGTTTTATAGGTGCCATTTGGAAATACAAAATACAGCCTATTAAAATAATTGCCCTGTTCTTTACATATCAAACTTCCAGTAATTGCTGTGTTGTTTTTCGTTGCTTCGGAAATCATCCATTTCACACTTTCACCATCGTTTTCTTCTGAAAGTTTGGAAGCATGCATTGTAAATCCTGTAGTAAACATCTCTGGAAGTACTATTAGATCCGTTTTTTCTGAAATAGCCTTTATTTTTTCTGAAAAATTTGCTCTATTAGCAGCTGGGTTCTCCCAATGCAACTGTGACTGTATAAGAGTTACTTTTAAGTTTCCCATTAGCCTTTCATTTCAAGCATTCCTGCAACCGCTTTAATTCCTTGCATCTCTGCATGATTCCTTGCGGTATAACCGCTATCATCTTTTATAGATATGTCTGCGCCACAGGATAACAACAACTTAACTATGTCCATTCGTCCAAAGGTAGCTGCGAAAATTAGTGCAGTAGCGCCATTAAAGTTTTTGGCATTCACATTAGCTCCATTTTCAATAAGTAACTTTGCTAGCGAATCATATCCTTTATAACATACACCCATTAAAGCTGTATTTCCTGAAGCATCTTGAGCATCAACATGCTGTGGATATTGAAGAATAATCTCCGAAATTTCTGTTAGCCCATAATAGGTAGAAAGTAGTAAAGGAGTAGACCCCTTCAAATCTTTTTCATTCACAAAAAGCGGATTCTTTTCTAAGATTAATTTTACCTCGTTCTGATCTTTATTTCTAATTGCTTCAAATAACGTATGTATCATGAGTAATTCTTAAAAAAGTGGAACACTAAAGATAGTGCTCCACTTTTGTTTCAACAAAAAAAATAGGCGTGGCGATATCGCTCTGCCAAAAATGGATTCTAATTAAGCCAAATCAAATCGATCGAGGTTCATTACCTTAATCCAAGCAGCCACAAAGTCGTTGACAAACTTATCTTTAGAATCTTCAGACGCATATACTTCGGCAATAGCTCTAAGTTCTGAGTTTGACCCAAAAATAAGATCTACCCGCGTCCCTGTCCATTTGAGATCTCCTGTTTTCCTGTTTCTTCCTTCAAATATGTGATCATTATTTGAAGCCCCACTCCAAGTTGTTTCAAGATCTAGAAGATTAGCAAAGAAATCGTTGGTAAGTTTTTCTGAATTCATTGTGAAAACCCCATGTTTGGACTGATCAAAATTCGAATTAAGAACACGCATTCCCCCAACTAATACTGACATTTCTGGGGCTGTAAGTGTTAACAATTGTGATTTGTCCACTAGAAATTCCTCAGCAGACGCCATTTGATCCTTTTTCATAAAGTTTCTAAATCCATCTGCAACTGGTTCAAGAGGTGCAAAAGCCTCTATGTCAGTTTGTTCTTGTGTAGCATCTGTCCGACCTGGCGTAAATGGCACCTGTACTTCATATCCGGCATTCTTTGACGCCTTTTCAACTCCCAAACAACCCCCTAAAACAATTAAATCTGCCATAGATACTTTCTTCCCAGAAGATTGCTCAGCATTGAATTCTTCTTGTATGCCTTCCAAAGTATTTAAAACTTTCGATAGTTCGACTGGGTTATTTACTTCCCAATTTTTCTGTGGTAAAAGACGAATTCTTCCCCCGTTTGCACCTCCGCGCATATCAGAACCACGGAAAGTTGACGCCGAAGCCCAGGCCGTAGAAACTAATTGTGATATTGACAAGCCCGATTCTGAAAGGGCACTTTTCAACATTACAATATCCTGATCGTCTATCAGCTTATGTGTCACGGTTGGAATAGGATCTTGCCAGATTAACTCTTCTTTTGGAATTTCAGGTCCAAGATAGCGTGACAAAGGTCCCATATCACGATGTGTCATTTTAAACCAGGCCCGTGCAAAAACATCTGCAAACTCGGTTGGGTTTTCGTGAAAACGTTTTGAAATTGGTCGATATATAGGGTCCATTTTAAGCGCCATATCTGCCGTGGTCATCATTAACGCTTGTGTTTTGGACGAATCCCCTGCTGCCGGAGCTTTTTTTGCATTAGAAGCTGCACTAGGGGTCCATTGATTTGCTCCAGCTGGGCTCTTTGTCAGTTCCCAATCATAACCAAAAAGAACGTCAAAAAAGTCATGGTCCCATTGCGTTGGATTAGGCGTCCAAGCGCCCTCTATGCCGCTAGTAATTGTATGATCTCCTTTCCCGGTCCCATAAGTATTTTTCCATCCCAAACCTTGTTCTTCAATACCAGCTCCTGCTGGTTCTCTCCCAACGTATTTATCTGGATCTGCAGCACCATGGGCTTTCCCAAATGTATGCCCCCCGGCAATAAGTGCAACTGTCTCTTCATCGTTCATCGCCATACGAGCAAATGTTTCACGAATATCTATAGCCGATTTTAACGGATCTGGATTACCGTTTGGACCTTCTGGATTAACATATATTAAACCCATTTGTACTGCGCCTAGAGGATTCTCTAAAACACGATCCCCTGTATAACGCTTATCTCCTAACCATTCGGTTTCAGACCCCCAATAAATATCTTGTTCAGGCTCCCATATATCTTCGCGACCACCAGCAAAACCGAAAGTTTCAAATCCCATCGATTCTAAAGCACAGTTCCCAGCGAGAATCATAAGATCTGCCCACGAAATTTTCTTTCCATATTTCTTTTTAACAGGCCATAACAGCAAACGTGCTTTATCAAGATTTCCATTATCTGGCCAACTATTAAGTGGTGCAAAGCGCTGACTACCCGAGCCACCTCCACCACGACCATCACTTATACGATATGTTCCTGCACTATGCCAAGCCATACGAATAAACAAGGGGCCATAATGTCCATAATCGGCAGGCCACCAATCCTGTGAGGATGTCATTAAATTATATAAATCCTCCTTCACCGCCTTTAGATTAAGGCTGTTAAATTCCTTTGCATAGTCAAACGACGTATCCATTGGATCCGATTTAGAGGAATTCTGACGAAGAATATTTAGCTTCAATTGATTTGGCCACCAGTCCCGATTTGAAGTTCCTCCGCCTGCGTTTTGTTTTTGAGCTCCACCCATAAATGGGCATTTGCTTATATCACCCTCATGATGACTATTTTCATTTTCCATAATTAATTACCTTTTAGTCTATTATACGCATAAATTTAGCAATTTATAAGCTGACAAACTCAAGATATCAATTGTAAGTTACAATTTGATTATTGACAAAATTTATTGAACAGCCTGTTGACTATAGTAAATTTAAATACTATTTAAAATAGTTGCCGCCTTATATAAAGTTTCTTCAGTTTTTGCAAAGCAAATTCTAATCTGATGAAAATCTTCCTTGTTCGTATTGAAAACTGAAGTAGGTATGGTCGCCACTTTAAACTCTTTGGTTAGGCGTTCGGCGAAAATGATATCACTTTCCGAAGAAATTTCGGAAAAATCTAATAGTTGAAAATAGGTGCCTTTAGAGGGAATAAACTTAAATCGAGAATCCTTCAGAAGTGATAAAAAATAATTTCTCTTGTTTTCATAAAGGGCTGCAATTCCAAGATAATTCTGTTCATCCTTCAAGTAAAGTGCTAAGGCCTTTTGTATGGGATGATTCACACTAAAAACATTATACTGATGAACCTTCCGAAATTCCTCCATTAATATTTTAGGCGCCACGCAGTATCCAATTTTCCAACCAGTATTATGGAATGTCTTTCCGAAAGATGCGGTAATAAAAGTTCGTGATGCAAGTTCTGGAAAACCTGCTGCACTATAATGCTCATTCCCATCAAAAACAATATGTTCGTATACTTCATCGCTAATCACAAAAAGCTTGTGTTTTACAACTAATGCTTGAAGTCTAAGCATGTCATTTTCAGAAAAAATCATTCCGCTAGGATTGTGAGGAGAGTTGATAATTATCATTCTTGTTTTAGATGATATCTTCGTCTCAACCATTTCCCAGTTAGGAGCATAAAATGGTGAGGTTAGTTGAATGGGGACAACTTTCCCACCAAATAGTTCAATTGCTGGTTGATAACAGTCATATGCAGGAGTGAAAATCAGGACTTCGTCTCCTTGATTAATGGTGGCTGCAATTGCTGTAAAAATACCCTGAGTGGCACCAGCAGTGATAGTAATCTCTTCATCTGCTGAATATGTTTTACCATAAAGTAATTTGAATTTGTGGGCTATTTCCTTTCGCAAATCCAAATCCCCTGGCATTGGGGCATATTGATTATACCCTTCTTTCATGGCTCTTGAAACTGCTTCAACAAGCACGGGATCGCTTTCAAAATTGGGAAAACCCTGAGATAAATTGAGCGCATTGTGTGCTCCTGCCATAGTACTCATTACTGAAAAAATACTGGTCGTCACATTGGGAAGCTTACTGATTATATCCATATAGAACTTATTTATAAAATTATTTCAGGCTGTATTGTAAAAAACCCAATATTTTTCCTGTTCGAATTTAAGTAATTACAAGGAGAAGTGAAAAAAACCTTAATAGGCTAGAGTTTGAATCAAACTTAAAATGAAAACTCTTCATACTTATTGAATAAAATTAACATTTTGTAAGAAATTACTTCAAAAGATGTTTATTTTATCGATAAAACGCTATATATAACGTTTTAATGCATAATTGTCAAGAAATCTGTATATTGCACATCCAAATCATAAAAGTAAATGAAGTCACTTTATAGGTTCTTGATATTCGCACTAATTCCTTTTCTGGAATCTGGGCTGTTATTTGCCCAAGATGCAAATGACACAGATAACGATTTGAGAAAAGAACTATTCTCAAAACTTCTGGATTCCTCAAATACTTTTTATGTTGATGGCGAATATAGAAAGGCCCAAAAACTCAATGTTCCAATATTAGAACTTGCATTCGAAATTGACGACCCTTACTATATTCATAAAGGGTATCGCAACATGGGGTACGACTATCTTATACTCGGTGATACATTACTTGCAAAAGAAAGCTTTAAAAAGTCAGCAATTCAAGCAAGAATATCTAAAAATGATACTGCTACGGCTGTCAATTATATGGATTTGGCAAATGTTTATTCTCTACAAGAAGACAGTATCCCGAAAGCCTTAGATTATCATTATAAATCTATCAAATTATTTAAAAAAATAAAAGACTCGGTTGGATTGGCAAAAGCCTATTACAATACCATCCTCACAGCAATGGCAGCAGAGGACTACAAAAATGCGTATGTACTTATTATTAAAGCAAGAAAGTTTATCAAATTTGGTGATCGTTTATATGAGACAGGTTTAGATAATCTTGCTGCCGAATATCATACCATCCAAGGAAATTATGAGATTGCCGATAAATACTTCATTAAACTCATTAGAGAAAGTAAAAAAAGAGATTTATCCTTAGAATTAGAAACTGCCTATTATAATTATGGAGAAAGTCTTTATAAGCAAGGAAAATATAAAGAAGCATACGAAATAAGAGAAAAGTATGACGAAGAGTTTGCCGAAAACTTAGAAAAAAGAACTTCCTCCGAAAATGAGGCAGTCTCGGCGGAATTCCAAGTTTCGGAATACAGAAAGGACGTACAAGAAGCTGAAATTAAAAATCAGTTGCAAGCAGAAATCGTAAAGAATAAGAGTAAGCTTAATACCATTTTACTAATAGTTGCCGCTTGTATTCTAGTGTTGTTTTTTGGCTTGTTTTTCGCATATCGAAAAAGAAAAGAACTAGTAAGTGAATTAAAAATCAAAAACAAAGAATATCTTCTAGCTAAGGAGGAATCTGAAAAGTTATCAAAGGCCAAGAGTAAGTTCTTCTCTACTGTAAGTCATGAGTTGCGTACTCCGCTTTATGGAGTAATTGGTCTCAGCACTATTTTATTGGAGGATAAATCATTAGTAAAACATGAAAATGACCTTAAATCATTAAAGTTCTCAGCAGATTATTTACTAGCGTTAATTAATGATGTACTTCAAATAAACAAGATAGATTCGAAAAATCTAGAAGACAATGAGAATTCTTTTGAATTGAGAGAGTTGATTCGAAAAATAATCTCTTCGTTTGAATATATGCGAATTCAAAACAACAACCGTATTCACATTCATATCTCTGAAAACATTCCAAAATTTCTTAGCGGTAATTCAGTAAGATTATCACAGGTTTTAATGAATTTATTAGGAAATGCTTGTAAGTTTACTGAAGATGGAGATATTTATCTTATAGCAGAAAGCACGAATATTTCAGATTCTAACGCGGCCATAAAATTTTATGTAAAAGATACTGGAATTGGAATCCCTACAGAGAAGCAGGAACGAATTTTTGAGGAATTCTCTCAAGCTAATTCAATCAATTATCACTATCAAGGTACAGGATTGGGCCTCCCAATTGTAAAAAAATTATTGGCTTTTGCTGGTTCCGAAATTCACTTAGAAAGTGAGTCTGGCAAAGGTTCATTGTTCTCATTTACATTATCCTTTAAAGTGATCGATCAAATTAAAGAAGAAAAAGATTCTTCCCTATTAGATACAGCCCTTTTAGAAGGTAAAAAAGTATTAATTGTTGAAGACAACCGTATTAATCAAACGGTAACTAAAAAGATTCTCGAAAAAAACCTTATTAAATGTACTATCGCAGAAAATGGTAATCAAGCCGTAGCTATGGCTAAAGAAGACAAATATGATCTTATTTTGATGGACATTAATATGCCTGTAAAAGATGGAATGCAGGCTACCAAGGAGATTAGAGTATTTGATAAAAAGATCCCAATTGTGGCTTTAACAGCAGTAGAGGTGGATGAAATGCGACACAAAATATATGAGTGTGGAATGAATGATATCATTGTAAAACCATACGATATTACAAAATTCAGTCAAACAATACTTAAGAATATTACCCAGACTGAAGGTCCTTCAAAACCAATGGAAAATCCTCGTTTAAGAGCCGTATAAAATTGACTTAAAGACTGGCTTTTAAATATTCGCGATTCATTCTGGCAATGTTCTCCAATGAAATTCCTTTTGGACATTCAATTTCACAAGCTCCAGTATTAGTACAATTACCAAAACCCTCTTTATCCATTTGTTCAACCATGTTTAGAACCCGTTCACTAGCTTCAACTTGTCCTTGTGGCAGCAATGCATATTGAGAGACTTTTGCGCCAACAAACAACATAGCCGAGGAATTTTTGCAGGTCGCAACACAAGCGCCGCAACCAATACAAGTAGCAGCGTCCATTGCCTCATCGGCTGCATCTTTAGAAATTGGAATCGAATTTGCATCTTGCGTATTTCCAGAAGTATTTACTGAAATAAAACCTCCTGCATGTTGAATACGTTCGAAAGATGTTCTATCAACAACAAGATCTTTGATAACGGGAAAAGCCTTTGCTCTAAATGGTTCGATAGTAATAGTATCTCCATTCTTAAACATCCGCATATGAAGTTGACAGGTGGTAACTCCTCTGTCTGGCCCGTGTGCTTCTCCATTAATGAACATAGAACACATACCGCAAATACCTTCACGACAATCGTGATCAAATGCCACAGGCTCTTGGCCCGCATTAATTAATTGTTCGTTCAAAACATCCATCATTTCAAGAAAAGACATATGCTCTGATATCTCGGTCACTTTATAATTGACCATCTGACCCTTAGACGTTGCGTCTTTTTGTCTCCAAATTTTTAGTGTAAGATTCATAGTGTCTTCTATTTGTATGAACGTTGTTTTAACTCAATATCTTTAAACTCTAATTCTTCTTTGTGCAAAACAGCATCTCCCGGCTCACCCTTATATTCCCAAGCAGCGGTATAGGCATATTCATCATCTTTTCGTTTTGCCTCGCCCTTTTGTTCTCCATCTAACTCAACAGATTCTTCCCTAAAGTGTCCTCCACAAGATTCCTCTCGGTTCAATGCATCTTTAGCAAACAATTCTCCCAATTCTAAGAAATCTGCCACACGTCCGGCTTTTTCAAGTTCAGGGTTCATCTCATTCGCATCTCCTGGAACCATTACATTTTTCCAAAAATCCTCTCGAAGCGCTTTTATTTCGACCATTGCTTCAGTTAAATCTTTAGCATTACGAGACATCCCGCATTTCTCCCACATTATTTTTCCTAATTTTTTATGGTAATAATCTACAGAATGTTCTCCTTTATTATTTACAAAGAAATCAATCTTGTCTTTTACTGATTTTTCAGCATCTACAAACTCTTTGCTTTCGGTAGAAATTTTACCTGTACGAATATCATGAGAAAGGTAGTCGCCAATCGTATACGGTAGTACAAAATATCCATCCGCCAAACCTTGCATCAATGCAGACGCTCCTAATCTATTTGCTCCGTGATCGGAGAAATTTGCCTCCCCAATACAGTATAGTCCAGGAACTGTTGTCATCAAATTATAATCTACCCAAACACCTCCCATTGTATAATGGGTTGCAGGATAAATCATCATTGGCGTTTTATAAGGGTCTTGATCTACAATTTTTTCATACATCTGAAATAGATTCCCATATTTCTCCTTCACAATTGCAGCACCTAACTCAATAATTTTTTCTTTGGAAGCGTTTTCAACATTGTGCAATTTAACTTGCTCCGCTCCATAACGCTGGATCGCTGAAGCAAAATCCAAATACACCGCTTCACCCGTTGCATTAACACCATAACCCGCATCACACCTTTCTTTTGCAGCTCTAGAGGCAACATCACGAGGCACTAAGTTTCCGAAGGCTGGATAGCGACGCTCCAAGTAATAATCTCTATTCTCTTCTGAAATCTCGATCGGCTTTAATCTACCTTCTCGAATTGCCATTACATCATCCAGGTTTTTAGGTACCCAGATACGTCCATCATTCCGAAGTGATTCAGACATCAAGGTTAATTTAGACTGATATTCCCCAGAACGTGGAATACAGGTTGGATGAATTTGAGTATAACATGGGTTTGCAAAAAAGGCTCCCTTTTTATGAATTTTCCAAGCAGCTGTGGCGTTAGAGCCCATTGCGTTTGTTGACAGGAAGTATACATTTCCATATCCTCCGGAAGCGATTACCACGGCATGCGCAGAATGACGTTCTATCTCTCCAGTAATTAAGTTTCGGGCTATTATTCCTCGAGCCTTTCCGCCTACTTTAACCACATCCAGCATTTCGTGACGGTTAAACATCTCAATTTTTCCTCTTGCAATTTGACGATTCATTGCTGAATATGCCCCTAACAAAAGCTGTTGACCTGTTTGTCCCTTTGCATAAAAAGTTCTTGAAACTAGCACTCCTCCAAAAGAACGATTGTCTAATAATCCTCCATAATCTCTAGCAAAAGGAACTCCTTGTGCTACACATTGGTCAATAATATTTGCTGAAACCTCAGCCAATCGATATACGTTTGACTCTCGAGAACGGTAATCTCCTCCTTTTATGGTATCATAAAAAAGACGATAGGTAGAATCTCCATCACCCTGATAATTTTTTGCGGCATTAATTCCCCCTTGGGCAGCAATAGAATGCGCCCGCCTTGGAGAATCTTGATAACAGTATGCTTTTACATTATAGCCTAACTCGGCTAAAGTTGCAGCCGCACTTCCTCCTGCCAATCCAGTTCCTACAACGATAATATCAATATTCCGCTTATTTGCAGGGTTTACTAGATTAATTTCATTTTTATACTTCGTCCACTTATCTGCTAAGGGTCCTTTAGGTGATTTAGAATCTAATATCGACATAGCTAGAAATTTTAGGTGTGTAATAGTTGATTGAAATGATGATATAAGGCAATAAAAATAAAGCCTAAGGGTATAAAAATCGCGTAGAATTTAGCAAAGCCAGTCAATGCTTTGGAGTAGCGGTTGTTAAATCCGATACTCTGGAACGAAGAAGCAAATCCATGCCAAAGATGCATCGCCAATAAAACAAATGAGATTACATAGATGATAACGCGAACATGACTCTCAAACTTATGAACCGTCTCTGGTAAATACCTTGTTGGGTCTTCAGGATTCGTTTCAATATACTTATGTATCATTTCAGGAATCCAAAAATCGTAAAAGTGAAGCCCTAAAAAAGCTAGTATTACCAAACCTGAGATTATCATGTTTCGGGATGCCCAGCTAGAATTTGCAGCTCCCTTGAAAGATGCATATTTAACAGTTCGAGCATTGCGATTATTAATTTCAAGAACAAACCCCATAATAAAGTGAAAAACCACACCAAAAATCAAAACTGGCTGCAATACCCCTTGCACCAAACCATTGGTCCCCATAAAATGAGACCAGCTGTTAAAGGTATCTGGCGCAATGACCGAGGTAATATTTATTACAAAATGTTGTCCGAGAAAAAATACAAGAAATAAGCCCGAAAGTGCCATTGCAACTTTTCTGGCTATGGAGGAGGTTAGTATTCCCATTATAGATTTATTTCAAAATTTTGAATTACAAAAGTACGGTTCGAGCCACTCTTTGCCAAACAATATGATTTGTTTTGCAATCAATTTAGAACTATTATAAACACTATTTCACTTCAAACGAAGTGCTATTTGTCATTTCATTTAAGGAGACTTTTATGTCATACTTCCCTTTTGGTAAATAATGCTTTCCATTATTGGCTTTGGTTATAGAAATACCGGCTTTTTCAATATTCTTAATTCCTTTTTCTGAAAGACTAAGGTCATAGTCAAATACATTCACTCCCTTTGATCCATTAATAGCCGATCGATACATTTCCTTTCCGTCTACATTTTCAATTAAAAGTATCGCATTACCCTCTTGAGGTGCATAAAATTGTATCGCTTTTGAAGGCTCGTATGCATCACTCCATTGGCTCCAGCTATTTCCCCATCTTCGAGAGCTATCTACTGATTCAATCTCACCAATCACGATACCATTCATCTTGTTAACATCCAATTGTTGCAACAAAGAAATATCGACGATATAAATTGATCTTCCATGCGTCCCAACTACCAAATCTTTCGCGTTTTCTTGTACCACCAAATCGTGCACCGCTACGTTTGGAAGCCCTTTAGAAAATGCCTCCCAACTTTCACCTCGATTAAATGAAACATAAACACCATTGTCTGTCCCTAGATATAATAAATCTTCATTAGAAGGGTCTTCTTTTATTACATTTACTGAAGAGGCCGGCAAATTACCACTAATATTCTTCCAAGTAATACCATAGTTGTCACTAACATACACATAAGGCATGAAATCATCCCAGCGGTAGCCGTTTAATGTTACATAAGCACGTTCTTTTTTATGAGATGAAGCAATAACACGACTCACCCATAAATCCTTCGGAAAGTCAGCAGATACATTCATCCAGTTACCCCCGCCATTTTTTGTAACTTGAACTAATCCATCATCGCTTCCGCAGTAAATCAAACCAAACTGAAACTTGGATTCACTAATATTCGTGATTGTTCCATAGGCAACATTTCCAGGTTTACCTCCTGTTGTTAAGTCTCCAGAAATTGCATCCCAGTTCGCCCCATTATCCATACTTCGCATCAATTTATTTCCTCCTAAGTATAATATATCTTGATTGTGATGGCTTAGCAAAATAGGTGTTTGCCAATTAAAGCGATATGGGCTATCTCCCAATTCGTGTTTAGGCTGAATATAAGTAGCATCATTTGTTTTTCGATTTAAACGATAATAATTTCCAAATTGAAACCCAGTATAAACTATGTTGATATCACGATTATCAATTTGCACTTGCATACCATCTCCTCCCATAATAAATTCATAAGGATATTTTCCGTTTTGAAGCCACCCCTTGTCCTCTTCGTAATCACTTGGACCAACCCAAACCCCATTATCTTGCAACCCTCCGTATACATTATAAGGTTCTTCACTATCGACATTTATAGAGTAAAACTGTCCAACAGATGGGGCATTATTCTTTATCCAGTTTTCTCCATCATCGTACGAAATATTAACGCCACCATCATTACCATTAATAAGGTGGTTCGGGTCTTTTGGATTAATCCAAAGCGCATGATGATCTACGTGTACATTTTCAGAACTGATAGACGTAAAATTCTTTCCTCCATCCTTAGACTTTAAGATAGGAACTCCATAAATATAAATCGCATCTTTATTTTGAGGAGCTACATGGATTTTTCCGAAGTAATATCCGTACGAATAATAGATATCATCCAAGTAACCATCGTGTGTTTTGTTCCAGGTTTTACCTCCATCGATAGTTTTATAGACTTCTGCTCCAATGACCGGTGTATCTAGTAACAAAGAGTTTGCATCTTCTAGATACTTTGCCAAATCAATTGGTTTCACGGTTCCAACGCGTACCATTTGTTTAACATTTTCAGCTCTATATTTTTCTTGAAAACCATTGTTTTTTAAATAGGTATCAAGACTTTTGTTATCTAATCCTAAAAACTGAGAACTGGTCATCGTTTTAAAATCATCTTTCGAAAGTCCTTCGCCTTTCTCTTTTTTCGAATCTTCTTGTCTTCTTCTCTGATTGTCATGAATTGCATAGACAGTATTTTCATCGTAAATGGCTATTCCGATTCGACCAACACCATCACCCGTTGGAAACCCACTTCCTGGCATAGATACATTTGTCCAATTTGCACCGGCATCTACACTTTTGTAGATTCCGCTTCCAGCACCATTCCCTTTAAAATTCCACGCTTTTCTATCCTTGTCCCAAGAAGATGCATACATTAAATTATAATTATTTGGATCAACTTGCAATTCAATAATACCAGATTGATTATTTACAAATAAGGTTTTCTTCCATGTTTGTCCACCATCTGTGCTTTTAAATATTCCTCGTTTATCATTATTTGAATATAAATGACCAACAGCGCCAACTACAATTTCATCGGCGTTATTTGGATTGATAAGAATCGCACTAAAATGATGTGCATCTAATAGTCCCATATTTTCCCAAGTGCTCCCTCGGTCTGAAGATTTTAGCAAGCCTATTCCTGCATAGGAAGATCGCGAAGCATTTACCTCACCTGTCCCAACCCAGACGGTGCCAGTCTTCCAATCTACAGCTAAGCACCCCACGTTTTGCGTAGGACTGCTATCCAAAACTGGCGTGAAAGAAGTACCGTTATTAATTGTATGCCATACTCCACCGCTAGCATACCCTACATAAAATTCGGTTGGATTCTCTGGATTCACAGCAAAACCTACAACACGTCCACTCATTATCGTAGGCCCGATATTTTTAAATGGTATGTTTTTAACAAGGGAATTCTTGGTGAGTTGTTCTTTTTGAATCAAAGCTTTAGCCATAATTGATTCGGAAGTGGCAGGCTGTTGTGCAAATACAAAATTGCCGATTAACATTCCTAAAAAGAGAAATTTAAATAAATTCATTTGGCAGATAGTTTAATCATGAAAAGTACACAAACCCAAAAAGATTCCAAAATTTTTATTTCTGCTTTTACATTTATGATATTGTCAATTTATTAACATAATAGTTGTCTTTTCAACACTTTTTTGTTAATTTACTATCAAACAATCTAAAACTTAAACAAAATGGAAGAATATCTCCCCTTAATTGTTCAACTCGTAAGTGGCGCCGTTGGTGGAAATGTGGCTGCTAAACTATTTAAAAATCTTTCGCTAGGAGCCATAGGTAATTCAATTGCTGGTATTCTCGGTGGTGGCCTTGGCGGTTATCTTCTTAGTGCTATTGGTATTGATACTGGAGGTGCCGAAATGGATATTGCAGGCATCCTAGGAAACGTTGCTGGTGGTGGTGCAGGTGGTGGAGTCTTAATGGCTATTATTGGCGCGATCAAAGGCGCAATGAAGAAATAGTTCGGTATAGTTTATAAATTTAAAAGAGTTCCTCTATGGGACTCTTTTTATTTCTTGACAATTCTTACCTTTGAAAATCAATATTAGATTTCATGAAATATCATCGTATCGACAGTGAGTTATATAAGAAGAATCGTAAAAACTTTATGGCCCAAATGGCACCAAAAAGTCTCGCTATCTTTAACTCCAATGACATATACCCTATTAGCGCAGATAGTACCATGCCTTTTCAACAACATCGTGATATTCTCTTTCTTAGCGGCGTAGATCAAGAAGAAAGTATACTTGTGCTTTTTCCAGATTGTCCAAATCAAAACCATAGGGAGATTTTATTTTTAAAAGAGACAAATGAGCATATTGCCGTATGGGAAGGCGAAAAATTAAACAAGGAAGCGGCGCTTGCCACAAGTGGAATTAAAACGGTGTACTGGCTGCAAGATCTTGAAAAGATTCTTTTCGAACTAACTACGCAATGTGAGACGTTTTACATAAATACTAATGAGCATTATCGGGCAAATGTGGAAACAGAAACCCGAGAAGATCGTTTCACTAAATGGTTGCTAGCAAAATATCCTGCTCATACTGTAGCAAAAAGCAATCCTATTCTGCAACGACTAAGATCTGTTAAAGACCAAATTGAAATTGACTTGCTACAAACTGCCTGTGATATTACAGAAAAAGGTTTCCGTAGAGTGGTTGATTTTTTAAAACCTGGCGTTTGGGAATTTGAAATTGAAGCCGAATTTATGCACGAGTTTCTTAGAAATCGTTCAAAGGGCTTTGCATACACCCCAATTGTCGCTAGTGGAAATAACGCTAATGTATTGCATTATATTGAAAACAATCAACAATGCAAGGATGGTGATTTAATTTTAATCGATGTGGGTGCCGAATACGCAAATTATAGCAGCGATATGACCCGAACTATTCCTGTAAATGGAAAATTTAACAAAAGACAACTCGATGTTTATAATGCGGTAAAACGTGTTAAAGATGAGGCAACTCGAATGTTGGTACCTGGAGCATTTTGGAAAGAGTATCACGAAGAAGTTGGAAACCTAATGACTAAGGAGCTTCTAGCACTAAAGCTTATCGATAAAGCCGATGTAAAAAACGAAAATCCAGACTGGCCAGCTTATAAAAAATACTTTATGCACGGTACATCTCACCATATGGGATTAGACACTCACGACTATGGAATTCTTTGGGAACCAATGAAAGCAAATATGGTGTTTACCGTTGAACCTGGAATTTATATTCCTCAAGAAGGCTTCGGAATAAGACTTGAAGACGATGTTGTAATTCAGGAAAAAGGAGAACCGTTTAATTTAATGAGAAACATTCCAATTGAAGCTGAAGAAATTGAAGAATTAATGAATCGATAACGTTAAACTATTTTCTTTCAGTCTTAAAGAATTACGTATTTTGTACTTTTAGTATAACAATTCACGGAGAGAAAATTAGCTGAAGAATGAAAATTTATTATATCATCCTAGCATTTTGGTTAGTAAGCTCGCTTGCTTATTGTCAAGTGCCGCAACAAGGTTCTGGTCAGGTCGCCACAGGATCCAATATCTCAATTTTTGATAACCTTGATATGTCAAAAATTTCTGTAGAGAGGAAATCTAAAGTTATTGAATATAAGAATATTGAAGGATCTCCTTATGTAGATAACAATTCAGGAGCCAACAAGAATTTCCCAATTGGTAAGTTTTATTCACCAGAGTTAGAATATATAGAAACAGCTTTAGCAAGATACAATGCATATACTGATGACATCGAGGTGTCATTGTTGGAAGATGGTGTGGATTATTTCTTTCTAAGAAAAGAAACCGACTTCCTATATATCGTGTTGGGCGAAACCACTTATAGGGCCTATGAACAGAACGGAGAGCTTGGGTTTTTTGTAATTCTGTCAAGAAATGATACACAAAAATGTACGCTACTAAAAAAACAAAGGGTTGTTTTCAATAAAGAAGAAAAGGCTACGAGCAGCTTTGTTACAGGAAAACCAGATAGTTTTAAAAAAATGAAAGATACTTTCTTTTTCAAATTTGAAAACGAAATAAAAGAAATTCCAAAGAAGAAAAAGTTGATTTATTCCTTATTTGGGGAGAAGCAAACCGAAATGAAAAAGTACATTGAATCAAACAGATTTAAAACATCAAAAGATGCAGATTTAATTAAGATTGCTGCGTATTATAATACGCTTTTCAATTAAACTGAAACTATTTTGGGTTTCAGACGAATAAGCGCATTCGTTAATACAAATGAAATAACAGCTGGTAATACCCAACCCAGGCTGTTTTTTGAAAAGGGAATCATCTCTTTTATTGGAGTCACTATGGCTTCCGAAGCTATAAAAGGTAAAAAATCCGGGATGCTAAATAAAATTGTTACCACGGTAACTGTTCTGAAAACCAATTTCGAAGTGTATTTCGTTGGGAGCGAATTCAAGAAAATTAATACAATTGTAATTGGATAAATAAACATTAGGGCAGGAACTGCTATATTGATAATATAATGTACATCAAATTGACCAACAGCTACACCAATAAAACAACCAAGAATTGCCGTGACTTTATAAGCTTTTTCTGAACCTCGTGATAAGCCTTGAACAAAATCTGCAGTACCTGTAACTATTCCAACAGCGGTAGTAAAACAAGCCAAAGCAACAAGTACCCCCAAGAATGCTGTTCCTATACTTCCTAATGTTTCGGTACTCAATAAAGTAAGTAATTGTGTTCTATTATCAATATCTAATATTCCACTATTCACTGCGCCAAGAGCAATAAGGCCTCCATAAATTAATAGCAGCCCTAAGCCTGCGATAAGTCCTGCTTTTACAATGATTGATTTTTTTTCATCATAATTATAGTTGCCTTGCAAGGCTAGAGAAATCACAAGAATTCCACCTACAACTACGCCTCCTATTGCATCGAATGTTTGGTAACCTTCTAATATTCCTTCGGTAAAAGAGTTATCAAAAATAGAGGCTCGCAGTGGTGATATGTCTGCAAAAACACCTATTCCGATTATACATAGTAGAATAAGTATGATGAGTGGTGTAAGAAACTTCCCTATAAAGCTAACTATTTTTGAACGATTTAAAACAAACAGTAATACAAAGGCAAAATAAACAAGGCTTAACCAGAGCGATGTTATATCAAAATAGGGTTGCACGGCCAGCTCGTAAGTTACAGATGCAGTTCTGGGAGAAGGCAAGGAAATAGAAATAACATAAACCAATACTGAATAAACTAAAGCGAATTTTGGCGAAACTTTATTGGCAAAGTCGAGCATAGTACCTTGTAAACGAGCATGTCCATAAATAGCCAATATTGGGATAACCACTGCTGAAACTGCAAACCCTAATATTACCCAAATCCAATCTTCTCCGGCGTTATATCCTAAATATGGAGGAAGTATTAAATTTCCAGCTCCAAAAAAAAGCGAGAATAAAGCGAATGCGGTTATAAAGGTTTGTTTGCTATTGTTCATTGCTAGATATTTGCTTGTCGAATATAGATAAATGATCCTAAATTATAACAATACCCAAATTTATTATGAATTTAAAGGACAGGGACCAGTCTTAGTCCTTCTTCATGGATTTTTGGAAAGTTCTACTATGTGGAATCGGTTTATTTCTAAAATAGACAATAGTAAAACTATTCTAACTATTGATTTACCTGGTCATGGAAAAAGTGGCAGTTTTGACCTAGTTCATTCTATGGAATTAATGGCTGAAGTAGTTCTCGCAATTTTTATAAAGCACGATATAAAATCAGCTACATTTATAGGGCACTCCATGGGTGGTTATGTGGCATTGGCATTCGCCGAATCCTATAATGATAAAGTGGACAAATTAATTTTATTGAATTCGACACCTGCTGAAGATTCTGAAGAACGGAAGTTAAACAGAGATCGGGCTATAAAAATAATTAAACAAAATTCCGAGGCTTTTATCTCTATGGCTATAAGCAATTTATTTATTGAATCCACTCAAAACCAATATGCTAATCAAATTCAAGAAATGAAAAAAGAGGTTCTGAGGTATCCAATAAACGGAATTATCGCAACTATTTTGGGAATGAAAACCCGAAAAGATAGAAGTTTGATACTGAAAGAGTTTCAAAAAGAAAAAATAATGATTTGCGGGATTGATGATCCTATTATTCCTTTTGAAGTGTCTAAATCCCTGTCTTTACAGACCGGAGCGATCTTAAAAAAAGTGACTGGGGGACATATGAGCCTCGTTGAAAATTTCCATGAAATTGTTAAAATTTGTATTTCATCGTAAAAAATTACACTTTATCGGTGATTATGTCATTTTTTTTATATATTTATCCTATGTAAAAACCTAATAGCATGAAAAATCCATCCCCAAAACAATCGGTTTCCCTATCCGGTTTATTATGTTCCGCTTTTGGACACGACTACGTAATTACTCGTAAAGTAACAAATCACATTAATGAATATAAATGTTCAAATTGCAACAGAGAAGTAACAGATAATTTAACAGGTCATCTAGAGGTTCTTACTTTTAAAAACAAAAAAGTAAACACCTGTGTTTCCTCTTTTTTTCAAAAAAGGGCGAATCGATCTTCAACTCAAATGATATGAATAAAATTGGATGTAAAATTAGAGGTCATAAACTTACCTCTCTTAAGAAAAACAACCTACTAATAAAGGAATTTGAATGTGCTAATTGTCACCAAAAATTTACAACCGATGGATACGGTCGCACTGTAAGACTAAACTCCTATTGGGAAGAGAATAATATGTTATTTGAAAAGTTTCTAGATGAGCGCCGTGTTAGGGCTTCCTAACTATTCATCATTATCACTCAAGGGGTTCCACCCTCTTGCAACCAAGGGGATCTTGGTATTTGCTCTCGTGATTAAATGAACTCCTTCTTGTTCATGAGTCATATGACCAATGACGGTCAAATGTGGATTTGCTTTAATTTTTGGAAAATCTTCCCCCTTCACTGTAAAGAGTAATTCATAATCTTCACCCCCACTCAATGCGATAGTTGTACTATCCATATTAAATTCTTCACAAGTAGAAATTACCTGCGGATCCAAAGGTATTTTATCTTCAAATAAATTACACCCTACTTTCGAACTCTTGCAAATATGTATTATTTCTGAAGAGAGTCCGTCACTAATATCAATCATCGCGGTTGGCTTCACGTCTAAATCACCCAGCAGTTTAACAATATCTTTTCGTGCTTCAGGTTTCAATTGTCGCTCTATTAAGTATGTATAGGCGTCTAAATCTGGCTGCGACTTAGGGTTCACCTTAAAAACTTGCTTTTCTCTTTCTAAAACTTGCAAACCTAAATATGCCGCTCCTAAATCTCCAGACACAACTAGCAAATCATTTTCATTTGCACCACTTCTATAGACAATATCTTCTTCTCTAGCTTGACCTATCGCTGTAATACTAATAAGTAGTCCAGAAGTAGATGTGGAAGTGTCACCACCAACAACATCCACAGCGTACATCTTTGATGCAGTTGAAATTCCAGCATATAATTCCTCTAGTGCTTCAACTGGAAATCGATTAGATACCGCGATTGAAACAGTAATTTGAGTTGGTATCGCGTTCATCGCATAAACATCTGAAAGATTTACCATTACCGCCTTATATCCCAAATGCTTAAGTGGCATATAACTTAAATCAAAATGTACGCCCTCAATTAAAAAATCTGTAGTAACAACCAGCTGCCCCTCGGGGTTAATTACGGCAGCATCATCCCCTATACTCTTAACAGTTGTTTTTTGACCAATTTTGAAATCCTTGGTTAAATGTTCAATAAGTCCAAATTCTCCTAATTGTGAGATATCCGTTTTTGAGTTGTCCTTGTTTTCTAGCATTTTTATCCTTCAGTAGTATTTGACTGCAAAAGTATGACATTCGATTGAACTACATAATTAAACGTGTTTAATCAAAAATTTATTACCTTTCAGAAAAACTGCTATTTTTAATTTTTTTGCTATGAAAAAAATTCTCATTCTTCTGTTTCCTCTGGTTCTATATGGATTTATGATTTCATGTTCCACCACGCCAGATTTTTCGGAAACTGTTGTGATAACAGACGACCCAGATCCTGACCCAGACCCGGATCCTGATCCCGACCCAGATCCAGATCCTGACCCTGATCCTGATCCGGACCCTGATCCTGATACTTTCCCTAAACTATGCGACAATAATACAGCAGGAATATATTCTTGCGCAAACTATGATTTAATGGGTTGGATGGATACCAGAACCTTTGGCTCATCTGTAGGTAATGATTGTTGGGGATGGACCGATCCAGATACTGGGGTAGAATATGCCATTTATGGACTTGACAATGGTACTGTTTTTGTGGATATTTCGAATCCTTCAGCACCTGTTTATGTTGCTAAGGTAACAGGGTCAAGTAGCCCAAGTATATGGAGAGATATAAAAGTTTACAATAATCACGCCTACATTGTAAGTGAGGCATCCGGTCATGGAATGCAAGTTTATGATATGACTCAATTAAAAAATATTACGTCCCCTCCTTTAACTATAGACGCCGATTTTGTTTATAATGGATTTTCAAGTGCTCATAATATTGCAATTAACGAGGAAAGTGGTTTTGCCTATGCTATTGGCACGGATACTTATAGTGGAGGGCCTCATTTCATTGATTTACAAAACCCATCGAACCCTGTTGCAGCCGGCGGATATGCTGGTGGTGGATATAGTCATGACGCCCAAATAGTAAATTATAGTGGTCCAGATCCGGATTATCAAGGACGAGAAATATTTATTGGTAGTAATGAATCAGAAGTGGTAATTGTAGATGTATCTGACAAGAGTAATCCCGTTGGCATTGCTACAATTTCATATTCAAATTCTTCTTATACACACCAAGGGTGGTTTACAGAGGATCAAAAATATTTTATTGTTGGAGACGAAACCGATGAGTTAAGTTTTGGAAATAATACAAGAACAATCATCTTTGATTTCACAGATTTAGACAATCCTGTATATCATTTTGACTACATCGGAACGAATGAATCCATAGATCACAACGGTTATGTTCTGGGCAATACATTTTATCTCGCAAGTTATACCGCTGGTCTTCGCGTTCTAGACATTTCTGATATAGACAATCAATTTATGGAGGAAACGGGATATTTTGATCTACACACCCCAAATGATAGCCCCGAATTTAACGGAGCTTGGAGTGTTTACCCATATTTTAGCAGTGGAAACATTGTAATTAGCGATACTGAATCTGGCTTATTCATTGTAAAAAAGCAATAGTTAACTTCAAAAAATTGTGCTTCAAACCTTTCGTTAATTGAATAATTTGTATTTTCGAAGGGTAAAAAGCTCTTATTATTGCGAAATATTTTCTAAAAATATAATTTTATTAAAAAGTCTATAATTTTAATAGGATAATAAATTTTACTAATTCTCATCTGCTTTATTAGGGTTTTTTCTCTCTTGGCTGTTGTATCTTATAGGTAAAGATTAAATAGTCTACTATTTAACAAAGAGCATCTACATACTAAACTATCTTATGAAGAATTTATTACTTCTTGCTTTAATGCTGACATTCTCCTCGATTATTGCCCAAACCCACTGTGTTAACGGGATGGCGGGATCATATCCTTGTAATGGTTATGATTTATTAAGTTTCACCCCTTGTACAAACTTTGGCGCGTCTAACTCTAACGATTCTTGGGGCTGGACAGACCCAGATGACGGAACGGAATACGCTCTCGTGGGTTTAGATAATGGAGTTGCTTTTCTTGATATTTCCGATGCCATAAATCCTGTTTATCTAGGTAAACTACCCACGCACACCAATTCAAGTCTTTGGCGAGATGTTAAGACATATAATAATTATGCTTTTGTAGTAAGTGAGGCCAGTGGACATGGAATGCAGGTATTCGATTTAACGCGGTTACGAAATGTTGCAAATCCTCCAGAAATTTTTACCGAGGATGCGCATTATAATGGCTTTGGAAGAGCACATAATGTAGTAATTAACGAGGCACAGGGATATGCATATGGTGTAGGGACGCAAACGTTTAATGGCGGGCCTCACTTTGTTAATATACAGGACCCTCTTAATCCTGTAGCTGCAGGAGGATATTCAATTGGCGCATATAGTCATGACGGACAGGTAGTGACATACAATGGCCCTGACACTGATTATACGGGTCACGAAATTTATATTGGAAGTAACGAAAGTGAGGTTGTTATTGTTGACATTACTGATAAAAATAATCCTCAGGGAATTTCAACAATGGGATATTCAAATACAGTATATACGCACCAAGGATGGTTTACAGAGGACCAAGTATATTTCATATTAGGTGATGAAATTGATGAAATTAATTTTGGATTCAATACAAGAAACATCATTTTCGATTTAACCGACTTAGACTCACCTCAATTATCATTTGAATATTCTGGGCCAACAGGGGCTACAGATCATAATGGGTATGTAAAAGGAGATGAATTTTATCTCGCCAACTACAAGGCTGGTATACGCGTAATTGATATTTCAGATATTGAAAATGGAAATATGACCGAGACTGGTTATTTTGATGTTTACACCCCAAATAATAGTTCGGGATATGATGGCGCCTGGAACATATACCCCTATTTTGATAGTGGAAACCTAATGATAACAAGTTTAACTTATAGCGATCCTAACTATACCCCAGGACTCTATCTAATTAAGGCGAGTAATCTGAACACCACCGATTTTGAATTGAATGCAACATCGGTTTACCCTAATCCAACTATGGATCAAATCACAATTAATTCAAGAAACTCAAAAATTAATACAATTACAATTGCAGATATAAGTGGTAAAGTTCTTCATTCTGAAACTGATATCAATTCAGAGGTTACATCTTTGGATATGTCGAATTATTCGTCCGGTATTTATTTAATGACTATTAACAAAAACACAACTAAAAAAATAATTAAACAATAGGCTATTTACTACTCCAAAATTTACAAAATATGAAAACATTACTCTCCCTTATTCTATCATTTACAAGCTTAATTTGCATTGCCCAAACTCCCTGTATTAATGGAATGGCAGGCGGATTTCCATGCAACGGATACGACCTTCTCTCTAGTTTTGATTTGGGAGATCTAAATGCTGGCTCTGGAAATGACTCTTGGGGCTGGACAGATCCTAATAACGGGGATGAATATGCACTAGTTGCTCTAAATAATGGTACCGCGTTTATTGATATTACTGACCCCATCAATCCGGTTTACCTTGGAAAACTGCCGACACATTCTTCAAACAGTACTTGGAGAGATGTTAAAGTATATAGCAATCATGCGTTTGTAGTCAGTGAAGCCAACGGACATGGAATGCAGGTTTTTGATTTGACGAGATTAAGGTCAGTAGCAAATCCACCTGTAACTTTTACCGAAGATGCTCACTATAATGGCTTCGGAAGGGCTCATAACATTGTTATTAATGAAGATACCGGATATGCTTACGGAGTTGGAACCTCAACTTTTAATGGGGGGCCTCACTTCGTGAATATTCAAGATCCATTGAACCCAGTAGCGGCAGGCGGTTATGGAACGGACGATTATAGCCATGATGCACAAGTAATTACGTACAATGGTCCTGATACTGACTATACAGGTAAAGAAATACTTTTTGGGAGTAATGAAAATGAAGTTGTTATTGTAGATATAACAGATAAATCAAACCCCGTTGGTATTTCAACAATTAGTTATTCCAATGTTGGATACACACACCAAGGTTGGTTTACAGAAGATCAACGCTATTTTATCGTAGGTGATGAAACGGATGAACAGAACTTTGGTTTTAACACTAGAACCATTGTATTTGACTTTAATGATTTAGATAATCCTCAGCATCATTTTGAATATTCAAATGCAACTTCTGCAATTGATCATAATGGATATGTGGTGGGTGATAAATATTACTTCGCAAACTACAGAGCTGGAATGAGAGTTCTTGATATTAGCGATATTACCAATGGAAATTTGAGCGAACTTGGGTACTTTGACACCTTTCCAAATAGCAATAGTGCTCAGTTTGATGGTGCTTGGAATGTATATCCCTTTTTTACGAGTGGGAACATTGTAATAAGTGATATTGATCGTGGTTTCTTTTTGGTAAAAGCCGCTATAGTAGATACTACAGATCCTGTTGCTGTTTGCCAAGATATTAGTGCGTCACTCGAAGCCAATGGAGAAGTTACAATTGACCCAAACAACGTGGATGGTGGTTCAAGTGACAACAGTGGATTCTTTACTGCAACTTTAAACATAAGCACTTTCGATTGTTCTAACATTGGATCCAATCCTGTGGTGCTTACTATTACAGATCCTTCTGGAAATACAGATACATGTAATGCAGTTATTACAATTGAAGACACTATGAGCCCTGAAATCAATTGTCCAGTAGATAATACTGTTGGAACAGATACTGGACAAAATTACTTCACATTGCCAGATTATGTTTCCACTAATGAAACAACTGGAACTGATAATTGTGATGCGTCTTTAACGATATCTCAAGATCCAATTGCGGGAACTCATTTGACAGATGGAACCCATACCATATCATTTACCACAACAGACGCTAATGGAAATGTTGGAAACTGTAGTTTTATATTAACCGTGGACGAAACATTAGGTTTTGACGATGTCGAACTTTCTAACCGTTTTGCAATTTATCCAAATCCTACAACGAACTTGATTAATATTTCCGCAAAAAGTCAAAAAGTTGATTCGGTAATGATATTTGATATTTTAGGAAAACAACTTTTCTCAATTTCAGATATAAAAGCAGAACAAGTTTCAATTGATATTTCTAATTACTCGAAAGGAATGTATTTCCTTGTAGTGAATAATAACACAACAAAGAAAATTATTAAAATATAGCTATAACAGAATTTTTTCATCATTATGATCCACATAACGACCCTAAACGAACGCTAAAGTGACCCTTGCATTCGGTGTAATAAAATAGATTAAACAATTTTAACCCTTAAAAACATGAATAAAATCTTAGTTCTTTTCGCATTATTCTCGAGTATGATTATAGCTCAAACTCCTTGTGAAAATGGTATGGCTGCTGGTTTTCCATGTGATGGTTATGATTTGCAATCTCAAATTCCATTGTCAACCTTGGGGTCGACCAGGGCCAATGATTCCTGGGGTTGGACAGATTCTTTAGACGGCAAAGAATATGCAATAATGTGCCTGATAGAAGGAACCGCGTTTATTGATATTTCCGATCCGATAAACCCTATTTATTTAGGGAAGCTTCCTACAGAAAATAGTAGCAGTACGTGGCGTGATGCAAAAACCTACAACAATTTTGCCTTTATTGTTAGTGAGGACCCAGGACATGGCATGCAGATTTTCGACTTAACAAGATTGAGAGATATTCCCAATCCCCCTGTTGTTTTTACCGAAGACGTTCATTACAACGGCTTCGGAAACGCTCACAATATTGTGATAAACCAAGAAACAGGATATGCTTATGGCGTAGGAACGAGCGCCAATGGCGGCGGCCCTCATTTTGTAAATATTCAAGATCCTTTGAACCCAATCAACGAAGGAGGGTTTTCTGGAGCTGGTTATTGTCACGATGCGCAAGTAGTTAATTATGTGGGTCCAGACACAGATTATACAGATAAAGAGATTTTATTTGGAAGTAATGAGGTCGAAATCGTCATTATAGATGTTACTGATAAAATAAATCCTACTATAATATCCACAATCGATTATGGAAATTTGGAATACACCCACCAAGGATGGTTAACCGAAGATCAGCGTTATTTTCTTTTAGGTGACGAACAAGACGAAATAAACTTAGGTTTAAATTCGAGAACTATTATTTTTGATTTTGAGGATTTAGATAATCCACAGCTTTCTTTTGAATATTCTGGACCAACTGCAGCTACAGATCATAATGGATATGTAAAAGGAGATAAATTCTATTTATCCAATAATTCTGCTGGACTTCGAGTTATCGACCTTTCTGACATCGCCAATGGAACACTCTCTGAAGAAGGATCTTTTGATAGCTACCCTCCAGACAACGATTCTGGCTATATAGGAGCCTGGAGTGTTTACCCCTTTTTTGAAAGTGGGAATATTGTAATTAGTGATAGGACTGCCGGTTTTATGTTAGTGAAACCTTCGCCAATTTTAAGTTTTGATAAATTTGATACCGCTGAAATTTCTATCACTCCAAACCCAGCTTCGGAAAATATTTCAATTCAATCAACTGTACAGCCAATATCAAGTATTATTGTTGTAGATATTTTAGGCAAAGTTCTTTTTTCAGAAAAAAACATGAGTTCGCTAGAAGTTTCACTGGATGTACTGAATTTTTCTAAGGGCATCTATTACTTAATAATTAACGAACATATAACAAAAAAAATATTGAAAAAATAGTTGTCATTCGTAACTTGCAACGGCAACAACAACGGTACAACAACCCCACTATCTTTTAACGTTTTACGTTATAAAAAATAGTTTATAATTTTTATTTTTACGCATCTTGAATTTAAAAAAAATCTAATGAAAAAATTATTATCTTTTTTAATGACATTTGCCACAATTACGGCATTTGCTCAAACTCCATGTGATGGAGGAATGGCTGGATCTTTCCCATGTAATGGGTATGATCTTCAATCGAGCTTCAATCTTGGTCAATTAAGTGCAGGAGCTGGGAACGACTCTTGGGGTTGGACAGATCCCGATAATGGCGATGAATATGCCTTGGTTGGCTTAGATAATGGTACAGCCTTCATAAATATTACTGATCCTATTAACCCTGTATATTTGGGGAAATTGCCAACACATACTACTAGTAGCTCTTGGAGAGATGTAAAAGTCTATAATAACTATGCGTTTATTGTTAGTGAGGCCGGAGGACATGGAATGCAAGTTTTTGACCTTACCAGATTAAGATCTGTAGGAAGCCCTCCAGAGACTTTTACTGAAGATGCTCATTATGATGGTTTTGGAAAAGCACATAATATTATCATTAATGAAGATACTGGTTATGCATATGGAGTAGGTACGACAACTTTTAACGGAGGCCCTCATTTTGTGAATATTCAAGATCCTTTAAACCCTGTTGGTGAAGGCGGTTACGGAACCGACGACTATAGCCATGATGCACAAGTAATAACATACAATGGTCCTGATACTGACTACACAGGTCGTGAAATTCTTTTTGGAAGTAACGAAAATGAACTTGTAATAGTAGATATTACTGACAAAGGAAACCCTTCGAGCATTTCAACAATTAGTTATACAAACGTTGGATATACGCACCAAGGATGGTTTACTGAAGATACACGTTATTTTATATTAGGAGATGAAAAGGATGAACAAGATTTTGGTATAGATACTAGAACCATCATTTTTGACCTTAACGACTTAGACAATCCTCAGCACCATTTTGATTATAGTGGATCAACTGCGGCGATTGACCACAATGGCTATGTTGTTGGTGATAAATATTATTTTGCAAACTATAGAGCTGGAATGAAAGTTCTTGACATTAGTGATATAGCAAATCAGAATATTACTGAAATAGGTAGTTTTGACACTTACCCAGCTAATAATAGTGCTCAATTTAGTGGAGCTTGGAACGTTTACCCATTTTTTGCTAGTGGAAATATTGTAATTAGTGATATTAATCGTGGTTTCTTTTTAGTTACACCTTCCATTTTAGGTGTTGAAGAAATCGGGAATGAATCATTTTCTATTACCCCAAATCCTGCTAATACTAACGTAACGATCAAATCAACTGCAAATCCTATCACAAAAATTTCAATCTTTAATGTATTAGGACAACAGGTAGTAAATCTTGATTTTTCTAACAACCTTTCTGAAGTAGTAAATATTTCAAATTTAAACTCAGGAATGTATTTAGTACAAATCAATGACCTTACAACCAAAAGATTGATTGTTAATTAATCTTTACTTATGCTATTGAAATACAAAGAAAGCTTCAAATTTATCTTACTATTTATTGTTTTCGCAGGAATTCTTTTTGCCTGCGGAAAGAGTGATAATCCTGTCGTTGACCCAACAGATGATATTATTGTAGATCCTGTAGATGACGACCCAAATCCAACAGGATTTCTTGGAGAAGTCGATTTTATTAAAACCTATGGTGGTAGTGACGAGGACGTTGCCATTGCAGTAGTACAATCTAATGATGGTAACTACTTAGTTTTAGGCTCTACCAAGAGTGTCGATGGTGATTTAACTGGCAGACCAGACCAAGGAAACGACTACTGGCTTTTAAAAATTGACCCCAACGGAGCTAAAATCTGGAGTAAAACCTATGGAGGTAGTGAAGATGATGTAGCTAGTAGTTTAGTTAAAACTAATGATGGTGGCTACATAATAAGTGGTTATAGCCGTAGTTCTGATGGAGATATTAGTGAAAATGCAGGTTTTCAAGATTTTTGGCTTGTAAAAACAGATTCTTCTGGAAATATTCAATGGGAAAAAACTCATGGTTTTCCAGGAAGTGACCAAGCCTTTAAAATATTTGAAACAAGCGAAGGAAATTTTTTCGCCACTGGCTTTTTTGATGTGGGTGCTTGTGGTGTTGATCTATGCGACGGAAACGATTTTCAAGGGAATATTGATGCAAATAGAGCGGCACAACATGGTGTGGGAGAATTTTGGGGAATATTAATGGATGCTAGCGGCAATAAGATTTGGCGCCGTTATTTTGGAGGTTCCTTAAACGATAGAGCATATGATGCTCTTCAAACCAACGATGGAGGTTTTCTTTTAGCTGGACAATCTGAAAGTTTTGATTTTGACATCACAGACGACAAAGGGTCTTATGACTTTTGGTTAGTACGACTTGATGCAAACGGGAATAAACTTTGGACTAAATCGTTTGGCGGTTCTGAAATTGATCAAGGCTATGCTGTGACCAAAACACCAGATGGAAATTATATAATGGTTGGTGATACAAGAAGTATCGACCAAGATGTCTCTTCTTCACACGGAGGAGGTGACGCTTGGGCTATAAAGTTTAATGATAGCGGGAACAAAATTTGGGAAAAAACCTATGGAGGATCTGCCTTTGACTCTGCGCGTAGCATCAAACCCTTGGCCAATGGTGGATATTTAATTTCTGGATTTACTCGTAGCACTGACGGAGATGTTACAGCAAACTACGGTGAAAATGAACTATGGGTCTTTATGATTAATGAAAATGGAGTTCTGACTTTTCAAAAAAGCTTTGGTGGTTCGGCGCTTGACTTCGGGTATAGTGCTATTCAGACAACCGACAATAAAGTACTTCTTGTAGGTAATACAGAAAGCATTGATTTTGACATCCCATTGAACCGAGGAATTAAAGACTTGATAGTAATAAAATTAAAATAAGTAAAACCCCTTAAATTAAAAATAAAGATGAAAAAAATTGCCCTTTTTGCTGTTATGGCCATTGCACTTGTTAGTTGCAAGAACGATGATGACAGTGGGACTATAATCGAAACCCCTACTGTAAACGTTAATTTTAACTTCACCCATAACTGGAATGGATCAGAAATTTTGGAATCCGATTTTGAAAACACTCAGTATACGAATGCAGCTGGTACGGTTCAAACCATATCAAAGATAGTATACTTAATCTCTGATGTAACTTTTACTGACACCAATGGCATCAAGTATGATGCTGGAGACTTTAATCTTGTAGATGTAAGACGAGAGTCCAATCTATCTTTTACTCCAACCATTCATATCCCTACTGGAGACTATACGGTTTCATTTACCTTTGGATTTGATGACGAAGATAATATTGATGGGGCTTATCCAGAATTAAACGCTACAGGCGAAGGACTTTGGGGAGTTCCCCAACCACTTGGCGGTGGGTATCACTACATGCGATTGGAAGGAAAATTCATTGATTCATCTGCTTTTGAGGTAGGATATGCATATCACGCAATTCGTGCAAACGACAATAGTACAGGTACACTACAACTTACCGACACCTCGTTTAAAGTAAACTTAGGGTCAGTAACTATTGGAGAGACTACAGGTATAGAAGTAAAGATGAATGTTGCCGAATGGTTTAATCCTTGGGATTTAGAAGCTTGGCATGCCACTCTAATGCCTAATTATGCAGCGCAAATTAGTATTTCTGAAAATGGAGCAGATGTTTTCAGTCTAGGGACAGTGACTCAATAACATTTTGAATTTATAGTAAACACATGAAACGTTATTTTCTTTTATTCCTTTTAACATCATTGTTTATTATTTCTTGTAGTAAAAAAGACAATGACTATGTCCCATCGCCATTGTCTTTAAATATTCCTCCCTTGTTTGCGGAAAAACTGACAGATCCTGTTATTCCAGCTACCAATCCACAAACTGTGGAAGGTATTTCTCTAGGTAGAAAACTGTTCTACGACCCAATCTTGTCAGCAGACAACACACAAGCCTGCGCTGGTTGTCACAGTCCGGAAAATGCCTTTACCGACCCTCGACAGTTTAGCATAGGTATTGATGGTATTGCTGGCACAAGAAATTCTATGCCTTTATTTAATATGGCCTGGAATTTTAATCAAAAGTTCTTTTGGGATGGACGAGCTCCTAATTTAGAAGCTCAGATTTTAGAACCTGTTGTCAATCCAATAGAAATGCACAATACTTGGGAAAATGCCTCCGCTAGCTTACAGGCGACCAATGACTACCCAGAGTTGTTTTCTAAGGCATTTGGCACTGAAACAATTGATAAAACATTAGTTAGTAAGGCAATTGCACAATTTCTTAGAACACTTATATCAGGAAACTCAAAATTTGACAAGCACCTTGCGGGTCAAGCAACCTTAACGCCTTCAGAGTTACATGGTCTAGATGTTTTTTTGGACGAAAGCAAAGGAGATTGCTTCCATTGTCATGGAAACCCAAGCAGTCCTCTTTGGACTGACAATGTATTCCACAACAACGGATTGGACGAGACTTTTACAGACCGAGGATTAGGCGAGTCGACAGGTGACCCCAGAGACTTTGGCCTATTTAAATCACCCTCACTTCGGAATTTGGCCTATTCGGCGCCCTATATGCATGATGGACGGTTTGCAACTTTAGATGATGTAATAAATCACTATAGTGAAGGGTTGGTCTATTCTGAAACAATTGACCCACTTATGAAAACAATTGCAGATGGTGGTGTAAATCTTTCAGAAGAAGATAAGGCTGACTTAAAAGCCTTTTTGCTTACATTATCCGACCCAAGTTTCATCACTAATCCAGATTTTCAGGATCCTAATTAACTAATTTACGTTAAGTTTCTACTGTTTAAACGACTACCCAAACTTGGTATAGTTTTCATCGATTTAACCTATGAATGTATCAGTTTAAATTCTTTTACAACTATGGTTTAAAGCAGTATTTACACTATATTTGTACCCTAATTTAGAATTAATCTATATTAAATGATAAAAGTAAGTGATACCGCCAAATCTAGGATCGCCCAGCTAATGACCGATGAAGGTTTTAGTGTGGCGAAGGATTTTGTGCGTGTTGGTGTGAAGAGTGGCGGATGTTCTGGATTATCGTACGAACTTAAGTTTGATGATAAGATGGGAGAAGACGACAAACTATTTGAAGATCAGGAAGTAAAGATTGCCATAGATAAAAAGAGCTTTTTATACCTAGTAGGAACCACTTTAGAATATAGTGGAGGCCTCAACGGAAAAGGATTTATTTTTAATAATCCTAACGCTAATAGAACTTGTGGATGTGGCGAAAGTTTTTCGCTTTAAAAATTGATGAAAAAGAAGATGGGAAAATTCACTGAAGACGATTTAAAGAAAGAGCTTGAAACTAAAGAATACGAATATGGTTTCTATACAGATATCGAATCTGAAACCTTTCCTATTGGTTTAAACGAAGACATTGTTCGTGCAATTTCTAAAAAGAAAGAAGAGCCAGAATGGATGACCGAATGGCGCCTTGAAGCCTTTAGGCATTGGAAAGAAATGATTGAACCAGAATGGGCAAATGTTCATTATCCAAAACCAGATTTTCAAGCCATTTCATATTACTCTGCCCCTTCTTCTAAGCCCAAATATGATAGCATAGATGAAGTTGACCCTGAACTTTTAGATACATTTAAAAGACTAGGCATTTCACTTGATGAGCAAAAGAAATTGGCAGGAGTTGCTGTTGATATTGTAATTGATTCTGTTTCGGTAGCAACAACTTTCAAAAAGACGTTGGGAGAAAAAGGAATTATTTTTTGTTCAATTTCCGAAGCAATTAAAGAACATCCTGAGCTAGTAAAAAAATACATTGGTTCTGTAGTACCCCAACGAGATAATTTTTATGCAGCTCTAAATAGCGCCGTATTTAGTGACGGTTCATTTTGTTATATTCCAAAAGGAGTGCGCTGCCCTATGGAGCTTTCTACTTATTTCAGAATAAACCAATCTGGGACAGGACAATTTGAGCGTACACTTGTAATTGCTGATGAAGGAAGTTATGTTAGTTACTTAGAAGGCTGTACAGCACCTAGCCGAGATGAAAATCAACTACATGCCGCTGTGGTAGAATTAATTGCTTTAGATGAAGCCGAAATAAAATACTCTACGGTTCAAAATTGGTACCCAGGTGGAAAAAATGGTAAAGGTGGTGTCTTTAATTTTGTTACAAAACGAGGAATTTGTGAAAAAAATGCAAAAATCTCTTGGACACAGGTTGAAACAGGAAGTGCTGTTACTTGGAAGTACCCAAGCTGTATTTTAAAAGGTGATAACTCTATTGGTGAGTTCTATTCTATTGCTGTAACAAATAATTACCAGCAGGCGGATACAGGAACGAAAATGATTCATCTTGGAAAGAACACAAGAAGTACTATTATTTCAAAAGGAATTTCGGCAGGAAAATCTCAGAATAGTTATCGAGGCTTAGTAAAAATAAGTCCAAATGCAGATAATGCACGTAACTTTTCACAATGTGATTCTTTATTAATGGGGAATAGTTGTGGAGCTCACACCTTCCCATATATTGAAGTAAAAAATAAGACAGCACAAATAGAACATGAGGCAACAACGAGTAAAATTGGCGAGGACCAAATCTTTTATTGCAATCAACGAGGTATCAATACAGAAAAAGCAATTGCATTAATTGTAAATGGCTTTAGTAAGGAAGTACTAAATAAGCTTCCTATGGAGTTCGCTGTTGAAGCACAAAAATTATTAGAAATCAGCCTTGAAGGCTCCGTTGGTTAATCCCAACATTTAATTATAACAAAAAAATTGTCACTAAAAATTACTGTCAATTATGAAAAAAATATTTTTACTAATAGCCCTTACAATTACAATCTTTTCTTGTAAAAATTCAGAAACAAAAGAGGCAGAAGGAACAAGTGAAGTTCACACTTTTAGAGCGGAATTTCTTTATATCGCAGATGCAGCCGTGCTTAAAGGCGACAACTTTATCTACGGAGTGACTATTGATGATAAGATGCAGGAACTAGCGAATAAAGTCCAGCCAATTAAAAAAGACGATTTCGATATGGTTCCAGTAATTGTTTCGGGTATCCTATCCAAAAAACCTGAAGGTACTGAAGGATGGGACGAAATAGTAACGATTAAAGAAATTTTGCACGTAAGTGATAAACCTACGAAAGCAGACATTAAAATTGAAGAAAACAAATCATAACATGTTACAAATTAAAAATTTACATGCTAGTGTTGAGGGTAAAGATATTTTAAAAGGTATCAATCTAAACGTAAAGGCAGGAGAAGTACACGCTATTATGGGACCAAATGGGTCCGGTAAAAGTACACTAGCATCAGTAATTTCTGGTAAAGAAGAGTTTGAGGTTACCAAAGGAGAACTTAGTTTTGAAGGAGAGGACATTTCAGAAATGGATCCTGAAGAAAGAGCGCACAAGGGTGTTTTTCTTTCGTTTCAATATCCTGTAGAAATACCTGGAGTTAGCGTAACCAACTTTATAAAAACGGCAATTAACGAAACCCGAAAAGCGAAAGGACTTGGCGATATGCCCGCTGGAGAAATGCTTAAGCTTATCAAAGAAAAAGCAGATTTATTAGAGATTGACCGAAAGTTTTTATCGCGGTCTTTAAATCAAGGTTTTTCTGGAGGTGAAAAAAAGCGAAACGAAATTTTTCAAATGGCAATGCTCAACCCTAAACTTGCCATTTTGGACGAAACTGATTCTGGACTAGATATAGATGCTCTAAAAATTGTAGCCAATGGTGTTAATATGCTAAAAAGCAATGACAATGCCGTTGTCTTAATTACACATTACCAACGTTTGCTAGATTATATTGTTCCCGATTTTGTGCATGTCCTTATGGATGGAAAAATTGTGAAATCTGGAACCAAAGAATTGGCATACGAATTGGAAGAAAAAGGATACGACTGGATTAAAGAAGAACTAGTATAAATTCTGATTTCAGAGAATAGAATTATTATTTCACGAAAAGATTTCCGCGTATGCGGAAAATGAATATGAGTTTAAAAGATAAATTACTTTCCTCTTACATCGCAATTGAAGATCATCTTGAAGCGGATTCTCCAATTCATGACCTTAAAAACAAGGCAATAAAAAACTTTGAAGCAAAAGGGTTTCCCACAAAAAAAGAGGAAGCTTGGAAATACACTTCCTTAAATTCGATTTTAAAAACGGACTATAGTCTTTTTCCAAAGCAGGACCACACAATTGAAATTAAAGATGTTAGAAAGTTCTTTTTACATGACATAGACACTTTTAAAATTGTTTTTATAGATGGTGTTTATAGTTCTTTCTTATCTGAAACAACACACGACCAATTAGATGTTTGTTTAATGTCTTCCGCCTTAAACAAGGCAAAATATGAGCCCGTTATTGAAGCATATTTCAACAAAGTGGCAAAAGAAGATAGTTTAACATCATTAAATACTGCCTTTGCAAAAGAAGGTGCCTATATCAATATCCCAAAGAACAAGGAAGTAGATAAACCTATTGAAATTATTAATTTTTCTACTGGTAATGAAGCTGCCGTTATGTTACAGCCTCGAAACTTAATTGTTGTTGGTGAAAATGCTCATGTGCAAATTATTGAACGACATCAAAGTCTTTCCGAAAACCCGGTGCTTACCAATTCAGTAACTGAAATTTTTGCCGAAAAACGTGCTTTTGTAGATTATTATAAAGTTCAAAACGACAAATCATCGGCCTCATTGATAGACAATACATATGTATCGCAAGAACGTGAGAGCAACTGTAACGTTCATACTTTTTCGTTTGGAGGCAATCTAACACGAAACAATCTTAATTTTTATCAAAAAGGCGAACGTTGCGACTCTACTCTAAAAGGTATTACCATTCTGGAAGGCAAACAACATGTAGATCATAATACTTTAGTTCATCATATTGAACCAAATTGTGAAAGCCATCAAGATTACAAGGGCCTTTTTGACGATGCTTCAACCGGTGTCTTTAATGGTAAAATTATTGTAGAGAAAGAAGCGCAAAAAACCAATGCCTTTCAACAAAACAATAACATCCTAATACAAGATAAAGCTACTATTAACGCAAAACCACAGCTAGAGATTTTTGCAGACGATGTAAAATGCTCGCACGGATGTACCATAGGTCAATTTGACGAAGACGCTTTGTTTTATTTACGTTCTAGAGGAATTGCCAAAAAAGAAGCAAGAGCCTTGTTGATGTATGCTTTTGCGAATACCGTATTGGAAAGCGTAAAAATTCCTGAATTAAAAGCAAGAATTAATAAATTAATCGCCAAGAAAATTGGCGTGAGTTTAGGCTTCGATGTTTAATTTTTTCAACTTTCTAAATCTATTTAATGGCATTCGATGTTCACAAAATACGTAAAGACTTTCCAATACTTTCACGTAAAGTAAATGGATATCCATTGGTGTATCTGGACAATGCCGCAACTTCTCAAAAACCACAAGTAGTAATTGATAGTATTGTAGATTATTATAGTAACTACAATGCAAACATTCATCGTGGGGTGCATACATTGTCTCAAGAAGCTACAGATGCCTATGAAGTTGCTCGAAAAATAATTCAAAAACATTTTAATATAAAGAATACACACGAGGTGATTTTTACTTCGGGGACAACTCACGGAATAAATCTTGTTGCGAATGGTTTTTCTGAAATTCTTCAGAAGAACGACGAGGTTATTGTGTCTGCTATGGAGCATCACTCCAATATTGTTCCTTGGCAAATGTTATGTGAGCGTACAGGAGCAATTCTGAAAGTTATCCCAATGAATGAGAAAGGAGAATTAATTCTTTCAGAATACGAAGCTTTGCTCTCAGACAAAACAACACTGGTTTTTGTAAATCACATTTCAAATGCATTGGGTACCATAAATCCAATTGAAAAAATTATTCAAAAAGCACATGCTAAAGGAGCGGCCGTATTAATTGATGGCGCACAAGCTTGTTCACACATCAAACCTGATTTACAAAAATTGGATGCTGATTTTTACGTTGCTTCTGCTCATAAGATGTGTGGTCCAACAGGAGTTGGTGTCTTGTATATGAAAGAAAAATGGGGGAATGAGTTACCGCCATATCAAGGCGGCGGTGAAATGATAAAAGAAGTAAGCTTTCAAAAAACGACCTACGCAGACCTACCGCATAAATTCGAGGCTGGAACTCCTAACATTGCCGGAGGGATTGTTTTTGGCACGGCAATTGACTATCTTAACAGTATTGGTTTTGACGCCATTGAGAAATACGAAATGGAACTGTTATCTTATGCTACTCAAGAATTACTTAAAATAGAGAGCTTGAGAATTTATGGTACTAGCCCTGATAAAACCTCTGTTGTGTCCTTTAATATTGAAGGAATACATCCTTATGATATAGGCACAATCGTTGATAAATTAGGGATTGCTGTTAGAACAGGACATCACTGTGCTCAACCAATAATGGATTTTTATAAGATTCCCGGGACTGTCCGTGCTTCTTTTGCTTTTTATAACACAAAAGAAGAGATTGACGCCCTTGTAAATGCGGTAAAAAAAGCCCAATTAATGCTAACTTAAAAACAAAAAAGATGAAACTATTATACATATTAAGTATTTCAATATTGACCATATTTTTTACAAGCTGTGATGAAACCAAAAAAGTGATAGAAGTTGCAGGTACAGTACAGCTGTCTGGAAATTATTCAGTTATGAAAGTTGGAGGAGTGGCAACAAAAGGGGACACAATGTCAATATCATTCGCAGCCTTAGATAAATCTGTAAAAGGTAATGCGGGTTGTAATTCTTTCTTCGGAAATTATTCATTGGATGCTTTTGTGTTAAATTTTGGAGATTTAGCAGTTACCGAAAGATATTGTGACGAACCTATTATGGAGTCAGAAAGAGCTTTCTTAAAAGCCTTAAATGATGCTGGGTCCTATACAATGAAAGATAATATGCTAACGCTTTATTCAAAAGCTGACAGAAGCATTTTACTAACTGCAAAAAAAGCAACAATTCAAGAAGATTAACAATGACCATTGAAAGAATACAAGAAGACTTAATAGATGAATTTTCTATGTTCGATGATTGGATGGAGCGATATGAGTACATGATTGACCTAGGGAAATCATTACCTATAATTGAAGAACGTTATAAAACAGATGATCTCCTTATAAAAGGTTGTCAATCTAAGGTTTGGCTACATGCCGAATTGGATAACGATAAAGTATTATTTACGGCAGATAGTGACGCAATTATTACAAAAGGAATTATTGCCATTCTAATACGGACTTTTTCTAATCAGTCGCCAGACGCGATTCTTTCGGCCAATACAGATTTTATTGACGAAATAGGACTAAAAGAACATTTGTCACCAACACGTGCAAATGGATTAGTGTCCATGATTAAGCAGCTTAAATTATATGCGATGGCCTATCAGGTCCATCTTAAAAATTAAAAAAATGACAACTGAAATAGATACTTTAGAGCTAGGAGAGACCATTGTAAAAGTGCTTAAAACCATTTATGATCCGGAAATTCCCGTAGATATATATGAACTAGGACTCATTTACGATGTATTTGTTAATGAAGATTACAACGTAAAAATTCTAATGACATTAACCACTCCAAATTGTCCTGTTGCCGAAACGCTTCCAGTAGAAGTTGAGGACAAAGTGAAATCGATAAAATCGGTAAATGACGCCGAGGTGGAAATCACATTTGACCCACCATGGACTCAAGACTTAATGAGTGAAGAAGCGAAACTAGAGCTCGGAATGCTCTAAACGACCACCCAATTATAAACTACCACAGTAAACAATGGAAGATCAAATAATAAATCGAGTTGCCAATAGTAAGCTTACCACTATAGATTTGGAAGACTTTTATCCAGAAGGTGATCGAGTTTCTATTGATATATCACAATGGTTGTTTGAAGGGATTGTCTTGCGCGAAATGGAATTTAGATCCCAGATAAAAGATCATCCTTGGGACCAATACCAAGATAATTATGTTGCTTTAAACTGTTCTACAGATGCAATAATCCCAGGATGGGCCTACATGCTAGTAGCCACGGTCCTAACTCCATTTGCTAAGAAGATAACTGTTGGATCATTGGAGGGGTTGGAAAGTATTCTTTTTTCTGAAATCATTGAAAACTTAAATTTAGATCGCTACAAAGACAAACTCGTTATCATTAAAGGATGCTCACATAAACCTATTCCGCAGAACGCCTTTGTGCTTATGTCACAAAAACTACAACCCTTTGCAAAAAGCATTATGTATGGGGAAGCTTGTTCTTCGGTGCCACTTTTCAAAAGATAGAATATATTTCAGCATAAGAATCAATCTATTCACACAAACTATATTATTTTAAACTTAACAAAAAGAACATTATTTTTGCGAAAAGATAACAAACTTAAAACATGAAAAAACTTTTTTTATTTACAGCTCTTTTTATTGCCCCTTTTATTATGAAAGCTCAGGATGCGACGGAAGAAGAAGCTCCAAAAGATGGATGGCATAAGGCAGGTAATATATCCTTGTTATTTAGTCAAGCTGCATTTAATCACGAATGGACCGGAGGAGGAACAAATAACTATGCCGCGGGTCTTGTACTTTCTTACGATGCAAACCTAAAAAGAGGCAAACTAATTTGGGATAATCGCATAATGGCCGATTATGGTATTACTAAAACCGCAGAGCAAGATTTTACCCGTAAGACAACAGATAGGTTGGAATTAAATTCCTTAGCCGGAAAGCAGATTAAGGAAAGTTTATGGTATATGTCGGCTTTTGCAAATATTAAAACGCAAATAACTTCTGGTTATGAATACTTTGAAAATACGGATGGAGAACAAGATCGCGTAGAGACTACAAAATTCTTTTCACCTGGATACGGACAAGGAGGTCCTGGGTTGCTATGGAAGAAAACCGATAATTTAAAAGTGAATATTGCCCCTGCAACTGCGAAGGTAATTTTTGTGGCGAGTGAATTCACAGATGTAGGATCAGATCCAATGGCCATCGCATTATTCAATGAAGCGCCTTATTTTGGTGTAGAAGCAAACGAAACGACCCGTTTTGAATTTGGTGCGGCAATTGGAGCCTATGCTAAATTTAATTTGATGGAAAACATCTCGATGGAAAACGTATTGAATTTATATTCAAACTACCTTGAAGACCCTCAAAATGTAGATATCGACTATACAATGAATCTTGTAATGACTGTTAACAAATGGATTACTGCAAATGTTACTTTCCAAGCTATTTATGATGATAACGCTATTGAAGGGTTTCAAATTCGAGAAGGATTGGGAATTGGGCTAACACATAGCTTCTAAACAATAATTTATTAAAAAAAGCCGCTGCCAAATAATGGCAGCGGCTTTTTTTATTCTGTTTCTTCAGTATACTCTGAATATAAAAAATTATTATAAGGAAATCGTGTTGAATGGATTTCTTTCACCTTTTCATAGACTACTTTTCTAAACTCTTCGAAGTTTTCTTTATTTAAAGCTGATATAAAAACAGCATCTCCATCCACTCTACTCATCCAAGTTTTCTTCCAATCGGCTAAAGTATAGTGTACTTCCGTCTTTTCAGTCACCAAGTCATCATCATCAATAGTCTCAGGGATATATTGGTCAATCTTATTGAAGACCATCAAAGTTGGTTTATCTCCACTATCTATTTCGTCCAAAATTTTATTCACAGAGGCTATATGATCTTCGAAAGATTCATGAGAAATATCCACTATATGTAACAGCAAGTCGGCCTCCCTAACCTCATCTAAGGTGCCTTTAAACGATTCAACTAGTTGAGTTGGCAGTTTCCTAATAAAACCTACTGTATCTGTTAATAAAAAAGGCAAGTTACCAATTACAACTTTACGAACCGTAGTATCGAGTGTAGCAAAGAGTTTGTTCTCTGCGAAAACCTTATTCTTACTTATAACGGTCATTAGTGTAGATTTACCAACATTGGTATAGCCAATTAGAGCCACTCTAACCAAGGCGCCACGATTTCCACGTTGCACCTCCATTTGTCTATCAATTTTAATTAATTTTTTCTTTAACAGTGAAATACGATCTCTAACAATACGTCGATCCGTTTCAATTTCAGTCTCTCCAGGGCCGCGCATTCCTATTCCTCCACGTTGTCGTTCCAAGTGTGTCCACATTCCTGAAAGACGAGGTAATAAATATTGATACTGCGCTAGTTCAACCTGAGTTCTGGCATTTGAAGTTTGCGCCCTTTGAGCAAAAATATCGAGTATTAGATTAGTTCGGTCAAGAATCTTACAATCCAAAATCTTTTGAATGTTCTTTTGTTGCCCTGGCGAAAGTTCATCGTCAAAAATAACAACATCAACTTCATTTGTTTCAACATATGCACGAACTTCTTCCATCTTACCCGTTCCAATAAAAGTCTTTGGATTGGGCACGTCCATTTTTTGCGTAAAACGCTTTAAAACTTCGGCACCTGCCGTATAGGCCAAAAACTCTAACTCATCTAGGTATTCCTTAGATTTATCATCACCCTGTTGTTGGGTAATTACACCTATTAAAATTGTTTTTTCGTACGCAATGTTTGATTCTTCAATCATAAATTAAATTATCGTACAAAGATACAAAACGCATTGCAAGGGTTTTTGTAAATTGTTGAAACTAATTCCTGATCGCAAAGGGGTTTGTATTGCAACACTCAATATCGGTTATGACAATTAACACTTCAGAAAAAAGAATAAATCAATACACCATAGCTTTTTATAATCTAGAAAACCTATTTGACACAAAAGATGACCCAAAGAAACTGGACAATGACTTTACCGAAAAAGCAGAACGGAATTGGAATCTGAGACGATTTAATAAAAAGGTTAGAAATCTAGGGCAAGTAATCCAGCAAATTGGATTTAAAGACATTTCTCATCCGCCCGTATTAATAGGAGTTGCCGAAATTGAAAACGCTTTTGTACTCAGAAAATTAGTCGATTCAGAGTTTCTAAAAAATAAGAAATACGATTTCGTACATTTTAATTCGCCAGATGAAAGAGGAATTGACACTGCATTGATTTACCGTAAAGAATTTTTCAAAATAATAGAAAAAAAGGCAATTACCGTTTTTTTACAAGACGAGTATGGAAAAAGAGACTTTACTCGTGATATCCTTTACATTAAAGGTCTTCTGGAGAATGAAAGTGTGCATGTTTTAATAAACCACTGGCCATCCCGACGTACTGGAGCAGAAGAAACTTCATACAAACGTGTCACTGCAGCGAAAAAAAACAGAGAAGTAGTTGCCTCAATTATTAAAGAAGATCCTTCCGCAAAAATCATCATTATGGGAGATTTTAACGATGATCCAAGTAGTGAAAGCGTTCGAAAATTAGTGGGATTTGACCTTTATAATCCCATGGAGCTTTTGCATACCAAATATTCAGGAAGTACCAATTATAGAGGCAATTGGAATCTCTTTGATCAAATCATTCTATCGAACAATTTTTTACAGCAACATGGGAATAGCTTTCGATTTAATGAGGCAAAAATTTTCAATGCTAAATCACTCACCGAATTTAAAGGAAGAAGTAAGGGAAATCCGTTTAGAACATTTTTAGGGAGAAAATATAATGGAGGAATAAGTGATCATTTCCCTGTTTATGGAACCTTCAGTATACTCCAAGGCGAACAATAAATTACTAGTTTCCCTTTATTACTAAAGCATCCACATGATATCGAGTGGTTATTCCTGGATCTGAACCCTCATATCTAAATGCAATATTTATAATTCCGTTTATGCAGGATAAATCGATAGGTGCTACTTGTACAAAATCCCCAAAACCGTCAACCGGTCCAATAGGCATGGTCACATCAAGAACCTGCCAATTTGCGGTGGAAACATCTCCCAAAAAATTATTTGATATCAATACACTAAGTCCTATTCCGTTATCATAAGCAGCTTGTATTTGAAAATTTAGTTCTTCTTCCGTATTAGTTCCGATATTAATTGCTGGGGTAATCAACCAACTATCAATGCCTATCTCTTCACTGCCAAAACCGGACACCCTTGCATATTGATTGTTACTGAAGCCATCTAATTCCCAGATTTCGCTGCCGTTATTTATATTTATATTGGTCCATCCAATGTTTACATAATCTTCTATTGAATCGAATTGTTGAAAATTCTCGGAGTAAACTGTAATCTTTCGCTCGTCCACTTCGCTTGAACAGCCTAATACTTCAGGATCACAACGTTCTGTACTGTCAAAATTTATGCTTGTTGGGTCGTTAATAACCAGATTAAAAACTTCACCGTAAAAATCTTTAGTTAAAATAGCCGCCATTGACCCCATTCCAGCGGGTAAGGCTACCCCTTTAAAATTGGCAAACGTACTAGTACTAAAAGTAGTTCTTATATTAAACGATGGTGTTGCTCCAGAATTACATGCTTCCAACATTCGCTCGCCATCAAATTCATCTAGTGGCTCACCAGCAAATGTTTTTAAGTAGTCATTCCTATTAAACTGAACCCCCTCTAAAGCCACGTATGTGTTTGTTAAGACATCTGTAAATTGATCAATAGAAATTGGGAGTGGAATAATTTCCTCGACCTCATCATCTCTAAAAAGAAAGTTTTTTTGAGCCGCTTCAGAAATTTTTCCAACGCGATTAACTTCTTGTGTTCCTAGAGCCAGGACCCCACTATCATAACCTACTGTTAATCCGTCCAATTTTACGAATAATTTTCTGCCCAATTCATAGGTAGCGGAAAGTGGGTTGACATCAATCAAAATTTTTACTCCCGTTGTAGGCTGGACAGCTTTATTCTGAAGAATAAGTTCTTCAAAGAAATTTCCTGAAAAGTCATTCGAAATTACATACCCAACAATATATCTATCGTTTGATTCGTCATTGTCTGTCGTGAAAGTAAGCGTTGTATTCGGGTCACCTGTTACTTCAATTTCTTGATCCAACAAGGATCTTATCCCCAGAATCTCTAACACTTGACTATTTGGAATATCAACAGATTCTATTACCGCGATGGGCACTTCATATTCGTCATTTTGTACACAAGACAAAACAAAGAGCATGACGCATAATAATGTGAAGGGTTTAAAAAAAGGTATTGTTTTCATTCTGGATAGTTTTTAAAATCGAACATAAATATTTGCGTAATAGGTGGTTCCATTTCCGAAGAAATAACGATTCCCAAAAATTGGTTGATCTCTATTTTGTTCTTCAACCTGTTGTCTATAACTCGCTCTCCGAGAATCTTCAAAACCACCGGTCACATAATCCTGATTCAAAATATTATTGACTGTCACAAAAAACCCTAGGTAATATCTTTTAATCCTCCAGGACTTTCCACCAACAATATTTACTAAAAAATAGTCTTCTAATTTTTCTTGCCTTAATACCTGCCTGGCTATATCTTCATTGTAATCATTAAAAGGTTGACCATCAACATCGGTATAAAAATCTACGGTACGCCTTAGATTACTTACATCGACATACGCGTTTGAAAAATAATTGGTGGTTACACCTACCCACCAAAAATTAGGGTCACGATATTCAAATCCTAATTGATAAGCTCTTTCCGGTCCTCCAGAAACATGATAGTTTTTTAACATTACCTCTCGTATTCCTAATGTGGAGATATCATTCCCTTCCGTTCCAAAATCATCTCCTGCCAGATATAAATTTGGATTGTTTGTGTACACATTCTGTCCAAAAGCAGCAGCACTTTTTAATTTAAGTGTTGGTGTTACCTGAACTTCAATTCCAAGTTCTGCCCCAATATTCCTTTTATCAATTCCGGTTACTATTTCCTGAACAAAGGCACTTGTCTCCTCATTCCCCAAAGCATTCTGAGTAAAGAAGAATCCAATTTCTGTTTGGCTTTGAAGATTTATATAATACCCTGTAAGGCGCGCTTTAATAATAGGACTTCTAAAAATATAACTAATATCCGCAGCTTGTATTTTCTCACTTTCTAATCCAACAACAAGATCATTATTTTGTCTAGCATTGGCGAATGAAGCCCTCAAACTTGGAGGTTTCGATATATATCCTGCATTCAGTTTAATAAAATGACGCCCTGTTAATTTGTAAGTTGCATCTCCTTTTACCCCAAAATTGGTGAAGCTCGCTTTTTCACTTGAACCAAGTGAACGATTCTTTTCAGGGAAATATCCATTTTTGTATAATCCTGTTCTTTGATAGTTCGTTTGAGACCCAGATAACCCCAGATAAAAATCTGTTTTATTATACTTAAACTGAGCTTGAGCAAAACCAGAAATGACACTAGCGTCTAAAACGTAATTATACTTGTACCGATCTCCTTCTTGCACTACTCGGTTCGGATTTTGGATATCGCTATTGGAGGCTATTCCCCCATCCCCAAAATTATCGACATCCAGATATCCATTCCCGCCTAATAGATCTTTCAATTCCGCAAAGTTTTCACTTTTCAATTTCCTATAATTCATATTTCCATCGATAGTAATATTTTCAGAAATTGGCACGTTCAGAATAGAATTGAACGCTAATTGAATGTCATCTACTCGATCTTCTTGAATTGAGTAAATGGAGTTGTTGTTAGCATTAGCAGAATATAATAAAGCCCAATCTATTTGACCATCATCAATAAATTCTTGTTCAGCTCTATACGCTAGCTCGAAATCGTAAGTAGAAGGGGTTGTATTTCTTAAAAAATAACTTGGAAGTCTTTGATAATAATTCCCCGCCGGATTTTTGCCAACCCCATAGTCTAATCTTGTATCTCCAATTTTTCCGAATTGATAACTAACATTGGTATTTAACATTGAACTTTCCCCTATTTTCCAATAGTGGTTTAGCATTATAACGGGTTCTTGAATATCCCGTATTCGACTACTCCGTTTCTCATCCTCTTGATAGCCCCAATTAGGATTATAAGCACCCCCTTTTAAATCATACACCTCCTTGGTAAGAGCCGTTGATCGTCCTCGACGATTAGGAGTAAAGAAAGCTGTTAGGTTTACACTATGAGTCTTGTCTAGTTTTTTTTCTACGGAAGCAAAAAACGAATTAGCATCGTAAAGGGTTCCTTCCTGATATCCCTCATCTCCATATCGTCGTGCAAACAATAATGAAAAAGCCCAACCTCTTTTAGTCATACCACTATGATAAGACCCCATAACACGCCCTCGATACGTTCTATTTGAAGATGCGAATGAAACTCTCCCCCCTTTTCTATATTTTGAGGCACGCATCATCATGTTTGTTGTTCCTGCTATTCCGCCAAAAGTATAACCATTAGCCTTTAGCGCCATTGAAAACTCTCTGTTTCGTTGAACATCATTCAACCCGCCCCAATTACCCCATTGTGGACGACCATTATATAGTTTGTTCATTTCAATTCCATTGATAAGCACTTTTCCATTGGCATTATCCAATCCCCTTGGGCGAAAAAAAGTAGTGCTAAAGTCGAATGCTGCAGCATTTAAAAAAACATCCTTCGAAGCTGACAACAATCCAGAAACATTATATGAAGTTGCTTCGTCCAAATCCAACTCACTATCTGAAAGGCCTATAATTCCAATTTGCGCTTCAACATCATTTAAATCGGGTTGTAATAAGATTGGGTTCAAATCGATGGTTATCCCATCCTGAATGGTAATTCGAATGCGCTGAGAGAGATAGCCATCCTTGGTGATTACCAATATCTGTTCGCCTTGTGGAAGACCAACGGGTGCACTATTAAAAAGTCCTTCGTCGTTAGTGCTAGTAATATAATTGTCGTCTTGAATAGCAACCGAAGCATTTGAAACGGCATCACTGGAATGCGTATCAACTACTCTTCCTTTTACTATTGCATTTTGAGCAAAAAGAGAGATGCTTCCCAAAAATGCCATACACTGTATTAACGTCTTCCACTTGCGATTCATGTGGTGAATAAAAAGGCAGGGGGTTGAAGAAGACATTCAAAGCTACATTTTTAAAATGAATTAATTTTTATATAAAGTAAATGTTGACTTTAAAAAAAGGCATTACTAGTCTTGATTCGTGAATCAAGACTAGTACTAAAAAGTAAAAAGAGATGTTCTAGTTATTCCTATCCGTTTTTTATTAGCTTCGGTTTTATGAGATTTACTCGCTATTTGTTTTTCCTCTTCATTGGTATTCCCTTTTTGGTTTTTTCTCAAGAGGAAAAACAGTACAAAATAAATACAATCGCTTTTTATAATGTTGAAAATCTTTTCGACTTTGAAAACGATCCAATAACCTTCGATGACGATCGGACGCCTGACGGAAAAGATCACTGGACGGAAGAAATATATATGGCTAAACTAAAAAATATTGCTAGTGTTATTTCTGAAATTGGTAAAGAAATTACTGGTACATCTCCAACGATAATTGGTCTTTGCGAGATTGAAAATCGAAGAGTACTCGATGACCTTGTAAATCAAGAGCCACTATTGACAAAGGACTATGGTATTGTTCACTTTGACTCTTCGGATAGACGAGGAATTGATGTGGCATTATTGTATAAGAAAAAATTATTTATACCTACTCATTATAAGAAACATGAATTATTACTATATAGTGAGAACGATATTACAGAGCGTATTTTTACACGGGATCAACTATTGGTTAGTGGAATGCTTGATGGTGAGAAGATACACATCATAGTAAATCATTGGCCTTCAAGAAGAGGAGGTGAGGCAATGAGTCGGCCTAAAAGGATAAAAGCGGCAAAACTAAACAAGCGAATAATTGATTCGTTGTTTAGTGATAATCCATATGCTAAGATAATAACGATGGGTGATTTAAATGATGACCCTACAAGTCCAAGTGTAAAAAATATTCTGAAGACAAAATTAGAGCGAGAAAATTTAAAAATTAAAGAACTATACAACCCAATGGAAGCAATGCATAAAAAGGGGCTTGGCACTCTTGCTTGGCGTGATAGTTGGAATTTATTTGATCAAATGATAATCTCTACCGAACTACTAAAAAAAGAGTATTCATCTTATCGCTTTTACCGAGCTGGGATTTACAACAAAACCTATCTTTCCAATGCACAGGGACAGTATCAAGGCTATCCTTTTAGAAGTTTCGGGAACGGTACTTTTACAGGTGGGTATAGTGATCACTTTCCTGTATTTATGTACCTGATTAAGGCGCTTACTTTAGAAGAAGATCACTAATACTAAAGAACAAGGTGTCTACGTCTAGTACACACCCTTTTTCTTTTTCCGTCGTTTTTTATCTTAGAACCATTGATTCCAAGGAATACGACTAAGTATAAGCACCAATGCTATGGTATAAAATATTGCTAGCACCTTAAATTTTGGTGTTGAAACTAATTTCTTTTTATGCTTCGAATAACCTATAGTAATAAAAACTACCATTAAAATCATCACCATAGGATGTTCTACCGCATTTAATCGCAAAACCGAATCCTTCATTACAGTACTCATGCCGTTATTAGAAATTGACTGCATTCCTAGCGGAGAAACGAAGTATAAAACGAGTCCAATTAATAATTGAATGTGCGAAACGATTAAAGCAAAAAGTGAAATTCGAAAATCTTTAGGGCTGTATTCTTTTTTTGAAAAGAAGCCAATAAGTGCATTTAAGGTTGCGAGCACCACTATTAATAATACCAAATAAGCCCAATAGGAATGTAAAAATTGAATTGTTGTATACATTATTTTAGTTGTTTGTCTATCTCAAAGATATGGATAATTGCATAAAAAAACCGTCTACTTCTAAGTAGACGGTTTAAATTTATAAAGAAATATAGGGGTTTAGAAACTATACTTTAAACTTGCGTTATACGTTCTTCCATTTTCAGTAAAATAACCGAAGGCATCAGAATTTGAAAATCCTAATTCGTCGAATGCATTAAATACATTCCCTCTAAAAGTTAAATCATTACTTCCTAAGTTAAACATATATGTTAAACCAAAATCGAAAGTCTCATAAGCACCTAATTGCTTAGATACATAATCCTTTGAAGCCGTTGAAGGGTCTGTAAATTCATAGTGACGCTCACGATAATTAACGTTTCCATCGATACTCAAACCTTTTACAATTGTTGCCTTAGCTCTTAATCCCATTGTAGTTTGTGGTGCAGTAGATACTTTTACCCCGTCTCTATTAATACCATCTTCTTCGGAAATTAATTCTTGGGTATCCATATTGTATATTGACAAACTAGATTCTCCTTCATAGATCCAGCTACCTCCAGATAAATAAGCATTTATTGTAATCCAATCGCAAGCTCTCCAAGAAAAATCAAACTCAGCTCCTGCATGGTGTTGATTAATCCCTCTTTGTTGCATAGAGATATCAAAATCGTCTGTTTCATCATCTGGAGTCCCGTTATCACTTCTATCAATGTTTGAAAGAGTTCTATTATCCCAATTAGTTACATATGCGTTAAAATTCGCTGCAAAACGACCTTCTTTAAAGTGATATCCAACTTCTACTGAGCGAATAAGTTCATTGTCAACCTCCGGGCTAATTAAATCGGCATTTGAACCGTTAAACGAAAAAATATTGTCTAAATAAGGTTGTCTTGAATAATATCCTCCATTAAGGAATAAAGTATGTGCGCTTTCAATTGTGTAAGAAAGACCCCCTTTAAGGTTATATCCAGTTCTACTCACCTTATCTGATGTTTTTTCTGCGAATCTGTCTTCTCTTTGATATGACTGACTAGAATATGCCCCTTGAAAAAATACTGAAAATCTATCTGTTGCATACTCCAATTGTCCAAATCCTCCTATATAACCAATATCTTCAGAGTAGTCATAAGCAATACGCTCATCTTCGCTAGCGAAATTAGTCAATGAAGCCCAAGGAGTAGCATCAAAAGTTGCCGATACAACAGCATCATCTGGACGATCATTAGACCAACCTGAAAGGCCGTAAAGATCTACTACTTGTCTAAAGTGATCTCCTGTATACATTCTTCCATCTACACCAAGATTAAAAGTTAAATTATCTGTAAATTCATGATTGAAATTAGACACAACTCCATACCATTGATGATTGTTTACCGATGCTCTTCTAATATATCCTGCGCCATTCTCAGCTCCATAATCTCCTCCAACTCCAACAATAGCATTGTTAGCCGCAATAGCCTCGTAGTCCAATTGACCACTTAATGGTCCAAATTCGCCATCAGGATCTTCGGTTCTAATTCTCCCATTTCCTCTATCTCCGGTTCCACCTCCACGTCCCCAAGAAGCATAAGCAACAGTAGAAAGTTCAGATTTTTCACCCATTGTCCAATCCCAGTTAAGGTTCATAACAGGTTTATGATAGTAGTTTTGTCTTTCTGATGTGATACCTGAGCCATTTACACCAGTCTCTTCGTCATATCCCCAATGTTGGTTAAATTTAGGATCTGCTTCTATTACATCTTTTGATTGAGACCATTTTTGTCCGTGTAATTGTGGTGCACCCGTTACTAAGAAATTAAATGCATGTGTATCATTTGGCTTATATCCGGCTGCGAAGAAATAATTTTGACCTTGACCATAAGTACCTTTCGCCCATTTTCTATGTGCTTGCCAGTAGTCTAAAAGAACAGAAAAAGCCCAACCTTTTTCGCTAATTCCTGTATTGTAAGCTACAGTACCTTTAGCATAGCTATCATTAGCTCCTAAGAAACGTACGAATCCACCCTTCTTTCTATTGGCAGCCTTCATTACAATATTCATAGTTCCACCAACTGATGATATCGCAAGTTTTGAAGCTCCAAGACCTCTTTGTACTTGAATCGCATTTGCGATATCTCCAATACCAGCCCAGTTAGACCAATACACTCTACCATCTTCCATACCATTCACAGGCTGACCGTTTAATAATACTGCAATGTTAGTTTGATCAAATCCTCTTAAATAAAATTGAGAATCCCCAAAACCAGTTTGTTCAGAAACGTGAACTGAAGGCGTGTTTTTTAATGCTTGTGTAATTTCTACGTTTCCAGAAACTCTTTCTTGGATTTCAGTTGCAGTAATAGTAGAAACTGCCACAGGAGTTCTACGTCCTTCCGCAAGGTCAATTACACCAGAACCTATAATAACAACTTCCTCAAGGGCATTGGCATCTGGCGCTAATTGTATTGAACCTAAATCTGCACTTCCACCCGTCAAGGTATAAGAGACTTGTTGATTGGTGTACCCTAGATATGAAACTGTAATGGCTCCAGAATTCGAATTTACCTGTAAACTAAAGTTTCCTTCAAAATCGGTGATAGCACCCGCGGTACCCCCAGTTTCAATGACGTTGGCTCCAGATAAAGGTCCTCCTAAATCAGAGTCCATTACCGTACCAGTAATTGTTCCTTGTGAGAAGGCAGCGAAACTACCTAATAATAGAACTAATAGTAATAGTTTTTTCATAATTGTAAGTGTTTGTTTAGAAAATTTTTGCAAATGTACATTGAAGCATTTAAATAACATTCTTTAAATGTTAATAAAACGCTAACAATTAATGTCTCCTAAAAATAGCATTAATAAATCTCCTTATAAAGTGAGATTGTTTTATTTAGTAACAAGTTTATTAACAAAGATTTAGATGAAATTTAGTATGTAAGGCAGTCCAACTTCTCTCTTAGATTAGAAATGTGACTAAAATAATCGTCATGGTACTGTTGAGGAAGTGGTTCCGATAGCGGTAAGTCTTGCTCAAATGGATCAACCTGTTTTCCATTTTTCCAAAAACGATAACATACGTGAGGCCCACCAGTGTTTCCGGTCATTCCTACCCATCCAATAACATCTCCTTGTTGGACATATTCACCAACCCGTACTTTGCGATTCTTCATATGAAGGTATTGGGTTTCATAAGTGCCATTGTGTCTGATTTTAACATAGTTCCCATTACCACCTCTTCTTTCGGATTTAGAGACTACGCCATCTGCCGTGGCAAGTATTGGCGTTCCAATAGGAGCGGCAAAATCGGTGCCTTTATGTGGCCTTAATTTATACCCATAATATTTAATTCTTCGGCTTAAATTGTAGCGTGACGAAATCCTACTAAACTTAACCGGGGCTTTCAGAAAAGCCCTTCTTAAATTATCTGCATTTTCATCGTAGTAATCTGAAAAAGAATTTATAGTATCTATTTTATAATTAAAAGAGAATAAAGGTTTCCCTCGATGCTCAAATATAGCCGCATTAATTCTATCTAAACCTGCAGGAATAGTATCATTAATAAACTTTTCGGTATAAACTACCTTGAAACGATCTCCTGGTTGAAGCTGAAAAAAGTTGACAGTCCAGGCGTAGATATTCGCTAACTGATCGGTCATATTCGCACTTAAGCTTTGTTCTTCCATGGTTTGGGAGAGCGAACTTGTTATTACTCCAGTAGCCATTCTTTCCTCGAATCGAATAGGCTTACTACTAGAATAACAATTAATAGTATCTCGAAGATCTACAACGGCATAATCGATTCTATTCTTTTCATAAATAAATATCTGGGTAGTATTCAAAGAATCTTTAGAATTGAGCAAAACATACGGCTTTCCAACTCTAATTTTTCTTACATCAAAACTATCTCGAAACTTACTGGCAACTTCAAGAATTTTCTGATTAGGAACACCATAAGTGTCCAGGATATCACCAAATGTATCGCCCGCTTGAATGGTATCTCTTATTACATTGAAATCGTTTAATATATAGCCATATTCCACAACTGTGTCCGGCTCTTTTACGATTAATATTGGGGCTTCATCCTCTTTTGTTTCAAGAGTACAGCCCAGTAGGCTAATAAAAATAGGGATATAATATATAAATTTTCTCAACTTCTCATCTTGTTTCTAATACTACTATATGTTTTTACCCCAATCTTTTAATTCTTGTTCTGTCCAAACTTCTGGAAAAAATATTCTGCGTTGGTATTTAGGGTGCATATATTTTGTCCATTCACTTCCACCAGTTGCCTCGACAGCTTCTTTGCCCGCGTTTAAGTATTTATTTGCAGCATCATAATGTGCCATTACCCAAGTTATATTCACTGTATAATCATAGTGACGCATGGCATCTCGAAGGACAGGGTTTTGTTTTACTTCACTAGGAAGCTCCTTAAATTTGGAATACAAATTTATAGTATTATACTCTTTCGTAAAGGCTATAAATTCATTTTTATATTTTTCTTCGAAAGATTTTAATAAATACGATTTTTTACCCGTTATATAGTCCTTTCCAGCTGCTTGCCAATAAAGGTGTTCTAGTGCGTGTTCGTAAGGAGTATTTCTGTCAATGTTTTCTCTAAATCTAGCATCAATCAGGTTAATTAAATCGGTAGAAGCAAATTCAATTTTTCGATATTGAGCACTTTGAAATCCGCTGGCCGGAGTTAAAGTGGTTCGAAATTTCATGTATTGAGCCACCTCCATACCGTCCCCCATGATATTAAAGGATGAGGAAAGCATGTCAAAATAGCGGCTTATCCGCATTAATTTTTCAGAAAAAAACGAAGCCAAAATATCCTTTTTATGTGCAACTTGTTCAATCTCCCAAAGAATCATTTTAAATAATAATTCGTTGATTTGATGATACATTATGAACACCATTTCGTCTGGAAGTGTGGTTCTTTGAATTTGAAGATTTAATAAAGCATCGGTTTTTATATAATCCCAATAGGTAATTGGTTCACTATGCAACAATCCCTCCAAGTGGGTATCTAAGTCCTGACCAATACCAGCATATTTTTTTTCTAATTGATCTAAAAGTTTTTTGATTTCGGGCTTTATTTCCATAACTAATCTGCAATTGTTTTAAACGAATGTTGCAATCCTCTAAATTCTGTTAAAGTCGCTTTCAAAGATCCAACAGCCAAATCTGCTTTAATGAGCATTGGCATCTTGTTTTTATCGTCAGTCACCCATACGGTCAAACTTTCTCTTTCTTTAAACACTCTTCCTGATTCCACTAATGGTCGAAAAACGAGGCAAGGAACGTTGCCAAATTCGGTTTCAAGTATCTCTCTTCCTAAAAATTTAAGTTTAAACTTATAATTCTCTCTGTCGAACATCATATCCATGTCAATGGTTTCTCCTTCTCTTATATTGCTAACGTCCAAACGATTTCGAAGATAATAAAATGACGAAACCATATCTTGAGTTTCAGTAGGAAAAGCAAGTGTCTCCTTGGTTTTATGTTTTTTGTTGAAAATGATGGCCTCATTGTTCGTATGATTAAAATCAATTTGAACATCCTTGGTATGCCCTCCTTCATCAATCTTTCTAATAAAACGATAAGGTATATCTTTTTCTCTGTCTATATAAGACTGGTAGTCATCTTCTACTTTGAAAAAGAACCTCGACAATCCTACTGTTTTTCCCTCACCTTTAACGTGAAAAACTTTCTTTCCATTAAGGTAAGCGTTGTCCACTTGCAAAGAAGCATATCCAGCTGTCAATAGTCCATAATGAATTCTAAATTTAAACCATTCTCCATCACCATACGCTTTTTCCTGAGCAGAGACATTATAAATTGTACATACTAATAGAACGGTGATTATACGCTTCATAAGTTTGAGTTTTAGCATTTGCTAAAGGGTATTACAACTTCTATTCCAAAAATCGAAACTCCATCTGATAAGACGACGGAGTTTCAGAAATGTTACGCTCAATTAAAGTGTTCCTCGTCTTGCTTGTTGACGCTCAATAGCTTCGAACAGTGCTTTAAAATTACCAACTCCAAAAGACTGAGCCCCTTTTCGCTGAATGATTTCAATGAACATTGTAGGTCTATCTAAAACATTATTTGTAAACAACTGAAGCAGGTAACCTTCTTCATCTCTGTCTATTAAAATTCCGTGCTTTTTTAGTACCTCCACATCCTCATCAATTTCACCCACTCGTTCCATTATATCATCATAATAAGTGTCGGGAACATATAAAAACTCAACTCCTCTTTCTCGCATCTCAGAAACCGTAGCAACAATATCATCTGTTGCCAAAGCTAAGTGCTGTACTCCAGGACCATTATAAAAATCAAGATATTCTTCAATTTGCGATTTCTTTTCAGCTTCTGCTGGCTCATTAATTGGAAATTTAATACGCCCATTGCCATTACTCATTACCTTACTCATTAAAGCGGTAAACTCGGTAGCAATATCATCATCAGCAAAAGAAATAATTTGAGCGAAACCCATTACTTCAGCATAAAACTTACACCAAATATTCATTTCATTCCAGCCCACGTTTCCTACAATATGATCAATAAATTTAAGTCCGACTGGCTTAGGATTGTAATGAGACTCCCATTTTTCAAAGCCTGGTAAGAATATTCCGCTGTAGTTTTTTCGCTCTATAAAAATATGAACAGTCTCCCCATAAGTATAGATTCCCGATTTAATCACATGACCGTGTTCATCTACTTCACGTCTTGGCTCAAAATATGGTTTGGCCCCACGTTTAGTTGTTTCCTCAAAAGCCTTAGTTGCATCGTCTACCCACAAGGCAATAACTTTCGCAGCATCTCCATGTTCGTCGAGGTGTCTATTAATATCTCCACCTTTATTTAAAGGCGTAGTAAGCACCAATCGAATTTTATCCTGCTTTAGCACATAGGATACTCTATCCTTAACACCTGTTTCTAATCCAGCGTAAGCTTCAGACTGAAAACCAAAGGCCGTTTTATAATAATGCGCCGCCTGTTTAGCATTCCCAACATACAGCTCAACATAGTCGGTTCCTAGTAGGGGAAGGAAATCTTCCGCATCACTAAAAAGTTTCTTCAAGCCATATTCTGTGTTCTGTAAATCTTTTAAATTCTTTATTTCTTTTGCCATTGTTTTAAAGTTTTGATGTTATTCTATTTCTTCTGAAAACTAAATAACAAATTACCACATGGCCCGAAGATGGGGCACAATTTCAATTTTATGTTTTCTGTTGTTGCACATCTCTAGATTCTACCCTTTCTATTAATGATCTAACCAACTATGATAATAGCTATCATCTGATATCTTTAAGGCTTCTTCAGTTACTTGAAGGGACTTAAAAGTATCTACCATAACCGCTAACTCATCTGTTTTGGTTTTTCCAATGCTTCTTTCAGCCGCACCAGGGTGTGGTCCGTGTGGAATTCCTGCCGGATGTAACGAAATATGACCCGCATCCACGTCATTCCGACTCATAAAGTCACCATCCACATAGTATAACACCTCATCGCTGTCAATATTGCTATGGTTGTATGGTGCTGGAATACTTAAAGGGTGGTAGTCATACAATCTTGGCACAAAGCTACACACCACAAAGGCATCAGTTTCAAATGTTTGATGCACTGGCGGCGGTTGATGAATTCTACCAGTAATAGGTTCAAAATCATGGATAGAGAATGCATACGGAAAATTATACCCATCATAACCAACAACATCGAAAGGATGACTGGCATATACCATTTCAATAATTTCGTTTTGCTTTTTCACCTTTATCAAAAAGTCACCATTCTCATTATATGTTTCTAATTCGTACGGCTTTCTAATATCACGCTCACAATACGGAGAATGTTCTAGTAATTGCCCAAACCAGTTTCGGTAGCGTTTTGGCGTATAAATTGGGCGGTATGATTCTACAATGAACAATCTATTATCTTCAGTATCGAAATCCATCTTGTAAATTATTCCACGAGGAATCAACAAATAATCCCCATACTTGAAATCTAAATTTCCCATATGAGTTCTAAGCTTACCGCTTCCCTTGTGAACAAAAATCAATTCATCCGCATCCGTATTTTTATAAAAATAATCTTCTTGTGAATGTTTTGGGGCAGCCAAAATAATATTACAATCACTATTTGTTAGCACAACTTTACGGCTTTCCAAATAATCATTCTCAGGAGCTACTTGAAAGCCCTTAAGACGATAGGATTGAATATTGTTTGCTTTTGCAATTTTTGGCGCAACACTATATTGCGTTCTTATTTCTTTTACTTGGGTAGGTCGCTGCTCATGGTATAAATTACTGTACATTCCATCGAAGCCAATGGTGCCGAACAATTGTTCAGAATACAAGCTACCATCAGGTTTACGAAATTGAGTATGGCGTTTTGGAGGGATCTTTCCTAATTTATGATAAAATGGCATGAGTCACTGATTTATATTACAAATATCGGAAATTTTATAGCTTATATCGCAAGAAAATTCTAAAACCTAAAACCAGCATTTACGTACCATTCTCCCGCTTCACGCTCTGGCGAAAACGAGTATTTCAATTCCAACGGCCCAAAGAAAGTTTCAAGTCCGTAGCCAATTGCATATCCGCTATAATCAATCGCATCAATCCATCTACCTGTGGCGAACAAATCATTTCCAACATTCGCAATATTTGCTGAAAGATTAAAGTGGTTTTTCTTATAAAATTCGAAATCCAAGGTGAGATTCGATTTTAAATAAGTATTCCCCCTTAAACTTAACGCCTCATATCCATAAAGAGGCATAATATTATTTACTTCCTTAAAGCCATACCCTCCAACAAAGAAGTCTAACGACCTAGTGGTTTCATCTCCGCCAAATTTGAAGCCTCCTTCTGTAGTTAAAACTGCCGATATTCTATTGGAAAAAGATCTCGCATATCCAACTCGAGCTTTGGCAATTGAAAATTCTTTAAAATTCTCATTCTTTCCTGAAGCCAACAAATAGAGATGAAAATCTCCGTTAAAAAACACCCCTTCATTTGGGAAGAAACTATTATCATAAGTGTCGTATTTCACAAACCCATAGGCGCTCACATAATTGGAGTTTTCAAAAACTGTTCGAGGAACGTTATTCTCATCAATTCCAATAGTTTTGGATAAATACCTTAGCCATTTATGTTCTATCCCCCCTCCAACAAGAAAATCTCTTCGGAAGAGTGTCTCGACATAGAGTTGATTTGTAAAATCTCCATATTCAAAATTAATTCTATTTACTTGTGGGCTTTCTTCTAAATCAATATCAGGCGACATAAATCCTATTTCTACGTCTTTATCAAAAAAATAAAAACTGGACTTGAAACCAATACTCCAGTAAAATCCTTTATCTATATAGTAATCGAAATTATAGCGTAAATTATCACCAACAATCAAATCGAAAGAGGCAATATCATTATTTGTGAATAGCCGCTTTCTAGTAATATTTATCAAAGCGGCGCTACGATACAAATCGTCATAGTGAGCTCCCAGTCTTAATAGCATTTTGGAACTACTTTCTTGAAGTGTAAAAACCGCCGTATATTCTCCAATTCCATTGTGAACAAAACGATAATCAATATCTTCAAAATTCCCAGTAGCAGAAAGGTTATTAACTCCTTCACTAAAGTCTTCATAAGTTACTACCGCAGGTGTTTTAAGTTTCAATTTGCCAAGAACATAGGACCGCGTATATTTGTCTAACCCCGTTATTTCTACACTTTTGATATAAATGGAGTTCCTTTTTAAAAACTCAATTTTTTTCTTCGGTTTAAATTTCTGTTTTGCCGCAAGGCTTAATAACTCATTTTCAAAGGGTCTTGCAGCGGTTAACCCTTCCGATATAATTTTTTTCCCTTCGCTAAAAGAAACAACAGAAAAATCATCGATATCAGGATGGATGTATATATCTGTTTGCTCCTTCTTTTTAACCATATCATTTATGGTGCGAAAATTATTAATCTGAACCAACAAATCGAATGCAGACTTTAAATCACTTCTGTTCTTCAATCCATCTTGAACATCTACCCCAATAATTATATCCATCCCTTTCACCTTCACTTTATCAATCGGATAATTATTCACAACACCACCATCTACAAGAACCATATCATCAATAATTACGGGCCCAAAAAGAGAGGGAAGTGCACCACTTGCAGAAACTGCTTGCGGTAAGTATCCCTTGTCCAGAAGTACTTCCATTCCAGTTTCTACATTCGTTGCAATACAAAAAAACGGGATCGGCAACTTACTAAAGTCCTTTATTGTACTAACATGTGCCGTTAACTTCGACATTAAATTATATACATTCTGACCTCTCGATAAGCCAGAAGGAAACCCAACCTGAAACTTATCGAATGGCAATGTAAGTGCATATCGTTCGGACTCCTCTTTTTCGTAAAAGGTTTTTGCGCTTCGTGGAATATTATCCTGAATTAAGGTGTTAAAATCCACAACATTGAAAATAGAATCTAACTGCCTCGCCGAATATCCCGAAGCATATAATGCCCCAACTATGGCGCCCATACTTGTTCCTCCTATATAATCTATTCGAACCCCCGCATCTTCTATTGCCTTTAAAACCCCAATATGGGCCAATCCTTTAGCTCCCCCACCACTTAATACGACCCCAACTTTAAGGTCATCATTTTTTACTTCCTGCGAAAAAAGAATCGCAGAAAATAATATGGATAGTATTAAAAGTGTTTTCTTCATTTCTCTTGTTGAAAATGAGTCAATATTTTTTTTGCCTTACTAGCTCCAACTACTTCCGAAAGGGCATCAAACCCTGCTTCAGCTATGCGTTTTGTGCTTTTAAAATGTGTTAATAAGTCAATCACAGTTTTTTCTCCTATTCCCAAGATAGACTCTAGTTCTGTATTTAATGCTTCTTTACTCCTTTTATTTCGATGAAAGGTGATTCCGAAGCGATGTGCCTCATTTCGTAATTGCTGGATAATTTTTAAGGTTTCAGATTTCTTATCCAAATACAACGGAATTGGGTCGTCTGGATAAAACAATTCTTCCAGTCTCTTAGCGATTCCGACAATGGCAATCTTTCCTCGTAAGCCTAATTTATCTAAACTTTTTAAAGAAGAAGATAACTGTCCCTTCCCCCCATCTATGATGATAAGTTGGGGTAAAGGTTGCTCCTCTTCTAGTAATCTTTTATACCTTCTATAAACAACTTCTTCCATAGAAGCAAAATCATCTGGACCTACTACTGTTTTTATATTAAATTTACGATAGTCTTTCTTACTCGGTTTACCATTTTTAAATACCACACAAGCAGCAACTGGATTTGTGCCTTGAATATTACTATTGTCGAAACATTCAATATGACGTGGCTCTTCTGTTAAACGAAGATCCTTTTTCATCTGTGCCATAATACGTTTTACATGCCGGTCTGGATCTACAATTTTGGCTTGTTTAAATCGTTCCATTCGAAAATATTTCGCATTTCGAATAGAAAGATCCAAAATTTGCTTTTTATCACCAGCCTTCGGAATATGAACTTTCACCCCTTCTTCAACAAGAATTGAAAAAGGAACATACACCTCTTTACAAATCGATTCGAAACGTTGTCGTAATTCAATTACGGCCAGTTGCAACAACTCTTTATCACTTTCATCTAACTTCTTTTTTATCTCTAGCGTATGCGATCTAATAATTGCGCCAAATGAAATCTGTAAATAGTTTACATATCCATAGCTCTCATCCGAAATAATCGAGAATACATCAACATTATTAATCTTCGGATTTACAACCGTAGATTTCGCCTGATAATTTTCTAGTATGTCAATTTTTTCTTTAACTCGTTGCGCATCTTCAAACTTAAGATTGGATGCTAGGGTTGCCATCTGACTTTTAAACTTATGAAGAGATTCTTTAAAATTTCCCTTTACAATATTTCGAATAGCGTCGATAGTCTCATTGTATTCTACTTCGGAATAATACCCTTCACAGGGACCTAAGCAATTCCCCAGATGATATTCTAAACAAACCTTATATTTTCCTGCTTTTATTTTTTCTTCGGAAAGGTCGTAATTACAAGTCCGCAAAGGATACAAACCTTTAATAAGGTCTAAAAGCGTGTGTACCGTACGCATACTGGTATAAGGCCCAAAATATTCGGACCCGTCTTTAATCATTCGCCTGGTCGAAAAAACCCGCGGAAAACGTTCATTTTTAATACAAATCCATGGATAGGTTTTGTCATCTTTCAGCATCACATTATAGCGTGGCTGATACTTCTTTATAAGGTTATTCTCTAAGAGCAAAGCATCGGTCTCCGTAGCAACTACAATATGTTTGATAATTACTATTTTCTTAACCAATAATCTCGTACGAGCATTATCATGCACCTTATTAAAATAAGAAGCTACGCGCTTTTTCAAATTAATGGCCTTTCCAATATAAAGCAACTTATCCTCCTTATCGTAATATTGATATACCCCTGGTGAGTCTGGAAGCGTTGAAATCTGAAGTTTTACGGAAGGGTCTGCCATAAATCAAAGATAATAGCTATTTTACTTTTAGACTTCCGTTTTCCCAATCAAATAATGTTAATTCACGGTTAAACTTAGTTTGTAAAAAAGCACAACACTATTCTTTTTTGCTACCTTAGCTATAACTAAAGTCTGCAAATGAATATTGCCATCCTTTCTAGAGGTGAGACTCTCTACTCTACCAAGAGCCTGTTAAAGGCAGGAATGGCGCGGAGTCACACGATTGAAGTTTTTGACCCAACCTTTTGCTCCCTATATATAGAAAATGGCAAACCAATTTTGTTTTATGGCGATAATCTAGTGGAAAATTTGCACGCCATAATTCCTAGAATTGGAGCATCAAACACCTATTTCGGATCTTCATTAGTTAGACATTTTGAAGCAATGAATGTTTTTTCTGTTGTTTCTGCTGAAGCTATATTGCAGTCCAGAAATAAGTGGACAAGTTTTCAAATTCTGGCCGCTGCTCGCATTGCTGTTCCAAAAACGATTTTAGGGAATGTGTATGATGTTGAGGCTGCACTCAAATCATTTGGAAACAAACCTGTAATTATTAAGGTACTTCAGGGAACCCATGGGGCGGGGGTTATCCTAGCAGAAACGTACCAATCTGCATTGTCAACTATTGAAACCTTAAATGCATCGAATGTTAGATTTGTTATTCAGGAGTACATTGAAGAATCTCAAGGCGCCGACATACGTGCAATAGTTGTGGACGGGGTAGTTGTGGCTGCCATGAAACGTCAAAGCAGAGAAGGTGATTTTAGATCAAACTTACATCGGGGAGGATCATCTCAAAGTATTGAGCTAACATTTGAGGAAACCAAAATCGCAATAAATACTGCAAAGGCTCTTAGAATGGGGGTTTGTGGCGTGGATATTCTTCAGTCTAAAGCAGGACCGTTGGTTTTAGAAGTAAATTCAACCCCCGGATTAGAAGGCATAGAAACCACCACTGGAAAAAATATTTCTAAAAGTATAATTGGCTTTATCGAACGAAATAAACGAAAATAATTTTTCAAATTCTAGAGAAGAACTGTACCTTGGAATCTAATTTTAGTTGCGTATTTTCGCAACCTTAGCTAACACCCAATACCCTCAATTTGAAGCGAAAAATAGGAAGGATAGATAAAGGAGATTTTCCTCAGTTAAAATTATTTAATCTAGACGTAAAAATAGATACTGGTGCATACACATCAACGATTCATTGTAAAAATTTAGAAGTCGAAGATAATTATCTTAAGTGCATCTTATTAGATGAAGCACATCCATCCTATCATGAAATGGAATTCAAATTTGATCAATATGACGTAAAAGTTGTTAAGAGTAGCAACGGTAAGTCTCAAGCACGTTATCGTATATTAACCGAGATTGTACTTTTTAACAAAACTTATCCCATTTTCCTCACCTTAAGTGATCGCGAAGAAATGCGATATCCAGTACTATTAGGAAGAAAATTTTTAACAAAAAGATTTGTTGTGGACATTAATAGAACTGATCTTTCTTATAAGCTAAAACTTAAAAAATGAACATTAAAATACTATCTGCTAATCCCAATTTATATTCAACTAAGAGACTGGTTGAAGCAGCCAAAAAAAGAAAGCATACTGTCGAAATAATAAATCACACAAAATGTGATATTGTTATAGAGAAGAAAAACCCGTGCATATATTACAAAGGGAAAAGGTTAGAACATACGGATGCTGTAATACCTAGGATTGGCGCATCAGTAACTTTTTTCGGAACTGCCGTTGTACGGCAATTTGAAATGATGCGTGTGTTTACAACCACAGAATCACAAGCGTTGGTGCGTTCTAGAGATAAATTAAGAAGCCTTCAAGTTCTTTCGAGAGCCGGGTTAGGACTTCCAAAAACAATATTTACAAATTACTCCAAAAATGTTACGGAAATTGTTGAACAAGCTGGTGGCGCACCAATTATAATAAAGCTCTTAGAGGGAACTCAAGGGATTGGAGTAATATTGGCAGAGACCAACAAAGCGGCCGAATCTGTTATTGAAGCATTTAATAATTTACAAGCAAGAGTAATTGTTCAAGAGTTTATCAAGGAAGCAGGAGGTGCTGATATTCGTGTGTTTATTGTAGATGGACAAGTTGTTGGAGCCATGAAAAGACAAGGAAAGGAAGGCGAATTTCGTTCTAACTTGCATCGAGGTGGAAATGCAACTGTAATTGAACTATCTGATGAGGAAGAAATAGCAGCTTTAAAAGCAGCTAAAGCGATGGGATTAGGAATTGCAGGAGTCGATATGCTGCAAAGTGCTAGAGGCCCGCTAATTTTGGAAGTAAATTCATCCCCAGGACTAGAAGGAATTGAGCTAGCCACTGGAATTGACATTGCAACTTCTATTATAAAATATGTTGAAAGAAATGTTTAATTTTTAATCGAGTGGAGAATTCGGACCTTATTATTCTTGGACATACAATAGCATTGGGCGAAAGTAAGACCATTGACTTTAATATTGCAAAATTATATACATCAACAAATATTGAAATTCCAATTATTATTGAAAGAGCAAAAATTCCAGGACCAATAATATTAATGACAGCTGGAATTCATGGAGACGAAATAAATGGAGTAGAAATTGTACGACAGATAATTGCAAGAAAAATTAACAAGCCTAAAAAAGGTTCCATAATATGCATTCCAATCTTAAATATTTTTGGCTTTTTAAATGCAGACAGAGCGTTTCCAGACGGAAGAGACCTTAATAGGGTATTTCCAGGGACCAAAACAGGATCTTTAGCCAGTAGAGTTGCCTTTCATCTCACAAAAAAAATATTACCTCATATAGATTATTGCTTAGATTTTCATACTGGAGGTGCGAGTAGGTTCAATGCACCTCAGTTACGAGTTAATGCACAAGACCCAGAATTAATCCAGCTTGCAAGAGTATTTAATGCTCCTTTCACAGTTTTTTCATCCAACATTGATAAGACTTTCCGTTCAACTTGTTCAAAAATGAATATTCCTATATTACTTTTTGAAGGAGGTAAATCGTTAAGCAGTGATAAGTATATCGTCAAACATGGAGTTGACGGTATTATGCGATTTTTACATCATTTCGATATGCTCGATAAGAAATTTAATGTTACTACACCTCCAAATACCAGTGTTTTAATTGAAAAAAGCAAATGGATAAGAGCACAAAGAAGTGGATTATTACACGTCAAGATTGAATGCAATAAATTTGTGAAAAAGGACGAATTTCTAGCAACTATAACTGATCCTTACGGAACGATGCGGTTTATAGTTAAAGCACCAAATACTGGATATATTATAAATGTTAATCATGCTCCAATAGTGCATCAAGGTGACGCTATTTTTCATATTTCCACTAAGGAATCTTAACCTTGAAAAACTGACAGAAAGAACATAACTATTGATGAATAAACAATCCTTAAGGAATAAGTACAAAGTATTACGAGACCATCTCTCCCAAGAAAATATTGAAGACCTTAGCTTAGAAATTGCTAATAAATCACTCGAACTACCAATTTGGGACTTTACATATTATCATATTTTTTTGCCAATAACTGAAAAGAAAGAAATAAACACTGAGTACTTGCTTCATATTCTACAAGGAAGAGACAAAAGTGTTGTAGTTCCTAAAGCAAATTTTAACAATGGAGAATTGACACATTTTCTCTTACAAGAAAACACACCATTGATCGTTTCTAGTCAAAATATTCCAGAACCAGCAAGTGGTATTGAATTGTCCGCATCCCAGATGGAAGTCGTATTCATTCCACTTTTAGCATTCGATGAAAAAGGAAACAGAATTGGATATGGAAAAGGCTTTTATGATCGCTTTTTATCAAAATGTAATCCCGAAACTATTTTTATTGGACTTTCTTTTTTTCCAGCCGAAACTGCTATCGATAGTGAAACTGTAGATATTCCGTTGCATTATTGTATTACCCCAGATAAAATTTATACATTTTAGAAAAATCTCAGTATCTTTAAAATTGTATTAACCTTATAATCAATCAATATGGAAACAATAAACGACTCTTCTAATAGACCGCCAGACAATAACCTTGTATGGGCTATATTATGTACCGTATTATGCTGTCTTCCTTTAGGAATTGTCGCCATAATAAAATCGACTAAGGTAAACGACTTATGGCATCAAGGAGATAAAGAAGGAGCTCAACAAGCAGCGGACGATGCCAAAAAATATTCAATTTGGGGTGCTGGAATCGCAATGATTTTTGTTATCCTTTATTTCATTTTAATGGCAATTGGCATTGGTACAAGCGCCTTCAGTTTATAAAATGAAACTTTTAAAAATTACCCTCATTGTTAGCATCATTGGGGGTATATTTTTGATCTATTTTTTGTTCAACCCCTCTTCACATTCTTTTTTTGTCCCTTGCCCTTTCAAATATTTAACAGGGTATCATTGCCCAGGATGTGGTTCTCAAAGAGCTATTCATCAAATGCTTCATGGAAATTTAGTAAGTGCTTTTCGTTTAAACCCTCTGTTGACCCTTTCATTACCTCTTATTTTCTTCGGATTAGGAACAATTGCTTGGAATTTTATCTATGATACCAACCTTAGGGTAAAGCTATTTTATAGCAACCGTTTTATTTATGTTTACTTCGGAATTGTACTGGTTTACTGGATTCTTAGAAATATTCCGTTTGTGCCTTTTAATTATTTAGCTCCTCCAGCTTAACATAAAACGTTAGTGTTCCAATAAGCAATTTGGCTAAATGATTCTCGCTTTACTTTTTAGGAAATGCTCGTTTATTAAAAGCTATTAAAAGACCAACACCAGTACTAATAGACATATCTGCAATGTTGAATACGGGATCGAAGAACGTAAAAAACTTACCTCCCCAAAAAGGCAGCCATTCTGGCAAATAACCCTTCCATAATGGGAAATATAGCATATCTACAACCTTTCCGTGAAACAGAGTCCCATAACCTCCTTCGGCAGGAAACATAACCGCTACTTGATGATGACTATCATTAAAAATAAGTCCATAAAATACAGAATCAATAATGTTCCCAAATGCTCCTGCAAAAATTAGGGCAATCGATACAATTAAAACACGCGACATGTTTTTGCGAACAGAATCCCAAAGCCAATACCCTATCCCAACAATTGCGATAAGCCTAAAAATTGTTAAGAATAGTTTTCCATATTCACCCGGAATTTTAGCGCCCCAGGCCATTCCTTCATTCTCTACAAACAAAATCTGAAACCAATCAAATACCTTAATTCCATCTCCCAATGAAAAATGGGTTTTTACGTAAATCTTAGAGATTTGATCTACCAATAAGACTAAAAAGATGATAACAATTGATTTTTTTAACGACATTAAATCTTAGGTTTTTTTAGAATATTTTTAAGTCAAAAAATTGGTCTTTGGTGTTGGCTAACTAGCGTCGCAAAAATAGGAATATTATTTGGTTTGAAATAAGCCAATATCTCCTTGTTTACTTTTCGCTATTACCCTGTGCTTTCCATCCATTGGAAGGGTATTTGTTACAATTCCGTGTTTCGAAATTGCTCTCCCTGTGACTAAACCAATAGTATAAACAGTAATAGCGCCATCTTTAGTTTCCAGCCACGCATCTCCACTAAAACGAGTTAATTCACAATAACCAGTATCCAAGGCTATTTGCAACATCCCATAGCTCCCGCTTGCTTCAACCGAAGCAATCTTGGAGGTCACAACAACATCTAGGTTCTTAGGTATATTGAGCAGCATTTCCACTGAAAGTACTTTATGTGCCGCAAGTTTGTCATTATCGGCCTCAAAATATGGCGTATAAGAAGTACCTATTGTAAGTGTTTTAATTGATTCGGAAGTAGTAACAAGAAAATTCTCAAATGTTTCGCCGGTAACTTTGGTAACTATAGATACTTCCGTAGCATTTTCCGAAACAATGGAAAGTTTAAAAACCGCATTGGCATAAATCACCAATCTTTCTATTTCCGAAGCATCCAACGTCTTCTCCAATATCTTCTGGCAAAAACTACCATTAGTAATCGTTAGAAAGAGTATAAGACAAAATGTTTTCAGCATAAAAAAACCCTAACATATTGAAAGGGTAGATTATATAATCCCTCTAGTTCAATAGGGACGATTAATTGTACTATTATTGCATGTTTTTTGCTTCAATGCTCAAGGTTGCATGAGGCACTAGCTTCAATCTCTCAGGATTGATTAATTTTCCCGTAACACGGCAAATACCATAAGTTTTATTCTCAATTCGGATCAAAGCATTTTTAAGATCTCTTATAAATTTCTCTTGACGAATAGCCAATTGAGAGGACGTCTCCTTACTCATTACTTCACTTCCTTCATCAAAGGCCTTAAAGGTTGGTGATGTATCATCCGTACCATTATTGCTGTCATTTCTATAGGCGCTTTCAATTAATTCCAATTGTGCTTTTGCCTTCTTAATCTTCTCTTGAATAAGTTCTTTAAAAGATTCTAATTCCGAATCGCTATATCTGTTTTTATTCTCCTGGGACATATTCTTTAATATTTTTTAATGCTTAACTTGGTTGTAATGTCATCAAAAGCAATTTCAATTCCATTCACTATATGCTCTTCAAATTTCAACTCTTCGGTTAAGGTTTCTTGTTTTATATAGTCTCTGTTTTGTTCTACTGCTTCAATTAGTGCTTGATTATTCTGAATACTAACTTCAACCCTATCTGTCACTTCAAGCCCAGAATCTTTTCTTAAATTTTGAATTCGATTCACCAATTCTCTGGCAATTCCTTCATTTTTTAATTCTGGCCCAATGGTGACATCCAGCGCAACTGTAATTCCATTGCTATTTGCTACCAACCATCCTTCAATATCCTGAGAACTAATTTCAACATCATCGAGCGTCAATGTAGTATTTTTTTCGTTAACTAAAACAGAAATCTCACCCTCTTTTTCCAATATTGAAATCTGCTCCTGATTAAAATCATTAATCGCTTGAGTAATAGCCTTCATATCTTTTCCGAAACGAGGACCTAATTTTTTGAAATCAGGTTTTATTTGTTTGACCAAAATTCCAGAACCTTCATCAATTAGTTCAACTTCCTTCACATTCACCTCAGATTTTATCAAATCTGAAACAGCCTCAATTTCATTTCTTGTAGCTTCATCCAGCACCGGAATCATTATCTTTTGTAGCGGTTGCCGCACTTTAATTTTCTCTCTTTGTCGTAACGATAATACCAATGAAGATATTGTTTGTGCCTTTTGCATCTTACGTTCTAACGCACTATTAATATAAGTCGCATTGGACATTGGAAAGTTACTTAAATGCACTGATTCTTTTTCATCTTTAGCTATTCCACTGGTCAAATCTTTATACAATCGATCCATAAAAAAAGGTGCAATTGGAGCTCCTAACTGCGCCACTGTTACCAAGCAGTTGTACAACGTTTGATAAGCAGATATCTTATCCTCACCATAACTTCCCTTCCAAAAACGTCTTCTACTTAATCTAACAAACCAATTACTCAAATTTTCTTGTACAAATTCTGAAATGGCTCTTGCCGCTTTTGTAGGTTCGTACTCATTAAAAGCCTCATCTACTCTAGCAATAAGGGTATGCAATTCTGAAAGAATCCAACGATCTATCTCTGGTCTTTTTTCCATTGGAATATCTGCTTCAGAATAATCAAAATCATCCAAATTAGCATACAAACTAAAGAAACTATAGGTATTGTAAAGCGTTCCGAAGAATTTATTTCGAACCTCTCCTATTCCGTCTACATCAAACTTTAGATTGTCCCAAGGATTGGCATTGCTTATCATATACCAACGCGTGGCATCTGGTCCATATTTCTTTAAAATTTCAAATGGATCTGCAGCATTCCCTAAACGCTTGGACATTTTCTGTCCGTTTTTATCCAACACCAGTCCGTTTGAAACTACATTTTTATAAGCAACATCATCAAATAGCGTCGTAGCAATTGCGTGCATCGTATAGAACCATCCTCTTGTCTGATCTACACCTTCGGCAATAAAATCTGCCTTTCTCCACGTTCTTTCAACTTTCTCTTTATTCTCAAAAGGATAATGCCATTGTGCATATGGAACACTTCCGCTGTCAAACCAAACATCGATAAGGTCTGCCTCGCGATTCATTTGTTTTCCACTTTCAGAAACCAAAACAATTCCATCCACAATGTTCTTATGGAGGTCAACCTGTTCATAATTTTCTTCGGAAAAATCTCCAACAACAAAATTGTCAAAGATATTCTTAGTCATAAATCCTGCCGAAACAGCTTTCGCCATTTCGTCTTTAAGTTCTTCAATAGAACCAATTATTATTTCTTCTTTTCCATCTTCGGTTCGCCAAAGTGGTAAAGGAATTCCCCAATAACGAGAACGTGATAAATTCCAATCGTTGGCATTGGCCAACCAGTTTCCAAACCGTCCTTCTCCTGTAGATTTTGGTTTCCAATTAATCGTTTCGTTTAACTCAAACATTCGATCCCGGAACTGGGTAACTTTTATAAACCAAGAATCCAACGGATAGTATAAAATTGGTTTATCGGTTCTCCAGCAGTTAGGATAACTATGAACATATTTTTCAACCTTAAAAGCCTTATTCTCTATTTTCAATTTAATGGCGAGTTCCACATCCACAGATTTCTCTGGAATTTCATCATCATTATAATATTCATTTTTTACATACTTTCCAGCAAATTCTCCCATCTCTGAGTGAAACTTCCCTTGTAAATCTACAAGTGGCACTAAGTTGCCATTTTCATCTTTAATCAATAAAGGTGGCACTTCTGGGCTTGCTTGTTTCGCAACCAGCGCATCATCTGCGCCAAAAGTAGGTGCCGTATGCACAATACCTGTCCCGTCTTCAGTAGTGACAAAATCCCCCGAAATAACGCGAAAAGCATTCTCCGGATTATCGTTAGGTAAGGCATATTTTAAAAGTTGCTCGTATCTAATGTTCAGTAAATCAGACCCCTTGCATTCGGCTGCGATTAAAAACGGAATTTTCTTATCTTCTTTCTTGTAGTTTGAAAGTGTTTCAATCTCTTCTGTTTGCTCAAATTTTCCTCCAAACTGTTTTCCAACTAGATTCTTAGCTAGTATTACGTGAATGGGTTCAAATGTATATTGATTGTACGTAGCAACTACTACATAATCAATTTTTGAGCCAACCGTCAGCGCCGTATTCGACGGTAAGGTCCAAGGTGTTGTTGTCCAAGCAAGAAAGTGTAGGTGGTCAAATTTCCTAAGAAAATCAGGGAGTGTACTTTCTACTGCCTTAAACTGCGCTACAACCGTAGTATCTGTAACATCTTGGTAAGTTCCTGGTTGGTTTAACTCGTGCGAACTCAACCCAGTTCCTGCCTTTGGAGAATATGGCTGAATGGTATAGCCTTTATAAAGAAGTTCTTTATTGTAAATCTGCTTTAAGATCCACCAAACCGTTTCCATGTATTTCGACTTATAGGTAATGTACGGATTTTCCATATCCACCCAATATCCAAAACCTTCGGTTACCTGGTTCCAAACGTCTGTATAGCGCATTACTGCTTTTCTACAGGCCGCATTATAGTCTTCTACAGATATCTTCTTGCCAATATCTTCTTTTGTGATTCCTAACTCTTTTTCAACCCCTAATTCAATTGGTAATCCGTGTGTATCCCAACCCGCTTTTCGGTCAACTTTAAACCCTTTTTGGGTTTTATAGCGACAAAAAATATCTTTAATGGCACGTGCCATTACGTGATGAATCCCAGGCAAACCATTTGCCGATGGAGGTCCTTCAAAAAATACAAAAGGGTCGTTTCCTTCGCGAATAGAAATACTCTTTTCGAAAACACCATCTTCATTCCAAAAATCAAGTATATCTTCTGCAAGTTTAGGAAGGTCTAAGCCCTTGTATTCCTTAAATTTTGTGCTCATTTGAGTTGTGATTTAATAAGGTTGCGAATTTACGGATTTTTTGAACAAATTCCCTATTGCTTTTACGTCCTTATAATTTGATAATACCTTTCACAACATGGGTCAAAAAAACCCATTCACCAATGGCGAACGGGATTAATAAAAACTTTAATTGTATTTATATCTTATTGAATCTCAACTCTTCGTTAAAAACAGTTGTATCCCCATTTCCATTTGTTTCAATTGTTTCTAGAGTAAGGGTCATTCCAGTTTCACTAAAGTTAGAAACCATATAATTATCTCCTGCTAATACTAGCAGATTTGATCCAGAACTAACTGAAAAGTTTTCAGTTTCGTTATCGACTATTATTATTTCAGAATCAGTTTCTACCGTTTGGCCAGCAACAACAACCGTATACATTTGTCTAAAGGCACCATCAGTAACATAAGTCCCATTCTCGAGGAAAGAAACTTCTATTTCAAACGTATCTCCAGTGGTGGTAGTAGTTGTAACAATATCTAAACCATTGATGTTTATAGTTTCTGTTTCTGTAGAAACATAGTAGTTCATCTCGTAGGTTCCTAAAAGATTGGTTTGATTATACAAAAACGGCTCTGGGCCATCGTCGTTTTTCTTACAGCTTACTATTGAAAGTGTGAGTACTAAGACTAGTAAAAATTTAGAAATATTCATTGTTTTATTTTTTTGGCGAATATAGGCTATTTTTTGAGAACTTTGTTGTCCATAACTTACTACTTCTAGCTCGTACTATTTTTATATCTTTATCATAACCAACGTTAACTTCATTGAAAAAACTCCTGCAATATTTATTTCTTTTTTCCTGCTTCGTAAATGCACAAGATTATGTTGATTTGGTGAAAATTGGCTATGGTCAGACACTCAACAACAATTTTGAGAACACAACTAGCAGTACCAAGGTTCAGTTTTCAGAAATAGATATCACCTTTCCAATTGTTTTAAATCCTAAAAATGCCTTCATTACAGGGATCAGTTTTAGCCAAAATAATCTTCAACTCTTCCCAGATGCAAACAAAACAGACCTCTACAGCACTCTTTTGAAAATTGGGCTAGCCTCAACTTACAATGAAAAATGGAGTAGTACATTGGTGTTGTTGCCCAAAATTGCCTCAAACTATAAAAACCTTTCTAAAGATGATTTTTTCTTTGGAGGCTTTGGCCTTTTAAAATATAAAAAGAAAGAAAACCTTATCTATCGATTTGGGATTTATGCAACCTCTGAAGCCTATGGCGTATATACCACGCCCATCCTAGGGTGGTACTATTTAAGTCCAAATAAAAAGTTTGAAATGGATGTTGCTATCCCAATTTCGGCCGACATTAATTACAATCTTGGATTTACAACCCTAGGATTTGATTTCTTCGGAATTGGTCGTAGTTATAACCTTAAAACTGAAAATCAGCCCAACTTTTATGTAGATCAGAGTTCCATTGAGTTTTCGGCTTACACTCAATTCAATTTACTTAACGAAAGTGTTTTATTAAGAGGAAAACTAGGTTATGCAACAAGCAATTATGAGGTTTATGCAGCAAACGAAAAAATTGATTTAGGAATTCCTTTGATCGCTTTTGGAGATGAAAGAACACTGTTGAACCCAGATATAAGCGGTGGTGTATTTTTAAAATTTGAAGCGATCTACAGATTTCATCTAAACAAACAGAAAAATTAGACTTCGTAAGGAATCTCAACAATTTTAGAATTCTTATCTTTGATTCTTAACTCCCCGGTTATGAATAATACTGAAAAGAGTGAAATCTGGAAAGATTTTACACGGCCTGTATGGGCAAAAAAAAAGAAATTTAGAGTTTCAAATTTTGGAAGAATTATCAATTTAAGTCAGGATGCGAAAAGTAGATCCATGAAGTTGTACAATTTGGCTGGATATGAAGTTTTCTCTATTCAGAAAAAAGATGGAAAAACTGATCTAATTTATATGCACAGATTAGTTGCTGAATTATTTCTAGAGGCAGATAGTGAAAGGCCCTCTGTAATCCACAAAAATTATAACAAACTGGATAATCATGTTAATAACCTGAAATATGTTAATAAAACTGAGCGTTTTGCACATAATCAACTAAATCCCGCGGTTATCGCATCCAAAAGAAAAGCGGTAGAAAACCCAAAATATGCGAAACTATCTGGTGATAAAGTTCGAATGATAAAAAGAAAATTATTTGACCCAAACCGTAAAACCAGAATGCGACTAATTGCCAAACAATTTGGAATTTCAGAAATGCAATTATATCGTATCAAATCTGGAGAAAATTGGGGTCACATTACAGATTATTAAATTATGAATAAAAAGTGTCCAGAATGTGGTGACAAAATCATTGGTCGCGCCGATAAAAAATTTTGCAGCGACGCTTGTCGAAATGCACATAATAATACGCTAAACAAAGACTCTAAAAATCTTGTTCGGAATATTAATAATCGGCTTCGGAAGAATTATCGTATTCTAGAAGCTTTAAATTCTAACGATAAAACCAAAACTACTAAAGAAAAACTCCTTCGGTTAGGATTCAGTTTTGAGTATTTCACAAATACTTATACAACGAAAACCGGCTCGGTGTATTTTTACCTCTACGACCAAGGGTATCTTCCGTTAGAAAACGACTATTATTTATTAGTAAAAAAAGAAATGAATTCTTGGTAATTTACTTCCAGGTCTGCCCTTTAAGCTTAAGAGCCGCTATTAGAACATCTTTTTGGCTTATCTGCCCAACTAATTTTCCGTTTTCAACAATAGGAAAACGACGGTGTTTGGATTCGAGAAACTTATTTGCCGCGTCAAAAACATTCATATTGCCATCTATAGTTTCAACATTCTTGGCCATATGATGTTCTACTTTTACATCTTCCATGGGTTGATTATAATAACGGCTTTCACTAATTTGTTTGATACAATCCCCTTCAGAAATTATCCCAACCAACTCATAGTTATCGTTCACTACGGGGCCTCCAGAAATCTTATTTTTAATTAAAATCGTCATTACTTCTAGAACAGATTGATTTGGTTTAAAAGTAGTGAGATTCTTGCTCATATAGTCTGATACTGTAATATTTTCAGAACTCCCCTTTGTAGGTTTTGCCCTTTTGCCAATAAAACTTTTAATTCCCATAATCTTAGATTTTTACCTCCCGAATATAGTCAATTTTAAAACACATTCCTTTCAATATATTTTGAACGTGGATAGATTTAACAGAATATTGTACTTTTAAAAACCTAAACACTTTCTTCATGAAACGATCCCTCCCCTTCCTTTCCTTTCTACTTATTTTGGGATTGGTATACTACAGTTTCTATAGTTTGATGCCACATAACGGAACCTCGGCATCCATTCCTGAAACCGAATTCTCAACAGGTCGTGCCTTAATTCCATTAAAAGAAATAAGTAAGGCGCCACATTATTCTGGCTCAGAAGAACACCAGAGAGTAGGTACATTTCTAGAAAACGAATTAAAAAACTTAGGAATGGAAACCCAAACTCAAGAAGGGTTTGTGTTAATCTCTGAACAAGGGAAACTAACTAAACCTAAAAATATTGTAGGTCGTTTGAAGGGGTCAGGAGATGGAAAGGCCTTGTTGCTGCTTTCACATTATGACAGTGCTTTAGTGCCTTCTTTTGGCGCCAGTGACGCAGGAAGTGGTGTTGTCACAATTTTGGAAAGTTTAAGAGCATTCCTTGCAAATGGGAGAACTCCAGTTAATGATATCATTATACTTTTTAGCGATTGTGAAGAAATAAACCTTGGAGGCGCAAGCCTTTTTGTAAACGAGCATCCATGGGCAAAAGATGTAGGTTTTGTCATCAATTTTGAAGCCAGAGGTAGTGGAGGCCCAAGTGTAATGATATTAGAATCGAATGCAGGAAATTCCAAATTAGTCGATGCTTTTATAGCGGCAAACCCTGAGTACCCTGTTGCTTCATCTTTGATGTACAGTGTTTACAAAATATTGCCGAATAGTACAGATTCTACCATTTTTAGAGTAGATGGAGACATTGATAGTTTTTTCTTTGCCTTTATCGATGATCATTTTGATTATCACACAGCTAATGACACTGTTGAAAACCTGGACATTGAAACGCTGCAACATCAGGGAAGTTATTTGTTGCCACTTCTTACTTATTTTGCGAATACAGATCTTGGCAAATTGAAGGCAGAAGAAGATAAGGTGTACGTAAATATTCCCTTCATAAAAATGATAAGCTATCCCTTTTCTTGGATTTTCCCTATGCTTCTTATCGCATTGATTTTTCTTATAGTTCTAATTTTCTTCGGAATCAAAAAAAATAAAATTTACCCTAAAGGAATTGCAAAGGGATTTGTACCTCTACTTTTATCATTAATCGTGTCTGGTTTACTTGGTTTTTACGGTTGGAAATTGCTTTTAAAAGTTTATCCGCAGTATGAAGAAGTACAACATGGCTTTAAATACAATGGACATGATTATATCGCATTCTTCGTATTTCTTACGCTATCGCTTCTTTTTTGGGGGTATAAAAAGTATTCCGAAAAGGAAAAGGTAGCAAGTACCTTTATTGCACCTCTAGTTCTTTGGGTAATCATCAACACAGCCGTCTCTGTATATTTAAAAGGAGCCGCGTTTTTTATTATTCCTGTGTTTTTTGGATTGTTAGCCTTATGGATTCTTATTAGACAAGAGAAGCCGAATCTATTGTTATTGGGTTTACTTATAGCACCTTCAATATTTATATTCGCACCACTTATTCAGTTTTTTCCTGTGGCATTAGGTTCTGAAATGGTGGTAATTGCAAGTGTGTTTACTGTTTTACTTTTCGGACTCCTTTTACCCGTATTAGGGTTTTACAAAAACAAAAAATTCCTTTCAGCCCTTGGCTTGCTACTAGCACTTATCTTTTTTATAAGCGCACATTCTAAAAGCGATTTTTCTGAAACTCGCCAAAAACCAAATAGCCTTATTTACTATCTTGATGCCGATACACAAAAAGCTTCTTGGCTCACTTACGATAAAATTCTAGACTCTTGGACAAAAGGTTATTTAGGGGAAACCCCTAGCCTACCCGCTGCAACGATTGCAAATCCGCCTAGTAGTAAATACAATAATGGCTATACTTTTGCTTCGGAAGCACCTTTAAAAGAGATTCCGGCTTTCCAAACTAGGTTAGAACTTGATACGCTCATAAACGGCTATAGAAATGTAACTTTTACAATCCTTCCGAAGCGAAGTGTTAACCAAATTGATTTTTCAATAAATGAAGATATTGAACTCAATTCCCTACATTTTAACGGCAAAAGATCGAGTTCCAATTTGTTACATTATTACGTAATTAATAATGATTCTTTGGAGGTTTCGTTTTCTGTGAAAAAAAATACGCCTGTCTCTTTCACCGCAGTTGAATATTCGTTCGATCTATTACGCAATTCTCAGTTTACTATTAAAAAACGTCCAAAAGACATGATGCCAAAGCCCTTTGTCGTGACCGATGCAATCGCAATAAAGAAATCCATCAATATTGAAACTATGCAGCGAAAAGTTAAAGATTCAATTATTCAAAAACCAATATAACTGTGAGTAAAACAATTGCTATTGCCGGTTTAGGTTGGTTAGGGAAACCTTTTGCCATTTGGCTGCAAACTATAGGGTATCTGGTTAGAGGTTCGGTTACAAGTTTGGAAAAGGCTACTGCTTTGCAAAAAAGTGGTTTTAATGCTTTTCATGTAGAAATTTCGGAAACAGGTGTTTCAGGTTCGGTTAGTGCATTTCTTTCTGAGGCAGATTACCTGGTCATTATGATTCCACCTGGTTTGAGACGAAATACAGGCGCCAATTATATTCTGAAAATGAATCATTTTTTAACCGAAATCGAGAAAACTTCGGTTGCCAAAGTCATTTTAGTGAGTAGCACGTCCGTTTATGATGACACTCAAGAACGTGTGACTGAAAAGACGGAACCGAAACCTGCAGGATTAGCAGGTAAACAATTGATGGAAGTAGAACGACTGTTTTTTTCTTCAGAAAAGATACAGACGAGTATCGTTCGTTTTGGAGGTCTTTTTGGAGGAAGCAGACAGCCTGTGCGCTTCCTTGCAGGGCGAGAAAATCTGATGGATGGAAATGCGCCTGTTAATTTAATCCACAGAGGGGATTGCATCGGTATTCTTACAGAAATTATAAAACAAAATGCCTTTGGCCATATTTTCAATGCGGTCAACCCAGAACACCCATTCAAAAAAGTTTATTATTCTAAAAAAGCGCGCGAATTTGAATTAGACCCTCCGCAATTTGCAGATCCAGAAGTAGGAGAGGTTTTTAAGACGGTTGATTCGGAAAACATAAAACAGCTCTTAAAATATCAATTCAAACATCCGTTACTATAAATAAAAAAGGCCGTCTTTTCAGACAGCCTTTTATTATTATTCTAGTTTTTATTACCAAATACGTACGCGATTTTCTGGCGCCACATACATTGGATCTCCTTCTTTAATATCGAAAGCTTCATAAAACGCATCCACATTTTTAAGTGGTTCTGTAGCTCTATATCTTCCTGGAGAATGAGGATCTGTTTTAATTTGATTTCTTAAAGATTCTTCTCTTTGTTTGGTACGCCAAACAGTTGCCCAACTCATAAAGAAACGCTGTTCTGCCGTTAGTCCATCAATATCTTCTGGTCTACCTATTTCTTTGTAAAGTCTTTGTAAACCATCATAAGCTCCCAAAACTCCTCCTAAATCCCCAATGTTTTCACCTAAGGTAAATTTTCCATTGATAAATACACTGTCTAGAACCTCAACACTATCGTATTGAGCAGCTAAAGCATTTCCACGTTGTGTGAAATTTTCTAAATCAGCTTCAGACCACCAATTAACAAGATTTCCATTAGCATCAAATCGAGATCCACTATCGTCAAATGCGTGTGAAATTTCATGTCCTATTACGGCTCCTATTCCGCCATAATTAACAGCATCATCCGCTAAATAATCATAGAAAGGTGGTTGCAGAATGGCAGCAGGAAACACAATCTCGTTATTAAATGGGTTGAAATATGCGTTTACAGTTTGTGGAGACATTCCCCATTCGGTGCGATCTACAGGCTCATTGATATCATCCAAATTGTCTTTCAAGTTCCAAGCTCCAACCGCCATCATATTGTCATAATATGTGTTTCCAGGCTTCACGTCCATGGTTGAGTAGTCCTCCCATTTATTTGGGTATCCAATTTTTACGGTGAATTTGTCCAACTTTTCGATAGCCTTAATCTTTGTACTATCACCCATCCAATCTAATGCATTAATACGGTCTTTATAAGCTGCAATTACATTAGCGATCATTTTTTCCGCTTTTGCTTTTGCCTCAGGGGGGAACATTTCATCAACATATAGTTTTCCTAAGGCCTCTCCAACACTTCCATTTACAGTAGAAAGTGCTCTCTCGTCAGCTGGTTTCTGAGCTTTAGAGCCATTTAAAGTTTTACTGTAAAAATCCCAATTTGCTTTTTCAATTTCGGTCGTAAGCATTCCCGCAGCCTCATTTAATGTTGCCCAGCGCATTACGATCTTCCAAGTATCAATATCTCCTTTGGCTAGTGTGTTTTGTACTACTTCCATATAGGCTGGTTGCATTACAATCAAGGTATCTATTTTCTTGTCTACACCTAAATCTTTAAATGCCTGCTCCCACTGAATAGAAGATGCCATTTTCTGAACTTGTGCCATAGATCTTGGGTTGTTGAAATTTCTGAAATCTCTACTTGCTACCTTATCTAATCTTGGCGTTGCCAATTTAGTTTCAAAAGCCAAAATGATTTCTGCCTGAGCACGAGCAGAAGCTTCATCATCTCCTAGAAACTGAAGCATTCTAGTAACATGGTCTACATACTGACTTCTAATCTCAACCGACTTCGCATCCATATCAACATAAAAATCACGATTTGGCAATCCTAAACCGCCTGGGGTAATATAGCAAGAGTTCATTGCACTATTGCTTGGGTTTGAAAATGCAGCAACTCCTAAAAATGGTTGTGAAACCGTCACAGCATCTTGGGTCATTAGCTTTTGAAAATCTGCAACCGATGTCATTGTCTCAATTTTTGCTAAGGCAGGTTTCAACGGATCTATTCCAGCCTCATTTCTTGCAACTGTATCGAGTTCCGAAGCAAAAATAGCCAAGGCCTTTGCTTGATCAGTTTCGGGTGCATATTTTCCGCTTTCTTTTGCTTTTGCCAAAATCTTTAATACGTTTTGGTCTGTTGACTTACGTAATACTCCAAAACCTCCCCATCTTACTTGATCATCTGGGATTTCAGTATTCTTCATCCAACTACCGTTTACATAGTTGTAGAAATCATTTTTCGGACTCACAGTAGTGTCCATGTTAGAAAGAATAATACCTCTTTCTATATCTTCGGCAACAGCCATTTTCTTATCATTCTTGCAAGCACTAACCGCTGCAGTTAAAATAACAACGGCAATTGCCGATTTCAATATATTCGTTTTCATTAGTGGGTTGGTTTTAATTTATCTATTCTGAATTTAAGTTTTATACCTAAGGTATAAGTATTGATTTAAACTTTTTGTTACACTTAATTGTTTTTTTTATCCTGAACTTCAGCCTTATAGACTGAATCTAAAAATCTTCTTTTCTTTTCTAATTCTTTCTTTTCTTCATCTTTTTGCTGAAAATCTATAGCGTCTTTCAAAAATTTCTCATTAATCTGAATTATCAAGTTCTTCGTGGCCATATTCATTTCATGGAGATGAGATTGTAGCCGTAAAGAATCTATCTGCCCCTTATTCACTTCTTGACGTAATAATGAAGCTCTTGTTTTCGCTACCATAACTCTGGAGATTATTGATTGCGTAAACAGCGTGTCTGGGATTTTCTTGGTGAGTGAGTCAATTCTAGTAATTAGCCGTTCAGATTTATCTCTTAGCGCTTCAATGGTACTGCTGCTTATATTCTTTGCCTCAGTTTCAAAATCTTCAAAGGCTCCCCAATGACTCACATATACCTTTGCATTTTCAGAAAGTGACGGAAAAACAAAAGTTTTATTTCCGTATAAAGTGGTCGCATCAACAACGTCTTGAGGATATTCATTCATTTCCGAAGAATCTCCACAAGAACTCATTATAAATAAACAAACAACTACCGTAAGAATGGACAGTTTCATTATAAAATACTAGTATTGAGCAAATATAATTTTTCTATTGGATTGGGCTTTCATTTTAAGAAAGAATTAGGAGAGAATATCCTTATATTTACGCGAAATTATACTGAATGTTACTAAAAAAGAGAATTCTAATAATAGGTGCCTCAGGACAAATAGGCACAGAACTTACTGCCTATTTAAGAAAAATATATGGAAATCATAAAGTAATTGCTAGTGATATTAAAGAAGGAGATGCTAAATTAATGAATGGTGGCCCTTTTGAAGTTCTCGATGCTACCGATTATGATGCGGTGCAGGATGTGGTCATGCGAAACGAAATTACAGATGTATATTTAATGGCAGCCATGCTCTCTGCAACCGCAGAAAAATTCCCAATGAAGGCTTGGGAATTGAACATGGGGTCTTTATTTCATATATTAAACTTGGCGAGAGACAAAAAAATAGAAAAAATATTTTGGCCCTCAAGTATTGCGGTGTTTGGACCAACTACTCCAAGACTAAACACCCCTCAACGAACCGTGATGGAACCGTCAACCGTTTATGGTATTAGCAAACAAACAGGAGAACGCTGGTGTGAATATTATCACAAGCGCTTTGGTGTGGATGTGAGGAGTATTCGCTATCCTGGACTAATTAGCTATAAAACATTGCCTGGCGGTGGCACAACAGATTACGCCATCGATATTTATCATAAAGCCATAAAACACAAAACATATATTTGTTTCTTAAATGCTGAAACAACGCTTCCTATGATGTTTATGGATGATGCCATAAAAGCAACGGTCGGAATAATGGAGGCGAAAGATTCAGACATCAAAATAAGAAGCGCGTATAATTTGGCGGCAATGAGTTTTAATCCTGAAGAAATTGCCGAAAGCATCAAAAAGCACGTTCCAAATTTCGAAATTGAATACGATCCAGATTTTAGACAAGAAATTGCAGATTCTTGGCCACAGAGCATTGATGATAGCGATGCGAGAAAAGATTGGGGTTGGGAGCATTCCATTTCCCTGGAAGAAATGACCGAAATAATGATTCGGAATTTAAAAGATCAATATAGTTAATCGTTCGATTGAGCAAATTTTTAATGATCATAATAAAGAGTTGCACTTTCGTTCAGCTCTTTATTGTTTCTCTCCTCATCTCAGGCTTGCCGAAGCCAGTTCGGAATAAACATCCCGCCAAATTCACTCCATAAAAAAAGCCCAATCTAAAATAGATTGGGCTTTTCGCTCCTCCTCTTGGGCTCGAACCAAGGACCCTCTGATTAACAGTCAGATGCTCTAACCAACTGAGCTAAGGAGGAATTTCATAAATAAAATTAAAAGGTTACCCTTTTAGCGGATGCAAATATAATTTATTTTTAATCTGTCACAAACAGAAAAGTATATTTTTTAATTATTTAAAAAGCCACCTATAGATATCGTTACCATTGGCAAATAATACTAAGGCGATTAACAAAAAGAATCCAACCATTTGTGCATACTCCATAAACTTGTCGTTTGGTTTACGTCCTGTAGCCATTTCATATAACAAAAACATTACATGACCTCCATCTAATGCAGGGATAGGTAAGATATTCATAAATGCTAAAATAATTGATATAAGCGCAGTGGTCTCCCAAAAACTTAACCAATCCCAAGTGTCTGGAAATAAATTACCAATGGCTCCAAAACCACCCACCTGAGTCGCACCCTTAGATGTAAAGACATATTTAAACTGCTTCACATAATCTTTTAGGACATTATAGCCATATCCTATTCCACCTGTAACACTTTCACCAATACTGTAGGTAATGTGTGTGCTTTTTCCATAAAGCTCTTTGGCAAAGTTTTGAACCCCTATTTGACCTGTTTCACCTGGTATTACTTTTAAAGAATCCAATCTGCCATTACGACTCACCACTACCAAGTTCTCCCTATCGAGGTTTGCTTTAATTGTATTGGTAAACTCATGCCAATAATTAATTGATGTTCCGTTTATAGATATTACCTTATCACCATTTTTAAATCCTGCTGCTGCCGCTGGAAAACCTGGTGCGACCGTGTCAATAATAGCCATTCGCATTGGTTGAAACGGTTTTAAGACGTCTTTTTTAAACATTTCAGTTCCTATGTCCTCTGGAACAGAAAGGGTTTCTATCTCGCCATTTTGATGTTTTACCTCAACACTTGCAACATCTCTTAAAAAAAGATATTTGTTTATCTGTGTTACATTTTCAAAATCTTCCCCATTCACCTTTAAAATATGGTCTCCATCTTGAAAGCCGAGTTCCTTAAACTCTTGGGCTACAGAAAATCCTTCCGGAATATCATTATTGGTCGTAATATCTCTTCCGTAGAAATACAATAAACCCATATAAATAACAAAACCTACTATAATATTGACTGTTACACCTCCAAGCATAATAATAAGTCGTTGCCAGGCAGGCTTACTCCTAAACTCCCAAGGTTGTGCAGGACCTTCCATTTGCTCCTTGTCCATGCTCTCGTCAATCATCCCAGAAATTTTCACATAACCCCCTAATGGCAGCCAGCCAATTCCATACACGGTATCTCCTATTTTCTTTTTGAAAAGTGCAAACTTCACATCAAAAAACAAGAAAAACTTCTCCACCCTTGTTTTAAATAACTTGGCAGGAATAAAATGTCCTAATTCGTGAAGGACGATCAATAATGACAGACTTAATAATAATTGAATTGCTTTTACGGCAAATGGACTCATAGCTTCTAAATAACTTAATATAAATTGAAATCGTTCGAATGTTCATCAACTGCATTCAAAAACTGAACACAAAACGATTGTTCGCCAAAACACATAATCAGGCGAAAAAATTAACGCACAAAAGTAACCTTTTATGGTCTTCTAAAAAAATTATACCACGGATTGTATTTGTAGCAGAAAACATTTGTCTGTTACAGCTAGCACAAAACTATTTTAGGTAGTAATTTTGCTGAAATTTATTTGGCTCATGCTTCAGTTTTTTTCAAAATACAAGTTCTTCGGAATTGTCCTGTTTGTGCTTTCAGCAATAATAATTTCAATAATTTATTCTATTCTGAAACCAATCCCGTCGCTGCCTATTTTTCAACCAGCTCAGGTAAATGCCGAAATGGTAGATAGTACTCTTCAGCATGTTAAAAAATATCATACCATTTCAGATTTTTCACTTGTCAATCAGAATGGTAAAATAATTACTCAAAAAGACTACGAAGACAAAATCTATGTAGCCGATTTCTTTTTTACGACTTGCCAAACCATCTGTCCAATTATGACGGATCACATGAAGGAGATTCAGCAAAAACTTCAAGACGACCCCACTATTAAATTACTTTCACATAGTGTAACTCCAGAAATAGATTCGGTTGCACAATTAAAAAAGTACGCATTAGAAAAAGGAGTAAACGACGCTAAATGGAACCTAGTTACCGGAGATAAAAAACAAATTTACACGCTGGCTCGTAAATCTTATCTTGCTGCCAAGGACAATCCGTACGAAGAAAACGACCTCATCCATACCGAAAATTTCGTACTCGTAGACACGGAAAAAAGAATTCGCGGCTTCTACGATGGAACAGACCCTGAAGCGATCTCCAAGCTTCTAGAGGATATAAAAATCCTAAAACTTGAAAAATAACTCCTTTTTGAGCGATTTATAAAAAAAACAACACAGGTCTTTTCCTACCTCTATATTTTCCATTACTTTTGTCTTGTTTAAAATGAATCTAAATAAAGATAATGTTAACTATTGCCTCATTAAAAAACGGACAGCGCGCAATCATTAAGGAATTTTCTCTTGAAGCCGTTCCCTTAAAATTGCTGGAAATGGGCTGCTTACCAGGAAATGAAGTGACTTTAGTTCAAACAGCTCCTTTTCAAGACCCTCTTTATTTAAACATAAATGGTAGCCACTTAGCTATTCGAAAAGAAACCGCTACACAAATCCAAATTGAATTGATTCCCTACTAATGGCAAAACAGATTAATGTAGCACTAATTGGAAACCCAAACACCGGTAAAACTTCGGTTTTTAATGTGCTAACAGGTCTTAACCAAAAAGTTGGCAACTATCCTGGGATTACAGTGGAGAAAAAGCAAGGAATCTGCCATTTGGCTCGCGGACTTAAGGCGCACATCCTCGATCTTCCGGGCACTTATAGTTTAAATGCATCATCACTGGATGAGAATGTGGTAATCGAATTGCTACTTAATAAAAACGATAAGGACTTTCCAGATGTCGCTATTGTTGTTTCTGAAATTGAAAATTTAAAGCGAAACTTACTTCTTTTTACCCAAATTAAAGATTTGGGAATTCCAACAATTCTTGCCGTGAACATGTCGGATAGAATGGAACGAAAGGCAATTTCACTAGATGTTCAGTCCCTTGAAGAAAAACTAGAAACAAAAATTGCGTTGATAAGCTCTCGCAAAAACACCGGTTTTGACAACTTAAGAGAACTCATTACCAATTACACCCAACTTTCTACCAAACCCTGTGTGAATGCTTCCAGTATTTCACCCGAATACTTTGACAGACTGCGGAAAGTATTTCCTAATCAAGATTTGTACAAACTCTGGTTGGTTATCACACAAGATGTTAATTTTGGAAAACTAGAAAGACAAGAACTAAAGGGCGTTGCCACCTTCAAAACAGAGTCTAAAAGTACGCTGAAACGCCTTCAGCAAAAAGAAACGATTGCTAGATACCAATTCATCAACGGAGCGCTTAAAAATACATTGATAATTGACACCGCCAACGCTAAAGATTTACGAAGTCGATTGGACAGAATTCTAATCCATAAAGTTTGGGGCTACGTTATTTTCTTCGGAATTCTAATGCTTATGTTCCAAGCGATTTTTGATTGGAGTAGCTACCCAATGGATTTCATTGACTCTACCTTTGCTTCTTTAAGTGAATGGATTAAAAGCTCGCTGCCACCTGGTGATTTTACAAATCTTATTGCCGAAGGTGTCATTCCTGGATTAGGCGGTATCGTAATTTTTATACCACAGATTGCCTTTCTTTTTCTATTTATTTCCATCCTCGAAGAAAGTGGGTATATGAGCAGAGTGGTGTTCTTAATGGATCGAATTATGAGGCGTTTCGGTCTTAGTGGAAAAAGCGTGGTGCCATTAGTTTCGGGAACGGCTTGTGCAATCCCTGCAATTATGGCAACCCGAAATATTGAAAACTGGAAAGAGCGGCTTATTACCATTCTTGTAACTCCATTTACCACGTGTTCTGCGCGACTCCCAGTTTACCTTATTATTATTGCTTTGGTGATTCCTGAAAAGCGAGTGTTAGGAATTTTTAGTATGCAAGGACTCACGCTCATGTTTCTTTATCTTCTTGGGTTTGGAGCGGCTATTTTTTCAGCCTATTTGCTTGATAAAATTTTGAAAATTCGGTCTAAAACCTTCTTTGTTGTGGAAATGCCCAACTACAAGCTTCCATTGTTTAAAAATGTAGCGATCACAGTTATTGAAAAAACAAAGTCGTTTGTTTTAGGTGCGGGAAAAATCATATTAGCAATATCTATCATTCTATGGGTCTTAGCGTCCTATGGTCCTGGCAACTTTAATAAGGCTGAAGATATTGTCACTCGACAAATCGAAGGTCAAAATCTTGCCGTTCCTGTGTCACCCGAAGCTAAAGCGGAAGCCCAAGCAGATTTAGAAGCAAAAATAGCGTCCTTCAAACTGGAGCATTCTTATATAGGAATTATTGGAAAGGGAATAGAGCCAGCCGTTCGTCCGCTCGGTTACGACTGGAAAATTGGTATAGCCATTGTAAGTTCATTTGCGGCAAGAGAGGTTTTTGTTGGGACACTTGCAACAATTTATAGTGTAGGAAGTGAAGAGGAAGAAACTATAAAAAATAGAATGGCAGCGGAAATAAACCCTGCTTCTGGGAAGCCGTTATTTAATTTTGCCAGCGGAATTTCATTATTACTGTTTTACGCCTTTGCGATGCAATGTATGAGCACATTGGCCGTTGTAAAAAGAGAGACTAATACTTGGAAATGGCCCATTTGGCAATTAATTGTAATGACTGCGATTGCCTATGTAGTCGCTTTAGGAGCTTATCAATTTTTAAAATAATACCTTTGTACTATGCAAACAATGCTTGTCATACTTACCTTTAGTCTAGCTGCGGGATACCTGCTTAGAAAATTTGTTTGGAATCCCATTTTTGAAGGGAGACAACAATCCGCTGGCACCTTAGACGGTGGTAAAACTAAATGCGGAAATAAAGACTGTGGGTGTCACTAACCTATTTTTCTCCTTCGGAAATCAATAGAACGTAGTCCATTTTACCTACAGTTTCTGAAACTGGATAAGGCGAAAGAGACATTCCTCTTAGCGCATAACCTTCCGAAGCACTCAGAATATTTAACTTTTTACCATCGAACAACAACTCTACTTCTTTTGAAGCTTTACCATTTTCGATAACCTCCACCAATACTTTGGCCTGCCCAGCCCAAATACAGGTCACATCTTTAGGACATCTGGAATCTTCAATAACCTTTATAAATTTTACTGTTGCGTTTTCAAACTGAACCATTTCTCCCAAGGGAACTTTAGTTACAATCATGGGTACTTCAATAGGCTCGTCTTGAGAAAATCCAAGCGCTGAAACTAAAAGAAATACTAATAAGAATGATTTTTTCATAATAAAAAGTGTTGTTGTTTTAAAGGTAAATGAAATAATGATGCCAAAAATGGAATTTTGAAAAGTTAGCCACGAAATAGAAAGAAGTCTTCTTTCATGTGCTCAATTTTTTCGTCTTTATTGGTGATTATATATTCTAATGCAAGACCCGTAAATTCCTTTCCTTTTTCGGTTAAAGAAACGATTTCATTTTCAATAACAATCATATTATTCTTCGCTGCCAATTCCAACACCGACTTCGAGCGTACCTTTTGCCAATTAATATGCTCACTTAAGTGACTTACATGACGTTCATTTTCTTCGTGGTGGTTATTCAAATGCAATAAAAATGTTAGCAATGAAACTTCAATCCTTTGCCGTTTTTGACGGTATACTACTGACAACAAGCCCTTTCTAGGCGCAAATAAATAAACCAATAAAAAAACAAGCCCTAAAATTGTTGTCATCGACCCAGAAATTGAGGCATCCAAACTATGTGCCAGCCAATATCCAGCTAAGGCAGAAAACACCCCAATTCCTATAGATAAATACAGCATCTTTTTTAGATCGCTAGTTAATAAATAGGCCGTGGCAGCAGGTGCAATCATTAAAGCAACAACCAAAATTGCTCCAACGGCATCGAAAGCACCAACTACAGTAACAGAAGAAACTGACATTAGCCCATAATGCATTATCAAAGGTGAAAACCCTAAGGCGGACGACAGGCCTGAATCGAAAGTACTTACTTTTAGTTCTTTAAAAAACAAATAAAGCATTACTAGAGTTACGATTAAAATCACACCCATTACCCATACTGATTTAGGGCCCAAGTCCATTCCAGAGAGGATCAATCTATCAAAAGGAGCAAATGCCAACTCTCCCAAAAGTACTGCGTCCACATCCAAATGCACGTCATTTGCGTTTTTTGCAATAAGTATTACGCCAATACTAAATAATGCAGGAAAAACTAGACCGATAGCAGTATCTTCCTTTACCAAACCTGTTTTCTGAATCATTTCCACCAACACTACTGTTACAACTCCAGTGAATGCTGCTAGTAATATTAACAAGGGGGAGTTAAGGTCTTGTGTGATAAAAAATCCAATCACAATTCCAGGTAATATAGAATGACTTATTGCATCGCTAATAAGTGCCATTTTTCTAAGCACTAAAAAAACACCCGGTATTGCACAGGCAATTGCAACAACCACCGCAATTAACTGTATTTCCATTTGTGGACTATTCATCATTTGCTTGTTGGTTATACAAATCCTTTGCTATATCAAATCCTTTATGGGTCAGTGACCATTGCTGCTTTTTTAAAACTACCCATTCCCTTTCTTCCATATCTCTTAGAGAGCTTTTTGTAAAACCATGGAAGTTATTCAAAATCCGAATGGCATGAGGGTGGGCGATATTTTCATGAGTCTTGGCAATTCCATACATAAATTGAAGTGTCTTTTTTAATTTAAGATCACGACGGTTTCTACGAAATCGTAACTCTCGAAAAAGCAATCCTCTTCCAGGAGAAAATATAAAAGAGAATAAAACGAAAACAGCGGCCACTAAAACAATAACTGGTCCCGTAGATAGGTTATTCTGACTTGCACTTATTGCTGTTCCAAATACTCCTGAAAATGCTCCGAAAATTGCGGCAAGAAAAACCATAAACCCTAAACTGTTTGTCCATTGTCTAGCAGCGGCAGCTGGGGCTAGGAGCATTGCGCTCATAAGTACTACCCCCACGGTTTGTAACCCTAGAACAATAGCCAAAACAATAAAAAAAGTAATAAGAACATCAATAAACTTAGTGTTAAACCCTAAGGTCATGGTATAGTCGGCATCAAAGAGTAACAACTTAAATTCTTTCCAAAAAAGCAACAAAATAAACAAACATACACCAGTAACAAGTATCATAAGTTGTACGTCCTTTTCTACTAATGTCGCTGCCTGTCCAAATAAATATTTGTCTAAGCCCGCCTGATTTGCATTTGGTTGTTTTTGAATAAAGGTGAGTAATAACATACCAACACCAAAAAATAATGATAAAATCAATCCCAATGCAGTATCACTCTTGAGGTGGGTGTTTTTTGTCATTCCACGAATCCAAAACGTTCCAATTAAACCACTTAATAATGCCCCTAATAATAATATATTTGAATCTTTTGTTCCGGTAATTAGAAATGCAATAGCAATTCCTGGAAGTGCGGCATGAGAAATTGCATCTCCCAAAAGGCTTTGTTTTCGGAGGACTGCAAAACTCCCTAACATTCCACAAATTGAACCTAATACCGCAGTTCCCAATGTAATAGTACGTAGGGTATAATCTGTAAAAATCAATTCAAAATATTCGGATATGGACATTATTTATTAACAGCTACTTTATAATTAATTCCGTAGGTTTTTGTAAGATTATCATCATTAAAAATATCTTTAACGGGCCCTGTTGCTATTTTCTTGACATTCAAAAATGTCACCCAATCGAAGTACTCAGGTACAGTTTGTAAATCATGATGTACCACAACTACAGTTTTACCTGCTTTTCGCAGCTCTTTTAATATATTAATGATGGCAATCTCGGTGGTTGCATCTACTCCCTGAAATGGTTCATCCATAAAATAGATGCACGCATTTTGCACCAAAGCTCTAGCCAAAAATACTCGCTGTTGTTGACCGCCACTCAACTGACTTATTTGTCTATTTTTAAACGATAACATCCCAACCTTCTCCAATGCTTCTAACGAAGCCTTTTTCTCTTTCTGTCCTGGTCGCTTAATCCAGCCCAAGCTACCGTAAGTCCCCATCATCACAACATCTACAGCTGTCGTAGGAAAGTCCCAATCTACACTTCCTTTTTGGGGAACGTAAGCCACTAGTCTTCGTTGTTTTTCATAAGGTTTATCATAAATAGTGACACTTCCTGCAATTGGTTTTATAATTCCTAGGATAGCTTTTATTAAGGTAGATTTCCCAGCTCCATTAGGGCCAACAATCGCCATTAATACTCCTTCGGGAATTTGTAAATCAATATCCCAGAGCACTGGCTTATAGTTATAAGCTACAGTAAGGTCATCAACACTTACGGCCAATTTCTTCTTGTTCATAGTCCTATTTTTAACGCAAGGCTTCAACAATGGTATTCACGTTGTATCTGAACATACCTAGATAAGTTCCCTCGACAGTTCCAGAGTCTCCCAAAGCATCACTATAAAGTGATCCTCCTATTACAACTTCATGATTCTTTGAAAGTACCGATTCCTGTAATGCCTCAATTGTGCGTCTTGGTACAGAACTTTCAATGAAAATAGCCTTTACTTTATTGTCAATAATATAGTCTGACAGTCTTTGAACATCTTGAACTCCGGCTTCAGTTGCAGTAGATATTCCCTGCAAGCCAACAACATTAAAACCATATGCTTTTCCAAAGTAATTAAAGGCATCATGCGCCGTAACCAAAATTCTTTTTTCTTCTGGGAGTGACTTAATTATCGTTTTTACTTCCAATTCCAGTATATCTAGTTTCACTTGAAAGATTCGGTTATTCTTCGCAAAATTGGCTGCATTCTTAGTGTCCTTTTGTGATAGTATAAGGGTAACTTTTTCAGAAAACTGTTTAAAAAATTGAATATTAAACCAAACATGAGGGTCATAATTCGAAGCAAAATATTCAGATCCAATAAGCTCCTTTTCGTCTAGAAATTCACCCAAGGGTACCGTAACTCTTTGCGAGAAATCCATTTTTTCAAAAACCTCAACCAATTTTCCTTCCAAATGCAAGCCATTATAAAAAATCACATCTGCATTGTACAATTTTGAAACGTCTCCTTCACTTGCTTTATAAAGATGTGGATCCACCCCAGCTCCCATTAAACCTTGTATTTCAACAAAATCACCTCCAATGTTTTTCACCAAATCTGTAATCATCGAAGTTGTGGTAACAATCCTCAGTTTATCCGATTTTTCGGTTTTGTTTTTACAACTTTGTAAACCAATTACGAGTATTATAATAAGTATCTTCTTCATATAAATCTTAATTTGGTATTCTATAACTCACTCCTACGTTTAGCAAAACATCTTGCCCTTCTGTTATACTTTTTCCTACAGTTGCATCTAATTGTATGTTATTTTTAATTGAATAGGTCAACCCTGCATCCCAATAATGATTTCCGCTGCTGTCCTCTGGAATATCGCCATATATTTCAGCATAAATACCTAAACCTTCTAAAATAATATATCCATAAACAATTGTATAAATGTAGGCCGCTTCAGAAGAATCATCTCCCCATTGTGCTCCCAAATTATACCCTATACTTGATTTCTCGCTCAACGTATGGCCAAACGAAAATCGAAAATCTACTCCTGTGGTTTCAGGACGATAATCTATTGAAGCCAAAAAAGGTAGCATTAGATGTCCCAATACGCCAATTTCAGGGCGAAACCCTTTTTCTTCAACAACTTCAACTTTCATTCCCAAAAGCAAAGGAGAAAAACCACTAGCAACATCTTCAAATTTGGTGTTATCCACTGTAGTTCTGCCTTCTTCAAAATTCCATCCTAATCGAACCTCAAAATTTTCAAAAACACCATATCGAAGCAGTGTTGTATTGTATCCAATTATTTCATCTTTTGTACTTCCTTCTTTAAACGATTCGTAAAAAGCCCCTGTTTCAACCTGCACGGTTTTTACCGGAACAGCCGAAGGCGATTCGGTTGCATCAGGTCTGTCGGTGATCATTTCTACAAATTTGTCTTCCTCTTGCGCATATAACGTCATATTAATTAACAGAAAAACAATGACTAAATTTTGGCTTATTAACTTCATTCTTTTTCCTAGATCACGTACAAATTGTCCGCTATTTTTTTTGAAATAAAGAACTGTTCCTTTCCTACTTGAATGACCATAGAACCATCAAAAAATTCCTTACCAAGCACCTTTATTTTTGTTCCAATACATATTTTCTTTTTATCCAAGTACTGAAGAAACTCCGGAGTGGTCTCTTTTACTCCTACACAAATACCTCTGCTTTTTTTATCCAATTCTGAAAGCAGCCGCTTTTCGGAAGGTTTAATATTTCCATCCTTGTCTGGAATTGGATCTCCATGTGGATCAAAATCTGGGGAATCTAAAAATTTATCCAAACGCGCAATCAGCTCATCTGATTGAATATGCTCTAATTGTTCGGCGATATCATGTACTTGATCCCAATGAAATTCAAGCTTTTCAACTAAAAACACCTCCCAAAGACGATGCTTTCGAATCACATTCGCCGCTTTTTTTCTTCCACCTGGCGTTAAAAGAACTCCTTTGTATTTTTTATAGGAAAGCATCTCTTTTTCTGCCAATTTCTGGACCATATCGGTTACTGAAGATGGTTTGGTCTCCATTCGATCTGCAATTGCATTGGTGCTTACTTCACTTTGAACTTCGAGTTCGAGATGATAAATATTCTTAAGGTAATTTTCTTCAGCTAATGTATACATAAGGCAAAAGTAAATAAAATTTCCTCATTAATAAAAAATTATTTTTAGACTTATCTAAAAATAAAAGCAGTTGTAATTATTCAACGAATTCTTGCCTGTCTTAATTTAAAACCCTCTCTCCTTTTGCAGTTGCTCGTAAGCCTCTTGAACTTTTCGGAACTTTTCTTCCGCTCCTTTCTGGTAGACCTCATCCATATGTTGCAGCTTGTCTGGATGATACTTTTTAGCCATATCTCTATAAGCCTTCTTGATTTCGGCCTCTGTTGCCGTTCTTTCAATCTCCAATATCTTATATGCACTATCCGGATTTTTAAAGAACATGGCTTTTATACTTTCAAAATCGCGGAAATTAACACCCAAGAATCCTCCTATTCTATTAATTTCTTTAACTTCTGACTCTGTAACAAACCCATCGGCATTGGCGATACTAAAAAGGAAATGAAGAATTTGTAATCTAGATTCATATCTAGTGCGTTGACGTAACAGTCCACAAATATTTGAAACCGAAATCTCTCTCTTCTTTATAACCTCGTTAAAAATCTTAAAGGTTGCATTGGCTCTCTCCCTTCCGTAGGACTGAACAAAATACTGTCGAACATAGTCCAACTCGCTCTGACTTACAGTACCATCTGCCTTAATAACTAAAGAAGCCAGAGACAATAAATGCAATTCGAAATCGGCTGGTGAAACTCGAGAGTTTCCTCCTTGTTGAAAAACCGATTGAAAAGAACCCTTGTTTTTACCACCAATATTTTCGAAAAGGCTCCCCAATATAAACCCGACAATCGCTCCAGGAAACCGAAACAAATAATAACCAATAATAGCAGCAATCCAACGAACCATAAAAACTGAAATTAATATTTTTAAATAGCGACCAAAGATAGAAATTTCGCTAAAACTTATTTAACATTAGAACTGTTGAATTATGCACTTGTTTTCTTAACATCTTCAGTTCTCCGACAATTGTAAATGTTAAATCGTACTTACTAAATCCTGTAAATACGTTATCTTTGCACAATATTTGTTAGAAAAATTAAATATTTGATATTATGTACCCACCAGAGTTAGTTAAACCAATGCGAGAAGACCTAACAAGTATAGGTTTTACCGAATTACATACTGCAGATGCAGTTGATAATGCACTAAATCAAGACGGAACTACCTTGATAGTTGTGAATTCAGTTTGTGGCTGTGCCGCTGCGAACGCACGTCCAGGAGCACGCATGTCTTTACAGAATGCCAAAACTCCAGACCAACTTGTAACGGTTTTTGCTGGAGTGGATCGTGAAGCTGTGGATGCCGCAAGAGCATTAATGATTCCTTTTCCACCAAGTTCGCCCTCAATGGCGCTATTTAAAAATGGTGAATTGGTTCATATGCTAGAGCGTCATCACATTGAAGGACGACAGGCAAGTATGATTGCTGATAATTTAAAAGGCGCTTTTGACGAGTTTTGTTAAAACTTTTGAATTCAAGACTATAAAAAATGTTATAAATGGGAAAACCGTATTCAGTTAAAATTGGAAACGGTTTTTTTATATTAGACGCTTTATGAAACAATTATTGCTCATACTAAGTTACCCAATGACGGTACTTTTTTATGCGTGTTTTGGTCTTATACTTTTAGTGTTTCACCCATTACAATGGATTTCTTTTAACATATTCGGGTATCAAGCACACAAGAAAACGGTGGATTGCTTCAACTGGTGTATTATACGAAGCTTGCATATTTTAGGAACTACTTTTAAGGTTTCGGGTACGAACAATATTCCTAAAGGAGTTCCTATTATAATTATTTCCAACCATCAGAGCCTTTGGGACATCTCTCCATTATCCTGGTTTTTGAGGAGGAACCACCCTAAATTTGTTTCAAAACAGGAATTAGGCAAAGGAATTCCGTCAGTTTCTTTTAATTTAAATCATGGCGGAAGTATTCTTATTGATCGTAAAAACCCAAGACAGGCATTGACAGAAATGATTAAATTTGCCAAGTATCTTGTCACTTTTAACCGAAGCGGAGTTATTTTTCCTGAAGGTACTCGCAGTAAAACTGGAGCGCCTCGTCCTTTTCATCGCACTGGGCTTCTCACCCTTATTAAGAAAGCCCCCAATGCATATATACTACCAGTTACAATAAATAATTCCTGGAAGTTACAGCGCTACGGAATGTTTCCCATGCCTTTAGGTGTTCGTTTAAAATTACATTTTCACCCTATTGTAAAAGTTTCAGATTACGATCCAGAATCATTAATCGATCTGGCTGAAAAAACAATTAAATCACGAATCGATTTATAATGAATTCTGAAAATTATCAACAGCTTATAGAAAACTGTATTTCTTTTGTAAAAAAGGAACTTCAAGGGGCAGAAAAAGGTCATGATTGGTTTCATATTGAACGTGTTTACAAGAATGCACTTTTAATCGCTTCAGAAGAAGAGGTAGATTGTCTTATTGTGGCTTTAGGAGCACTTCTACATGATATTGCAGATTCAAAGTTTCACAATGGTGACGAGACTATTGGCCCGAAAGTCGCGAGAAAATTTCTTATGACTCAAAGCCTTTCAGAAGAAAGCATCTCTCATATTATAAAAATCATAGAAAATATTTCATTTAAAGGAGGAAACAAATCTTCTGAATTTACTTCAAAAGAACTGGATGTTGTTCAAGATGCAGATAGGCTTGATGCGCTTGGTGCCATTGGTATTGCACGTACATTTAACTATGGTGGGTTTAAAAATAGGGCAATCTATAATCCCAAAATTTCACCAAATTTGAGTATGACTCCCGCCCAATACAAAGCTTCAACGGCACCTACAATTAATCATTTTCATGAAAAACTTCTCATCTTAAAAGATCGAATGAATACTGAATCTGGCCGTCGAATTGCTTCAGAAAGACATCTTTTTATGGAATTATTTTTGAAACAATTTTATGCGGAATGGAATGGGGAAATATAAGATTAAAATAATTTCATCTGTGGATCTTTAAGCCGTAAGTAATGTGAGAAATCCATTGTTGGGAGCTTCTCCTTAGACAAGTAATTTTTCTTAGCCAATAGCATTGTAGCTTTTACCTGCTCTGCAATTACACCCTCACCTCTCATTCTAGTTTTAAACCGGCTATCATTTAAAGAACCTCCATGTGTCTCCGCTATCTGATTTAGGATTCTATCCGCTCTGTCTGGAATTGTTTTATGCGCCCAATCTGTGAAAATTTCTGCTATTTGACCATTCAAACGAACCATTGTATAATACACATCCTGAGCTCCAAGTTCTGACACCTTTTTAACCAGCGGAATGATTTCGTGACTGTTTAATGAGGGAATAATGGGCGCCATCATCACATAAACTGGTATGTTATTTTCTGAAAGAATTTTTACTGTTTTCAGTCTATTCTGAATACTTCCTGTTCTAGGTTCTAAAAGCCTTCGAGTTTCTTCAGAAAGAGAGGTTATTGAAATATGTACCCTAACCAAGTTTAAGGCGGCTAACTCCCTTAAAATATCCAAATCTCGTAACACCAAAGAATTCTTTGTAATTATCCCAACGGGATGTTTCCACCGAAGCATTATTTCTAAGCATTTCCTCGTAATTTCAAGTTTTCGTTCTATGGGTTGATAGCAATCTGTATTGCCAGAAAAAACAATGGTTTTAGGGGTCCAAGACTTTTTCTTGAGTTGCTCTTCTAATAATTCTGGTGCATTCTTTTTTACTAATATTGTTCGTTCAAAATCTAATCCAGCTCCATAGCCCCAGTATTCATGGGTGTTTCTAGCATAGCAATAAACACAACCATGCTCACAACCTTGGTATGGGTTTGCAGAATATTCCATTCCTACATCCGGGCTGGTCACCTTATTTACAAAGGTCTTTGGAAAAACATCTATGTATTTCGCTTTGTTCTTGTCAGCGACTTCTCCTTCAGATTCACAAAAATTTAAGTACTCATCGAGCACTTCATGCTTTTGTTCAAAAAATCGATTGTGAATGCGACGCTGCGCTCCTCGTCCTTTAATTGGATTGGACATAAAAAAACTTTGATAGATTAGGAGTCGATCAAAGTTAATTTATAAATTGGAAACATTCCTATTTATATTGGATATTTTCCAATATTTTATTTTCCTGGAAAATTAGGCTTGCGTTTTTCTAAAAATGCCTGGGTTCCTTCTTTAAAATCGGCGGTGCCAAAACATCTTCCAAACTCTGTAATTTCGGTATCAAATCCGTTCTCTCCATCTTCATAACCAGCATTTATTGCAGTGATAGCCGAAGCAATCGCCACCGATGAGTTTCTAGAAATCTTAGTGGCAAGTTTCTCTACAAATGGAATTAATTCTTTCAATGCAATGACGTGATTAACTAATCCATAGGACAATGCCGCATTAGCGTCGATCATTCCGCCAGTCATTATAAGTTCCATAGCGCGACCTTTTCCTACTAATTGAGGTAGTCTTTGAGTCCCACCATACCCGGGAATCACCCCTAATGAGACTTCAGGAAGCCCCATTTTTGCAGTATCGCTTGCTACTCTAAAGTGTGCTGCCATTGCTAATTCCAATCCACCTCCTAATGCAAATCCATTTACAGCTGCTATAACCGGTGTTGATAAGTTTGCAACATAATCAAAGAGTACGGCTTGCCCTTGGGCTGCTAATTGTCCTCCTTCAGCTACAGAGAAATCTGCAAATTCACTTATGTCCGCGCCGGCAACAAAAGCCTTCTCCCCGCTTCCTGTCACAATTATTACTTTCACTTTACGATCTTCATCAGCAGCTTCAAAAGCCTTATGTAATTCTTGAATAGTTGCTTTATTTAACGCATTCAACTTAGAAGGCCTATTAATTGTAATAGTGGCAATATTCCCTTGGGTTTCAGAAAGAATGTTCTGGTAATTCATAATCGTAAGTTTGATGAAATTATTTAATGTAAAATTACAAAAATACTTAGAGCTCTTTAGGAAAGCTCACCTTAAATGTTGTGCCATTTTCTAGGCTTGAGTCCAAAACAATTTTGCCCCCATAAGTCTCTACAATATTTTTTACCATAGCCAATCCAAGTCCCATACCACTTGATTTTGTGGTGAATTTTGGTTCGAAAATTTTATCTTTATTCCCTTCGGAAACACCTATACCATTGTCCTTAACAGAAATTGAAACCGAAGATTCTTCGGAAGCAACACGGACCTCAATTCTTGGTTCTTTGGTGCGTTTTTGTTCGATTGCCTGAACACTATTTTTCACAAGATTTGTTATTACTCTTATTAATTGGGTCCGATCGAATTTTGCGATTATCTCTTCTTCTTCAGAATAGAAATAGATAAACTCCTCATTAAAAATATCCAATGCCAGTTTTGTAATTTTTACAACATTCAGAGTCTCGTCTTTTTGAGCTGGCATCGTCGCATAGGTAGAAAAAGCGGAAGCAATCGAACTCATGGTGTCAATTTGCTGAATAATGGTATTGCTATACTCATTCAACTTTTGTCGAATCTCAGGATCTTCTGGGTCAAATTTCCTTTGGAAACTCTGCACCGTCAAACGCATGGGTGTTAGAGGATTCTTTATCTCGTGCGCTACCTGTTTTGCCATTTCTCTCCAAGCTGCTTCTCGTTCGCTTGCTGCCAACTGTGCCGCACTATTTTCTAACTCGTCTATCATGCTATTATAAGCATTTACGAGGGTCGATATTTCTTGAGAAGTATCTGTAATTAAGATCCTTTTGTTCCGTTTGTTTAAGCGTGTTTCTGTTATTTTTTCAGTTATTTCATTTAAGGAACGAGTAATAAATTTTGAAAGAAAATATGCAAGTACAATTGCAATTAGTAGCATAAACAAATATGCAATACCAAGTCTGGTAAGGTTCTCTCTCAACTCTCTTTTAATAAACCCGTCATCCTCGATATAAGGTAAATTAAGAATCGCTAGATGTTTAGAAGTATAGTCGTTTATGTAAGTGTATGACGATCTGTATTCTTGTCCATCCTCTTCAAATTCTTCCACAAACCCAGTATTTGGTGATTTTTGAAGCCTTTGCAGTGCTTTTGGCGTCATTCTGATGCTAGAGGTGTCAATCATGAAAGAAGCCTTAGACGACTTTAATAAGTTTCCTTCCAAATCATAAAAATACATTTCGAGGTTATGAATCGCCTTCAACTCATAAATTTTCTCCTTAAAAATTAATGGGATTTTATTGGTTTCAACTGGATAGGTAGTGTTTTTTAGAATGAAATCAATATTCTTTCTAATATTCTCTTCCTTACGTATCAACCGTTCCTTATGATAGTCTTCCGCTTCTTCTCTATACTGGTAAACCGTCACTATAGCGATAAGAATTGACGCTAGAATTACTAGCAACAACATTGATAAAAATATTCGAAATCGAAGCGACTTATGAAAACTCATTCACTGATATTTGTTTGTTGAAGGTAGCAATAATTAAGCCCTTTTCTAATTTGGGGGTTTGCTTTTCTCACGCAAGCGTTTATAAAATTTATACCCCAACATGATTAATACAGAAAATAGTACGATTCCTACCACACCATAAATCCAGTTCACCGCATTTTTTAATACCACTAAAAAGACAATAGCAAACAATAATATTGTTGCGCCTTCATTAAACAAACGCATAAAGTTTGACGAATGCTTTATTTCATCTTTTTGCAACTGCTTAAAGATACTGTGACACTTTAAATGGTAGATAATTAACAAAACAACAAACCCTAATTTAACCTGCATCCAAGCATCTGAAAGATAAAAGGGACGCAACACGATTAACCAAATTGCAAAGCCAATTGCCAATAGCATCGACGGCCAAGAAATAATATACCAAAGCCGTTTTGCCATTATTTTAAACTGATCGCCCAATATTTCTTTGTCGGGTGATGGTTTATGAAAGGCTTCTATTTGATACACAAACAGTCTCACAATGTAGAAAAGACCTGCGAACCAAGTGATTACAAATATTAAATGAAGTGATTTTATGTAATTGTATTCCATATTTATCCCCTGCAAAAGAAGGAGTCTATTTTTGATTTTTGCAACTATTCTTTCTCGTCTTCAATAAATAAATAATTCAACTTCAACGTATTAAACTCTGTGTTAAAACTACTAATCTCTTCAGAAATTAATTTATCAAACTTTACGAGTTCTACGTTTATCTGACGTGATAATTCATTCTTTACCGCCACGTCTTGCTGCGTTGGCGGGAAATCATCCATCCCCACCAAACTATTTAAGTGTGCAAGTTTATTGGTTAATCGAATGGGAAAATTTAAAGGATCTTGTCCGCTCTTATTTTGAGTTTGATACAGTGCTTTCTCAATTTCTGAAAATTCTTCACTCAGCTTTTTTGCTTTTTCGGTCAGCGCTTTTGTCGCTTCATTGTCCTGGTATTGTTTCTGAAAAGCTTCCAATTGATTATTAATATTCCGAATCTTTTTTATCGATTTATGGGCATTATCAACCGTGTTATTGACGTCGGTAATAAAATCGAATTGTCGTTGCATGCCAGTAATATCCGTCTCAGCATTTTTATCGGCCAGAACGGTAAAAGGTTGTGAAAAAATTTCATCCCCAACCGAAAGCACCACCTTGTATTCGCCTGGAACTGCCTGTGGTGCGTCTGTGCTTGCCCACCAAAGTATCATTCCGTCCAACCTTTCGGCACCTTTCCCACGTAAATCCCAAGCGTGGTAATTTGCCCCTTCTTTTACTTCCAATTTGTCTTTCTTCTCTTTGGTGCTGAATGTTTTTATTGTATCCCCTTTCTTATTGATGTAGCTTAGTTTGACTTCTTTATCAGAAATATCGCCAAGATTAAAATAGGTCATTACGCCGCTCGGATGATTCGTCCCTGAGGTCAATGAACCGCTTCTCGAATTTCCATTCATTCGATACGTATCCTTCGGTTTATACAAATGATTTGTTTTATTTTTTACTTCTGAAAGTTGGTGAATAAGTCCAAGATCGTCCAATATCCATAAGCTTCTTCCCTGCGTAGCAACAATCAAATTATTTTCTTTTACCGCAAGATCGGTAATTGGAACAATAGGCAGGTTTAACTGAAACGGCTTCCAATTGCTTCCATCATCGAAGGATATGTACAAACCTGTTTCAGTTCCTGCATATAGAATTCCTTTTTTCTTCGGATCTTCCCGAAGTACTCTCGTAAAATGTTCCGAAGGGATTCCATTCGTGATTTTTTTCCAGGTCTTTCCGAAGTCATTTGTTTTATACAAATACGGCTGAAAGTCTCCCGTTTTGTATTTTGTCCCAGCAATATAGCAAGTTCCGGCATCATAAACTGAAGGTTCAATACTATTAATCATCATCCATTCGGGCATTCCCTTTGGTGTAACATTGGCCCAGTTTTTACCTCCATCTCGAGAAACATTAACCAACCCATCATCGCTTCCAGTCCATAAAAGTCCTTCGGTAACTGGAGATTCAGCTGCAGCGAAAATGGTGCAATAATATTCAACCGAAGTATTATCTTGCGTAATAGGACCGCCGGAAGATTTTAGTTTGCTTGGATCATTTCTTGTTAAATCGGGACTTAGCAACTCCCAACTTTCACCTTCATTTGTTGATGCATGTAAATGATTGGACGCAGTATATAATTTATTTGGATTGTGAGGTGAAAAGAAGATAGGAAAGTTCCATTGAAAGCGATACTTCATATCCTCAGCACCGTGTCCCATCGGATTATCGGGCCAAACGCTTACACTTCGGATGGTGTTCTTCTCATGATTGTAACGCGTTAAAAATCCATCGTAACTACCTCCGTAAACAATTTCATTATTTTTTGGATCAATAGCTATATGAGCACTTTCGCCTCCCGCTGTTTCTTCCCAGTCGTCTTCATTAATACTCCAACCTTCATTTCTATGTGAAATTCGTATCGTCGAATTATCTTGTTGGGCCGCATAAATTCGATATGGAAATGAATTATCTGTTACAACCCTATAAAATTGTGAGGTCGGCTGATTGTGATAGGTACTCCAGGTCTCGCCACCATCGTAAGTAACTTGTGCGCCTCCATCATCTCCTACAATAATTCGATCCGGATCTTCTGGCGCGATCCATAAATCGTGATGGTCGCCATGAGGTGTGTTGTATGTTTCGTACGTTTTTCCACCATCGGTACTTTTATGATACCGTACATTCAAAACATACATGATGTCCTCATCCTTCGGATCTGCATAAATACGTGTATAATACCAAGCCCGTTGCCGTAATTTTCGTTCACTATTAATATTCTCCCAAGTCTCGCCACCATCGTCACTTCGGTAGACACCACCGTTTTCTTTGTTTTCCACCAATGCCCAAACGCGATCGCTATTTGCTGGCGAAACGGTTACTCCAATGATTCCTAAAGTGTCTTTTGGGAAGCCTTTATTTTCTGAAATCTCTTTCCAAGTTTCCCCGCTATCAGTACTTTTCCACAGCGCCGAACCATCACCACCGCTACTTAAACTATAGGGCGTTCTTCGAACATTCCAAGTGGAAGCGTACAATATTCGTGGATTATTTGGATCCATAACCAAATCGACGGCACCCGAATCTTCGTTCGAAAATAATGTCTTTCTCCAACTTTTACCGCCATCTGTACTCTTGAAAACTCCTCGCTCTTGCGTAGGTTTATAAATATTCCCCAGTACCGCTGCATAAACTATATTATGATCTTTAGGATGAACCGCTATTCTTGGAATATGACGTCCATTTTGTAAACCTGCTTGCATCCAAGTTTTTCCAGCATCTTCTGTTTTCCAGACTCCATAACCTGAAGAAACATTTCCGCGCACAGTTTTTTCACCTCCTCCAACATATATTACATTTTGATCACTTTCACTTACTTCAATAGAGCCGATAGAACCTCCAAAAAATCCATCCGAAATATTCTTCCAATGCCTTCCTCCGTCTTTGGTTTCCCAGACGCCTCCGCCTGTTGCTCCAAAATAGAAAAGATTTGGTTTGCCGGAAACGCCTGTTACAGCTGCGCTTCGGCCACCACGAAATGGCCCCAAAAGTCTATATTCTAGCGCATCATATAATTTTTCATCGTAGGTCTGTGCTTGAATGGTTTCTGAAAAAATTCCGAAGAAAAGTAAAAAGAAGGTTGCAAGTTTGATTTGAAGTTGATTCATAGAAATAGTTTAAAAGATTTTTAAAGATACCTATTTCCGAAGTATTTATAAAAACCTTAAACTATCATTTTTTTAACTTCCTTATTTAAATAATAACCTGTTACAATAGTTGAAAGTACATCTGCGAATGGAAACGAAATCCAAACTCCCCAAACACCAAAAAACTGTGGAAGTACTAATACCAGTGGGATAAGAAAGAAACCTTGCTTTGTTAAACTTAATAGTAATGCAGGAAGTGCCTTTCCAATAGCTTGAAAATAAGATGCTCCAATTAATTGAATTGCAATTACAGGAGTTGCGGCAAAAACCCAACGTAAAGCAGATGGTGTTCGGCTTAAAATTTCATTGTTATTTGCAATTATTTCAGCACTTAAGCCTTCCTTGTTGCTCACAAAAATTGAAACAATGTCTGTTGGAAATAGCATAATCAGCGTAAAAATAAATAAGGCCAATCCTCCAGAATACTTTATAGAAGTATTAATCGACTCACGTACGCGCTCATATTTTTCGGCTCCATAATTATATCCAGCAATTGGTAAAAACCCTTGATTTACTCCAATTACTGGGAAAAGTGCAAACATTAACATCCTACTAATAATACCATATGAAGCTACATCTAATGCATCTCCATGGACTATGAGCACGTTGTTGAGTAAAATAACTAGAATACTAATAACTGCCTGTCGAGCTAAGGTTACCGAACTCAAACTACTTATTTCACGTACAATTTTTGAATCGAGGATGAAAGATTGTATAGTGAGTCGCAATTCACTTTTTACTATAAAAAACCAGAGAATAAAAGCGAAGCAAATAAAATAACTAATAAACGTTGCCCAGGCAGCTCCCTCCATTCCGAAGTCTAACACATTGATTAAAATATAATCCATGAATATATTGGCAATGGCTGGAAGCATCATTGCGTACATTGCAAACTTTGGTTTGCCCTCTGCTCTTATGACATTGTTTCCCATCATACACATCGAGAGCATAACAATACCGTACATTACAATGCGATAATAAGTAAGTGCAAGGTCCTTGAATGATTCATCTGCACCAAAAAATTCTATCAAATAATTTTGAAAAATTAGTCCAAAAACTGCTAGTAAACCTGAGGTTAAAAAAGTAAGCGTCACCTGATTTCCAAACACTTTCAGAGCTTTGCTATCATTTCCCGAGCCTAGAGCTCTTGAGAGTACCGAACTTCCTCCAATTCCTATAGCCAATCCTATGGCGCCAATAAAGAAGGTAACGGGAATAACAACGGTAATTGCCGAAATTGCCATAGGCCCTATCCATCTTCCCACAAAAATAGTGTCGACGATCATATTCAATGACATCACCAATATTCCAATAGATGCAGGAACAGCTTGTTTTACAAGTAATTTGCTAATGGAATCTGTTCCAAGAGTAGAAGATTTTTTTTCATTGGCCATTATGCAATCGCCGTTTTTATATCCTTTAATCGCCAAGTATCGATCCAATCGGCCATCAAACCTGCCCAGTCGTCTCGATCATTTAGACAGGGAACAACGGTAAATTCCTTACCGCCAACTTCGTGGAATATTTCTTCCCCTTCCATTGCAATTTCTTCAAGTGTTTCTAAACAATCACTAACAAAAGCTGGTGTCACAATTGCCAACTTTTTGGTTCCTGCCAAGCCCATGCGTTCTATCGTTCGATCGGTATAGGGTTGCAACCAAGGGTCAAATCCTAATCGTGATTGAAAAGACGTAGAGTAGGTTCCTTCATTTAGTTTCAATTTTTCAGCAACTCTTCGAGTAGTATCTAGGCACTGATGACGGTAACAAAATTGATGCGCTTTAGAATCTGTAACACAACAATTCTCATCTATCTTACAATGAGATTTTGTGATATCTCTTTTTCTAATATGGCGCTCTGGAACACCGTGATAACTAAATAATAAATGTTCATAGTCAACATTCGCTAACCCTTCAGAAATGCTAGCCGACAATACATCAATGTATTCTGGTTTATTATAGAAAGCCGGCAACGAAGTTGTCTCTAATTGAGGAAAGTAGGATTTACAGAGCTCATCAATTTTAACATCGATGGTTTCAGTAGTCGCCATGGCAAACTGCGGATACAAAGGCACCACCAATACATCCGTCACCCCTTTACCCACCAATTCTTGTAATCCCTTATGCAGGGTCATGCTTCCATAACGCATAGCTAATGCGACAGGGATTGTAACTTTCTCTTGTACCTTTTTCTGAAGTCTTTCAGAAATAACAATTAAAGGTGAGCCCTCTTCCCACCAAATTTTCTCATAAGCTTCGGCAGATTTCTTAGGGCGAGTATTTAGAATAATCCCGCGTACCAATAAAATTCTTGCCCATCGAGGTACGTCAATTACCCTAGGATCCATAAGGAACTCATCAAGGTATTTTTTTACATCTTTTGGATTGGTACTGTCTGGCGAACCAAGATTTACTAGGAGAACTCCCTTCATTTTTGAGCAATTTGAAAGCAAAAATACCGATAATTATACAATAATAGTGAGCTGCCAGTAGATTGTGCTTATAGTAGAATTGTTAAACATTGCTCTTCACTGAGAGACTCATTAAATATTTCTTTGGAGTTGTTCCAAACTTCTTTTTGAATGCGGCAATAAAATGACTTGAAGTGCTATATCCAACTTTTAACCCTACTTCATTAACATTATGAGCTCCGGTTGCAAGTAATTGTCGTGCAGCTTCCATCTTATAATCGAATAAAAAACTGAAAACCGAATCTCCATAAATCTGTTTGAAGCCTTCTTTCAACCGATTTAAAGGAAGATTAATTTCTTCGGCGAGTTCATGTAAGGTTGGAGGCTCTGCCATTCGCTCAATAATGATTTGCTTTGCCCTTTTAATCTTCACTACATTTTGTTCATCAATTAAAAAAGGACATTGTTCGACATCCGCATCCATAGGCCTGTTAAAATACAAACTCAATAATTCATACGCCTTACCCTTAAAATAAAGTGGTTTTACCGAAGGATGTAAATTATAATTCATCAATTGATTAAGAACAATAGCCATTGAAGGAGAAATATGAGCATCCTTATAATACTTACGGTCCTTATTTTCTTCGGTTAAAAAAGTTATAAAATTGGCTTCTGTTGAAAATAAGCTGTGAAACTTCTTAATGGGTAATAGTACCGAAAGTACCCAAGAATTGGCATGCATTGTAAGATCTAGGGGTAAATCTCTCTGCGGATTATATAAAAGCAACGAATTGTCTTCAACCAGTGGAAGTTTATAGCTCCCATCGTTAAAACTAAAATTGGCTTCTCCTTTTAAACAAAAATGAAACTGAACAAAATCTGAACTAACCTCACGCTTAAAAGAAACATCCTTTTTTGACTCATTGTTAAAAGCCAAAATATAGAACCCCTTCTCTATAACTGTTTCACTATAAATACTTTCCGAAAATTTATTGTCTGAATTCATGAGTTAATTCGTGCTTGTTTTCACTAAAAAAGTAGGGTAATTCATAATTGTAATGTTCTATTAGCAACGCATAAGCTTTGAGCGACATTTTTTTATGGAGTTTTAAACTTTTAAATGATTCTTATTTAGAATTGTTCTAAATTAACTAAGTGCCTAGCTTCCATTAGCCGTCGAATTTAGGGGATTTAGATGACAATTATCATTTTTTAATAAAATTTAACAGCCATCGATACTATTGATGCGTCTAGCGTTACTTTTAGAAATTAAATGCCTTTACATTTGTGCCTTCGACTATGAAAATAAACGGTAAGCGACATATTTCAACCACCACTGAAGGAAATTTCTACGCCATTGGTCTTAATTATAAGAAGGCCGATGCAGATACCAGAGGTAATTTTAGTATTAGTGAGATTGCTCAACAGAACATTCTGACTCAGGCAAAAAAAGAAAACATTTCTTCTTTGACCGTTATTTCTACCTGCAATCGTACCGAATTGTACGGAGAAGCACAACATCCTTTTCAAATTATAAAACTACTATGTGAACATACGCATGGCACCGTTGAGGAATTTGAAAAAGTGGCGTACATTTATAAAAACAAGGCCGCCATTTCACATCTTTTTAATGTCGCCACTGGTCTGGATAGTCAGATTCTTGGAGATTTTGAAATTATTAGTCAATTGCGAAACGGATTTAGACGTTCTAAAAAAGCAGGTCTTATGTCTCCATTTATGGAACGTCTTGCAAATGCTGTTATTCAAGCGAGCAAAAAAATAAAGAACGAAACTGAAATTTCTAGTGGAGCGACTTCGGTAAGTTTTGCGGCCGTTCAATATATTATGGCACGTGTTCCATATGTTTCAGAGAAAAACATCTTACTCTTCGGAACTGGAAAAATAGGCAGAAATACTTGTGAAAATCTTATAAAACATAGTAAAAATGAGCACATAACACTCATTAATCGCACTAAGGATAAGGCCGAAAAAATTGCCGGAAGATTCAATCTAATCGTTAAGGATTACGCGAATATCCAAAGTGAAATTGCACAAAGTGATGTTCTAATTGTTGCTACTGGAGCACAGAGTCCAACAATTTCAAAGGAGCTTTTATTTTTAAAAAGGCCGCTTCTTGTTCTTGATCTTTCTATTCCTAAAAATGTTTCAGAAAACGTAAAGGAAAACCCCTTTGTAACACTTGTTCATTTGGATGATTTGTCTAATGTCACGGATAAAACTCTTGAACATAGAGCGTCCCAAGTTCCCCAAGCAGAAGCCATTATAAAAGACATTCAAACCGAATTTAATATTTGGGCGGAAAACAGAAAGTTTGCGCCAACCATCCAAGCATTAAAAGTAAAATTGGCTGAAATTAAAGCTGGTGAAATAGACTTTCAGCGGAAGAAGTTGCGCGATTTTAACGAGGAGCAGGCAGAGATAATAAGCAATCGAATTATTCAAAAAATTACCACACATTTTGCGAACCACCTTAAGGACGACTCTATTTCAACTTCAGAAAGTGTTGAATTAATAAACAAAGTCTTCCAACTTTCAACCGAAACATCGTGAAAAAGTTAATCCGAATCGGAACTAGAGATAGTCAATTGGCTCTTTGGCAAGCCAACACCGTAAAGGATAAACTAGAGTTCCTAGGATATAAAACTGAAATAGTTTCGGTTAAGTCAACAGGGGATTTAATTCTAGACAAGCCTCTTTATGAATTAGGCATTACGGGTATTTTTACAAAAACACTAGACGTAGCCATGTTAAATGGTTCGGTCGATATTGCGGTACACAGCATGAAAGACGTGCCAACTTTATTACCAAAAGGAATAGTACAAAGTGCAGTTCTTGAAAGAGCATCGAGCAGCGATATTCTTGTAACGAAAGAAAATGTTGATTTTAAACAAACCTGTACAATCGCCACTGGAAGTTTACGGAGAAAAGCACAATGGCTTCATAGATACCCGCATCACGATGTTGTTGGTTTGCGTGGAAATGTAATTACTAGACTTCAAAAATTAGAGGATAGTAAATGGCAAGGTGCTGTTTTTGCACAAGCTGGTTTGGAACGAATAAAGATACTTCCTACTAATTATATCAATTTAGACTGGATGATTCCTGCGCCATCACAAGGGGCGATGGTAATTGTTGCCTTAGAAAACGACACTTTCTCTATAGAAGCAACGTCAAAGCTTAACGATAAATATTCAGAAATTTGCACCAACATTGAACGAGAGTTCTTGCGAGTTCTGGAAGGTGGCTGTACTGCTCCGATTGGCGCCATAGCAACCATAAAACAAGATATCATCAATTTTACGGGAGTTTTGTTTTCGCTTAATGGCAGTATCAAACTGGAGGTGAAAAAATCTGTATCTATACATAAATACCAAGGGTTCGGAGCGACCTGTGCACAAGAGATTTTAGCAAATGGAGGTGATGAATTAATGCAGCAAATAAAAGCTGAACTAAAATGAATTCAATTCTTTCAACAAAAAAACTCACTCCTTCTCAAAGAGGTTTAATATCACAACTAGGAGTACGTTTTGTTGAATACGATGCTATTAAAATTACAGCTGTTAATTTTAAAGTGCCAAATAACATAGAGAATGCGATTTTTACAAGTCAGAATGCCTTAAGGTCTTTTTTCAATGAAAAGAACCTCAAAAAACAGACTTTTAATTGTTACTGTGTTGGGCTTAAAACAAAACAACTTTTAGAAGAAAATGGTCAAAAAGTAATAAAAATGGCCAATAATGCTTCAGAATTAGCAAATTATATAGCAAATAGTTGTGAAAATGAAGTGTTTTACCATTTTTGTGGAAACCTAAGAAGAGAAGAAATTTCTTTGGCATTAAACAAAGCAAAAATTGAACTTTTTGAGGTAAAAACATATGAAACGATCCTAATTTCTAAGAAATTTGATGAAAAATGGGACAAAATACTGTTTTTTAGTCCGAGCGGTGTTGAAAGTTTTACTTCAGAAAATAATATAGGAAATAGTCTGGCAATTTGTATTGGCGAAACGACTGCTTCCGAAGCACAAAAACATACAGATAATATTATTATATCACGGGAAACCACTATTGAAAGTGTGTTAAAAGAGATTATAAAGAGACATTAATACAATGATAAAGAACGATTTATTTTTAAAAGCATTAAAAGGAGAAACCGTGGAACGCCCTCCTGTTTGGATGATGCGACAAGCCGGACGTTATTTGCCAGAATTTATGGAGATCAAGACGAAATACGATTTTTTTACGCGATGTCAAACTCCTGAACTGGCAAGCGAAATTACTGTGCAACCCATTAGAAGATATGGAATGGACGCTGCTATTTTGTTTAGTGATATTTTGGTGATTCCACAAGCTATGAATATTCATGTAGAGATGAAGCCTGGGCTTGGCCCATGGTTGCCAAACCCTATAAGATCCCAGAAAGATGTGGACAATGTTATTGTTCCAGATATTGACGAAACGCTTGGTTATGTAATGGAAGCAATTAAAATGACCAAGGAAAAGCTCAATGATGAAATTCCATTGATTGGCTTCGCAGGAAGTCCGTGGACTATACTTTGTTATTGTGTACAAGGTCAGGGAAGTAAAACTTTCGATATGGCGAAAGAATTTTGCTTTACTCAGCCTGTAGCTGCTCATCAATTACTTCAAAAAATTACGGATACAACGATTCTTTATCTTAAAGAAAAAGTAAAGGCCGGAGTAAATGCAGTTCAACTTTTTGATAGCTGGGGCGGAATGTTATCGCCTACAGACTATCAAGAGTTTAGTTGGCAATATATGCAGCAAATTATAGACGCCCTTGAGGATGACGCTCCTGTTATTGCTTTCGGAAAAGGTTGTTGGTTTGCACTTGATACAATGGCCAAAAGTGGTGCTTCCGCATTGGGAATCGATTGGACCTGTTCTGCTAAAAATGCTCGTTATTTAACAGGAGGTAACATTACCTTGCAAGGTAATTTCGATCCAGTTCGATTACTAAGTCCGCCAGCAGTAATAAAGACAATGGTGAAAGAAATGATAGACAGTTTTGGGAAGGACCGATACATTGTGAATCTTGGTCATGGGATTCTACCAAATGTGCCTGTGGAAAATGCCGGTGCTTTTATAGACGCTGTTAAAAATTATCGAGCAGAAAATTGAATATCTGGACCCGAATAAAAAGTTTAAACATCAATCAATTGATTCAATTGTCGATGCTTTTTTTAAGTCGGCCATTTTTAATAATCCCCACCATAAGAGCGTCGAAAAGAACGATGATGGTTTGTCATGAATTGTTTGGAAATAATCATAATAAAAGCAATAAAGCAAATGCATTTAGACACGCATTTTGGAATATCCTAATTTGTCAAAAAACACTGAAAAAGGCCAAAAACAAAGAAAAATCGATAATTTGGTGTAAAAAAGTAACTGATTTGTATGAAAAAGTGACTCAAAACAAAAATCTTGATGAAGCTATGGATTTGCATAATAATAAAATTGGAAGAACGTACTTTTTAGACATTTTTGACAAAAAAGAGACGGAAATTATCCAATTATTAAAAGAAAAGAGTCAAAATGCTAAAAAAATAGCAAAAATTGAAGAAATCGAATATTACAAACATGAACTAGTTTATCTAATATAATGATTAAGGACATTTTTAGAGGAATACGAGCATATGGAGGAAGCTTCAAACTAATTAATGAATTAGGTCTTTGGAAGTATTTTGGTGTTCCTATGGCCATTAGTTTTATTACAGCAATACTCATTGGCTTCACTGCTTGGGGGCTATCGGATAACATAGGGTCCTTGATTGCAAAAGCCTGGGTTTGGGAATGGGGCTCGGAGACTTTTAGAACGATAGGTGATATTCTTGGTGGGTTGATTGTTGTTGCAATTGGATTAATACTTTACAAACACATTATTATGGCGTTGAGCGCGCCTTTTATGAGTCCTGTTTCAGAAAAAATTGAAGCACATTTAATGGGTGAAAACCACACGCATCGAAATACTTCAAATGCAGCTCAATTGTGGCGTGGAGTACGAATTAATCTTCGAAATTTAGGAATGGAATTAGTTCTCACTATCCCTATTTTAATACTAAGTTTTATTCCGGGAGTTAATATTATAACCTCCGTTTTATTGTTTTTAGTGCAGAGCTATTACGCTGGCTTCGGAAATATGGATTATACCTTAGAACGTCATTTTGAGGCAAACAAAAGCATACAATTTGTTCAAAGAAATCGGGGAATTGCAATAGGAAATGGCATTGTATTTATGGCGATGTTGTTGATTCCCATTGTAGGTATTATACTTGTTTTACCGCTTTCAGTAACGGCTTCCACTACCGAAACTATTAGACTTATTGATGAAAACAAAAGATTACAATCTTCAGAATCACTACAGAGAATAACTCATGGATAAAGCCAAAACTTTTTATATCGGTCCTATGAATTTTGCAGACGCTACAAGCCTTCATAAATTAATGTCTGAAAATAAAGAGCACTTCGGAAAGTACCTTCCTGTAACGCTTTCACAAAACCAAACTTTAGAAGATTCCGAAGCATATATCCAACAAAAAGCTATAGAAAATGACGCAAAGACCTGTATTACTTTTGCAATTAAAGAGAAAACAACTGAAGCCATCGCAGGACTTATTATCATTAAGAAGATAGACTTTGACAAAAAGCAAGGGGAATTTGCATATGGAATAGGAAGCAAATTTGAAAGTCGCGGTTGGACATCTGGAGCTGTAAAAGAAATGTTGGGTTTCGCATCAAAAAGCTTGGGCCTAGCGCTGCTTCAAATAATTACGCATAAATCGAATATTGGCAGTTGTAAAGTTGCCGAAAAAAATGGTTTCAGGTGGCAGCGAACTTTAGAAAAAGAATTCACTCCAACGATTGGAAGCCCGATGGATATGGAATTATATGAACTAAAATTATGAAGAATCAATTTGTAACCTACATACGAAACCTTCAAGACAAGATAACTTCTGGTTTAGAAATCGTTGATGGTAGCGCAAAATTCCAAGAAGATCTTTGGACACGTCCCGAAGGTGGCGGTGGACGTACGCGCGTAATCGAAAACGGGAGGGTATTTGAAAAAGGAGGTGTGAATATTAGTGAGGTTCACGGAAAATTACCCGTTTCCATGCAACAGTATTTTGGGGTAGAAGAGGCAGATTTCTTTGCTTGTGGATTGAGTCTGGTCCTGCATCCTAAAAACCCATTTGTACCCACTGTACACGCAAATTGGCGCTATTTTGAAATGTACAATGCATCAGGAGATATAGTCGCACAATGGTTTGGCGGAGGTCAAGATTTAACTCCCTATTATTTATTTGAAGAAGATGCAAAGCATTTTCATAAAGTATGTAAAAAAGCATGTGATGCCCATAATGCTGAATTTTATCCGAAATACAAAAAGCAATGTGATGATTACTTTTATAATTCACATCGCAATGAAGGAAGAGGTATAGGCGGATTGTTTTTTGACAGATTAGCTGCTTCTGAAGACATAAAAATGCAAGATTGGTTCAATTTTGTGGCCGAAATTGGAGATAGTTTTTTGGACGCATATCTTCCCATCGTTGAGAAAAGAAAGGCCCTCCCTTTTTCCGAAGAAAATAAAAAATGGCAGGAAATACGTCGTGGACGTTATGTTGAATTTAATTTGGTTCACGATAAAGGAACCCTTTTTGGTCTTAAAACCAACGGCAGAATTGAAAGTATTCTAATGAGTCTTCCTCCTCACGTACAATGGGTTTATGATCACCATCCAATAGTAGGAAGTAAAGAGGAAAAATTAATTAATGTGTTACAACACCCCATAAATTGGGTTTAAAAAAATAAATATGTATCCACTAAGAAGAAATCGACGTTTACGTACTTCGGAAGCAATAAGGAGCTTGGTAAGAGAAACAATAATTAGTCCCAACGATTTTCTCGTTCCACTATTCGTTGTTGAAGGAAAAGGCATAAAAGATGAAATTGCTTCGATGCCGAATTACTATCGCTTTAGTCTCGATTTATTGGCTTTTGAAGTGAAAGAATTATGGACAATGGGTTTAAAGTCTGTTTTGTTGTTCGTTAAAGTACCCGATAATTTAAAGGACAATGTTGGGACCGAAGCTCTAAACCCAAATGGTTTAATGCAACGTGCTATTAAAACGGTAAAAGATGCCTGTCCAGAAATGTTGGTTATGACCGATGTTGCTTTGGATCCTTATTCCAGTTTTGGTCACGACGGAATAATTTCTGAAGGGAAAATCAATAATGATGACACCAATGCGGTTCTAGCAGAAATGTCACTTTCTCATGCAATTGCTGGGGCCGATTTTGTTGCTCCAAGTGATATGATGGACGGACGTATTTTTGAAATTAGAAGTCTCTTAGAGGACGAAGGTTTTCACGATACTGGTATTATGAGTTACAGTGCCAAATATGCTTCGGCTTATTATGGTCCATTTCGTGATGCTTTAGATTCTGCCCCAGTTGATTTGCAGGATATTCCGAAGGATAAAAAAACCTATCAGATGGACTTTGCCAATAGAGAAGAAGCGATAAAAGAAACGCTGATGGATATTGAGGAAGGTGCAGACATAGTGATGGTAAAGCCCGGCTTAAGCTATCTTGATATTGTGAGAGACGTTCGGTCTGCAGTAAATGTTCCCGTTGCTGTTTACCAAGTAAGTGGTGAATATGCCATGCTGAAAGCGGCTGCTGAAAAAGGATGGTTGGATCACGATGCTGTAATGATGGAGCAATTGGTCTCAATGAAAAGAGCCGGAACCCATATTATTGCTAGCTATTTTGCTAAGGATGTTGTGAAACTAATTTCTTAAATTTATGGTTATGAAAATTTTTGTTTTTTGTTTCTCAATTTTTATCACTTCAACAATGATCTCGCAACAAACTACAGCGAAATCAGCCTTCCTTGAAAAATGGAAAAATTCCAAAGCCTATTTGGTTGGAATGGCGGAGGTAATGCCAGAAGATTACTATGACTTTAAGCCCACAGAGCGTCAAATGAGCTTTCAGGAACAGTTAATTCACATAAAAGGAAACATGGATTGGTTAAGCACGACATATTTCTCAGAAACCGAATATAAAAAAGGAGATTCGGTGATTCCTGAAACAAAGGAGGGAATTATTAGACAAATTACCTCTGCTTTTGATGCTACTTCAGAAATCATTAAAAATACTTCGGAAGAATCCCTAACAGAAACGGTTGATTTTTTTGCTGGACAAAAAAGCAAACTTCAAATATTGAATTTGTTATTGGACCATGTAACGCATCATCGAGGCCAATTAATTGTGTATCTTAACCTAAAGAATATAGAGCCTCCAAAATATGTTGGTTGGTAGATTTTTATCAGTGATTTTAGAGCGTTCTTTTTTATAAAGTTTTAACTTGTAAAAAAATTCTAGATGACGCTGTTACTCGTTTATGCAATGCTTTCCATATTTTTTTCATTTTTATGTTCCATTTTGGAGGCAGCACTTTTAAGTTTTACGCCTACTTTTCTCAAACTAAAAAGTCAAGAGGGAAAGGTGTATGCTAAAACCTTAACCGTATTTAAAAAAGATATAGATCAACCTTTAATTGCGATTCTCACATTAAACACCATAGCCCATACCGTTGGAGCAATTCTAGTAGGGGTTCAGGCTGAAAAGCTTCCTTATAAAGTTGAGGTCCTTGGTATAAACATGGTAGGAATTGTTTCAGCGATTATGACTTTACTGATTTTAATAGTTTCTGAAATAATACCGAAAACAATCGGTGCAACTTACTGGAAGAAATTAGGCCGCTTTACTGCACTTTTTTTAAAGGTTATTATTTTTCCTCTGAAATATACAGGAATGATATGGCTTCTTACTTTAACCACAAAACTCATTGGAAAATCCGCTCACGTTAGCACCATGAGCCGAGAAGAATTTATTGCCATTACGGATACCGCTGAACAGGAGGGTATTTTTGAAGATAATGAAAGTGCGGTAATTAAGAATCTATTACTGTTTAAATCGGTGATTGCTAAAAACGTAATGACTCCTTTTCCAGTTGTAATCAGCGAAAACGAATCAAAATCATTAAATGAGTTTTACGACACTCATAAAAACTTAAAGTTCTCAAGAATACCTATTTACAAAGAAAAGAGTCACATTATTACTGGATTTATTCTTAAAGACGACTTACTAGAAGAAATCGTAGAGGAGCATGGGAACAGGCTCCTTAGCGATATTAAGAGAGACATAACGGTTGTAGTGGACGAAACGCCAATACCTGACCTATTCGATACTTTTATTAAACAACGAGCGCATATTGCGCTAGTAGTTGACGATTTTGGAAATACAACTGGCATTGTCACAATGGAAGATATTATTGAGACATTATTGGGTCTTGAAATTATGGACGAAAGCGATGCCATAGAGGATATGCAAGTTCAGGCGCGAAAAAATTGGGAACTGCGTGCAAAACGAATGGGAATCCAAATACAGGATAAGAAGACAGGAAATGAGTAGTCAAAGTGAACATATTCAGTTAATCAATACACCAATTGGGGTTATGCAATTAGATTTTAATTCTGAACTCGAATTAGTTGCAGCTGAATTTAAAGAAAGTGTACAAACTCAAACTATATCAAACAAGTTAGAATTTCAAGAAATTAAAAATGTTATTACTCAAATAACAGAATATTTTGAGGGAATCAGGACTAGTTTTGACTTGAAATTGGCTCCAGAAGGAACAGAGTTTCAAAAAAGAGTTTGGAAACAGTTACAAGAAATTCCTTTTGGCAAAACCATCTCCTACCAAAAAATGGCGAACCACTTAGGTAACCCAAAAGTAATACGTGCGGCTGCTTCAGCCAACGGTAAAAATCCAATTGCAATAATAATTCCTTGCCATAGAGTAATTGGCAGCGATGGTTCTTTAACGGGCTACGCAGGAGGGTTACACAGAAAAAAATGGTTGCTGGAACATGAAAATCCGGTGACACAACAGTCATTGTTTTAATACTATATGAAAATCATAAAACGCATTTTTAAAGGATTTATCACACTTCTAGTTTTAATAGTTCTCTTACTTTACATTACAGATTACGACTATATATTAAAGGGCGTTCGTGTTGTATATATGACAGGTCATGCCACTGCATTTATTGATGATCACGTCTATTTTGAGAACGAATCGATTCCTGCAAGTGAACACCCTCAGCCTTGGAATAATCATAAAAATTACAACACTGTAGAAGCTACAAAAATACTTTCAGAGACAAATAAAAAGCTTGGAACTGTTGCTTTTTTGATAATAAAAAATGATAGTATTTGGTATGAAAAATATGCCGATTCCTATGGAAAAGACTCTCAAACCAATTCTTTTTCCATGGCAAAGAGTATTACGTCGGCCCTTTTAGGAAAAGCCATAAAAGATGGCTATATAAAAAACCTCGATCAGTCAGTTAGTGATTTTTATCCGAAGTTTGATCCGTCCATGACCGTTGGTGAATTATCCTCTATGTCCTCTGGATTAAATTGGGATGAATCTTATAAAAGCCCTTTTAGTGTTACCGCAAGATCATACTACGACGATAATTTAGCCGAAACTATCTTGAATCTAGAAGTTGTAGAAACTCCTGGCACCTCTTATAAATACTTAAGTGGAAATACAGAATTGTTAGGAATGGTAATAGAAAAAGCAAGCGGTAAAAAACTCGCGAAATATCTTTCTGAAAGTTTCTGGAGTCCCATGGGTTTTGAAAAAGAAGCCCTTTGGCAGGTAGATGATAAAGAACATCGCTTAGTAAAATCCTACTGCTGTATCGCGAGTAACGCTAGGGATTTTGCTCGATTCGGAAAGCTGTATTCAAATTATGGGAAATGGAAGGGAAAACAATTAATCGACTCTAGTTTTGTTGCCAAGTCAATAGTGCCTCGGTTTGAGGAAAGCCCTGAATATGGTTATGGTTTTTGGCTGAGCGATCATTTGAATAAGAAAATTTTTGCGCTTCGCGGTATTCTTGGACAATATGTTATTTCAATCCCAGAAGACAACCTTATTATTGTTCGATTAGGACATCAACGTGGAAGTCGCTCCGGCAGACCATTTACAGATGATTTTTACACCTATATTGAAGAGACTTATCAAATGCTTAAAAGCAAATCATAATTTTTTTGTAGTTTTAAATATCACTCCTCGCAAGTAACTACAATTTATGCTTAAAAGAATTAACTTGGAACATATCCTCTTTATGGATATAGAAACGGTTCCACTGCATTCCAATTTCGATGATTTAGACGACACAACAAAAATTCTTTGGGAGTTGAAAACTAACTATCAACGAAAGGAAGAGTTTACACCTGCAGAGTTTTACGATCGTGCTGGAATCTGGGCAGAGTTTGGAAAAATTATCTGTATTTCGGTTGGATACTTTAAAATAATTGGTGATACTAGAAATTTTCGAGTAACCAGTTTTCACGGAGATGAAATTTCAATTCTGAAAGAGTTTAAAACACTTCTCGAAACTCATTTTAACAGACCACAGCATCTTCTCTGTGCGCACAATGGAAAAGAATTTGATTTTCCTTATATAGCGCGAAGAATGGTAATTAATGGGGTTGACCTTCCTTTTAAACTAAATCTTTTCGGAAAAAAACCTTGGGAAGTATCGCATTTGGATACCCTGGAGTTATGGAAATTTGGCGATTATAAAACCTTTACTTCACTGAAACTTATGGCCCATGTTTTAGGGGTTCCCTCGCCAAAAGATGATATTGACGGGAGTCAGGTTCGAGATGTCTATTACGAAGAAAACGATATAGACCGTATTGTTATCTATTGTGAAAAAGACACCATCACTGTGGCTCAGATACTATTACGGCTTCGGAATGAGGAGCTCCTAAACGAAGATGATATTCTTTCAATTTAGCATTGCCACAAACTTTCGAATGTAGATAAAAGGACAAGAATGCTCAGAATTTTGTACTTTTCAAGCTCTATCACTTAAAAATTGAAGAAAATGAATTTGAAAAACACAAAAAAAATTTCGCTAATTCTATTTTCTGTAGGCGCACTTTTAGTTTGTTCTTGCAGGGAAAACCCAAAATCGGATGATAAAACTTCTGAGACCGAGACAACTTCTCCGGCAGAAAAAACTGCGACTCCAGTTAAATCGACCGATGGTGTGGCTATAAACCCAGCACATGGTCAACCAGGACATCGTTGTGATATTTCGGTTGGAGCGCCTCTAAATTCCAAACCGGTACCGGTAAAAACAAATACCCAAACCTCGGATGTTATTCTGGACGGTGGTAGTGGCACTACTACTACATTACCAAAAGGTACACCAAATCCGGCTCATGGACAACCTGGCCATCGCTGTGGAACTAAAGTTGGCGATCCTTTATAATTAAGACCCCTATAATAACATAAGTTAAAAACCCCGATAGCCAATGGCCATCGGGGTTTTATTTAGAATAGAAATATGAAAAACTATTCTTTAATAAAGCGTTCAACGAATTTCTCGTCTCCTGCATTTACTTGAATTATAAAAACACCACTTTGTAATAAAGAAACATCAATACTATTTGTGAAAGCTGCCTTAGTCACAACTTGACCAATCATATTATAAATAATATATTCGGTAGCGTTCGCATTTAATACTTCAACATTTAAAGTATTTCCTTTTACTGGATTAGGATACAAGCTAAATTTAGAAGAAGCTTGTCCGTCTTCCGCAATCGTATTTCCTTCTTCACCAACAATGCCTTGTAAAGGATTCCCTCCTCCAATTACTACAATATAGTCTTCAACTTCACCATAGGTAAAAGACTCACAGGCAGTAGGAATTCCGTTATACTTCATCGAAACTCTCATTCTTGTTGGTCCAGCTGAAGCACCAGATGGCACCGTAAAGCTTCCTGAAACTGGTGTTACTTTAGTAGCAGATCTTGAATATACTAGCTCTCCAGTATCACCAAAATCTCCATCTCTGTTGTAATCGATCCAAACAGCATAACCTTCAGAATAAATAGTACCAGTCCAAGTTGGAGTTATCGTAATTGTATTTGATGAACTCAAATTACTTGAAAGTGATGTATAATCTCCATATCCACCCGAAGAGGCTCCAGTAGCATTATCGATACTTCCCATTTGAACTCTCCCAATATACTCATCGCTTGTATTATTTCCATTGGACGCACAATAGCCTGTTGGAGGGTTTCCACCACCACCTGCAGATAAATTCACATTGTCAATGGCAATATCTGCTTGCCAAGTAGATCCAGTAAGTCTGTTAAATCGCAACTGTACACTTCCGCCAACATAAGCAGCAAGATCCAATGTAGCGCTTAACCAAGAGTTCCCTTTGTTTCCTGATTGACTCCAAAGACTTGACCAAGTAGCACCATTATCATCACTTGCCTCTAAGGCTATACTTCCCATATCTGAAGCGCCATACATATGATAATTAAAACTAAAACTAGCTGTACTTTCCACAGCTAAATCGAAACAAGGAGAATCTAAAATTGCTCTCTTACTTGGATAATTAGGTGAAGAAGCTTCTACATACATATACCAAGAACCTGCAGATCCACTTGAAGGGCCTGTATTACTTGAAGGTGTTCCTCCACTATCCCTTGTCCAATTAATATCATCGGCTGTAGATTGTGTCCAAACTCCTAAACCACTTTCGAAGCTTTCAGAATATGGAAGAGAAGAAATACCTCCGGTACAGCCCCCGCCTCCACCACCTCCGGTAGTAGTTGCATTAACTGTATTGCTATATCCAGAAATATTCCCGGCTGCATCACGAGCACGTACTCTAAATGAATAGGCTGTAGCCACAGCAAGCCCAGTAATTTGAGTTGAAGTTCCTGTAACAGTTCCTAAATTTGAAGCCCCTTGATACACATCGTATCCTGTTACACCAACATTATCTGTTGAAGCATTCCAAGAAAGATCTACACTGGTATCTGCTACTCCAGTTACTGTCAAACTTGCTGGTGTACTTGGTGCCTGAGTATCTGGCGCAGCACTTGTTGTTATATTTACAGTATTACTGTATCCAGAAATATTCCCAGCTGCATCGCGAGCTCTAACTCTAAAAGAATAAGCGGTTGAAGCCGCTAGTCCAGTAATTTGGTTCGAAATTCCGGTAACAGTTCCTAGGTTAGTAGTCCCTTGGTATACATCATAACCTGTAACGCCTACGTTATCTGTTGAAGCATTCCAAGAAAGGTCTACCGTTGTTTGAGTAACATTTGATGCGGCCAGACTCGTTGGTACGCTAGGTGCCTGAGTATCTGAGGTACTTCCTCCCAAATTCACCGTATAGTCTTCAACTTCACCATACGTGAAAGATTCGCATTCGGTTGGAATTCCGTTATACTTCATAGAAACACGCATTCTAGTAGCCGTTCCAGCCGTTCCTGTTGGAACCGTAAAAGAACCACTATTTGGTGTATTTGTTGAAGCTGCTTTTGACCATACAAGTTCGCCTGCATCACCAAAATCTTTATCATCATTATAATCAATCCAAACTGCGTACCCTTCAGAATAAACGGTCCCCGTCCAAGTTGGTGTAACCGTAATAGTGTATGTTTGTCCTTCAATCAAATCTGTTGAAATACTTGTAAAATCTGAATAGAATTGAGCGCCAGATGCATTATCGATAGTTCCAAGTTGTACTCTACTTATATACTCATCGTTCACATTTGTACTTGCCGAAGCACAGTAGCTTCCGCCACCACCTCCGCCACCGTAGGCAGCACCAACACCAACTGCATGCCAAGCGTTTGTTACTGCTTGTTCTTCAGCGCCATCGGCTCCATAAAGATCAACGGCTGCTTGAATCGCTCCTGTTCTTGCGTTTGCAAAAGTAGAATTTGAAGTTAGATATGTATTTAATGTTCTATAAGCGATTGCAGAAGATTTTGTCATCCCAATTCCTGAAACATTAAATGCGCTGCCAATGTCATTGGTTCCAGATCCACCTACAACAGATAAGTAAAACCAGTAGTTCAAAACACCTGAGTTAGTATGCACTCCACAATAGTCATTGTTTTGAGTTGGTGTACCACAATTAGGATTGATCCAGTTTGTTCCTCCATAGGTATCTGGTTGACCCTGAGAGGTTGGGTTACTCATTGATCGCAAAGCAGCTGAACCACTACGTCTATCAATTTCATCTCCAATTAACCAAACTGTCGATGCAGGATTTGTATCACTACCATTACCCTTGGCAAAATGTTCAACTGCTGCTCCCCAAATATCGGAAAACCCTTCGTTCAATCCCCCAGATTCTCTCTGGTAAGCTAAATCTGCCGTAAACGTTGTCACTGCATGACCAATCTCATGAGCAGCAACATCAATTGAAGTTAATGCATCAAAACCATTACATCCTTCAGAAACACAAGATCCGTCTCCATAAGACATCACAGATCCATTCCAAAAGGCATTGTTGTAATTATTATCAACATGAACATAACTACGGATTTGCGCGCCAGAACCATTATAACTGTCTCTACCGTGCTGAGTTTGCCAGTAATCATAAGTCATCATTGCACCCCAATGAGCATCTAAGGCAGCATTATCTTTTGCTGAGTTATTATGCTCTCCTGAAGTCCAGTTATTATCATTATCTGTAAATTGAGAGTAATTATTTACGTAAGGGTATGTATTTCCTGGCGCCTGATTTAAAGCGTCACGCGTATAAACACCTCTTCCTGTATCTTCTAGAATATAATTACTTCCGCTTAACCTTGTTTCAATAGTTCGGCTTCCACTATAGCGAGTTGCACCAGTACCGCTTACAACTACCATGAAATCTTCAGTTTCTATTCTGTTGCAATAATCAACTTCTGTTTCAACAGTAGCCACTGTTTCACCTACATATCCAAAAGTAGTAGCATGCTTAATTATTGCGTCATAGAACAATACTCTACCAGTTGTAGCGTCTATATAAATATTTCCGCGACTTATTGGATTTGTTGCAAAAATGTCGAATTTATATGCAAGTTTATATTCATTGATGTCTGCTACATCTCTACCGCTATCAAAATTTGGCATAATTACCAATTCACCGGCGGGTTTCTGATAGTTGTCCATTTCTTTTGCAGCATCTGGAAATTCCCACATGTATTTTTGGGCACCAATATGATTGATTGCCTTGTTAAACGCCTGAACATTGCTAATTCCAGGGGTAACATTAAAGTCATCTTGAATTGGATAAAACTCTGAACTCAAAGATTTAACTGTTCCATTTGAATTGTGGAGAATTAAAGTTCCAAATTCAACTTTTACACCACTATGGTATTGTTGCATTTTTTGATGTGTAAAACCCAATTGATCTTGTTCTTGTTTTACAGTTGTGAAAGAAGTGTGCGGGGAGGGAGAAAGTACTTCTTCAAATAATTGTGAAGTATTAGAACTTGAATACGTTTTCGAGTCATTAAATATTAACAGGCTCGCTGGTTTTTTGATATTTCTTTTCTCATCCGACTTATTTTGCGCTTGGAGGTTAGTAGTTCCAAACGAAAAAACAAAGGCCGTTAATACAAAAAGAAAAATCGCACTTTTAATTTTTTTCATAATAAATTAGTGTTTTTGTTAATGATTAGGTTTGAATTATCACAATTCAATACTAAATGAACAAGTTTTTTATGTATTCTGAAATTTTACTCGATGAACTACAATAGAAACTTATTAACAATTACACTAGAAATAATGAAATTCCTAGTGATTTCCTAGGCTAAGCATTATTTATCTCGCTATCCATAAAATAGTATCTTTGAGGTAATGATGGCAAAAACACTACTTGCAGTTAAAAATTTATCTGTTTTCTTCGGAAATAAAAAATCTAAAAAGGAAGTCATTCACGGTATTTCTTTTGAAGTTTCTGAAAATGAAATTCTAGGGGTGGTGGGTGAGTCTGGCTCAGGAAAATCTGTTACATCTTTGGCCATTATGGGGTTATTGCCTCAAAAGACGAGCTTTGTGGACGGAGAAATCATCTTTAATGGGAAAAACCTAATTGACCTAGGAGATAAAAAATTTCAAAAAATTAGAGGTAATGAAATCGCAATGATTTTTCAAGAGCCTATGAGTGCCTTAAACCCATCTCTCACTTGTGGATTCCAAGTATCAGAAATTCTCAAGCAACATAATGACCTATCTTCTTCCGAAGCAAAAAAAGAAACAATTCTACTATTTAATAAGGTAAAATTACCACGCCCGAATGAAATATACGGTATTTATCCACATCAAATAAGTGGCGGACAAATGCAGCGCGTCATGATAGCTATGGCAATTGCCTGTAAACCAAAACTATTAATTGCTGATGAGCCTACTACCGCCTTGGATGTGACCGTTCAAAAAGAAATAATTCTACTATTAAAAGAGCTTCAGAAGGAAACCGAGATGAGTTTACTTTTTATATCTCATGACCTCGGATTGGTTTCAGATATTGCAGATCGTGTTTTGGTTATGTATCAAGGAGCAATTGTAGAATCGGAAAATGTAATCGAACTTTTTAAAAACCCACAACACGAGTATACAAAAGCACTGCTGGCATCGCGCCCTTCATTAAATAAGCGTTTAAAAAAATTGCCCACCATCGCTTCTATTGCCGATAAATCTTTTAAAGCCGTCGAAGTAACTCTACAGGAACGCGCCTTAAAGCATCGAAAAATTTACACTCAGAAGCCTCTTTTGGAAGTTCATAACTTGAAAAAAGAATACTATAGTAATGCCGAGTTGTTCAAGTCAAAATCTGTGGTTACAGCGGTAAATAACATTCATTTTGAAGTATTCGAGGGAGAAACCTTAGGGTTAGTAGGTGAGTCTGGTTGTGGAAAATCAACCTTAGGAAAGACAATTTTACAGCTTGAAAAAGCAACTTCTGGAAGTATAAAATACAGAGGACGAGAATTAACCGAGCTAACCTCTTTTGAAATTAGAATGCTTCGAAAGGAAATACAGCTTATTTTTCAGGATCCGTACTCATCCTTAAATCCACGTCTTATAATTGGAGAAGCCTTAATTGAACCAATGGAAGTGCATAAACTTGGTAGCTCAAAAAAAGAGAGAAAGGAAAAGGCCCTCGAGCTTTTGGACAGAGTGGGCTTGGACGAAAGTTTTTATCATAGATATCCACATGAACTTTCCGGAGGGCAGCGCCAACGTGTTGGCATTGCTCGCGCTGTTATTGTGCAACCCAAATTAGTGATTTGTGATGAATCGGTCTCTGCCTTAGATATTTCTGTTCAGGCACAAGTATTAAACTTGCTTAACGAATTAAAAGCAGTTTTCGGGTTTACCTATATATTTATATCCCACGATTTAGCGGTTGTAAAATATATGTCAGATCAATTGTTGGTAATGAATGCCGGTAAGATTGAGGAACTAGGAGATGCAGATGAGATTTATGCGAATCCTACCAAGGAATATACTAAAAAACTGATTGAAGCCATTCCGAAGGGAATTTAAAAAATTGAAATAAAAAAAGCCCGTTCTAACCTCACAAAGAACGGGCTAACCTTTATCTGTATCGTAGCAGATTCGGGGGTAATAAACTCTGAAAAATTTAAATCAATAAAAAAACTTTTTTTGCGACGTATAAAACATTCTTTAAAAGACGTACTGTACTTTGTAGGGAATTAATTATACGTTGCATAAGTAGGTTTGTTTCGTTAAACTTGGGACAGCTAATATGCGAAGGATTATCAATTAAAAACGTTTAAAAGTCTAATTATTCGATGAAATGCTTAATATTTTAACATTAATATGAGTATCGTGCGTATTTTCTTACCGCAAATGAATATAATTTAGTATGTATTTCATCGAATAATTTTGCCGATTAGCGAAGTTTTTCAATTTTGAAGTAAGGTAAACAAATCAATATATCATAATAAAAGGTCGACAATACGGCTTGTTGTCTTAAAAGGTCATTTCAGGAATATCCCCTTCAACGATAAGTTCTCCGTCCGTTGCTTCAATAATTTCGGCAACAGAAACTCCAGGGGCACGTTCTAATAATTTAAACTTTCCATCCTTCACCTCAACCACGGCCAAGTTTGAAACAATTTTCTTAACACAACTTACTCCAGTAAGAGGTAAGCTGCAGTTCTTTAATAACTTCGATTCACCAGCTCTATTGGTGTGCATCATTGCAACAATTATATTATCGGCGGAAGCTACCAAGTCCATTGCCCCTCCCATACCTTTCACCATCTTGCCAGGGATTTTCCAATTTGCAATATCACCGTTTTGAGAAACTTCCATCGCACCTAAAATAGTTAAATCCACATGCTGTCCGCGTATCATTGAAAAACTCGTTGCTGAATCAAAAAATGAGGCTCCGGGTAGCGCTGTTATAGTTTGCTTCCCGGCATTAATTAAGTCTGGATCTTCTTCACCTTCAAAAGGGAATGGTCCCATCCCCAATATTCCATTCTCACTTTGAAACTCAACTTCAATATCATCTCTAACAAAATTTGCAACCAAAGTGGGAATTCCTATACCAAGGTTTACATAATAGCCATCTTTAATTTCTTTTGCGATTCGCTGAGCAATTTGATTTTTATCTAACATAGTCTCTAGCTTTTTTTTCTAACTGTTAATTGCTCAATTCTTTTTTCATATTTATCCCCTTGAAATATTCGTTGCACAAATATTCCAGGTATATGTATTTGATTCGGGTCTAAGCTTCCTGCAGGAACTAATTCTTCAACTTCGGCAACAGTAATCGTCGCAGCGCCACACATATTTGGGTTAAAATTTCTAGCAGTGCCTTTAAAAATTAAATTTCCTGCTTCATCACCTTTCCATGCTTTTACAAAGGCAAAATCGGCTTTAAAAGCCCTTTCCATCAAGTGCATTTTTCCATTAAATTCTCTGGACTCCTTTCCTTCAGCAACTTCAGTTCCATATCCAGCAGGCGTATAAAAAGCGGGAATTCCACTTTGCGCCGCTAAACATCTTTGCGCTAAGGTTCCCTGCGGAATTAACTCAACTTCCAATTCTCCACTTAACATTTGTCTTTCAAATTCGGCATTTTCACCAACATAAGAAGATATCATTTTTTTTATCTGATGCTTCTGAAGCAATTGTCCAAGACCAAAATTATCCACTCCTGCATTATTAGAAATACAGGTAACTCCAGAAATATTTAAACGTACCAACTCTGCAATAGAATTCTCTGGAATACCGCTTAATCCAAAGCCTCCAAGCATAAAAGTCATTCCGTCTTTTACGCCCTTACAAGCCTCACCAACATTAGCTACCGTCTTATTAATCATATCTATTAATTTTCTATAAAAATACTGAAATTGAACCTATAAAAAAACCCCAATGATTTTGAAAACCATTGGGGTTTGATATGTCATTTTTCAAAATTAGAAATCTAATTCATCTGGAATTTCTTCAATATCTCCTTTATCATTTTTCCATTTCGTACAATCGGTTACAATAGAAAGCTTCGAAGGCTTAATAAATTCTTTGTCTGAAACATCAAGCTCCTTATCTGCATAACATTTTTTCATATATAGCGCCCAAACAGGCAATGCCATGGTTGCTCCTTGACCATAGGTCGTTGTTGCAAAATGTACCGCTCGATTTTCTCCACCTACCCAAACACCCGTAACCAAATTTGGAACCATACCCATAAACCAACCATCACTATTATTCTGAGTTGTTCCCGTTTTTCCAGCGATTGGATTCGTAAAGCCGTATGGGTAACCTGTTACTGCATTTTTATACACCCCACTATCCGCACCCCAAGTTCGTCGGAGTCTCGCACCAGATCCAGACTGAGTAACCCCTTCCATCAAACTAACGGTTACATAGGCCGTTTCGTTACTAATTACATCTTTGGTTTCTGGAACATGTTGATATAAAACCGTTCCATTTTTATCCTCTATACGCTGAATTAAAGTTGGTTTCACATAAACCCCTTCATTTGCAAATGTGCTATAGGCGCCTACCATTTCAAATAATGAAACATCTGCAGTACCAAGTGCTATAGATGGAACTTCTGGAATATCTCTAGTATCTACGCCCATTTTCTTCACCAAGTCAATAACGGGCCTAGGGCCTACTCTATCAATCAATCTAGCTGTTACTGTGTTTACAGAATTAGCCAAAGCATTCTTTAAGGATAACATCCCACCATACTTTCCTCCAGAATTTTTTGGAGTCCAAGGTTCCAATAATCCATATTTCCCGGCTTCAATAGTATATGGGGTATTTGGTAAGGTATCGCAGGGTGACATATGCATTTGATCAATGGCTGTGGCATATACAAAAGGCTTAAATGTAGATCCTATTTGGCGCTTCCCAGTTTTCACCATATCATATTTAAAATGCTTGTAATTTATCCCTCCTACCCAAGCCTTAACTTCTCCTGTTTGCGGAGTCATTGACATCATTGAAGCCTGTAAAATAGATTTGTAATACCGAATCGAATCTAAAGGAGTCATTATTGTATCCTTACTGTTATTCTTGGCCGTCCAAGAAAAAACACTCATGTTGGTTTCCTTCTTAAAACTAGCAATAATCACTTGCTCATCTTTTCCTTGTTTCTTCATTTCTCTCCAACGTTCGCTTCGACGCATCGCTGAATTCAAAATTTGATCTGTTTCTTCAGTAGTAATATCGCGAAAAGGAGCAGTTTTATTCTTTTTATTTTGCTTATCAAACTCTTTCTGAAGATTTGCAAGATGCTCATCCATTGCTTCCTCGGCATAAGTTTGCATCTTTTTATCGATTGTAGTATACACCTTTAATCCATCACTATAAATATTGTAACTAGACCCGTCTGTTTTTGGATTATCCTTGATCCAATCTGTCATAAAGGCTCTAGCGTATTCTCTAAAATAAGTCGCAAGGCCTTCGTCATGCCCTTGGGCAGCATAATCCAGATTGAGCGGTAGTGCCTGTAATGAATCCTTCACAGTTTCAGAAATATAATCATACTTCGCCATTTGAGCTAATACCACGTTCCTCCGATTTTTTACTCCTTGCTCATTCCTCAGCGGGTTATAAAGTGATGAATTCTTAAACATTCCCACTAGCATAGCAGACTCTGAAGTATTCAATTCTGAGGGCGGCTTATTAAAATAAATGCTCGAAGCAGATTCTATTCCAACCGCCTGGTTTAAAAAGTCATATTCATTAAAATACATGGTAATAATCTCCTCCTTGGTATAGCGTCGTTCCAAGCGAGTAGCTATTACCCATTCTTTAATTTTTTGTAACCCTCTTTGAAATTTGTTTTTTGAAACATTATCAGTAAAAAATAACTTTGCCAATTGCTGAGATATGGTACTGGCTCCGCCTCTGGACCCTAAAAACACAAACGCTCTCAAAGTGCCTCTAGCATCAATCCCTGAATGATCATAAAACCGAACGTCCTCCGTAGCAATTAAAGCTTGCACCAAATGATCTGGCAGCTCTCGAAAAGGAACTGGAGTACGATTTTCTTTGTAAAATTTTCCTATCGTCTTCCCATCTGAAGAAATTATTTCAGTAGCCAGATTCTTTTCAGGGTTTTCTAAACTTGTTTCATCTGGTAGACTTCCGAAGAGACCCCAAGATGCAAATAGAAAAACTAATATAATAAGCCCTATTATTCCAGCAATAATTTTCCATAATGTTTTTCTGTGCTTTGCAGTTTCATCGTGCAAATTACTTTTCTTCTTTGTTTGTTGTTTTGCCATAACATTATTGTTGGAGGGTTTCCTCTACACTGAAACCAACATCAGTAATCCCTTCTAAATTTGTAACGCCATCCACTTCTCCATTATTGCGAACCGCCTGAGCAATCGAAATCGAATAAACCCCATCTTCAAAGAAAGAAACACCTTCTTTATACCAAAATTTATTCTCTTTTATACTGCCAATTCCCTCTCCAATCCACGATCCATCGGGGTTTGCCATGCGATATTCTAGGGTGTCTGTAACTTTTTTTCCATGCGGAAAGTCCATAGAAACAATTAAAAAAAGATTGTTAAACTTATAATCATTACTATTTCGAACGTGTAAAAACATATTATACTTTTTTATAGAATCCAACTGCGGAATCTCAAATTTCACCACCTCATCCTTATTCCAAGCTTCAGGTAGTGACTCGGTTTTACTTACTACAACCTCTGATTCGCAAGAAACTAATAAAAACACTAACGCAATAAATGCCAGACTACTTCGCATTATTTTGAGGTTTTCGATTTCTAATTTTATTCTTATTCTGATTGCTGCCTTTATTCGTTTCTTTAGCAACTCCAGTGTTTTTTCGCCTTTTTTGATTCTTGTTTTTACCTTTATTGGATCGTTTGTTTCTACTTTGTTTTGGCTTATCGAAACGCGTCAAACTATCTTGTCCCACCACATTGCTAAACAACTCTTTATCCGGTATTACAATTTCTTCAATATACTCTTCTAAACTCGCAACTTTATTACCTTTTTTATTAATTGCAATGATTTCATTTACTTTATCTAAACTCAGCTGATGCCAATTCCCGCTTTCTTTTTCATAAGCATACCATAACAATCTTTTAAAAATGTCTGTTTTTTGACAAATTGCCTTTCCCTTTTCCGTATCCAATTTCACATTGCTCTTCGGAAAACCATCTAATGCATCCAAATAGGTGTCCAATTCATAATTCAAACAGCATTTCAATTTTCCACATTGTCCAGCCAATTTTTGAGGGTTCAAAGACAACTGTTGGTAGCGCGCCGCCGAAGTATTTACAGATCTAAAATCTGTTAACCAGGTAGAACAGCACAGCTCTCTACCACAAGATCCTATTCCTCCTAAACGTGCAGCTTCTTGACGAAAACCTATTTGTTTCATCTCGATTCTACTATTAAAAGTTCTCGCAAATTCCTTAATCAATTCTCTGAAATCAACACGCTCTTCTGCCGTATAATAGAATACAACTTTTGAAGCATCTCCTTGAAATTCTACATCGCTTATCTTCATTTGAAGACCTAATCGAATTGCGATCTCTCTCGAGCGTTTCTGAACATCCGCTTCTTTATCTCGAACCTTCTGCCAAATATCGATGTCTTTTTGACTGGCTTTTCGATATATTTTTTGAAGTGCTTCAGGATTTGGGTTTTCCTTTTTCTTTTTCATTTGAACTCGCACGAGTTCTCCAGTAAGTGTGACGATTCCAATATCATGACCAGATTCAGCTTCAGTAGCCACAATGTCGCCAATACTCAGGGAAAGATTTTCAGAATTTATATAGAAATGTTTTCTACCATTTTTAAAACGAACTTCCACGCCTTTAAAAGGCTCCATATTTGCAGGAAGCGTCATATTTGAAAGCCAATCGAACACCGTTAATTTATTGCAGCCATCAGTTCCACAAGTTCCATTGTTCTTGCAGCCTTTTGGCTGACCATCGGTGCCAGTGGCACAGCTTGTACAGCCCATATTTTTATATATAAAGCTCTCTTTTTATCCTTATCTACTGAAGCTTTATGCCAAAGTAGACAGAAAGAGAGACGAAAAATTAAACAATTTATTTAATCAGTAAATATACCAATTTAAATCTTAGACTACTTTTTGAATTTCAGCTTTTCTGAACGTCCCTTTTTGAAAATTTTATTGCTATTTGGAATGCCTTGTCGAAGCCTTTTTTGCTCTTCAAATGGCAACTGGATTATTTCTTTACATTCGTCACTACAACAATTTTCCATTTTTGAAGCACAGGCTTCACATTGTATAAACAGCAAGTGACAGGCTTCATTCTCACAATTCACATGGTTATCACAAGCAGCGCCACATTGATGGCACTGTGCAATGACATCTTCAGTAATTCGTTCGCCTCTTCTGTGATCAAAAACGAAGTTTTTCCCAATAAATTTATTTTCTAATCCCTTGTTGTCCACTTGTCTTGCGTATTCTATAATACCACCTTCCAGCTGAAACACATTTTTAAACCCTTTATGTTTATAATACGCACTCGCTTTTTCACAACGAATTCCACCAGTACAATACATGACCAATTTTTTATCTTCTTTATGGTCTTTGAGGTCTTCCTCGATAATATCTAAGGAATCTCGAAACGTATCTACATCTGGCGTAATAGCCCCTTTAAAATGCCCTATTTCGCTCTCGTAGTGATTCCGCATATCTACCAAAATTGTATCTGGGTCTTCGATAAGTTCGTTGAATCTTTCGGCGCCTACATGAACCCCTTTATTTGTCACATCAAAGCCATCATCATTCAAACCATCGGCTACAATTTTATTTCTAATCTTAACTTTCAGTTTTAAGAAAGACTTTAAGTCGTGTTCTATTGCAATATTGAGTCGAACATCCTTCAGAAAATAAATCCCATCCAAGAAATTCTTAAATTCATTAAATCGCGTTGCTGGAACTGATAGCTGTGCATTAATGCCTTCATTGGCAACGTAAATACGGCCTAAAACATCAAGCTCATCCCAAGCCACAAACAAATGATTTCTGAAAATATCGGTATTGCCAATTTTGGCATATTGGTAAAAAGAGAGGGTAAGACGATCTTCACCAGCGGCTTCTAGAAGCGCCGCTCTCTCTTTCGCGCTTAAGGTGTTGTACAGTTGCATGCTATACTTTTTTAAGGTTAAAAGAATAAATAAATCTAATAGTATCTCGGCAAAAATAAGGTTTTGTTCAATAACTGGTAAATTAATAAAACAATAAAAACAAAGCTTCCCTTTTTTCAGCAAGAATGCACGAATTTTCTGCTATGTTCTATTCGTGCATTCGCGGTTATATTTTAAAGATTACCAAAAAATGTGAGTGCGATATTTTTATAGTTTTAGAAAGTTTGCTTTATTTTATCATGACTCCCCCAACACTTTTCAAAATGAAGCACCTCATTCTCGTTTTATCGATATTAAGCTGCATACAATGTTTTGCACAAGACCCGCAGTTATTAGAAAACACCTGGCATTTTACCAGTGGTCAATTAGACGGAGAGTCCCTTGAACTCGATTTTCCAGATTTTGAAAATGACTTAATTTTTGACACCACTTCGATTTGGATTAATTATCCTTTTTGCGAAGAGACAAACGAAGGTTCAGTTGATTACGGCACTTCAAGTACTGCCTTTGATTTAATAGGAGGGACTGGGGGACTTGTTGGAACTTGTACTTTCCCGTTTATGATAAAGCATCTTGCTATATATCATCAAGAGGATGGAACACCTAAAAACCCTTTTAGTTATAGTATAGAAGATCAAGGAAGTTACCTGCAATTAACCGTTATAAATGGCAATGGAGACATTGCTGTATATGCCAACCAATACCTTGGAATTAATGAGGAGAAACTCATTAATATTACCATATCTCCAAACCCAACAAGTGACATCGTCCATTTTACAACTATAAACAATCAAATTTTATCTGTTGCCATTTACACCTTGAATGGCAAACTAACAAATCACTTTATCAAGGGTAAAAAAAGCCTAAATGAATTTAGCGTGGCTCATTTAACAGCAGGAGTGTACTTCTTGAAGATTAATACAGAAAAAGGTCAAACTACTAAAAAAATTGTGAAACACTAAAAACGAAGCTTTTCTTTTTACCACAAATGCACAAATTGTCAATTATATTTAATTCACCTATTTGTGGTGATATTTTTTATATACAACTTATAATCAAATAATAAACCACATTGACGAACTCATATTAGATTGTCTAGTCCAATTTAAAAACTAGGAAATATTCCAAAAATTGGAAATATTCCAATATCTACATATATTTGTATTCAATAAACTAAAGAGAGTCTGTTAACAAAATAATTAGTTTCCAGTTATTTCATATTGCCATAGCGATGAAGAAATAGTACTTTAGCCTATCGACTCCTTTACACAAAAAATGAATTCATGAGCAAAGAAAACGAAGCAAAGTTAAAAGCATTACAGCTTACACTAGACAAACTTGATAAGACCTACGGAAAAGGAACCGTAATGAAAATGGGTGATAAAGCCATTGTCGAGGTAGATGTTATCCCAACAGGATCTTTAGGGCTTGATGTTGCCCTTGGTGTTGGGGGCTATCCAAGAGGAAGGGTTGTTGAAATTTATGGCCCAGAATCTTCGGGAAAAACAACCTTAACACTCCATGCTATTGCCGAAACACAAAAAAAAGGAGGAATCGCCGCCTTTATTGACGCAGAACATGCATTTGATCGCTATTATGCTGAAAGCCTTGGAGTAGATATAGAGAACTTAATTATTTCGCAGCCAGATAATGGAGAACAGGCATTAGAAATTGCCGACAACCTAATTAGAAGTGGTGCTATAGATATCGTGGTTATTGACTCGGTGGCGGCACTAACACCAAAAAGTGAAATAGAAGGTGAAATGGGAGACAGTAAAATGGGGCTACACGCCCGCCTAATGTCTCAAGCCTTACGAAAGCTAACGGGATCTATTAGTAAAACTAATTGTACGGTTATATTTATCAATCAGTTACGTGAAAAAATTGGCGTTATGTTTGGTAATCCAGAAACCACAACTGGAGGTAATGCCCTTAAGTTTTATGCGTCAGTACGACTCGATATAAGAAGGTCTACTCAAATAAAAGATACAGATAGTAACGTTCAAGGGAATAAAACACGAGTGAAAGTTGTAAAAAACAAAGTAGCTCCTCCTTTTAAAACTGTGGAATTTGATATTATGTACGGTAAAGGAATTTCCAAAGTGGGAGAAATTATCGACCTTGGGGTAGACTTTGAAATTATCAAGAAAAGTGGCTCTTGGTTTAGTTATGATGATACTAAATTAGGGCAAGGGCGCGATGCGGTTAAAACATTATTACTCGACAACCCAGAATTAATGGAAGAATTGGAGCTAAAAATAAAAGCTTCCATAGAGGCACTTAAATAATTAATAGATCCCCATACGCAACCATTTAAATCAATTGACATCTAGTTTAAGTAGAAACCTTTGATTATTATGGTCGCCACTTATCATAAAGTGTAAGTAGCTATAATATAAATAATAACTCACGGGACTGCAGTTGACTTTAGACGAGCTCATCATACAATGTAAGAAGCAGGATGCCACGGCACAGGGAGAGTTGTACCAGCGATATTCTAGTACACTCTTTTCAATTTGCCTTCGTTATTCTCCTAATTATGTTGAAGCTGAAGATAATTTACAAGATTCGTTCTTAACTATCTTCAAAAAAGTAGATCAGTTTAAAGATAAAGGTTCATTTGAAGGATGGATGAAGCGAATTACCGTGAATACTGTTCTTCAAAAATACCGTAAACAGCGAGTTTTTGACATAGTAAGAGAAGACCAGATTGAAGATGAAGCGGATGTCTTGGTAGATGATGAAGGAATTCCTTTGGATTTTCTATTGAAAATCATTCAGGAATTACCAGATCGCTATAGATTGGTCTTTACAATGTATGTAATGGACGATTATTCGCATAAAGAGATTGCCGACATGTTAGGAATCTCGGATGGAACGTCTAAATCTAATCTAGCGCGAGCTAGAAAGATTTTAAAAACTAAGATTGAAGATTATAATAGTGCAAACAGGGCATCATACAATTAAATTTTAAGTTAATGTTATCTCTGTAAGGAGATTAGATTTATGAAAGACAAAAAGCACATAGACAAGCTTTTTAAAGATCGCTTTAGCGATTTTGACGTTTCGCCTTCACCTGAAGTTTGGGGTAGTATACAAGCTTCTTTAGAAAAGGGGAAGAAAGACCGCAATTTAATTCCTCTTTGGTGGAAATTGGGTGGTGTGGCTGCTCTGTTAGCATTATTTCTTACCGTTGGAAATTCAGTTTTTAACTCTTCAGATATTGATGCTCCTATTGTTGTTACTGATGAAACAACACGATCTATTGAAAATGATACCGAGAAAAATCCGTTAATTAAAGAGGCGGACCTAAATGAAGAAGGTGTTGCTTCCGAAGAAGAGGCGTCAAAAACTATTTCTAACGAATTGGAAAACGCTTCGGAAGAAAAAATGGTGAACAACTCAAATTCCAAAGAAGTTATTTACAAGAAAATAAAATCGACGCAAGAAGGTGTTGCAGTAGAAACAAAGGCTTCAGAAATGATTCAGAAAAAAGCTGAGGGACCTACTCAAAAAAATAAGTTATTTAAAGACAATATTTCTACGGCTGTTGATTCTAAAAAAGAAGCTGTTGCTGTCACTACTAATAAAAGCAATAGTACTTCTGAAAAAAAAATCCAAAAAAACGACGACCTTCAAAACACGATTGGACCGCTTATTAAAAAGGATATTTCTGTAGGTGAAACTATAGACTCGGAAGTTGCCATTACTGAAAAAAGTGAAGACAAAACACAAACCGAAACGAGCCAAACAGATATTGCAAAAACGGAAGAGAATAAACAATCTATCCTCGATGCTATTGAAGAGCAAAAATTGATTAAAGAGGAAGAAGCTGTTGCCGAAGAAATGAATAATATTGATCGCCGTTGGGAAGTAGCGCCAAATTTTGCCCCTGTGTACTATAGTTCACTAGGCAGTGGTTCTTCAATTGATCCTGCATTCGCAGATAACTCTCAAACGGGTGATGTTAATTTTAGTTACGGTGTACAGGTAAGTTATGCGCTTAGCGAACGTCTTACAGTTCGTTCTGGATTAAGTAACGTAGACCTTAGCTATTCTACAGCTGGAGTTGAGCTCGGAACAGGGCCTGTTTCTGCCGCTTTACAAAGTGTTGACTATGGTGGCAGAAGTACCGTTTTGACTGTTGTGGATAAAGGGGCATTAAAGGAAGACAATATGAACGGTGGTTTTGGAGATATTACACCGAAATCCACCAATGGAGAGGCAAAATTAATTCAAAACATATCGTATTATGAAGTTCCGTTGGAACTGAAATATGCCGTACTTACTAATAAAATAGGGGTGAATTTAATTGGAGGCCTTAGCACCTTATTTCTTGGTAGCAGCGAGGTTTCTGTAAGTGCTGGAGATTTTGAAAGCACTTTAGGAGAAGCGAACAATCTATCATCGGTTAGTTTTTCAACCAATGTAGGTTTAGGTTTTGATTATAAATTTTCTAAAAAGTTTAAATTCAATATAGAACCCATGTTCAAATATCAGCTTAATCCGTATTCAGATTCGTCTGTTGACTTCAAACCTTATTATTTAGGAGTCTATACCGGAATAAGTTACAAATTTTAGGTTAGTTTTTTAGTTGGTTTGGTAAACACCAAACATTTTAAAACCGTTCTTCGCCATAGGACGGTTTTTTTATTTAAACCGTAGATTCTTGAAGTTCATTTAAAATAATCTCTCGGGTTTGGTTTTTTAGCATTCGCTTGTCTTCTAATCCTAAAATTCCAGTTGGTATAACCTCATGAACTTTTACCCGCATCTTCCCTGGACTTCCACTAAAAAAATCAAAGGAAAACCGTTCTTTGTTATCATGGAAAGTCATAGGAGCTATAGGAATATTATGTTCTATTGCAAGACGAAATGCCCCATCCTTAAATACATCCAACAGTACACTTTTATCATCTGGAACGCCACCTTCTGGAAAGATACAAACACTTAAACCTAGATTCAATTTTCGCTGTGCACTTTCAAAAACATCGCGTCTACTTTTAGGACTATCGCGATCCACAAGAATGCAAGTGCGTTTATAGAAGAACCCAAATAGCGGAATTTTTGATAACTCTTTCTTCCCAACAAACACAAATGGATTTTTACTCACATAGAGCATTAGCATAATATCTGCCATCGATGTATGGTTTGACACAAACATATAACTAGCCCCTTTTTTATATTTAACCTCCCTTTTAATTATTGGATAAAAACCCATTCCGGCCAAAATTATTTTAGCCCAGACACGTGCTAACTTAAAAAAGTACGGATACCAACTTTCTTTGAGAATGCTTAATAACAAAAAAGGAAATAGGATAAGAATAGGAAGGGTCACTAATATATAGAACCAAATTCGATATAGCGTGTAGAATATATTCCGAAATATCTTCATAGAGTTTCAAAAATAACGATTTGAATAATGTGAATAGGCTAAAAAAAGTAACTTTGCTCAAATCTAAGTTTAATTAAAATAATTCTGATTCGTCAGGATAGATATATGTCAAGAATTTTAACAGGTATTCAAAGCACAGGGACTCCACATTTAGGAAATATCCTTGGCGCAATTATCCCAGCCATTGAAATGGCGAACAATCCAAAAAATGAATCCTTTTTGTTTATCGCAAATATGCATTCTTTAACTCAAATTAAAAATGCCGAGTTATTGCGATCAAATACTTATAGCACTGCCGCAACCTGGTTGGCATTTGGATTAGATATTGAGAAAACTGTTTTCTATCGTCAAAGTGATATTCCACAAGTAACCGAGTTATCTTGGTATTTAAGCTGTTTCTTTCCCTATCAACGCCTAACATTAGCGCACTCATTTAAAGATAAAGCAGGGCGATTGGAAGACGTTAATTCTGGGCTTTTTACTTATCCCATGTTGATGGCAGCCGATATTCTTATTTATGACGCTGAAATTGTTCCTGTTGGGAAGGACCAACTTCAGCATTTAGAAATAACGAGAGATGTTGCCTCCCGTTTTCACAGTCAAATTGGTGAAACTTTTGTGCTTCCAGAAGCACAAGTTCAAAAGGATACGATGCTAATTCCAGGAACAGACGGCACCAAAATGAGTAAATCGAAAAGGAATCATATTGATATTTTCTTGGATGATAAAAAACTTCGGAAACAAATAATGGGTATTTCAACCGATAGCACCCCAATGGAAGAACCCAAAAACCCTGATACTTGTAACGTTTTTGCTTTATATCAAATATTAGCGTCACCCGAAGCTATTGAAAGCATGCGCGGAAATTACTTAGGAGGGAATTATGGCTATGGACATTCAAAACAGGCGTTATTCGAATTAATCATTGAAAAATTTGCTGAAGAGCGCAAGCGATATAACTACTTCATGAACAATCTTGACGAGATTGATAAAGCGCTGGAATTTGGAGCCCAAAAAGCGACAAAGGTTGCAAACGATGTTTTGTCGAGAGTACGGGAGAAACTGGGTTACTAAACCAAAACATTAAATACACTGAAACAATTTTCCAGGCAGGGGTCGTACAACTCCCTTAAGTTCCAAACTTAACAAGATAGTCGCTGTTTTATGAGTTGGTAGTTTACATTCCAATGCGATATAATCCAACAGCTCTTTTTCCTTGTTTTTTAAAAAACTGAACACTCTTTTTTCCTCCTCATTAAGGTCGACAAATAATTGTGTTTGTCTAGCCATTTTCTTCGACTTGTCCAGTTTCCACCCCAGCATATAAATAATATCTGCGGCACAAGTTAGCAACCTGGCTTGTTGTGATTTAATTAAGTCATTGCACCCTTGACTTTGACTATCTGATGTTCTGCCAGGAACGGCAAAAACTTCTCTATTATAAGAATTAGCAATATCTGCAGTAACTAGGCTACCCCCTTTCTCAGCAGATTCAATAACTACAGTCGCTTCACTCATTCCAGCAATAATGCGATTTCGTCTTAAGAAATTAGTCCGGTCAAAAGCATCACTACTCCAAAATTCTGAAATAAAACCTCCGTTCTCTTCGACCGCAGAAACGTATTTTTCATGCACTTTTGGGTAAACTTGATTAAATCCATGAGCCAAACAAGCAATGGTTTGAAGGTCATTATCAAGAGCGGCTCTATGTGCAACTATATCCACGCCATATGCAAATCCCGATACAATAACTGGATTCACTGGAGCCAATTCTTCAATTAACTCTTCGCAAAATTTACTTCCAAATGTGGTTACTTTCCGGGTGCCAACAATGCTTATAATTTTCTTTGATACAAGATCAATATTTCCCCTTTGAAAAAAAAGAATAGGTCCATCCAAGCAATGTTTAAGTCGCTCCGGATATTCCTTGTCTTTAAAATAACAGTATGCTAAATTATTTGCTTCTACAAACCGCAACTCCTCTTCTGCTTCGTCTAATAGCCTATTGGCCTGTAGCTCCCTTAATTTTAAAGCCCCAATTCCTTCTATTTTTAGCAATGCACTCTTTTTCTCTTTGAAAATTCCTTCGGCCGACCCTACAAACTTTAATAATTTTTTTGCCGAAGTGTCTCCTAGGTTTGGAACACGCTGTAAAGCAAGCGTGTATAGTAATTCATTCTTGGAAAGCATAAACGTCGCGAAATAATAGGGGAGCATTATAAATGTACAATTTTTTGAGTTGTTAATAAATATCCCCTGTCATAATTGATTCAAATCGAAAAAAAAGTATATTTGTTTTAATGCAAGTGTCTACTTATATAAACGATCTACTTTACCGTTACGAATGTGTAATTGTCCCAGGGTTTGGAGCCTTTTTAACGCAGTACCATTCTGCAATAATAGATGAAGCTTCTCATACCTTTTATCCGCCAGGAAAAACACTTTTATTTAACAGACAACTACAAACTAACGATGGTTTATTAGCTAATTATGTGGCATCCGTTGAAAACTGTAGTTATGAACTCGCTCTTCAAAAAATTCGCAATTTTACAGGAAAGCTTTCATTACAGCTTGCTGAAAGACAGCGTATTTCTCTTAATAACATTGGCGAAATCTACCTAAATGATGAACATTCTATTCAATTTATTCCTTCAGAAAAGGACACCTTTAGCCCTGTTTCTTTTGGCTTAAGTATTTTTACCGCACCCCCAATTTCTCGTGAGGTGTATCAAGAAGCTACCTTAGAAATTGAAAAGAAAGCTCCGTTACTGTTTACTTCTGAAGCAAGAGAGTCTAGACCATATTTAAAATATGCAGCCATTGGTTTAATCGCAATATCCATTATGGGTCTGGGTGGTTTAAAAATGTACGAAGGACAGGTAGAAAAACACAATTTTGTTGAAAAACAGAAGGCCAATACCATGTTAGAAAACCAAATACAAGAGGCAACTTTTGTAATTGAAAACCCCTTACCAATCCTTAATCTTACGCTTCCTAAGCAATCAGGAAACTATCATCTTGTCGCAGGGGCTTTTCGTGTTGAACAAAATGCAGACAAAAAATTACAACAGCTTATCGAAAAAGGCTTCGCTGCCAAATCCATTGGTGTTAATAAATATGGGCTTCATATGATTGTTTATAGTAGTCATGAAAATAGATTGGAGGCGCAAAAGAAACTTCGTGAGATTAAAAACAGTGAAAATGAAAATGCTTGGTTGCTTGTAAAAGAACTTGCAAAATAAATTCCTGCTTCTTTATTAAATCTTTGCTTTTATAAGATTCCTTCATTAGAAGGAAATACTACCTTTGCAAAAAAATGTGATGGAAACAAAAACACCTAAAGACTCTAGAACAATCGTTACGGACTTAGTACTGCCAAGTGAAACAAATCCAATTGGTAATATGTTTGGTGGAGAATTACTGGCTAGAATGGACCGCGCCGCTAGTATTGCAGCAAGAAGACATAGTCGAAGAATTGTTGTTACCGTATCGGTAAATCATGTTGCATTTAACAAAATGATTCCTTTAGGGAGTGTAGTTACCGTTGAAGCTCATGTTTCTAGGGCATTTAAAAGTTCTATGGAAGTTTTTATGGATGTTTGGATTGAAGACAGAGAAAGTGGCATGCGCTCTAAAGCGAATGAAGCCATCTACACCTTTGTCGCTGTGGACGAAATGGGGAGCCCTGTTCCTGTTCCTCCTTTAGTTCCTGAAACAAAACTTGAAAAAGAACGTTTCGAAGCAGCATTGCGTAGAAAACAATTGAGTCTTGTTATTGCAGGAAAAATGATGCCAAATAAGGCAACCGAATTAAAAGCATTATTTGAGTAATCCCAGTAAATATTAGAGCTTCCATAGTTGGTCTACTGACTAAATAGACTATTCCTTTCTCTCATTTTAACAAACTTCGCTTTTGTATTTAAGGTCTAAATAGATATATTTGAACGGCTTACCTGAAAATTTATGTTTTCTTCGTAACAAACTCACGTTTAAATATAATTCTATGAAAAAAAGTACATTTTTAAGATTTCTCAAGCGCAAAACTCTAACTGCCTTAGTTATGGCATTTGTTTTCTCTAATAGTTTCGCACAAAATCCCTACGCGATGCAGTTTCAAAATGAAACCATCGAAATTCCCGAGAATATAGATTCGTTTCAATGGAGTCAGATGCCAGAATCTTCTAAACTCGATAATGGATATTATGGTTGGATTCAATTTTATGAAACTCCCAATCAGACGACCCAGGACAATTTTAAGTCAAACGAGCTTCAGCTTTTGGAATACATTCCAAATAAAGCCTATCTATTTTACTTTCCACAATCTACCTCTATTTCATTTTTGAAAGAGAATGGAGCACGATCTATAGTTCCAATTTCCGGAAATTACAAACTATCAACGGATCTTAAAAATGGATTCTACGAAGATTGGGCAACTGAAGGCGACAACATTTTAGTTACGCTTCAGTATCACAAAAATGTAAATTCAGAATATGTAATTAGTGATTTGACTACGCAACAAATTGCGGTAAGACAAGAATATAAAGGCTCTAACAATATTGATTTAGTAATTCCAAATAATTGTTTAGAAACCCTTTCAAATCGCCCTTATGTTAAATGGGTGGAGCTAATTGTAGCTCCTTCTGTTCCTGATGATATCCGTGGAAGAAGCCTGCATAGATCAAATGGGTTAGATACACAAACAGGCGTTGGAAGGAATTATACAGGGGCCGGTATAGGCGTAATGTGTAGAGATGATGGTCCGGTTGGTCCTCATATTGACTTCCAAGGTAGGATTACTGGATTAGTAGGTGCAAATAGTGGAACTCACGGAGATGGAGTTTCAGGAATTATGGCGGGATCTGGGAACCTAAACCCAAAGAATCGCGGAATGGCGGCAGGATCTAATTTACATGTAGTTCAATATCAAGCTAACTTTTTAGATTCGGCGACCACTAATAATATTACCGATGGTACAACCCAAATTACAAATTCTTCCTATAGTAATGGGTGTAATGATGGATACACCACTATAACTCAAACAGTTGATCAACAGATTATCGATAATCCAACAGTACTTCATGTGTTCTCTGCTGGTAACTCAAATAACCAAAATTGTGGTTATGGTGCAGGAAACCAGTGGGGAAATATTACAGGAGGACATAAACAGGGTAAAAACGTTATTGCCACTGCCAATGTTTTCTTTGATGGTTCATTAGTAAGCTCTAGTAGCCGTGGACCTGCTCACGATGGTAGAATTAAACCAGATATCGCTGCAAATGGTCAAAACCAAATTTCAACAAGTACTAATAATACCTATCAAACATTTGGTGGTACTTCTGGAGCAGCTCCTGGAATAGCAGGAATTTCTGCACAGTTGTATGAATTATATGGAGACCTTAATGGGGGTGACCTTCCTCCATCGGCTCTAATAAAAGCCACCTTAATGAATACGGCGAACGATTATGGAAATGTTGGGCCAGACTTTAAGTTTGGATGGGGGATTGTAAATGCACTAAGAGCTGGAATGCTTATTGAAGATGGTCGTTATTTGTCGGATAATGTTTCGCAAGGAAATTCGAACACTCATACTATAAATGTTCCTGCCAACACATTGGAAGTTCGATTTATGGTGTATTGGAGTGATCCTGCGGCAGCGCCAGGAGCAAGTCCTTCCTTAGTAAATGACCTTGATTTAGTGGTAACAGACCCTTCAAGTGGAACCCACTTACCATGGGTTCTAGACGAAACACCAGACCCAGTGTTGTTGGACCTTCCTGCAACTAACGGCGTAGATCACCTAAACAATGTGGAACAAGTACTTCTTGTGAATCCTGCAGCTGGTGACTACGATATTGATATTTCTGGATTCAATGTGCCAGCTGGACCACAAGAATACTTTGTTGTATTTGAAATTAAGTCAGCGGGGCTAACGGTAACCTATCCAAATGCAGGAGAGAGCTTTGTGCCTGGGGAAACTGAATCCATTCATTGGGATGCTGTAAATACTGGATCTGATTTTGATCTTGAATACTCGACCGATAACGGAGGCACTTGGAATGCTATTACAACCGTTAATAGCGATGTAACTAACTATGGATGGAATGTTCCTGGGTCGGTAACTGGAGAAGCACTTATTAGAATAACTAGCGGGTCCTTTTCAGACACAAGTGATGAAACCTTCTCAATAGCAGACTTAGTAACCAATGTAGAGGTAACTCAAGTTTGTCCAGATAATGCAACCATAGGATGGAGTCCTGTTGCAGGTGCCGAGTCTTATGATGTTTATATACTTGGCAATACCTATATGGAAGTTGTTGGAAATTCAGCAACTACAAGTCTAAATGTTGCTATAGCGGACCCAACCGAACCTATTTGGGCCGCAGTAGTAGCTAAAAATGATACCGATGGATGGATAGGAAGAAGAACTATCGCTATAAACCACCCAGGTGGACTTTTAAATTGTTCCCTAACTGATGATATTGGTACTGTATCTATCGATAATGATCCAAACGATTTCAACTTTGTATGTTCTGGTTCTTCTGAAATATTAGTTTCGGCTACTTTCAGGAACTCAGGAATTGACCCTCAAAGTAATTTCACTGTGTCCTATCAACTAGATAGTGATCCTGTGGTTGAAGAAACATACACTGGAACATTGGGGTCTGGAGAACAAGACTCTTTTATATTTGCTACGCCATTGACAATTGCAACTTCTGGCAACTATACATTAACTGTATCCGCGGACCTTCCAGGAGATCAAAATACAAGTAATGATAGTGTTATGCTGAATATTTATGTCATTACGGAAGCTACTCAAATTGATTTTGTCGAAACTTTCGAAACCAATGGTTTTCCACCTCCGTCATGGTCAATTGAAAATCCTGATGGTGATGACACTTGGGTTGAAAGTACAGGTGTACCAGGAAGCGATGGAAATGCAACAGTAACATCCTTTGTGAACAACTATGATTATAATGCTCCAGGACAAGAGGATTCGTTTGTAACCGAAATTTTTGATCTAGTTAATGCCACTTCGGCTTCCCTAACTTTCGATTTAGCAAAGGCGCAATACTCCACAACACTTTTTGATTCAATGCGAGTTGAGGTTTCAACCAATTGTGGGGCCACTTATTCCGTAGTATATGATAAAACTGATTTAGACTTATCGACAGTTCCTAACTATGTTACTTCAAATTGGACACCAACAGGTGCTTCAGATTGGCGAAACGAAGTAATAGACCTTGCCTCCTTTTCGGGTGAGAATATTACCGTACGCTTTGTTAATGTTAATGGCTACGGAAATAGCACTTTTGTAGATAACATAAATGTTGTAGGGATATTAGGCTTGGAAGAAAACACGTTGGCTGAAGCAATTTCTTTATATCCTAATCCAGCTTCTAGTGAAATACATATTGCTATGGCAAACACAAGTTTTAATTCAATTCAAATTAGTGTTGTAAATAGTATAGGGCAGAAATTGCAAACATTAGATGCTTCAAAAACTCAAGGAGCCAATAATGTTTCTCTTGATGTTGCGAACTATGCTAGTGGATTATATTTTGTAACCATCACAGCCGATGGTAGCTCAATAACCAAAAAGCTTTTAATCAAATAGTTTTAGGTAAATATTAAACTCAATAGGGGATCTGTTAAAAGCAGGTCCCTTTTTTATTACATTTTATAAATCCAATCTGCCGGGTTCATCTTATTTGCATTTCTATAGATATAGAATTTCAAGGTAGTCTTTCCTGTTGTTGGGTTGTTAAAAATAGTCCCAATCTCTTGCTTAGTAGAAACTTTATCTCCCTTCTTAACTGAAACTGTACCTAAATTTCTATAGATTGTTATATAATCTCCATGACGGATATAAACCGCCTGGTTAGCCCCTTTTATTTGCTGAATTTGCATTACTTCTCCATCAAAAACAGCGCGCGCTTTAGTGCCAGAATCTGTAGTAATGTCCACTCCATTATTGTTTGTAGTTACATTCGGAAATTGACGATGTTGATGAGTCCCGTAACTCTCCGTAACTATCCCTTTTTCAACTGGCCAAATTAACCTCCCTTTATTACTTGTAAAATTCGCCGCAAGTGCCTTTGACTCTGGGGTCAAAGCAAACTTTGTTAACTTCGTTTTGATCCTTTCTTCCGCATTTCCAGTCGTTTCATTGGAAGTTGCAATAGCAGCTTTAATCAATTCTTCAATCTGTCGGTCAATAGCTGCTGCCTCTTTTTGCTTCTTTTTTATTTGTGTGGCAAATTTTCCTTCATCTTTTCTAAGGGAGGTCATCAATATCTCTTGATCCTTCTTCTCCTCATTTAATCTTGCCTTTGCAAGTCTATTCTCCTCAATAAGTAGTTCCTTTTGTTTCTTTTGTGCGATAAGATCATTGTTTAATTGTTGTAGTAAACTTGTCTTTTCCTTAATGCTTTCCCCTTGCTTTTGCCGTTGTTTTGCGTATTGCTTCATATATTGAAGTCGCTTATAGGCTTGTAAGAAGTTTTCGGAAGAAAACAAAAACATTATTCTACTTTGCTGTGATTTACTCTTATATGATTTATTAATCATTGCAGCATAATCCACCTTTAATTCTTTTAATTCATCCCTCAATTGTTCCATTTTTTGAAGGTTGTCATTAATATTTCTGGTCAATAAATTTGCTTGTTGATTTGTTACTCTAATCAAGTTTTCTCTAGCAGAAATACGTTGCGAAATATCCTCTACTTGAGATAACACCGATTTCTTTTCGCCTTGTGTTTTGAACAGAAGTGAATTAATTTGTTTTATCTCATTAAGAATACTAATTCTTTTCTCCTCAAGTTCCTTCTGTTTGTCCACTTGCCCATATGCCGTTACAGCCATCGAAAAACAAAGCGTAAAAAAGAGATATATTTTGAACTTCTTCATCTAATTGAGTTGTATTTCTTCGTATCCATCAGGAATATTAAATGGAAAACTTAAGGTAGGATTGAGGTCTATTCGTTTAAAGTTTAGCTCAATCTTGGTTTTAGCTTCTTTTTGAGACGCGTCTATTTTTATTTCCGAAGGGTAAAAAACTCCGGATACTTCTTGATAGGTACCATATCTTAACGAGAGTAACCGTTCTTTATTTGGTTGGGAAACTGTTGCTGAATTAACCTTAAAATTATCTGTATTCAATAAAATTGAATAGATAAAATTTGGTCCCTGCTTTTTTGGAAGGAATTTGTATTTATCTTGGACTACTTTCATGTTATATTCTGAAGGGTTCAGATTAAAAATAGATTGTCCCAACAAAATATCCTGTGCACGTTTAAAATCGATTTCAGTTCCTAATAAGTCACTAAGCAAAGCAAAATCTCCTTCAAAATACGTCCCATTAATACTTTCATAGTAACTTACTTTTTCTGGAGTAATTAAAACCTTGGCCAGCGTAATTCCGAGAATAGATGCTTTGATCCAAATCACCTTGTCCTTTTCCATACGAAGGCTAGCCGTAATGCTTTGGGAAATTTTTTCGTCTTCATACTGCACTTGAACACGAGACGCTAGTGTATTAAAATTAGGGGTGGCCGCGCTATGAAAACCGATAACATCTTTGACAGCCGAAAGACCTTCCCCTCTATTTATTGACTTTTTATTACTGCCACAGGAAAGACTTAAAAATGCAATACAAAGAAAAAAAACTGATTTTAATTTCATATACTTAATTAGGGTCTTTAATGGCTAACGCTTTTTTTGTGTACAAATTGGCTTTGTCAACATTCCCTTTTTGTGAATAAGCAACACTTAATTGTCGATAAAAGTCACGTTCTTGCATTGCGTCCTCTAATAGATAATCAACGCCCGTTTCCAAACTTTCTATAGCTCGGTCTGATTGCTGCAATCCATTATTAGCAACTCCATTAAGAAGATAAATAATTGACTGAGCTGGAAATATTTCCAATGCGTCCGAACTCAATTGAGAAGCTTCACCGTATTTTTTAAAATCAATCTGTAATAATAAGGTATTCTTGAGTAGGCTGAAATTATCTGGATCCTTCGAAATTCCTTCTTCATAGAGTCTTAAAGCCTCTTCTTTTCGTCCTTTGGTCACGTAGTAATCCCCTAATTTTTCATAAACACGTCCATCGTTTTCATTCGCAAAAAGTGAAATCATTTCTGAAAGATTACCTTCATAATCTGGATTCATATTTACAAATTCAATAAAATCCCCTAACACTTTATATTTATTTTGTTTATCAATTCTATTAGAAGCAAAGATCTTTCTCATTGATTTCAAGGCATCTTTAGTTTCACCATCTTCAAGGTAAAACTTGTAAAGCGCCAAATGAACTAAATCCGACTTAGGGTTGTTTTTAAGCAACTCCTTTGCCGTTTCAAAGGCCTTGGTAGTATTTCCTTCTTCACTATATAAATAGATTAAGTTGAGGTAATCTTGTTCTTTCTTTGGATTATTTTCGACCTTTTGTTCTAACCTATCTATTTGTCCCGAGGAATTTCCAGTTCTTCTGTAGATTTGGGTACGTAAAGCGTCCCGATAATCACTTTCTCCCAAACTTTCATCCAATTCGTCCAGAACTTGAATTGCTTCATCATACTTTTCGGTTCGAGAATATAGATTCGCTAAATCTTCTTTGTAATCTTTATCAATTTTTATTAATTTTAAAACCAATGGAATAGCAGAGTCATAATCTTTTTGCTGAAAATATAACTCATACAACGCCTCCATAACGTCCAATTGATCTCCTTGCGATTGTAATACTTTCTTGAAGTTTTCTTCAGCTTTTTCGAAGCTTTTTAAAAGAGCTTGATTCTTACCCATTTCAAAATACACAACTGCTTTTGCATTGTCATCGTCTTTAGCAGCTCGTTCTGCTTTTTGTAATGCTTCAATGGCCAATTCATAATTCTCAATTCCTTTCTGCTTTAAGCCTTCAAAAAAATTCTCCTGAAAAGAATCACTTACATCTCCCAAATCATCTGTTCGTTCCTCAACTTCTTGCGCAACTATTTCATTCGAGAACAGAAATATTCCGAAGAGAAACAGAAGTAAATAAACTTGAGTATTTTTCATTTATAAAATCAATTGTTGAACGGAACTTAATCTTTATTTTAATTGGGAGTAATCCCCAATACTTACATTGGTGAAATTCCCATCAAAGATGGCATGATTTCCAATCATGGCGTTGTCTAAAGTAGCGTTTTTAACCCTTGTATGCGTCTGGATTATGCTATTTTTAACGTTACTGTTTTCAATAATTGTGCCATCGCCAATAGAGGCAAAAGGTCCAATGGTGCTGTTTTTAAGTACCACACCTTCACCTATAAAGCAAGGGGCAATTATTGTTGAATTTTCGTTCTTGTGATTTTTGGATATCAATGGTTCATTATTTTCTGCTAAAAAGCCTAACATCCTTCGGTTGGTTTCGATGGTAACTTCTTTATTTCCACAGTCCATCCATTCATCTACAGTACCAGTTTTAAATATTCTTCCATCATTCATCATTCGCTTAATCCCATCGTTTATCTGGTATTCACCTCCATTAATAATATTGTGATCCAGCACATATTGCAATTCCTTTTTTAGAACACCAACATCTTTAAAATAGTAAATTCCTATCACTGCTTGATCACTTACAAACTCAGTTGGTTTTTCGACAAGCTCGGTTATTTCATTTCTTTCATTTAGGTTTACCACACCATATGCTTCTGGGTTCATAACGCGCTTTGTCCAAATAACGCTATCAGCTTCTTTGTCTAGATTAAAATCTGCACGAATTAATGTGTCTGCATACGCAATTACAGCTGGGCCAGACAGCGAAGGCTCAGCGCACATAATAGCGTGTCCTGTTCCCTTTGGGTCTAATTGACGATAAATACTTGGTTTAGCCCCTAAACTCGCTGCTAACGCTTTTAAACTCTCAACTACCTCATCTCCAAAAAATGCAGGATCGCCCAAGATAAATGCTATTTCTTCAATGTCTTGATCCAATACCTGAACAATATCTGCAACCAAACGATGAACAATTGGCTTTCCAGCTACAGGAATTAATGGTTTGGGTACGGTTAAACTATGTGGGCGAAGTCGCGAACCACGACCAGCCATTGGAACTATTATTTTCATATTAATTCCCTACACGAGCAGGGATCTATTTAGATTAAACTTTATTTTTAAGATTCCCGTTGTCACGGAAAAGTATTATTTAAGACCTGTACTTCCAAACCCCCCAGATCCTCTATCTGTTTCTTGTAACTCATCTACCTCTTCCCAAACCGCACGTTCGTGTTTGGCAATGACCAACTGGGCAATTCTTTCACCATTTTGAATAATGTAATTTTCATTCGATAGATTCACTAAAATTACCCCTATTTCACCTCGATAATCTGCGTCAATTGTCCCTGGGCTATTCAAAACAGTAATTCCTTTTTTCGCAGCAAGACCACTACGAGGTCTCACTTGAGCCTCATAACCAATTGGCAGTTCAATAAAAAGGCCTGTTTTTACAATGGCCCTTTCTAGCGGCTTTAATGTTGAAGGTTCGGCTACATTAGCTCGAATATCCATCCCAGCAGAATAGATTGTTTCGTAAGAGGGCAATGGATGAGCTGAGTTATTTATTATTCTAACTTTCATGTGTTCAAAATCCTTTTAATCTCTTTTTTTTCAGAAAAATAGGTGTATAGCAAAAATACCAATAATAATATAGTTCCTATGATTAAATCTCCTCGGAAAACATAAAAGGAAAGTCCCGAAAATCCGATTGATAGCACCAAATACCCTCCAATTTTCTTTAGGTCGTATGGAACTGAATAATATTTTCTTCCGAAGTAATAAGACATAGTCATCATACTCCCATAAGCTGCTAATGTAGCAATTGCTGAGCCCGTATAACCTATCAAGGGGATTAATGCAAAATTAAGAAGTATTGTAATTATCGCTCCAGCAATAGAAATATAGGCTCCAAATTTAGTCCGATCCGTTATTTTATACCAGACTGAAAGATTGTGGTAAATGCCCAAACATAGGTTAGCCAGTAAGATAATTGGCACAATAGACAGGGCTACCCAATAATCACTGTCTCTAATTAAAAGGCGCTTAAAAAAATCTAAATAGACGAGTACAAAAAGCAATATAAAACTTCCCAAAACAGTAAAATATTTGGTAATAGTTGCATAGGTATTCTTGGCGTTCTCATTCTTAGAATGATTAAAGAAAAAGGGTTCAATCCCTAGTCTAAAAGCAGTTGCAAAGAGTGTCATAAAAACGCCCAGTTTGTAACAAGCGGCATATACTCCTACTTCTGCTTCGGCAATATTTTCTGGCAAGAGATAATTAAGTAAAATCTTATCGAATGCCTCGTTAATAGAAAATGCAATTCCGGCTATTAATACTGGAAACGCATAGCGAAGCATTTTCTTCCAGATTATTCTGTCGAATTTAATACCAATTTTAAAATACAGCGGTAATAACACAAGCAAGGTAGATCCACTAGCAATAAGATTTGCAATAAAAACATAAGCTATTTTATTTTCTTCTGAGTAAATCCCTTGCCAAAAAGAGTCTGGATTTGCTGCTACGAGCGCTGGTAGAATCAAAAAGAAAAATAAATTAAACCCTAAGTTCACACAAACATTAAAAATCTTAATGATTGCATAACGAAGGGGCTTCTCGTTGGCACGTAACCAAACAAAAGGCAGTACCACCAAGGCGTCTAAGGCAAGAATCAGGAATCCATACGTAATATATTCTACCCTAAACTCCAATAGAGTTGCAATAGGCTCTCGAACTGATAATGCGATAGCCAAAAATAATACAGTAGAAATAGCAAGTGAAACTAAGGCCGTGGATTGAACCATCGCCTTTTTTGAAGCCTCTTTGTTTATAAAGCGAAAAAACGCCGTTTCCATGCCGTACGAAAGCAAAACGTTTCCTAAAATTAAGTAAGACATCAAAGTGGCGTATATCCCAAACGTAGAAGTCTCCAGAACCGAAGTATACAATGGAACTAAAACTATTGCTAGAGCCCGAGGCAAGACTGTTGCCAAGCCATAAACAAAGGTTTGCTTAAAAAGTTTCTTTAGAATGGACACCTAGGTATATTAAAAGAAATTTTACTCCATTAATCGATGTCTTTGGGTTTGGTTGAAGGGTAAGCAATTAATGGCTTTTCTACTATATCTGAAGTTCTAAAATACGCCATCGATCCCTTCATTGTATAACTAATTACCGCTTCATTTTCTTTTAAGTCGAATGGAAAATCCTTTGGAGGTGTATTTGTTGCTTCTTTTACAGGACTGTCTCCCATAACCACATCTCTACCCATGTCATTTCTAAAATAACCTATATAAGTTGATTTCATATTTGGTTTTTGTTGAGCCGCAATCATTTTTTTTCTGAAATAGATTTGATCAATCTGAACCCCTTCGGTTAATTCTGAAAAGCTAATATGAACATTGATTCCAGACCCTCCTTCTTGAGTTCCTGCGACCCATTTCTGAGAAAATATCTCTGAAATAGTAAACGGTGGATTACTTTCAAAAGAAAGTCCCTTACTACCTTGTGAACTTCCACAATTAGAAAAACTAAATAAAAGAAAGCTCAATCCAAAAAATACCAAAAAGTGTTTTATGCGTATCATATTATAAATTTACAATTTAAAAAAGATTGTTTCCTAATTTCCTTAAAGATAGCAAGGATTATTCCATAAAAAAAGCCTTCCAACAATCGCGAAAGGCTTTTCAAAATATTTACGTTCAAACTCTTATCCTGCCAAAGCCTCTGCACCACCAACAATCTCTAAGATTTCATTGGTAATTGCCGCTTGACGTGCTTTATTGTATTGTAATTTTAATGCATCCCTTAATTCTGTTGCATTATCGGTTGCCTTGTGCATCGCAGTCATACGCGCCCCGTGCTCACTAGCAACTGAATCACGAATTGACTTAAACAACTGTGTTTTTAAGCTCTTCGGAATTAATCCTTCCACAATTTTTATTTTTGAAGGTTCAAAAATATAGTCGGCGCTAACCTTCGTTTCCGAGGCTTTTGGAGGAAGTATTGGCAAGAATTGCTCTTTTAAAACAATTTGTGTAGCTGCATTTTTAAAGTTATTATATACAACAACAATTTTATCGTAAGAACCATTAGAAAACATTTCCATCAATCTCTCAGCAATCTCCGCGGTCGCTTCAAAAGATAAATCGTCAAAAATACCATTCTCGTTTTCAACTACGTTGCTAGTTTTCTTTAAAATATCATTTCCCTTCTTACCAATCGTAAAGAAGTCAACTTGCTTCCCAGCATAGGTCTCTTTCGCCAAAACTTTGGCTTCTTTAATTATATTACTATTGAAAGCTCCTGCCAAACCACGGTTTGAAGTAATTGCTACAATAAGCACTTTATTCACCTCTCGCTGGTCTGAATACTTACTTCCCGAATCCCCATCTAATGTTGCGCTTAGGTTTTGTAAAAGTTCGGTGAGCTTTTCAGAATAAGGACGCATTGCGGTAATAGCATCTTGGGCCTTTTTCAACTTTGCAGCAGAAACCATCTTCATGGCACTGGTGATCTGCATCGTTGATCCTACCGTTGATATCCTGTTTCTAATTTCCTTAAGATTCGCCATTCTGTTTAGAATTGAAATTGTGTTTTGAGTAGTTCGCGTTTGAAAATGAACTACTCAAAGCTAAAATCTAATTACTTTTTATATTTAGCAGACAAATCTGCAGCTACTGTTGTAATAACATCAATTACGTCGTCCGTAAGTTTTCCAGCTTTTAAAGTGTCTAAAGAATCTCTATGCTTCGCATTCAGCATCTCTAAGAAATCTCTTTCGAATTCTTTTACTTTTTCAACAGGTACATCACGTAATAAGTTTTTTGATCCTGCATAAACAATTGCAATTTGATCTTCTACTGTAAACGGATCATTTTGTGCTTGCTTCAAAATTTCAACATTACGTTGTCCTTTTGAAATTACATTCATCGTTGCGGCATCAAGATCCGAACCAAACTTAGCAAACGCTTCCAATTCCCGGAATTGTGCTTGGTCTAGTTTCAAAGTACCTGCTACTTTCTTCATTGATTTAATCTGTGCATTACCTCCCACACGTGATACCGAAATACCAACGTTAATAGCAGGACGAACACCAGCATTAAATAAATCACTTTCTAAGAAAATCTGACCGTCAGTAATCGAAATTACGTTTGTCGGAATATACGCAGATACATCCCCTGCCTGTGTTTCAATAATTGGAAGGGCTGTTAAAGAACCTCCTCCTTTTACCATGGGCTTTAAGCTTTCTGGAAGGTCATTCATTTCTTTTGCAATATTATCATCATTGATCACTTTTGCAGAACGCTCCAATAATCTAGAGTGAAGATAAAATACATCTCCAGGATATGCTTCACGTCCCGGTGGACGACGTAATAATAAAGATACCTCACGGTATGCTACTGCTTGCTTCGATAAATCGTCATAGATAATCAACGCTGGACGACCAGTATCCCTAAAATACTCTCCAATTGCTGCACCTGCGAACGGAGCATATACTTGCATTGGAGCAGGATCTGATGCGTTTGCAGCAACAATAGTTGTATAAGCAAGAGCACCTTTCTCCTCTAAAACTTTTGCAATATTTGCAACTGTTGAAGCTTTTTGTCCAATTGCCACATAAATACAATAAACTGGTTCCCCAGCATCGTAAAATTCTTTTTGATTCAGAATGGTGTCAATACAAACGGTTGTTTTACCTGTTTGACGGTCACCAATAACCAATTCACGTTGCCCTCTACCTACAGGGATCATCGCATCAATCGACTTAATTCCAGTTTGTAATGGCTCTGTTACCGGTTCTCTATAAATTACACCTGGTGCTTTACGCTCCAATGGCATTTCGTAAGTTTCACCTTGTATAGGCCCTTTTCCGTCGATAGGTAATCCAAGTGTGTTTACTACGCGGCCTACAATACCTTCACCAACTTTAAGAGATGCAATACGTTGTGTACGTTTTGCTGTTGCTCCTTCTTTAATTCCTTTGGAAGGCCCTAATAATACAACCCCAACATTATCTTCCTCAAGGTTAAGAACGATCCCTTCGAGACCTCCTTCAAATTCTACTAATTCACCATATTGAGCATTCGCAAGTCCGTAAACACGTGCAATACCATCCCCTACAGTTAATACAGTTCCTACTTCGTCTAATGAAGCTGTCGCTTCAAAACCTGAAAGTTGTTGTTTTAAGATTGCTGAAACTTCAGCTGGTTTAACTTCTGCCATTTTGTTAAATTATATGTATAATCCTTCCCCGCCTCAGCGGATACGAACTATAATGATTTACTAAATTCTCTTTTAATATTTCCTAATTGATTTGCAATACTTGCGTTGTATTGTAAATCTCCTACACGAAGGATAAATCCTCCAATAATCGAAGGGTCTATTTCATTTTCAAGAGTCACGCTCGTGCTTCCTGTCAATTCTTTAACCTTAGCCAATACTTTTTCTTCTAATGCTGGAGTCAATGCTACCGCAGTTGTTACCTCTGCTACTTTAACTCCTTTAGATTCATTATAAAGGTCGATATAACTTGTCGCTACATTACCCAATTGTGCAACACGCTTATTTTCAACAAGTACATGAATCAATCCTTTGGTAATTGCTGATTCATTTACAAATATCTTAAGCAGCGCTTCTTTTTTATCTTCTGCTTTTATAACAGGGCTGTTAAGCACTGAACGCAACTCTTTACTTCCTACTAGGGTCATAGAAACGGATTGCATATCATCAAATACTTCTTTCGCAGCATTTGCTTCAGTCGCTTGTTGTAAAACTGCTTTTGCGTATCGTATTGCTGCTTTGCTGCTCATACTAAATTAGTTTAATGTAGCATTACCCAACATATCCTCTACCAACTTCAATTGTTTGTCAGTATCTGAAAGTTCGTTCTTAACAACTTTTTCTGCAATCTCGATAGATAAAGAAGCTACTTGACTTTTTAGCTCAGCCACGGCCGCTTTCTTTTCACTTTCAATCGCAGCTTGCGCTTGTAAGATCATTTTATCTGCAGATTCTTTCGCTTCATCTTTAGCATCGGCGATCATTTTTGTTTTGATCTCGCGCGCTTCTTTCATCATAGCTTCTCTTTCTGCTCTCGCTTCTTGCAAGATACGCTCATTATCTGCAGTAAGATTTTCCATCTCACGTTTTGCTGCTTCTGCAGACTCTAAAGCATCTTTAATAGACTGCTCTCTTGTATTAACTGCACCTAGAATTGGTTTCCAAGCAAACTTTCCTAAAAGAAAAAGTAAGATTAGAAAAGAAATTCCTGTCCAAAAAATAAGTCCTAACTCTGGAGTAATTAAATCCATAATATTGTTTTAACTAATTAATCAAAATATTAAAACAAGGTACAACCAACCGTTGCACCTTGTTTTGTAGTTTTAACCTGCAACAAGGAAAGATACAACCACACCAAAAAGTGCAACCGCCTCAATAAAGGCGATTAATACGATTGCCGAACCTTGCAATTTACCTTGCATTTCTGGTTGACGTGCCATAGCTTCCATAGCAGCTCCACCAATTTTACCTACACCGATACCACCACCAATGGCTGCTAAACCAGCTCCAATAGCTGCGATAGGCCCAAAGTTTGTAGCAACTTCTTGTACTAATGCTAAACTCATAGTTTGAAATATTTAAAAATTAATTAATGTTCTTCTTCTAAAGCCTGTCCAAAATACAACGCTGATAACATTGTAAATATATAAGCCTGTATTGCAACAACTAGCACTTCAATAACGCTAATAAAAACTACAAATATTACGGATCCAACTCCCACAAAATAGTTTTTGAAAATAAAGGTTAATGAAATTAAACTAAGTACAATAATATGACCCGCGGTAATATTCGCAAACAAACGTATTGTTAATGCAATTGGTTTAATGAACATCCCCATAAACTCAATTGGCGCTAGAAACAACTTCATGGGCACCGGTAAACCTGGCATCCAAAGCATATGTTTCCAGTAGTATTTTTTACTGCTGAATAAAGTAATAATAAAAGTAATTATGGCCAGTGTAACAGTAAATGCAATATTCCCACTTAAGTTACTGCTGAAAGGGAAAATTGGAACCAAACCAATTACGTTATTAATCCAAATAAAGAAAAATAAGGTTAATAAAAAAGGCATATATTTTGAATATTTATTCTCGCCAATATTAGGTATAGCCACCTCATCTCGAATAAATACAATAATTGGCTCCATAAACTTCCCGATGCCTGAAGGCATATTATTGTCAGATTTCTTATATGATCTTGCGGCGGCAAGAAAAATTAATAATAAAATCGCCAATGACATAAACATTGAAAACACATTCTTAGTAATCGAAAAATCCATTGGTCTTGCAGCGTTGGTCGCGTGGTGAGCTTCATCAAAAGTAACTGCCGATGCTCCTTGGTCCAATTGATATATCTTTTCGTGAAGGTTTACAAATTTCTGTCCGTTTCTTTCAACGATCGTTATCCCATCAACATCATGATGAAATTCACTCGACATAAAAGTAACCAATCCGTTATCTGTCCATAAAATTACTGGAAGTGGAACTGAAAAATCACCAGCAACATGAAAACTATGACTGTCAGTAATATGATGAAAGATAAGCTCTTTTGTGTCGAAAGGTTTGTCTTCTTTTGAATCTTCAGAATCACTTTTAGAAGCTGCAAAAGTTGCAGTCGAAACTAAAACAAAAAACACCCCAAGTACGAGGCTCTTAATCGCAGTAAAATAAGTGGTTTTCAATACAGTGGTTTTGCGTTCCTAAAATTTGGTGCAAATGTATTAATTGTAAATGAATTAACAAATCAAAAATTACTTTGTTTCTTGCTTTTTAAGAAATTTACTTATCGATATAATTTCGAATGCTAAATAGAAGAAATACGGAATAAAAAAATTGAATGCTTCAACCATCGAATTTTCAGCTTTTCCTAAGAATAGCGGCAATAAAAACACAAGGGACAAAACCATTTTTACGGAAGTAGAACCTAAAAAAATGTTCAACACATTTTCACTTCCATTAGAAACTTTATAGTTAATTATTAAAAAAACCAATAAAACCAGAACTCCATTAAAGACATAAACACTCCAGATAGGAAGATAAAGTGTGATTTTTGAAAAAAAGTTTAAAAATATATAATAATGCACCCCACACAGTATGGCAGTCAAACCAATAAGTTTCCATATGAAATTTAGACCTTCTTTATTCATTAGAGTGTTTATCTTTGGTAGTGTTTACTCGACGAATTATATAAATCATTGCAACAATTACGGACGAAAAACTGCAGATAATAGTCCAAAGTGAATATTCATTTGGGAAAGCTTCGTCCAACTTAACACCTACAAAGGTCCCTACAACAATAATCGCAATCATTTGGAATGCAATTCCCGAAAAACGAGCGTAGGTATTAAGACGGTTGTTCCGTTTTGGATTTTTGGATGCGTTGGGTTCTGTCAAAAGGATGGTTTTGAGCTTTCTTATTGTTCTCGTGATTGGCTGATGAAGTTTCAGCAGGTCCTGTTTTTTTGGATCCTTTCATTGAACAAGAGGCGTTAAACGTAGCTCCAGGCTCAACCGCAAGTTTTCCAGCAACAACATCACCTTCAATATATGCTGTTGTTCGTAGGCTTAGGGTACCAGAAACATCCAGATTACCTTCAAACTTCCCCTCAATATCGGCATTTTCACAAGTTAAAGTACCTTTAATAAATCCAGTTTTCCCTAATACAACTTTTGAGGGCGTAGTTACATTACCTTGTATATGCCCATCGATCCTAAAAAATCCGTTGGAATTTATATCACCAATAATATTGGTTCCTTCGTTAATACGATTTTGTCCAGTTCCTGGTTCTGTAACACTTTTCTCTTTCTTATCTGAAAACATAGTCATTTATTTTAAGGATTACTATTTTTCGTTTTACTCCATACCTATATTTAAGTACTCCGTAATGTTTTTATGTATTTGAATTGTTTTATAATTTGTTGTTGAGATTTCAAAATGTTCTCTTGAAACCTTATAATCTTTATGTTCACTAAGCACATCTCCGAAACGACGTCCACCTTCACTAGTGTTAAAACCATGTATAACAACAAATAGCTCTCCAGGTGTATAATAATCAACGGAAGCACTATTATTTCTATAATTAAAAAAAGTGATAGCCTTGTCCAGCTTTTCCTTTAACAGCATAGCCGCTTCTTTTTCAGAAGTATCAAATCGATAAACTACCTTAAAGCTTTTTCCTTCTTCATCATTCACAAAATCCTTTTTTGCCAAAGTTGGGAGTATGGTAGTGTAAATTTTCTGTGCTTGTTTTCCTTCTTCTACATTAGGGTAATTAAGTGAAACATAGTTTAGGGCTTTCTTATATGCCTCAAATCCATCTTGACGACCAATTGCCGTGGCTTTTAACAATTCCAACTTCGGAACAATATTATTGCCATTATAAACGGTAATATATTCGTCGCATTTAACGATCACTTCTTGAAAATTAGACGCTTCAAAATCCTTGTACAGTTTCTTATATTTGAACTCAGGACTAGATTCATCTGTTGATAAGGCCGAATTCGGATTCCGAAGAATCTCAGCATATCTTGACTCGGAATGATTACTTATAATATCATTTTTATATTGATTTGCTAATTCGGTATTCTCCATCTGTTCATAAATCTTTACTAGATTATACTTCGCAGGAAGTACTAGCCGTTCTTCAGGATTGAAGGTAAGTAACTTTTCAAGTCTATTCGCCGCTAATGGATACTCGTTAAATTTCTCTTTATAAATTAACCCCAACTGATAATAGGCAAAGTTACGGTCTATGGTAAGTGTGTCAATTGCACCTTGAGTTTTCGGAATAGTTGATAGGTAAGTTACAGGATCAAAAGATTGATTTTTGGCAATAGCCACAACAGGACCTCCATCTTTATCACTAATAGTCTCAAGTTTTACTTTTCTAGCAGATCGTCTCCAATTGTCTTCTAACCTTCGCTCTCCCCATATTTTCTTAAATTCCTGCTTCCCATACGCCACGGTAGAAGAGTTGTAAAAGTAAAACTTACCTCCGCCTGGACTCTTGGATTCTCCTTTTGTATAAAACTCATTATTAGCAATGGCCCGTTCTCCTTTTGCATTTGCAATAGAATCTTTGATTGCCTCTTCTTTAAGTTTATTAGTGTATTCTGTAAAAAAAGTTAACTGTTCTGCCTCGCTCATAGCAGTTATTCGTAAGATGCTGTCATTTAAAGTCGCAATGTCTTCGTACTTAATAACATCGTCCAAATTCTCACGTTTCTTTTTGATGCGCCTCCATCTGCGTGAATTTTCTTCCAAATTAGTCAAGGTACTGTCATAGTAAGCTCCAGCGTTCTTATACTTGGCTCTGTCAAAATTAATTTCGGCTAAGGTTTGATAATTTACGGCCTGTAATATCCTATCATCTTTGAAGGCACGAATTGACTTATTATAGTATATCATTGAAGTGTCAATATTCTCCGTACTTCTATAATACTCTCCTAATTGGTTATAAATTTTATCTAGGTATGGTCGATTCTCACGATTTTCCTCTAACTCTTGTAACAACTCCAAAAGCGCAATACGATCTTCATTTTCATAGTCGAAGTTCTTAGCTTTTTCAATATAAGCATTGATCATATAGATGCGAGGTGACTTTCTGTTTAAATCGATCACTTCGTCAAAAGCCATATTTGCACTATCCTTTTCTTCTAATTTATTATAGAGCTGCCCTTTTATATAAGCATATCTACCTTTTAGTTCATTGTCTCTTGTGTTTTCTGAAGCGAGTTTCATATAAGGAAGCGCTTCAGGAATAGAATCCAGATTAATATAAGCTTGAGCCATCATTGCTGAAGCATCTGCTAAGATATCATCCTCCAAATCTTCCGTTTTGAACATTTTCTTAAGATTCCCTAAAGCATACTCTTCATTTTCTAGTCTGATATTCGTTTTTGCCTTCCAAATTTTAGCATTATTAATATTATTGCTAGTTGGATACCTGTCTAAAATAAAATTAAAGGCATCTAAGGCAGGGATAAATCGCATATCGTAATAACGAGATTTTCCCAAAAGCATATATGCCTCATCTATTTGAGGGTTATACTCCTTTCCGTCAATATCTATTGAATGTTTTTGGATTGCTTTAACCGCTTTAGATTCTGCGCGATTGAATTTTCCATCTTTAGCATTTCCTGGAAGTTCATTACTTTCTGCCAATTCGATACGTTCTACTGGAAGAATTTCCCAAAAATTATCTCGATAGGTTAACGATAGGTTCTCCTTTCCTTCATCGTATGCAACACCCCCATTATAGAGTGCGTTATACTTTGCGGTAACCGCATGTCCGTTTCTGTTTAAAAAAGTATTCTTTTTTCGTCCACAAGCTCCAAGAAATAGGATTGATAGTAGAACTATAGTAATTTTTTGTATGCCCTTCAAAATTCTTTCAATTTATATGATATACTAACTTAAAAGCTTTGCTTTTAGTATATAAACCGCCACATTAGCACGGTAAAAATACACTTCTTTTTAATATCTCAGTTCATATTGTCCCAAAAATTGAAAAGGATTGGGTGCTATCTTTGTAGGTAAACCTAAATTTGGTTGTATTTTTACAAAAAATTTAAGCTTTGAACACCTTCCATTCTTTAGTCATATCAGAAGTAAAGCAAGAAACACCAAATTCTGTTTCTATAACCTTTCAAATTCCTGCAGAACTTAAAGCGAAATTCTCCTTTCAAGCGGGTCAATACATAACCATTAAGCACCTTGTTGATGATAACGAAATACGCAGAGCTTATTCTATTTGCAGCACCCCTAAAAGTGGCTTACTTACTATTGGGGTAAAAAAAGTACAAGGTGGGCGTTTTTCAGTTTTTGCAAATACCGAATTAATAGCTGGTGATATACTCCAGGTCATGGCGCCTTGCGGAAAATTTATTCTTTCTCCAAACCCGGAAAGATCAAAAAAATACTGTGCGTTTGTTGCCGGAAGTGGGATTACTCCGGTGCTTTCAATAATTCAAACAATTTTAGAAGAAGAACCAAATAGTAGCTTTGCGTTGATTTACGGAAATCAGTCAAAAGCTGAAACTATGTTTTTTAACGAACTTGAAGTTTTACAAACAAAATTCCCTGAAAGATTTGCATTGCAGTATGTTTTTAGTCGAGAAGAAGTTGAAAATGCGCTCTTCGGAAGAATTGATCGTGCCAATGTAAATTTCTTGATGAAAAACAGGTTCGATAATGTTGGTTTTAACGATTACTATTTGTGCGGTCCCGAAATAATGATTGATGTAGTGTCGTCAGTCTTAAAGAAGAATCACGTAAATACGAAACAGATTCATTTTGAACTTTTCACTACTTCTGAAGGAGATTTACTAGTAGAGCCACACGATGGAACAACAAAAATTACAATAATATTAGACGATGAGGTTCAAACATTTATCATGCCTCAAAATAAATCTATTTTAGATGCAGCTCTAGAGAATGATTTGGATGCGCCATATTCTTGTCAAGGTGGAATTTGCAGTACCTGTATTGCTAGAATCAAGGAAGGAAAAGCCGAAATGCGTAAAAATCAAATTTTAACAGATGGGGAAATAGCCGATGGGCTTATCCTCACGTGCCAGGCACATCCTACTACGCCAAAATTGGAGGTAGATTATGATGACGTATAATAACAGCTTATTCTAAAACAGACTTTATCTTTTGCACAATTGTTCCTGGGGCAATCGTCTCCATAGCCTTCTCGTAATCTTCCGGATATTTATTTCCATATATGGACGTAGGAATCAATGGGAATTTTTCTCGATCTGCAACTAGTTGATGTGATTCTGGCTGCCCAAAAGGTACGAAGCCGGCATAGGGATGCGTAACACCCCAAAGTGTTACTGTTGGGATTCCAAAAAGTGCGGATAAATGACCATTTCCACTATCCATTGAAAGCATCACGTCAAGATTGGAAATCAACGCCAATTCATCTTTAAACTGAAACATCCCAGCTATAACAGTAACTCTGTTTAATCCATTGGACAACTCATTTAATCTGGCTATTTCGTCTTTCCCTCCTCCAAAAAGAAAGATTCGGTATTTCTGTATTCCGTCCAATTTTGAAATTACATCCTGCATTAGTTCCAAAGGATACATTTTACTTTTATAAGCTGCAAATGGAGCTATCCCAATTAGCTTCTTTGGCTCAACTCCAATCAATGCATTTAATTTTGGAATTAATCTTTTCTTTTCTGGAAACTGATGAGTTTTCAGGTCCAATGAAAGGCCCAAGTCACGAAACACATCTGCATAGCGTTCATGAGTTGTTTTTAATGACTGAAAATTTCTATTTTTAGAGTTCGTAAGTGCTTTTTTTTCAGCTCTTCCCTTGTCAATGTTACTTGTTTCTAACCCCTTTATTTTTAAAAATTTGGCAATCAATTTAGAGCGAATCACATTGTGTAAATCGGCCACTGCATCAATCCCTAGGCTTTTAGCTTCTTTGGCAAGTTTTAATAATCCAAGCCCTTTGTGTTTTCCATAGACATCTGCCTCCAAAAATTGAAGATTCGGAATTCCCTCAAATAATGGTTTGTAAAAGGCTCTAGAAATCACAGTTAGCTTAATATCAGGATAGGTTTGTGTAACCACTCTTAAAACAGGAACAGTCATCGCCACATCGCCTAAGGCCGAAAGACGAATTACAAGTATGTGGCTAGGGTGCTTCATAGTTTTGTCTAAACTTTTTGAAAAATAGACAAAATCGACTGTTATTTTCCCCCTCTCAGGACAGGATTCAACTCATCGTCATTATACATCTTCATTTGCTTGTACACTTTCATATACTTAGTGCCTTCAGAAATATCGTTCAATAATTGATCAATCGCCGTACTTAAATCAATGCGTTGTTCAAGTAGTACATTCAGTTTTGTCTGACAAGCATTTCTATGGGCTTCCGAAGCATTCTCACGCGTTGCTTCTTCATTCATATGATATACTTTCAGTGCCAAAATAGAAAGGCGATCCACTCCCCAAGCAGGGCTTTCGGTGTTTATTCTAGCGCCTGTTTTTACAACAACATCCTTGTATTTTTCTAAAAAATAACTATCTACATACTCGACCATATCTGTTCGGTCTTGATTAGAGGCATCTATCTGTCTCTTTAATGTGAGAGCCGCAACCGGGTCAATATTTGGATCACGGATAATGTCTTCGTAATGCCATTGTACCGTATCTATCCAACATTTTCTATAAAGCAAATGTTCTAATAATTGACTGTCTTTGTCATAAGGGTTTGTAAAAGACTGATCCACCGTATTTATAAGGTGGTATTTATCAATTACATCTGCAAAAATACTGTTGGCTTTATCACTAAACATACTTTATATTTTTTGTTCCTGTTATTTGTTGTTCTTCTAGGTTTACCGTTTTTCCAAAATATGTAAAAACTCCTGTGTTCTTGTCGCTTTATGGTTTCGGTTTTCAGTTTTGTCTGCCTTAAACCGCTGGTAATCTATTGTTTTTAAACTGTATTTTCCAAGACCTTTCATTACCTGTTCAACTTCAGGCTGCGACATCAACCCTTCATTGTTATAACTCAAGAAAACGTACTCAAATTGTGCGTCTTCAATAAGTTGAGAAAACGATTCTAAGACTTCATTTTTCTTACAATAATTACTTCTGTAATAGTCTCGTAAACCTGTTTTTCCCTTAGGCACAAAGGTATCATATTTTGCGATAGTATTGAGCACATGATAGTTGGCACCATACTGACGCGAATTATAAGGTGGATCTAAATATAAAATATCCCCTTTAATCTTTTTAATCAATGCATTACTATCTTGCTGAAACACCTGATGCCTGTTTTTTGTCTTCTGAAAATTTGCTGGCAATAACACAAAATCTTTAGCCGCCGAAACCTTGATTTTTTTTAAAAAAGCTCCATAAACCGAAGCTGTGTTCGCTACTTTATCCGCACTTTCTAAAAGCGAGGCGAGTAAATAGAAATATTCGTTTTCGTTAATTTCTGAAGTATTTTTCCAAGCTGATATCTGTTTTCTACAAGCATCAATTTTTTTTCCATTTTCTGAAGTAAAGTAGTTTCTTCCTGCAGTTCCGCCTTTGGAGTACTCTTTAAAAATAAAACCCTTTTCACCCTCCAACCTATTTAAATCTGCGACTAATTTGTCCATTGAAAAGTCCTGAACATTCCCTATATAGTTTCTGTTTAAAACATAGCTATAATACTCAACATCGTTTGCAATAACTTCTTTCACTAAAGGCTTAAACGTACGTCCAACTATCCCAGTACCCGCAAAGAGGTCACAGAACACTTTTTCGGATAAATCGGCACCCACAACTTCTGTGACTGAGTCGAAGATAAACGAAGAAAGTTTGTTTTTGGAGCCTATGTAATTCATTTTGTAACCCAAATAATATCGCTATAGGTTTTTGTCCCTTCAGCAAAAGTAAATGAATATAGTTGCTCCTCCGAAAAACTGGCAACATACTTATGGATTTGAAATTTAATTAGCTCTAATTCTGCCTTCAATTTCCAATGTGCTCCGTTTTCATCGTAGCATATTATAAAGAGTCTATTTTTAAGATGATGTCTTCTTTGAGAACTTTGGTTTCGGAAAAACCACTCCATAAGTTTCCGTTTATTTGCCTGAGCATAGGCTAAATCATTCTTTAAATGCTTCGGAAAAACAGATGTCTTGTGGTCGAAATTAATTCCGAAAAGCTTAAAATCCACTTCCCTGTCTTTGGGGTTTTTTGTGACGATTATCCCATCAATTTGTGTAAAAATTTGCTCTACCGCAACGGAACTCCAGAAATTATACCAGCGATTAATCGCGTAATTAAATAGCAAGTTACTTTCTATTTTGTTCTTTTCTGAAATCTCATCAATACATTGAATTAAATCATTCCAATTAGAGATTGTATAGATGAAATTAGTGTAGTTATCCCATTTATTATTCTGCTTCTGAAGCCATTTATAAGGATATTTCCAGCGTTTTTTTAATTCAATTTCAATAGTGTGTAGTGTCTGCTTGCTCATAAAATAAGTACGATTATGGGGAGCAGCAATGCGAGCCATAAAAGTACTTCTTTAAACCAAAATTCTTCAATATTTTCAATATAATTCGCAATAATAATTACCAGCGGACCAAGAATAAAAAACACTTCGGCGCCTGACTTTTGTTCACTTGTCAAGCCAATAATGACCATGGTAATCACAGTAAGCAATAAGATTATCGCATTTGGCTTTTCCTTTTTAGACATGGTGCCAAGTTTAAAAAAACCTGCAAAACCCGTCCAAATAAGGAAGGTGAAAATTATTGCAGTTGGCAATAATACTCCTCTAAAATTATAGACTGAAAAATCTTTACCTATGGCCGTCTTCCAACTAAAGAACCAATCAAATGAATGGGCAGTTAAGAAGTGATAGGTAGCTGCCAAAACAAACACCCCAGAAAATCCCACAATGGGGATTAGCAGTTGTTTATGATTTGTATTGGAATTTTTAATCAATGCGAAATAAAGAACAAAAAAGAACAGCAAGCTCCAAAAATAGAAAAACGAGGCAAGTGCAATCCAGAGCGCTGCATCAAGAATTTTCTTTTCCATGTTTTTATCCGTTCTAAAACTCAAAATTCTTCGCAATGCCATTAACAGTAAAGTGTTTGCTAGAATGATATTTCCGTTAAAAAAAATAGCTGGACAGGCAATAAGAAAGCAGGTAAATAAAAAGATCCCATAGGTATTGTTTTTTGAGAGATTGTTCTTTCTAATAATAAAATCTAACAAAAACATAGAAAAAATAATAATTAAACCTAGAATTAATTGTTCTAAAACCATCCATAGAACAAAGGTGTTTTCAGCCACAAAAACCTTAAAAACATAGGCTCCAAAAATAAGAATAGCGAGGAGTAGATAATTAATGGGATTAGATTTACCAAAAAAGCTTGTTAGCATGAAGGTTAATTTATATTTTTGCGTTGTAAATATAAAGATATGACTTGGAAAGGAGTTTTTGAAGGAATACAATCTTTTACTGAAGATGTATTATTTATGCCTTATGACGCATTACGAACTATAGAACTTGACAATTGGTGGATGGCTAATATTATGTCTTGGTTGTTGATGGCAGTTGGGTTTGTGGCCTTTCTTTACTGGATGGGTCAATTGAAAAAGTTCAATGATAACAATGAAGAAGACAAATCATCTACTTCTCATTCTTATTTAGGGTAAGACTCTTTTCTATTCGTTATAGAAATAAAACTAAAGATCAAAACCAATATCGGTTCTATAATACATCCTGTCAAAAGATAGTTTTTCTATGTTTTGATAGGATTTTTTTAGCGCCATTTTGTAATCTGAATCCAACGAAGTAACAGCAATAACACGCCCGCCATTGGTTACAATTTTTCCATCATTACGTGTTGTTCCAGCATGAAAAACGATAGAACCTTCAACGTTTTCTATCCCTTTGATCTCTTTTCCTTTTTCATATGCCTCGGGATATCCTCCAGAAACTAGCATTACGGTCGTAGCAGAACGCTCGTCCATTTCAAGAGTAATATCTTCTAACTTTTGACCGTAGGTTGCTTCAAACAGATCTACCAAATCGGTTTTTATTCTTGGTAAAACTACTTCCGTCTCCGGATCCCCCATTCGCACATTGTATTCGATTACAAAGGGTTCATTATTTACATTTATCAAACCAATAAAGACAAATCCCTTGTAGTCTATTTTTTCCTCTTTTAAACCATCGACGGTAGGCTTAACAATACGTTCTTCAATTTTTTGCATCAATACCTCATCTGCAAATGGCACTGGGGAAATAGCCCCCATCCCTCCTGTATTTAGCCCAAGATCTCCTTCGCCAATACGTTTATAATCTTTTGCCGTTGGAAGTACCTTATAGTTCTTTCCGTCGGTTAATACAAAAACACTAAGTTCAATTCCATCTAGGAATTCTTCAATTACCACCTTTGCACTTGCTTCACCAAACTTGTTGTGAGAAAGCATATTCTCTAGTTCTTGTTTTGCTTCATCAAGATCTTTTAGAATTAAGACTCCTTTTCCAGCGGCCAAACCATCAGCTTTTAATACGTATGGCGGATCCAATGTTTCAAGAAATCTCTTTCCTCCAATTAGAGTATCTTTTGTAAAGCTTGCATATGCTGCAGTTGGTATGTTGTGCTGCATCATAAACTCCTTTGCACGTTCCTTGCTTCCTTCCAATGCTGCACCGGCTTTTGACGGTCCAATAAGCATTACATTCTTAAGCTCTTTGGAAGCTCCAAAATAATCGGAAATCCCACCTACCAATGGGTCTTCAGGGCCCACAACGACCATTTCAATTTGATTTTCAAGAACACAATTCTTTATGGCTTCAAAATCATTCACTGAAATTGCAACATTGGTTGCTATTTGATCCGTACCAGCATTTCCCGGCGCCACAAACAGTTTACTACATCGTGCACTTTGAACTATTTTATAAGCAAACGCATGTTCTCTTCCTCCAGATCCTAAAATTAAAATATTCATTTGTGGTCAATTTTCTATGAAGTGCAAAAATAATTGTTTGTAAATTGACCTACTAATATTTTTCCTATTGAATTTATTCGAACTCACATTGCGTTTTAAAGGTTTTCCTATTTCGGAAGCTAAAAAACAATTGCGACAAATTCAAGAAATTCCAGAGCAGGAATATGAATCATATATTAAAACACAGCGACGTTCAATTATAGATCACCATTTACAAGAAAATCCCTTTTATAAATCTTTCATAGGAGCCAAAACACTTTCCGACTGGGAGGACGTTCCAATAATGCAAAAAAAAGATCTACAAAAACCCCTTGCACAAAGGTTGTCTTATCGTTTTACTCCTAAGAACACCTATGTAAATAAAACGTCAGGTTCTAGCGGACATCCTTTTATTTTTGCGAAAGACAAAATGTGTCACGCGCTTACATGGGCAGAAATTTTAGATCGTTTTGGATGGTATAAAATAGATTTCAACACTTCATTACAAGCTCGGTTTTATGGAATTCCTTTGGATACTATCGGGTATAATAAAGAACGATTAAAAGATTATTTAAGTAACCGCTACCGATTTCCAATTTTTGATCTTTCCGAGAAAAAAATGGAACAGTTTCTCGATGCTTTCCGAAGAAAAAAATTTAACTATATCAATGGTTATACTAGTTCAATTGTTTTATTTGCCAAGTATCTCAAAAAAAAGAAGCTAATTCTAGTTGAAGTTTGTCCAACACTCAACTATTGTGTTGTTACAAGTGAAATGCTCTACGAAAATGACAAGAAATTACTCGAATCAACATTTGGCGTTCCTGTGATTAACGAATACGGAGCAAGTGAATTGGATTTGATTGCTTTTACAAATATACAAGATGAACTTGTTGTAAATAGTGAAACACTTTTTGTCGAAATTTTAGATAAAAATAATAGGGCTGTGACAAATGGTACAGCAGGAAGAATAGTGATCACATCTCTTTACAATAAAGCCCATCCATTAATTCGTTATGATATTGGTGATACTGGAATTTTGGCACCATCAAGTACGTTTAAAGAACCTATTTTACAACAACTTATTGGTCGTACAAATGACATCGCACTGCTGCCAAGTGGCAAAACAGTTCCCGGGTTGACCTTCTATTATGTTACCAAAAGTGTGATTGAAGACGATGGCAATGTAACCGAATTTATCATTGAACAAGTCAAATTGGATTATTTTAAGATTATATATGTTTCTGAAAGAGCGCTAACTGATGAAGAAATTAACGCTATTAAAACGGCACTTTATAAATATTTAGAACACAATCTGAAGCTTGAATTTGAAAGAGTGAATGTTCTTGACCGAAGCAATCGAGGAAAATTGAAACAGTTTGTTTCCAAATTAGATTAATGCATGAAAACAAAGAGTATTCTAATTGTAACGAATTATTTTCCTCCTGAGAAGGGTGCTGCAGCCAATAGAATCTATTCCTTAACAAAGGGACTTTCAGATGCGGGGCATAAGGTAACTGTAGTTTGCCCATTACCTAATTATCCTGAAGGTGAGATTTTCAGTAATTATAAAAAGAAGGTTTTTTCCAAAGAAGTAATTGAAGGAATCACTATATACCGTTTATGGGTCTGGCCTAGTAATTCTAGCAATAAATTTGTGCGCTTGGCCTCTATGCTTTCCTTTTCTTGGAGTCTATCAATGTTTCTTTTATTTAAAAAGACGTCAAAAAAGATTTTTGTTCAATATTCTCCTGTATTCATAGGGTTCACTGCCATTTTTTGGGGAATTCTTTTGGGCAAAAAATGCCTCTTAAATGTATCAGATCTATGGCCGCTAGCAGGGCTAGAGATGGGTTTACTTAAGAAGGGGTTTTATTACTCCTTACTTACTCGAATGGAGCGCTTTTGTTATAAAAAAGCACATTTTATTGTTGGACAATCGCAGGAAATTATTGATTACGTGAAGCAGCTAGGCGTTAAAACCCCAACCTTTCTATATCGTAACTTCCCATCCTTCGAACTTCCAGAAGTTTCTGAAAAACAAAATAACACAAACATAAAAATAGTTTATGCGGGACTTTTGGGTGTGGCTCAAGGTCTCCAAGAAATTTGTACGAATGTGGATTTTTCTGAACAAGTCAGTCTCCATATTTATGGTTCAGGACCTCAAGAAAAGCAAATCGCCGCCTTACAAAAAGATCATATTTACTTTTACGGTTCTATAGACAGAACCGTCTTACTTAAAGAACTGCAGCAGTACGACATTGCCTTTATCCCATTAACCAAACGAATTTATGGTTCTGTGCCCTCTAAAATATTTGAATATACACGTCTTGGAATTCCAGTATTATACAACGCTGGTGGGGAAGGTGAACATATTGTTAACGACATTGGTCTAGGATGGACCCTACCTGAAAATGACCTTCGCCAACTTCAAGGTTTTATTAAGACAATTTCTGTAGATGATTTAATTGAGTTTCCAAAAAAAGAAATTCAAAAAAAAGCTGTCAAAGAATTTGACTTTCTATCTCAGCTCAAGAATTTTGACAAAAGAATCAGCGCTATCTAGTACGCCTTTTCTTCTCCTCGAATTGCATTGTAAATAGTTTGAAAAACAATTTTAATATCCAATAAAAGAGACCAGTTCTCTAGGTAAAAGATGTCGTATTTTACCCGATTGATAATATGATTATCATCTTCTACCTCTCCACGAAAACCACTCACCTGAGCCAAACCAGTAATCCCTGGTTTAATAAAGTGACGCACCATAAATTTATCAATACGTTCGGCATACATTTCTGTATGACTAACCATATGCGGTCTTGGGCCAACAACGGACATTTCCCCTTTTAACACATTTATAAATTGGGGTAATTCATCAATACTAGTCTTGCGGATTATCTTACCTATTCTAGTTACACGCGGATCCCCTTTTCGTATTTGATGAAGGTCTGCTGTCGGGTTAGGTTTCATGGAGCGATATTTATAACAATAAAACTCTTTATAATCTAATCCATTTCTTTTTTGTTTAAAAAAAACAGGTCCTGCGGATTCTAATTTAATAAATATTGCTAACAAAGGAGTTAACCAAGACAAAAGGCCCACTACCACTAAAAGAGATAATGAAATGTCAAAAAATCGCTTAATAAACTTATTAAACGGTTCCTCCATTGGAATTTTCCGTAATGAAAGAATTGGCAAGAACCCGTAATAAGTAAAATCAAGTTTTTTTGAATAAATTTCCTTATTATCTGGAAGGAATTTTAATATTTTTAAATTATTATCTGCAAAATCAATAAGCTGTAGCAGCTCATTATTAGTAAGTTCGGCTACGGATGAATAAATTTCATCTACTTCATTATCCAAGATATACTCGAAGGATTCAAAAATAGAAACTTTATTTTTACCCCTAATATCAAATGTCTTTTGATGTTGATAACCATATTCAGGATTATCTGTAAAGAACTTTTGAAGCTGTTCGGTTTTCTTGTTTTTTCCAATAATTACAGTATTCCTATAATTCCCTCCAAATAACCTTCTGTACTTTTTTAGCAAATAATAAATTGCCAATTTGAACACTGTTATAAACAGAAAAACTAGAAGTATGTATTTAAAAATCTCTAATGGGTTTTTATTCACTTCACCATAATAACCAAAAAAAGCAAAAATTATAAAGGTGAAAATAACGCCCTGTTTAATAATTAAAGACAGAATCTTTACAAGCGAAGTAAATCTATAAATTTCGTAAAAATTTGAGCGAAGTGAAGAAATGATCCAAGCTATCGATGTGAAAATAATGAAATTTAATACCTGAAAATTGTTCGAAAAAAATAAATACGCAAGTACATTGATTATTGATAAATCAATGAGATATGAAATAGGTCTTAGGTAACCCGAAAATCTTCCTCTTTTAAACATGCGCCTTATTTACCTATTGTGTTTTGAAAAATCTTTATGTTCACTTTTAGCTAATTCCTCCTTTGACAAGTTTTTAAAATAATCATAGGTTTTCTTCATTCCCTCTTCTCGAGATACTTTTGGCTCCCAATTTAATATTTTCTTTGCTACCGAAATATCTGGTTGCCGTTGCAATGGATCATCTTGAGGCAAAGGTTTAAAAATAATTTTTTGTGTTGTTCCTGTAAGTTTAATAATCTCTTGTGCAAAATCCAAAATGGTAATTTCATTCGGATTTCCAATATTAACAGGCATTGAATAATCACTTAATAATAAACTGTATAATCCCTGCACCTGATCATCTACATAACAAAATGACCTAGTTTGAGCTCCATCACCAAAAACTGTTAAATCCTCTCCTCGTAATGCTTGTCCAATAAAAGCGGGAATCACTCTTCCGTCATTAAGTCGCATTCGTGGACCATAGGTGTTAAAAATTCGCGCAATTCTTGTTTCGATTCCGTGAAAACGATGGTACGCCATAGTAATAGACTCTTGAAATCGTTTCGCTTCATCATAAACTCCTCTTGGTCCAATAGTATTCACATTCCCATAATATTCTTCCGTTTGAGGATGTACCAAAGGATCTCCATATACTTCCGAAGTAGAGGCAATGAGAATTCTTGCGTTTTTTTCCCGGGCTAACCCTAATAAATTATGAGTTCCCAGCGACCCAACTTTTAGTGTCTGAATTGGAATTTTTAAATAATCAATAGGACTGGCGGGTGATGCAAAATGAAGAATATAGTCCACCTTTCCTGGCACATGGACAAATTTGGTTACATCGTGATGATAAAATTCGAAATTCTCGAGTTTAAAAAGGTGTTCAATATTTTTCAAATCTCCTGTGATGAGGTTATCCATAGCAATAACATCATATCCCTCTTTAATAAACCGGTCACATAAATGAGACCCTAAAAATCCTGAAGCCCCTGTTATTAAAACTCTTTTACGCATTAGTTCTTTTGTTTTCTTCCAATGGAATAATAGGTGAACCCTTCTGCCTCCATATCCTGAACATTATATAAATTCCTTCCATCAAAAATAACAGCTTCATTTAATAGCCTTTTCAGTTTAGGATAGTCTGGTGTTCTAAAAATACTCCATTCGGTACAAATTAAAAGTGCATCGGCATTTTCTAATGCTTTATACATATTCGTTGCGTATTTCAGTTTGTTTCCAAAACGTCGCTCGATAGGAGGCATCGCTTCTGGATCAAAAACTGTAAGATTCGCTCCGTTTTCAAGCAATCCTTCCATCATATAAATAGAGGGAGCCTCTCTAATGTCATCTGTTTCTGGTTTAAAGGCAAGCCCCCAAACCGCAATGTTTTTACCAGCCAAATCATTATTGAAATGTTCTTTAATTTTTGGCAGTAAAATTGTCTTCTGAACGTCGTTTACTTCGATTACTGAACTCAGGATTTTAAAATCATAATTTTCATCCTTTCCTGCCTTTTGAAGCGCCTTTACGTCCTTCGGAAAACAAGAACCACCATATCCTATTCCAGGAAACAAAAACCGCTTCCCTATGCGCGAATCGGATCCCATTCCGGCTCTTACCATATCAACATCTGCGCCTACCTTTTCACAATAATTGGCAATCTCATTCATAAAGGTAATCTTGGTAGCCAAAAAAGAATTGGCCGCGTATTTGGTCAATTCTGCCGATTCCTCATCCATTACAATAATTGGATTTCCGGACCTTACAAAAGGGCCATAGAGCTTTTGTATTAAGGCCGTTGCTCTTTCACTACTTGAACCAACAATAATTCTTTCAGGCTTTAAAAAATCATCTACCGCAAATCCTTCTCTTAAAAACTCGGGATTTGAAACAACGTCAAAATCGCAAACTGCATTCTTTGCAATAACTTGATGTACTCGATCTGCTGTACCAACAGGGACTGTACTTTTATCAACAATTACTTTATACTCTTTAATTTTTTTTCCTATTTCTTCAGAAACATTTAAAACATAAGAAAGATCTGCAGATCCATCTTCGTCTTCGGGGGTAGGAAGTGCTAAAAAAATAATATCACCATGCGCTAGCCCTTCATCCAATGATGTCGAAAAATTTAATCGACCTGCTTTAATATTTCGATCAAACAAAACATCCAAATGTGGCTCATAGATTGGCACTTTTCCGTTCTGCATCTTAGCAACTTTTTCGGCATCAATATCTACACAGATTACTTCATTTCCGGTTTCAGCAAGACAAGTACCTGTTACCAATCCTACATATCCTGTTCCAATTACTGCTATTTTCATCTATTCTAATCTCAGATTTACTAAATAATTCATATATCTCATTCCGCGCCAAAAATACGATATGCCTAAGTTTCTACCGAATTTTCTGAGCTTCTTTGTAAAAAGGTATTATTGCTTAGCAATACAATTAATATAAACCCAAAATAGTAGGCTCCAATTTGACGATGGAAAAAGCTTTCGGCCATTCCAAACATCACAATAGTGACTAATAATGCCACTGGGAAAAATTGCTTGCGATATTGAAAAAATAAAGTCAATAAAATTCCAATAAAGAGCACCACACCAACATAACCAGTACTTAAATAAAAATCCATAAACTGATTGTGTGTATTAAACTTATTTGAACGAAAGAAATTCTTTGTCTTAGTATCAACGATACGTTGGTCATAGCACGCTATTAATTCCTTTTTTGTTCCATTAAATCCAATTCCAAAGAAATTATTTTCTTTAGCTACCCCCATTTCATAAGCACATTTCCAGATAATTTCTCGAAAATCCATATGTAGCGAAGCTTCTTTATATCGCTGTTCAGCCTTTACACCGGAACCATTTAAATAGTTCTTTACAAAATTACTTTCCGAAGAAATTAATACAACAGAAGTGAGAGCCAATACTCCTGCCATAATCAGCATTCTCAACTTTCTTCTTGGGCCATAAAATTGTCTCAAAAGCAGTAAAGCGACAAGAATTACCAAAGCTACTTTTGAACCAATAATAAATAAAAAGACGATGTTTAATATTATATTTCCTAGATAGAATTGATTGTTGGAATGAAATTTTGGTCGTATCGATTTATATGAAACCAAAATACTTAACACGCTGAGTAGCCCTAAATAGAGTCTATCGACCAGGAGAATATCAATTGGGTTTTTTGTTTCGAAAGAACTAATGTCATTAAGGAGGAATACGTTGACCAACGAAAATAGCATAGCGGCCAAGGCCGAAAAAATAATTGCTTTATCAATCTTTTTGAAGTCTTGCACCGGAATATAAAGTAGCACCAGACCAACGGCAATAAGAATCTTTTTCAGAATATAAAAATCCTCCTCTATTCGTCCGTTTAATAAGGAATTCCCAACTAGAAAAACAAAAAAAGCCAAAAAAAGAAGTGCCGGTTTTTTAACAAGCTTCTTCAAGTCATCCTTATTGACAATAAAAGGAAATACAACGACTAATAGTCCTAATAAAATATTGGGTAGTGCTCTTATATATTCATCAAAAGGAATGATTAAATACAGTAGTAAAAAAGCAAATGGATATATAGAAGCGAGAAGAATTCTCATTTTTTATTTCTTAATTTCTCTTTAAGAACTAAAAGTATGAATTTACTATTACCTACTAGATATCTTTTCCACATTCTTTTTGGTTCTTGTAGAAATCTATAGAACCACTCCATTCCATTGTTTTGCATCCAAAGAGGTGCGCGCTTTGTTTTACCTGCAATTACATCAAAACTACCGCCTACGCCCATTTTAAAATTTACAGTTCTCAGAATTTTATTATTTCTTGCCAAAAAGTGTTCCTGAATAGGTGATGTGATTGCTACAAATAAAATCTGCGCACCACTTTTTACAATTTTATTTGCAATTTCTGTTTCCTCGTCTATCTTGAAATAACCATTTCGATATCCTGCAATTATAGATTCTCCATATTGAGCCGAAAATACATCAACTACCCTTTTAACAACCTCCTCTTTTGCTCCAAAGAAAAATATTCTAAACCCATTCTCCGATGCCATTTCCAAAAGCCTATAGACCAGGTCTATACCCGCCACTCTTTCCTTTAAAGGTTTGCCTAAAAATTTTGACGCCCAAATTACGGCCTGGCCATCTGCCTGAATAATGTCGCTTGTAAGAACGCTTTGCTTCAAATCAGGATCCTCCTTTATTTGGATCAATTTGCCGGCATTGATATCAGTTAAACAAATACTTGAACCTGTACTAATTGTTTTTTTTACTAGGTCAATGGTTTCATCCATTGATATATTATCAATTTCTGTGTCGAGTATTTCTATTTTTTGATGATTGTGATTCATTTTATTTCGGTACAATTATCTGCCTTCTTAAATGGCTTTAATCAATTCAAATTGCTAATATCTTTATAAATACTACAATAACGTTCGGCATTTTTAAGCCAGCTTTTATTTGTAATTACATAGTTGAACGCCTCCTTTGTGATTCGATTCTGTTCTAAGTCGCTTAAATTAATCACTCTTTTAATCACTCTATTAAGGTCATTCTTGTCCTCAGCTTTAAAAGTAAAACCTGTTACCTCGTCTTGAACCAACTCAAGAATCCCACCAACATCACTTCCAACAACAATTTTATCATACGCAAATGCCTCTAATGGCTTTAATGGTGTTACCGAATTTGTCACATCCGTACTTAATCTTGGATTAACAATTACATCTATTTCTGAAAAGGCTGTACTAATATTCTCAGGAAGGACAGAACCCTTATATTCAATTGTCTCAATATCAGGCCTATTTTGGATTTTTTCAACAACACTTTTCTTGCTTATTCCATCGCCATAAATAATTAATTTATTTTTTATCCCCTCGTCATATAGATCTTGAAAAGATTCTACCAAAAATTCGATCCCTTCGTAATCCGTTAATGTACCAATATAGCCAAAAACAAGTGCTCTCTTTTCATTTTTCTTATTCGATTTTACACTATTTATTAAGGTAGTGTTTACAGCATTGTTAACTACAACACTATTTGAGAATTTACATCCTTTTTTTAAAAAATAATCTCTTAAGCTTTCATTTAAAAAAACCGAGCAATCGGCATTCATTAATGTAAATATTTCCATTTTTAAAAGCCATTTATCAAAAAAATAATCTGTTTTATTATCTTTTTTATTCTTTTTCTGAAACATCCAAAGAGATCTAAACTCGTAAACCACGGGTGTTCTAGTTATCCTGCCTATAAAAATAGCAGGTAGTCCACAAAAAAACATGGCGTGGGCATGAATAATATCTGGCTTTTCGTTTTTTATGGTTTTATATAATTTAAACGTAAATGGGATGATTGAAAACATCCTGGCTAACCTAGACAAGACACTTTTCTTTTGATCTGAGATAGAGTTCTCGATTGATTTTGAAGTTCGTATATATCTAATTTGATTTATAAAATCTTCCTTTTCACCACTTATGGAATTCTGAAAAGGCGAAGTAATTGCCAATACATTTAAGCCTATTTCCGTTTGAGATAATAGTATATCTCGGCTCCTTATACTAGAACCCGAAACTTGAGGGAGAGATTGGTACAAAACATGAAGTATTTTCACTCTTTATTCTATTATTTAGCAACCTCTTACAAACAAAATCTATTCTAAGATTTCACTTTTAACTTCTTTTAAAATTATCTTTAATATTTTTGACAAAGGTAACTGTTTGAATATACTATGAAAATTAATTTTGGATCAAAAAAAGACACTAGAACGTTCTACCTTTTACTGTTACTGGTTATTACACTTCCCGTAAAAAACAACCTAAATAGTATTAGTATTATTCTACTCTCTGTCTTTAGTTTCGTAACCTTTTTACAAACTAAAAAATTTGACACAAAGGTATTTTATAAATTGGCGCCTTTACTTCTTGTATTTCTTTGGGCATTAATAAGTGTTTCCTATTCTGAAAATTTTAAAAATGCAACTAAACTAATTTCTAGACTTCTTCCATTATTGCTGTTTCCGTTTGCTTTTTCAATTATAAACATTAAGCGCAAGCATTTTAATTTACTTTTAAAAATATTTGTTGGATGGATGACAGTTTTGTGCCTCTATTCGCACACCATGGTTTTATTAAAGTTATATAGAAATAACGACATTCTATTTAATGTTTTCAATAGTTATTATTCATACACTAGTCTTGCCAATGACACCATTGGTCTCCACAGTACTTATTATGCATATTATGTAATAATTGCAATCGTTTTTTTAGTCTATTTCTTGTTTAAGGAAAAGTCAATTATAGTTAAAATAGCTTATTTTCTGCTTTTATTCTACCTATCCTTTTTTGTACTCCATCTTTCTGCAAGAACGCCAATTTTTGTATTGTTCCTTTTTTATAACTTTTCTATTCTTTATTATTTTTTTAAGCGAAAAGAGGTCCTTAAAGGAGTTTTCTTTTTAGTTGCCTTATACATCTTAACTAGCGTAACATTATATAATGTTCGTGTTACTAGGTACAGGTTTCAGCAGCTATTTGGGTTTACTTATGCCAATGGATATCATCATGACGATGGGACAGATAAAATACTTCAATGGAAAGCCGCAATTATAGCAAACAATAATGTTCTTTTTGGAAATGGAATCGGAGATGCTAACGATGCAATTTTTCAATCTTATAGGGATTTAAATCTAAAATACTTTGCTGATAAAAAATACAACGCGCATAATCAATTTGTACAAACCTACGTGGGTCAAGGTCTAATTGGTCTATCAATTATACTACTTCTATTTTTCTTTTATTTTAAACTATTCTACAAGAACTCTTTCTTCTTGGGGTATGTACTAATAGGAATATCTTTTATATTATTTCAGACAGAATCCTATTTAGAAAGGCATAACGGGGTAGCAATGTTCACAATTCTAATTTGCCTTTTTGCCAATCAATTAAAAGAAACTAAGCAAGATCAAAAAAACTAGGCATTTGATTGAAATTTATCCGCAGATTTCATCTTATAACTCGCAATAAAAATATAAAACAGAATAATTACGTAGGCTACTAGGTATTCGGGTTTAAAGAAACCCCGGTGATATAGATGAAAAAATTGGGTAAGTGTAATAGCATACAATATCTTATAAGTGTCACTTAGCAATGATTTTTTATATAAAACATATATAAAAAAAGAGGTGCAAAAAAGTATTAAAATTAACCAGTATTTATAATCTAAATACAAGCCCCCAATAATTCCCGGGGTTATTCCACCGTCATATTCAGAATTTTTATAAAGCTCTTTCGAAAGTTTTATTCCTGGAGATGCCTGAACACCCGGCAAGAGTGTATATACTTCAGAAAAAAACATTGGATAGTCAAACCAAATATTTGTGGCGCCTCTCTCAATTATTTTACTCGTAATTCCTACAGTTTCTCTAAAAGAAAAATAAATTGGTAAAATGAGAATATTATACCAATTGGTGTTTCCAAAATACCTTAATGCCAAATCGTGAGTTGACAAAAATTGATCTGAAAACATTCTACGTGTATAGTAAGTGATTTGAATTAGTAACAAAACTAAGCCTCCCGAAAAGTAAACCCTATATTTATTCTTCTTCCAAACAGTACTATTCTGCAAATAATATCGCTCTCCAGGCGGAAAATTCTTAAGTAAATAAAGCAACAGAATAGAAATAACAATTATTACAACGGTACCTCTACTACCAATAAAAAAAGGTGGAATAAGCGGTAATATTATGAAAAGTAAAATGTTTTTTTTACTAAACTCTGACTTCTCCAAAAACAGTATAAAAATGGGTATATATAAGGTAGATTTTATAAGATATGATAGTGTGGGGCTTAAAAAGAATCGAAGTTCTTGATACAGTAAAATATTTCCAACGGTTAAATAAACATAACCCAAAATCGCATACACCACCAAAAGATGAGTCGAAATCATTTTTATAATTAGCGGTGTGATATGTATTTTTGAATACGCCTTTTCCTTCGATTTAAAGAATCCCTTCCCAAACGTAAAAATGAGCGGCGCTATTAAGGCAAAATTCCCATAGGTATATAGTTTCAATGTTTCAAACGAAATAGTTCCCCTGTAGGTCGAAATATTCCAAAATGGGATGAAATAATAAAAAAAAAGAAATAACAGAAAAATCTTCGTGTTTAACGATTTCCTTGTTATCAATAAAAATAATAATAATAATGAAAAACTAACATGCGTTAATTCATACTCTTCTAGAGATAAAAATATGGCAACAATTGAAATAAGTATTATAACAATTGCATCATAAAATAATTTAAACCTCATTCTCTATCATCTTTATATTATTATTCTGAATACTGCCTAAAACTATCCATAAATATAATACCACAGGCGCGTTGTTAAAAAAAGTTCCAGACATTAGAGCTGTAACCAAAAGAAAAGTCATTTGAAGACCCCCAAATCTCGTCAAATTTCTAAAAATCATGACATGTTTAAAGTAAAAAAACAAATAAACAAATGATCCAACTATACCGAAGAAAAGAAAAATGTCGAATACTTCAAACTCTACTCTATATTTTACAAAATTAGTGCCTCCAACTAAGTAATTTATTAATGCCCATTTTTCATTTATAAGTGGTAAAAAATTCTGTTCTAATTTTATATTCCTAAATGAAGTCACGGCCGTCAAAAAACCATACTCATTAAACACGCCAACGATGGTTTCGAAAGTATTAGATAGACGACTAATTAACCGATCTTTAAACACCAAACAGCCCACTAATCCTAAAATTATAATCGAATAAAATAGACGCTTTTTATACCATTTCTTAACTATACCAAGATGTATTATAGTAAGTGCCAAAAACAGCATTAAGGCTTTAGTTCCAACAAGAAGACAGGTGACTATAACCAACATGAGCGGGAAAAAACCTTCCTTTCTAAGAATATATGAATTGCTGTAATAAGTCAAGGCGAGTGCATAAAAAAACGTAGATATGCTTGGAGCCATAAATAGCCCGTTATATCCAAATCGAACAGAATACGTTTGAAAAAGGTCTATATCAAAAAAAAATCCTACAACTATTAAAACACTATTAAAAACAATTACTTTTTCAAAAACAGAATACGTATACTTTTTGTCCATTTTTCTAAAATTTTCAGACAAAAAAAGAAGAATCACAAAAACAAACATATACCTAACAAAGAACACAAAATTCATTGGAAAATCTTTTCCAAATGTATAGTCATTAAATACATATTGCCCAAAGACAAAACAAACCGAAAGGCCTATTAAAAATAAAAATATCTTCTTTCTGAATAATGTTAGATTGTCCAACGCATAGCAAATTGCGAAAACACAAAAAGCTCCTTTTATTAGAGCGCTGTAATTGTGGAAAGAAGAATGTAAATCGTAAGTAATTTTTGTTATTGCTTCAGATAAATAGAACAAGACTAAAACCACGGCTAATTGCCTGTCTTTGTTCAAAAAAATCTGTTTCAGAAATGCTTTCATACAACTATATTTCCCGAATAAGCTTTGCCGGATTACCAGCAATTAATGAGTTTCTTTTCACCGACTTATTAACCACAGAATTTGCCCCAATAACGCAGTTATCCTCGATAACAACTCCTGGTAAAATGGTAACATTTGCCGCAATCCATACATTATTTCCAATTTTAACCTCAGCTGTTGTGTATCCTTGTTCTCTAATTAATTTACTACTATCTTCAAAATTATGGTTCTGGCTATAAATAGTCACCTTTGGCCCAATTAAAACATCATTTCCAATTGTAATGCCGCCGCCAGCATTAATTACACCATACCGATTAATAGAAACATCATTTCCAAGAGTTAATTTACTTGGTGAATCAATATGTGTATGCGACCATATTCTAACTCTCTTGCCGTTTTTATACGGCAAGAGCAGATTCCTAACAAAACACCCCGTCTTTCCTGGAATCGCCTTTAAAAAGGCGTAGATCCATAACTGTAGCTCATATATCATAGCTATACTTCTTTAAATTGTTTATTCAAATTATAACTCCATATCAAAGCTCGGGATATCCAAAAAAATAAAAAAGCCAAAGCCACCATTAAAACCGAAGTGAACAAACCGTAAAAAATCCCTCCAATTATTGCAATAGCAATAAGGGATTGTAAATTAGCATTTCTTATTGTTTTAATTTCTCCTCGTGCTCCCAATAAAGCCGAGAGCAAACTGTAATTTAGCTTTACAATTCCTGTTAAAATAAAGAATAGTACTAATAATTTATTTTCTTGAATATTAATAAACGGTAGCGCGTCAAAAGCATTTATCATCATAGAAAATAATACAATAAGCACCCCCATAACTATTCCCAAAACATTAATTTGAAATAATTTTTTGTTTAAGCCCTTTAATGACCCTTTCTCTTTAAATGCAACCAACTCTTTAAAGCCAACATAACCCTGTATCAAAGCATACGGAAAGAAAAAAATCGTTGCTAAAAAAAAGTACTCTCCAAGTGCTTCGCTACCAAACTCGCTTTTAACAATAAATCTATCGCTATAGCCTATAAACGTTAAGGTTAAGAGAGAAATAAAAAAATGTAGCGCAAACAAATTTAAACTTTTAAAGCTCAAATTCTTCCGAAAGTTAAATTTCAGTTTTTTGAGCAAATGATAAAACTGAGCAATACATACAATTACAACTCCATAGGTAAGAATTTTAATAAATAGGGCGATGTTGTCAATGCGCTTCCACAAAAAGAAAATTGCCAAAAATATAATTAAGAACTTCCACAAATTTAAAGTCAATTGAGAGGTTACAAAACTAGAGTTAAGCCGAAAGGCATTATAAGAAAACATAAAAAAAGCTATGCTCAATGTTCCTAAGAGAAAGTAGCCGTATGATAAATCTATTTCAGAAAAATACTTCTGAAACAAATATGACCCCACTGCACTAAACAAAATCCAAATAGTAAAAAGAACAACAATCAGTGTCTTATCGGTTTGAATGACCCCTTTTTCCTTTACTTCAGAAATTCGCAAAAAGACCTGCTCAAAACCCAACAATCCAAACGAACTTACTAATTGAAAGAAGGTAATGTAGATTGAGTACTCGCCATAAGCCACAGGGCTTAATACTTTCTTGAGAATAATATTGGTCAAAAAAATGGAAAGAGCGCCTAAAACAATTAGTAAAAATGAACTATGTTTTTTCGCTAAAATAATGAGGTTCTTCATTTTATTTCCTCTTTCGTTTGGAGCTGAGGCACTTATTACATATTCTTAAAAAGAAATATCATCAACCGTAATTCTCCTTCCAATGATTCAACTATGTGCATCAACCCCAAATAAACACAACTCTAAACTGGTATCATAAGCCTACAAAATCCAAAACCTGTTTGTCTGAACCTATATTCAACCCTTTGAATTCATTATGTGCTACAAGAAAAACTATTATATCTGCCTCTAACAGTGCTTGAGAGACTAGGGTAATTTCATTATTGGTATCTACTTCAATATTAGGCTCTACACTTAACACTGAAAATCCATCCCTTTTTAAAGTATCATTCACTCTTAGAGCAGGAGATTCTCTTAAATCATCAATATTAGGTTTAAACGCCAATCCCATACAGGCAATCACTGCTTCTCTATTATTGGCAATTTTAAACTGAAGAGCGTTATTCTTAACTTTTTCTATTACCCAGTCGGTTTTATAATTGTTTATTTCTCGAGAGGTCCTAATGATTTTAGCCTCTTCAGGGAATTCTGAAACTATAAACCAAGGGTCTACCGCAATACAATGGCCCCCAACTCCCGTTCCGGGCTGCAGGATATTCACTCTGGGATGTTTATTAGCCAAACGGATTAACTCCCAAACATTTATATCTGCTTTATCACAAATCATTGATAATTCATTGGCAAATGCAATTTGTGCATCACGAGAAGAATTTTCTACTAACTTGCACATCTCGGCGGTTCGTGAATTTGTTCTATGAAGCTCGCCTTTAACAAAATGCTGGTAAAATGCAACCGCTTTATCTGTTGATGCCTCGTTTATTCCTCCAATTGCCCTGTCATTATGCTCTAACTCGTAAATTACATTCCCTGGTAGAACTCTTTCTGGACAATATGCGATATAAATATTTTCTTTTAGCTCAGGTCGCTCTTGATAAATGAGCTCCCGCATTTTTTGAGTAGTGCCAACCGGGCTTGTAGATTCCAAAATAACTAATGCGCCTGCCCTTAAAGTGGGAATAATACTTCTTGTAGCAGACATTACAAAAGTCAAATCTGGAACATTATTCTCCTTAAAAGGCGTTGGCACCGCAATCAAATAAACATCGGCTGCAACTGGAGATAAGGCAGCTTTCAAGTTTCCTTTTTTAACCACGTGATGTACGAGTCCGTCTAAATCTGGCTCAACAATATGAATTTGTCCCTTATTAATTGTGTCTATAACATTCTGGCTAATATCAACACCTGTTACAGCTATCCCCTGACTGGCAATCAACGCCGCAGTAGGAAGACCAATATAGCCAAGCCCCATCATTACTACTTCAGGTTTATTCTCCATTATGACAATTCCTTTATATAATTTACAATTCTTTCTGAAGCCTTACCATCACCATAAGGGTTATGTAACAAACTCATATCCTCATATGCCTTAACGTTTGACAGCAATTCTTGAGCTTCATTAATTATACTATCCTTATTTGTCCCAACTAACTTTACTGTTCCTATTTCGACAGCTTCCGGACGCTCTGTGGTGTTGCGCATAACCAATACTGGCTTTCCTAAACTAGGAGCTTCTTCTTGTACCCCTCCACTATCAGTAATAATTAAATATGATTTTTCCATTAACCAAACAAATGCAGGGTAGCTCAATGGAGCAATTAGTGATACATTCTCTAAATCTTTTAAAAGCTCATATACTGGCTTTTGAACATTTGGATTTAAATGAACTGGATAAATAATTTGGCAGTCTTTATTTTTCGAAGCAATTTCTCGAAGTGCTTCACAAATATCAATAAACCCTTGTCCATGGTTCTCTCTTCGATGCCCAGTAACTAGGATTATTTTCTTATCACCGTCAACTATTCGCCTAAGATCCTCGATTTCCTTATCTTCAAAAGTGTTAGAGTTAACCTTGTTAACGCTAAAATTTAATGCATCAATAACTGTATTTCCAGTGACTAAAATGGCCCCTTCCTGAACATTTTCGTTTAATAAATTTTTCTTAGATAACTCCGTTGGAGCAAAATGATAATCACAAACACTCCCTGCTATAGATCGATTCACCTCTTCAGGAAACGGTGATCGCTTATTAAACGTTCGTAGCCCAGCTTCAACATGACATACCTTTGCCCCACTATAAAATGCGGCAATAGATGACGCCATAGTAGTGGTAGTATCCCCGTGAACATATACATAGTCAGGTTTAAATTCTTCTAAAATTGGCTTAAGGCCAACAATAATATCAGCAGTTAAGGAATACAGGTTCTGATTCGGCTTCATCAAATCTAAATCGTAATCTGGTACAATCTCAAAAAAGGTCAGTACTTGATCTAACATCTCCCTATGTTGTGCAGTAATACATACTCTTGTGTCAAACGAGTCTTTATTCCTTTGAAATTCTTTAACTAATGGTGCCATTTTAATGGCCTCAGGCCGCGTTCCAAAAACTATTAAATTTTTCTTCATATAAGATATTAATATCTAGCCAAATTTATTTTAGCGTTAAAATGGTTTCAAGTTTTTGTACAGTATTTAATTTTTCTGTTTTTGGCTCGATGCAATTTCTCTCAATGTGAAATAACTAAAGCGCACAAACGCAAGTCCAAGAAAAATAAAAATAAAAAAGAAAGGATAAAATATCATTTGGTTATCAAGAATACCACTTTCTGGTTTCGATAAATAAGACTTATTCACGACAACAGATAAGTCTTGGGAAAAAATTTGTTCTTGTTTTAGTGCTTCATTCTCCTTTTGTAAATTCATTTTATTCTGAATAAGGTGATGAACACTAAAATCTTTGTCAACTATATAAATCTGCTCAGAAGGAGAGGCTAATGATTCGCTAGTTTTGTAGGTTACTAAAACATCATCTATTTGACTTATTATTTTAGAATTACTAGCAATTCGTTCTTCAATATTCTTTAATCCTTGCCTTTTTATCTGTTCGAAAATTGGACTCGAATTTATATAAGAAATAAACTTCTCCACAGTATTTCTGTTAGCGACATGAGAAAGTCTTAAGTCTAATGTGTGGTATTTATAGTTTTTGTTAAAAGTTTCGAAAACTTTTACATCGCTATCAAACTCAAGGTTTCTAAGCAATACATCAAGGTTTCGACCTGTACGATCATATTCGTCCAAAATATCCCTTAAATTAATGACTGGTGATAGCTTAATTCCCTTTTTAATCTCTAAAGTATCATGTCTAAACCCTGCGTTTTCTAGGAAAACCGTATCTCTTTCGACAATTTTATTGTTAAACATTTCGACCTCGCCATAAACATAATCAACAGAATCAAAATTAATTCGCAACAATATTTTTGCCGTTTGAATAGGTTGTATTTTTCCATTTATATAATACCCATAACCAACACCTAACAACACTAGTATGGCAACAATTTTCCATTTACTCAACACGAAGTCCAAGACCTGAAATCCTAGAACAATTGCCTTTTTGAATAGACTGGTAAACAAATTATAGATATATTTAAAATCAATCTCTTCAGCGCTATTTTGTGCCATAATCTATTTTTTATATCGATTAATAATCTCTTTGAGGCTTTCTTGCCATGAGTCCAAACTTAAATTAATCTTTTTGGAAATATTTGACTTATCCAAAACACTATATCTCGGTCTCGCTGCAAAAGTACGGTAATGATCGGTTTTTGCAAGATTTGTTTTCTCTAATTGATCTGAATACTTTAAGATCGCTTCAGCGAAGTCATACCACGTAGCTTCACCTTCATTGCTAAAATGATATAGGCCATATGCTTCAGAATTAGATTGAATTACTTCCATTATTACTTTAGCCAAATCATTTGCATTCGTTGGTGCTCCCACTTGTTCCGTGGTAATAGTAAGTGGCTTCCCTTCTTTTGCATACTTTAAAATTGTATTCAAAAAATTATGCCCGTATTGTGAATACAACCAAGACGTCCTAAAAATAAAATATTTACTACAAATATCTTCAATATACTGTTCGCCTTTTAGCTTGGAAGCCCCATATACATTGATTGGATTTGTAGCGTCAGTTTCAATATACGGTCGATTTAGCTTTCCATCAAAAACATAGTCAGTAGAAATATGAATTAAGGTTGTTCCGCTATCCCTACATGCTTCGGAAAGATATTTTACTGCAATAGCGTTCGCCTTTAAGGCAGCTTCTGGTTCGCTCTCTGCTTTTTCAACATTCGTATAAGCAGCTGCATTAATGCAATAATCGAAAGTGTGATTTCTGAAAAAATCTGAAATTTCCTCTTGATTTTCAATATCAAGGTCAGTCCGAGAAGTGAAAACTACATTAAATTTTGGATAATCTGAGACAACATCCTTTATGCATCGCCCTAACTGTCCATTTGCCCCTGTAACTAGTATTTTTGTCATGTGATGACTTCCTTAAAAGTAGGAAGTTGTAAATCTTTTTCTGAAACTATAAAATCCTTTTGGGGAAGATGCCAATCTAATGATAAGGTTGCGTCATTATAGATGATTCCACCTTCGGAAGAACCATCATAAAAATTATCGCATTTATAGGCAAATAAAGAGGTTGGAGATAAGGTTATAAAGCCATGTGCAAAACCTCTAGGAACAAATAACTGTTTATGCTCAAAATCGTCCAAAATTATTGAAAAGCTCTTTCCGAATGTTTCAGAATCTTTGCGCAGATCAACAACAATGTCTAAAACCCGTCCCTGTACAACCCGCACCAATTTTGCCTGCGCCATTCTTCCCGTTTGAAAATGAAGCCCGCGTAAAACGCCATAGCTCGACTTAGATTGATTGTCTTGAACAAAGTCTACGTCCAATCCTGTAACTTGTTTAAATTGATTTGCATTATAAGTCTCGTAGAAAAACCCGCGTTCATCTTTAAAAACTCTAGGTTCTATGATGAAGCAATCTTTTAAAGGTGTCTGTTCTATTTTCAAAACTTAGTCTAATTGTAATAAGTGCTTGCCATATCCACTCTTTAGTAATGGCTCTGCCAGAGCGATTAATTGTTCTTTATTGATAAACCCCATTTCATATGCGGCCTCTTCAATGGCTCCAATTTTCAGGCCTTGACGCTCCTCAATAACCTCAACAAATTGGGCTGCTTGCATCAAAGATTCAAAGGTGCCAGTATCTAACCAAGCTGTTCCTTTATCTAAAATACTAACATTTAACGCTCCCCTTTTCAAATACACATTATTCACATCTGTTATTTCCAATTCACCTCTAGCGCTTGGCTTGATATTAGCTGCCACTTGTATCACGCTGTTATCATAAAAATATATTCCTGGAACAGCGTAATTAGATTTTGGTTTCAATGGTTTTTCTTCAATGGAAAGTGCTTTTCCATTTTTATCAAAATCTACAACGCCATAGCGTTCTGGGTCATGAACATGATAGGCATAGATGACACCTCCTTCAGGGTCATTATTTGACTGAAGCAATTCCTTTAAGCCCGAGCCATAGAAAATATTATCCCCTAAAACCAACGCCACCTTGTCCTTTCCAACAAAATCCTTTCCAATGATGAATGCCTCAGCCAATCCATTGGGATCCGCTTGCTCAGCGTACGAAAAACTACATCCTAATTTTTTTCCAGTTCCAAGAAGCTTCTTAAACAACGGCAAATCCTGAGGAGTAGAAATAATCAATATTTCATTTATCCCCGCATACATTAATGTAGATAAAGGATAATAAATCATTGGTTTGTCATAAACAGGCATCAACTGTTTGCTTACTGCTAAGGTTAGTGGATGCAATCGAGTACCTGAACCTCCGGCTAATATAATTCCCTTCATAGTCTATCCGTGTTATTTAAATACCATTCTATGGTTTTTTTTATTCCGCTTTCAAAATTCTCGTCTGCTTTCCAGTCTAATTCTTTCTCAATTCTGCTGGCATCAATCGCATACCTAAAATCATGGCCAGGTCTATCCGTAACGAACGTAATTTGTTCTCGATACGAACCGTCAATCGGTTTCAATTCATTTAATAAGTCACAAATAGTATAGGCTATATATAAATTTTCACGCTCATTTCTTCCGCCAATATTATAGGTTTCTCCTAATTCTCCGGCATCTAATGCTAATTTAATCCCTGTACAATGATCTCGTACATACAACCAGTCCCTAATATTCTTACCATCACCGTAAATTGGTATTGGTTCTCCCGAAATTGCTTTTCTTATAATGGTTGGAATCAATTTTTCTTTATGCTGATTTGGCCCGTAGTTATTTGAACAGTTTGTTGTTACCACTGGCAGTCCATAGGTGTGAAAATAGCTTCGTACCAAAAAATCTGAAGACGCTTTTGAAGCACTGTAAGGGCTATTTGGAGCATAGGGTGTTGTTTCAACAAAAAGCCCTGTCTCACCTAATGTACCATATACCTCATCTGTAGAAATGTGTAAAAAACGAGCGTCATTGAATTCTTTGATAATTTGATTGGGGCCATTCATCCATAATTGATATGCCGCCTGCAATAAATTGAAGGTTCCTACAATATTCGTCTGAATAAAAGCGCCAGGGCCAGTAATTGAGTTATCTACATGTGACTCGGCCGCAAAGTGCACCACCTTGTTAAAATTATGCTCAATAAAAAGATTGCGAATAAAAACTTCATCGCAAATATCCCCCTTTATAAAGGTGTAATTTTCGTGCCGCGAAACTCCTTCCAAATTCCTTAAATCTCCTGCATAAGTGAGTTTGTCAAGTACAAATATTTCATCGGTGGTAGCTTCCATTATATAGTCAACATAATTAGACCCAATGAAGCCTGCGCCGCCTGTAATTAATACTTTGTTATCTTTCAAAATATTTTTTTAGTTTAGTCTAAAATTGATTTTAACATTTTTTCGGTAATCAAATACGTAGGTTTTACCCCTGTTGTTCCTAGTCCTCCTGAAGCCAAAGTACTTCCAGTTTCTAGCGGATTATCGGACGCATAATACGCGTACATCACCTTCACTTTCGAACTTATACTTCCTCTTATTCTTGAAGCCGCCTGTATTGCTTTTTGATAATGTGCGCCTTCCATTTCCAAACCGATTACGTTCCAACTCGATTCGTGGAAAAAATTCAAAACATCCCGATTTTGTAAAGAAGTTCCCAAAACAGTTATCATTGCTCCAGTGCAAACTTTTACATGCTCATCATCAAAATCTGCCTTCTTAAGTTCATTCTCAAATGGATAATTGTCTGCCGTTCCTTCAAAAACATGAGCCGAAGGAATCATAATATCACCTTTACCTCCTTCCAAAATTCCTGCTTTTCCCATTACCGACACAGATGATACATTTAGGAAATGTAATTTATTTTTTCCCTTATAAGGCTTTAATAATTCATCCATGGTTTCGTAAGCCTGTTCCCCAAAAGCATAATCCATCACTATTATTACAGGCTTCGTCTCAACACTGGATTCTATAGTACCATTGTAATAAGCGCTATCATTTAATTTATTTGTATCGAATATCTGAACATCGATGTTCGTGCCACTTGCATCAGAAATGTAAGTCATTCCATTTTTTAATGCGGCCTTTTTCACCTTGTCTCGTTGCTTGCTACTTGCCGGCTGACTGAGCAACTCATAAAGTTTCATTAGATTCCCATTCTTAACTTCAGACGCTAATGCTTTGCCTGCAAATAAAGAATTCATTACACTGTGCATATTTGCACTTATAATATGCAAGGGCCTTTCCAAAAGACCTTTTTCATCAAGTGCTTGCTTAATTTTTAAAGCCCATCGCTCTCCATGAATATGATGCCCTAAACGCTCTCTAAGTACTGGACTAAAAGTAATTATCCGCTTGTCGTTAGCAATAACTTCCTCAATAGCTCCTTTCCCTAGATAATAAATAATGTTCAAAAACCGATTTTCATTCGTCTCATCAGCAAACTGACTATAAACAGCACTAACTTCTTCAAATGTTCGCCCAAGAAAATTGGCGGTGTGTGTCAATGCAATTTCTTTCTCTTCTTGCGTTAGTTTTCCCTTCTTTAATACCGCTGTTTCAAGTTTTTTCCAATCACGAATAACATTTCCAGAATCGTCAATTACAACCTGCTTCATTATTTTATGCGATTCAATATACAGAAACGTAAGATGCGTTAGAATGTCATAAATCTCAGAACGCCCTCGCGTAATCTCAATATTCATTTGCTCCTCATCAATTCGGTAACAATTCCTTCGGCGTTTTGCTGGGATTATTGGCTTAAAGTGTGAGTTTTTATAACCTTCATCGCTTGTTAAATTAACAAACTTGCATTCTTCAATTCCAACAGGAAGTCGATCTATCACGTACAATAGTCCTTGCAACTCTATTTTATCTTCGGCAATGGAACCATAAATCTCTGGTCGTAGTATAAGTAACGACTCTCGAAGGGTTTCGCCAGAAACTCCCATGGGTTTATAAAACCCTCTATTAAATAAGTGCCTCATTGTGATATAAAGACGCTCTATTGCTCCGGTACTTTCCTGAGCTCTTGTTCTTGTATGTGATTTTAGCATACTCATTTGTTACAAAGATAGCACTATTTTAGGCTTGCAGATTTATTAGTTCCTCGGCTATTTTTCGATTGTTCGCCAATCTAGGCACCTTGTTTTGTCCTCCAAGCTTTCCTTGAGATTTCATATAACGTTGAAAGCTATCCTTTGCCAGTGGCACTATTTTTAACGGCTGAAGCAGTTTTCCTTCAATTAAATCTTTATAATAACTATTCTGTTCCTGCATTGAAGCGTCTATAGTCCGTTCGATATTCTGAAGATCATCGGGTTGGCCTTCAAACTCTACCATCCATTCGTGGTAAGGCAATGCGTCATTCTTCGGAAGTGTTTGAGGTGCCACCGTAAATTCAGAAATAGAAAATTTATGCTTTTGTATTGCTTGCTGCATTGCTAATTCTACTTCTTTTCCAATAACATGTTCTCCAAAGGCAGAAATGAAGTGCTTAATTCTTCCTGAGACTATTAGGCGATATGGTTCAACTGAAGTAAATTCGACCGTGTCGCCCAAGTTATAAGCCCATAGACCAGCATTTGTAGAAATAACCATTACATAATTAACCCCTATTTTGACTTCTCCAATTGTTAGGCGTTTTGGATTTTCATCAAAAAAAGAAGCAGCCTCAACAAATTCGTAAAAAATCCCACTATCTAACTGAAGCAACATCCCTTTTTCAGTTTGCTTATCCTGAAAGGCAAAAAACCCTTCACTTGCAGGATACAATTCTATGTTATCAACCTTACGTCCAATTAACGATTCAAACTTTGCTCGATAGGGTTCATAATTAACGCCGCCATAAATAAACAAATTAAAATTCTTAAATAAATCTCCAACGTTTTTGCCTGTTGAAGATCGAAGTCGTTCAAAATACATTTGTACCCAAGAAGGGATCCCGCTTATAACGGTCATGTTTTCTATTTTGGTCTCCTCGACAATAGCGTCTACCTTAGTTTCCCAATCTGAAATACAATTGGTTTCCCAACTTGGCAACCTATTTTTTTGAAGGTATGAAGGCACAAAATGAGCTACAATCCCTGAGAGGCGCCCAATCCCAATTCCATTTTTCTCTGTCATTTCTGGGCTTCCTTGTAAAAAAATCATCTTCCCGTTCACAAAATCGGCATTTCCTGTTTCATGAATATAACAAAGGATTGCATTTCTTGCTGCCTCAATATGTGAAGGCATAGATGCCTTAGTTAGAGGAATATATTTTGCCCCGGAAGTTGTTCCTGAGGTCTTTGCAAAATAAAGAGGTTTACCTGGCCATAAAACATTTTCTTCTCCGTCAACAACTCGATCTGCATATTTTTTTAACGCTTCATAGTCTCGAATAGGTACTCTTGAAATAAATGTCTTGTGATCTGTAATCCCATTAAAATTATGGTCTTTTCCGAAACTTGTATTCTTAGCGGTGGAAATTAAATCATTAAACACTTTTTCCTGAATGGCTATAGGATCTCTTGACCATTTCTCAATACGTTTCACAATTATATTAGCGAAAATTTTAGCTCCTATGGATTTTATCGACATATAGTTTTAATCAAAATCAATGAAATTCATTGGATTTATAGGGAATCCGTCACTCCATAATTCAAAATGTAGGTGCGGACCAGTGGTGAGTTCGCCTGTATTTCCAACCGAAGCGATTACTTCGCCTTCTTTAACTAATTCTCCCTGTTCCTTTCTTAACGAAGCATTATGCTTGTATACAGTAATCAGGTTGTTTTTATGCTCTAAAATAATTACATACCCTGAATCTGCAGTCCAACCTGCAAAGATAACTGTGCCATTAGATGCCGCTTTAACTGGTGAATCTTTTACAGTAACAATATCGACAGCAAAATGCTTTTCTTTTGGGTTATAGCCTTCAGAAATCGTCCCTTTAACAGGAGCAAAAAGTACAAAATTTGCCTTTTCAGAGTCACTGGTTAGCGGATTGTACTTGTCTTCTTGAGCTACTAATTCTCTTAAAATTGAATCTTGTTTTGACGCCGCCAAGTTTACGTCGAATGCCTCTATCTGCGCAGCTTCCAATATAGAATCCTTGTTAAAATCAACTGTTTTAACATCTCCTGTTAGAACTTTTCGAATCGAAGCTAAGTATTGCTCGTTTATTGTTAATACCCGCTGTAAAGAATCCGTTTTGAAGTTTAAATCAATCGCTTGATGCTTCAAAATGGTTGATGAATAGCCCGGAATGTACTCCCGTAAAGGTGTAAAGGCGATTAAGAGCGTGGTAAAAGCAATTAAAAATACCGCAAAAATACTACTGAAAACAAAGACATTCAATCTGTTCAGCTTAAAAGCAAACCGCTCTTCAAAAGTATCTTCATTAAGAACTACTAAACGGTATTTGTGCAGTAGTTTCTTTTTAATTTTTTTAGTTCGCTTTTCTTTTGTTGCCATTTTATGAGGTTACCAATTACAAATATAGAACAAACTAGATGTCTAGTATGCTAAACTTAGATTGAAAACGTTCTTTCTTAGTATTTCTTATTACCTTTGTCCTTTAAATTTTTGACACATGAGCTTAACAACAATACCATTAGTAATAGGTTGGCCACAAATAGTTTTAATAGCGGTAGTTATATTATTGTTATTTGGAGGTCGAAAAATTCCAGAATTAATGCGCGGATTAGGAAGCGGAATTAAGGAGTTTAAGGATGCTTCGAAAGAAGAAGATGGAGACAATAAACTGGACGAAAAAAAATAACTTTTTCAATCCATTATAAGGACATCTGTCCGAAAATAAAACAAAAACCCTGTTAATCGTTAGATTAGCAGGGTTTTTTATGGTTAAATTATTATCATTCAATAACTGCCGATCTTAATATAGACTCCAATTCAAACTGAAGGTCTCTTTTTTCCACCGAAGGGGCATATGTAAAACCCTCTAAAATTAGATAACGGTTGTTAGCCTCATCTCGTACGGCATAATTCACGAATGGTCCAGCAATAAACTGATTTTTTACTTCCCAGGTTCCTTTGGTTTCATAGGCTGGTTTTCCATCAATCTCTGTTGTAAATAAGAATGGTGCATAGGCTTCTTCGGTAATAAACCGTCCATCATCTTCTACGGGAAGATGCTTACCCCCTAAAGAATCCCTCATTTTTATAATATTTCCCACCGTCGCACTATCCTTGTTAATCATGTCAAGTGGTACTTCATAAATAATAATATTTGTGGTGCCAGATTTCAACTCTTTCCGAATCCAATAAAACTCATCTGTCGCTTTTGCAATATGATAGGCCGAAGGTATTTTTAAAGTCACCCCCATTACCTCTTTCAACGAATCCAACTTCATTAGAGAAACGGACGTTCTACGCTGTCTTTCTGTGATTTCTGAATTGTGAAATGCATTTATAATTCGTGACTGATTCTCTTTAATCAAATTGATAAGTCCTTCTTCCGTTTTTGCCGTAACAAAAGCTAATGTTTGCGGTTTAGAATAGGCGTTTTGTTTAAGTTCCATTTTCTCTTCTTCTCCAATATTAACATATAAAACTAAGCGATACTTGCGGGCAAAACCTGTATATGTTTCAGGAGGCATTTGGTTCATTGAAAACAAGGGTTCATCTTGTGGAAGCCCATCCGTAGGAGCGGCAAAGTGTGTTCGTATCTCTTCACCTACTGCGCCATTCCATAACTCATTAGGGATAACTACTTGAAGTGTGTTGATATTTCCTAAGGATTTAGGTAGATACGAGGTGTCTCTTTTTCCACTTTCATTACAGGAAAAAATAAAGAAAAGAGTAAACGCTAAATAATATAATGGCTTCATTTGTAGTGATTAAACGGAATCTACCCTTTTAAAATCTTGAGTTTTGTTCCTGGTGTTAAATTATTACTACTAATATCGTTCCATTTTTTAATCTTCTGAACGGTTACTCCAGGAAACTTTTGAGAAATACTCCAAAGGGAGTCTCCATTTTTAACGGTATAGATTTTAGTGCTTTCGATTGCTACTTGCGCTGTACTACTTGGTTTTTTTGTAGAACTTGCCGTAGCGTTTCGTGGATGAATCGTAAGTCGTTGCCCTATTCTTAAGTTATTTGACCGAAGTCCATTCCATCTCTTAATTTGCGAAACCGTTACGCCATGTCTACTTGCAATTTTTCCTAAATAATCTCCACTTCTAACGCGATAGCGAACTCTGTTTGCTTGCTCCATTAATTCGGGAAGTGGTTTTTCGCGTTTGTTAAACTCAGATTCGGCATATGCGTAGATTGCTTCCTCATTATTGACGAACTTGCCAACAGCGTCAATTGGGAGTCGAAGCACATAATCTTCGTCTTTAACCGCCGGTATAATTCCAAGTTTATAAGAAGGATTCAAAAACTCTAATTCGGCCATCTCTATGTTGGTGATTTCTGAAACTTGTCCCAAAGAAATTCTTTTCTTAACGCGAATTGTGTCCGTAGCTATATATGGAATTCTTGGCCCATTACTCTCAAAGCCATGTTCTTTTGCATATTCAAAAATATACATAGTAGCTAAAAATGCAGGAACATAACCTGCGGTTTCACGTGGCAAATAAGATCTAATATTCCAATAGTTTGTACGACCCCCAGAACGTCTTATAGCCTTTGAAACATTTCCTGGACCCGAATTATATGCCGCTAATGCTAAATCCCAATCTCCAAGACTCCCATATAAACTTTTTAAATATTTACAGGCTGCCTCGGTTGCCATTATAGGGTCTGAACGTTCATCCACATAAGAACTCACTTCAAGACCAAACATTTTCCCCGTAGCATACATAAACTGCCAGAGTCCCGTAGCCCCAACTCTTGATTTCGCTCTTGGGTCTAATGCCGATTCTACTATTGCTAAATACTTCATTTCCAATGGAAGGTCGTGCTTATCCAATTCTTGCTCGAACATGGGAAAATAGTAGTCGCTTAGGGCCATTAACTTGGCCATTGTTCTTCTCCTATTCTTTAAATACCCTTTAATCACACTCTCTAAAGAAGGGTTGTACTCCACGTTGAAAGGAGTTCGAGCATTCAACTCTGACAAACGCTGTTTCAATAGTTCTGTGGGTAATTCTTCGTATTCAACGGGTTCGAAATCTGGATTTTCAACAAAGCCATAGACCTCTTCAAACATTTCAGAATTATACATTTCCTGCAACCAAAGGCTGTCAGACTTACGGGCATGTGCTATATCTTCCAAAACAAAAATCACGGAGTCCTTTAACTGGGTGGCAATAATTGTCCTTGGAAAATCTCCTGAAACCCGCCTCACAGGAATAGAATCTAAAACTTGTATCTGTGTTTTTTTAAGGGAATCGATTTGAGTTGTTGCTTGTTGTTCAGTGACTTGATCCTCCAAAACGGTTTTGTCTTGTGCATACAAACACGTACAACACAACAATAGCAACAAATTAAGGGGTTGTCTTAATTTCATAATAATAATAACGTAGGTAAGTTCGTAAAATTTCACTAAAAATAGCCAATTGAATTGAATACGCAAGTATTAGGCTAAAATTATTGATTTTCAGCTAGTTATATAAATTAATCTAAAACAGCCTGAATTCCAGGAAGTGTTTTCCCTTCTAGCATTTCTAGCATTGCTCCGCCACCAGTTGAGACATAGCTTACCTTATCAGAAAAATTAAACTTTTTTACGGCAGCTACAGAATCTCCTCCGCCTACCAATGAGAATGTTCCTTCCTTTGTCGCTTTAGCGATTGCGTTACCAAGTGCAATAGTACCACTGGCAAACTTTGATAATTCAAAAACACCTACTGGACCATTCCATAAAATAGTTTTGGAACTAAGTACAACATTAGCAAAATCTTCATTTGTTTTAGGGCCAACATCAAGTCCCATCCAACCTTCTGAAATGTTGTTTATATCCTCAATAGCCGTATTAGCATCTTCGGAAAAGGCATCTGCGACGATCGCGTCCTTCGGTAAATGAACTGCTACCCCCTTTAAATCGGCCTGCTTTAAAATCGCCAATGCCAATTCTTGTTTGTCTTCTTCTACCAACGAACTTCCAATTTTTCCACCCTGCGCCTTTATAAAGGTGAATGCCATTCCACCGCCAATAATTAAATGATCAATCTTATCTAGAATGTTCTCAATAATAGTGATTTTTGAAGAGACTTTTGCGCCACCAATGATTGCCGTTACTGGTTTTACACTAGTATTTAGTACTCTGTTTATATTCTCTATTTCTGAAGCCAATAGCAATCCGAAGCATTTATTCTCAGGAAAAAACTCAGCGATAATCGCTGTTGAAGCGTGTGCCCTGTGCGCCGTTCCGAAGGCATCATTTACGTAAATATCTCCAAGTTTTGATAATTGTTCAGCAAAAGATCGATTCCCATTAGTTTCTTCTTCATAATATCGTAAATTTTCTAACAAAAGGACTTCACCGGAACCACAATCACGAATTGCATCCTCAGCAATTTGCCCAACACAATCGGCAACAAAACGTACTTTTACCCCAAGAGTATCACTTACTTTATCAACTATATGATGCAGCGAAAACTCTGCTTCTTTATTCTTTGGTCGGCCTAAGTGTGACATCAAAATACAGCTTCCACCATCTTCAAGAATCTTAATAATGGTAGGCTTTGCTGCCTCAATTCTACTGGCGTCAGTCACTTCAAAATTTTCGTTCAAGGGGACGTTAAAATCTACTCGTATGAGGGCTTTTTTTCCACTAAAATTAACGTCGGTTATAGTTTTCATAAGTGCGATTTTGAGCCACAAATATAGTTTTTTTTAGCCCACAAAATGCTTAGTTTTGTGAATGGATTTTTCCGAAGTTATAGGCCAAAAGCACATTAAGGCGCACCTTTTCAAAACCATCCAAAACGGTCGCATTCCTCACGCGCAGCTATTTGTCGGAACGACCGGAAGTGGCCTTCTTCCTATGGCAATTGCCTACGTAAAAGAAATTTTAACGCAACCATATAAAAAAGACTCGCCAGAGTATAAAGCGTGTGCTACTAAGATTGACAAGTTAACTCATCCCGACCTACATTTCGTTTATCCAGTTAATACAAATGATTCCGTTAAGAAAAATGCTGTGGCAGCCAATTTTAATGAAGAATGGAGACTATTTGTTTTCCAAAACGCCTATGCCTCCCTATTCGATTGGTTGCAGTCTCTTGGCATAGAAAACAAACAAGGAAACATTAGCGTAAACGAAGCCAAAGACATTCTTAAAACCTTATCACTAAAAGCATACGAAGGTGGTTACAAGGTGATGATAATCTGGATGGCTGACAGAATGAATTCTGATTGCGCGAATAAAATTCTGAAAATCGTAGAAGAACCACCAGAAAAAACCTTGCTCTTACTCCTTACTGAAAATGAGGAACATATTCTTTCAACCATAAGAAGTCGATGCCAAAAATTAGATTTTCCCTTACTATCTGAAGATAATATTTCTAATGCCTTAGTAGTAAAACATGCAGTAGATAATTCAACTGCCAAAAAAATAAGCAGACAAGCTCAGGGTGATTTCAATAAAGCACTACATATTTTAGAAAATGACAGCGACGACTTATTATTTGAAGCTTGGTTTATTTCTTGGGTCCGAGTTGCCTTTAAGGCAAAAGGAAATAAAAATGCTATACACGACCTATTAAATTGGAGCGATTCAATCTCCGGAAAAGGCAGGGAGGTTCAGAAAAAATTTCTTTCCTACTGTATTGAAGTTTTTCGTCAAGCAATGCTAAAAAATTACAAAGCAGACGATTTGCTTTTTTTCGAAACTAAAGACCCAAAATTCTCAATCGAAAAATTTGCACCGTTCATTCATCAAAATAATATTTTCGAAATTACTTCTGCGCTCGAGGATGCTTCCTATCATGTAGAAAGAAACGGCAATCCTAAAATTATTTTTACAGATCTCTCCATCCAATTAACACGACTAATTCACAAAAAAGAATTAGTATAGCTCTTGTTTATGCTATAAAATTTTATAATAAATTCTATTTATTGAATCGTGCGCCATAAAGAGCCGGTTTTAAGGCTGTTTTCGAATACTGCCACAGAAGAGGTCAAGTTGCATTAAAAAGCAACTGACATCTCGTCCTAGCCCCTAATTCTCCTTTCTGAAGCAATAAATGAGTGAAGAAGATTCTCCCGACTTTAAAGCCGCTACATTTGACCACAACCCAATCAAAATTGCTTTTGTTGAAAAAGACGCTCCCGACTTATATTTTTCTGAAAGTAGGCTCACATAAAAAGAATCGAAAATCATCGGCTTTGTTTTAATGAGTTTCATTCGTGATGAAAATAAAACACTCATAGATTTTTTCGAAAAATGCCAAAGATGTCTTGGAACATCGTAAGCGGCCCAATATTCTTTGTAATGTCTTGCATCAAACGATTTATAATTTGGAACAGCAATGATTAAAATTCCTCCAGGTTCAACCAAACTCTCTATCTTAGCAATGGTGCTTTCTAGATCTGGAAGATGTTCTAGTACATGCCAAAGTGTAATTACGTCAAAAGTATTTCCGGATAATTCTTCGATAGTCTGATTTAAATTCAACTCTTTTTGAGCTGCCAATAATCTAGCGTTTTCATTTGGCTCAACACCTTGAGCATTCCATCCGTGTTCTTTTGCCAATTTTAAAAACGCTCCTGTTCCTGCGCCAATATCCAAAAGAGAACCCGGTCCTTTATTTAAAGAAGTAATAAGCCGTAACTTTAGAGCAAGTGAATATTTCTTCACACCATGATATAAAAAAGCCATTAAACCTTTCCCTTCATCTGTATGAGAAATGTAATTTTCACTTTCATAATACTTAGACAATTCTGCCTGCTCTGGTTGTGGAGAAGTATGTAGCATTTCTCGTTCAGCATCGTATATCAAATTGAAAGACTCCCCGCTTACCAGAAAGTCCTTTGTCATTAATGTTATGTTTTTCTGAATATTTTTCAAACAAATAATTTTTTAATGTTCCACGTGGAACATCTAGGCTAACGCCCCATATAAACTAATAATACTGAAATGTCATTTGGAGAAACACCACTAATTCGAGACGCCTGAGAAATTGTTACAGGTTGAATTTCTGTTAACTTTTCTCTTGCTTCATACGACAAGGATTTGAGTTTTGTATAGTCAAAATTCTTTGGGATTTTTAGTCCTTCTAAACGGTTTAATTTATCGGCATTATTCTTTTCCTTGTTAATATAACCTGCATACTTTACCTGAATCTCCGTTTGCTGTAGAACATCATAATCCAATTCATTTTCAGTAACAAAACTTTCAACCGTATCAATCTTACGCATATCATTCATCGTTATATTCGGCCTAGAAAAAACTTTAAACATCTTATCACTCTGACCAACAACTGCAGATTCTTTTGACTCCAAGATTGGGTTTATTACTTCCGGAACAACACTAGTTTCTTTAAAAAATTGTACAAAAGCATCTGACTTCTTCTGTTTAATCTCCATCTTTCTCAAACGCTCATCTGAAGCCAATCCAATTTTATGCGACATAGGCGTAAGGCGAAAATCTGCATTATCTTGTCGTAATAGGGTTCTATACTCCGCCCTAGAAGTAAACATTCTATAAGGTTCTTCTGTTCCTTTTGTTATAAGATCATCTATTAAAACTCCAATATAAGCTTCGTTCCTCTGAATAATAAAAGGGTCCTTTTCTTGAACTTTTAAATGTGCGTTTATTCCAGCCATCAGTCCTTGAGAAGCCGCTTCTTCATAACCTGTCGTTCCGTTAATCTGACCTGCAAAAAACAAACCATCTACAAGCTTTGTCTCTAGGGTGTGCTTTAATTGCGTTGGTGGAAAATAATCATACTCGATTGCATATCCTGGTCTAAAAAATTTTACGTTCTCAAAACCAACAACCGCACGAAGT